>Ga0194132_10000146_pt1 | contig 137864 bp, 123 predicted proteins | sample TA2KigOf80mmetaG_FD_148612 | JGI IMG/M metagenome (GOLD analysis project Ga0194132, IMG submission 148612) | Freshwater microbial communities from Lake Tanganyika, Tanzania - TA2015054 Kigoma Offshore 80m | ecosystem: Environmental > Aquatic > Freshwater > Lake | place: Tanzania: Lake... | reverse complement strand
GCGCTGCGAGTGCGCACAGGAGTGCGAAGACGAACACCCGGGGGAAACTCCCGCCGATCGGGGCGATGCCGAAGAACCCGACGACGATCACGACGACGACCACCGATGTGATGAATCCGCCGATCACCCCCTCGACGGTCTTGTTCGGACTCGCATCCGACAATGGCGTCCTACCCATGGAGCGCCCGACGAAGTACGCACCGACGTCGCTCGCCACCGTCGCCAGGATCGCAGCGATCAGTACTCCGATGCCCGGGTTGGAGGTGAGCGCCGGATCAGCAGACTGCATCTGCCGGCCGAGACCGAGGAAGAGCGTCCCGAACGACCCGAGGACACCGATCCAGACGAATCCGAGCAAGGTCAGACCGACCTTTGCGAGCACGTTGTGCTCCACGGCGTCTGGCACCCACAGGTACCAGATCAGCGTCGAGACGACCACGATGGGAATGACGATCGGGTACGCCGACAATCCGGATGTGTAGGTGGCGATGAGCAGGCCGATGATGCCAACCAGACCGACGATCGTCGGGAAGTACCTGTCGGGAACGACCCTCCCGTCCCTGACCTCGCCGAAGATCGAGCGAGCCACGTTGAAGTACTCGCCGGCGGCCACCCCGACGATCACGCACGCCAGGACGGTGGTGGCGAGGCCACCGAACCTGAAGCACACCAGGGCGAGCGCAGTGAGCCCGAGGCCGACAGCGACGGCGGTCACCAGATTGCGGTCACCACCGCCTGACCCTCCGCTCGATCCACCCGTTGGCCCGCCACCGGACGCGGCGTCGAACGCGGGGGCCGGTGGGTCGAATGTCTCCTCGACCTCCACGACCTCGACGACGTCGCCATCGTGGCCGCCGACAGCGCCCTCAACCGAGCTGTCGGCCAGGATCTCATCGCCGTGTTCACCATCGGTGCGCCGGCCGAGCCGCCCGAGGCCACCGAGGCGACGGGTCGGCTTCTCCGCTTCGGCGTCCTCGCGTCGACGACGGCTGACCCGGGCCGGCCGCGCATCCTGTTCCGTCGGGGCGAACGCCTGGAACGGGTCGTCTTCGCTCTCGCCTGAGAAGAAGTCGTCCGGATCCGACGACGGCGCCTGACCGGCGAGCGCACCGAGTTGCGGTTCGTCGCTGCGCAGGTCGTCGAAATCTGCATCAGCGGAGCGCTCCCGTTCGTCGCGCCAACGAGGCTGCGAACCGGTGGTCGGCTCCTCATCTGCGTCATCGCCCACCACCACCTTGGGCACCTGACCCGTCCCGGGTGCTGTCCAGTGGGGCAGGACGAAGGCCTCATCAGCCGCCTCGAAGTCGGTGCCACCGGAGGAACTCAGTCCGAGTTCGCTCTGCCCATCGTCTGGTTGATCGTCGTTGGTCATGATTCCACCCTCCTGAATCTGGTGGTCATCGCCGGTGAGGAGTCGTGCGTGACCCGGATGCTCCGTGTCGACCGTGTCGGGCGACGGCTTGTCGACCCGAACGAGCGGAACGGCGCCGAACCGTCCGCCCGGCAGCGTTCGGCGGGTCGGATGGTCGTCGTCCGCCCCGTCGGAGGTCGAGTCAGAGGTCGAGATGGTGACCCGCGGGAGGTCGCCGACCGCTGGGACCTCGGCCCGCCTCGTTCTCGGCTCGACCCTCCGAGGTGGGCTCTCGGGGTCGGACACTGCCGGTACGTCGGCGTCGGATGGAACCGGACGCACGGAGTCGATGTGACCCGACGACATCGGCGTCTCGTCATCACCCACGTTCGGACCCTCCCGTTGCGACCGACCGATCCGACATGTTCAACCCTCGAGCAACTCTGCGGTCTTGGCGTCGAGGGCAGCATCGATCTCCGCCTCGTGAACCTTGGTCAACTTGTCGAGTTCACCCTCGGACCAACGCAGGTCGTCCTCGGAGAGTTCACCCTCCTTCTGCAACGACTCGAGGTCCTTGCGTGCGTCACGACGAGCCGCCCGCACCGCCGTGCGGCCGTCCTCGGCGCGCTGCTTGACGAGCTTGACGAACTCCTTCCTGCGCTCCTCGGTCAGCGGTGGGAACGCCAACCTGATCGCCACGCCGTCGTTGGACGGATTCAATCCGAGGTTGGCGTCCATGATCGCCCGCTCGATCGCTGCCATGGCCCCCTTGTCGAAGGGTGTCACCATCAGCAGCCGGGCATCGGGCACGGAGAAACCGGCGAGTTGCTGCAACGGGACGCTGCTGCCGTAGTACTCCACCGGTATCTTCTCGATCAACGCTGGAGTGGCACGACCGGTCCGGACTCCGGAGAACTCCGAGCGGGTGTGCGCCACCGCTTTGGCCATGCGCTCACCCGCCTCCTCAAGTGCGGCATCGACGTACTCGCTGTCACCACTCACAGGTCACAGCCTCGCACAACCGCACCGCAAGGTTCCCGACAACTGCAGTTCACCGGAATCGCCGTCACGACACGACCGTCCCGATGCGCTCCCCGGCGAGGAGCGGAACGATGTTGCGGCCCATCAGATCAAACACGCAGATCGGTAGATCGTTGTCCATGCAGAGCGTGATCGCAGTGGAGTCCATCACCTTGAGCCCACGGTTCAACACGTCGATGTAGGAGATCTCCCGGATCAACTCCGCCGACGGATCGACGTTGGGATCAGCGGTGTACACGCCGTCCGTACCGTGCTTTCCCATCAGGATCGCACCCGCCTCGATCTCGACCGCTCGGAGCGCAGATGTCGTGTCGGTGGTCATGAACGGGTTCCCGGTCCCGCCGGCGAAGATCACCACACGCCCCTTCTCGAGGTGTCGGATGGCCCGGCGACGTATGTAGGGCTCGGCCACCTGGGACATGTGGATCGCCGACTGCACCCGGGTCGGCTGACCCAGTCGCTCGAGCGTCTCCTGGAGAGCGAGCCCGTTGATCACGGTGGCGAGCATCCCCATGTAGTCGGCCTGAGCCCGGTCCATCCCGGCGCCCTCGCCCGAGAGGCCCCGCCAGATGTTCCCGCCTCCGACCACCACGGCGATGTCGACGAGGAACGACCGCTTGGCCTCGACGATCTCACGGGCGAGGTCCGTCACGACGTTTCCGTCGATCCCCTGACCACCCGAACCGGCGAACGCCTCCCCGGAGAGCTTGACGAGCACCCGATCCCAACGAGGCTGACCCGGCTCCGACTCATCGTGAGCGGCCACCGACGACCTCAGGAACCGATGACGGCCTGAGCGAACCGCACGATCGAGACGTCACCGAGCCGCTGCGCCACCGTCTCCTTCTCCCCGAACAGCCCCTGATCGGGGAGCACGCGCTCGGCGTACCACGAGTTGAGGCGACCTTCCACGATCTTGGGGATGGCCTGCTCGGGCTTGCCCTCGGTCCGTGTGAGCTCCTCGAAGGAGGCGCGAGCCCGTTCGGCGAGGTCGCTGTCGATCTCCTCGCGAGTGAGCGCCGCCGGACGGGCGAAGGCGATGTGCAGAGCGATCTCGTGGGCCGACTCCTCGTCTCCACTGTCGAGTTCGATCAGCACGCCGTTGATGCCACGGCCGTCCTGACTGTGCAGGTAGGCGTCGAGCACATGACCCTCGGGAGCAACGAACCGTGCCACGGAACCAACGACGATGTTCTCCTTCTTCGAGATCCGGAGATCGTCGAGTTCCGCCTGCAACGACGCCACGGCCTCCGGGCCACCGGCGAGGACGGCATCGGCGAGGGCCTGAGTGAGGGCCACGAAGTCGTCGGCCTTGGCCGAGAAGTCGGTCTCGGACTTCAACTCGACGAGGGCTGCGGTGTTTCCCGACCGGGCGATGGCAACCGCACCCTGATTGTTCTCACGGTCCTCGAGGGTGGCGACCTTGCTCAGTCCCTTCTGCCGCAGGACCTGGGCCGCTTGCTCCATGTCGCCGTCGGCCTCGGTGAGGGCCGACTTGCAGTCCATCATCCCAGCGCCGGTGGCATCCCGGAGCGCCTTCACGTCCTGAGCGGTGAACGCTGCCATCACTGCCCTCCGTCCCCTGCCTCGGCCTCGACTGCTTCGGCCTCGACTGCTTCTGCCTCGGCTGTTTCTGCCTCGGCGACGTCGGCCTCGGCCACGGCGGCAGAGGTCACCGTGGTCGAGTCGTCGGGCTCGCCCCGAGCGGCGAGCAGCCGAGCCTCACGTTCCATCGCTGCGGCCGCCGCCTCTGTGCGAGCCCGGGCCTGAGCGGCGTCGTGCTCGGCCTGCTCAGCGACGGTGCGCTCACGAGGCTCAGCCGGGGCCGTAACCGGAGCCGGATCGCCGTGACGCCGACTGCGGATCTGGCGACCCTCGATGACGGCGTCGGCGATCACCCGGGTCAGGAGCTCGCCGGAGCGGATCGCATCGTCGTTTCCGGGGATGACGTACTGCACGATGTCCGGATCGCAGTTGGTGTCGACCACTGCCACGACCGGGATCCCGAGTTTGTTGGCCTCGGTGACGGCGATGTCCTCCTTCTTGGTGTCGAGGATGAACACGGCGTCGGGGATGCGCTCGAGGTTGCGGATTCCGTTGAGGTTGCGCTCGAGCTTGTCGAGTTCCCGCTGGAGGAGCAGCGCCTCCTTCTTGGGCATGGCATCGAACTCGCCGGAGTCCCGCATCTGCTGGTACTCCTTCATCTTCTTCACCCGCTTGAGGATGGTGTCGAAATTCGTGAGCATGCCGCCCAGCCACCGCTGGTTGATGTACGGCATGTTGCACTCACGGGCGTAGCGCTCAATGGGATCCTGCGCCTGTCGCTTGGTCCCGATGAACAGGATCGTCCCACCGTCGGCGACGAGGTCACGAACGAACGTGTAGGAGCGTTCGATCCCCGACAGGGTCTGGTGGAGATCGATCAGGTAGATCCCACCGCGCTCGCCGTGCAGGAACCGCTTCATCTTCGGGTTCCACCGGCGGGTCTGGTGGCCGAAGTGGACCCCCGCCTCGAGAAGTTGCTTGATGCTGACGACCGCGCTCACGCCGTGCTCCTTCCCTCTCGGTTGAGCGAAGCCCGGGCCGAGCGCCGGTGAAAGCGACCGAGAGGATGGACCGGGTGGACAGTGGAACCGGGCGGACCCGGAGGCCCGGAGGTTCGGACCGGCGAAGACTGTAAGGGTTCGAGAGCGGGCCGACCAAGCCCGGGTGGGCAGAGGCCCCTCACCGCCTGGCCGAAGGTCCTGCACCCGGAATCAGCACCGAGCGGGTCGGCCGAGGGTCGGAGAACAGCGATGCCGGGTCGATGTACCGACCGTTCCTCCGGACTCCGAGGTGCAGTCGCGATCCGGTCGTCCCGACCACGGTGCCCGCAGAGACGGCCCGACCGACTCCGACCGAGATCGTGCCCAGGCCAGTGAGTGACGACCTCAGACCGTCGGGATGCACCACGCTGAGGACGAGACGACCGGCCACCTGTCCGGCGAAGGCCACCACACCCGCCCCGATCGGCCGGACGGCGGTCCCCGGCCGTACCGAGTACTCCAATCCCCGGTTCCCGGCCGCATAGTCGTGGACGGGGGCCCGGAACGGGTCGATGACCTGCCCGGTGACAGGTGGTCGGTACCGGGGCGCCCGACGTCCTCCGGTGGCACCGGGCGGCGTTCCGGCGGAGCCGCCGTCGCCCACCGCCACTGCGGCATCAGCCGGAACCCCGGTGAGGAACCCGGCTCCGAACGGGACGACGGCGAGGGCGCCGACGAGAGCGATCCGCAGGCTCGGCCGGATCCGTCGAAGTCGCCCCGGCTGCTCCTGCGGGCGCTGCCCCTGCGGGCGCTCCCCCTGAGGATGGATTGGACGGTGGCTCAGACGCTCGAGTCGTCGATGCGACTGCGGAGATGGAGGAGCGCCTTGGTGTGGATCTGACACACGCGCGACTCGGTCACGCTCAGGACCTGGCCGATCTCCTGGAGCGTCATGTTCTCGTAGTAGTAGAGGGTGAGCACCAGTTTCTCCCGCTCGGGGAGCGTGTTGATCGCCGTCCCGAGCACCTGGCGGGACTCTGCGACCTCGAAGGCGTCCATCGGGGAGCCAGCGGAACGGTCGGGGATCGTGTCTCCGAGTGTCATCGACTCGCCGCCGTCGCCGGCGCGGCCGCCCACGGTCTCGTCGAGAGCGGCGAGGCCCACCTGTGAGATCTGGAGGAGTGCCGTCCCGAGTTGTTCCTCGGTCCACTCGAGTTCCTCGGCGAGCTCGGCGTCGGTGGGAGGTCGGTGATGGATCGCCTCGATCTTGGCGTAGGCCTGCTCGATCTGACGGACCTTGGTGCGCACCGACCGGGGCACCCAGTCGATGGAGCGCAGTTCGTCCAGGATCGAGCCCTTGATCCGGTTGATGGCATAGGTCTCGAACTTGAACCCGCGTTCGAGTTCGAACTTGTCGATCGCATCGATCAACCCGAACATGCCGTAGCTGACCAGATCGGACTGATCGACGCTCTGGGGAAGCCCGGCAGCCACGCGGCCCGCCACGTACTTCACCAGCGGCGAGTACTGGACGATGAGTGCGTCCCGGAGGGCAGCGTCGGACGTGGCCTTGTACTCCTGCCACAGCCGAGTGAGTTCCTCGCCGGGCTGAGTGGACCCCGCCTGCTCGGTGACGCTCACGACCCCTCCGCTCCGGGAACCGACTCGCTGTGGCGTCTCCGGGGATGGGAGCTCTCGATGACCCGGCGCAGGTGGTTGCGATCGACGTGGGTGTAGATCTGCGTCGTGGCCACGTCGGCGTGACCGAGTAGTTCCTGCACGACTCGGAGATCGGCACCGCCCTCGAGGAGGTGGGTGGCGAAGGTGTGCCGGAGGGCGTGGGGGTGCGTGGGCACGGGAGATCGGGCGTCGACGACCCGACGTACGTCACGGGGTCCGAGGCGTCGGCCCCGGCGGTTGGTGAAGATGGCCCCGCAGGAGCCGTCAGGTGCCGTCGGTGCCGGATGACGGGCCATCCACTCGGCACGCCCGGCAGCGATCCACTCTGCGAGCAGCGCAGCGGAAGGCCGGGTGACCGGGACGACCCGCTGCACCGACCCCTTGCCCCAGACAGTGACGGTTCCGGCCGACTCGTTCCAACCGTCCACGTCGAGTCCGCACAACTCAGCCACCCGGAGCCCGGACCCGTAGAGCAGTTCCACGACGGTACGGTCCCGCAGGTCGGTGAGCGGGTCGCCCGAGGAACGCGCTGGGTCCTCGAGCAGCTGATGGAGTTCGTCGGCGCCGAGCACCCTCGGGAGACGACTGGTCCCTGTCGGCGACACGACCCCGACGGTCGGGTCGGCATCGATCCGGCCGGTGCGCATCGCCCAGCGGGCGTAGCGACGGATCGCCGCCAACCGACGGCTGACGGTCCGGTGCGACAGGCCCGAGGTGGTGCACTCAGCGAGATAGCGCCGCACGTCGGAGCGGCGGAGTCGGCCGGGCGAGTCGACCCCGTCGGCACGAACCCGGTCGACGAAGCGCTCGACGTCGGACCGGTACGCCACTCGTGTCGAGTCGGCCACAGCGAGCGACGAGGCGAACAAGTCGACCGCCCAGTCCTCGAGGTGCTGATCGTCCACGTCGGCGTGCTCCCGGTGTGTTGGTCCACCACCCGTCGGCGGAGACGCCGATCAGCGTACCGAAAGCTAAGATCAGGTTGCTCCATCGGACTCCTCGTGTGTGCGGGACACCCGAGTTCCACGCAGGGTGCTCACGGCGCCATCGGGGCCGGAGCGACGGGGAGCCGCTCGACGAACCCTCCCTGCTGAGTCACCCATCCGTGGCGGGTCAACCAGTCGAGCGCCACGATCACCTCCCGGAGACCGGCGCCGGAGGCGTGCACCAGGTAGTCCGGCGTCTCCGGTCGCCAGCCGAGCAGGCCGAGGAGGACGCCCGCCAGTCCCTCAGGGTGACTCCGCCGGCGGACCTCGCTGGGGACCCCTGCGGTGGACGGGGAGCGTCCGAGCGAAGCGAGGACGTCGCCGACCCCGGTGCACAGGCCGGCACCATCGGCGATCAACCGGTTGGTGCCGGCCGACGTACCGGCATCGATGGGACCTGGCACGGCGAGGACCGTCCGGCTGCGTTGGAGGGCGTGTTCGACCGTGGACATCGATCCTCCGGTGACGGCGGACTCCACCACGACGACCACCCGGGCGAACGCAGCGACGATCCGATTGCGAACGGGAAACCGCCACGGTGCGGCCCGGACGCCGACAGGGACCTCAGAACAGATCAGGCCGGTGGCTGCGATACGCCGAGCGAGAGGCCGGTTGGCCTGCGGGCACGGAGCATCGAGGCCGGCACCCACGACAGCGATCGGGGCGGCACCGGCGCCGACCGCCCCAGCGTGGGCGGCGGCGTCGATTCCGAGAGCGAGACCCGACACGACCGAGATGCCCTCGGCGGCGAGAGCGGATCCGAGTTGGTGAGCGATCCGCCGGCCGTACCCGGTGGGCCGGCGCGTGCCCACGATTGCGACGCAGGTGCCCTCGAGCAGGGAGGGATCGCCTTGGTGGAACATCACCACGGGGGCCTCCGGGTCATCGACGAGTGATACGGGGTAACCGGGGCAGCCGAGCGACGTCACACCGATGCCCAGCTCGCGCAGTCTCGACCAGTGACCGGAGGGGTCGACCTGCGCAGCGGCCCGCTCCCATGCCTGACGGAGAGCCTCCGGACCGGTGGCGTGACGTGGGACGACGCCGAGGGGAACCTGACCGGCACACAGCCGACTCCAGGTCTGGTCGGGAGGACCGAGGGCGGCGAGCTGGCGCAGCGTCGACGGTCCGACCTGCGGGAGGCCTGCCATGCACGCCAGGTACGCCTCGTGCGGTAGGCCACTCACGCCGTCGTCCCCGGGAGGACATCGTGCGCCCGGAGGCACTCAGCGAGCAGCACGTCGTCGACGGTGACGGGCCCGTCGCGACCTTCGAGATCGGCCAGCGTGAGCGCCACGGCCCGCAGACGCATCGTGCCACGGACCGACAACAGCCCGCGGTCCACCCGGTCCCGGAGCAGATCGGCAGCACCCGGTTCGAGCGGGGCGTGTTGTTCGAGCGCGCTCCCCCGCAACGACCGATTGGCCGAGACCCCCCGATGACGCGCCCGGAGTCGAGCAGCGAGAACCCGCTGGCGAACGCTGGCAGTCGACTCGGCTCCGGCGGGACCGGCGAAGAGCGTGCTCGGGTCCGGGGGGTCGAGGTGGAGACGCAGGTCGAAGCGGTCGAGGAGCGGGCCCGACATGCGCCGTGCGTAACGAGCCAGTTGCGCCGGGCTGCAGCGGCAACGCACATCGGGCGCCCATCCGCACGGGCACGGGTTGGTGGCTCCCACGAGCAGGAAGCGCGCCGGGAGCGACGCCGACACCGCCGCACGGACCACCTCGACCCGACCGGATTCGAGGGGTTGGCGGAGGGCGTCGAGGTGGGACGCCGGGAACTCGCCGAGCTCGTCGAGGAAAAGGACACCCGACGACGCCAGGCTGATCTCGCCCGGTCGCAGTTGGTTGCTCCCACCGCCGATGAGTGCCACCACGGATGCGGTGTGATGCGGCGAACGGTACGGAGGACGTCGGGGCAGGCCGCCGTGTCGTTCGGAACGACCGGCCGCTGAGTGCACCCGGGCGACCTCGAGCGCCTCGGACTCGGCGAGGTCGGGGAGGAGACCGGGGAGGCGCTCAGCGAGCATGGTCTTGCCGGCGCCGGGTGGGCCGACCATCAGCGTGTGGTGACCGCCGGCGGCCGCCACCTCCATGGCGAGTCGGCCGAGTGGATGGCCGTGGACCTCTGCGAGGTCCGGCGGAGGGCCGGCACAGCACTCCGTCGCCGGCTGATCATCGACGTCGGGCCAGGGCGAGTCGCCCCTGATGCTGTCGACGAGTTGGCGAAGCGTGACCGCTGCTCGCACCTCTGGCGCCACGAGACGCACCTCGCCGACGTTTCCGGTGGGCACCACGAGGGGACCGCCGTTGAGCACCTCGGCCAGCGGGAGAGCGCCTCGAACCGGCCGGACCCGGCCGTCGAGGCCGAGCTCACCGAGGAACGCCGCCCCCTGCAGCAGGTGAGGATCGAGTTGGTCGCTCGCAGCGAGGATCGCCAGGGCCACGGCGACGTCGAGGACGGGCCCGGTCTTCTTGAGGTTGGTCGGTGCGAGGTTGACCGTGATCCGGTTGGGCGGAAACGTGAAGGAGGAGCTCAACACAGCGGCCCGCACCCGGTCCCGGGCCTCACGGCAGGAGGCGTCGGGGAGGCCCACCAGCGTGAAGCTGGGGAGGCCAGCGGACACGTGCACCTCCACGCCCACTCGGTGGCCGTCGATCCCGATCAGGACTGCTGAGGTGACGGTAGCGAGCACGTGCGCCTCCGGTCGCCGTGTCCAGTTGCACGACGGCGGGCGTCGTGGCGGGACAGGGGTGTGGGCAGCGGTGCTGCGAGTGGCCGGATGCCGACGGCGAAACGTAGCGACTGCGTGTGACAGCGGGGGGCTGTCGGAGCGGGTCGTGGGGCCCGGTGCATCGGGAACGTACGCTGAGGGTCCCGTAGAGCACACGACCCGGAGCGAACGCCGTGGGACTCGACCCGACACGACCGAGACGGACCAACCGGTGGGACGTCCTCATGGTGGTCGGCGCACTCGCAGCGACCGCGGCGGTCGTCCTGTGGGCTGTGCTGGCCTGATTCGACCGGATCGACGACACGCAGCGTGGAACGCGACTACACGGCCAGCGCCGACTGCGACGTTCGTTTCGTTCAGCCCTACGAGGCCACCAAGTTCTACATCTGTCCGGGCTGCAACCGAGACATCCCCCCCGGGACCCACCACGTCGTGGCGGTCCCCCACGACGCACCGGACCTCCGGCGTCATTGGCACCGGGGATGTTGGGACCGTCGGGCCACACGGGCGCCACGGCGCTAGGAGGTCCGAGGAGTGTCACCACCCGACGACGGGAGGCGCCACGAAGGTGACGGCCACCCGATCGAGTCCTCGAAAGAGGAATTCACGCCGCCCGCAACGATCACGTGCGTCGATTGCGGCGGCACGGCACACCTGATCTCGCCACCGCGCCCCGACCACGACGCCGTCACCGGCTACAGCCTCGGGGACATCCTCGCCTATCGCTGCGCCGACTGCCTCGACCGGTGGGACCTCGAGTTCGACTGACCTCGGATCAACAGGCGTTCTCGATCACCTCGACCCGGTTGTTGACCACCGCAGCGACATCGATGCGCACCTCGGCGGGCCGCATCGACGACGCCTCGAGCCAGCAGGCCGTGAGTCGACGGAGGCGTCGTTGCTTGTCGGGCCCGACCGCCTCGGCCGGATGGCCGAAGCGCATCGACGAACGGGTCTTCACCTCGCACACGACGAGCGCACCGCCACGAGCGACCACGAGGTCGATCTCGCCCAGGTCACAACGCCAGTTGCGGGCGAGCACGACGTAGTCCCGCTCGACGTACCACCGGGCCACGAGGTCCTCGCCGTGACGGCCCAGTCGATGCGGATCGTAGGACGACTCGCCCACCGGACCTCCTCTGCTCCGCCCGGCTCGGCGGCCGACGGCGTTGTGGGACGCCGCAGGGAGGCGTCCCTGCCATCGTTGGTGCTGCAGTCGCTCCGGGCGGCTCCGCTGGCGGAGCCCCGGTGCGGAATCGCTACGGGATCAGGCCCGCTTCTCCTTGACCTTGGCGGCCTTCCCGACCCGATCACGGAGGTAGTAGAGCTTGGCCCGACGGACCTCACCGCGGGTCACGACCTCGATGCGGTCGACGATCGGCGAGTGCACCGGGAAGGTGCGCTCGACGCCCACGCCGTAGGAGAGCTTGCGCACCGTGAACGTCTCCTGCAGTCCGCCTCCCTGCCGGGCGATCACGACACCGTGGAAGATCTGGACGCGTTCCTTGTTACCCTCCACGACCTTGACGTGGACCTTGAGGGTGTCGCCGGGTTCGAACTGCGGCACGTCAGCCTTGAGGCTGCTCTCATCGATCAGGTCGGTCGGCTTCATGGGAGGCTCCAGAGATGCAGGATCCGAGGCACCGGTTGGGAACTGCGGGCATCGGCACGGACCCGACACAGTACCGGAGGAGCACTCGTCGCCCGCAACCCGCTACCGGGTCGCAGCACCCACCAGTCAGTGGCGAGTCGGATCCGCATCGGCGGGATCCGTCCGATCGGCGGACTCTGCCTGCAGCAGCGCCTCCTCCTCCGGAGTCAGCCCTCCACGCGCCTCGATCAGGTCCGGACGCCGCTCGATGGTCCGTCGGAGCGACTCGAGCCGACGCCACCGTTCGATCCGGCCGTGGTCACCGGAGCGCAGCACCTCTGGAACCGGCCACCCCCGGAACTCAGCAGGTCGAGTGAACTGCGGATACTCGAGCAACCCGTCCGCAAAGCTCTCCTCCGAGCCCGAGGTGTGGTTGCCCATCACTCCCGGCAGGAGTCGGGTGACCGCCTCGATCACGACGAGCGCCGCCACCTCACCGCCGGCGAGTACCACGTCGGCGACTGAGAGTTCCTCGTCGACGACGTGCGTCATGATCCGCTCGTCGATCCCCTCGTAGCGTCCGCACAACAAGGTGAATCCATCGAGCTCGGACAGGGCGACGGCACGAACCTGATCGAACCGGCGGCCGGCTGCACCCAGGGCGATGATCGGTCGCGGCGGGTCGACGTGCTCGATCGTCGCCACGATCGGCTCCGGGCGGAGGACCATGCCGGCTCCCCCACCGAACGGGGCGTCGTCGACCGTGCGGTGCAGGTCGGTCGTGACGTCACGGAGGTCGTGGACCAGCAGGTCCACGGTCCCGCTCGCAACGGCCCTTCCGAGCAGGCTGTGGCCGGCGAAATCCGTGATGAGCTCGGGGAAGATGGTGAGGACGTCGATGCGCACGCTCACCCTCCCGACTCGAACAGTTCGAACAGCCCGTCTGGCACCTCGACGACCAACCGTCCGTCGGTCGGCCCGTCCACGATGAACACCACCGGGATCAGCGCCCCGGAGTCGAGCACGAGCAGGTCGGCGGCGGGATTGTCCTGAACGGAGTCGACCACTCCCCGCTCGATGCCGTCGACCGTGCTGACGACGGCACCCACGAGATCATGGACCCACAGCACGCCGTCGACCTCGAGCGGCTCGGCGAACAGCGACCGGCCTCGCAGATCCTCAACCGCCTCCCGCGAGTTCCGTCCATCGAACGCGACGATCCACCGGCCGCTGTGGGGCCGGGCCGTGCGCACGCACAACTCCACGGATCCCGGTTCGTCCGGATCGGATCCGCCGACAGGCGGAGCGAGCAGCACGGACCCGGACTGGACCCGTTCGGTGCGGTCCGAGGAGAGAACGACGATCACTTCGCCACGCAGGCCGTGGATCTTGGCGATCCGGCCGACCTCGAGCACCGCAGTCAGTCGATGAACTCGATGTCGATGTCGATTCCGTCGCGGGCGGCGGCGGCCCGCGTCACGGTCCTGATCGCATTGGCCATCCGGCCGCGCTTGCCGATGATCCGGCCCATGTCGCCGTCGGTCACGTACAAGTTGAGCTGTGGCCGACTCGAGCCGTCCACGACCTCGACCCGGACGCCGTCTGGATCGTCGACGAGGGATCGGGCGAGGTGCTCGAGCACTGCCACTGCGTGGGTCGGACCGTCGGGGTTGGCGTCGTCGCTCACGATACGAACCTCACTTCTGGTTCTTGGAGGACTGGAACTCGTCCCAGGTGCCGGTGATCTTGAGCAGTTTCTCGACCCGCTCGGTGGGCTGGGCGCCGTGGCGGAGCCAGTGCAGCGCCCGCTCGTCATCGATTCGGATCACCGAGGGGTCCGGACGGGGGTCGTAGGTACCGACGATCTCGAGGAACCGACCATCACGCGGTGACCGGGCGTCGGCGGCGACGATCCGGTAGGTCGGCTGCTTCTTCTTGCCCATCCGCATGAGGCGGAGCTTCACGGCCACGTTGTGTTGTCCTGTTCAGTCGCTGGTTCGGTCGGTCGGGTTCGGTGTGTCAGGTTCGGTGTGTCGAGTTCGGCGGTTCCAGCCGGCCTCGACGCCAGCCGGTGCTCGCGCCACGGCGAGTCACTGGTCGATGCGAGCGGCCCTCCATGATGGTCGCCGCCACCCGGCGAGGCAAACCACGCAGGCGACAACCGGGGTGAGTGCACCGATCAGCCTCGTTCGCAGAGCGTGATCAGGGAGCGCTCAGGGATCCGGGACGCCCAGACCCGACCGGCCACCTCCGGAGAGCGGACCGGGCAACTGGGCCTCCATCTCCTCGATCGACGGCAGCGTGAACACGGGCTTCCTGGCGGGCGGCTGACCCTTGGCGGTGACACGGCCACCCTTCTTGGCCTTCTTGTTGCGGCCCTTCTTGTTGCGCTTGGGGCCGCCACCCATCTGCTGCATCATCTGCCGCATCTGCTTGAACTGGGTGATGAGTTGGGACACGTCGGACGACGAGGTGCCCGACCCCTTGGCGATCCTGGTGCGACGTGACTGGTCGATCAGGTCCGGATCGGTCCGTTCGCCGGGGGTCATGGACCGGATGATCGCCTCGATGCGAGCGATCTGGTGATCCTCGATCTCGACGTCACGCACCTCCTTGGGGATTCCGGGCATCATGCCCATCAGGCCAGAGATGGGTCCCATCTTCTTGATGGCCTGCATCTGATCGAGAAAGTCCTCGAACGTGAACGTGCCGTCGAGCAGCCGAGCGGCCGCCTCCTCCGCCTGTTCCTGCTCGAAGGCGGTCTCGGCCTTCTCGATGAGCGTCGCTAGATCGCCCTCGCCGAGGATTCGACCGGCGAGACGGTCGGGGTGGAACAGGTCGAAGTCCTCGAGCTTCTCGCCCGTGGACGCAAACGCAATCGGTCGACCGACGATCTCCTTGACCGACAGCGCCGCACCGCCGCGGGCGTCGCCGTCAAGCTTGGTGAGGATCACCCCGTCGAGCTTGAGCGTGGCGTGGAAGTTCTCTGCCACCGTCACGGCGTCCTGGCCGGTCATGGCATCCACGACGAGGAACGTGTAGTCGGGCTGCACGGCTTCGGAGATGAGCCGGACCTGCTCCATCAACTCCACATCGATGGCCAGACGCCCGGCAGTGTCGACGATCACGACGTCGCGACCACGTCGTCGAGCCTCGGCGACGGCCCCGGCAGCCACCTCGACGGGATCGCCGGTCCCCGAGGCGACCACATCGTCGGGGGCGGAGAAGACCGGCACATCGATCTGAGCCGCCAGCGTCTGAAGCTGCTGCACAGCAGCCGGACGCTGCAGGTCGGCACCCACCAGGATCGGGTTGCGGCCCTGGCTGCGGAACCAACGGGCGAGCTTCGCCGAGTTGGTCGTCTTGCCCGATCCTTGGAGGCCCGCCATCAACACGACCGTCGGCGGCTTGGACGCGTAGGTGATCCGCAGGGTCTCGCCACCGAGCGTCTCGGTCAGCTCCTCCAGCACGATCTTCTTGACCTGAAGGGCCGGGTTGAGCGCAGCAGACAGATCGGCGCCCACCGCTCGTTCACGGATCCGCTCCTGCAGCGACTTGGCCACGGCGAGGTTGACGTCGGCCTCGAGCAGGGCGAGCCGGATCTCCCGCAGGACCTCGTCGACGTCTTCTGCGGAGAGCCGGCCCTTGCCCCTGAGCCGGGTGAAGATCCCCTCGAAACGATCGGTGAGCGACTCGAACATGTCGTGGGGAGGCTACCGGTCGCGCCGCCCGGCCACCGCAGCGGGAGCGGCGCTACGTTCCTGCCCGTGCTGATCGAGCTGTTCTCCGATGTGGTCTGTCCGTGGTGCTACCTCGGAGCCCGGCGTCTCAGGTCGGCACTCGAGGAACTGGATCGATCCGGGGTCCTCGACCCGGACGACATCGAGGTCCGTTGGCGGGCCTTCCAGCTCGACCCCGCAGCACCCGGTGACCCGCAGGACCTCAGGTCGTCGGTGGACAAGAGGTACGGCCCCGGTTCGTTCGACGCCATGACCGCCCGGCTCGTCCCGCTCGGGGTCGAGGCGGGCATCGACTACCGGTTCGACCTGGCCCAGCGGGTCAACACGCTGGCGGCCCATCGGCTGATCGAGTGGGCCCACAGTCAGCCCGCAGGCCAGCACGCTCTGGTCGAGGCACTCTTCGCCGCCTACTTCACCAACGGTGAGGACGTCTCGGACCCCACGACGCTCGTCGGACTCGCTGATGGAGCCGGACTCGACGCCGGCGCCGCTGCGGCGGTCCTCGAGAGCGACTCGCTGATCGAGCAGGTCCAACAGGATCGGACCCGGGCCGAGCAGTTCGACATCACCGGGGTCCCGGCGTTCCTGATCGACCAACGGGCACTCATCCCCGGAGCCCAGGACGTCGAGACGCTGGTCAGTCTGCTCGCCCGGATCGCCGGGCGTTCCCACTAACGCCCACCGGAGTGACCGGCGACCGAGCGCCGGGGCGATCCGAGCAATCGATCAGTCCCGATCGAAAAGGGCGTCGACGAACTCGTCGGCGTCGAAATCGACGAGGTCGGCGGCGCCCTCGCCCAAGCCGACGAGCTTGACCGGGATCTCCAACTCCGAACGTATGGCGAAGACGATCCCACCCTTGGCGGACCCGTCGAGCTTCGTGAGCACCACACCGGTCACATCGGTCGCCTCGGTGAACTGACGGGCCTGCTGCAGGCCGTTCTGGCCGGTGGTCGCATCGAGCACGAGGAGCACCTCGGTGACGGTCCCGTCGCCTCTGTCGGCCACCCGACGCACCTTGCTCAACTCGTCCATCAGGTTGCTCTTGGTGTGGAGACGCCCGGCGGTGTCGGCCAGGACGACATCAGCGCCTCGGGCGGAGGCGGCGGCCACGGCGTCGAAGATCACCGCCGACGGATCTCCCCCCTCCTCGCCGCGCACGAGTTGGGCCCCGCAGCGATCCGCCCAGGTTCCCAACTGCTCGGCGGCGGCCGCCCGGAACGTGTCGCCGGCGGCCATCACGACGCTCGAACCCTCATCGGCAAGACGCCGACCGACCTTTCCGATGGTCGTGGTCTTGCCCACCCCGTTGACACCCACGAACAACCAGATCGTTGGCGATTCCTCGGCCCGGGTCAGCGCCACGGGTCCAGCGAGCTGGCGCTTCATCTGATCCTTGACGGCCTCCACGAGCGCTTCAGGAGTAGTGATTCCCTGCTCCTTGACGCTGACCCGGACGGCATCGAGGAGCTCGGAGGTCGAACCGGCACCCACATCAGCGAGCAGGAGCGCCTCCTCGAGTTCGTCCCAGGTCTCCTGGTCGATCGTCGAGCGCGACAGGATCGATCCGACGTATCCGCTCACAGCTCCCCGGGCCTTGGCCAGCCGCTCCCGGAACGACGGACGAACGAGCTCCTCGACGCCCCCGTGGGCGGCTTCCCACTCGGCCTCGGCCGCCTCCGCTGCGGCGATGTTGGCCGCAGCCTCCTCCTCGGTCAGCGGGGGCCCGACGATGTCGACCGACGTGCCGAGTACCGGACCGACGGTCTCGGTGACCTGGATCTCCGGTTCGAGAAGGTCCTCGGGCCCGGTCTGCTCGCCCTGGAGTTCCCGGGGCTCGACAGCGCCGTCGAGGTCCCCTGCGACCTCCTCGAGCAGGTCGCCGCCGAGAGCGTGCCGCTCGAGTGAGTCGACCTCGGCGGATCGACGACGGCCGACCAGCGTGAACGCTGCGACCACGACGAGGACGATGACGACGAGCGGGACGATGACGAGCAGGATCTCCATGAGGTGGCCGAGACTACCGGTCCGTCACCGCAGGCCGCCGACGACGACCGGGCGAGGCCATCCTGAAGCACCGATCAGGCGGGTCACCGAGCTGCGTCATCGTTTCCGGCCGCACCACGTAGCGTGTCGGTGCCGACAGCAGCCCGAGCCGGCAGCCGACCGCAGGACACGACAACGACGAGACGTCGCCGAACCGGCCCGACCGCCCGACGGCACGACCCAGATCGATTCCAGGAAACGACAGGAAGCGAAGCGACATGGAGGAACCGGTGGAGCAGACGATCGACACTGCGGACGCAGCGGCCACCGTTCAGCAGCTGGTGTTCGAGATGAAGAAGGTCATCGTGGGCCAGGACCGCGGGATCGAGCGGATGGTGGCGTGCCTGCTGGCCAACGGCCACTGTCTGCTCGAGTCGGTACCGGGTCTGGCCAAGACACTCTCGGTCGAGACCCTCGCCACCGCCAGCGGCGGCACCTTCTCGCGGATCCAGTTCACGCCGGACCTCCTCCCGGCCGATGTGGTCGGAACCCGGATCTACCGAGCCTCCAGTGAGACCTTCGACATCGAACTCGGGCCGGTCTTCGCCAACTTCGTCCTGGCCGATGAGATCAACCGGGCGCCCGCCAAGGTCCAGTCGGCGCTGCTCGAGGCCATGGCGGAGCGTCAGGTGACGATCGCCGGCATCCGCCACGAACTCGACTCGCCGTTCCTCGTGCTGGCCACCCAGAACCCCATCGAATCCGAGGGTGTCTACCCGCTGCCCGAAGCCCAACGCGATCGGTTCCTCATGAAGATCGTGCTCGGCTATCCGAGCCCCGCCGAGGAGGTCGAGATCGTCCAGCGGATGGGCACCTCCCCGCCACAGGCGCAACAGGTTCTGGATCTGTCGCACATCCGGGCGCTACAGCAGGCTGCCGAGGCCGTCTTCGTCGACCGTGGAGTCCTCGAGTACGCAGTCAATCTGGTCCTGTGCACCCGGACCCCGGAGAACTTCGGCCTTTCGGAACTGCGGACCTTCATCGAGCTCGGTGCGAGCCCTCGGGCGTCGATCGGTCTCATCCGTGCCGGGCGGGCGCTGGCGCTGGTCCGAGGGCGGACGTACCTCACACCGCAGGACATCTTCGATGTGGCGCCGGAGATCCTGCGCCACCGGCTGCTGCTGTCGTACGAGGCGCTCGCACAGGACGTCGACACCGAGCAGATCCTGACCCGGGTCCTCTCGACCGTGCCGGCGCCGCGGATCGGTGAGCCCGCAGAGGTCGTCCCGGCAGCGGCGGGCTCATGGCCCTCCACGTTCGACCCCACGGCTCCCGACCCCGCCCCGACCGGCGATGGCGCCGCATGGGGGTACCCGGCCCAGTGAGTGGCCTGTCCTCCACGCTCGGCCTGGTCGGGGATCGCCCGGCCGAAGAGGTGCTGCGGCGTCTGACGCTCGACGTGACGCGCCGCCTCGACGGGATGCTCCACGGCGACTTCGAGGGGATCGTGCCCGGCCGCGGGAGCGAACTCGGAGAGACCCGGCCGTACCACCCCGGCGACGACGTGCGTCGGATCGACTGGAACGTGACGGCCCGGATGCAGGACACCTACATCCGCGAGACCATCGCCGACCGGGAGCTGACGACGTGGATCGTGGTTGATCGATCCTCGAGTCTCGACTTCGGCACGACGGTCTGTGAGAAGCGCGATCTGGCGATCGCTGCGTGTGCCGGCGTCGGACTGATGACGGCCCGTGGCGGCAACCGGATCGGAGCGTTGATTCTGCGTGGGACTTCCTCCGAGACCGTGCCACCCCGACAGGGCCGCAAACACCTCCTCGGGATGCTCTCACGCATCTGGCACACACCCCGGGCCGACGACTCCGGTCCCGCCGACCTCGACCTCGCTCTGCGGCGCCTCGGCGCCGTGGCGCCACGTCGCGGCCTGGTCGTGGTCGTGTCCGACTTCAAGGGTCACCCTGACCGCTGGCAGACGGCGCTCGGGACGGTCGCACTCCGACACAGCGCCTTGTGCATCTCACTGGTCGATCCTCGTGAGCTCGAGCTCCCGCCGGTCGGGCTCGTGCAGTTCGTGGATCCCTCGACCGGCGCCACCCGTGAGGTCAACACCGACTCGAGCGAGGTGCGAGCTGCGTTCGGCCGAATGGCCGCTGACCACCAGGCGGCCGTCGCTCGTGCCGCCCGGGGAGCCGGGGCCGACCACCTCGTCCTGCGGACCGATGGCGACTGGCTGATGGACTTGGCCCGACACGTCGGTGATCGGCGTCGACGAGCTGAGACGGTTGCGGTGAGGAGCCCAAGATGAAGGAACCCGAATGACCGGATGGTTCGCCGAGCCCACCCGCCTGTGGCTGTTCGTGGTGGTCGTTGCGCTGGTTGTGCTGTACGTGGCGGTGCAGTTCACCCGGCCACGGTTCACCGTTCGCTTCACGAGCCTCGACATGCTCGATCAGGTCGCCCCGAAGCGCCCGGGCTGGCGTCGCCACCTCATCGCTGCGGGGTTCGTCCTGGCACTCGTGAGCCTGGTCGTTGCGTTCGCCCAGCCCGTGGCGATCGAGCGGATCCCACGGGACCGAACCACGATCATCCTCGCCATCGACACGTCGCTGTCCATGGCGGCCACCGATGTGGAACCGAACCGCCTCGAGGCCGCACAGACAGCGGCGAAGGAGTTCGTCGACCAGCTCCCCGAGAACCTCAACGTCGGACTGATCGGCTTCGCCGGGAGCGCCCAGCTCCTCGTGCCCCCCACCCAGGACCACGAACAGGTGAAGTTCGCCATCGACAACCTCGAACTCCAGAAGTCCACGGCCATCGGCGACGCCGTTGCCCTCTCCCTCGATGTGGTCGAGAACCAGTCGATCGGGGTGGAGGACGGCGCCGTCCCCGACGCGGCCGTCGTGTTGATCTCCGACGGCGAGACGACCGTGGGACTACCGACCGCCGACGCCATCCCGCTGGCCAACGACGCCGGGGTGGCCATCACGACGATTGCGTACGGCACACCGGACGGCGAGATCACCGTCGATCAGGACGGTAACGGTGTCGGCCAGCGGACAAAGGTTCCCGTCAACGTGGAGGAACTCCGCTCCCTCGCCGAGGGGACCGGCGGCGTGGCCTACACCGCAGAGTCTGCGACCGACCTGCAGTCGGTGTACTCCGAACTCGGCTCGACGGTCGGCTTCGACGAGGAGGAGACCGACGTGTCGTACCGGTTCGTCGGAGTGGGCCTCCTCCTGCTGATGATTGCCGGCGGCCTCTCGCTCCGCTGGTTCAGCCGGCTCCCCTGACGTCGGCCCCGCTGCCGGACCGACACCGCAGCGCTCGGGTCACTCGAGGACGGACGCAGCACGCTCGGAGATCACCTTGGTGGAACCTCCAGGCTCCATGGTGACGCCGTAGAGGATGTCGGCGGCCTCCATCGTGCGCTTCTGGTGGCTCACGATGATGAGCTGAGCGGTGTCACGGAACTCTGCAACCAGATCGAGGAACCGGTGCAGGTTGACGTCGTCGAGGGCGGCCTCGACCTCGTCCATCACGTAGAACGGCGACGGCCGAGACCGGAACACGGCGAAGAGGTAGGCCAGCGCCGTCAGTGAACGCTCGCCGCCGGACAGCAACGACAGCTTCCGGACGTTCTTACCGGACGGTCGAGCTTCGAGCTCGATCCCGGTCTCGAGTAGGTCATCCGGAGTCGTCAGGCTGAGCCGGCCCTGTCCTCCCGGGAACAGCGCCTCGAACAACCGGCTGAAGTTCTCGCTCACGTCGGCGTACGCCGACGCGAACACCGACACGATCTCCTCGTCGATCGCCTTGATCACCTTGGTCAACTCCCGACGCGACTGACGGATGTCGTCGAGCTGGCTGACGTAGAGGTCGTGTCGCTCGCTGAGCTCGGTGAACTCAGCGAGGGCCAGCGGATTGATCGGGCCCATGATCCGCAGCTCACGCTCGAGCTCACGGATCCGGGCGGGTGCGGTCACCCCGTCGGGCAACGGCGGACACTCGGTAGCAGCGGCGGTGTCGGGCCCGCAGTCGTGGTCCAGACGCAACGTCTCGGTCAGCGTCTCGAGTCGGAGGCGGGTCTCGGTCTCGGCCAACTCCGATTGTTGGAGCTCCGTCCGAGCTGTTTCGAGAGCGCCCTCGGCAGCGGAACGCTGCGCCCGCAGCCCCTCGAGCAACTCCGTTGCCGCTCGGGCCGCCTCGGATTGGACCCGCCGCTCATCACGGAGCGCCCCGAGCCGATCGTCGATGGTCGAACTCATGCGGCCCACTGCGTCGGCGAGCACACCGAGCGCACTGCGGCGGGTCTCGAGTTCGAGGTGCTTGGACGCCTCGCTGCGCTGTTGGAACTCGAGTCGGGAGAGCCGTTCACCCACCTGCGCCAGCCGCTGTTCGACGTACCGGCGTCGCTCGTCGAGCGCAGCCGTCCTCACCTCGAGGTCGGTTCGTCGAGCGGCGATCGTCGCTGCCGATGTCTCGATCTGATCCCGGGCGGCTGTCAACCGGAGCGCTCGGGCATCCACCTCCGCCTCGGCGCGCTCGACCTCGGGCACACGGTCCTGCAACTCGGCGAGCCTCGCTGCCTCGCCCTGTGTTCGTTCGACGAGTTCGGCGATGTGCGCGTCGAGCGACCGGAGCTCATCGGTGAGTTCGATCCGATCGTGTTCGATCCGCTCGAGCCGCTCGGCCAACTCGCGGATGCTCAGGCGGTTGGCATCGAGTGAACGCTCCGCAGCCACGGCCGCCGACCGGGCCCGATCGAGGAGCGTCCGGGCATCATCGAGCCGGACACGAGCGGCGTCCCGAGCCGATGCCGTGGCGTCCACTCGCAGGGCCGCCTCGTCGAGCGCCGCACCTGTGGCGCCGGCGCCGGCGGCGCGGAGTCGCCAACCAGTCGATCCGTAACGGCCGCCGTGTGACGTGACGACGATCGCCGAGGGATCGCGGAGCGACGCATCGACCGCAGCCTCCCAGGTTCCGTCGACCCGGACGGCCCGCTCGAGCAGGACGTCGAGCAACGCGCTGACCCCGGCGGCGGCGGACCCGGCCCGCGCCGAGGGGCGGACGTGGGGCCGGACCGGCTCCCCGAAGGCCGGGCCCGAGATCGGTGAGCCGATGGACGCGACCGAACCGAGTGCGATCACCGCTCCGACGTGGTCGCCGTCGACCAACGAACGCAGTCCCCGTCGAGCTGCGGCGACATCGGCGACGACGACGGCACCGAGCGCCTCACTCGCCGCTGCTTCGAAGGCGTCGACCCATCCGTCGTCGACCTTGACGAGCTCGGCGAGGGTCCCGAGCGTGCCATCGAGCCCGCTGAGACGACTCGCCCCGGATCGGTCACGGGCCTCGTCGAGGGCGAGTGCGAGTGCCTCCACCCGGGCGGTCCACGCCGAGTGCTCCACCTCGGCATCGGTGGCCGCCGAGGAGGCCGAGCTCAGCTCGCTCTCGGCGTCCTCGTGAGAACGCAGCGTCGTCCGGGCCTCCGCCTGCAGCGCTGGCGTCGCCGCCGTGGCGGCCGACATCGCCGTGGTCAGCTCCTCGTGTTCGAGGCCCAGCCGCTCGAGCCGGGTCCCGATCACACCCCGGCGGTGGCCGAGTCGCTCCTCGTCGACCCGGGCCCGCTCCCCCGCTGTGGTGAGTGCGGCGATCTCGCCCCTGAGCGCAGCTCCCTCGCCGCTCGGCACCACGACGCCGTCACCCCACTCCAACTCGAACGCCGTCCGCAGTTCGGCCAGAGCGGCCTCGTCGCGCAGGAGTTCGTCGGATTCCGCCTCGAGCACGTGACGGTCGGCGCCGACCTGCTCCGCTGAGGACTCCAACTCGCCACGTTCAGCCTCCAGGGACGTCACCACCGCAGCATCGATCGCAGCGGAAATCTCCCGATCCACTCCGGCGAGCCGCTCGACGAGCAGCGCAGCGATGCCTCGAGTCCGCTCACGCAGCCGCTCGAACCGGACGAGCAGATCCGAGAGGTCCCGGCCTCCGAGCGCTGCGAGGTCGGCCTCGCCGGCGGTGATTCGGGCGTCGAGCGTCCCGAGACCGGCACGGAGCCGATCGCCCTCGTTGCGCAACTGGCCCTCGAGCAGGGCCGACCGCTCGAGGGCTCGACGGAGTCGATCCACCTCTCGTCCAGCCACGAACAGGCGCAACCCCGTCAGCTCGGCCACGAGGTCGCCGTGCCGGCGTGCGGCCTCGGCCTGGCGCTCGAGTGGACGGAGCTGTCGGCGCACCTCTCGAAGCAGGTCCTGGACCCGAGTGAGGTGATCGTCGGTCTCAGCGAGTCGTCGCTGCGACCGCTCCTTGCGACGGCGGTACTTGAGGACCCCGGCCGCCTCCTCGATGATCAACCGTCGGTCCTCGGGCCGTGAGTTCAACACGGCGTCGATGTTCCCCTGGGAGATGATCACGTGCTGCTGACGTCCGACACCGGTGTCGGAGAGCAGGTCGGTGATGTCGAGCAGGCGACATGGAACACCGTTGATGGCGTACTCCGAGTCGCCCGAGCGGAACAGGAGCCTGGAGATGGTCACCTCGGTGAAGTCGATGGGGAGGAGACCAGCGGAGTTGTCGATCGTGATCGCCACCTCGGCGCGGCCCAACGCTGGGCGGTTTCCCGAGCCGGCGAAGATCACGTCGTCCATCTTCTGTGAACGCACCGTCGACGGGGCCTGCGCACCGAGCACCCAGCCAATGGCGTCAACGACGTTGGACTTGCCGGAGCCGTTCGGCCCGACGACAACGGTCACCCCCGGTTCGAGTGCGATCGTCGCCGCATCGGCGAATGACTTGAACCCCTTGATCTGCAGTGTCTTGAGGAACACCCTGCTCCCTCGCCGGCCGGGTTGCAGGCGAACACGATCACCGTGCGCTGCGCAGCTCCCCAGCCGTTCGTCTCATGTGGTGTGCAGGACCACGGCGGCCCTGCGATCGAACTCCTGTCCTACACCTGCGTCTGTTCGCAGTAGTAGGTGTAGCCGCTCCCGTACCTCACCTTGACGATGGGGCCCCGAGCCCGGGGGCTCATCTGGCCGTCACGCTTGTAGACGGCGAGGTGCTCGCTGAAGGATCCCGTCGAACCATCGAGGCCGACCCAGCCGTCCGGTGGGACCGAGGTGCCTCCGTACTTCACGGCGTCGTGAACTGTCTCGACCACCGCCCGGTACAGCCGCCGGATCTCCTGAGTGTTCAGGCCTGACGCAATGCGGTCGTAACGCAGCCCGGCATGGAACAGGATCTCGTCGGAGTAGATCGGGCCGATCCCCACGAGGAACGAGGAGTCGGTCAACACGGTCTTGAGACGGTCCTCTCTCCGCAGGAGTCGCTCGCCGAATGTGGTCCACGAGATGGGCTCGTCAGCCGGATCGAGTCCGAGCGAAGCGAACTCCGGGCGACGCTCCGGGATCTCCTCGGATGCGAGGAGTTCGACAGCGCCCTCACGCTTGGGGTCGATCAGCCGCAGCTGCGGCCCCTGGGTGAAGCTCACGACCAGCGCCGTGCCCTTGATCGTCGGCTCCTTGGTGGCCTGCCGGCGAAGCCGGGTGTTGGGACCGAGGTCGACGAGCACCTCGTGGGAGCCGTCGACGCCGATGCACAGCGTGGTTCCTCGTCGGCGGGCTCCGGTGAACTTGGTCCCGATGAGCGCAGTGGCGAACGCCTTCTTGGTGGGATGCTTCACCAGACCGGCTCCGGGGACGTCGACGGCCTTGACCTTCCGGCCGCTCACCTCCCGATCGAGGTCCCGGCGGAGGATCTCGATCTCAGGTAGTTCAGGCATGTGGTCCTCCGGGCTGGGCGTGGTCCTCCGGGCTGGGCGTGGTCGACCGGGTGGCACCGAGCGGGCCGGACCCGGTTTGGTCATCGGACGCTTCACCTCGGGCGAGCAGCGCCGCAGCGGCGTTGCGGGCGGCGGCCTGCTCCGCTTCCTTCTTGGTTCGGCCACGACCACAACCGGACGCTCCGGCGACCTCAACCTCTGCGGTGAAGACCTTGGCGTGCTCGGGGCCCTCCTCGGTGATGCGGTACCGAGGCGGGTCGCCACCGAGGCGAGCAGCGAGCTCCTGCAGGCGGGACTTCGAGTCGGAGTCGATCGCGCCGAACAGCACCGACTCGATCCGCCCGGCGAACAGCCGATCGACGACTGTCGTCGCAGCGACGATGCCTCCGTCGATGTGCACGGCGCCGATGAGCGCCTCGAGGGCATCGGCGAGGATGGATGTCTTGTTGCGGCCCCCGGTCTGGTTCTCGCCCCGGCCGAGACGGATCGAGGCTCCGAGGTCGATCTCGCGAGCCACCGATGCCAACGCCACGGCGTTGACGAGCTCGGCGCGGCAACGGGCGAGCACGCCCTCGGCCCGCTCGGGCTGGGCCCGGTACAGGCAGTCGGTCACGATCACCCCGAGCACGGCGTCGCCGAGGAACTCGAGTCGTTCATTGGACAACACGCCGCCGTTCTCGGCGCACCAGGACCGGTGACGGAGAGCGAGTTCCAGCAGGCCGGGGTCGCTGAATCGGTGTCCGAGCCGAAGCTCGAGGTCTCGGTGCGACCCGGTGTCGACCGGGCCGCCGTCGGAGTCAGAGCCGACCGTGGACGTAGTCAACGGCATCCCGGACGGTCCGGAGGTCCTCGAGGTCCTCGTCTTCGATGCGAAAGCCGACGCTGCGTTCGCCGAACTCCTCCTCGAGCACCTCGACGAGTTCGATCAGGGCGAGCGAGTCAGCCCGCAGATCCTCTCCGAAGGACTGATCCTCGCTGATCTCGGATGCGTTGATCTCGAGGATCTCAGCGAGGCGGTCGGTGACGATGCGAAGTACCTCGTCGCGGGAGATCGGTCCCTGTTGCACGTGGGTCTCGGAAGGCAATCTGGATCAGGCTCTCTGTTCGTTGCTCTCGTCGCCGAACCGGTCAGCGACAGTCCGAGCGGGTCGCCTCGTGTACTTCGGGCGTCCGGCGGAGGACCGAGTGACTCGCTCGATTGTCGGGCTGGCTGTAGGTCCTCGACCCCCACGACCATCGATGGAACCGGCCCATCTAGACCCCGGCATCGCCGTCATCGCCGGGTGGGATCCTCCGGTCTGGAACGTCACGGACTTCCCGACACTAGCGACCGACTGTGCCGGGCGGGTGGATGACCGGCCGACAGGTACCGGGATCAGTCGACCTCGACGGCCTGACGGCCGTGGTACCAGCCGCAGTTCCCACAGACGTGGTGCGGGAGCTTGACTGCGCCGCATCGCGGACAGGTGCTGCGGGCCGGGGCGCTCAGACGCCAGTTGGCCGCCCGGCGGCTCCGGGTTTTGGACTTGGAGGTCTTCTTCTTGGGAACAGCCATGACTCGCTCGACAGCAACTGGGGGACGGGCCCAAACACGGGCCCCGGTCGACGTTCGGACCGAAACGAGAGGCTAGCCGTCGTCGGCCTCCGGGTCGAAGCGGAGGGCGTCGAGCGCAGCCCAGCGTGGGTCCCTGGTGGCCACTGCGCCCTCGGACTCGACGGCGACCGGGAATGCCGATGGCTCCGGACCAGCGCAGTCCTCCCGACACAAGGGGGCGAGCGGGAGGCCGAGGACGACCGCCTCCCGGACCGCATCGGTCAGATCCACAGCATCTCCGGAGAACGCCAGCAGGTCACCGCCGTCGGGGTGGTCAGAGAAGACCTCCGAGAAGTCCACGTCGAGTTCACCGACGCACGGATCGAGGCACCGCCGGCAGCTCCCCTCCCACGGAACGTGGATCCGACCCACGACGGTCACACCGTCGGACAGGGACTCGAGCGTGGCGGTGAGCGTGGCGCTGACCCCAGAGGGCACTGCGGCACTGCTCGTCGCCAGATCACCGATGGGAACGTCGCGTTCGAGCACCATGCGGTTGCCGGGTCGGCGTCGGAGTTCGGCGACGGGGACGACGATGCGGTCCCGTGCAGGCCTCACAGATCTTGGTCGAAGACCCTGGCGTCGCCGTCGGACGGTCCGCCCGGAAGGGCGCCGTCGTGCTGATCGGCGAAGTCGGCGAGTTCGGCCTCCTCGATCGTCGGTGCAGCCAGCCGATCCCGGCCCTTCGCCACGGTCTGACGGATGCGCTCGAGGACGATCTCGAAGCTGGCGAGTTTCTGATCGCAGAAGTCCTCGGTCTCCCGGCGCATTCGCCGGGACTCAGCCTCGGCGTCGTCGACGATCTCCCGAGCACGCGCTTCGGCCGCTCGGGCGAGTTCGGTCTTGTCCACCATGGCGGCGACGCGTTGGCGGGCGTCCTCGATGATGTCGGCCGCCTCTCGCTTCGTCCGGGCCGTGAAGTCCTCTCGCTCCTTCAGCAGCCACCGAGCGTTGCGGATCTCCTCGGGGAGCGAAGCAACGGCGTCGTCGAGGAGTTCGAGCAACTCGTCCTTGTTGATCCGGACCGAGGCCGACATCGGCAGCCCCGGAGCGGCCTCGACGATCTCAATGACCCGTCGCAGGAGCTGCTCGCTCTCCGGCATCCGGTAGGGATCCGGGGCGGCAGTGCGCCGTTCATCATCGTCGTCTGGTCGTGGCGTCACCGGCATCACCTGTTGAGTTCGGACCCGGGCGGGCGACGATCACGATACCTGCCGTTGATGGGCCGCAGATGGAACCGCACCGAGGCGACTCCGGCCGACCCGGCCTCACCCGGGCAGGACCTCAGCGAGTCGCTCCGCCACCGGTGCCGGCACCATGTTGGACACGTCACCACCGAAGCGGGCGATCTCCCGGATCAAGCGGGACGCCAGGAACGAGTTCCCGGACGCCGACGGGATGAACAACGTGTCGACCCCGGAGATCGACCGGTTCATCTGCGCCATCTGGAGTTCGGACTCGAAGTCCGACACGGCCCGGAGACCCTTGACGATCACGTGGGCGCCGATCTCGCGGGCGAGGTCCACCACCAGCGATGAGAACATCGTGACCTCGACGTTCGACAGGTGGTTGAGCGACTCCTCGATCAGCTCCTGTCGGTCGGCGAGGGAGAACAGCGGCTCACCCTTCTGCGGGTTCCGCATGGCGGCGACCACGACTCGGTCGAACAGACGAGAGGCCGTCTCGACGATCTCCACGTGGCCGTTGTGGATGGGGTCGAACGACCCCGGATACAACACGACGGTCACTTCGACAACCTCCACTCCACGTGCTTGTCCATCTGCGCTCCGCTCCTCGCCGGTCACCCCGGGTGGACGAACGTGACCACCGTAGTTCCGTATCGCCGAACCTCCACATGCCGGTCGTCGAGCGTGGCGACGTCGAGCGCCGCTGCGTCGAGCTCCCGGTCGGATTCCGCCACGAGGATCGCTCCGGACCATCGGCCGAGGACGTTTATCAAGAGCCCGTCCCAATCCCGGTGTGCATATGGCGGGTCAGCGAGGACGATCGATGCGTCGACCGAGGCGAGCGGTCCATCCTCGGCGAGCGCCACCGAGACGCTCGTCGGGATCACGTTGACCCCGGAGCTCAGCCCGGTCACCTCGATGTTCCGTCGGATCGCAGCAACCGCGTCACGATTCCGTTCGACGAGGTGGACCTCGCTGGCGCCGCGGGACCGTGCCTCGAGACCGAGCGCCCCGCTGCCGGCGAAGAGGTCCACGACGACGGCGCCGCTGAGCACCCCGAGGGAGCCGAGCGCATTGAACACCGACTCCCGAACCCGATCCCCGGTGGGCCGGACCCGATCGCCGGGCGGTGCCACGAGGCGGCGTCCCCGAGCGGAGCCCGCAACGATCCGCACGTCACCTCCAGCCCGAGACCGATGAGCTCACGACTTCGTGAGGAACGCTTCGTCGGTGGCATCGAGGAGCCGGAGCTCGTCTGCGAGCTCGGCCACCTCGATGCGTCCCTGCTCATCGACGAGCTCCATGGCGACCTCCCGGGCCCGCACGACCCATTCACGGTCCCGGCGCAACGACGCCAACCGCAGATCGCTACGCCCCCGCTGTCGGTCACCCATGACCGTCCCCTCACCCCGGAGGTCGAGATCCACCTCGGCGAGCTCGAATCCGTCCTGGGTCCGCACGAGCGCCTCGAGGCGGGCCGTGGCCTCGGCGCCGGGTTCGGCGGTGGTGAGCAGGAAACAGCGGCTGGCGGCCCGCCCACGACCCACGCGACCTCGCAGCTGGTGCAACTGGGCGATCCCGAAGCGGTCGGCGTCGAGCACGATCATCACGGTCGCCTCCGGGACGTCCACCCCGACCTCCACGACAGTCGTGGCCACCAGCACCTCCACGGCGCCGCGACGGAACGAGTCGACGACGTGACGCTTGTCGTCCGCCGACATCCGCCCGTGCAGCAGCCCGAGTTCCAGCCCGGCGAGCGGGCCGGAGGCCAGCCGCTCGAACGTCGCCTCGGCCGAGGCCACCTCGAGCTTGGCCGACTCCTCCACCAGAGGACACACGACGTAGACGCGGTGACCCTCGGCAACCTCCTCCCGCACTGCGGCCCACGCCGAGTCCTCCCCCTCCTCGCCCACGCCCCAGGTCGTGACGATCGGCGTCCGGCCGGGTGGCAACTCGTCGAGCACCGAGAGGTCCAGATCGCCGTAGACGGTCATGGCCGCTGTTCGTGGGATGGGCGTGGCGGTCATCACCAGGACATCGGGAACGGCGTCCTCGGGCGACGCGACCCGGAGCGCAGCGCGTTGCTCGACGCCGAAACGGTGCTGTTCGTCGACGACGACCACACCGAGCGAGTCGAACTCGACACCATCAGCGATCAGAGCATGGGTCCCCACGACGAGTGGGATCTCCCCCGAGCTCAGTCCCGCCAGGATCCGACGCCTCGCTGCGGCTGGGGTCCGGCCGGTCAGCAGGGCGACCTCGACGGGCCGTTCGCCGAGCAGGGTGGAGTCGTCCCGACGTGACGCCCCACTCAGAAGGTCCTGCATCCCAGCGGCGTGCTGCTCCGCGAGCACCTCGGTCGGGGCCATGAGCGCAGCCTGATGACCGCCCTCCACTGCGGCGAGCATGGCGACGAGGGCCACGACGGTCTTGCCGGCACCCACGTCACCCTGCAGGAGTCGGTGCATCGGCACCGCCTTCGCCAGGTCGCCCAAGATCTCGTCGATCACCCGGCGCTGCGCCGGGGTCAACTCGTACGGGAGCCCCGTGAGGAAGCCGTCGATGAGACCGGGAACGACCGCATCGGGGGCTCCCACGCTGTGAACGAAGCCGGAGGAGTTGTGCGACAGTTCGCGCTGGTGGCGGACCAACACGAGTTGGATGCGCAGGAGTTCATCGAACACGAGCCGGTCCCGCGCCGCACGGACGTCGTGGGCGTCGCTCGGATGGTGGATGTCGGTCAGTGCCGTGTGGCGACCCACCAGGCCCAGCCGGGACCTGACGGCGTCCGGGAGAGGATCGGCGATACCCCGGGCGCTCGAGCGGCGCAGGACCTGAGCGGTCCAGTCGGCGAACTCCCATGTCCCGAGACCGGCGACCTCGGACTGCGGATAGATCGGAACGATGCGCCCCGTTCGATCGCCCACCGGGTCGATCACGGGGTTGGTCATCTGGCGTCGCCCCCGGAACACCTCGACCTTGCCGAACACTGCGACCTCCACGTCGTCGTCACAGATCCGTTCGAGCTGACGGGCCCGCCACGGTTGGTTGAAGAACGTGACGCGCAGCGATCCCGTCTGGTCGCTCAGCTCGGCGGTCACCATGACCCGACGCTGACGGGTCCGCCGAGTGTCGACCGAGGAGACCCGGCAGAGCACGAGCGCCTCCTCCCCGGCAAACAGCTCGGCGATCGACGCCTGCCGGGTCCGGTCGAGGTAGCGGCGTGGGTACCACGTGAGCAGGTCGAGCAGGGACTCGATTCCGACCTTGTTGAGCGCCTCGAGCTTGGCCGAGCCGACGCCGCTCAGGCGGTCGACCCCCATGTCGGAGAGGTCGAGGAGGGTGAGCGGCGGATCGCTCGTCACAACGGCGAGCCTACCGAGACCGGCCCACCGACAACGGAAGCGGGCACCCGGAGCCCCTTGCCGCCAGCGCCACCAGCGGGATGCTTTGCCGCATCGGCGCCGGATCGGTACCGTACCGGAACCCGAGGAGCAGACACCCGAGACCGACGACCGTCGGGATCGGCGAGGACCGAGGAGCCGGACGGTTGCAGGGAGTGATCAAGTCCTACGATCCGGCAACCGGCGACGGTACCGTGTTGAGCGACACCGAGTTCGACGAGTTCGACCTGGCTCCTGACGCCTTGGTCGGATCAGTGTTCCGCATGCTCCGACAGGGGCAGCGTGTGTGCTTCGTCCTGGACGGCGACGGTCGTGCGACCGGGCTCTCCCTGGGATCCGAACGGGACATGGGCACCCCCGACTTCGATGCGCACGCCGAGCCCGTACCCGAGCAGAACGCACGCTGAGCAGCACCCTCAGCCGAGTGACACCACGCAGAGGAGCCCCATGGCGGCAGTGACAGGCAATCAGCAACTGATCGACTGGGTCGAGGAGTGGCGGGAGATCCTGCAGCCCGACGCCGTCGAATGGTGCGACGGTTCCGAGGAGGAGTACGACCGACTCTGTCAACTCCTCGTCGACCACGGAACCTTCACCCGTCTCAACGACGACCTCCGGCCCAACAGCTACCTCGCCGAGTCGGACCCGGCCGATGTGGCTCGTGTGGAGGACCGGACCTACATCGCTTCCGAGCGTCAGATCGACGCCGGACCCACCAACAACTGGCGGGACCCGGCCGAACTCAAAACCGAGATGCTCGAGTTCTACCGAGGTGCCATGCGCGGTCGCACCATGTACGTGGTGCCGTTCTCGATGGGCCCGCTCGGGTCGCCCATCGCCCACATCGGCGTGGAGCTCACCGATTCGCCATACGTTGCGGTCTCCATGCGGATCATGACCCGCATGGGTCAGGGAGCGCTCGACGTTCTCGGCGACGACGGCGAGTTCGTCCCGTGCGTGCACTCAGTCGGCTATCCGCTCGTCGACGACGACGGCGTCCGCCGCGACGACGTCCCGTGGCCCTGCGACGGCGACAACAAGTACATCTCCCACTTCCCGGAGACCCGGGAGATCTGGTCCTACGGCTCGGGCTACGGCGGCAACGCGCTGCTCGGCAAGAAGTGCTTCGCACTGCGAATCGCCTCGACCATGGCCCGAGACGGCGGCTGGATGGCCGAGCACATGTTGATTCTCGGGATCACGCCTCCCGACCGCGAGACCGTCTACCTCGCAGCTGCGTTCCCATCGGCGTGCGGCAAGACCAACATGGCCATGCTGGTGCCGTCGCTGCCCGGCTGGAAGGTCGAGACGGTCGGCGACGACATCGCCTGGATGAAGTTCGGCGAGGACGGCCGTCTCTACGCAATCAATCCGGAAGCCGGCTTCTTCGGCGTGGCCCCCGGGACGTCGGAGTCGACCAACCACAACGCCATGGCGACCCTCTGGGGCAACGCTCTGTTCACCAACGTCGCAGCCACCGACGACGGCGACGTGTGGTGGGAGGACATGACCGAGGAGCCACCGGCCCACCTGGTCGACTGGCGCCGTCAGGACTGGACGTCTGAGTCCGACACGCCAGCGGCACACCCGAATGCACGCTTCACCGTTCCGGCGTCACAGTGCCCATCCATCTCACCGGTGTGGGAGGACCCAGCCGGGGTACCCATCTCGGCCATCCTCTTCGGCGGCCGGCGGGCCACCAACGTCCCACTCGTGACCGAATCGCTGTCGTGGCAGCACGGGACGTTCCTCGGATCGATCATGAGCTCCGAGAAGACCGCAGCGGCAGCCGGGGCGGTCGGTGACGTTCGATTCGACCCCTTCGCCATGCTCCCGTTCATGGGGTACAACGTCGGCGACTACATCGCCCACTGGCTCGAGATCGGTCGTTCGACCCGGCCAGAGGCCCTCCCGAGGATGTTCTGGGTCAACTGGTTCCGGAAGTCCGACTCCGGCGAGTTCCTGTGGCCCGGTTTCGGCGACAACAGCCGAGTGCTCAAGTGGATCGTCGAACGCATTGCAGGGACCGCAGACGCCACCGAGACGCCCATCGGCCTGGTCCCGACCGTCGACGCCCTCGATCTCGACGGCCTCGACCTGAGCACCAGGACCGTCGAGACCCTGCTCGCCGTCGACCCTGTGGCATGGAAGGACGAGGTGGAGTTGATCAACGCCCACTTCGACTCGATCGGCGAGCGCCTGCCCGAGGAGATGAGCAGCGAGCTCGCCGACCTCGAGCGCCGCCTCAACGGCTGACGCCGCCTCACCGGCACCCGCCGCCACACCGGCTCCCGCCGCCTCACCGATTCAGCGTCATCGACCGGATCAGCAGGCCCATCACGAAGAGGCCACCGAATCCGTAGAGCAGGTACTGCCAGGCCACGAGCTGCTGGCGGTAGCCGTAGAGCACCGCCACCGCCACGATGGCGACGAACCCGTAGAACACGTGGAACTCACCCACCGCTTGGCCGGCGACGGCGAGCAGGTACACGCCGAGTGCCACCTGGATGAAGATCGTGACCTCGGCGGCCACCACGAACCACCACAGCGCCCGGACCCTGACCTGGCGTACCCAGTGCGCCGCCAGACACCAGGTCCCGGCGATGCCGTTGGCAATGACGGTCACCCAGGCGAACCACTCGTGGACACCCTGAACCGCACTGGTCACGTCGGCACTGGTCACGTCGGCACGGTACCGCCGGAGCCGTGACCGCCGGAATCAACGCCAGATGGGATCAACGCCAGATGGGATCAACGCCAGATGGAATCGATGAACCCATCACCGGCGGCCCGCGGCGAGCTCGGATCGATGTACCACTCGGTGCCGAACGCAGCGGCGAACGCGTCGTCCGGGAGTTGCAGGAACCAGGAGTCGGCCGGGATCTGACTGGCGTGAGCGGCCATGGCGGCCCGCTTGGCACCGAGCCAGGCCGACACGTCGATCGCATGGGTGATGATCTCCTCGGGCGAGCCGAACGGGCCGGCATAGACCTTGAGCTTGCGCAGCATCTGCCGGCCGAGTCGGTTCTTGGGGAGCATCCCACGAACCGAACGTCGGACTGCGTCGGCCGGCTTGCGGCCGAGCAGGTTGCGGATGTGGTCGCGGTTCATCGTCACCTCGAGGACGCGCGGCACCCCGCTCAACGCTGCAGCCCGGTGACCGACCCGGTGCACCTGGATGTGGTCGGGGTGCCCGTACCCACCGTGGTCGTCGTAGACGGTGAGGACGTCGGGTTCCTCGGAGTCGAGGATCGCTGCGAGTCGCTCGGCCGCCGCCTCAGGGTCCGCCGACCAGAACGAACCATCAGCTTCGTTGCTCTCGGCCCCGACGACTCCTGAGTCGAGGTATCCGAGGAACTCCACCCGGTCGATCCCGAGGATTCGCGCGGCGTCGAGGAGTTCCCCCGTGCGCCGCTCCGCCAGTGTCTCGCCCTCCTCAAGCACGCCCGGCGCCACCTCGCCGAGTTCGCCCCGTGTGGCCACGACGAGCACGGTCCGATGACCCTCGGCGTGCGCAGCAGCGAGCGTTCCCCCGGAAACGATGCACTCGTCGTCGGGATGAGCATGGAATGACACGATCGTGGACATGTCCGGTGACAGTAGTTGTGCCCCGTGGCCTACGGTGGCCACGTGGCGCCGACACGGCGAATCGTCCTCGGCGGTCTGGGCACGCTCGCCGTGACGGCGCTCGGATGCAGCCGATCGGAACCCGCCGTGAGGCCGACCGGTGCAATCGTCACCCGGTGGGCGTCCGACCCATGGTCGCTCGGGAGCTACAGCGCCGTGCCGATCGGAGCCTCGCCCACCGATCGGTTGCGGCTCGGCGAATCGTTCGGACCGATCCATGTGGCCGGTGAAGCGACGTCCACCGAGGCCCCGGCCACAGTGCACGGGGCGCTGGCCTCGGGCGAACGAGCAGCGGCCGAGGTCGCAGCCGACATCGCCGCCGGTGGACGAGTGATCGTCATCGGAGCGGGAGCGGCCGGACTCGCTGCGGCGGCCAGGCTCGCGCCCACGCACTCCGTCACTGTGCTCGAGGCCCGACCTCGACCCTACGGCCGGGTGCTCACCGACCGGTCCAGCGGGGTGCCGATCGAGCTCGGGGCGGCGTGGATCCACGGAGCCGCCGACAACCCGCTCGTCGAGTCGGCCCGACTCGCCGGCGTGGCCACGGTCCCATTCAACTGGGACGACAGTCGCGTCGTCGCCGACGACGGAGCCCGGGACGACTCGAGGGCTCGGGAGGCGTTCGCTGCGACGCTCGAACAACTCGCCGAGGACGAGGACCTTCAGGAACTTTCAGTCGAACAGGCGGTGGCGGAGTCGGTCGCCCGGCTCGGCCTCGACGACGAGACCACCGCCGCCGTCGACCGCCTGGTCGCCAGCGACATCGAAGGCGAGTCAGCGCTCTCAGCCACGACTCTCAGCGTTGCCGGATGGAACGAAGGTGACGACCTCGTCGGCGGCGACCTGTTGGTCGTCGGCGGCTTCGACCGGATCCTCGAACCGCTCACCGCCGGCATCGACCTGCGTACCGACGCCCCGGTGGACCGCATCACCTGGACCGGCGAGGGTTCCGGGGCACAGGTCGACGGTCCCCGGTTCTCCGAGCGCGCCGATGCCGTCATCCTCACCGTGCCGCTGGCCCTGCTGCAGGCGGGCCTGCCACTCCTGGACGGGCCGGTGCCGGCCACCTGGCGGGACGCGGCCGATCGGCTTCGCACCGGCACCCTCGACAAGACCGTGCTCACCTTCGAGCCGACCGTTCCCAATCAACGCTGGCCGTCGACGCTGGTGACCGGGTGGTGGGGCGCCGACCGGGGACGATTCGCCGAGTGGATCAACCTCGACGAGGCCACGGGGGCACCGGTCGTGGTGGCCACCACGGCCGGCGACGCGGCGTTGGTGTTGGAGGCCGCGGACGACGAGCTGATCATCGCCGAGGCGACCGAGGTGTTCGATCGGATCAGCGTCCCGGTGTGAACTCGGCGCTCAACCAGCGACGACCCCGTCGGACCGCAGTTCGCTGAGCCGATCCGGATCGACCCCGAGCCACTCGGTGAGCACCTCGTCGGTGTGCTGGCCCTCGTGCGACGGGGGACGCTGGATCGCCCCGGGTGTTCGACTGAACCGCGGCGCCGGTGCCGGCTGGGTGACTCCCGCCACCTCGACGAACGTCTGGCGTTCGACGTTGTGCGGATGCTCGAGGGCCTCGCTCATCGTGAGCACGGGGGCGAAGCAGACATCGGTCCCCTCCATGATCTCGCACCACTCCTGACGGGTCTTGGTGGCGAAGATGGCTGCGAGTCGTTCCCGCAGTTCGCCCCAGTGCGATCGATCCATCTGGTGCGGGAGTTCCTCGCCACGGGACGCATAGTCATCGGCGAGACCGGTGAGCTCGACGAGTTGAGCGTAGAACTGCGACTCGATCGAACCGATCGACACGTACTCGCCGTCGCTGCATCGATACGTGTCGTAGAAGTGGGCACCGGTATCGAGCAGGTTCACCCCACGCTCCTCGGTCCAGATCCCCATCGCCGTGAACGCCCACATCATCGTCATCAGCAACGCCGACCCGTCGACCATGGCCGCGTCGACCACCTGCCCTTCTCCGGATCGCTGGGCTTCGAGCAGTCCGCAGACGAGACCGAATGCGAGCAACATGGCGCCGCCACCGAAGTCGCCGACGAGGTTGATGGGTGGCGTGGGCTGCTGATCGGCCCGACCGAGATGGGCGAGCACGCCGGCGAGGGCGATGTAGTTGATGTCGTGACCGGCGGTCTGGGAGTACGGACCCTCCTGGCCCCAGCCGGTCATCCGTCCGTAGACGAGCCGCGGGTTGCGTTGCCGGCACACCTCGGGCCCAAAGCCGAGTCGTTCGGTGACACCGGGTCGAAACCCCTCGATCAGCGCATCGGCGTGTTCGACGAGTTCGAGGAGGACCTCGACGCCCTCGGGTGACTTGAGGTCGATCGCCACGGATCGCCGGCCGCGATTGAGGACGTCGACGGGTGGCGCCGACGGCGCACCGGTGGCCGCCCGGTCGGCTCGATCGACCCGGATGACGTCCGCCCCCATGTCGGAGAGCATCATCGCCACGAACGGCCCGGGACCGATCCCGGCGACCTCGATGATCTTCATGCCCTGTAGTGGTCCCACGTTCCTCCTCGGTTGGTTCGACGTAGCCCATTGGGGGCCACGACAACGTGTTCGGCTTCGACTCGAACAGGCTCGACCGGCGTCCCCGAGTCGACTGAACCGCTCAGCGGGCCCGATCGGCCCGGCGAACGGCCTCGGCCACTCCCTCGACGACCTGTGGCCAGTACTCCGGTGGGAGGTCGTGCGCCATGCGTTCGAGCGTCTGGAGTTCAGCTCCGGGCACGAGTTCAGCGGTGCGAACCCCGCCGCTGTGATCGACGAGTCGGTCTGCGTCGCCGTGGAGGACGACGGTCGGCGCTGCGAGCGTGACCAGGGCCTCGGCCCGGGAGCCCGATGCCAGGATCGCCGTCAACTGGCGGGCCACACCGAGGGCGTCGTCGGCCCGATCGACTGCCTGTGCTGCCCGATCCCTCGCCCGCAACTCGTCGAAGCACCACTCGGTGCCGATGATCCGAGCCAGTTCGACCATGCCGTCGATACGGGCGGTGCGGTCCTCGGCGGGAGCGAGGATCCCGACGAGCGAGGTCAGCACCTCCGGATCCGGCGAGCCCACGCCGACCTCGCCGGTGGTCGACATGATCGATGTGAGCGAGGCCACCCGGTTGGGGTGTTCGATGGCAACGGTCTGGGCGATCATCCCGCCCATCGACGCCCCGACCACGTGGGCCCGCTCGACGTCGAGGGCATCGAGGACCGCCACGGCGTCGAGCGCCATGTCGCTCAGCGTGTACGGAGCATCGACCGTTCCCCCACCGGCGGCGCCGGCCATGGCAGCGAGCACATCGGGGGTCTCGTCGTGGAGGTGGGTGCTCAGGCCGGTGTCACGATTGTCGAAACGAACCACCGTGGCCCCGAGCCGGCCGAGTTGCTCACAGAACTCGACGTCGTAGCCGATGGCCTGGGCGCCGAGGCCACAGACCAACAGGATGGTCTCGGGCCCGTCACCGAGAGACTCGAAGAACACCTCGATCCCCGCAGCGGACGTCGTGGTCGGCACGGGGGCAGTGTGATCGTCAGACCTGCGCCGGTCAATTACGGACCGAGTCCGGCTCACGCCCCCCGGGCGACCTCGGTCCCGGCCACGACCACACGCACGACGTCGAGCCGATCGTCGAGGACGACGATGTCGGCCACCGTCCCCGGCTGCAGCAGTCGCTCGGAGAGCCCGGCGAGGCGTGCTGGAACGCCCGAACAGGCCGAGGACGTCACGTCCCAACCGAACCCGAGCGACCGGAGCCGACCGAGGATCTCCACCGGCGAGGACGCCCCACCGAGCAGCACCTCGTCGGACTCGCCCGCCCGAGCGGCACCGGCGACTGCATCGGTCGTGACGGCGATTCGTCCGGGGGCCGCAGCGAAGGTGAGGCGCACCACCTCGGGCGCCACGTGGACGAGGTCGGCGATCAGACCGATGGTCGTCCGCTGATCGCTCAGCGCCACGCCCGCCGGTCCGGGGTCCCGGGCACCGAGTCGCCGGTGAGCGTTCCAGCAGTGGGTCAGGTGGGTCGCCCCGCAGTCGATGGCGTTGCGCACGGTCGCAGCGTCGGCGTCGGAATGACCGATCGCAGCCGTCACCGAACGCAGACCGAGCATCTCGATCAACGACACCGCCCCGTCGAGCTCGGGAGCGAGCGTCATCATGGCCACCAAACCGGCATCGAGCAGCTGCGTCGCCACGGCGAGGTCCACCGGCATCAGCAGGGCTGGATCATGTGCTCCCGCCCAGCGGGCAGCGAGGAAGGGGCCTTCGAGGTGGGCCCCGAGGATCCGGGCCCCCGCAGGTCCACCGGCGTCACGGAGGTCGACAGTGGAACGACGCGCCTCGTCGATCCGGCGCAGCGCATCGCAGTACGTGGGGACCGCAGCCGAGTGCAACGTCGGCTGGAACGCCGTCGCCCCACCAGCAGCGAGTTCCTCTGCGGCCACGACCAGCGCACCCGGTGCGGCCGTCCTGAAGTCCGAGCCGGCGTAACCGTTCACCTGCAGGTCGACCAGACCGGGGTGGGCCAGACCGGTTCCAGCCGGCGACAGGCCGACCTCGGCGATCAGATCCCCGTCCACCGCCACGTCACCGGCGACCACCTCGCCGTCGACCACCGCTGCGGCGACGCCGAGTCGGCGGGGTCGCCCGTTGTCCACCGGGTGAGGGTAGCGACCCGCCACTACCGTTGGCGGTGCACCGAGAGCGACGAGCAGGAGCGACGTGGTGGATCCGGAGGATGCCGAGCACACACCTGCGATCGACGTCAGGGTCGACGACCTCACCCGGGCCGTCACGGTGGTGGTCCGCTCCCGACAGGGCCGCCCGAACCTCCCTGACTCCGGGTGCCCGTTCTGCGTCGGCGGCCTCGAGGCGCCCGAGCCGTACGACGTGCTGGCGTTCCCCAACCGCTGGCCAGCGCTCGGCGACGGCCGCTGTGAGGTCGTTCTCTACACCTCCGACCATCACCAGACCTTCTGGGGTCTCGGAGTGGACGGTGCCCGGCGTGTCGTCGAGCTGTGGGCCGAACGCACCGAGGTCCTCGGCGCCATGGACGACGTCGACTACGTGCTCGTGTTCGAGAACCGCGGACCCGAGGTCGGCGCCACGATCGCCCACCCCCACGGACAGATCTACGCCTACGACCGGATTCCGCCGGTCCCGTTGCGGACACTCCTCGACGGCGTGTTGCGACCCGAGTCGGTGCCCGAGGAGTACGTCGTCGGCCAGAGCGGCGACTGGGTGGCGTGGGTGCCTCCGGCGGCGACATGGCCCTACGAGCTGAGAATCGCCCCGGTCGGTTCCGTCGGCTCGCTCACCGATCCGGACTGCGACTGCGACGGCCTCGCCGAAGTCCTCGTCGACGTCCTCGCCCGTCTCGATCAGCGCTTCGATGAACCCATGCCCTACATGATGTGGATCCACCAACGGCCGACCGACGGCGGGGAGTGGCCCGACGCCCGGATGTGCGTGTTCATCGCGCCGCTGCTCCGCAGCCCGGGCACGCCCAGGTTCGTCGCCGCGGCCGAGGTCGGAGCCGGCATCTTCTTCAACCCCGTCGATCCCGCCGAGGCCGCCCGGGAGTTGCGCAACCTCCCGGGTGCTGCAGCGTGAGCACAACTGGCGCCGCAGACGGAGACGAGGTCTGCGCCGTCGCTCCCGGACGGGTGGTGCTGATCGGGGACCACACCGACTACGTCGGCGGACTCGTCCTGCCCATGGCGATCGACCTCGCCACCGAGGTCCGGGGACGGCGCGGCGGGCGAACCGTCGAGCTCACCTCGGATCAGTTCGACGGCGTGGCCCGTTTCGATGTGCCCCTCAGCGATCCGCGGACCGCCCATCCGGACTGGGCGCGCCACGTCGCTGGGGTGGCGGCGGTGATCGGAACGTCCACCGGGTTCACCGGAGCGGTGAGCTCGACGGTTCCGCCCGGCAGCGGACTCTCGTCGTCGGCGGCGATCGGACTCGCCCTCGCCCTCGCCCTCGGAGCGACGGGGGACGCAGCAACGCTGGCTCGGGCCTGCCGTCAGGCCGAGGAGCTCGCCACCGGAGTGCCCTGCGGGATCATGGACCAGCTCTGCATCGCTGCCGGGGTCGAGGGCCATGCCCTCCTGATCGACTGCGCCACCGAGACGCACCGGGCCGTCGCCGTGCCCGAGGGCGTTGCCGTCTGGATCGTCGAGTCGGGCCAGACCCGTCAACTGAGCACCTCTCCCTACGCCGAGCGTCGACGCCAGGCCGAGACGGCCGCTTCACTCCTCGGACCAATCCGAACCGCATCACTCGATCGGATCGCCGAACTCGACGACGATGTGCTCCGCCGGCGCGCCCGGCACGTGCGCAGCGAATGCGATCGGGTCGAGGCGTTTGCCGAGGCGCTCGCCAACGAGGAGATCGCCCAACTCGGTCCGCTGATCAGCGCTTCGCACCGGTCGTTGCGCGACGACGCAGAGGTGTCCACCCTGGTTCTCGACGAGCTCGTCACCACGCTCGAGGCGCGACCCGGTGTGTTCGGCGCACGGCTGACCGGCGCCGGTTTCGGTGGGTCGGTGGTGGCGCTCACCGAGCCGGACGTCGACCTCAGCGACGCCGGGGCCGGCGGCCGACGGGTGCAGCCCAGCCCGGGTGCCCACCTGCGCTGAGATGGCCGTGCGCCAGACCCGAGAACCTCGGGCCTGCCCGGTCAGGCCTGCCCAGCGGGCGGGCCACCTGTGTCGATCGCGCCCGTGTCGATCGCGCCCGTGTCGATCGCGCCCGTGCCGATCGCGCCCGTGCCGATCGCGCCCATGTCGATCGTGCTGTCAGGAGTCTGGAGCAGGAGCGCCTTCTGCGCAGCGAACTCGGCGTCGGTGAGGTGACCAGACTCGTGCAGTGCTGCCAACTTGGCGAGTTCGTCGGCCACCGACAGCGCCGGGGCCGGCGGCGTGGCCGAGGGTGCCACCGCCTGGGCCGCGGAGGTTCCCATTCGCTGGTAGTGCCGATTCTGGTTGTCCTCCATGGCCTGGTAGATCGTGTTCTGGACGCCGAGCGGATCGCGGACGTCCTTGAACCGCTGGATACCCAGCTCGCCCGCCGACTCGATGTGGAGCGTCCCGCAACCGAACAGGCGCTCGAGGAGACGCTGGTGGAAGAAGATCGTGTTGATCCGGTCGAGCGGGATCTCCACGCCCTTCTTGGAGATGATGCCCTCTCGATAGATGCAGCGCTCCGTGGTGACGACGAAGTTGGTGGAGTACCACTTGGCCAGGTGGTGGGCGAGATGGCCCAGTGCCAGCACGATCAGGACCACACCCACCCAGCTGGTGAGGGTCCCGAAGATCCCATCGCCTCCCCAGGAGATGAGGAAGACCCCGATGGCGGTGGCGCCGAGGACGTAGATGACGGAGCGGATCATCATCACCCATGACGGGTGCGTGTCGATCACGAGTTTTTCGTCGCCGTAGAGGAGGCTGGTGTCGTACCCCACGGCTCAACCCTAACCGCTCCGGTGATGACCCCGACGGGTACGTCACACGCCGCTGGTACGTTCCGGTCCGTGCAGTCCGACGAGCCGACAGGATCGACAGGATCGACAGAGTCGACAGGGCCGGCAGAGTCGACCGCCCGGCTCCTGAGCGGCCTCAACGGCCAACAGCGCCGTGCGGTGACCAACACCTCCCAACACCTGCGGGTGATCGCCGGTGCCGGATCGGGAAAGACCCGGGTCCTCACCCACCGGATCGCCTATCGCAGCGCCTCGATGAGCCTCGTCCCCGAACGGACCCTCGCCGTCACGTTCACCCGCAAGGCCGCCGGCGAACTCCGGGAGCGTCTCCGACGTCTCCTGCCGGGAGCCTCGGTACACGCCGGCACGTTCCATGCAATTGCCTACGCCCAGCTGCGTCAGCGATGGCAGGACCGGGGCGTTCGCCCGCCGGAACTCCTCGACCGCAAGCTCGGTTTCCTCGCCCGCCTGGTGCCTCGTCGTGGGGGCAACTCGACGCTGGCACTCGACGTCCTCGGCGAGATCGAGTGGGCATCGGCCAGAGCTCTCCAACCGACGGACTACCCGGCGGCAGCACAGCGGTCCCGTCGTCGACCGCCGCTCGATCCCGGTGAGATCGTCGGCATCTGGGAGGCCTACATCGACCGCAAGCGCCAGCGGCGTGTGGTCGACTTCGACGACCTCATCCGCCTTGCCGCCCGGGATCTCGCTGCGGACCCCGAGTACGCCGCCGCCCGACGTTGGCGATTCCGACACCTCTTCGTCGACGAGTTCCAGGACGTCAATCCACTGCAGTTCGAGTTGTTGCGACAGTGGTTGGGGTCCGCCTCGGACCTCTGCGTCGTCGGCGACCCCAACCAGGCCATCTACGCCTGGAACGGCGCCGATGCGGAGTACCTCGATCACTTCGACCGCTACTTCCCCGGGGCCGAGTCGGTCACGCTCACAGACAACTACCGGTCGACTCCGCAGATCCTCACTGCAGCCAATGCCGTCCTCGCCACCGGCGCAACTCCACTGGCGCCGCTCGTGCCACACCGCCCTCCGGGACCGATGCCAACCGTCTCTGCGCACGACGACGAGACCGCAGAGGCGCATGCGGTCGCCAGAGCGCTCCGCGACGGCCACCGCCCCGGCGTCACCTGGTCCCAGCAGGCGGTGCTCGTCCGGACCAACGCCCAGACCACCGCCATCGCCGAGGCGCTCGTCGCCGCAGGCATTCCCCATCAGGTCCGTGGAGCGGGAAGCCTGCTCGAACAACCCGAGGTCAGGTCCGCCCTCGATGCCGTGCGACGTTCGCCCTCGCTCGACGCAGCGATCGGCGACCTCGACGCCGAGGTGGCCCGACGATCAGGGATGCCGCAGACGGAGACCCTCGGCGACATCGACACCTCCCGACCCGACGACCCGACCTCTGATCGAGCATCGAGCTCCGTCCCGACGAACGGGTTCGACGAACGGGCTGCGAACGTGGCCGAGTTGGTCCGCCTCGGCCGGGAGTACCGAGCCCTCGAACCCGCAGCCGACATCCCGGGGTTCCTCGCCTGGCTCACGTCCACGCTCCGCAACGAGGATGCCTCCGGGGGTGACCGGGTCGATGTGGTCAGCTTCCACGCCGCCAAGGGCCTCGAGTGGTCGTCGGTACACATCGCCGGACTCGAATCGGGCCTCGTGCCGATTCACCACGCCGGCGACGACGTCAGCGCCCTCGATGAGGAACGGCGCCTGCTCTACGTGGCGCTCACCCGGGCACGCGACCAACTCCACTGCCACTGGGCGCAACGGCGATCCTTCGGCTCACGCTCCTCGCGTCGGAACCCCTCACCGTGGATCGAGTCCATCACCACCATCATCGGGTCGGTCGGCAACAACGTCGACCGCCAACAGGGCTCACAGCGCGCTGGAGCGGCCCGCCGACTCGTTCGGCCGCGACCGGTAGCGACCGGCGATGAGGCACTCGACGCCGGAGAACAGGAGACGTTCGACGCCCTCAGGGCCTGGCGACTCGAACAAGCTCGGGGCGCCGACGTTCCAGCGTTCGTCATCTTCAACGATGCCGTCCTGCGGGAGGTCGCACGGCGACGTCCAACCAACCGGGCAGCGCTGCTCGATGTCCCGGGAATCGGACCCGTGAAGGCCGATCGGTTCGGCGACGAAGTGCTCCGCATCGTGACCCGCTCCCCCTCAGGGCGATCGTGACAGCCCCTATGCGGGATCGTCGTTGAGATTGCGGGCATCGAGTAGTTCACGGAACCGTTCCACGTCGAAGCTGATGAACAGCGCCCGCGCCTCGGCGAGAACCGCCTCAGGGTCGCCGCCGGGTTGATCGGCCCTGAGCACCCCGCGAGCCCAGGTCTTGCGTTCCTCGATCGATTCGAGCCAACCCTCGAGCACGAGCGGCTGACCCAACGGAGTCGGTCGCCGGTAGTCGATCTCGAGCCGTGCGGTCATGCCGGCGGTTCCGGCCACGGACTGTGCAGCACCGAGCAACTCGTCGAATGCTGCTGCGACGTAGCCGCCGTGCACGCATCCCGGCGGTCCCTCGTACGCAGCACCGAAGCGAACCCGGCCGAGGACCCGGTCGCTCTCCTGGCTCAGCTCGATCGGCGGCGACAGCGGGTTGGCCAAGCCGATGAACGGGCTGTGATCGAACCCGGCGAAGAACTCAGGCGAGGCCCGGGTGAGGGCATCGACGATCGATTCGCCCTCGAGCAACTCGATCTCCGCCGGCGGCGCAGGCTCGGGTTGCTCGTTCAGGTGATCGCGTATCGAAGCCCCGGCGTTGGCCGCCTCGGAGTACCCAAGGTAGGTCGAACCGCGTGGGAGCGACTCGAAGAGCGCCGCCACATCATCGAGTTGGTCAGCAGCGACGGTCAGCTGATCGTCGGAAGCCGTCGTCGAGACCAGGTGTTCGATGAGTCGCCGAGCTGCGCCGGCGAGCCTGCGGAGCTCGGCCCGTCGGTGGGTCTGCGGCAGGCCCCTCAGGCCCTCGATCCGCACGCTCACGGCGGGCTCGGCGACCGCTGTGGGCTCGGCCGGGACGTCGCTGTCGGACTCCGAGGAGGTCACGGGGTGACCTCCGACTCCACGGCGAACCACGCCAACACCGGGGCGTGGTCCGACGGTTTAACCCCCTTGCGGGCGTTGCGGTCCACCAGATCGGCGGTGGCGAGATCGGCCAACGGACGCGTCGAGAGGAGGTAGTCGATCCGGATCCCACGACGCTTGTGGAAGTCACCATTGCGGTAGTCCCAGAAGGTGTAGATCCCGCCGTCGCCGTAGCGCTCGCGCATCGTGTCGACGAGACCCCAGTCGACGACGTCGGCCACTGCTGCCCGTTCTGCCGCCGTGACGTGGGTGCCCCCCTCGAAGGCCTGCGGACTCCAGACGTCGAGGTCGGTAAGCGCCACGTTCCAGTCGCCCATCACCACGAGGAACTCCTCGGGGCGGTGGTGAGCGTCGAGGTGCGCCCGGAGTCTTCCGAGCCAGTCGAGCTTGTAGCGGTAGTGGTCGTGGTCGACTTCCCGCCCGTTGGGAACGTAGAGCGACGCCACCCTGACTCCGCCGCAGGTCGCCCAGATCGCCCGGGCGTCCGGATCGGGTTCACGGCCGTCGTCGAAACCCGACACGACGTCGACGATCCCGACCCGGGAGAGGATCGCCACGCCGTTCCACCGGCCCTCCCCGTGGTGGACCGACTCGTAACCGAGACGCTCGAAGTCGAGCGCCGGGAACGCAGCATCGGCCAACTTGGTCTCCTGGAGGCACAGCACGTCGGGCTGCACCGCTTCGAGCCACTCCTCCACCCGTGGCATCCGGGCGTTGAGGGAGTTCACGTTCCACGTGGCCAGGAGCACCTCGGTGAATCTAGGTCACGAACACCGCCCGGGCCGACGGTGGGCCGGGGTCACCAGCATCGCCGGTAGGCTGTCGCCGTGAGCGACCAGAACACCGGAGCCGCAGGCGGTGCCGACTCCAACGCGGCCGACGACCTCATCGACGAAGTCGGCCCGAACGCCTGGCTCATCGAGGAACTCCACGAATCGTTCCTCCGGGATCCCAACTCCGTCAGCGAGCGCTGGCGGGCGTTCTTCTCCGATCGGGTGTCCAACGGGGCCACCAACGGTGGCCGATCGGCGGTCACCCGGATCGTTCCGCTCGACGTCCCGCCGTCGGACGGGAGCAGTGCCACCGCACCCACTGCGCCAGCCTCGGATCCCTCACCAGCCTCGAAACCCTCTCCGGGGCCGGGCAACGATCCTGCTGGCAGCGAGACCGCAGAGACCGCCGACCAACCAGAACCGCTGCGGGGCTTGGCCAAGCGGATCGTCGAGAACATGGAGGCGAGCCGTTCGGTCCCGACGGCCACATCGTTCCGCGAGGTGCCCGCCAAACTGCTCGAGATCAACCGCTCCGTGATCAACGGACACCTGGGTCGGACCATCGGCGCCAAGGTGAGCTTCACCCACCTGATCGGCTACGCCGTCGTGCGAGCACTCCACGAACACGTTCCAGCCCTCAACTGCTCATTCACCACCAGCGAGTCAGGCGCTCCGGAGATCATCCGACACTCACACGTGGGCCTCGGTCTGGCCATCGACCTCGAGAAGCCCGACGGGTCCCGGGCACTCGTCGTCCCGGTCATCCCCGACGCCGACACCCTCGACTTCTCGGCGTTCAGATCCGCCTACGACGACCTGGTCCGCAAGGCCAAGTCCAACCGCCTCGGCGTCGACGACTTCCGTGGCGCCACGGTGACGCTCACCAACCCGGGTACGATCGGTACCGAACGATCGGTGCCGCGTCTCATGCCGAGCCAGGGGGCGATCATCGGGGTCGGCTCGCTCGCCTACCCAACGGCCTTCGCCGGTGCCGACCCTCACACGATCGCCGGGCTCGGCCTGTCCAAGGTCATCACGCTGTCGTCGACCTACGACCACCGGATCATCCAGGGAGCGGAGTCGGGGACGTTTCTCAAGATCGTCCAGGAGATGCTCCTCGGCGACCACGGCTTCTACGACGCCATCTTCCGTGACCTCGGCGTTCCCTACGAAGCCGTCCGTTGGCGTCAGGACCACCACGATCCCGGACACGACGACGGCGAACACACCCATGCAGCGAAGCAGATGCAAGTCTCGACGCTGATCAACATGTACCGGGTCCGGGGCCACCTCATCGCCAACCTCGACCCGCTCGCTGCCAGCGTGCCGGAGATGCACGCCGAACTCGACCCGGCGACGTACGGCCTGACCATCTGGGACCTCGACCGCGAGTTCCTCACCGGCAGCGAGGTGGGCATCTACGCCCCGGTCGGCGGGGTCATCCACCAGAAACTCGGTGACCTGCTCCACCTGCTGCGCGACGCCTACTGCCGCACCGTTGGTATCGAGTACATGCACATCCAGGACCCCGAGGAGAAACGGTGGATCCAGGAAGAGGTCGAAGGAGTCGACAGTCGCACCGCACCAGAGGATCAACAGCACATCCTCGCCAACCTCAACGCCGCCGAGGCACTCGAGAAGTTCCTCGCCACCAAGTATCTCGGCCAGAAGCGGTTCGGCATCGAAGGGGCGGAGTCGCTCATCCCGATCCTCGATGCCATCATCGAGGACGCCGCTGACAACAGCCTCGACTCGGTCGTGCTCGGCATGCCACACCGAGGCCGCCTGAACGTCCTCGCCAACATCGTCGGCAAGTCCTACGGCGAGTTGTTCCGCGAGTTCGAGGGTTACGTCGACCCCGACTCGATCCAGGGCTCGGGTGACGTCAAGTACCACCTCGGAGCGACCGGCACGTTCAGCAGCCGAAACGGGAACGAGATCCCGGTGTCCCTCGCCGCCAACCCTTCACACCTCGAAGCCGTAGACCCGGTCGTGGAGGGCATGGCCCGGGCGCGTATGGATCAGATCCCCCACGACCGTTCACGCCGGTTCCCGGTGCTCCCCGTCCTCATGCACGGCGATGCCGCCTTCGCCGGCCAGGGAGTGGTCGCCGAGACACTCAACCTCGCTCTCATCAAGGGCTACCGGGTCGGCGGCACGATCCACGTCGTGGTGAACAACCAACTCGGCTTCACCACACCACCGGAATCAGCGCGCTCCTCGGAGTACCCGACCGACATCGCCAAGGCCGTGCAGGCCCCCATCTTCCACGTGAACGGAGACGATCCCGAGGCCTGTGTGCGGGTGGCCCGACTGGCGTTTGCGTATCGGCAGCGCTTCCACAAGGACGTCGTGATCGACATGGTCTGCTATCGGCGGCACGGTCACAACGAAGGTGACGATCCGAGCTACACCCAGCCGATCATGTACCGGACGATCGAACAGCTCCCCAGCGTCCGTGCGCTGTACGTCGAGTCGCTCGTCCGCCGTAGCGACATCACCGTCGAGGAGGCCGAATCCGCAATCGGCGACTTCCAGCAGCGGATGCAGCGGGCACTCGAGGAGACGCGTTCCAGCGCTCCCGGCCCGGGCGCCATCGCCGCACCGCACCCACCGAACCGCGGCGTCCTCCCCCACGTGCCGACTGGAGTCGGACGTGACGAACTCGACCGGGTGTTCACGACGCTCAACGAGGTGCCCGCCGGTTTCGCCGTCCACCCGAAGCTCGCCAAGCAGTTCGAGGCCCGAGCAGATCTCTACAGGAGCGGAGAGGTGGATTGGGCTCTCGGCGAAGCACTGGCGTTCGGGAGCCTCCTGCTCGAAGGGACCTCGGTGCGCCTCGCCGGGCAGGACTCGCGACGAGGCACCTTCTCCCAACGTCACTCGATGTTGTTCGACTACGTGACCGGAGCCGAGTACCTGCCGCTGTCGGCTCTCGCCGATCCACCGCGCACCGAGTTGTGGATCTACGACTCGCTCCTCAGCGAGTACGCAGCACTGGGGTTCGAGTACGGGTACTCCGTCGTCAGCCCCGACACGCTCGTGATGTGGGAGGCACAGTTCGGCGACTTCTCCAACGGCGCCCAGATCATCATCGACCAGTTCATCGTCGCAGCCGCCGACAAGTGGGACCAGGAGTCCGGCTTGGTCATGTTGTTGCCCCACGGGTTCGAAGGCCAAGGACCGGAACACTCCTCGGCTCGCATTGAGCGGTTCCTCACGCTCTGCGCAGAGGACAACATCCAGGTATGCGCACCCACATCTGCAGCGCAGTACTTCCATCTGCTCCGTCGACAGATGCTCCGCGACGTGCGCAAGCCGCTCGTCTGCATCACCCCGAAGTCCGGGTTGCGCGACAAGCGATGGCGATCACCACTCGCTCACCTCACGAGTGGGAGCTTCGACGAACTCCTGCCGGATTCCTCATCGCTTGACCCAGCTGCAGTGCGGCGACTGATCCTCGCCTCCGGAAAGGTCGGTGTCGAGGTCGAAAGCCGTCGCAACGAGGTCGGTGTGCCCGTCGCCGTCGCCCGCATCGAACAGCTCTACCCGTGGCCGACCGACGCTGTCGCTCGCGAGTTGCGTCGCTTTCCCAACTGCACCGAGTTGGTGTGGCTGCAGGAAGAGCCGGAGAACATGGGCCCGTGGAATCAGATCAAGGGCGAGTTGTACGGGCCCTACGAAGACCACTACGAGGTTCGGCGGGTCAGCCGGGCCGATGAAGCGAGCCCCGCCACCGGATCCCATGCAATCCACCAGCAGGAGCAGTCGATGCTGATCGACCGGGCGCTCGCTGCTCCCGGTTCCTGAGCCTCGTCTCAAGCTGGCGCCCCTGACGATCCAGTGCTCCGGGTGTGTGAAAGGCTCATGCCCAATGGGTGTCAAGCATCCAGAGAACCCCGACAGCGCCGAACTCGACTCCGCCCGTCGCGGACGTCGCCGATGGATCTCTGCCGGCGTGGCCGGGCTCGTCATCGTCGTGATCGGTTTTGCCGTCTTCCGTCCCGACAAGCTGGTGACGGATCAACGGGTTGACGAACAACTCGACGCCGCCGTGGCAGCCGTTGTCTCGGAACCATCCACGGCGGACGCCGCACCCGATGCGACTGCGCCGTCGCCCGCACCGTCGGTCGCTCCCTCGACGGTGTCCGGAGTCCCTGCCCCACCCCCGGTGCAGGAAGTCAGCCGTGGCACATTCACCGGCCAAGCAGGCCATCGGGTCGAAGGAACTGCCGTGGTCGTGAACCGCCCGGAGGGTCGACTCCTCGTGTTGCCCGACCTCGATGCAGAGAACGGTCCCGACCTGCAGCTGTACCTGTCGCCCCGATCCGATGGATCCGTCGATGGCGGCCTCTACCTCCAGCCCCTGAAGGGGAACCAGGGAACGCAGACCTACGAGCTCCCGCCCACCGCAGATCTGGGTGTCCTCGCCAACGTCGTGATCTGGTGTGAGCGCTTCAGCGTGCCGTTCGCCACGGCGAGTCTCACCTCCTGAGCGCTGGCGTCCGGCGTATCTGCCGTCACCGGCCGTCGTGGAGCGCCGGTTCAGAAGTCGAGCCCGGTGAGCGCCGAGAGTTGCTCGAGCGCCTCGTCCGGGTCCACCACCTTGATCGTGGTCATCCCCATGGCTCGGGCGGGCTTGAGGTTCACGCCGAGGTCGTCGAGCAGGATCGCCTCGTGCGCTGACACCCCGAGGCGACTCAGGGCCAACTCGTAGAAGGCTGGCTCGGGCTTGCGGACACCCGCCCGTGAGGACTCGACGACGACGTCGACCACGGCAGCGAGCGCGGCAAACGCCTGAGCCGATGGCGACGACTCCGGATCCGCCGTCGGTGGATGGAAGTTGTTCGTCACGATCGCCGTGGCGAACAAAGCTGAGCAGCGCTCGAGCGCTCGGACCATCCTGGGACGCAACTGCCCCTGCAGACAGGCCAGCACCCGGGCACCGTCGAGTTCAACGCCGGCCTGCGCAGCCTCCTGTTCGAACTCCTCGATGAAGGTGGGGATGTCGGACTCTCCCCGTTCGAGTCGCGCCCAGGCGTTGCTGTCGATCGAGCGCGCATTGATCGACCGAATCGTTCCGACGTCGATGCCGAGTTCTCGCTCGTACTCCGCAAACGCATCGAACGGACTGGTCGTGATGACTCCACCGAAGTCGAACAGAACTGCGCGATACACGTCGAGGATCGTAGGCAGCGACGCGCGCCACAGCGTGCGCACCGAACACGCGCTTCGAAACAAACGCGACCCAAAACGTCGCGCGACTGTCTGCGTTCTGTAAGGTTCGACGCAGTGTCATCGCTCATCCACCCGACTGCTTGGCGACTGTCGTCGTCGTCAGCATCGGCAGAGGACCTTCGACCCTCGCTGCGCTCATCAACAACGCAGTGAGCACACGTCGAGAACAGAACGCACAATGACTGATCAACATCTGGTCGTAGATGGATCGAACATCGCGACCGAAGGCCGCACCGCACCATCGTTGGAGCAGCTGAACGTCGCCGTGACCTCGTTCATCGAACAGCACCCGTTCGACAATGTCGTCGTCGTGGTGGACGCCACGTTCCCGAACCGCATTACCTCAGCAGAAGTCGACGAGTTCGAAGCAGCGGTACTGGCGGGCGAGGTGCTCACGCCGCCGGCTGGCGCAGTGGGACGAGGTGACGCCTTCGTGCTGCAGATTGCCGAGCAGACCGGCGCCACCGTGCTGTCGAACGATTCGTTTCAGGAGTTCCACGGCGACCACGAGTGGCTCTTCGAACCCGGCCGGCTCTGGGGCGGGAAGCCGGTACCCAAGGTGGGATGGGTCTTCGTCGAGCGCACCCCGGTGCGTGGACCGGCGAGTCGTCGCTCCCGTCAGGCAGCGAAGAAGCGCACCGCTGACCAGACCGCCTCACCGGAGGCGACCGAGGGAGGGGCAGGCCGCACCCGGCGCCCGGCCAACCGGCGTTCGAAGGCCGACTCGTCGAGCGAGGGCGCCCCGACGAAGCCGCAGCAGGACTCAACCCGCAAGAAGAGCAGAGGTAAGGCCACGGCCACGGCCACGGCTGCTGGTCCGGATCCACGCCGCCGGGCCGGCAGCGGCCAACCGATCAACACTCCGGGAGCGTTTCTGTCGTTCGTCTCCGAGCACCCGCTCGGCACAGTCGTCTCCGGCACGGTCACCGAATTCGCCTCCCACGGCGCCTACGTGAACGTCGGCTCCACCCGCTGCTACATCGCTCTCAAGGCGATGGGAACTCCACCTCCTCGGAGTCCCCGTGATGTCCTGAGCATCGGCGACACCCTCGACTTCATCGTGCGCAGCGTCGACACCCCACGTCGGGGCATCGACCTTGCGCTCACCGACGGCGTACCCGCCGTCGACACGACCTCTCCACCGGCGCTGACGGCCACTGGCCGCCGACGGTCCGGCGGGGGGAACAAGCAACCATCAACCCAACAAGGGGAACCCTCCGAGGAGGAAACTGTGGCAACGAAGAAGAAGGCACCCGCCAAGCGCAAGGCAGCCGCCAAGAAGAAGGCACCCGCCAAGCGCAAGGCAGCCGCCAAGCGCAAGGCACCCGCCAAGCGCAAGGCAACCGCCAAGCGCAAGGCACCCGCCAAGCGCAAGGCAGCCGCCAAGAAGAAGGCACCCGCCAAGCGCAAGGCAGCCGCCAAGAAGAAGGCACCCGCCAAGCGCAAGGCAGCCGCCAAGAAGAAGGCACCCGCCCGTCGGCGATGAGCCTCAATGGCGCGACACACGGCCCGGTTCCACCGGGCCGTGTGTCGCGTCCGGGGGTCGACCGAACGACTCAGAGCGGCGCCGGCATCGGGCCTACGATCTGCGCCCATGTCCGCGCAGTTCATCTTCACGATGCACAAGGTCTCCCGATTCCATCCGCCCGACCGTGAGGTCCTGAAGGACATCTCGTTGTCGTTCTACCCAGGGGCAAAGATCGGCGTCATCGGATCGAACGGTTCGGGGAAGTCCTCGCTGCTGCGGATCATGGCCGGGGTCGACGACGGCTTCTCCGGCGAGGCCCGTCTCTCACCGGGATTCAGCGTGGGACTGCTCGAACAGGAACCACAGTTGGATTCGGCAAAGGACGTCGCCGGCAACGTGATGGACGGTGTGGCGGCGGTGGCTCAGTTGCTGAGCAACTACGACGCCCTCATGGCCGAGTGGAGCGACCCCGACGCCGACTACGAGGCGCTCGGTGTGCGTCAGGCCGAACTCGAAGCCGAGATCGAGGCCGCCGGGGCATGGGACCTGCAACGCACCGTCGACATCGCTATGGACGCGCTCCGAGTTCCGCCGGGCGACGCAGATGTAACGAACCTCTCCGGTGGGGAACGGCGCCGCGTGGCCCTGTGTCGGCTCCTCCTGTCTCGCCCTGACCTGCTCCTGCTCGACGAACCCACCAACCACCTCGACGCCGAGTCGGTGGCGTGGCTCGAACGGTTCCTGTCCGATTACGCCGGCACTGTCGTGGCAATCACCCACGATCGCTACTTCCTCGACAACGTGGCCGCGTGGATCCTCGAATTGGACCACGGACGGGGCCTGCCGTTCGAGGGCAACTACTCGAGTTGGCTCGAACAGAAGCAGGCTCGGCTCGCTCAGGCCGAGAAGCAGCAGTCCGCCCGTCTCCGGACCCTTGAGAACGAACTCGAGTGGGTCCGCATGGCTCCAAAGGCCCGTCAGGCGAAGTCCAAGGCCCGACTCTCCGCCTACGAGCAACTTCAGACCGAAGCCGAGACCAACCGGGACACCTCCAGCCGTCTGGAGATCAGCATTCCACCGGGACCACGGCTCGGCGATCAGGTGATCTCCGCTGACCACCTGCGCAAGGGATTCGGCGAGGAGTTGTTGATCGAGGATCTGACGTTCTCACTCCCGCGTGCCGGGATCGTCGGCGTGATCGGCCCGAACGGTGCAGGCAAGACGACGCTGTTCAGGATGATCGTGGCCGCCGCGACCGGCGAGCAGGCCCCAGAGACCTCGACCGATGGCGGGACGCTCACCATCGGGTCGACAGTCGAGCTGGCCTACGTGGATCAGTCACGCGACACACTCGATGCTGACGCATCGGTCTACGACGAGATCACCGATGGTCAGGACGTTCTCCAGATCGGCAATCGGGAGGTCAACGGTCGGGCGTACTGCGCTGGGTTCAACTTCAAGGGATCCGACCAGCAGAAGCGGGTCGGCGACCTGTCCGGCGGTGAACGCAACCGGGTGCACCTCGCCAAGCTCCTTCGCCGCGGAGGCAATGTCCTACTGCTCGACGAACCAACCAACGACCTCGACGTCGATACGCTCCGCGCCCTCGAGGAGGCTCTCGAATCGTTCCCCGGTTGCGCCGTGGTCATCTCGCACGATCGTTGGTTCCTCGATCGGATCGCTACCCACGTCCTGGCATTTGAGGGCGAGTCGCAGGTCCGTTGGTTCGAGGGGAACTTCAGCGAGTACGAGACCTTCCGGCGCCGCGAGCTCGGTGCCGAGGCCGCCCAACCGCACCGCATCCGCTACAAGCCACTCATCCGCTGACGCAACTGGGTGGAACCACCCAGACCGGGATGGATTGCCCACGTGCGCAGCGCTGGTTTCCTCTCGCCCCCGGGAATGCTGAAGCCATGGCATCAGCACCACGGTCAACCAGCACGAGCAAGGCCTCGAGGGCGCGTCGATCCGCCACGGGCGCAACGAGCCGAGCAGTGCTCCGCGACGTCGAACCCGGCAGCAGCGTGGACTGCGTCCACTGCGGCGTACGGGTGAAGTTTCAGGCGAAGGTCCGCAACAAGCAGGTCATCTGCAACGTCTACGAGCACGGCTCGTGGGTTCGCGTCGAGCACTACCACGATGGGTGCTACGCCAAGGCGAGGAATCCGCACGGGAAGGTCGACACGACCCCCGTGGTCAAAGCTCGTCGCACTCAGGCAGCAGCCAGCTGACCTTGCGGCCACTACGTTGACCGTGTGGCCGACACCTCTGATCACCTGCTCGCCGAGAACCTCGCCGGCGGCGCCGGGGTCCTGCTGATCCGCCTCCGGGACCGGCTCACGTCTGCTGGAGCCGACCCCGACGTCCTGCGCACTGCGGGCGACCTCGCCGCCCATCAGTACCTCCTCGATCGGCTCCGCAACGAGCGTTCCTCCGACTCCGTGCTCAGCGAAGAGGACAGCGACGACGACACCGCCCGATCCGAACGGCTCTCCGCCGAACGAGTGTGGATCATCGACCCGCTCGACGGCACTCGCGAGTACGGGGAGGGACGGGATGACTGGGCGGTCCACGTGGCGCTCGTGGAGAACCATCGCCCGACCGTCGGCGCTGTGGCCCTCCCGGCTCGCAACCTCGTGCTCAGCACTCGTTCGCCGCAGGTGCTCCACGAATCACCTCCGGAGACGATCAGAGTTGCGGTCAGCCGGACCCGCCCGCCGGAGATCGCCCGAACCGTGGCCGAACGGCTCGGGGCGACGCTCGTCCCCATGGGATCTGCCGGCGTGAAGGTCGTCTCGGTACTGCTCGGGGAATCCGACGTCTACCTCCACGCTGGCGGACAGAAGCAGTGGGACAACTGCGCCCCCGTGGCTGTGGCCGTCGCCGCCGGAGCCGAATGCACCCGCCTTGACGGGTCCGAACTCCTCTACAACCTGCCCGCAGTCGAGATCGACGACCTGCTGGTCACCCGACGGGAACTGACTGCGCAGGTCCGACAGGCAATCGACGACGGCTCCACTTTCGTCGGCGGAGCGGGTTGACTCATTCAATGGCAACTGACGAGCCCGCTGCGGACACCGCCCGATTCACCTTCACCGAGAACGGCCCCTGGGTGGTCGACCGCGACCAGCTCCCCTGGACCAGCGGCTTGCCGCTGCTGCGACATTCGGTCCGACGCCAGGTCCCCATGCTCACGAGCCGGCGGATGCTCCCACCACTCCCCCGCCTCGCAGCGGTCAGTGCCAACCTCGCAGCAGCGCTCGTGCCGTGGGCGGTACTGGAGCGGCGAGCTGGTGGCGGCGATTCCATCGCCGGTCTCTCCCGCCGTCTCCGGGGCGCCGCCGAACGTCTCGGACCGACCTACATCAAGCTCGGCCAGATCATCTCCTCCGGCGAGGGTCTCTTCCCGGGCGAACTGGTCGAGGAGTTCAAGCTCTGTCGTGACCAGGTCCGCCCGGAACCGTGGGAGCACGTTCGACGGGTCGTGGAGGAGGACCTCGGTCGCCCGATCGAGGCGGTCTTCGCCTCTTTCGATGAGTCGCCGATCGCAGCTGCTTCGATCGCACAGGTCCACGCCGCCACGCTCCGCTCCGGCGAAGAGGTGGTCGTCAAGGTCCAGCGCGCCACCATCCGTCAGCGGGTGGAACAGGACCTGCGGGTCATGTCGTGGATCGCTCCACTGCTCGTTGGTCGCATCCCGGTTGCCGCCCTCGCCAACCCACCAGCCCTCGTCGAGCTGTTCGCCGAGACGATCACCGAGGAGTTGGACTTCCGGCTCGAGGCCGAGAACATGCTCGACGTCGCCGAGGTTTTCGCCAAGCTCGGACAGCGGGGCTTCGTGATCGCCCGCCCGCATCCGGAACTCGTGACCCGGCGAGTGCTGGTGATGGAGCGGCTCAGCGGGCTCGGCTTCGATGACATCGACGCCATGCGGGCAGCCGGCGTCGACACCGAAGCCGTCGTTCGCACCGGGATGGCGGGCTTCACCGAGGGCTGCATCGTGCACGGGATCTTCCACGGCGATCTCCACGGCGGCAATCTGTTCGTGCTCGACGACGGCCGGATCGCCCTGCTCGACTTCGGTATCACCGCACGGATGACCGAACTCGAACGCTCAGCGTTCCTGCGCCTCATGCTGTGCGGAGCCATGGGCGACATTCCCGGTCAGATCGCTGCGTTCCGGGACCTCGGTGCGCTCCCACCTGACACCGACATCGACGATGTGATCGCCACGCTCGGGTTGGACAAGGCCCCGGTCGACCCCACGCTGCTCGATCAGGAGCAACTCGTCGGAGAGATCCAGAGGATCATCAAGGAACTCCTCGCCATGGGCGCACGACTGCCCAAGATCCTCATGCTCTACGTGAAGAACCTCGTGTTCCTCGACGGTGCCATCGCCCGTCTGGCCCCCGACCTGGATCTGCTCGGCGAGGTCTCCAACCTGTCGATGCGTCTGGTGACCCTCCACGGCACTCAGTTCGCCACGGACCTGGGGGTCGAGGTCGAAGGCTTCACGGTCGACACCACAGCGATCAAGGCGAGCTTCGGGGTGGTCGACGACGACGCTGAAACGCTCACGTATCGTGAGTTGCAGGCCCGGCGTGACATGATCCGTCGTCGGCTCGAATCCCGCCGATGATGCTGCGCTGGGCCCGCCCGGCGCTCTTCCCCCCCACCGAGAACGTCGAGCCCCATGCACGAGCGCGTCCCATCGATCCGGAACGTGGCGATCATCGCCCACGTCGATCACGGGAAGACGACGCTCGTCGACGCCATGCTGCAGCAATCGGGGGCGTTCCGAGAGGGAGCAGAGACCGTCGACCGCGTGATGGACTCTCTCGACCTCGAACGGGAGAAGGGCATCACGATCCTGGCCAAGAACACCGCCGTCCGCTGGACCGGCGACGGTCGTGACGAGGTCAAGATCAACATCGTCGACACCCCCGGACACGCCGACTTCGGCGGCGAGGTCGAACGGGCGCTCACAATGGTCGATGGCGTCGTCCTACTCGTCGACGCCTCCGAGGGTCCGCTTCCCCAGACCCGATTCGTCCTGCGCAAGACGCTCGAACTCGGTCTCCCCGTGGTCCTGGCTGTCAACAAGGTCGACCGCTCCGACGCCCGCATCAGCGAGGTCGTCCACGAGGTCGAGGAGTTGTTCTTGGACCTCGATGCCGACGTGGATCAGCTCGACTTCCCCATCGTCTACCTGAACGCCCGGGCCGGTCGGGCCGGTCGAATCCGACCGGACACGGCGGAGGATCTCGACGACGATCTGACCTGCCTGTTCGAAGTGCTCGTGGACCACCTGCCCGCACCAACCCACGAACCGGATCATCCGTTGCAGGCATGGGTCACGAATCTCGACGCCAGCTTGTTCGTCGGGCGTCTCGCGCTGTGCCGGATCGTCAACGGAACCGTCCGGCGGAATCAGCAGGTGGCCTGGTGTCGGTCCGACGGGAGCGTCCAGAACGCCAAGCTCGGAGTCCTCTACCTGACCGAGAGCCACGAGCGGGTCGAGGTCGACTCGGCCGGGCCCGGCGAGATCATCGCCGTGGCCGGACTCGACGACGTGACGATCGGTGAGACGCTCGCTGATCCGACCGATCCACGCCCGCTCCCGGTGATCTCCGTCGACGAGCCGAGCCTCGCCATGACGATCGGGGTCAACACCTCTCCGGTGAGCGGCCGGGAGGGGAAACTCCTCACCGCTCGGCAGATCCAGAGCCGGCTCGCCTCCGAACTCGTCGGGAACGTGTCACTGCGGGTCCACCCGACCGAGCGACCCGATGCCTGGGAGGTCCACGCCCGAGGCGAACTCCAGCTCGCCGTGCTGATCGAGACGATGCGGCGTGAGGGATTCGAGCTGACCGTCGGCAAGCCGCAGGTCGTCACTCGGATGATCGACGACACGCTCCATGAACCGGTCGAGTTCGTGAGCATCGATGTTCTGGAGGAGCACCTCGGGGCGGTCACGCAGCTGCTCGCCACACGTCGGGGCCAACTCGTCAACATCGTGAACCACGGCACCGGGTGGGTGCGCATCGACCAGCGAGTGCCGGCGCGGGGATTGCTCGGGTTCCGGACGCAGTTCCTGACCGAGACGCGGGGCACGGGGATGCTGCACCACGTGTTCGACGGTTGGATCCCGTGGAGTGGGGAGATCCGTGTTCGTGAACGGGGATCGGTCGTGGCCGACCGGTCAGGCCCGGCGACGCAGTACGCCATCGTGGCGATCCAAGAGCGCGCCAGCCTCTTGATCGCCCCCGGCGACCCCGTCTACGAGGGCATGGTGGTCGGCGAGAACTCCAGACGCGAGGACATGGACGTCAACATCTGTCGGGAGAAGCACCTCACGAACATGCGGGCGGCCGGTTCGGACAACACCCAGAAGCTGACACCGCCGCGCCTGCTGTCCCTGGAACAAGCGCTCGAATTCGTCAGTTCCGACGAGTGCGTCGAGGTGACTCCCGCAGCGATCCGGCTCCGCAAGGTCACGCTGGACGCCACTGAACGGGCGCGTTCAGCGAAGCAGCGAAAGCACGCCGACAGCTAAAAGCTGACTTGTTGAGTCGGCTTTTAGCCCCTAGCCTGCTCCCATGGCCAACAGCACCAGTTCCGCCAGCACCGGGTTGTTCTCGTTCCCCAACCCCGTCGATGACGCCGCCGCTCGAACCGTCGCCACGGGCGTGGTCCTCATGGCGCTCGGGGTGGCAGTCCTCGGGTGGGGCTGGCTCCTGATCCCCCTCACCTATGGATTCTGGGCCCGGGTGCTGACCGGACCGAGACTAAGCCCCCTCGGACTGTTCGCCACCCGCCTCGCTGCACCTCGTCTTCCCGCCTCAGTCCACCGCCTCGTGCCCGGCCCGCCGAAGCGGTTCGCCCAGGCTGTCGGCGTGGCGTTCTCCACCTCCGCATCGGTCCTCTGGATCCTCGGAGCCGTTCCCGCGGCCCGCGTCGTCGTCGGCCTGCTCGCTGCCGCAGCGTTCCTCGAGGCCGCGTTCGGGTTCTGCCTCGGATGCCGGGTCTTCGCCGTGCTGATGCGAGTCGGCATGGTGCCCGAGAGCGTCTGTGATGACTGCGCCGACATCTCCCGGCGAATCCCCTCCCTGCGAACCTGACCGCCCAGCCGAGCCCCGGCTAGCTTCGGCATCGTGCGCCTCGTCGTGGCCCGCTGCACGGTCGACTACGAGGGCCGTCTCGCCGCCCACCTCGCCGAGGCCGTCCGTCTCATCATGGTCAAGGCCGACGGGTGCGTCGCCATCCACGCTGACGGCGGCGCCTACAAGCCGCTCAACTGGATGAACTCCCCCAACACCCTGATCGACGACGGGGAGCGTTGGGTGGTCACAAATACCAAGGGCGAGCGGCTCACCATCGAGTTGATCGAGGTGATCTCCGACAGCCAGCACGAGTTCGGCGTGGACCCCGGGCTCGAGAAGGATGGAGTCGAGGCCCACCTGCAGGCCCTACTGGCGCAGTCACCCGAGGTGATCGCCGACGGCCTCATACTCGTGCGCCGCGAGTTCCCCACCGACATCGGACCGGTCGACCTGTTGTGCCGGGACTCCTCGGGAACCGCAGTCGCAATCGAGGTCAAGCGCCGGGGCGAGATCGACGGCGTCGAGCAACTCAGTCGCTACCTCGAGCGTCTCAGCCTCGACCCACTACTGCGCGACATACGCGGTGTCCTCGTGGCGCAGGTCGTCAAGCCACAGGCCCGCGTGCTCGCCGAATCACGTGGGATCACATGGGTCGAGGTCGACTACGACGTCCTCCGTGGAGCCGTCGACGACGAACTCCGCCTGTTCTGAGTTCGAACTCAGCGGTTGCCCGGCTGACGACCGGCGACCGTCCCGTCGATCCAGCTCAGCACGGCCGGCGCGAACGCCCCCATGCTCTTGTGCGAGAGCGTCCCGGGTGGGAGCGAACGGATGGTTGCGGCCAGCCGGGCCAGGACGTCCGGGCGGTCAGCGAGCACCCCGAGAGGATCGGAGTGGATCCGAATTCCGAAGACCACCGCCCCGCTCCGGGGCAGCCGACGGAGCGTCTGGCGTTCCACCCGCAACCACACCCGGTCCGCCACCACATCCGCAGTGAGGCCTGCATCCGGCTCGTCCCGGTACTTGCCGCCGGGCTGGTAGAGGTCCGTCGAATCGGTCAGGTTCCAGTTGAGACGCCACCGTGGTTCCTCGGGAGTGATCCGGTCGAAGAAGCGGTCGACGGCGGACTCGAGCTGCTCGGTGTAGCCGGCCACCGGGCGGTGCACATCGGCCATTGGTCGGCCGAGCTTCTCTGCTAGTACCCAACGTGTCGGACAGCAGACACTCGCTGCGGCCAGGATCCACCCGTCGGGACGGCGCACCTGGATCGTCCAGTCCTCCTGCGTGAGTCGACCTGCGGCGTCGATCGGGTGGAGGCCGGCGGCGGCGAGTGCCGAGGGCGTCACCGGCACCACATCGCCCCGTGAACCGACTGCGATCCCATCGCCGGCTGGAACGTGGGTCGAGGAATGCCACCGCACCAGATGGCCAGCCAGACACTCGAGCAACTCGACGCTCGCCGAGTGAACTGAACCGTCCGAGTCGGCCACCACCGCCACGACATCCGCCGGCCGCTCGGACAACATCCGCTGCTTGTGGGCGACGAACAGGTCGAGGTCCTCGTCGATCTCCAGCCAGTCCTCCTCGCGCAGCGGCCGCAGACCCATCCGCAGACGGGACCCGTCACCGGTGAAGGGCAGGTGCTGCGGTCGCCCGACCGTCACGATCGCCCCTCGCGGGAAGGACGGGCCGATCTAGGAACGGGTTGTGACCAGACCGGCATCGATGACGGTGCGTCCGTCGCCCCCGAGAGTGCGGAACGCCGCCCGAGCACTGGCAGTGCGCCAGATCTGGACAGTGAGATCCTCTCCGGGAAACACCGGTGAGGAGAATCGGCCCGAGATCGACTCCAAGCGGGCCGGATCGGAGTCACAGAGTTCCCGGAGAATCGCCCGGCCGGTGAACCCGTAGGTGCACAGACCGTGGAGAATCGGACGGTCGAACCCGGCGAGGGCGGCGAAGGACGGATCGGAGTGCAGCGGATTCCGGTCACCGGAGAGCCGGTACACGAGGGCCTGCTCGGGTCGGGTGGTGTAGACCACCTCGACATCGGGGGCCACACCGTCGGGGATCTCCGACTGCGCTGACGGGCCCCGCTCGCCGCCCCAGCCGCCCTCACCGCGAATGAATGCCGACATCACCACGTCGAAGAGCGGTTCCCCATCGTCGAGGAGACTCGACCGACTGGTGATCTCGACCACGGCGCCAGAGCCCTTGTCCCAGACCGCTGTGATCTCCGCCACGGTCGAGACGGTTCCGCGGACCGGGATCTCTCGGTGCAGGTGCACCCGTTCCTCACCGTGGACGAGCATCACCGGGTTGAACGAGCCCATCGACAGCAGGGCACCCGAGACGTCGGGGAGGACCACGGCGAACGTGGGCAGTACCCGCTGGGTGATCTCCATGGAGTTCTCGGTGACGAACGGCAGGTCGGCAGGGTTCGTCGGGTCCTGACCCGCTCCGACACCCACTGCGTAGAGCAGGGCGTCCTTGGCGCTCCACGACGTCTCCACCGGGTCCCCGGTGGATCCAACAGCGTCGGGGTTGATGGGCACGATGTCCTCCTCCGATGATCCGCACCTCGGGCGGGGCGAATGGCCCGCAGCATCCTGCCAGACGCAAGGCGGAGCCCCTGACCTTCCCCAGCAACGGCGCCCCGCAGACCCCCAACCCGGTATCGAAGGCCTCGGTGCCGGGTCACAGGTCCGGGCGAGCGGCACAAAATCTGCGGCGTGATGTGGCACATTTTGGAGGTGTCGTCCGCCCATAGGGTCATCACCATCGCGCTCGCCACCCCGCTGATCCTGCTCGGGGTGGTCGCCGCAGCCTGGGGTGCGGACCGTTGGCTCGGCGGCGAGACGGTCGCCCGCAACGTGACCATTGCCGGCGTGCCCGTCGGCGGCCTCACCCGGGAGGAACTGAGAGCCACCGTGGAGCGACTCGCCGCTGAGGTTCCCGCCACGCCGCTGACGATCAACGCCGCCGAGATCAACCGTGACACGACCTTCGGTCAGGCTGGCCTGAGCGTCGATGTGGACTCCTCCGTGGAGGAAGTCTGGGAGATCGGCCGCGGCGACCCTCTCCCCACGCCCCCACTGCGCTGGCTGGCGTCGTTCTTCGCCGACCGCACCCAGCCGATCGTGTTGAACGTCGACACCGTCGCCCTCGGAGAATCACTCGGGGTGCTCGAGGGCGAGGATCGGGTTCCCGCAAAGGAGCCGAGCATCCAGATCACCCCCGAGGCGGTCGTGCTGGTCCCTGGGGTCGACGGCAGGGAGATCTCGATCAACTCGGTCGTGCAGTCCCTTCCGCTCACGTTGGACGAGGTGGGCAAGCCGATCGTGGTCAACGTCGAACGAGCAACGCTGCGACCGCAACACACCGACGCCGAGGTGCAGGCGTTGATCGACCGGGCAAACGCCATCACCCAGGGCGAGATGACGCTCGTCGTGGGTGATGAGCGCGTCACCGTCGACGCTGTCCGCTTTCGCCCGACGGTCGTGATCGCCGATGACGGCCCCGGCAAACCGCTGCGCTTGACGCTGGACCCGAACATGGTGGCGAACGTGCTCAGCGAGGCCGTGCCCACCAACCGGACCAACCCGACTGGCGTTCGCTTCACCGTCGTCGACGGTGTGCCGTCACCGGTTGCCGGCACCGACGCCGTCGTGTGCTGCGCCCCGGAGGCACCCGACCTGATCGTGCAGGCGCTGCTCGGGGACCAGCGTGAGGCGTCACTACCGACCACGGTGGAGACAGCGGCTCAGGGGGTGGAGTGGGCCAACACCCTCGGAGTCGAGGAGGTCATCGGCGAGTTCACGACCAGCCACCCGGCCGGCCAGCCCAGAGTGCAGAACATCCATCGCATCGCCGACACGCTCCAGGGCACGCTGATCCCACCAGGAACCACGTTCTCCGTCAACGACACCGTGGGCCGACGGACCGTCGAGAAGGGCTACGTCAGCGGTCCGGTGATCTACGACGGGGAGTTCAAGGAGGACATCGGTGGCGGAGTGAGCCAGTTCGCCACCACGCTGTTCAACGCTGCGTTCTTCGGTGGACTCGAGATCCCCGACTACATGTCGCACGGCAAGTACATCAGTCGCTACCCCTACGCACGGGAGGCGACCCTCAACTTCCCCGACGTAGACCTGCGAATCACCAACAACACCCCGTTCGGCGTCGTGATCTGGCCGACCTACACCGACTCGTCGATCACCGTGAAGCTCTACTCCACGCCGTTCGTGACCGGCCGCCAGGTGAGCCAGAGCCAGACCAGCGGCTGTGGCTCGGTGGCCACGGTCCGCCAACGCAACTGGCTCGACGGTCGTCAGGAGAACGACACCTTCAGCGCCTACTACGAGTGCGAGGAGGACAAGACGCCGACGACGACCACGACGACGACCACCACGGCCCCGGCCAACTGATCCGTCGTTGATCAACCGGCACGGCCGATTGCCGAGGCCATATCCTCAACTCCGTGATGGACCAACCGCAGCCCGAAGTGATCTACAAGGACCGCATGAGCGACGCCGATGCGCTCATGTGGGGAATCGAGAAGGACCCGGCACTCCGCTCGACCATCACCACCGTCACCGTGTTGAACGGCACCATCGAACGGTCCGTGGTCCGCCGTGAGTTCGAGCGGATCTCACGACGGATCCCCCGACTCCGTGAACGAGTTCAATCCAACCCGATGTCGATCGCCCCTCCCCGCTGGGAGATCGATCCACACTTCGATCTCGACTACCACCTGCGCTTCGCCCGGGTACCAGGCAACGGGTCCGTCGAGGACGTGCTCCGCATGGCACAGCCGATGTCCATGCAGAGCTTCGACCGGGCCCGGCCGCTGTGGGAGGCCTTGGTGGTCTCCGATCTCGACGGTGAACGGTCCGCCATCATCATGAAGATCCACCACTCGATCACCGACGGGGTGGGCGGCGTGAGGCTGATGCTCGAACTGTTCGACCTCGAACCTGACGCTCCCGAGCGGCCCATGCCTGAAGCCCCGACGGTACGAGTCCTGAACCAGGCCGAGCGATTCGCCGACGCCTTCGCCCACGAGACCCGCCGTCAGGCGCGTTTCCTGTCGGGTCTCGCCGGCAGCGGGCTACAGAGCGCCAGCAGCGCCCTCGGTGATCCGGTCAGATCCATGGAGTCGCTCGGCGAACTGGCCGCCTCGACCGCCCGGGTGCTCCGGCCGGTGAGCCACCCGCTGTCACCGCTGATGACCGGCCGTTCGCTGTCCACCCACTTCGAACATGTGACCGTCCCGCTCGACGCCGCCAAGAAGGCGGGCAAGACGATCGGCGGCACGATCAACGACACCTTTGTCACCGGACTCGTGCAGGGGTTCCGCCTTTATCACGAGGACCACGGCGTCGAACTCGACACCCTCCGTATGGGCATGCCCATCAACGTCCGCGCCGCCGAGGCAGCCGAGGTCGCCGGCAACGACTTCGTGCCGGCCCGATTCGAGCTCCCGACGGGCTCTGCTGATCTGAGGGACCTGATGATCGCCATACGGGAGCGGATGCTGAGTGCCCGGGATGAGCCGGCCAACCAACTCGTGGAGGTGCTGTCCAACGTGTTGAACAGACTGCCCACCACGGTGGTGACGCAGATCTTCGGCTCGATGATGAAGGGCCTCGACTTCCAGGCCTCGAACGTGCCGGGATCACCGATCCCCCTGTACTTCCGTGGCGTGGAGATGGCGTCGGTGACGCCATTCGGACCCGTGGCCGGGGCAGCAGCGAACGTGACGCTCCTGAGCTACCAGAACGACCTCAACATCGGATTGAACGTCGACCCGGCCGCCATCTCCGACCCCGAGCGTTTCGTCGAGTGCGTACGTCGCGGTTACGACCAGGTGATCGGGCTGAGCTGACCGAGGCCGCCGATGGACATGGTGTGGGTCCGGACTGTGTGTGTCGGATCCGGGCCCGTAGCCTGAGGGCGTGACAACGACTGAGGCCTCCGAGCAGGACCTCGCTCCAGCCCCACCCGTGCGCCGTGACGTCGTTGTCGTCGGTGCGGGTCCGGCTGGAACCGCAGCCGCCATCGAACTCGCCCGGGCCGGGGTCGACGTGACCGTCGTGGACCGGGCCGTGTTCCCGAGGGACAAGATCTGCGGAGATGGCCTGACCACCGGGGCGCTCCGGCACCTCGAGCACCTCGGTCTCGATCCCGCTTCCGTCGGGTCGTGGCAGGAAGTCACCAACTGTTGGATCTCCTCGCCGAGCGGCACCACCCGACGCTTCCCGCTTCCCCGAGGTCAGGGGACCTTCGCCGTGGTGGCACGCCGGATCGACCTCGACGAGGCACTCGTCGACCTGGCTCGCTCCGCTGGTGCGGAGTTGCGGGAGGACACCTCTGTCCTCGACACGATCGAGTTCGACGACCACGTGCGCGTCGAGACCTCCCGGGGTCCGATCGACGCCCGGTGGTGCATCGCCGCCGACGGGATGTGGTCGCCGGTTCGCAAGCACCTGGGGCTCACCGTGCCCGGCTACCGCGGTGACTGGCACGCCTTCCGGCAGTACTTCACGAACGTCGCTCCGGCCGCAGCACGGGACCTGTTCGTCCGGTTCGAGTCCGATCTACTCCCGGGCTACTTCTGGTCGTTCCCGCTGCCTGACGGTCGGGCGAACGTCGGCTTCGGCATCCAGCGGGGGGCCAAGGTCGCCGTCGGTGACATGGGGCCCCTGTGGGCCGATCTCCTCTCACGGGAGTGGGCGCAGGAGCTGCTCGGCCCGGACGCCGAGCCGGAGGGTCCGCACCGGGCGTGGCCCATCCCAGCCCGCATCGACGGACTGGCGCTGTGCGCCCACCGGACGCTGTTCGTCGGCGACGCCGCTGCGGCGTGCGATCCACTCACCGGCGAGGGCATCGGTCAGGCACTCCTGACCGGCCGACGCGCTGCTGAAGCGATCGTCACCACTAGTGAACGAGGCGACGCGGCGCGCACCTACGCAGCGCAGGTCACCTCGGACCTCGTCGCCGACCACCGGATGTCGATGCTGCTGGTGCGGGCGATGCGTCACCGGAAGGGTGCCCGCACGGCGATCAGACTTGCGGGCGCCACACCGTGGACCCGGCGGAACTTCGCACGCTGGTTGTTCGAGGACTACCCCAGAGCCATCGTCCTCACGCCACGTCGGTGGCACCATCGGATGCTGTCGTCTCCCGGTGCGTTCAGGGAGCCCGTTGTGCCGGTGGCCTGAGTCGGCTCAGCCCACCGTCTCGGACGGATCGACGACGCCGGCCCCGGATTGCGGATTGCTCGCCGCATCGGCAGTGGTCACGATCCGTTCGATGACGGTCGAAGCACGGCCTCCGGTCGACAGCAGCATTGCGGCGATGCCCGAGACGATCGGCGTCGCCATCGACGTGCCGTCGAACAACTCGTAGCCACGGCTCCCCGGCGACCACAGGGAGGTCGGCTCGGTGGGTGCGGTGGAGAGAATCTGCACCCCGGGGGCAGCGGCGCCCGTGATCGTCGCGTTGAGCGGCCCGCCCTTGGAGACACGACTCAGCACCCCCGTCTCGCCGAGGGAGAGAGTCACGACATCAGCACCGTTGGCGACCCCCCAGTTGATGCCCTCCGCGATCCCCTCGTCAGTCCCCGTGGCGTCGGTTCCGATCACACGCACCGGCATGATCTTCGAATCTGGTGCCGTCCCCGCAATACCGATCCCGTTGCCGGTCGCCGCAGCAGCGATCCCCGCAACGTGAGTTCCGTGTGCGTTGGTGTCCTGTGGTTCATCGTCGGTGCCTCTGTGGGAGGCGATGTCGCAGCGGGTTCCTGCGTCGTCGTGGTCTCCACCACCGTCGTTGCGCTCTGCTCTTCTTCGGACCTGCACCCGGGATTCGACTGCCAGAGCCGGAAGCACCGTCACCGCAACCAACCGGATCTTCCTGATGAAGTGATGATTCTCAGTGATTCGATGTTTCATCAGGCAGATGGTGCACCCCTCCCGGTGTTCCACCCCTCGGCGCGTTGAACCTAAGGTCCGGGCATGCAGACCCGACTCACCGAACTGCTCGGCGTCGAGCACCCGGTCATGCTCGCCGGCATGGGTGGAGTCTCGTACTTCCAACTGGCCGCGGCGGTGTCCGAGGCCGGAGGCCTGGGCTGTCTCGGGGCCTCGACGATGGGCGACGACCGAATGGTGGAGGAGATCGCCGACGTCCGTCGCCTCACCGAGCAACCCTTCGGTGTCGATCTCCTCACTGCGGCACCCCAGGACATGCCCGGCAAGGTGCAGGCGATCATCGACGGGGGCGCCACCGTGTTCATCGCCGGACTCGGCGTGCCCCGGGAGGTCATCGACCAGTGCCACGAACAAGGCGTCCTGGTCGTCAACATGTGCGGACGCGTCCACCACGCCGTCGCCGCTGTCGAAGCCGGCTGCGACCTCGTCGTGGCACAGGGCACAGAGGCCGGCGGCCACACCGGCCAGGTGGCAACCATGGCTCTGGTTCCCCAGGTCGTCGACGCCGTCGGTCAGGAGGTGCCTGTGGTCGCCGCCGGTGGCATCGTCGACGGTCGTGGACTCGCTGCAGCGCTGTGCCTCGGGGCCGACGGCGTCTGGGTCGGGACCAGATTCATCGCCACGCCCGAGGCCCGGGCGGTGCCCGGCTACAAGGACCGGCTGCTCGCAGGCGCCGAGGACGGAACCGTGGTGACCCGGGCCTACACCGGCAAGACGTGCCGGGTCATCGCGACCCCGTACGCCGAGGAGTTCGCTCGCTCCGGCGCAGCGCCGGAGCCCTTCCCCGGACAGGTGATCAAGTCGATGACCGACGGAGTCAACCACCTCGGTGGCGACGAGACGACTCCCGACGTGGATCCACTCAACGAGTTCATGCCCGCAGGTCAGGGCATGGGAGCCATCAAGGAGTTGACTCCCGCTGGCGAGATCGTCCGGAACCTCGTCGCCGAGGCCGAGGCGATCCTCAACGGATCCGCCCGCTGGGGCGCCTGAACCGGTTGCTGTGGCGCAAGCCACAGCGGGATCTCGACTCCGCTGCATCCGCCGGCGACCACACTGTGAAGAATTAGTCGTGGGTGTTGCTCTGGCAATTTTCTCAATCACGTTTCTCATCATGGAGGCCATCGCAGCGGCTGAGCACCGCTGGGCCATGCACGGCTTCGCCTGGTCGTGGCACCGGAGCCACCACCTGCCTCCCGCCGGGCGCCTAGAACGCAACGACCGCTTTCCCGTCGTGTTCGCCGCAATAGCGATCGTCTTGTTCCTCCTCGGGACCAATGTCGATGGCCTCTGGGTTCTGGTCCCGGTCGCCGGTGGCATCACGGCGTACGGCGCCACCTACTTCCTGATCCACGACGTCTACATCCACGGCCGCCTCGGCGGTGGACATCTTCCACGAATCGCTGCGCTCGACCGTCTGGGTGCAGCGCACGAGTTGCACCACCGCTTCAACGATGCGCCCTACGGCATGCTCGTACCGGTGGTCCCGAGCCGGATCCGCTCACGGAACACCGAGTCGTCGACGACCACCATCGATCTCCGGTCCCGACGCCGAACAGGGTCGGAGTCCGCGGCCCAACCCGCAGATCACCCTCATGACCACTCACTGCGTTCACCGAATCGAGGAGCGACCTGAGCGAGGTGACCGTCGGTGAAATTGCGGTCATCTGTTGCCCACCCTCCTTGTGAAGGTCCCTGCCGATCTGTACCCTGCCATCAGGCGAGGAGGGTTGATTGCGAGAACCGCACGGGTTCTTGCGTTGCACCGTCGTAAGCCTCGAGGTGGACGAGTGAGGGAAACAGAAGTGAGTGCACCGGTCAGGAGTCGAACGTCGTGGCGCGTTGCTGCAGCAGGTCTGCTCGCCTCCGTGATGGTTGTCGGAGTGAGCACCGTCACCGACGCCCAGGAGAGCACCACCACCGTCCCCGAGACCACCACGACGGTCCCCGAGACCACCACGACGCTCCCCCTCACGAACAACTTCCTGCTCGCCGGCGTCCGGGACCTGACCGGCGGTGACCTGGTGTCGATCGATGAACAGGTCAGCGGAACCTTCGCCCACTGCGCCAACCCGAATGGCCTCGGCGCCGAGTTGTTCCTCGAGGCCACCGGCCCGAGCGGCGTGCAGGTCCGCCATGCAACGGTCACCCCGTTCGTCGTTCCGATCCACATCGGTCTGCTCCGCGTGCAGGACCCTGACCCGGTCGCACCGATCAACGACGAGGCACTGACCCTCGGGGCGGTGATCGGCGACTCCGTGCAGTTCGGGACCACCGGCGTGGCCACGGCCGAGTACGCCGGATTGTTCTTCGGCAGCACCGTGGCTGGTGTCGTGAACTGGCGCTACGACGAGACGGTGACCTGCACCGACTCCCTCGTCATGCCGATCATCGAACCCCTGCTGAACCCCGGACCCTGATCTCGAGATCACGGCCCCCGAGTCGACAACTCGTGGTCCAGCGGTTCACGGCAGGAGGTTGGACACCGTCTCGATCAGGCGCTGCTGGCCGGCGAGGTCGGCGGCGATCGGCGTCACGTTCAACACGGTGACTCCGGCATCGGCGAACTGGGCGATCCGATCCCGGACGTAGCCCTCGTCGCCGCACAGCGACGTCTCCTCGAGGAACGACTCCGGAACCGCCGCTGCCGCCTCCCGCTTCTGGCCGCTCAGGTAGAGATCCTGAATCTCCCGGGCTTCGGCCTCGTAGCCGTAGCGCTGGAAGAGTTGGTTGTAGAAGTTCCGCTCACGGGCGCCCATGCCGCCCACGTAGAGCGCCACCATGCCCCGGCTGAAATCCCGGAATCCCCGGACCTCATCGTCTGCTCCGATGGCCAGCAACCCACCGGCGACCACGTCGAGTGGCCCCAGATCAGGACTGCGCTTGGCGAAGCCGGCGTCGAGATCACTCCCCCAGACGTCGGCGGCACGCTCCGGATGGAAGAGGATCGGGAGCCAGGCGTCGGCCAGCTCAGCGGTCATCTCGACGTTCTTCGGCCCGAGTGACGCCACGTGGATCGGGATCCGGGGTCGGGGTGGGTGCGTGATGATCTTGAGGGGCTTACCCAGTCCGGTGCCGAGGCCCTCAGGCAACGGCAGCTGGTACTTCTTACCCTGGTGGACCACGGGTTCCTCCCGGGCCCAGACCTTGCGGCAGATCGAGATGATCTCGCGGGTACGGGCGATCGGGGCGTCGTAGGCCACCCCGTGGAAACCCTCGATCACCTGCGGACCGGAGGCGCCGAGACCGAGGATGGCCCGACCTCCGGAGAGCTCGTCGAGGCCGGCTGCAGTCATGGCGAGCAGCGTCGGAGTGCGGGTGTAGATCGGGAGGATCCCCGATGCGATCTCGATCCGCTCGGTGACCGCGGCGAGGTAGCCCATGAGTGTCGGTGCGTCGTAGCCATAGGCCTCGGCCACGTAGACGATGTCCATGCCTGCCTGCTCGAGCGCCTGCACCTGTGCAACGGACTCGGCGAATCCGCCTGCGTAACCGATCTGCATGCTCAGCTTCACGCTGCCCCCTCCCGCTTCCGTTCCTTGGCGGTCACCAACTGATCACGGTCGAGGAACCCGAGTTCCTCGCCGTTGTCGAAGTGGACCCGGTAGCGAACCCACGAGAACCCGTTCACCAACTGAATGCGCCCGTACGTCCCGGCGGGGACGCCGGGAAGATCGACTGCCGCCACAACCTTCTGTCGTCGACGGAGCGGACGGACATTCTCGCTGGCCACGGGCTCAACCTAGCCCCGGCCCGAACGGCGAGGGGCATCCGGTGGTGGCCACCGACCGCCACTCAGCCGACGAGGGGCTGCTCCGCAGGCGCAGGCGTGTGGTCGCGACGATTCTCCGACCAGGTCCGGCCAGCTTCGACATCGATGTCGTGCGGGAGGCCGAGCACCCGCTCGGCGATGATGTTCCTCTGGACGTCGCCGGTGCCACCGCCGACGGTGAGCGCCGGAGCGAACAGGAAACCGTGGGTCCACCACGACGCATCGGTGCCGAGTGGACCGGCGGCGCCCGTGAGCGCTGCCGCACCAGCGAGATCGTGGGCGAGTTCCATGATCCGCTGGCCGTGCTCATCAGCGATGACCTTGCGGATCGAGGCCTCCGGGCCGGGCTCTCGGCCCTGCACCGCAGCGGTGACCGTGCGGAGTCGGATCAGGCGCAACACCTCTGATTCGATGAACAGCGCCGCCAGCCGCTGACGCATGATCGGATCGCTCACGCCGCCCTCGTCACGCACGATCGAGAAGAGGTCGTCCGCAGTGGGCCCCATCCCCCACAACGCTCCGCCCGAGGACAACGAGACGCGCTCGTTGGCGAGCGTGACCTTGGCGAGACGCCAGCCATCGTGGACCTCGCCGATGACGTGTTCCGGGCCCAATCGGACGTCGGTGAGGAACACCTCGTTGAACGTGTGCCCACCGGTCATCTCCACGATCGGCCGGATCTCGATGCCGGGCGAGTCCATGGGGCACACGAAGTAGGTGATGCCCTCGTGCTTGGGGCGATCGGGGTCGGTGCGGGCGATCAGGATCCCATAGCGCGACACGTGCGCCAGCGACGTCCAGACCTTCTGACCATTGACGATCCACTCGTCACCATCGCGCTCCGCCCGCGTTGAGAGGTTCGCCAGATCCGAACCGGCGCCCGGCTCGGAGAACAGCTGACACCAGATGTCCTCGCCGGAGAGCAGGCCGAACAGGTACTCGTTGCGCTGTGCGTCGGTCCCGGCGGCCAGGATGGTCGGCCCGGCCCAGCCGATCCCGATGGGGTTGGCCGGACGACGAACACCGGCACGCCGAAGCTCGTCGTCGATCACGAGTTGGTGGATCGGATCCGCATCGAGACCCCACGGTGCCGGCCAGTGGGGGGCGGTGTAGCCGGCCTCGGCGAGCTGACGGCCGGTCGGTGCCGGGTGCTCAGCCAACCATCTCCGCACTGGAGTTCGGCGCTCATCGTCCTCGCCCGGCAGGTCGAAGTCCACGCTCGGACCGTAGTCGGCGGCCCGGTCCAGCACCTATGCTCCCCAGTCTTGAGGGCTGAATCTCGGCCCACCGAAGGTGACCGGGGGGAACCGTGGCCGGATGGAACTTCGCTGACCTGTGGGAGGAGATCGCCGGGCGCATCCCCGACGCACCGGCGCAGGTGCAGGGCGACCGGCGGACCACTTGGGCCGAGTTCGACGCCCGGGCCAATGGTCTCGCACGGTTCCTGCTCGACGGCGGGGCCGAACAGCAGGACAAGGTGGCCCTCTACCTCTACAACTGCCCGGAGTACCTCGAATCGTGCTACGGAGCGTGGAAGGCCGGGCTGGTGCCGGTCAACACCAACTACCGCTATCTCGACGACGAACTGCTCTACCTCTGGGACAACGCCGATGCCGTGGCGGTGGTGTTCCACGGCGTGTTCGCAGAGCGGATCGAGCACATGCGCGATCGCTTGGCTGGGGTGCGCCAGTGGATCTGGGTCGACGACGGCACTGGACCGGCACCAGAGTGGGCCACCCCGTACGAGGACGCCGTCGCCACGACCACCGATCGGGTGGAGGCACCGTGGGGTCGCTCCGGAGACGATCTGCTGATGATCTACACCGGCGGGACCACGGGAATGCCCAAGGGCGTGATGTGGCGCCAGGACGACCTGATCGGCGTGGTCTGCGCCGCCGGCAACCCCCTGCTCGCCGCTGACCCGGACGACGTGGGTGGAGTGGCCGGAGCGCTGGCGGCGATCGAGGGACCGAGCATTCCCGGGCTCCCGGCGTGCCCCCTGATGCACGGTACGGGGTGGTTCACCTCGCTGCTCTACCTGACCGGCGGCGGATCAGTGGTCACGCTCGTCAACCGGCACCTGGACTGGGAGGAGCTCCTCGACACCATCGAGCGGGAGCGGGTCGGGGCGCTCACCATCGTCGGCGATGCGTTCACCAAGCCGATCCTGACCTGCCTCGACGCTGAACCCGACCGCTGGGATCTGTCCTCGGTGCTGATCGTGTCGTCATCGGGAGTGATGTGGTCGGAGTCGGTCAAGGCGCGACTGCTCGAGCACCAGCCGACGATGATGCTCGTCGACGCCTTCTCGAGCTCCGAGGCGATCGGCCTGGGGCAGTCCGTGTCGACCTCGGGCGCAGCAGAGCGAACAGCGCACTTCACGATGGGTCCGGGTGTCATCGTCGTCGGTGACGACGGCGAGTTGGTCTCGCCCGGTTCCGGTGAGCGGGGACGCATCGCCGTCCCCGGCCGCACACCGATCGGCTACTACAAGGACCCCGACAAGTCCGCAGCGACCTTCGTCCAGATCGACGGCACCCGGTACTCCATGCCCGGCGACTACGCCACGATCGAGGCCGATGGCAGCATCACCCTGCTCGGGCGAGGCTCGGTGTGCATCAACACCGGCGGTGAGAAGGTCTTTCCCGAGGAGGTCGAAGAGGTACTCAAGCTGCACGACACCGTGGCTGACGCCGTCGTGGTCGGCGTGCCCGACGACAAGTTCGGTGAGGCCATCGTCGCAGTGGTCGAGCCCGATACCGGCGCTGCGATCGATGAAGACGCACTCGCCGCACACGTCAAGGAACACCTCGCCGGCTACAAGGCCCCCAAACAGGTCGTGGTGATCGACACGATCGGCCGGGCCCCCAACGCCAAGGTCGACTACAAGCGGCTCAAGGCCTACGCGCTCGACACGCTCGGAATCGAACCCTGACGCAACCCTCCGAGCGACACCCCGGGTTCGCCCACAGGAGTGCGCATCGGTATCGTCTCGACCCGGCGTCGCTGCGGCGCCCACCATCAGCGGGCCGGAGCGCCCTGACCACGAGGGGAACACATGTCCGATCTCACCTTCGACGGCAAGGTCGCAATCGTCACCGGAGCCGGCGGCGGTCTCGGGAAGTCACACGCACTCGAGTTGGCCCGTCGCGGCGCCCGAGTCGTCGTCAACGACCTCGGCGGCTCGGTGAGCGGCGAAGGTGGCGACGCCTCGGCGGCGCAACTCGTCGTCGAAGAGATCAACGCCGCTGGTGGCGAGGCCGTGGCCAACCACGACTCGGTCTCCACTCCCGAGGGAGGTCAGGCAATCGTGCAGACTGCGCTCGACGAGTTCGACACGGTCGACATCGTGATCAACAACGCCGGGATCCTGCGGGACAAGACGTTCCACAACATGACGCCCGAACTGCTCGAACCTGTCATCGCCGTGCACCTGCTCGGAGCCTTCTACGTGACACAGCCGGCGTGGGTCATCATGCGCGACAAGGGCTACGGCCGCATCGTGAACACCAGCTCCAACTCCGGTCTGCTGGGCAACTTCGGACAGGCCAACTACGGCGCAGCGAAGCTCGGACTGGTCGGATTCACCCGGGTGCTCGCCACCGAGGGTCGCTCCAAGGGAATCAAGGTCAACGCCATCGCTCCGGTCGCCAAGACCCGGATGACCGAGGACCTGCTCGGACCGCTCGGCGACAAGCTCGAGGCCGGTGAGGTGACGCCGACGGTCGTGTATCTGGCACACGAGGACTGCCCGGTCAGCGGCGAGGTCTACTCCGTCGCCGGGGGCGTCGTGTCCCGCTACTTCATCGGCCTCACCCCCGGCTGGTACGCCGAGGGTCATTCGGCCGAGGACGTCCGTGATCATTTCGAGCAGATCCGTGACGAGTCAGGATACATCGTACCCGAGGACCCCTCAGGGGAGTTGAAGAAGCTGCTCGAGACCCTCTCCTCCTGACGTCCCGCTGTTCGCAAGAGCGGTGGTGAGGTGAACACCCGGCCGGGCCATCGGCGGAGTGCACTACCGCTGCTCCAACTCGAGGCCGCCACGGTCCTCTCCGGTGCAGGCAACGGAGCGGCGCTCGTCATCCTGCCGTGGCTGGTGCTGGAACGCACCGGCGACGCAGCCGACGCCGGGATCCTGGGCGCAGCGACGGCGCTACCGCTGTTGTTCTCGAGCATCTTCTCCGGAGCGATCGTCGACCGAGTCGGTCGTCGGCGGACGTCGATCGGTTCGGACCTGTTCTCGGCCGTGTCGGCCGCCTCGATTCCAATCGTGGCGGCCACGATCGGACTGAACCTTCCCGTCCTGATCGCACTGGCGGTGCTGGGCGCAGTGTTCGACCCTGCAGGTGTGACCGCTCGCGAGACCATGCTCCCCGACGCTGCGGAGCGCTCGGGTTGGCGACTCCAGCGGGTCAACGGTGTCCACGAAGCTGTCTGGGGAGTGGCGTTCCTGATGGGTCCGGGGATCGGCGGCCTGTTGATCGCTGCGGTCGGCGCCGCCTCGGCGCTCTGGTTCACCGCCGGCGCATTCGTGTTCTCTGCGCTGATCGTCTGGACCATCCGGCTCCCGAACGCCGACCTCCGACCTGATCCGGATCTCAGCGAGGGCATCCTGGGCAGCATCCGAACCGGCGTGGACTTCGTCCGTCACGACCGGTTGCTCCTGACCCTCCTGCTCGTCATCGGAGGGCTCGTCGCCTTCTACATGCCCGTCGAGAGCGTGCTGTTGCCAGTCGAGTTCGAGGCCCGGAACGAACCCGGTCGACTCGGCCTGCTGGTCACGACGGTGAGCGCCGGTTGGGCCGTTGGAGCTCTGCTGTACGCCTGGCTCGGGCATCGGGTCCGCAGGAGTTGGCTCTTTCGGGGCGGGCTGCTGGCGACCGCCGCAGCGCTGGCGCTGCTGGTCGCAGTCGACTCCTACCCGCTGATGCTTCTCACCGGGTTCGCCCTCGGAGTCGGCTACGGGCCGGTCGGCCCGATTCTCAACCTGGCGCTCCAGACCCGCTCACCGGAACACCTCCGGGGGCGAATCGTCGGCCTGGCCTCGACTGCGGAGTACGCCGCCGGACCGGCCGGCTTCCTCGTGGTCGGCGTGGCCACGAGCTGGCTCGGAGTGTCCACTGCGTTCGCCCTGACCGCCGCCATCGTCGCCGCCGTCGCAGTCACCTCTCTGTTGCTGCGACCGCTCGACCTGCTCGATGAACTCCCCGACGAACCGACTGAGCACCCGATCACCGACGCCACGCTCGATCGGGGCGCCGGCCCGCTCCCCTTCCACTGACCACCACCCCCTCACCCCCCCAGCCTGCTCTGTGGTGCGAGCTACACGAACATTCGTGTAGCTCGCACCACAGAGCGGCGGGGGGGTCTGCCGGCCTCAGGAGTCGGTCGACTCGGACCCGTCGACGGGCCGGCCAGTGGAGGTGTCGACCACCTTGCCGGTGCGCAGGTCGAGCGTCTCCTTCTCTGCGGCGAATCGCAGTTTCGCTTTCAGCACCCGCAGCTCGACGAAGTAGTAGACGGGGAGCGAGACGGCGAACGCCGAGGCGATCAGGAAGGGCGTGCGGATCAACTGACCGGCCACTGAGATCTCTACGCCACCGGTCAGGGCGATGATGATGATGAACGGCAGCGCATGCCACACGTAGAGCGTGTAGCTGAGCCGTCCGACCCACTGGAACGGCGACCACGACCAGAACCGACTGACCCACCAGTTCCTCTGATGGACCAGGCACATGAGGATCGCCGCAAAGCCGAGTGCACCCAGCGTGTGGCCGAATCGGAACCAGTACACCGGTGCCTCGGCGAGCATCTGCGGGCGGCTGAACTCCGCTGGACCGTCCGGGAGGAACGGGAAGTACGGCCCGCCGAGCTTCTCGATGGCCCCGCTGGAGAGGTTCAACATGGCGAACCACACCACCAGACCGATGGTCCCTGCCACGAGGAGCGGCTTGCGCAGGCGTTCGATCCGCTCGGCGCTGAGGTTGGCATTGACGATCGCGAGCACAGTGCCGAGCATGAGCGCATCGGGCCGCTGGAGAAACGCCAGCCGGATTCCCGGGAGGACCCCTTCGGTGTTCTGCCAGAACCCGGTGAAGGCGAACCACCGAGCAAGTCCGATGGCCACGATCAACACGCCGAACACCCATGCGAGCTGGCGGACCCAGTTGCGCCGCACACACACCAGCACTGTGCCCGGGATCAGGAAGTAGAAGAACTCCTCGACCGACAGGGTCCAGAGATGCCACATGTAGCGGTCGTCCTGGACGTCGGGCTGGATGACGTAGAGCCCGCTGGGGAACACGAGGTCGTAGACGTAGGTGACTGCGGCGAGCGCGTCCTCGAGGATCCCGCGCAGGCTGATGCCCTCGATACCGAAGACGGTCCCGATGACACCGATGACGATCCACACGGCGCAGAACAGCCACACCGTCGGCAGCAGGCGGATCGCCCGGCGGGCGTAGAACTTGCGCATCCCGATGTCACCGGTCGAGCGGTGCTCCTGGAGCAGCAGGGTGGTGATCAAGAAGCCGCTGAGCACGAAGAAGGTGTCGACGATCGTCGCCCAGGACTCCACCAGGTCGATCAGTGCGTGGGCGACGAGCACCATCATCACGCCGATGCCACGGATGCCATCGAATCCACCGACCAGGCCCAGCTTGGGCGCTACCGAGACGAACGGCTTGGAGGAGGGGGCGGTCACGGTCATGCCGACGGCCCCTTGGACCCACCAGTTCGCAGTGCATCGTCCACGCTGATCATCCTGCCGGTGTTGAGGTCGAGGACCTCCTTCTCCGAGGCGTATCGGAGCTTGATCCTGAGCATCCGCTGTTCCACACCGTAGAAGATCGGGAGACACGACACGATGGTGATCACCGCCAGAATCGGCACCCGCCACTTCTCTCCGAGCACCGAGTTGCCACCGAGCACGTCGAGCACCACGAAGAACACCAGCGTGTGCCAGACGTAGAGGGTGTAGGACATCCGGCCGAGGAACCTCAGCGGCTTCCAGCCGAGCATCCGGTTGGCGATCCAGTCCTTGTAGCGAACCATGCACAACAACGCTGGCATCACGCTGACTGCGCTCAGGGTGTGACCGAAGTTGATCCAGTAGATCTGCCCATCGGAGTCGACCGGAGTCCGCGGCGCCATGGGCACGTACGGGTACGGCAGGCCGAGCTTGGACGTGACGTCGAGCAGCAAACCGCTCGAGAGGAACATGCTGACGAACGACACGGCGAGTCCGACGCCACCCACCCAGGGAAGCCAACGACGCCATGCGGCCGGGAGCGGCTCGGGAAGCTTGGCGTTCACCACAGCGAGGCCCACGCCCCACATGAGCGAGTCCGGCCGGGAGAGCCACAGGAGGCTGAGTCCCCGAACGACCGGATTGGCGTTGGCCGGATCATTCGGGATCGGTACGGGCCCGGGCACGCCGACCCACCGCTGCCAGGAGATCCACGTTGCAGCCAACGCCAACAGGACCGCCAACTGGACCATCCAGCGACGCCGGATGCACACCAGCACCGTCACTGCAATCAGGAGATAGAACTGCTCCTCGACCGCCAGCGACCAGAACTGGTCGATCGACAGGTTCTCCACCAGACGAGGGTCGAGCGCTCCGAGGCCGACGGGGAAGAAGATCTCGTAGAGGTAGGTGACTGCGGCCAGGGCCTCCTTCCAGAGTGTGCCGAGCCGTTCGCGGTCGAACAGCAGCGCGACCACGAACCACGCCACGATGCACAGGTACGCCGACGGCAGGAGCCGCACGGCGCGGCGGGCGTAGAAGTTCCGCATGCTGATGTCGTTCTGGTCCCGGTGCTCCTGGAGCAGCAGGGTCGTGATGAGAAAGGCGCTCATCACGAAGAACACGTCGATGATCCCGGCAACGCTCGGCGACAGCGGTGACCACGCATGGTTGAACAGAACGAGCAGGATGCCGATCCCGCGGATCCCGTCGAAGCCGCCCACGAACCCCATCCGAGGCGCCACTGAACGGAACGGCTCAACTGCCCCGACCGTCGTCACGCCTCACAGGCTAGGGGCCCGCACCACCCCGCCCAACCCCCGGTGGACCCCACGCCTCCGGCCGGGCCGGATGGCCCCTGTCTGTCGGCGAACTGCCCGCTGCGGCCCTGCCCCCGTACAACAACCGATCTTGTACGGCTGGTTCGTCTGAACCGAACGAGACGTACAACAACCGATCTTGTACGGCTGGTTCGTCTGAACCGAACGAGACGTACAACAACCGATCTTGTACGGCTGGTTCGTCTGAACCGAACGAGACGTACGAGAACGCTTGTTGTACCGATGATGGCGAGGCGTTCAGGCCTCGACGACGAGCGCCGCCTGCGGCTCCGATCCCCGTGACACCACTCGCCGGCTCCACAGCACAGCAACGACACCCGCAACCGCGACGCACCCTCCACCGAGCGGACCCCAGAGCCTGCGTGAAACCCGGGGCGGTTCACACGCCCTCAACGCCGGGCTGGTGAGCGCAGGTGACCTCGGCTTGCTCCGTTCGGACCGACAATCGGCCTGACTCCCCCAGTCGCTCGCAGGCGCAGCACGCGTGCGAGCTCCACCGAGCCGTCGAGTTCGGACGTGACGCCAAACGCTTCCGAGGAAGCACCACCACCACACAAAACGCTTCCGCGGAAGCACCCGCGCCATTCTGCGTGGGTAGACAACCACCAAGGGCGCTGGCAGGTTGCCCAACAGCTGGACGATCTCAAGGGCGGTGCGAACCGTGCCCACCTGCGACAGGAGGCCTACAGAGAGCAATTCCACCGGGCCCTCCTAGACTGACAGAGCGGACTACCGGGGAGGGACTCGAGGAGCGTGACACAGCGTCAGTTCAAGCGAGCCGTGATCGCAACCGCAGCCCTCGTCGTGGCGATCACGGGTGCGGGCTGCACCGAGGATGTCCCGGGCATCGACACGCCGCTCGCCACACCGACCGGCGAGTTCCCCGAGGTCGGCCTGGTACGGGTCGCCGACGGGGTCGAGCTCGAGTACCGGGACTGGGGCGGGGACGGCCCGCCGATCGTCCTGCTGACCGGCTTGGGCAACTCCGCCGCCGTCTTCGACGACCTGGCACCCCGTCTCACGGCCGACCACCGTGTGATCGGCCTGACCCGTCGCGGCTACGGAGGATCGACGACCACCGAGGACGGCTACGACGTGGCCACCCGGGTGGCCGACGACCTGGCGGCACTCGACGCACTCGGGATCGACCGGGCGCTGATCGTCGGGCACTCCATCGCCGGGGACGAGATGACGGGGATCGCCCGGACCCGACCGGACCTGCCCGTGGGGCTCGTCTACCTGGATGCTGCCTTCGACCGGACCGACCCATCGACCGCAGTCTTCGACGAGTGCCTCCCGCTCGCACCGACGGCCGACCAGGTCCTGGAGTTCGGTCCCGATGAGGTCCAGATGATCGACGGCCAGCTCGAGCTGGTGAGCATGGCCGCCGCCGCCCGACAGCAGGAGGCGGTCCTCGGGGCACCGATCCCGCCGAGCGAGCTGCGCCGTCAGGTCGTACCCACGCCGAACGGGTCGATCCAGGCGATCGACCGGAGCGTGGCCGAGGCCGGGATCAACGAGGGGACGAACGCCGTGGGCCCCGACTACACGGGGATCGACGTCCCGGTGACGGCCCTCATCGGCGACGACGCTGATCCGGCGGCTGCCTTCCCGTTGTCGGCGCTGGCCACGCCGGAGGTCCGGGAGTCACTGCGCGACTGCGCCGGACGACTGGCTGAGGTCAAGCGGGTCGCCGGGGCGGACCCCCTGCGCGCGGCGGTGCCCTCGGCCCGGATCGAGATCGTCTCGGGCGGCCCTCACTACTTCTTCCTCCAGCAGCCCGAGCTGGTGACGGAGGAGATCCTGGCGGCGGCGGCCCGCGCCGGCTGGTGACCGCCAATCCCACCTCGGTCCAGACGGTCACCGGCCGCTCCTGAGCCGGGCGGGAACCCTCCTCCCTCGCAACCGCCCAGGCGTGACCCGCTCCGCGCTTAGGGTCGGGCCATGCGCGTCCTGAGAACCCCCGACGAACGCTTCGACGGCCTGCCCGGTTGGCCGTTCGAGCCCCGGTACGTGACGGTCACCGACCCGGTCGACGGCACCGAACTGCGGGTGGCCTGCGTGGACGAGGGGCCGAGCGACACGGATCCGATCCTGTTGATGCACGGGGAGCCGTCGTGGTCGTACCTCTACCGCACGATGATCGCCGGGCTCGTGGCAGCGGGACACCGGGTCGTGGCCCCGGACCTGATCGGCTTCGGTCGATCCGACAAACCCGCTGAACGCAGCGACTACACCTACGCACGCCACGTCGAGTGGATGACCCAGTGGCTCGAGGCACTCGATCTGCAACACGTGACGCTGTTCTGTCAGGACTGGGGTGGCCTGATCGGCCTGCGACTCGTGGCCGCCCGGCCCGACCGCTTCGACCGCCTCGTCGTGGCCAACACCTTCCTGCCCACCGGCGACCGTGACCCCGGTGATGCATTCAGGATGTGGCGGGACTTCTCTCAGAATGTCCCGGAGTTCTCCTCGAGCGCCGTGGTGGCGATGGGGTGTGTCTCGGCCCTGACCGACGGGGCGCTCGCCGCCTACGACGCACCCTTCCCCGACCAGACCTACGTGGCCGGGGCCCGACAGTTCCCCACGCTGGTCCCAGCCTCGCCGGACGATCCGGAGGCTCCCGCAAACCGAGCGGCATGGGAGGAACTCGAGCGCTTCGAACGCCCTGTGCTGTGCGCCTTCAGCGACAGCGACCCGATCACCGCCGGCGCCGACCGGGCGATCCGAGAGCGGATCCCCGGGGCCGCCGGCCAACCGCACACGACGGTCACCGGCGGCGGTCACTTCCTGCAGGAGGACTGCAGCGACCAACTCGTCGAGATCGTCAGCGGATTCATCGCCTCGACACCGGAGGCGAGGCAACGGTGAGGCCGGGCGACGCAGTGCGACGCCACAAAAGTTCAACTGGAACGCAGAAAGCTGTCATGAACGGCGGGCTCGTTGCTCCCCTCGGCATGGGATCGACCACCAAGTCCGGTACCCGGCGACGCGCACTCACCAGCACTGGCGTCACGGCACTGATCGTCCTGCTGGCGTGTGGGCCCGCAGCACCGGCGACCGCTCAGGAGCCATCCGGCGACGACGCCATCATCTGTCCCGCCGAGCCGCTGCAGGCGCCGGGGCGTGACTTCAACACGAACCCACTCCCTCTGGCACCCAGCTCAATCGACCTTCGTTGCGCCAACCTGCAGGGGGCGATGATGACCGGGATCGACCTCACGCAGGCAGACCTCAACGGCGCCAACCTGAGCGGAGCGACGCTCGTGTCCGTCAACTTCACCCAGACCAACCTGCGGGGTGCGGTCCTCCGGGACACGACGATTCGGAGCGGCACGATGACGCAGACACAACTGCAGGGTGCCGACCTGCGCGGTGTGCAGATCAGCTCCACGGCCCTCGGGCAGGTCGAGTTGCCCGGAGCGGACCTGGTCGGAGCCACGATGCTCGACGTCGAGTTCACGCAGGTCGATCTGACGGGCGCCCTCATGGTCGGGGTGGATGCCAGCGACTCTGAGTTCACCCAGTCCGAGTTGAACGGCGCCGATCTCACCGACGCCCTCCTGCCCGACGCCTATCTGGTCCAGACCTACCTGAACGAGGCGACGCTGACCGGGGCCGACCTGCGCTCCGTGACCGCATCCCAGTCGTACTTCCAGTCAGCGGACATGCGGAAGGCCGACCTGAGCAACAGCTCGTTCACCCAGTCGGACCTGAGCGGAGCCGACCTGACCGGGGCGATCGTGACCGGCGCCGACTTCCAACAGTCGGACCTCACCGATGCTGCGATCGAGCAGGTGGTCGGCGCGTCCTCACCGTTCCGGGCTGCGGTGCCGATCGCTCTGCTGCTCGGAGTGCTGATCGTTGCTGCGAGTGTGGTCACCCTCATTCGCCGTCTGGCGTTCCGACTCGTCGGGCCGAAGAACCCGTACGACTCGCCCATGACCGTCGGCGGCACCGTGGCGTCGTTCGTCCTCGTTCCGATGCTCGCCGTGGTGCAGGCCGTTGGCGTCTTCCTGGTGATCTGTTCGATCGCCGGAGTGGTCGGATCAGAGGTCAACCCGCTCGGAACAACACAGGGGCCGCCGATCCTCGGCGACCTCGCATTTGATCCGTCAACGATCGTGATCGGATTCATGATGGCCGTCGGCGCCGGGATCATGCGCGTCTTCGCCCGGCGATTCTGAGCAGCTCAGTCCCCTGAGGCCTCGACCCGCGCCTAGATCGTTGCCGAGGGGCTGCCGTCCTCGGCTGCGTAGCGGGCGATCAGTTCGAGCTCGCGGTCACGGTTCGGGAAGCAGAACCACACCAGCACCGCCCCCAGAGCCACGGCAATCGCCGCAGCGCTGAACGCCCAGTCCTGGCCCGCCACGAAGCTCTCTCGGGCGCCCGCGATGATTGCGTCCGCGTACTGCGGGTAGCGCTCGGCGACGTTCGCTGCGCTCGAAAACGACTTCTGGAGCGTCGTCGTGGCGTTACCGGCGAGCTGCTGTTGGGCTTCGGTCGGCGCCCCGGCGATGAGGTCGGCGACGGTGCCGGCGTAACCCGCGGTCAGCAACGCACCCATGATCGACTGCATGATCGCTGCGCCCAGGTCGCGCTGCAGATCCGCCGTCCCCGACGCCATGCCGACCCGCTGCACCGGCACCGAACCGGTGAGCGATCGGGACGCCGGCGTGCCCGCCAGGCCGACGCCGGCTCCCACCAACATCACAGCCACGGCGATCCACACGTAACTCGTGCCGTCACCCCAGACGAAGAGCATCACGAGCAGGCCGGCGAAACAGAGGACGTAACCCACCAGGAGCGTGGCACGCGAACCGATCGACTCGATGAGCTTGGCCGACCGTGGGGCCACGACCACCATCACGAGCGCCGCCGGGAGGACCGATGCCCCGGAGGCGAGCGGGCTGTACCCCTCGACGTTCTGGAGGTACTGCTGGGCGATGAAGATCCCGCCCATGAGGGATCCGAACACGATGATGCCGGCGATGGCCGCCACCCAGAAGGTCGGACGGGCGGCGTAGTGCAGGTCATACAGAGGGTTTGGTGCCCGACGCTGCTGCAGGATGAACACCACGCCCGCCACCACCGCCACGACGAACAACACGAGTGCCAACGTGGAGGCTTCCGGCTTGACGACGAAGGTGATCGCGGCCACGAGAGCGGCCACGAACACCACTGACACCACCCCACCGAAGTGGTCCACCTGCTCGTCGCTCTCACCGACGTGAGCGGGGATGAGCTTGAGCGCCAGGACGACTGCGACCGCAGCGAGCGGCACCGTGAACAGGAACGGGGAACCCCACCAGAACCACTGCAGGAGCAACCCCGACACGAGCGGACCGAGCGCAGCCATGGCACCGCCGATCGCCGACCACAGTGCGATCGAACGTGTCCGGGCCTGGCCGGACCACAGCGCCGTGATGAGAGCGAGCGTGGTCGGGAACGCCATGCCGGCGGCGAAACCGCCCAGGATCCGGAAGGCGATCAGGAAGCCCACTGAGGGCGCCCAGGCGGCGAGTAGCGAGGCCGGGATGGCGAGTCCCGTCCCGAGCAACAGGAGTGTCTTGCGACCGTAGCGATCACCGATTGCCCCCAGATACAGCACCGAGGAGGCCAGACCGAGTGAGTAACCGACCGCCACCAGGTTGATCTGGAGTTGCGAGGCGTCGAACGCCAGCCCGATGTCCGGTAGCGCCACGTTGGCCACCGAGAGGTTGAGGTTGGCAACCGTGGCCACCAGGATCAGCGTCAACAGGACGAGCGGTGCTTGATCAGGAGTCGAACCCCCCGAGTTCCCAGCCTCTTCGGTCACCACACTGCTCACAGGGCCATTATCGCCACATCCGACCCGGGGAACCGGAATCTCCCACACAGCGGCCCGGGTGGCAGGCTGAGAAGGTGGACTTCGACCTCGCCGTGCTGGACGACCCGGACACCACGACCTCAGCCGACGGGACCCCCGTGGCCGTCTACGACCTCGGTGGCAAAGGCCCGGATGCACTGCTCGTGCACGCCACCGGGTTCTGCGCCGGCACGTGGCTGCCCCTCGTCGGTCGACTCGAGGGTCTACACATCACAGCGCTCGACATCCGCGGTCACGGCCAGTCGGGTGGCGGCGACTCGATGGACTGGGTCGCCACCGGCGACGACGTCACAGCTGCGATCGACGCCCTGGGCCTGGATCGTCCGTTCGGCATCGGGCACTCGATGGGCGGGGCGTCGCTCCTACTCGCGGAGATCGCCCGACCGGGCACCTTCTCGGGACTGTGGCTCTTCGAACCGATCGTGTTCCCGGCCGACTTCCCCAGCCCTCCCCCCGGTGCACCCAACCCGATGGTCGATGCTGCACGGCGTCGGCGGGCCGACTTCCCGTCGGCTGATGCGGCGCTCGCCAACTTCTCGTCCAAGCCGCCGTTGTCGGTGCTGCACCCCGAGGCACTGGCGGCCTACGTCCGGCACGGTTTCGCAGCGAGTCCAGATGGCGGCGTCACCCTCCGATGCCAACCCGAGTTCGAGGCATCGACCTACGCCGCTGGGACGTCACCCCACACATGGCAGCACCTCGATGAGGTGCGCTGTCCGGTCACGGTGGTCTGCGGACGACCCGAGCCGGGACCGCCGATGCTCGCCCCCGGAGTGGCCGAACGCCTCCCCTTCGGCCGGCTCGAGACCCATCCGGAGGTCGGGCACTTCGCCCCGTTGAGCGATCTCGAGCAGATGGCGGACTCGGTCACCGCTGCAGTCCGGGCCCTCGACTGAGGCCGTCGACCCCGAGAACGGGCTCTGTCACCCGCAGGTTCTACGATCACCCCATGTCGCTTCCTTTGCCGAGCACGCTGTCGCCGTCCAAGGTCTCGAGCTTCACCAACTGCGCGCTCGCGTTCCGGTTCACCAACATCGACCGCCTGCCGGAACCGCCGTCGCTCCCGGCGGTCAAGGGGACCACGGTCCACCGGGCGCTCGAGTTGCTGTTCGACGCCGAGCCCGCCGATCGAACGCCCGAGCGTGCCCGGCAGTGCCTCGAGCAGGCCCTCACCGAGATGGAACAGGACTCCGACTACCAGGGTCTCGACCTCTCCCCCGCCGAGGCCCAACGGTTCGCACGGGACGCCTCGGTCATGGTCGAGCGGTACTTCACGCTGGAGGATCCCTCGACCGTCGAGGCCGTCGGAGTCGAGATGATGCTCACAGCCGATCTGGGCGGCGTCACGGTCCGCGGCATCATCGACAGGCTCGAACTCGACAGCGAGAGTCACCTGGTCGTCACCGACTACAAGACCGGGCGAGCTCCATCACCGGACCAACTCGGGTCCCGCATGGGCGGCGTCCACTTCTACTCGATGCTCTGTGAACACGTCCTCGGACGCCGGCCGGTCCGGGTGCAACTCGTCTACCTCGGCGGAGAACCACAGATCATCTCCACCCCCACATCCGAGCAGTCCAACCGCGGCACCGAACGACGGGTCAAGGCGGTGTGGTCCGCCATCGAACGGGCGTGCGAGAACGAAGACTTCCGGCCACGCCCAGGGGCGCTCTGCCGGTGGTGTGCGTTCCAGGCCTACTGCCCTGCGTTCGGCGGCGACCCGGCACAGGCCGCCGTGAACCTCGCCGGACCCACCTGATGCCCAACCGGGGCGCCTTCGGCCACCCGTACGTTCGCACAGTCGATGCCCTCGGCGAGCGACTCGCCAGCGCCGGCCGTGGTTCACCGAACCTCGATCGCCTCCTCTACACGCTCAGCCAGGCGGGAAACCACAGCGCCATCTGGCACGGCGTCAACGCCATCGACGCCACGGTCGTTGCGTGGTCCATCGGCGCCGCCGGAGGGAACGCATCAGCACACCGCCGCAACGCTCTCCGGCGCAGCGCCGTGCTCGTCGCCGAGCAGGTCGCCGTGAACGGCGTGGTGAAGTCGTGGTTCCGTCGCCGCCGTCCGACGTCCGTCGATGACCATCCCCACGATCTGCGCGAGCCCCGCACATCGAGCTTTCCGAGCGGTCACGCCTCGGCCGCAGCGTGCTCAGCGACCATGCTCAGCGCCGATCTGGGAGCCGGGCCGCTCTGGTGGACCCTCGCTGCAGCAGTGGCCTGGAGCCGAGTCCATGTCGGCGTGCACCACGCCTCCGACATCATCGGGGGCGCCGCCATCGGACGCACCGTCGGCCGGATCGCCACTGGCATCTGGCCATCGACGTGACCACCGGGCAGTCCTGAGGCACTCGACCCGTCGATCCCGGTAGCGTGAGGGCGTGGCGGGTGAGAACCAGATGACCCCGTTCGAGGCCGTGATGTGGGAACTCGAACGGGACCCCAACCTGAGTTCGATGTTCGCCAACCTCACCACGCTCGACCGCCCGCCGGATCGGGACCTTCTCCGGGCCCGACTCATCCGGACCTGCGGCCGGGTTCCTCGTCTTCGACAACGGGTCCGAACCCCCAACGGTCGCTTCAGCCCGCCGGAGTGGCACGAGGATCCCGATTTCGACGTCGACCGGCACCTTCGATGGATCGACCTCGGCGGGAATGCCGGCCACAGCGAACTCACCACGCTGGTCGCCACCTTGTCCCGTCAGCCACTCGACCGGTCACGGCCGCTGTGGGAGTTCATCATCATCGAGGGACTCGCTGACGGTCGCGCCGCCATGTTGCAACGGCTGCATCACACGATCACCGACGGCGAGGGCGGTATACGCCTCTCGGTGGAGTTCCTCGACCTCGAACGGGATCCACCTCCGTCGGAACGCCCGGGCGAACCCACCTCCGTCAGTGCCGATGTGCCCACCCAGACCGATGACACCCCGAGTTCGTTCTCCCGGCTGGGTTCCACCGCTGCGGCGGCGCTGCGGCAGCCGGTGGACCTGATCGCCGGCGTCCTCGCCGGAGTCGGTGGTGCGGTGGCGCACCCGAGCACCCTCGGGGACAGCACCAGCCGGGCCGCTGCGACGGTCAACTCCGCCATCCGGCAGGTGGTCATGGATCCCCGTCACTCCCCCATCTGGCGAGAACGCTCGCTCGACCGATGGTTCGACACGACACAGGTCTCGCTCGCCGAGGTGATCGACGCCGCCCACGCCATCGGGGCCACCGTCAACGACGTCTTCGTGGCGGGCGCCGCAGCGGCGGCCGGTGAGTACCACCGTCTCGTCGGCGCCCCGATCGACGCCCTGCGCGTGTCGATCCCGATCAGTACCCGCCACGATCGTTCAGCGGGGGGCAACGCCTTCTCGCCGAGTCAGTCGCTCGTGCCCACCGGCGAAATGGACCCGATCGATCGGGTCCGAGCGGTGCACGAGATCCTCTCCGACGTCAAGGGGGAACGAGCCCTCGACTCCGTCGACACTGCATCGTCGTGGTTGGCGCTCCTGCCCTCTGTCGTGGTGGTCCGAGCGGGTCAGCAGATCGCCGGGGCGGTCGACTTCGTCTGTTCGAACGTGAAGGCTGCGCCGTTCGACCTGTTCGTTGCTGGATCCTTGATCGAGGGCAACTACCCGATTGGGCCACTCGCAGGCACTGCGTTCAACCTGACGACGATGAGCTACAACGGCCAGTTGTGCATGGGGCTGGTCGTGGACACCGCAGCAGTCGAACGACCCGAGATGCTGCTCGCTGAGGTGAACCGTGCCTACGAAGAGATCTTGGGTGCCGTCGCTCGGATACCGGACCGCTCAGCCAGCGACGAGCTGGCTCTCGGCCCGGGCGAGGATCGAACGGAGGTCGAGGAGTAGATCGGCGACTTCGGACGTCGAGACGAGTTCCCGATCGAGAACACCCTGCAGACCGCCCTCGATGATTTGGATGGCTTCACGCACCGAATCGACCCCGGCGAGAGCGGTGGCGCCGATGAGGTTCTCGAGTTCGCTGCTGTCGGGCAGGTCGGTCACTTCGGTCACGGGCCCTCCTCGGCTCGAGTTCGTTCTCACAGAATACCGCTGCGGTGTGACACCTCCACGTCAGTTTGGGTCCTCGCCTAGCGTGGGTCGATGAATCGCAGCAGTCCGGGAGAGCAACAACGGCCCGGCATCACGTTCGCCAGCTTCCAGAGCCTCGGCCTGCGCGCCGCGTGCGAAGCGGCCCAACGGGCCGCGGACGCCGGCTACGGGTCCTTCTGGACCGCCGAGACCACCGGACCGGAGGCCTTCGCCACGCTCGCTCACATCGGAGCGCACGTCGACGGGCTCGACCTGGGCACCGGAGTGCTCGCAGTGCAACTCCGGACCCCGCCGCTCGCCGCCATGGGAGCCGCCACGCTGCAGGAGGCCCACCCGGATCGACGGATCCTCCTCGGGGTCGGAATCTCCTCGCCTGTGGTCGTCGGCCGGTGGCACGGCGCCGAGTACGGCGACCGCCCGGTCGCCCGGATGCGCTCGTATCTGGGACTCACCCGTGCGTGCCTGACCGGGGAGCGGGTCGACCAGACCGACGGCGACCAGATCGACGGCGACCACCCGATCAGCGGGTTCCGCCTCGGGGTCCGGCTCGGTGAACGGCGACCCGAACTCGTGCTCGGCGCCCTCAACGAGCGGATGCTCCGACTCGCCGGCGAGGCCGCCGACGGCGTGTTGTTGAACTACCTCCCGGCCAGTGCCGTGCCGTGGTGCGTGGAGCAGGTCCGAGCCGGCGAATCGGCGGCCGGACGTCCCGCCGGAAGCTGCACCGTGTTCGCATACGTGCACGTCGGCGTCTGTGATCCGCTCGCAGCCCGGCCCGCAGCCCGACGGGACCTCTTCTCCTACGCCGTCGTCCCCGCCTACGCCACGGCCTTCGCCCGGGCGGGCTACGCCGAGGAGATCGAAGCGCTCCGGGCGGCGCGTGAAGCCGGCGACCGAGATGCGGCGGTTGCGGCGATGTCGGATCAGATGTGCGACCAGATCGACGTCTGTGGTGATGCTGCGCACATTCGCGCCACCGTTGGCGAGTACCGCTCCGCCGGAGTGGACGTGCCGGTGATCATGCCGCTGCCGTGGGGGGAGGACCGTCGCCGCACGATCGACGACACGATCGACGCCGTCGCCGGTGCCTGAGTCGGTGCCTGAGCCGGTGCCTGAGCCGGTGCCTGAGTCGGTGCCTGAGCCGGTGCCTGATCCGCACCGGCGCACGATCGACGTCTACGAACAGCGCGGCGCAGAGTGGGAGGAGCGGCGACGGCCGAACACCGACGACGCCACGACGTTCAGTGAACTCCTCACCGACGAGTCATCCCCGCCGGGCGCCGTGGTCGATCTGGGTTGCGGACCCGGCTGGCACCTACCGTCGCTTCCTGCCGGAACGGTCGCTGCGGATGCAGCGCGAGCGATGCTGGACCTCGTTCCCCAGTACGCACCGCACGCACCCCGGGTTCAGCTCGATCTGCGGGCGCTGCCCTTCGCCCGACACTCGCTGCGCGCCGCCTGGGTCAACAAGAGCTACGTGCACCTCGACCGCCGACTCGTGCCATTGGCGCTGTGGGATCTGCACCGGAGTGTCGCCGTTGGAGGCGGGGTGCACCTGAGTGTGTTCGGAGCCGATGACGCCAGCGCTGCCGTGGCGACCGAGCACGCCGAATGGGCCCGGGACGACTTCAGTGGACGATCGTTCTCGCACTGGGAGTCCGATCTCCTCGCAACGGTCATCGCCGGGTCGGGCTTCTCCATCGTCGAGTCGAGTGTCCGCCCCGAATCAGACGGCGTGACGTTCCACCGTCTCGTGCTGCGCCGAGAGCGAACCCTCGCCGACACCGTGGGACCGGCCATGCGTCTCCTGCTGGTCGGCCTCAACCCGTCGCTGTTCGCCGCAGATGCCGGCGTGGGCTTCGCCCGGCCCGGCAACCGGGCGTGGCCGGCGCTGTTGGCGAGCGGACTGGCCCGAGTCGACCGGGACCCGACCGACCTCCTCCGCCACGGACGCATCGGGATGAGTGACCTCGTGAAGCGGGCAACGCCCCGAGCTGACGAACTCGAACCGGCCGAGTTCGCTGCTGGTCTCGGACGTCTCGAGCGGCTCTGCGGCTGGCTTCAGCCGGGAGTGGTGTGCGTGCTCGGAATCACCGGGTGGCGCCACGCCACAGGCGACCGTCGGGCGCAGCTCGGGGAACAGACCCAGCAGCTCGGTGGAACGCCGGTGTACGTGGCGCCGAATCCGAGTGGCCTCAACGCCCACACCAGCGTCGACGACCTCACCGACCACCTCCGCGCCGCACTCGACGTCGGCGATCGTCACACTGTTGGAGATCACTCAGCGAGACCCGACACGACCGATCAGCCCTAGGCTGCGCCAGGAGATCAGCAGCACAGGGGGACCACGTGAAGGTACGGCTCGAACCCGCCGACGAGTACATGCACCCGGGCCCCGAGCCCACGTTCAACGAGTCCATGTACTTCAACTTCTTCGACCCGAGCGAACAACTCGGCGGGTTCGTACGGATCGGAAACCGCCCCAACGAGGGCCACGCAGAAATGACGGTGTGTCTGTACCTGCCTGACGGCCGGGTGGCGTTCACGTTCCACCGACCCGAGATCGACAGCAACGAGCGGTTCGCTGCAGGCGGGGCGAGCTTCGAGGTGATCACACCGTTCGAGGAACTGCGGGTCCGTTACGACGGGAAGCTCGTCATTCTCGACGAGCCGCTCGACATGGCCGACCCGCGAGCAGCGTTCACGTCCAACCCGTGGGAGACAGCGTCGGTGGACCTCACCTACTCGGGTGCGTCCACCCCCTTCGGCGGCGAGCCCGAGGAATCCCACGAACGACCCGGCGAGGAGTTCGCCCGCGGCCACTACGAACAGCTCGTGCAGGCACGGGGCACGGTGCGCGTCGGCGAGGAGGAGTGGAGCGTCGACGGACGGGGCCTGCGTGATCATTCCTGGGGGCCGCGCACGTGGCAGGCCCCTTGGTACTACCGCTGGCTCACGGTCAACATGGGCGACGGCACCGGCATGATGCTCAGCCGAATCGCCCGCGCCGACGGGCCCGGCACCCGGGGCGGGTTCGTCTGGGACGGCACCGGACTGCGCCCGGTCGACCATGTCGAGATCTCGACCGAGTGGATCGGCGAGGACCTCTACCACCAGCAGATCACGGCCCGATTCGACGTCCGTGGACCCGACGGACCACTTCGCCGAGAGCTCACCGGCGAGGTCCGGAACCTGATCCCGCTCCGCAACCGACGCGACGGCCGCGTGACCCGCATCTCCGAGGGGCTCACCGTCTGGACGCTCGACCGGCCGCTCAGCGCATCCGAACCCGGACACGACAGCTCTGACCCGAGCGCCACGACCGGTTACGGGTTGTCGGAGTACCTCGATCAGATCATCGACGGCGAACCCGTCGGCCGCGCCGAGTGAACACTGTTCGCCAAAGGATCTATGCTGGCGTCAGGGTCGGCGCAACAACTGCGGTGTCCTGCGATTCGGACCCGGTCGATCCCGGTGAACCGAGAAGGAGCGTGCCGTGACCACCACCGAGTCCTCGAGCGAACTCGCAGCAGCATTCACTGATGTCGACACGCCCTACCTCCTCGGCCAGTACGAGCCGGTCCACGACGAACGACACGACGTTGCCCTCGAGGTCACCGGAGAGCTTCCCGCTGGCCTGCGCGGCGCATACCTGCGCAATGGCTCCAACCCATTCTTCCCGCCGCCCGGGCGGTATCACGTCTTCGACGGCGACGGCATGCTCCACGGGATCTACCTCGACGGCGAGGGCGGTGTCGAGTACCGCAATCGCTGGATCGACTCGAGAGGTCTCCGCTACGAACAGTCCGTCGGGCACTCCGTCTACGGCGGCCTGAATGAGTTCTCCATGCCGTCCGCCGAGGCGATCGAGGCGGGGGGGATGTACAAGAACACTGCCAACACCAACATCATCCGTCACGCCGGACGGCACCTGGCACTCATGGAGGGAGCGCACCCGACCGAGGTGACGCCGGAGTTGGCGACCGTCGGGGAGTACGACTTCGACGGGGCGCTGCACGGTGCCATGACCGCCCACCCTCGTTGGGATGCGGCCACCGGCGAGTTGTTGTTCTTCGGTTACTCGCCGTTCCCCCCGTACCTCCGGTACCACGTGGCCGATCGGTCCGGTGCGTTGGTGCGCTCCACCGACATCTCCATCGGACGTTCGGTGATGATGCACGACTTCGTGACCACCGAGTCGGCTGCGGTGTTCTTCGACCTCCCGGCGCTCTTCGACGGCGAGTCGCTCATGAACGGCGGCACGGCCATCCGCTGGCAACCAGAGACCGGTGCGCGCATCGGCGTCATGCCACGCGACGGCGAAGGAACCGACACCGTGTGGATCGACGTCGAACCGTTCTACGTGTTCCACTTTCTCAACGCCCACGACGAGGACGGGCGGATCGTCGTCACCGGATGCCGTTCCGAGGCGATGCCGACGGCGTTCGGGGACGATTCACCGCCCGAGGACCACGTTCGCCCGTACCTGTGGCGCTGGGAGATCGACCCGGTTGCCGGCACCGTCACCGACCGACAACTCGACGACCGCACCGGCGACTTCCCTCGGATCAACGACTCCTACAACGGTGTTGCGCACCGTTACGGCGCGCACGCTCACACCCGTCACTGGGGTCAGGAAGGCGTCGAGTTCGACGGCGTGATCTGGTTCGACCTGGACAAGGGCACCTCGAGTGAGCACGTCTACGGGCCCACCTCGGTGTGTGGCGAGGCAGTGTTCGCCGCTGACCCCGACGGCTCCTCCGAGGATGACGGATGGCTCATCAACATCGTCACTGATCTGGCCGAGGGCACCAGTTCCTTCGTCGTGCTCGATGCCCGCGACGTCTCAGCTGGGCCCGTCGCCGAAGTGCGGCTGCCTCGACGCGTGCCGTTCGGTTTCCACGGCAACTGGCTCCCGACGCTCGACTGACCGGCCCGACATCGGTGCTCCTCCACGACGTGCCTCGAGCGGCGGCAGCGTCCGAGCCCTCGGCGCCGTCGCTCGTCGCCGGTGACCGGCGCTGGGACGCCGTCGGCTTCGCCGAACTGGTCGACGCGCTGGGGAGCGGCCTCGCCCGGCACAGCGTCCCGGGCGACCGGGTGGCCGTCGTCGCCGACAACCGGCCCGAGTTCGCTGCGCTCCTCTACGCTGCGCCCCGGGCGGGGACACTGCTCGCCATGGGCAACACGCGACACACAACCGACGAACTGGTCGACGTGCTCGCCGACGCCGCCCCGACCGTGGTGGTGGGGACCACAGAGCACGTCGAACGGCTGGTCGAGCGCGCCGACGATCTGGGCAGCGTCCGGTCGTGGTGGTCGCTCGACGACCCGCCGCCCGGGGCGCGCCACGTCGATGACCTGCTCGCCGGACCGGTGGTCGAACCCGCACCCGCCCACGAGGACGACCCCGTCTGGTTGATCCACACCTCCGGCACGACCGGTCGTCCCAAGGGGGTCCTGCTCACCCACCGCTCCGTGCTGGCGGCGGTCGCCAACGGGGCCGAGGCCCGCCCGATGGGCCCCGACGACGTCTACATGTTCCCGTTCCCGCTGTTCCACATCGCCGCGTACAACGTGGTCCACGCCCACCAGCAGGGGCGGCCGGTCGTCCTGGCCGCCAGGTTCGACGCCGCCGACGCGCTGGCGACGATCGAACGGGAGCGCGTAACCCAGGTGTCCCTCGCTCCGACCATGGTGGCCATGCTCCTCGATCACCCGGACCGGGCTGCGACCGACCTCTCCAGCCTGAGCCGGATCTCCTACGGCGCCTCGGCCATGCCGCCGGACCTGATCCGACGGACCCTGGCGGAGCTCCCCGGGGTTGGTCTCGCCCAGGGCTACGGCATGACCGAGCTCTCGGGGAATGCCGTGTTCCTGGGCCCAGAGGATCACCGTCAGGCCGTGGACGACGCCCCCGAGCTGCTCGCCGCCGCCGGGCGACCCGGACCACTCGTCCGGGTGCGGATCGCCGATGAGGCCGGCGACGAGCTCCCTACCGACACTGCGGGCGAGATCCTGGTGAGTGGACCCCAGGTGTGCGCCGGCTACTGGAACCAACCCGAGGAGACAGCCGCTGTCCTCCACACCGACCCGGACGGCACCGCGTGGATCCGCACCGGGGATCTGGGGACCGTCGACGACGACGGCGTCCTGAGGATCGTCGACCGCCTCAAAGACCTGGTGATCACCGGGGGCGAGAACGTCTCGTCCCGGGAGGTCGAGGACGTGCTCGCCGGCCACAAGCTGGTGCGGGCCGTGGCCGTGGTCGGGACGCCCGACGAACGTTGGGGCGAGGCGGTGTGCGCTGCCGTCGTGTGGACCGACGGCACCGATCCGGATCTCGCCCCGACGGAGCTGCGCGCATGGAGCGAGGGACGGCTCGCCGGGTTCAAGCGGCCCCGCCACGTGGTCACGTTCGACACGCTGCCGACCAACGCGTCCGGCAAGGTCGACAAACGTGCAGTCCGGTCCGCCGTGCTCGCGGCGGTGCGTGCACCGCGCGCACCCGCTGCCGGGGCCGGCTGAACCGGGTCCCTCAGTCGGGCTCGAGGCGGGCGACGGCTCCGTTCTCGGACGGGTCCGTCGACGTCGACAGGAATGCCTCGAGGGCCTCGACCGCCACCGTCGGCGTGGTCAGGCGCAGACCGATCGCCAGCACGTTGGCATCATTCCACCGCCGGGCACCGGCTGCCGTGGCGGCGTCGGTGCACAGTGCCGCCCGTACGCCGGCGACCTTGTTGGCGGCGATCGAGACTCCGGTGCCGGTCCAGCAGCAGACGACCCCCACGTCGACGGACCCCGACGCCACCGCTTCGCCGACGAGACGGCCGACCTCGGGCCACTCGGGGGTTCCGCCCACCAACCTCACCCGATGTCCCTGCTCCCCGAGCCACGCCACGAGGGCCTCGGTCGTCGGCGTGACCTCGTCGGCCCCGAACGCCACGTCCACCGCCAAATCGTACCGTCGGCCCACGAGCGTCGCCGCTCCCGCCCCGCCGCTGTGGACTCGGGTACCGTGCCGCCGTGCCGTTCCACACCGCCATCGACCTGGCCGCTGCGATCCGACGCCGGGAGGTGTCACCCGTCGAGGTGCTCGACGAGTACCTGTCCGAGGTGGACCGCCTGAACCCCGTCCTGAACGCCGTGGTGTTCCGTGACGACGACCGGGCCCGGGCCGAGGCGCAAGCCGCTGCGGACCTGGTGACCAGCCGGGACGCCGCAGACCTGCCGCCGTTCTGCGGGGTGCCCGTGCCCATCAAGGACCTCGACGACGTGGAGGGCTGGCCCACCTCGTACGGCTCCCTGGGAACCGCTGACGGTCCGGTCGACCAGGACAGCCTCGAGGTCGAGCGACTCGAGGACGCCGGCTTCGTCCTCATGGGCAAGACCGCGACCCCCGAGTTCGGCGCCATCTCCTGCACCGAGTCCCAGCGGTTCGGAGCGACCCGCAACCCGTGGAACACCGACCACACTCCCGGCGGGTCCTCGGGCGGTGCCGGGGCGGCGGTCGCTGCGGGCATGGCTCCGGTGGCACACGCGAGCGACGGCGGCGGGTCGATCCGGATCCCGGCGTCGTGCAACGGACTGGTCGGTCTCAAGCCGAGCCGCAACCGAGTGCTGGGCCGGGTGGAGTCACTGCACGGTGCGTCGACCAACGGCGTGCTCACCCGGACCGTGGCCGACACCGCAGCAGTGCTCGACGTGCTGGGCGCACCCGACCCGGGCTCGTGGAACTTCGCCCCGCCCGAGGACACACCGTTCCGTGACGCCGTCAGGGAGGATCCCGGCCGACTACGCATCCGACTGTGCGCAGAGAACGCGCTCGGACTGGAGCCCGACCCGGCGGTGGTCGACGCCATGGACGCAGCGGGCGCGCAGCTTGAGGCACTCGGCCACCACGTCGAGCTGGCACCGCCCCACTGGCCCGACGCGGCGGCGTTCCTCACCTCGTTCCTGATCGTGTGGTCGACCATCTCGGCGGGCACGCCGATCGTCGACGAGACCAAGTTGGAGCCGCACGTGCGCGCAGACCGGGTCTCGGCGCGCACCTACGATGCCATCACCTACGTCGAGTCCCTCCAGCAGCTGCAGCTGGCCTCGCGGCAGTTCACCGAGCAGTTCGGCCGGGATTTCGACGTGCTGGTCTCGCCGACCATGGCCGTGCTGCCACCCCGGGTGGGGGCGATCTGGCTGGGCGCCGAGGAGGAACCCAGCGCACCGATCGCCAACGCCACGCCGATGGCCTGCTACACGGCCGTGTTCAACGTGACAGGCCAGCCTGCGATCTCCCTGCCGCTGCACGTCGACGACTCGGGTCTACCGGTCGGGGTCCAGTTCGCCGCCGGTCCGTGGCAGGACCGGCTACTGCTGCAGCTGGGCGCGCAACTCGAGGCCGCAGCCCCCTGGGCCGACCGTCACCCCTCGCTCTGAGGGTTCCCCGGGCCGGGCTGGGCGCTTCCGCGGAAGCACCCTCAGCCCAGATGCTTCCGCGGAAGCGCCCCGCCCGTCAGGCCAGCGCGTCGGTGACGACCAGCCGCTGACGATCCCCCAGCGTCGCTCCAGGGAACACCCGCTCGAACACGGCAACGGCCTGGTCGGGTGAGGTCAGGTCGAGCACCGCTGCCAGCATCTTGATGTCCTCGACGTCGGTGGGCCGGGCGGCGGCCATCTTCATGGCGAGCAGCGGTGCCGCCGAGGCCGCCGCAACCCGGAGTGCCGGATGGTCGAACACCACGAGCGCATCGGGGTCCGGGAGCGGCGACACGTAGGCCGCGGCCTGCTCGTTCAGCCAGGTGGACGGCAGGTTGCGGTCCAGGGCGACCGAGCGCACCTCCTCCATGAGCGCTCCGTGGCCGTCCAGCACGACAGCGTCGATGTCACGGGTGGCGCGACGAGCGTCGAACGACATGCTGATCGCCGCACCGCCGATCACGTACACCGACGCCGTCACCCCCCTGTCGGCCAGGCGCTCGGCCAGGTCGGTGAACAGCTCCGTCAACTGCTCACGGGACCACAGCGCCCCGTCAGACACGTGCCAGCTCACGCCGATCGAGGAACACGCACCGTCGGGCCAGCGCGGCGGGAGCGTCGCGGAGTCCGGTCACGCGCAGCGACGGCAGGTCGACCGGAAACCAGAACACCTCCAGGAACCGGTCGCCGTCGTGGACCCACGCAGGGACCGACAGCGCGCCCAGGCAACCCAAGTGCTCCACCAGCCCACCGATGAGCGCGTCGAACCGACGGTCACCGGTGCTCGGGGGCAGGTCGGCGACCAGACTCGACGCGACCACCGGGTCGTCGATCGCTCCCACTTCTGAGAACCAGCCGACGCAGCACCGGAGACGATCCTCGTCCGACGACAGGTCACGGACCTGTTCCGCGAGCGAGGCAGCCGTGGCGATCCCCGTGGTGGCGTCGGACACAGGGTCAGGCTACCGAGCGGTCCGCCGGGACCGGGCGCTTCCGCAGAAGCACCCTCAGCGTGGGGCGAGGTCTCTCACAGCTTGACGCACGTCGTAGCCGAACGGGAGGAGCGCGAGCGCCGGCGTGGTCACCCCGTTGGCGACGTACCGACCGATGTGCTCCCGGCACGCCTCGGGCGGACCCGAGATGATCAGCTCGTCGACAAGCGAGTCGGGGATCGCCTCGAGGGCGCCCTTGCGGTCACCGGCGTCCCACTGACGCCACATCTCAGCGAGTTGCTCGCCCCGGCCGAGCCACTCGTGGAACGCCGCGTACACGGGCACGTTCAGGTACGCCGCAATGGCGACCTTGCCGAAGTTGAGCACCGTCTCGCGGTCGGTCGTCGGCGCCACGAACAACCGGGCGACGACCTCCTTGGGGACGCCACCGCCGGCGGACTGCACGATCGGCGCGACGGTGAGCACATCCTCGGCCGAGAGCCAGTTGATGATCGCACCGTCGCCGTCGCGACCGGCGAGGCGCAGCATCCCGGAGCGAAGCGCTCCCACCAGGATCGGCGGGGCCTGCTCGGGCCGAATGCCGAGGCGGAACCCCCGGACGTCCCAGCAGCCGAACGTGCCCGAGACCTTCTCGCCGGTGAGCGCCTGTCGGAGGAACGCGATGGTGTCGGCCACCTGGCGGTAGGGGTCGCGGAACTCCAGGCCGTTCCACTGCTCGACGATCACGTTGGACGACGTCCCGATCCCAAAGGCGAACCGCCCGGGCGCGGCGTCGGCCATGGTCGCGACGCTCTGCGCGAGCAGTGCGGGGCCCCGGGTGTACGCGGGCACGATCGCGCTGCCGAGGCGGAGTGTCGGCGCCCACGCCGAGGCGAGCGCGAGCGGGGTGAACGCATCGGCGCCGTTGGCCTCGGACGACCAGACGTCGGTGTAGCCCAGGTCGGCGAGCTCGACGATCCACTCACGCTGTTCGTGCAGCGGGACCCGTTCGAAGGGGATGGTCATGCCCCAGCGGGGACCGGCGGGCGGGACGGGTGCGTCGGACATGGGGCGACCCTACGCGAGCCACACACAGGCGGTCGCGGTGTTGCCGGGGCCCGGCTGTTCAGTCGAGGCGACGGTTGCGGACCAGCGCCGACTGGCTGGCGGATGCGAGCAGCACGCCCGCCTCGCTCCACAGGTAGACGGACCCGTGGCCGAACCCGTCCCAGAGCCCGTCAACCCGAACGTCGACGAGCACCCAGTCGGCCGGCTCGAGGCGCACCACCCGGAGCGTGTTGTCCAGGCTGTTCGACGGCCACCACCCGCCGAGTGACTGCGAGATCCCGAACGGCACGTAGTCCCCCAGCACGGCGAGCGCCCCAGCCGACATCTCCACGTCGGGCATGCGCACCCACAGCGCGCTGCGACCGTCGAGCCGAGGGTTGCCGTCGAGGTCGTCCCAGCCGCGCCCAACGGCGATGCGCACGTCGAGCCGGGTCATGATCGATCGCTCCTGTCCGAAGCGCGGCGCGCGGCCCGGGCAGTCCTGCGGGCCCGGAACCTGCGGCATCACCTGCCACTGACCTGATGCGTCCAGCATCCGCGAGCCGAGTGCTGCGTTCACGGTCAACACCTCTCGATCACCCACGTGCGCCGTGGCGCGGGCCTGGGACGTCTGGCGCCCCTCCACCACGACCGTCACGTCCAGGTCGAGCTGCTCCCCCAGCATCGCGAAGCTCAGGTACTGGGCGGTCGCCCACACCACCGGCCGGTCGCACACCTGCTCCATCGAGGCAACTGCGGCGGCCAGGCCGCACCCGCCGAAGAGGAACTGACCGCCCGTCATCAGGTCCTCGGTGACGAGCATGGAGTACCGACCGTGGCCATCGGAGGGCTCGAGACCAAGGAACTCGGTGACGTCCACGGCGGCCGAGGCTACAAGCGGCGGGCATACTGGCCGGCATGCCCCTGCACCACCGCTCCGCCCTGGACGACCTCAACGCCCCGATCTTCAGCCTGCTCGCCGAGGTCGTCCCCAAGTACCGGTTCCCGGAGCACACCTTCGACCCGAACGCCGCCTTCAAGCTCGTCGAGTCCTCCCTCGAGCTCGACGGAGTCGCCAGCCAGAATCTGGCGACGTTCTGCCAGACCCGGGAGTCCGACCAGATTCGACGCATCATGGACCTGTCGATCTCAAAGAACCTGATCGACAAGGACGAGTACCCGCAGTCCGCAGAACTGGAGCGACGCTGCGTCGCCATGCTCGCCGACCTGTGGCACGCCCCCGACGCCCACAACCCGGTAGGCACGTCGGCCATCGGGTCCTCCGAGGCCGCCATGCTCGCCGGCATGGCGATGCTTCGTCGGTGGAAGGCGAAGCGGCAGGCCGAGGGCAAGTCGACCGACACGCCCAACGTGGTGTGCGGACCGGTGCAGGTGGTGTGGGACAAGTTCTGTCGCTACTGGGACGTGGAGCAGCGTGAGGTCGGCATGACGACCGGCCGCTACTGCATGGACCCCGAGTCGATGGTCGCCCTGGTCGACGAGCACACGATCGGCGTCGTGCCGACGCTCGGCGTGACGTACACCGGTGAGTACGAACCCGTCGCCGACCTCGCCGCCGCGCTCGACGACCTGCAGGCCCGCACCGGACTGGACGTCGACATCCACGTCGACGCCGCCAGCGGCGGGTTCACTGCACCGTTCTGCGCTCCGGAGCTCCCTTGGGACTTCCGGGTCCCCCGTGTGAAGTCCATCAACGCCTCGGGCCACAAGTTCGGTCTGGCACCGCTCGGCACCGGCTGGGTGCTGTGGCGTGACGCCGCGGAGCTGCCGGAGGAGCTGATCTTCCACGTCACCTACCTGGGTGGCGACATGCCGACGTTCCAGCTCAACTTCTCACGCCCCGCCGGCCAGATCGCCGCCCAGTACTACCTGTTCGTCCGGCTGGGCCGGGTCGGCTACGAGGGCATCCACGGGGCCGCGTACGCCAACGGCCAGCACCTCGCAGATGCGATCGGCAACACGGGGCGCTTCGAGATCGTCTTCGACGGTCGACCCGAGGCCGGCATCCCGGCGGTCACCTGGAAGCTGCCCGACGACGACACGACGACCAAGTGGTCGCTGCTCGAACTCGCCGACCGGCTGCGGACCCGCGGCTGGCAGGTCCCCGCCTACCCACTCACCGGCGACCTGTCGAACCAGCTCGTGCAGCGGGCGCTGATCCGCCAGGAGATCGACCGGGAGCGCATCGACGTGCTGATCCAGGACCTTCAGGATGCGATCGCCTTTCTGGATGCGCACCCGCCGAGCTCCGTGCAGACCCAGGAGGAGTCCGGGGCGTACCACCACTGAGCGGAACGCTCAGCGAGGAACTGAGCGGAACGCTCAGCGAGGAACTGAGCGGAACGCTCAGCGAGGAACTGAGCGGAACGCTCAGCGAGGAACTGAGCGGAACGCTCAGCGAGGAACTGAGCTGCCAGAATCCACAGCTTCCGGCGGGGGCGACCGGCTGGCTGTCACAGGTCGGAGGCAGGATGCACTCGTGTCCTCGCAGCTTCGACTCATCCCAGACGCCGAGCTGGATTCGCCTGCCCAGGCGAACCTGCCGTCGACTCCCGTGGTTGCTGCGTCAGATCGAGCGGCTGAGTCCGCTGTTGTTCCCCCCAGCAAGGCCAGCCAGACCCGGCGGGCCGGGCGGGCCGGCCGCTCGGGGTCATCGGGACGTAACGGTCGCCTCGACCGCCGAACCGTGGATCTGGGCCGCTTGGGCGTCGCTGCGGCCCGGGCCCAACTGCACGAGGCCACCGCTCGCGCCGAGGAGCGCAGCCGGGCGCGGGCCGAGGAGCGCTTGGCCCGTCTCGGCGAGCTCCTCGCCCCGGCCGCTCGCACCAACGGGCGGCCCGCCAGCAGTGTCGCAACCTCGTCTCCCGACCACCCCGGGGGCACGAGTGACCCCAATGGACCGGGTCGCGCTCACCGCGCCGCCTGAGGCCTCCCGGCTGTCTCGCCCCTAGGATCGGGTCATGACCGACGTCGTGATCATCGAAGCTCTCCGGACCCCGATCGGCCGTCGAAACGGCGGGCTCGCCGGGGTCCACCCCGCCGACCTGCTGTCCGCCGTGCTGGCCGGCGTGATCGAGCGGTCCGGTGTCGACCCGACCCAGGTCGAGCAGGTCGTCGGCGGCTGCGTCTCGCAGGTGGGCCAGCAGTCGTTCAACACCGCCCGCACCGCGTGGCTGACCGCCGGGCTGCCCATCTCGACGGCGGCCACCACCGTCGACACCCAGTGCGGGTCCTCCCAGCAGGCCACCAACCTGGCGGCGTCGCTCGTGGCGTCCGGCACCGTCGACGTGGCAGTCGCCTGCGGGGTGGAGTCCATGAGCCGGGTGCCCATCGGTGCGAGCGCGTCCAAGAAGCTCGGCTTCGGCGTCCCGCTCCCCAAGTCGTACTTCCCGCTGTACGAGCCGACATCGCAATTCGAAGGTGCCGAGCGCATCGCCGATCGCTGGGAGGTCACCCGGGCCGACACCGACGCGTTCGCGCTCGCCAGCCAGGAGCGCGCCGCAAAGGCCTGGGACGAGGACCGCTTCGGCAACCAGATCGTCCCCGTCACTGCGCCGGTGCTCGGCGAGGACGGCGAACCCACCGGCGAGACGCAGGTCATCACCCGGGACGAGGGCCTGCGCAACACCACCGCTGAGGCGCTCGCCGGCCTGAAGCCGGTGGCCCGTGAGGACGGCGTGCACACCGCCGGGTCGTCCTCGCAGATCTCCGACGGCGCCTCGGCGGTGCTCATGATGTCGGCAGAGAAGGCCGAGGCGCTCGGCCTGACGCCACGGGCTGTCGTGGTCGACACGTGTCTGGTCGGCGTCGATCCGGTGCTGATGCTGACCGGACCGATCGACGCCACGGAGCGGCTGCTGGAGCGCACCGGCCGCACGATCGACAGCTTCGACCTGTTCGAGATCAACGAGGCGTTCGCCTCGGTCGTGCTCGCCTGGGCCCGCGCCACCGGTGCCGACCTCGACCGCACCAACCCCAACGGTGGGGCCATTGCGCTCGGGCACCCGCTCGGTGCCACCGGAGCGTTCCTCCTGACCAAGGCCGTTCACGAGCTCGAGCGCACCGGAGGCAACTCGGCGCTGATCAGCATGTGCTGCGGCGGTGGGCTCGGGACGGGCACGATCATCGACCGTGTCTAGGTCGGCCGGAATCGCCGTGGTCGTGGCGGGGCTCCTCGCCGGGTGCGGTGGCGGTTCCGGAGCGGAGTCGAGCGGCGCCAACGCCACCGTCGTTCGGGTGGTCGACGGCGACACCATCGTGGCCGAGGTCGATGGCGTCGACGAGCGAGTCCGGTTCATCGGTATCGACACTCCGGAGAGCGTCAAGCAGGACTCCCCCGTCGAGTGCTTCGGTCCCGAGGCTTCGGCGCATCTAAAGGGGCTCCTCCCCGAGGGCACCGCAGTGCGGCTCGAACTCGACGTCGAGCCCCGCGACAAGTTCGACCGTCTGCTGGCCTACGTCTTCCGTACCCGCGACGATCTGTTCGTGAACCGGGCCATGGTGCTCGACGGGTACGCCGCATCGATTGTCTACAAGCCGAACGTCGCCTACACGGCCACGCTCGCCGATGCCGCCCGGGCCGCCAAGTCCAACGGCTCGGGTCTCTGGGGAGCATGCGCCGCAGACCTGCCGTTCCCTCGCTGAACGCCGCCTCTACAGGGTCGTTTCCACCGATCGATGAGGATCAGCCGGCGCGCTGGGCCTCGCGCAATGCCCGCCACGAACCGAGCACCACCCCGGAGGCTTCGACCCGATTCCGGAACGCCGGGTCGGCGCACAACACAGCGTGGTCATCGACCCGCTCGGCCCACTCCGGCATGAGCGACCGGAGTTCGGCGTGATCGGTGGCCGGGTGCAGGAAGATCTCGGTCACCCCTGGGCGGAGATCCTCGAGGAGCCGTTCGAACGCCGGCCGGGTCGGCCCGGGCGGCGGGATGACGAGGTGATCCGGGAACACCACGCCCTCCTCCGCGGCGAGGGCTCGGAACGGGAACCCGACGACGGCTTCGGTGCTGGCTCCGGAGAGCCGGAACGGGAGAGCGAACTCCACGGCGAGGTCGAGGTACACATCGAAGAACTCCGGGCGCAACTGGAGGGTCCCCATGTGCGAATCGAGGTGGGTCACGTCGAAACCCCACTCCACGGCGCGCTCGATCTGCGCCCGCAACTCACGGCGCACCTCGTCGAGGTCGGCGTGGTCCCAGACATCGTCCACGGTCGCCGGGAACCCACCATCGCCACCGAGCAGCGATGGCGCCACCGTGATCGGACCCCACCGGTAGTTCTCCCACTCAGCGTTCAGCGTCAGGTGGATCCCGATGTCGTCACCACGGTCGCGCAGCCTCGCCTCGCGAGCCCAGGGCGCCGGGACCATGAGCGACGCCGAGGTGGCCAGACCGTCGTGCAGGGCGTCGTAGACCCCCTCGTTGGCGGCGTGACAGAGGCCCAGGTCGTCGCAGTTGACGATCAGGACGCGGGCGTCGGCAGGATGTCCGAGACGTTCGACGAGCGAGGTCACCGACCCGACGCTACCGTCCGGCGACACCGGCGAAGAGGTCGTCCTCGGGCAGCGCGGTCGGCACCCGGGACTCGGCGAGGATGTAGTCGTCCCACGGGTGCAGCCCGACGACCTCGTCGCCGGGGAGGCCGAACCAGAACGGCGAGTCAGGGGCGACCTGCGTGGCGTGCGCCTTGAGCGCCGCCTCCCGCACTCCGTAGAACCCGGCCACGTCCACCTGGGTGGTGATCCGATCGTCCTGGCTGAACTCCTCCACGCGGGCCAGCCACTCGTCGTCGAAGGGCGACTCGATCCCGAGCTCGAGGAACCGGTGGTGCAGAGCGAACATCCGGCGTTTGGACCAGGTGGAGTAGTAGAGCTTCGACGGCGTCCACGGATCCCCGGCGTCGGGGCACCACTCGGGGTCGCCGGCACGGACGAACGCTGCGACCGACACCTCGTGCACCTTGAGGTGATCCGGGTGGGCGTAGTTCCGCTGGTCGTCGGCGTAGGTGACGATCACCTGTGGACGATCGCGGCGGACGATCTGGACGAGCGCCTCAGTGGCCTCGTCCAGCGGAGCGTTCCAGAAGTTGTCGGCCCGCTCGTTCACGGGCGTGTCCGGCATACCGGAGTCGTGATAACCGAGCAGTTCGAGCCGGTCGTACCCGATGATCTCGACCGACGCGGCAAGTTCCTCGAGGCGGAGCTCACTGAGCCGGGCCCGATTCTCGGGCGTGTCGACGGCCTCGTTCAGGATCTCCCCCGCCTCGCCTCCTGTGCAGCACACGAGCGTGGACGGGATCCCCTCTGCGGCGTACCGCGCCACGGTCGCCGCACCCTTGGACGCCTCGTCGTCGGGGTGCGCGTGCACGCAGAGCAGGCGGAGCGGTTCGTTCACGGCCGCAGGGTAGCGCCGGCCTCAGCCGGAGGCGCGACCGGCGGCGAGGGGTACGAGTTGCACCTGGCCGGTCGGGTCGTCGTCGTCGGAGACGACCTGCCACCCGCACAACTCACCGAGCCGGTCGCGCCCCTCGTGGGGACCCGTGGCGATCAACTCATCCCCGGCGGAGAGGATCACGTACCCCCGGGGTCTGTAGATGTAGCGGTTGTCCCGCCGGATGGCCAGTACCGAGAACCCCGGTTCGATGTCGAGCTGGAGCTCCGAGAGCCGTCGACCGTCAGCCGTCGAACCCGGAGCGACCGGCACCCGGGTTGATACAACGTCGGCCTGACCGAGTGCCACCTTCACGATCGGGTGGACCTTGTAGTCGTCTGCGATCAACCACACCATGGCGTTGGCCTGGTCACCGAGCTCCTCGGCGGCCGCAGCAAGCTGCAGGAGGCCGCGCAGCGGCGCCGGGTCGACGTCGTGCTTGGCGGCCCGGAGCACCCACAGCTGCAGCCGATCCTTCATGGCGTCGAGCCGCTCGGCGAGGTGGTTGACCTCGGCCGCCAGTCCGGCGTCCTGCAGGGCGAGCGCCGAGTAGGCCAGACCGACCGCAGCCTCGGAGGTGTCCTTCATCTCCACGAGCACGTCGACCGCGCGGTCCAGGTCGGTGAGCGCATCGGGTACGGAGACCTCGGGCGGTTCCCAGGTGGGTGCGGCGGCGAGCTCGTGGAGGCGGACGATCCCGGCCGGCGAACCGCGCAGGAACAGGACGTCACCGGGGACCAGGACGACGTCGCCGTCGACCTCCTCGATCATCCACGACCGGTCCCGGCGGACGGCGACGACCCGCATGCCGCACTGGACCGGGAGCTCGAGGTCCTTGAGCGGCCGGTGCGCCATGTGCGAGCCCTCACGGATCCAGACCCGGTGCGAGACCTCCTCGGCGTTGGACAGATCGGCAATCAGCTCATCGGGAATCCCCAGCCGGTGGGTCACCAACCGGGAGATGTCGACTGCGGCGTTGGCGATGCCCTCGATCGCCGAGATGACCTGCAGCACCGAGGCCATCCCCTCGGCCTCGGCGGGCCGGCGCACGGCGAGGATGCACACGGCGCGCATCTCCTGGACCAGATCGTTCATGCGCTCCTCGAGCTCGCCGAGCTCGTCGGCCATGCCCGGATCGTTGAAGTAGACCGCGGCGTAGGCCAGATCGACCATGATCTCCGAGGCGTCCTTGGCCTCGGCGAGCATGGTGCGGAGACTCCGAGGTCGGGCATCCATAGTGATTATTCAGGATAGGCGGAGGACGCCCGTCCACGACGGCTCGCCGCACCCGCTGACCCGTACGACGGGCGGTAACATTCCGGTGCTGACCGCATCGGGACAGCACGGAACAACCCCGAGGATCCCATGTCACGCAACCCCATCCTGAACGATCAGGCGTTCGGCGTCGGAGCCAACTCACCGAGCGACGAGTGGCGCAACGCCCAGGCCGGCAGCGCCGCCGGCACCACCACCGCCGCAGCAGCCGACGCCGCCACGGCCTCACAGCGGGGAGCCCACCTCCAACAGCGGGCCACCGACGGCAAGGTGATGACCATGGGCGGCGTGGCCGCCGCCACCGGCGTCCTCTTCGGTGTCCTCCTCGTCACGGCGTTCTTCGGCTGGCAGTCAGTCACGGTCACACAGGTCGGCATCGAGGCCGGCCAGCCGGTCTTCAGCGCCAGCCCCACCCAGCCGATCCTGCTGTTCCTGTCGGTCTTCGCCGGCCTGGGCCTGGCGATCCTGACTGCGTTCAAGCCGCACTTCGCCCGGATCACCGCACCGCTGTACGCCGCGGTCGAGGGCTACTTCCTCGGGGCGATCTCAGCGATCTTCGGGGCCCAGTTCGAGGGAATCGTCCCGCAAGCGGTGCTCGCCACCTTCGGCGTGTTCATCGTGATGCTCGCTCTCTACGGCCTGCGGATCCTCCGGGCCACCCCGAAGTTCGTCAAGGGCGTGATCGCTGCCACCTTCGGGATCGCGTTCATGTACCTCGGCATCTTCATCCTCAACATCTTCGGTGTCGCCGAGGGCTTCTGGTCGAGCGGATCGCCCCTCGGTATCGGCATCAGCCTGGTGGTCGTGTGCGTCGCCGCACTCAACCTGATCCTCGACTTCGACTTCATCGAGCAGGGATCCAAGGCGGGTCTCCCCCGCTACATGGACTGGTACGGCGCGTTCGGCCTGCTCGTCACGCTGATCTGGCTCTACCTGGAGATGCTCCGCCTGCTGGCCCGCCTGCGGCAGTGACCGGCCAAGAGCAACCGGCGCTGCGGCGTCACCCGGTGCCGACGACCGACGCCAACGCCTTGGTCTAGGAGAACACCGGCGCCGGGGGCTCGGCCTGCGCCACCGGCCACGCCGGCGCCCGATAGAGCGCGATGCGCACCGACTGCGCGAAACCGCCATTGGGGCGTCAGGTGAGTTGCCCCGACACCCCCGGATAGCCGTCGACCTCGAGCATCGCGCTGCGCAGTGCCTCTCGGTCGATCCGGAGCGCGCCACCGGGGAGCCGCACCGCGGCGCGGCGCACCGCACTGAGGAGCAGGTTCGTCGCGTCGAACGCGTACGTGTGGTACACCCCGGTCGGCGGTCCGCCGAGCTGACGCTCGAGCCCCGGCCGCATCTCCCGGGCGTAGAACGCGCTGTCGGCGAACTCGCCCACATCGGGACCTGAGGCGAGAACCCCGTTGGCCGCAGGACCGACGACGTCGAGCAGGTCGGTGCTCTGGCACGCCTCGGCGACGATGATCGTCGTGGCACCGAGCTGCGGGCCGATGTGACGACCTCGCCGTCGAGCAGCCTCACGGTCAGCGAGTCGGTGAGCCGACCGGCCGACCTGGGCATCGTCGGGTACACCGACCTCGCTGGCACTACGGGGGCGGCGAAGGCGGTGGCCATCTCGCTGGACGGGGCATGCGTTGCGCCGAACGCCGAGACGATCGCCGCCGGCACCTACCCCGTTCAGCGGCAGCTCGACCTCTACCTCGACCGGGAAGAGGCAGTTACCAATCCGACGGCCAACGCCCTCACCGACCTGATCCTCTCCGACGACGGGCAGGCCCTCGTCGAGGAGAGCGGAGCAGTCCGCATCACCCCCGAGGCGCTCGGAGGGACGCAATCGGCGTGGGCCACTGCTCAACCTTGAGCCCGCAACCACGGGACGCCCCGACCGGACCGGAGGCCGGCTTCATCGTCCGTTGACGGACCAGTGCCAGGGTTCGGAAGGCAGGTTGAGGAGGCCGTACCGGGCTGCGTTCGCCGCCAGCCAGCGGTAGCACGCCGTCGTTCGGACGCTGCAGTTCCGGAAGTCGACGGCGAGGCCGCGCTCGTGCATGGATCGGCCCGGACGTGCGGTGGGCGGTGAGCACTGCGACGAGGGCTTCTCGTAGACGTCGAACGGCGTGGCGCCGCAGTGGGCGCGCCGGAGCTGCACCTGACGGTCGCTGCTCCGGTACCCGCTCCCCGACAGCGGCACACCATCGGCTGCGGCCGCCGCGAGGAGTGCCTCGAGGTTGGCTGCGATCGACTGGTGGATCGGAATGCCCCTGACCGTCGTGATCTCACCGGGACCGACCGGAGGCCCGGCGGCGACTGTGGAGATTGCTCCGGCCGACTGCCCCGGCGACACGCCCGCCGCCGTCGCTGCGGCACGAGCTGCGGCCTGGGCCTCGGCGAGTTCCTGTGCCGCCTGCTCGTCGAGTTCACGCAGAGCTTCGATCTCGGCGAGCTGCCGCTCGAGGCGATCCTCGAGCGCAGCTGCGAGCGCCTGCTGGTCTCGGACGCCCTGTTCGAGGTCGGCCTGAGCACGTTCAGCAGCGCCCCGCTCCGAATCAGCAGCCGCTCGGGCCCGCTCAGCGGTGTCCCGTGCCGTCTCCGCATCCCGCTGCTCGGCGGCGAACGCCTCAACCCGCCGCTGCCGTCCCTCGGCCACTGAGCGGACCATCCCGACCACGTGGCTGTCGTCACGGACCGCAGACACTGCGAGCAGGGTGAGTAGCTCCTGTGAGGGCGGTCGGATGAATGACTCGGTCACGTAGGACTGGAACTGACTGCGATTGCGCATGGCGTTGGCTGCGGCCACGTCCGCTCGGCCTTGGGCCTCGGCGGACGCCGCTGCCGCAGCGGCGGCCCGACTCCGGGCAGCGTCCGCAACCGCGCCCTGGTCTGCGATCTGGGTGCGGAGACGTTCGATCTCGTTGAGGACCTGCTCCTGAGATGCTCGGGTCAGGTCGATCTCCGCCTCGGTCCGCGCCCGCTGACCCGGCGTGGTCACCGGCGGACCGGACTGCGAATCGGACTGCGAACCAATTGACGGGCTGGGCGAGTCGGCACTCGTCTGCGCTCCACCCGGCGGTGATGCGAGCGCCAGAACCACGAGGAGCACCGTGACGACGACAGCGACCGATCGACGGCGCGTCGGGGTGCACCACAGAGGACCTGGCCCGCTGTCCATCCTGAACATCATGGCCTCGGACCGTGGAGATTCCACATCGGTTGTCGCTCACCGTGGCGGGCAGGTCGACCCGCGAGTGTTGGGGGGTGAGCGGTCAACCCCCGAGCAGACCGCCGAGGACACCGCCACCGCCCGAGGACTGGTTGGCCTGGGCGCCGCCGATGATGACGCTCTCAGAGGGCTGCACCATGACGTAGCCCTGGCCGCCGAAGGCCATCTGGAGCAGCTCGCCACTCCCACCGCGGATGAGCGACTTGATGCCGCCGGTGTCCACCCGCACGTCCATCGACACACCCGAGGTCCACAGGACCACGGCGTCGGCGTCGGCGAACGTCGGAGCCCCGGCCACGTCGAGTACGACCGGGTCACCCTTGGTGGTCACCGCCACGTAGCCAGTGCCACGCAGACTCACGTTGTAGAGGTTGCCGGAGGTCAGGGCAGCTCCAGTGCCGACCCGGTGGATGTCCCACTCGATGGACTGCGAGAACGCCAGGATGCTCGCCCCGTTGACCGACACCAGGTCGTTCTCGAGGTAGAAGACCTGGATCTCCGACGCGGTGTCGGCGAGGAAGAGCTCGCCGTTCCCCTCGCAGGTCATCAGGTCGACGCCCTCGCCGGTGAGCTTGGACTTCACCATCTTGTTGAGGCCGCCCGAGCCGGCCTTCACGAACCGGACGTCACCTTGGTAGGCGACCATCGAGCCGGTCTTGGCCATGACCGGCCCGTACTGCATGAAGACCTTGAGCATCTTCTTGTTCTGCAGGGTGAACGGGTCGGCGCCGGTGGTCTCGGCGTAGTCCTGGAAGAGGGTTCCGTGGATTGGCATCGGAGGCTCCATTCGTGGGCGTGGTGGCGAGCACGGACCCTAGTGGCGCCGGTCGCGACGATGCGCCGCGGTCAGCGGAAGTCGCGCGCCGAGGCCGGCACCTGCACCTCGAGGGGTTCGATGCGGTGCGCCACGATGTTGACGACCCCGTCGACCGTCCGCTCGAGTCGACCACGGATGCACAACGCCGGGGCGTCGCGAACCACCCGCCGGTGGCGTTCCCAACACCCCACCGACACCACCACGTTGACCAGACCCGTGTCGTCCTCGAGGTTGACGAACGTGACCCCCCGGGCCGTGGCCGGGCGCTGCCGGTGGGTGACCACACCGGCGACCCGGATCGTCGAGCCGTCGGCCCGCTGCAACAGTTCGGCGGCCGGGACCACCCCTCTGCGATCGAGTTCCTCACGGAGCAGTTCGAACGGATGGCCAGAGGGAGTCACCCCAGTGGACCACAGGTCGGCGGTGGACTCCTCCCACGGATCCATGCCGGGGAGGCACGGGGCGACGATCGCCCCAGCGGTGCCCGGGAGCCGGTCCGGACGCGCCTCGGCGGCCGCGCCAGCGGCCCACAGGGCGCGGCGCCGGTCGAGCGGACGGCCCTCCCGGTCACGGAGGGACGCGAACGCTCCGGCGGTGGCGAGCGCCTCCAACTGGGCCCGGTCCGCTCCGGTCCGCCGGGCGACGTCCTCGAGGTCCCGGTAGGGGGCACCATCGGCGATGCGTTCGGCCAGCTCCCCTCCGATGCCCCGGACCAACGACAACCCGAGCCGCACCACCGGCAGCGAGGACCCGTCCCCCTGGAGCGTGGCCACGTCAGCAGAGTGCTGCACGTCGGGCCCGAACACCTCCACGCCGTGACGCCGGGCGTCCTGGACGAGCGACTGAGGCGAGTAGAACCCCATCGGCTGGGAGTTCAACAACGCCACGCAGAACGCCGCCGGGTAGTGGTACTTGAACCACGCCGAGGCGTACACCAGGTAGGCGAAGCTCACCGAGTGCGACTCGGGGAATCCGTAGTTGGCGAAGGCCGCCAGCTTGTCCCAGATGGCCTCGGCCACATCGCCCACCACCCCACGCTCGGCCAGACCGGCATCGAAGCGGGCGCGCAGGGCTCGCATGCGCTGCGCCGAACGCTTGGACCCCATGGCCTGACGGAGTTGGTCGGCCTCGGCCGGGGTGAAGCCGGCCACGTCGATGGCCATCTGCATGAGCTGTTCCTGGAACAGTGGCACCCCGAGCGTCTTGGCGAGCGCCGGTTCGAGCGCCGGGTGGAGGTACGTGACCGGCTCCTCACCCCGGCGCCGACGGATGTACGGGTGGACCGACCCTCCCTGGATGGGACCCGGGCGGATGAGTGCCACCTCCACCACCAGGTCGTAGAAGCACCGCGGGCGCAACCGCGGCAGCGTGGCCATCTGCGCCCGTGACTCCACCTGGAACACCCCCACCGAATCCGCCCGGCAGAGCATGTCGTAGACGGCGTCCTCCTGAGCGATGGTGGCCAGATCGACGTCGACAGCGTGGTGGTCGCGCACCAGGTCCACGCAACGGTGCAGCGCCGAGAGCATGCCCAGGCCGAGCAGATCGAACTTGACCAGACCGGCACCGGCGCAGTCGTCCTTGTCCCACTGCAGGACCGTCCGGCCCGGCATGCTGGCCCACTCGACCGGACAGACCTCCACCACGGGCCGGTCGCAGATGACCATGCCTCCCGAGTGGATGCCCAGGTGACGGGGCAGGTCCTCGAACTGTGCAGCGAGCTCCAGTACCGGCACCGGGATGTCCACCCCACCGGGGGCATCGCCCCCCGCCAACGCTGCGTCGATCGACGGCACCCCCCGCCACCGGTCCACCTGACGGGACCAGGCATCCTGCTGGCCGGGAGCGAACCCGAGCGCCCGGGCGGCGTCACGGACGGCGGAGCGGGCTCGATAGGTGATCACGTTGGCCACCTGGGCGGCGTGTGACCGGCCGTAACGCTCGTAGACGTACTGGATCACCTCCTCCCGACGCCCGGACTCGATGTCGAGGTCGATGTCGGGTGGTCCGTCGCGTTCTGGTGACAGGAATCGTTCGAACAGCAGCCCCAGTTGGACGGCGTCGACAGCGGTGACCCCGAGAGCGAAACACACCGCCGAGTTGGCCGCCGACCCCCGGCCCTGGCAGAGGATCGCAGAACGCCGGCAGAACTCGACGATGTCCCACACGACGAGGAAGTAGCCGCAGAAACCCAGTTGCTCGATCAGGTCGAGTTCGTGGTCGAGTTGGGCCCAGGCCCCGGCCACTCGTTCGGCGTGACGGGGGCCGTAGCGACGGGTGCCACCCTCCTCCACCAGCTGACGGAGGAACGCCGGCTCGCTGAGCGGCACACCGTCGGATCCGACAGGGCAGGGGTACGGCGGCAGCGCCGGCGCCACCAGCGACAGATCGAACGCACACGCCCGCCCGAGCCCGCCGGCGGCGTCGACCACCCCGGGGTAACGGGCGAAGCGCCGTCGCTGCTCAGCCGCAGTGCGCAGATGGGCCTGCCAGCCTGCCGGCAACCAGCCGTCGATCTCGTCGAGGCTCCGACGGGACCTGACCGCAGCCATGGCCGAGGCCAGCCGACGTCGGGCCGGGGTGGCGTAGTGGACGGCGTTGGTGGCCACGGGCTGCACCCCGAGTCGGACTGCGAGGTCAGCCATGGCGTCGTTGCGAGCCGAGTCCAGCGGATCAGCGTGATCCCACAACTCCACGAACGTGTGGTCCGCCCCGAACGCAGCAACCAGGCTGCGCAGTTCCCGTTCGGCCGCTGCCGGGCCCTGCGCCAACAACCGGGCGGGCACCGTGCCCTTGCGACCGCCGGTCAACACCGCCCAGTGTCCCCGGGCCCGGCCCGAGGCGGCCTCGGCCACCTCAGCGAAGGCGAGCCGGGGATGACCCTTCTCCCCTGCCATCTGCGCCCGGGACACGAGCGAGGCCAAAGCGGCGTACCCCTGAGGATCACGGGCCAACACCAACAGGTGCTCACCGGTCGGATCGGCAGGCCCGGCGCGTGACTCGGTGGCGTTCAACGTGAGCTCGACGCCGAACACCGTCGGCAGTCCGACCGCCCGGGCGGCCTCGGCGAAGCGCACCACGCCGTAACAGCCGTCGTGGTCGGTGAGCGCCAGGGCGTCGAGTCCCAGACGAGCCGCCTCCTCCACCAGCGCCTCGGGCATGGAGGCGCCGTCGAGGAACGAGAACGCCGAGTGGCAGTGCAGTTCGGCGTAACCCGAACAGGGCCGGGCGGGAGGTGCCCCGGTCCGGTTCACATCGGCAGGCGGCTCGTAGGTGGGACGCCGGCGAGACCACGCCGGGGCGTCGCTGCCGTCACCGGGGCGATCCGCTGCGGCCGGGGCGGCGCCCGGCGGCCGGTCGGAGAGGCGACGCTCGAGTTCGGACCACGGCACGTCGGGGTTGGTGAAGCCCACATGCACACGCTATCGAACATGTGTTCGACAGCGCCAGCGCTGCACCTCCCGGCCGGACCACGCTGAACCGGACTGGACGAGCCGCCACGTAGCCTGACCCACGTGAGCGACACCGACCAGACCACCCCGGATGAAACCGATCTGCGCGCCGCTGACGTCGCCTGGGATCTCAGCGGACTGCTCGACGGGGCCACGATCGAACAACTCCTCGAACGCAGCGATCAGCTGGCCGCCGAGCTGGCCAACCTGCGCGGCCTCGTCGCTGAACTGTCCAGTGAGGCGCTCGCTGAGGCCATGGAGCGCTCTGCGGAACTCGCTGACCTCCAAGGGCGGGTCGGCAACTACGTGATGCTGCGATTGTCCGAGAACGTCACCGACCCCGAACGGGGTGCAGAGATGATGGTCGTCCAAGAGCGCAGCACAGCGACCGCAGAGCAACTCGTGTTCTTCGAGCTCGAGTGGGCCGCACTCGACGACGCTCACGTCGAACAGCTCCTCGCCGACCCGCGCCTCGACTTCTGCGCCCACCACCTCCGTTCGATCCGCCGCTATCGCGACCACCTCCTCGGTGAACCCGAGGAACGGGTGCTCACGGCGTTCCATCCGAGCGGGACAGCCGCATGGGTCCGACTCTTCGACGAGCAGACCTCGTCGATCGCCGTGGATCTGCCCGAGGATCTCGGTGGGACCGTTGCCCTCGAACAGGGCCTCACCCTCCTGCAACACCCCGACCGGGAGGTGCGAGCCACCGCTGCTGCGGCGGTGACCGCCGGACTCGAACCGGGTCTGAGAACGCGGGCGTACATCTTCAACACGCTCCTGCTCGACAAGTCCACCGACGACCGCCTGCGCCACTACCCGTCGTGGATCTCCTCGAGGAACCTGGCCAACGAGGCCAGCGACGACTCCGTCGAGGCGCTCGTGGAGGCGGTCGTCGCCCGCTACGACATTCCGCAGCGCTGGTACCGCCTGAAGGCCGCAGTGCTGGGGCTCGAGCGACTCGCCGACTACGACCGGATGGCCTCGGTCGCATCTGACGAGTCGAGCATCGGGTGGAACGAGGCCACGGCCATCGTGCTCGACGCCTACGGACGCTTCTCACCGGAACTCGCCGACATCGCCCGTCGGTTCGTCGACGAGGGGTGGATCGATGCTCCCGTCCGACCGGGCAAGCGGCCCGGTGCGTTCTGCGCCTACACCGTTCCCTCGCACCACCCGTACGTGTTGTTGAACTGGACGTCGAGCAACCGCGACGTCCTCACGCTCGCCCACGAACTCGGCCACGGGGTTCACGCCTACCTGTCGCGGGAGCAGGGCGTGTTCCACCAGTCCACTCCGCTGACGCTCGCCGAGACCGCATCGGTGTTCGGCGAGACGATGACCAACTCTGCTCTCCTCGAGCGCCTCGACGACCCCGATCAGCGGTTTGCGCTGTTGGCCTCGTCGCTCGAGGACTCCATCGCCACGGTCTTCCGCCAGGTCGCCATGAACCGGTTCGAGGATGCCGTCCACCGTTCCCGTCGTGACGATGGCGAGCTGTCGGTGGAGCGCTTCGGGGACCTGTGGGGCGAGTCGCAGCGAGGAATGCTCGGTGACACGGTCGAACTCACCGATGGCTACCTGACCTGGTGGAGCTACATCCCGCACTTCATCGCCACCCCCGGGTACGTGTACGCGTACGCCTACGGGCAGCTCCTGGCCCTGTCGGTCTACGCCCGCTACCGGCAACAGGGCGCCGGATTCGTCCCGGCGTACCTCGAACTGCTGCGATCCGGCGGCTCGGCCGACCCGGAGACCCTCGGGAGGATCGTGGACTGCGATCTCGCCGATCCGGGGTTCTGGTCGGCCGGGCTCGAGCTGATCGACGCCCAACTCGGAGCAGCCGAGGACGCCGCTGAGGCCGCAGGACGACTCCCGGGTCCTTCACGGTGAGCGCCGTCGGGTGGACGAGCCATCCACCCGATCACGTGGTGCCGCTCCTACCCTGACCGGGTGAGCGGCCCTCACCTCGCCCTGGCGACTTCAGCGATCGAGCGACTGCCGGAACCAGCCTGGATCGTTGATGCTGCCTCCGGGCGGATCACCTGCGCCAACCCGGCCGCTCGATCGGCCTGTGGACCCTCGTCGGACACTGCGACCATCGGCGAGCTGCTCGATCCCGGCTACGACGAGGAACGCTGGGCCGCAGTCGTCGATCGGTTGATCGGAGCAGAAGCTCACCCGCTGTCGTCGCGACTCCGCACCCTCGAGGAGATCCGTCCGGTGCGCCTCTGGCTCACCCGTCACGCCGCCGACAGGCCGGACGAGGCCGACGTCGTCCTGGTGATCTCCGAGTTGATCCCCCGGGCCGCTGCGGATCCGACAGCCGACCAGTCCTGGACGACCGTCGCTGAGATCCTCGACGAGGGAGTCGCACTCGTCGACGCCTCCGGCCGGATCACCAGCGTCAACGCCGCCTTCTGTCGACTGGTGTCACAGCGCCAGGACCAGATCCTCGATCGAAGCGTTCACGATCCGCCATGGGATCTGGTGTTGGAGGACGGCTCGACTCCCGATCCCCGCACGACCGCCCCGGTCACGGCACTGCGCAAGGCCCGCAGCGCCAGCAGCGCCAGCATGACGCTTCGCCACGTGCGTGGCGAGCGGCCGTGGTTCTCGATGATCGCCCACCCGCTCCCGAGCCCCACTCCTGCACCTGCCGGCGTGGTGATCGTCCTCCGGGACCAGACCACCGACCGGGAGACCGCAGCGACGATCGACCGACTCGCCGGGTCGGATCCGCTCACCGGGTTGGCATCGAGGGCCAGGATCGTCGGGAACCTGAAGTCGCTGGTCGAGAACGGCGAGGCGGCCCGCAGCAGCATTCGCACCGGGGTCCTGCACGTCGACGTGGACGATTTCCGCACGATCAACGAGTCGTTCAGCACGTCCGTCGGTGACGTCGTACTGGTGCAACTCGCAGCGCGGCTCCGGGACCTCGGTGACCGCGGCATCGAGATCGGCCGGATCGGCGTGGACGAGTTCCTCGTGGTGCTCACCGCCGATGGAGCAAGCCTCGCTTTCGACAGCCGCCTGCGTGGACTCGCCGAGGAGATCCAACGGCGGCTGAGCGAGCCGTTTCGCATCGACGACCTGACGGTGCGGCTGACGGCGTCGGTCGGCGTGGCCCGCTCACCGGGGGACGCCAACGACGCTGAGGGACTCATGCTCGCTGCGGGCCGGGCAGTCGCTGCGAGTCGGACCGACTCCCGTCACTCCGTCGAGTTTCCGGCACCGAGCGGAGGCGGCCGGGTCCACCGGGGACTCGCCGTCGATGCCGAGTTGCGAAGCGCAGTCGCCCAACACGATCTCGACATCCACTATCAGCCACTCGTCGATCTGCGGACCAGTTCGCTGTCGGCGGCGGAGGCACTCCTGCGCTGGCACCACCCGCAACGGGGACCGATCCCGCCATCGGTGTTCATCCCGGCGGCCGAGGAGAGCGGTTCGATCGTCGCCATCGGCGACCTCGTCCTCACCAAGGTGGCCCACGACGTGCGCCGGTGGATCGATATCGGCCTCCTGCCGACCGACGTTCGGGTGGCGGTCAACGTCTCGGCCACCGAGTTCGAACACCCGCAGTACGTCGAACGGCTGTCCCGAGTGCTCAACGAGGCCGGAGTTCCCGCACAGCGGATCGAACTCGAGATCACCGAGAGCCTCCTCGTTCAGGATCTTCGGGCCGCAGCTCGACGCCTGGGCGAACTCGACCAACTCGGGTTCCTGATCGCTCTCGACGACTTCGGCACGGGCTACTCGTCGCTGTCGTACCTGCACTCGCTCCCCCTGCACGCGCTCAAGATCGACCGACAGTTCGTGAACGATCTCCGCGACGGCCGCAGCGGGACGATCACCCGCACGATCATCTCGATGGCCCACAACCTCGGCATCATCGCCGTGGCCGAGGGAGTCGAAACGGAGGCCCAACGGGAGTTCCTCGCCGACGCCGGCTGTGACGTCGTGCAGGGGTTCCTCTACGCCCCGCCGCTCCCGGCGGCGGCGTTCGAACGACGGCTCCGTGACGAACGCAGCGCTGACGCCGGCCGGCGGGCGGACCCCGGTCAGCGCAATCCCGCTCAGCGCAATGTCGGTGCTGGAGCGTCCTCGGGGTGATCGACGCCGTCGGGTCGGCCGTCGAGGAGACCGTCGGGCGGATCCTCGATCTGGTCGTCGGTCTGGTCTGCGTCCAGGAGATCGGAATGCCAATTCAGCGCCGGTAGCGCCACGACGAAGCACGCCCCGCCGAGCGGATCGTCCTCGACGGTGATGCGGCCGCCGTGCTGCTCGACGATCCGCTTGGTCAGAGCCAGACCGAGGCCGGCTCCGCCCTGGTCACGAGCCCGGCCGGCCTGGAGACGGGTGAAGCGCTCGAAGACACTCGCCCGCTCCTCGGGCACGATGCCGGGCCCGTCGTCGCCGACACGGAGCACGACCCACGGGCCGACCGTCTGCACCCCCACCGACACGCAACCCTCGGAGTGCCGGGCGGCGTTGTCGAGCAGGTTGCGGACCACGCTGGTGAGTTCGTCCTGGTTGCCCCAGACCCGGCCGGCGAGGACTCCGCTGAGGTCGAGTGCCACCGAACTCATGCGGGACCTTTGAGTGAGCACGATGTCGTCGAGGTCCACCTCGCCGCGAGGGGTCGTGCGGCCCTCATCGATTCTCGCCAGCGCCAGTAGGTTCGCCACGAGATGGTCGAGCCGTTCGTCCTCGGCGAGCACCACGCGGGCCACCTCCGGCCAGTCAGTCGGCTCAGGGCTGCGCAACGCCGACTCGAGTTGGGCGCGGATCGACGAGATGGGCGAGCGCAACTCGTGACTGGCGTCGGAGACGAACTGCCGCTGGCGGATTGCAGCTGCCTCCACGCGATCGAGCATGGCGTTGAGCGTCTCCCCCAGATCGGTCACCTCGTCGCCGATGGGCGACACCGGCACCCGGGAGTCGAGCCCGCCGGTGGCGGTGATCTCCCGCACCCGTCGGGTCATGGCGCCGACCGGCACCAGCGCCACCCCGGTCATCTTCCACGTGAGGTAGCCCGCAGAGAACGTCAACAGGAGGAACAACGGGATGAGGACGTTGCGGAACGCAGCGACCGAACGGTCGACCTCGCCTACCGACGACACGGCGTGGATCGTCAACTCGCCCCAGCGCGTGGGCACGGTCCGTGTCACCTCGAAGGACTCATCGGCCGGGGGCATCATCGGAGCGTTGCGACCGAACAACACCAGACGGCCCTGACCGTCGACGCCGCGGACCTTGAGCTGCGAGAAGGCCGGACCGTCGAGGTAAAAGTAGGTCGAGCTGATGACCTCGTCGAAGTCCTCGATGTTGCCCATCGGTCCCTGCTCCGAGGAGATCCGCTGCTGGAACTCAGCCGGGGAGGAGAACAACTCGGCGGGCACCTGCCCCTGGGTGAGGGCGGCGGCCATCGACTCGACCACCCGGCTGCTGCGGTTCCCGACGTCGTTGCGCAACGCCACGCTCAACCACTGGTCGATGACGAACAAGCCGACGGCGAGCGACGCTCCGACCATCACGACGACGATCGCCGTCGACCGGAAGCGAACCGAGTTGCGCCACCGGTCACCGAGCGTCACCCGCCGACGGGCGACGGCGTCACCCATTGGCCTCACTTCCGATCCGGTAGCCGATACCGCGCACCGTACGGATGTCGTTGCGACCGAACGGCCGGTCGAGCTTCTTGCGCAGGTAGCCGATGTAGACCTCGACGACGTTCGGATCGCCCTCGAAGTCCTCGCCCCACACCTTGTCGAGGAGGTCCTGCTTGTCGAAGACCAAGCCCGGCCGACGCATCAGCGTCTCGAGGAGCTCGTACTCGCGGGTGGTCAGCTCGACTCGGGTCTCACCGCGCCAGCAGGTGCGAGACAGCGGATCGAGCTTCAAGTCGCCGATGACGAGCGGCTGACCTCGGCCGTCGGCCGAGCGCCGCAGCAGTGCCCGGATGCGGGCGACCAGCACCACGTAGCTGAAGGGCTTGGACAGGAAGTCGTCGGCCCCGGTGTCGAGCGCTTCGGCCTCGTCGTACTCTCCGTCCTTGGCGGTGAGCATGAGGATCGGGGTGCCGACACCCTCGTCCCGAAGTGTCCGGCAGACCTTGTAGCCGTTCATCCCGGGCAGCATGATGTCGAGCACGACCACGTCGATGTCGTCGCTGCGGGCCCGCTCGAGGCCACTCAGGCCGTCGTGGACCACGTCGACGGCGAACCCGTCGTCAGTGAGACCCCGGGCCACACCGGCAGCGAGTGCCTCCTCGTCCTCGACGATCAGAACCCGGGCCTCGGGGGTGTCGGACATGTGTGCTCGCTCCTGCGCTCGGCGTGTGGTCGGACGTCGACGTCCGACGCATTCTCCCCATTCTCGCAGCATCCGTACCCGAGTAGGCAGCCGATGCTGAAGAAGCGGTCAGTCGACCTCAGTCGTAGCTGGCCTCCAACCACCACGAACCCGACTCGAGTGTCACCAGATGGGCCTCGTGACCCGCAGGGGTGGCGATCACGATCTGCAGGCGGGCCCGGCGGCGGTGGCCCGTTGCGTCCCACCAGCGCTCATCGCTGCACCACGGTCCGGCCCACGCATCCACCTCCGTCCAGTCGCCTCGCTCGACACAGCAGCGTTGCGGTGCGGCACTCAGTTCCCCCCGACCGCTGACCCGAACCGGGGTGCCTGCGGCGTCGAGGAGATCGACCGACCGGGGGGAGGTCCAGATGCGGGCCGGAGCGGGCGGCGGGATCATCCCGGGCCACGGGGCGTTGGGGGGATCCGCACGAGCCGAGAGGTCCACCGCCTCGAGCGGGACGAGTCGGATCTGTTCCGCCGGGGCCCGACCACCATGCCACTCCGGGACGAGGACCGCCCCCGCCCCCAGTTGCCCCTGGATCCGGGCCAACGCCCGGAGTGCCCGGGTGGTGGCGTCATCGGAGCCACCCCAGAATCCGAGTTGACGACCGGCGTCGGGGACGATCTGGTCGGGGATCAACTCCATCCGACACACACCCCCTGAGTCATCGTGGCGGACCCGGCCCCGACGCCAACCGTCGAGCTGCCAGCGGACGCGTTGGGCCACCGCCGATGGGGTCAGCGAACCCTCGTGACGCCACAACCGTTCCAACCGTTCCCCGTCGACGGTCTCGATCGCAACCAGCACCCGGGTGCAGACCAGACCCCGAACGCCGAGCCGATCGGCGAGTTCGTCGGCGAGGACCTTCGCCACGAACGTGGCCCGTTCGACCTGAGCGATCGGGGGATCCACGTCGGTGGCGACGACGAGGTCGGCGGGCGGATCCACGACGTCGGCGGGGACGGTCTCGGTCCCAGTGGCCACCTGGTGAGCCAGTCGGCCGACGACGCCGAACCGGGCGGAGACGTCGGGAGCGGGCAGCGCCGCAAAGTGACCGACGGTGCGGATGCCGAGACGGACGAGCAGATCGGCGAACCCGTTGGCGGGAGCAGACGGCGGGTGGGTGCCGGCGGGAGTCGGGGCAGCCAACGGGATGACCGCAGCCAGGACGGCCACGGGGAGCGGAGCCAGGTGGGTCGCCGTCGCTCCGGGGCCGACCACGACGGGGGCGCCGGAGCGAAGCGACTCGGCAGCGACGATCTGTGCCGCCCGGGGACCGTCGGCGACCCCGACGCCGACGACCGCAACCGACCCGAGGGCCGTCCGCACCCGGTCCCGGATCAGGTTCGCCAGGGACCGGTCACCGCCGTGGTAGCGGGAAGGGCCCCGAGTGGGGAGCACACAGCGACCGGCGGAGACCACTTCGATCCGGGGTGCGAGTTCCTCGATCGACTGCAGGGCTGGTTCGAATGCCCGGGCGTCCCGAGCGACATCAGCGGAGTGGATCTCCAGCGCCGGACAACGCGACTGGGCTTCCCGGCGGCGGAGGCCGGGGACGACCCCGCTGGTGCGGGCCGTCGGCGAGACCGCCACCACCCGGTTGGCGTGGAGGACGGCCACGGGGGTTCCGGACGGTCGGCCAGTGGCGACCGCCGGGAAGTCGGCCACCTCGATCGCGAGTGACCGCAACTGCTGCGACGCGTCCATCTCAGGCCGGCTGCGCCGGAAACTGCAGGATCCTGGCCGTATCCCGACGAGGTTGGTCGACCGGAGCGGTGACCGGGGCAGTGACCGGGGCAGTGACCGGGGAATCGAGTACCCCGGCGGGACCGGGCGACCAGAGCTCGACCACCCGGGGACGGTCGACTCCGTGCCGTCCGCTGATCGTCACCTGCAGGCGACGACCGATCAGCCGACCCCAGCCTCGGCCCACACCGTGCCAACGGGCAGTGCCGTCGGGTTGGATGTGGAGGCGGAGGTCCGATCCGGGCCAGGCCCGCTCCTGTTCGGTGCCTCCGAAGGCGACCACCACGGTCCCCCGCTCACGCGCCCGGGCGGCGATCCGCAGGACGTCACGTCGGGCCGGTCGGTGATCCGGCCCGAACAACACGATGTCGAAGGCGTCGACGAGGGCCGCAGCGGCGACCGTCCAGTCCGGTCCATCGGCGCGGACGACAGCCAATCGGTGGAGATCGACACCGAGTTGGGCCGCCGCCGCCCAGCCGACCGAGGCCACCGACAACGCCCCGACCCACGAACCCTGGCGGGTCGGGCCGGCGATCAGCCCCAGAGCGAGGGTGGTCGCTCCAGCGGTCCCACCGATCCAGAGCGTGGTGCCCCGGCGCAGCCCACCGAACGGGAACAGTGACGCAACGGCCGGGTCGACCGGGAGGACCCGCTCGTGGGCGGGGACGACCGGCTCGAGCGACGCCACCAGATCACGCAGGTCCTCGAGCTGCTGCGGTCGCCCCCCGGTCACGGGACACAGTATCGAACATGTGTTCGATACTGTGCAAGAGGTTCGCTACTCGGTCGTTGCCGGGGCGCCGAACGACTCCGGGGTCGGGACCTCAACGCCGGGCCGGTAGAACGTGTAGAGATCGGCGATGATCTCGGCGATGCCCGAGGTGTCATCGGCACCCTTGGTCAGGTCGACGGTGACCACGTTGGAGTTGATGTGGATCCGGTCGATCCCGCCACGTTCGAACAACCGACGGGCCAAAACGTCGGGTGGCCGGTCGCCCAGGATGGGTTCGCCCTCGACGTAACGCTCGTGACCGGTGCCGGTGAGCACCCGGTTGATCTCAAAGCGGACCACGCCAGGTCGGCTCGAACGCTTCTCGATGACGGAAACCGGCTGACCCACGGACCGAGATGCTACCCCCCGGGCACAGACCACACTCCACTCAGCGCCCGACCCGGGGCCGGTCGGCCGGGCGCGTCGGCTGGCCGTGAGAGCCGGTTGCGCACCAGCATTGTCGGGTGAACAGTGCGCAGGAGGGAAACGAACCGGACAACCCGACCACGAGGTCCGGGGACGATCCGGCCGAGGGGCTACGAATCTCCGTCGGTGCACCCGGCCGGCGTCGCCACCCTGATCAGACCAACAGCACCGAGCACACCGAGGCGACTGCGGCTTCCGACGAATCGTCGGACGTGGCGAGCATGTTCCAGACAGTCGGCGGCCAGCCGTTCTTCGAAGAACTCGCACGACGCTTCTACGACGGCGTCGAAGCGGATCCGGTCCTGTTGTCGCTGTACCCCGATCCCGATGACCTCGGCCCGGCAGCCGAGCGTCTCGCCCTGTTCCTGGCGCAGTACTGGGGTGGACCCACGACGTACTCGGACCGGCGAGGCCACCCCCGACTGCGGATGCGTCACGCCCCGTACCGGATCGATGCCGTCGCTCGTGATCACTGGCTCGCAGCGATGACCTCTGCGTTGTCAGCGACGCTGCGGTCTGGGCGGACACGGGCCGACGACGGGGGACCCGGTGGACTCGAGCCGGGGGAACTCGAAGTGGTCGAGCGGCAGTTCGTCGACTACTTCACCATGGCCGCAGCACATCTCGTGAACGACCCGACCTGACCGTTTCGAACACCCTCAGGCAGAACGAGGGTCGGGGGTTTCTCCTCACCGGACCCCATCAAGCCGGTGAGGAGAGTCCCCCGGTACGTCGTCCATGGGAGAGGAAGGGTGGATGGGAGGACGACGAACCATGGCCGAAGCCACGTCGGGCATCATGCCCCAAATCCCGCCGCCGGACGAACCACCCGAGAGGCTCTTCGTCACAGGGCTTGCTCCGTCGGGGTGAGCAGTGTTCACGGGCCCAACCCAGCGAACGAATCCATCCGTCGAGGGCGATTCCGCAACGGGACGTCCGGACGCTCAACCGGTGAGCGCAGCGACGGCGTCGGCGAAGACCCGGGTGTGCCGGTCGACGTCCTCGACCGTGTGGGACGGGCAGAACAGCGCCATGTTGTGGAACGGGGTCAGCAGGACCCCCCGGTTGAGGCACCACAGGTGCAGAAACGCATCGAGTTCGTGGTCGATGGCCGCTGCGGCCTCTCCACCGTTACGGGGAGCCGGACAGAACCAGTACTCCGCTCGACACCCGAGCCGATGCACTGTCCACGGCACACGGTGGTCGTCGATCACCTGCTGCACGCCATCGGCCCACCGCTGGGCCAGCGGCACGCTCACGGCGAAGTCCTCCCCTCGGAGAGCACCGTCGAGCGTGGCACGCACGGCAGCCAGCGCCAGTGGGCTCGCTGTCAGCGTCCCGCCGATTCCCGAGACATCGGCATCCTCACCGCTCGCCGCCTCCAGCACGGCGCCGGCCACCTCCGCAGTCATGCCGTAGGCGGCACACGGAACGCCGCCGCCGATCGGTTTGCCGATGACGAACAGGTCGGGTTCGAGCCCCCACGCCCGAGTGGCACCGCCCGGACCGACACAGATCGTGTGCGTCTCGTCGATGATCAACAACGTCCCGGTCGCTCGGGTGAGGTGACGGAGTTGGTCATGGAAGCCCGGGTCCGGCGAGACGATCCCGATGTTGGTCAGCGCCGGTTCGGCGAGCACTGCCGCCACCTCACCGCGTTCGAGGACGGTCCGCAGGGCATCGACATCGTTGAACTCGACCACGTCGACGAACTCCGACGGGTCGACCGCCCATCCCGTGTTGCCGGGCCGGGGCACGACACGACCGTCCGGATCGAGGACGTTGAGCGCCTCGTCGACGGTGCCGTGGTAGCACCAGTTGAACACGAGCACTCTTCGTCGTCCGGTGGCGTGACGGGCCAGGCGGAGGGCGAAACGGTTGGCATCGGTGGCGGTCATGGCAATCTGCCAGACGGGGAGCCCGAACCGTTCCCGCAACTGCTCCCCGACGGCCACGGCGTCGGCGTTGGGCAACATGGTGGTGATTCCAGTCGGTGCCCGTCGAGCGAGCGCCTCGACCGTCACCGGGAGCGAGTGACCGGTCATGGCGCCCGTGTCGCCGAGGCACAGGTCGACGTAGGTGTTGCCGTCCACGTCGGTGAACCGGGCCCCTTCGGCGTGGTCCACGAACACCGGGTGCGGACCCGGCCAGCGCGTCATCCAGTTCATGGGGACGCCGGCGAGCAGCGATCGACGGGCCTGCTCGTGCAACTCGGCCGACCGGGGGTGACTCTCGACGAACGCACGGGTCTCGGCGGCGGTCAGTTCACCCAGCCGGCTCCGGTCGATTCCGCTCATGGCGCCAAGCTAGGCCCACGTATTGACTGGCGCACCGACGGCCGACGACTGCTGTGACCGGATCACACCGCCTGATCAGCGGGTCGGGCCGAACGGGGTCACGTGGGAGTACCCGACCTCACGCACCCCGTCGGTGAGCAGGCACTCGTTGGCCGCCAGACGACCGGTGAGCACCGAACGCTCCATGAGCGCCGACGGCACGGCACAGTCGATCCAGTCCCCGGCGAGCAACACGTTCGACAGACCCTCGATCTGGGCACCGGTGTGGTCAGGCCGAAGACGTCCCTGACCGGTGGCGAAGGATGTGAAGTTCTCGTAGTTCCCGATCGTCGAGCCGAGGACCTGCGCATCGGCGAGCTCGGGAACCACCTCGAGCACGGTCGGCCTGATCGCCGGCCACACCGCATCGTCGTCAACCGTGGCGAGGTCGCCGTCGAGAGAGTAGAGGTGGAACTCGACGACCGAACCGCCGGTGTCCTCGGCCCAGGCGCGGGACTCGTCCTCGATCTGGTGGAACAGGCAGATGAGTGCAACCGGGTCGTGCTGCGGCGTCTCGATCACGTCGGGCCGGCCGGGCGACAGCGGACGGTCGAACCACACCCGCAGGATCCGGTAGGGAGGCGCAACCGCCATCGGCCCGACGACGTCACGCAGACCGGCGAGTGCCGGTGCAGATGCAGCGTCTGCGAGGGAGCCCCGCAGGACACGCTGGATTCCTCCGACGTCGGTGGCGAGCACCACCCAGTCGTAACGATCGACCTCGTCGACCACCCCGACGGCACGGCCGGACTCGAACCGCAGCCCCGGGACCGGCGCCGAAGTGCGAACGTCGACGCCGAGCGACCGCAGACGCGCCGCCCACGGGTCGATGACGGCGGTGGCGTGATCGGTGGTCGTGACGTCCCGGTCGAAGGCGAACGGCTGTGACGTGAAGTAGAGGTGTTGGAACAACAACATCTCCGCCGCCGACAGGTCGGTGACCCGGTTCAACGTGACATGCGCTGCCGGGAGGAACACGACGTCACGGAACGCCGGGGACACCCGGTTGCGTTCGATCCACTGCAGGAACGTGACGTCGTCGAGCCGTTCGTAGAGGTTGTTCATGGTGAACCCGAGCAGGTCACCGAAGATGCCGAGGCTCCCGAACACGTCGGGCCAGTCGAGGTTGGGTGAACGATCGACGATCCCGGCCAGATTGAACGGGAACAGCTTCGGGGTGGACTCGAGCCGCTCGGGGAGGTAATTGCGGAAGACGAAGTCGACCTGATCGTACGGGCGGAACATGTCGTTCACCCCGAGCCGGTGACGGATGTCAGCGAACGTCCGGTAGTTGTCGAACCACATGTGGAGTCCGTGCTCGACCCGGAACGTCCGACCGAGCCCCGGATCGAGGTCGCGGGTGGCGAGACGGCCTCCGAGTACCGAGTCGGCCTCCCGTACCACGACGGCGTAGCCCCGTTCGGCGAGTTCGAGCGCCGCCGAGAGCCCGGCGATCCCTCCGCCGATGACGAGCGCCGACCGCTCACCCCGACGACCGAGGACCGGCGGCGCCGACGGGTTACGGGGCGCAACGGTGACGATCCTCCGACGAGCGTCGGGTGGGAACAGGACGTCGAGGGGGTCAGCGGGTGGGGGGAGCGGTGGACCCGGAGGGCCCGGTGGAGCGCACGCCGTCGCTGATGAGCCGACCGCAGCGGCCGCGCCCAGCACCCCCATCGCTCCGAGCAGTTCCCGCCGCCGCACGTTCAGAGATTAACAGCGTTCATGCACTTGGTCTCGGCGGTGGTCCCCGCTGCGGCCTCACCCTCGGGTACTCGCCAGCGGAGCGGGAGAACTCAGCCGCTCCGGCGATCGTCGACCGTGAGGTACTCGTGAACAGAACCCGCCGGCCCGTCGTGGACCAACACACCGTTCTCGAGCACCACTCCCCGCTCGAACCGCTCGATCACCGCTGGATCATGGGTCGCAACGACGACCGAGGCACCGTTGTCGACGCTCTCGGCGAGCAACTCCAACATGGCGGACCGGCCGGCGGCGTCGAGTCCGACGAAGGGCTCGTCGACGAGCAAGACGCTGAAGGGCCGACAGAACGCCACGGCGATCGCAGTCTTCTGCCGCAGACCCCGGCTGAACTGCGACGGGAGATCGTCGTAGCGGTCGACGAGCCCGAGCCGCTCCACGAGGTCGTCGTTGACCGCCTCGTCACAGTCACCGTGCAGTCGACTCACGTACTCGAGGTGCTCCCGGACGCTCAGGTCGTCGTAGAGCACGGGGGTGTCGGGGAGCCAGGAGCGGTGACGCCGCGCTGCGATCGAGTCGACGGTGCAGCCGTGGATCGCCGCAGTTCCCTCAGTCGGCTCCAACACTCCTGCGAGCATCCCGAGGAGAGTGGACTTGCCGGAGCCGTTGTGGCCGACCAGCACAACCGACTCGCCCGCCGGAACCTCCAGGTCGAGCGGCGCCAGGGCATCGACGTCGCCGTATCGCTTCGACAACTCCTCGACGCTCACGGCGATCTCATCGGAACTCATGCGGCACCTCCGGCACTCGACGCTCCGGTCGACTCGGCGATCGCCCGGTGGATGTCATCACGGAACCGCGCCCACCCGGCGATAGCGAGCGCCAGCGCCACCACCGGAGCGGAGACGGCGAGTGTCGGGCCGAGCAGCGGAACCTGATCGGCCGCCGCAGACCGGGCCACGAGGAGCGGAACGAAGCCGATCACGGCCACGAGCGGCGGCCACGCCAGGCGCATCAGCAGACGTGGACCGGCCACCTCCGGTTGTGCCAGACCGACGTCGGGTGCGGCGGTCGGCTGGTCACCGATCACGGTGATCGCCGCACCCGTGACCGCAGTCAGCACCACCGGCACGAGCACAGCGGCGAGGACCTCCCACCCCTCGGACGAAGGGCCCACGCCCACCGCCACCGTTCCGGCGAGCAGCCCGACGATGAACACGATGATCGTCGGCCCGAGCAGGTGCTGCACCGCCAGCTTCCCGCGCCACTCCGGCATGGACTCAGGGAGCGTGGGGTGGTCGATCTCCTGGGCGAGTGGCTCGAGCGCATCGAGTCCCACCAGATAGGTGGCCAATCCGGCGACGACGATGAGCGGCGTCGTGCCTGACCACACCCCTCGGGCGGCGAACGCAGCGATCAGTCCGGCAACGAGGACGCGAACCACCCGCCGCAGCGGCCACCGGCCGGTGCTGGCCAGATCACGGGCCAGGACCGGCGCCCGGTCGGCGAGCCCCTGCGGAAGCCGCGGGATCCACGAACGGCGTCGGTGGTGCTCCGAGGCGAGCTGCCGCCGCAGCAGGACCACAGCACGCACGTCCTGCTGGGTGACGGCGAAGCGGAGTTGACCGACGAGTGCCGTCCGCCGGACCGCCAACTCGATCGACAGGCCGCCGATGCCGAGGGCGCCGAGGACGACCAGGGCGACTGCGGCCGGGATCGCCAACAGCGCCAACGGGGCGGACTGCTCGGGCCAGACCAACAGGTCACCCACGGCGGCGAACGGCGACGTCGGGATGCCATCGACCAGCGCAGCAGCGACCGACCAAGCGACCAGCAACCACGCCACGGCGGTGAGGAGCAACCCGGGGATGCGGCGGCTCCCGGCGACGAGCGCCGCACCCAGGACGAGCGCCGCCAGGGTGGCACCGGCGACACCGCCGGAGAACACCCACGGGGCGGCCGGGCCGTCGAGTCGTTGGTCCACGAGCGACCCGGCCAGACCTCCGACGATCGCAGCACCGCCCACCCGGTAGATGACCAGCGAGGCGACCGGCCGTCGGAGCACCCCGCCTCGGGACACGGGTGCGAGGAGGAGGTGGAACACGTCGGGGAGCTCGAGCGCCACCGGGCCGCCGCGTCGACCCGAACGAACCCCGAGCGCGACGACCACGGCGCCGAGGACGGCGATCCACGTAGGCAGTCGGTCGACGAGCGATGCCGCCTGCTCCGGATCGAGGCGATCGTCGCCGACCAGGCCGGACAGGAACACCACGGCCACCAGCGCACCCAGCGACGTCGTGTAGACCCGGTAGGCGAGCTCACCCCAGTCCCGGCCTCCGAGTTCCCGCCGACGCCGGGCGGTACGCAACGCCGTGACGTTGGATTGCGGCGCCACCACGGCGGCATCGCTGGTGACACTCAGGGGGATCTCTGGCACTGCGAGCAGTCTCCCCGCTCACAACGGGCCTCACAAACGCCGGCCACCGCGACGCCGGACACGGCAACGTCGGGAAACGTGCCAATCGGAGCCCGCGTGCAGTTCGACCGCTCAGCCGAATGAGCGGTCCACCGCCACAATTCCGTCCGGCGATGCTGTCCCACCCCCCGAGTAGCGTCCGCACTCGTGGAGATGAAGCACCAGGGCGAGCAACCGGCGACCGCGCCGTGAGGATTGCGCACACCAGCGACTGGCACCTGGGCCGTTCGTTCGGCGAGGTGTCGCTCCGTGACGACCAGGCCCGGTTCTGCGACTGGTTCGTGAAGTTGGTCGGCGAGCAGGGCTGCGAACTGGTGGTGATCGCCGGTGACATCTACGACCGGGCCATCGCCCCGACGGAGTCGATCGACCTGTTCCGGGACACGGTTCGCCGCCTGCTCGCCACCCGCGCCAAGGTCGTCGCGATCACGGGGAACCACGACGCGGCCGACCGGGTCGCCGCCTACTCCGAGCTGCTCGACCAGAGCGGACTGCTGCTCCGCGGCGGATACGACCGGATCGGCGAGGTCATCCCGTTGCCCGCATCGGACGGTCCGCTCGACCTGGTGCTCCTCCCGTTCCTCCACCCACAGATCGCCCCCGACGGATTCGGCACGGACCCCGCCGCCCGGGACACCGACGAGCACGGCGACTCCGAGGACGTCGACGTGGACGTCCTGCTCCGTCGCCGGAGTCGACGGACGCACGCGTCGGTACTGACCGACGCCGTGGCGCTCGCCCGGCCGGGCCTCACGTGCGGCCGCTCGCTCGCCGTCGCCCATGCGTTCGTCGCCGGCGGGGCGGAGTCCGCGTCCGAGCGTCGCCTCGAGGTCGGAGGAACCGGACAGGTCGGGGCGGAGTTGTTCTCCGGGTTCTCCTACACCGCGCTCGGTCACCTCCACCGCCCGCAGGACGTCCCGGTCGACGGTGGACACGTCCGCTACTCGGGCACGCCGCTCCCCTACTCGTTCTCCGAGGACCACCCGAAGTCGGTGACCATCGTCGACCTGGCCACTGACGGCACCTGCACCGTGGAGCAGGTGCCCGTCCCGGTCGGACGGGCGGTCCACCGGATCAGCGGGACGATCGATGAACTCCTCGAACCGGGCAGGTTCCCCGAGGCACACAACGGCTTCGTGCAGGCCACCGTGACCGATCGCGAGACAGTGAGGGAGGCGAAGGCCAGACTGCTCGACGTCTACCCGTTCGTCGTCGAGGTCCGACTCGCTCCGGTGGCCGACGGCCACGGGCCCGGCCCCGCACCCGAGAACATCCGAGAGGTGCCTCCCCTGCAGGCGGTGTCCAGCTTCTGGGAGGCCGCCGAGGGATCACCCCCTACGGGGGCGGTCCTCGAGCTCCTGACCGATGTGGTCGCAACGAGTGTCCAGGCGGTCGAGCAGTGAGGCCGCTGCGGATCGAGTTCCAGGCGTTCGGCCCCTATCCCGAGCGGGTCGAGGTCGACCTCACCACCCTGGAACACTGCGGCCTGTTCGTCGTGGCCGGGGACACCGGCACCGGCAAGACCACCATCCTGGACGCCATGAGCTACGCGCTCTACGGGTCCATGCCCCTCAAGAGCTCCGCTGAGATCAGATCGCACCATGCGGAGCGCGGTATCCGGACCGAGGTCAAACTCACGTTCCGGGTCGGCGACGAGACCTACATCGTCGAACGGGTTCCGACACAGGAGCGGCGGGGGAAGAACGCCTCGGCCGAGTTCGTGACCGAACGCACCAATGCGCACCTGACCATCGTCGGTGACGACTCGACGGAACCGGTCGCTACCGGGGTCACCAACGTGGATGCGAAGATCAAGGAGCTCGTGGGCCTGAGCGCCAGCCAGTTCCAGCGGGTCGTGCTCCTCCCGCAGGCGAAGGTGACCGAGTTCCTCCTCGCCGACTCGAAGGACCGGGAGGCCCTGCTCGAGCAACTCTTCGACGGACGTCTCTTCGACGTGATCGTCGACGAGCTCAAGCGGCGGGCCGACGAGGCGAGCAGTTCGGTCGACGACGCGGATCGGGAACTCCGGTCCCACCTCAGCGCAGCCGCACGCGAACTCGACCTGGCCGAGACGTCGCTGCGGGAACCAGCCGACCCAGAGGACGCATCGGGTGCAGACCACACGGCCGCTGATGCCGACGACGAACCGAGCAAACCGGGTGAATCGGTCGGCGCAGCGGACTCGGATCCCGAGGACGACGAGCCCGCACCAGTCGATCAGGCGACCGCCGACCTCGACCCACTGGATCTCCGCTCGAGACTCGTGGCCACGGAACCGGCCCTGGCCGACCTCGAGCAGGAGGACGCAGCAGCGGCGGACGCAGCGACGAACGCCGCCGCCGCGCTGAGCCATGCCCAGTCGGCGGCGGATCGATTCGACCAGGCAGTGACCCTCGGCGCCCAGATCGAAGGACTCCGCAGCCAACGCCCCGATGCCGAAGAGGGCGCTGAGCGGGCCCGGCGATCACAGCACGCCCGACCCGTCGTCGATGCCACCGTCTCCGCCCGAGCAGCATCCGATGCGTTGACGAACTCCGAGGAGCAGGTGCGTCTCGCCCGCGAACCCATCGATCGGATCCTGCTCGATCTCGGAGCGATGCCGACGGACGGCTCCCCCGAGGCGACCCGCGAACTCCTCGACGGGCTCCGCAACCAGCACCGGGCCCAGGTCGCAGCGCTCGCGGCCTTGGACCAGGCGATCGCCGAACTCGAGCAGTCCGACCGGAACCGGGAGCTCCTCGCCCAGGAGGTGGCCCGACACCAGCAGCAGGTCGACGCCGATCAGAATCGGCTGACCGTCATCGACGAGCTGCTCATTCCACTCGCAGCTCAGGTCGCCGACCTCGCGATGCTGGAGCAACAGGTCACGGTCGCCGAGTCGGCGATCACCGCCCGACGCGATCTGGATGAGGCCCGGGTCCGCGCAGTCGAGGCCACCAACGAGGCAAGCAGGTTGACCGCCGTCCACGCCGAGGTGCTCGGCCGTTTCGTGGCGACATCGGCGCCCCGACTGGCGGCCGGACTCATCGCCGACGAGCCGTGCCCCGTCTGCGGGAGTCGTGACCATCCGGAGCCGGCCACCTCGTCCGGTGACGAGCCGGTCGACCAGACCGACCTGGATGCCGCCGCATCGGCCAGGGACGCGGCAGTACGCGTCCGTCAGGACGCTGAGATCGAGGAGCGGCGCATCACCGTCGAGCTCGGCGAGGCCGCAACCCGAACCGTGGACGAACTCGAGGTCAGCCTCGCCGACGCCAAGGCGGCAGTGGAAGCGGCGGAACGGGCCAAGTCCGAGCAGGCGAAGCTCACCGAGGAACGTCAGGCGGTGGAGAAGCGGCGAACCGAGGCGGTGCTGGCGGCGACGGACACCACCGGCCGATTGACCGAGGTCGACCGCCAGCGGGAGACGCACACCAGCACCGTTGAGAACGCTCGCATCAACGCAGCGGACATCGATCGAGCCGAGGTCGAGTCGCTCACCGGGCACCTCGCCGGGCTCGACAGACTCGTCCCTCCGCTCGAGAACGCGGCCAACGAGGTACGGGTCGCCACCGGCGCCCACCAGGAGGCTGCGGCGCGGGCGGCCGATGCGCTCGAGCGCAGCGGGTTCGCCTCCGCCGCTGACGCACAGGCCGTCGTCATCGACATCGAGGTCGAGGGCCGGCTGCTCCAGGCACTCGAGACCGTCACCACCGAGATCACCAGGTGCACCGGCAGACTCGAGACGCTCGAGGAGCAGGGAGTTCCCGAGGAGCGGCCCGACGTGGAGGCCGCCGAGTCGACCAACCAGCGGCTCGCTGCAATCGCAGAGCGGCTCCGCAACCGGCTGCACCAGGTCCGGTCTGCGCTGGACCGGACCCAGGATGCGCTCGATCGTCACGCCGATGTCGAGGCCGGGTCCGCCGGCACACGCGAGACGCTCGAGCTCCTGTCCCGCGCCCACACCGTCTGCAAGGACGGCGGGGGCCCGAAGATCCCCCTCAAGCGGTGGATCCTGGCACGGGAGCTGGAGCGGGTGACCCGGGCGGCGAACGAGCACCTCCGCGCGATGACGAACGGCCGGTACTCCCTCGGAGTCCGACCGGATACCAGCGATGCGCGAAGGTCGCAGGGCCTGGGCCTGGAGGTGTTCGACGCCGAGACCGGGCAGGGCCGAAGCACCGCATCGCTCTCCGGCGGCGAACAGTTCCAGGCCTCACTCGCCCTCGCCCTCGGGCTGGCCGACGTGGTCAGTCAGGGCGGCACTGGCAGCGGACACCGCTTCGAAGCCCTGTTCGTAGATGAGGGCTTCGGCGCACTCGACCCCGACGCCCTGGACGATGCGATCGAGACACTCCAGTCGCTGCACGCCACCGGTCGCACCATCGGGGTCATCACCCACGTCGAGGCCATGAAGGAACGGCTCCACGTCGGCATCCAGGTGGAGCGACGACCCGACGGTCGGGGCTCCCGGCTGACCGTGCTCCCCTGAGCACGATGCGGAGCGCTCCGGTCAGTCAGTGGCCGCCGCCTGCATCAGCTCCACTGCCCGGGCGACCCGCTCGGCGTGGATCGTCTCCTCCCGCCCGTTGAGACGGAGCAGCTTGGCGACCTCCGGATCGTCGACCTGATCGGCCCATGCCTGGTATCCGGCGTCGGCCTGCTGCTCCCCGGCCACGACGAGCGCCAGCAGGTCGGCATCGACTGCATCGGGCAGCGGTACCGGGTGGGTCGCCAGCTGTTCCTCGGATGGCTCGACCTCCTCGCGCAGCGTCAGTCCGATCGCCTTCAGGATCCTGCGGGCGTGCGCCAGTTCCTCGGTCCCGTTGCGACGGAGCAGCTCGGCCGCCTCCGGATGGTCGATCCGCTCGGCGAGGCCCACGTAGAACTCGTGGCCGGTCCGCTCCAGACGGAACACCGCCCACATCGACTCCACGTCGAGCGTGGCGACACCACCCAAGCGGGCGTTGGCAGTGTAGAAGTCCTCAAGTTCGTCCATTTCCTGAACCTATCCCGAACCCGTCGCCGGACGTCGCGGCGCCGGCGACCGAATCCAGTCTCGGCTCACTCCCCGAGAGAAGGCCGAGGGTCGGCGATGAACGACACCACCCGCGAGCTTGGCAGCACGCTGGGCGTCGCCGCCGTCGTGACGCATCGGCACGACGTTCCCTGCGAACCAACAGTCGACGAGTGGCGCCCTCGGCAGGATTCGAACCTGCGACCGGCGGATTAGAAGTCCGCTGCTCTATCCAGCTGAGCTACGAGGGCCTGCACACTGATTCTCGCACGGAGCCCCCTCAGCGACTCACGATCCGAGGGTCACGGCCAGCACCGTCTAGGATCAGCGACCGGCATGGTGGCCGTAGCTCAGCTAGGTGAGAGCGCCAGGTTGTGGCCCTGGAGGTCGGGGGTTCAAATCCCCTCGGTCACCCCATTCGTATGCGGTGGTGCTGGTGACGCCAGTTCCGGTTCGGTCGGACCCGAGGGCGTCGCTACACTCCGTAAGCCCGCAACGGCGGGCCCTGCGCCTCTAGCTCAATTGGTCAGAGCATCGGACTCTTAATCCGCAGGTTCTGGGTTCGAGTCCCAGGGGGCGTACTGCGATGAGGACCGGGCGGACCCCAACGGGTCAGCCGGCGTCCCCCACCACCTCAAGCACACGCCCGACACGACGAGCAGCCATCCGCCGCCGAGCAGGAGACTGCCCATCACGTCGCTCACCCAGTGCGCACCGACCAGCAGTCGGGACGGGCCCTGAAGCAGGCCGATGGTCCAGCAGATGCCAGTCAGCACGGTCGACCACGCCCTGGGGAGCAGGAAGCAGAACACCACGCCGAGCGCCACCCAGGCGGTGATGCCGCCGAAGGTGTGCCCCGACGGAAACGACGTCCCAGCGGCGAGCGGGCCGAAGTTCGTCCACGGAGGACGCTCCCGACCGACTCCCAGCTTGGCGAGGTCGGAGATCAGGTACCCGATCTCCGCCGATGCGAGCAGGTACACCGCCCATCGCCACTGCCGCAGCACGAGGAGCACCGCTGCGGACACGAGCACGATCGGCCCGGTGCGGGCCCCGGATCCGATCCAGGACCACGCATCTGCAAGGGTGCGCAGTAGGGAGCCCTCCGGAGCCAGACCCCGGATCCACTCGTTCAGCCCCAGGTCC
>Ga0194132_10000145_pt1 | contig 138090 bp, 115 predicted proteins | sample TA2KigOf80mmetaG_FD_148612 | JGI IMG/M metagenome (GOLD analysis project Ga0194132, IMG submission 148612) | Freshwater microbial communities from Lake Tanganyika, Tanzania - TA2015054 Kigoma Offshore 80m | ecosystem: Environmental > Aquatic > Freshwater > Lake | place: Tanzania: Lake... | reverse complement strand
GGGCTCGGCCCGTCCGGCTTCGGGTGCGTCGCTCCAATTCGGTCCGCTCGGCGGGCGTCAAGGCGATCGGCTGGGTGTCCATACCAGCCAATATAGCACTAAACACTTATCTGGTACAGTCCACTAGATTCCCTTCCCGAGCCCACCTCACCCCGACAGAAGGGGACCAATATGCTACGTCGCGCCTTCGTTCGCTCGTCGCTCCTGGCGGCGGTCGCTCCGTCGCTTCCAGTTCGCCCGAGTTCGGCGACCGCGCCGAAAGTCCACCGGATCGCCGCGGGTGTCCAAGACCTGACGGCGGTGACCGGAGACGGGCGCACCGTCACCATTCCGGGTCGGGCCATCGCCGATCTTCGTTCGAGTCTTCGGGGCGGGGTGCTGCTCGCGGGGGACGACGGCTACGATCAGGCGCGAAGGATTCTCAACCCGTCGTTCGACAAGCGGCCCGCGCTGGTTGCCCAACCGACCGGTCCGGCGGACATCCGGGCCGCGGTGAATTTCGCACGGGATCACGGTGGCCTGCTGCTGGCGGTGAAGTGCGGTGGGCACAGCCACTCCGGTCAGAGCACCTGCGACCGCGGCATGATCATCGACCTGTCGCGGTTCCGAGACGTCTGGGTCGACGAGGCTCGACGGCGAATTCGGCTGACCGGGGGGACCTTGCTCGGCCAGGTCGACCACGAGGCCTTGGCGCTCGGCTTGGCGACCACGATGGGCACCGTATCACACACCGGGGCCGGCGGTCTGATCACCGGGGGCGGGTTCGGGCGGCTGGCACGCCGGTTCGGGATGTCGATCGACAATCTCCTCTCGGTCGATGTCGTCACCGCCGACGGAATGCTCCGCCGAGCCAGCGAGTCGGACAATCCGGACCTGTTCTGGGGTATCCGGGGCGGTGGCGGCAACTTCGGCATCGTGACCTCCTTCGAGATGCAGCTCCACCCGATGACCCGTCGGATCGTGGGCGGCGGGATGGTCTTTCCGTACTCGAAAGCGCGAGACATCCTTCGCCTCTTCGAGGAGATCGGGCGGGGCGGCCCGGACGAGCTCGACTTCGGGTTCGCCCTGGTCCATCCGCCCGGCGGTGCTCAGCCCATCGCGGCGGTGGCAATCTGCTACTCGGGTCCGGAAGCACAAGCGGAGCGGGTTCTGGCCCCGGTTCGCAAACTGGGTACCCCGCTCTCCGACCGGGTTCGGGCAATGGACTACGTGGCCTTGCAGCGCTCTGGCGACGTCGACGACCCCCGGGCGCGCGGGAGCTACCTCAAGAGCGGTTTCATCAACGCGATGCCCGATCGGCTGATCGATACGGTGTTGGCGACGCTCGAGGGCCATCCGGGCCGGAACACCCAGGTGTTCGCCCAACTGAGCGGGGGCGCCATTGCCCGGGTGGCCCCCGGAGCGACCGCCTTCTCGCAGCGAGACGTCCTCTGCAACCTGCTCGCCTCGATCGACTGGAAGCAGGGAGACGATCCCTCAGCGCACGTCGCCTGGCTGAGACGGTTCTGGGAGGGCGTCGAGCCCCACACCCAAGGATTCTACGTCAACGACATCGAGCTCGACGCCACCGCCGCGGCGGTGCGGGCCAACTACCGTGCCAATCACGATCGGCTGGTGGCCCTCAAGAACAAGTACGACCCGGGGAACCTGTTCCGCCTCAACGCCAACGTGAAGCCATCGGTGTAGGGTCAGGTCTCCTCGCCCGCGAGCCACCGCTCGATGGGGGTGGTTCGGCGCCAGGCTTCCGGATGGCGGCGGAACCAGGCCATCACCAGCAGCATCTCGTCGATGGTCGCGTGGTCGAGGAGGCCCGCCGACGGCAACGGCCGTTCGGCCTCGTCGCGAATCACCGCGTCGAAGGCCTGACGCTCGATCGGCGTGGCGGGATACGGATAGCTGGCGCGGACCAGGCCGTGTCGGATCAGGTAGACCCGGTCATCGCCGAAGGTGCCCGGGTCGCGGTAGACGAAGGTGAGGAGCTCGATTCCCGCTCGGGCTCGGGCGCCGGCCGCGACGATCCACTCCAGCTGCTCGAACTTCTGCCGCCACCGCGCCGCGGCCTCGAAGTCGTGGTTCTCCGCCGCCGCCATCATCGGGTCGATCAGCCGGTCGATCGGCGTCAGCGAGTAGCCGCCGAGGAATCGGATCGCGTCGTCGACTCTGGCCCGATAGCCGCGCTCTTCGACCAGGCCGGCGCAGGGACCGCTGCAGGTGCCGAAATCGAACCTGGGGCAGCCGGCCTGCATCGGCTCGGAAAAGAGGTCGCCCTGGCCCGCGAAGACGGCGGGCATCTTCTCGGCGCAGTCGCGGAGGCCGAGCAGGTCGTTGAGAACCCGGAGCCCGGCGGCGGTGCGTCCGGGTGAGCCGTAGGGCCCGAAGTAGCGAACGTCCTGGCGGCTGGTCGAGGCGGTCATCGTGAGCCGTGGCGCGGGGCCGCTCGACACGGTAATGAACGCCATGTTGCGACGGCGGTTCATCTGGTGATTGAACGGGGGCCGATACTTACGGATGTCTCTCAGCTCGGCCAAGTGGGCGGCGAACTCGGACGGGACGTAGTCCCAGGCGATGTTGGCGGCGGCCGCGAGAATCCGGGCCGCTTTGTCCTCGGGGAACTTGGCCGTGAAGTACGAGAGCACCCGGGCCTTGAGTCGCTTGGCCTTGCCGACGTAGATGACCCGTCCCGCGGGGTCGACCATCCGGTAGACTCCGGGACGGTGCTCGGCGAGCGCCTTGACCCTGGTGCGGAGCGCGGCCAGGTCAGCGGTCGGTGGCAGCAGGGTGGTGGTCACGGGTGGGGTCGGCGGCTCCCTCCGTCAGCGCTGGCAGCGATGGCAGAATACCGTGATCCGCGCGTCGATCGCGTGGGTCCCGGCGAGGGTGGTACCGCACCGGCGGCACGGCTCGCCCTCCCGATCGTAGACCATCAACTTCAGCTGGAAGTTACCAGGCTCCCCGGTGCCGGTGCGATAGTCCCGAATGGTACTCCCGCTCGCGTCCACCGCCGCCCTGAGGATCCGGACCAGGTGCTGGTGGAGCCGCCGGTGGTCGTCGGGCCCCAACCGCCGAGCCGCTTTGGAGGGGTCGATCCCCGCGAAGAAGAGCGCTTCGTTCGCGTAAATGTTGCCCACCCCCGCCAGGTGGCGCTGGTCCATCAACACCTTCTTGATCGCCGCCCGGCTGCCGCCGAGGGCTCGCCCTAACGCCTCGGGGGTGAAGGCCGGGTCGAGCGGCTCGGGGCCGAGGAACGCGGAGAATCGCTCCCAGGCCGCTTGATCGGCCCAGCGGATTGTGCCAAGCCGCCGGACGTCGTGATAGATGAAGGTGCGGCCGTCGTCGAGTGCCACCCGGAGCACGCCGTAACGGAGGTCGTCGTCGGTTGGCCGCTCGGTCACCAGCATCGAGCCGGTCATCCCGGGTTGGATGATCAGCCGCCGCCGGTCCGTCACGATCACCGCGTTCTTGGCCCGGCGGGTCATCGCGAGTACGGTGGTGCCGGCGAGCCCGGCAAGCAGCGATCGCCGCGAGACTCCATGGAGGACGTTGTCGTGGCTCAGGCGAGCCCGCCCGAGCCGTCGCCCCACCAATCGGGGGGCGATGTCCCGAACCATGGTCTCGACTTCGGGCAGTTCCGGCACTGGGTCAGCCGAAGAAGTCGGCGAGGAGCCGGGCGGTTTCGGCGGGAGCCTCCTCGGGCAGGTAGTGACCACAGTCGAGGGCCTGACCGGTTACGCTGATCACCCGGTCGCGCCAGTCGTCGAGCGGTCGGAAACACCGCTCGATGATCCCGTGACGGGCCCACAGCGCCAGCAGCGGCGCCGAGACTCGGCGGGATAGGTCGGCCTCGTCGTGCTCGAGGTCGATGGTCGCGGCGGCGCGGTAGTCCTCGCAGGTGGCGTGCACCGTGGCCGGGTTCCGAAACGCGGTGCGGTAGGCGGCCAACGCCGCCGGGTCGAAGGCATCCAGGCCGGCTCGGCGGTTACTCAAGTGCCAGTTCAGAAAGAAGTCCGGGTCGGACTCGATCAGGCGCTCCGGAAATGGGGCCGGCTGAATCAAGAAGAACCAATGGTAGTGGGCCTGCGCGAACACCCGGTCGGCCCGTTGGTACATGGTCCGGGTAGGAACGATGTCGAGAGCGGCCCAGCGGGTCACCCGGGTCGGATGGTCGAGGGCCATCCGGTGGGCGACCCGTCCGCCCCGATCGTGGCCGGCGACCGCGAACCGATCGAAGCCCAGCGACTCCATGACCCGGATCTGGTCCGCGGCCATCGCCCGCTTGGAGTAGACGGCGTGATCCGGGGTGCTGACCGGCTTGCTGCTGGCGCCGTAACCCCGCAGGTCGGTGGCCACGACCGTGAAACGCCGGGCCAGCGGCGGGGCGACCTTGTGCCAGATGGCGTGGGTCTGGGGGTAGCCGTGGAGCAGGAGCACTGGCGGCCCGCTCCCGCCCACCACGCCATGGATCACCACCTCGCCGACCTCGAACCAGCGCGGCTCGAAGCCTGGAAACAGGCTCATCGGGCCGCGCCCCGGCGGGCGGCCTCCCGCCACCCGATGTCGCGCCGGTACTGCTTGCCGGCGAACTCGATCCGTTCGGCGAGGCGACGACTGGCGGCTTGGGCCGCCTCGAAAGTGGAGCCCAGTCCGGTGACGGCGAAGACCCGGCCACCCGCCGTTCGCACGGTCCCGTCGGCGTCGAGGCGGGTCCCCGCGTGAAATGCGATCGCCTCCGAACCATCGCTCGGAATCGCCACCGCGTCGCCGCTGGCCGGCTTGTCCGGGTACCCGGCCGCGGCGAGGACGGTCGTCACCGCCGCATCCGGTTTGATGACCACCGGCGGCAGCGGTGCGCCGGTGGCGGCCGCCAGGAGCAGGTCGACCAATCCGCGTTCGATCCGGGGAAGAATGACCTGGGTCTCGGGATCACCGAACCGGCAGTTGAACTCGACCACCGAGGGGTTGCCGCCGGGGTCGATCATCAGGCCGGCGTAGAGCACCCCGGAGAACGGGGCGCCCCGGCGCCGCATTTCGGCCAGGGTCGGCTCGATGACCTGTCGGGCCACCTTGGCCAGTAGCTCCGGAGTCGCGAGCGATACGGGGCTGTAGGCACCCATCCCGCCGGTGTTGGGGCCCTGATCGCCCTCGAGGAGCCGCTTGTGGTCCTGGGCCGGCGGGAGGATGACGGAGTCGGTGCCGTTGGTGACCGCCAGGACCGACAACTCCTCGCCCACCAGGAACGACTCGACGACGATCAGGGCGCCGGCGTCGCCGAAGACTCGCTCGCCGAGCATCGCCTCCGCGGCCGCTCGCGCCTCGGCCCGGGACCGGCACACGATCGCCCCCTTGCCCGCCGCGAGGCCGTCGGCTTTCACCACCAAGGGCTCGGCGTGGCGGTCGATGTACGCCAGGGCCCCAGGCAATTCGGAGAACGGGCGGCTGGCCGCGGTGGGCACGCCGGCCGACGTCATCACGTCCTTGGCGTAAGCCTTGGATGCCTCGAGCTGGGCCGCGGCGGCGGATGGGCCGAAGGTGGGGATTTGGCGGGCGCGAAGTCGATCGGCCAACCCGGCCGCCAGCGGCCCTTCCGGGCCGACGATGACGAGGTCGACCGCCTCCCGCTCCGCCAGGGCTACCAAGTCGTCGATCGCGGTGACGGCGATCGGGATGTTGGTCGCCGCGGCGGCGGTGCCGGCGTTGCCGGGGGCGCAGAGGATGGTGGCGTTCGGGCGCTCCCGTCGGATGGCCCAGCAGAGCGCATGTTCGCGGCCGCCGCCGCCGACGACGAGGAACTTCACGCCCCGGTGCGGGCCTTGGTAAAGGCGTCCTTGGCTGCCTGGGCGGCCCGCTTGGCGACGTTGGTGACCTCGGTGACCACCTCTTTGCCGGCTTCGGCGTAGTAGCTCGTGGCGGCACCGAGGTCGTCCTTGAGCGGTCGGTCTTTCTGCTCCTGGCCCCGCTTGGTGTACTCGCCCCGCAAGATCCGGTCGTAGTCGCCCGCCGTCATCCACTTCTGGATCTCGGCGGCACGGACGGTGTTCATCGGGTGGGTCAGGCCGAGGGTGTTGAGGATCTTGTAGATGATGTCCATGTCCTCGTGGGTATTGGCGTATTCGTTGGCCTGGACCATGAACTCGTTCAGGTTCATCTCGCCGGAATCGAGCGCCTTCCGGTAGCCGCCCGCCATTTTCATGAACAGCTGCTGCGAGGCCATGATGTTCTGGCCTCCGAGCAGGCCGGCCCGGTCCGCGGACAACTCGGATTTCCGCGACCACTCGAGCACCGCGAGCTTGATCGGGAGCAGAGCGATGCCGGCTAGCAACGGGAGGGCCGACAGCGAAACCATGAACAGGATGGCGGCGATGGTGTGATAGAGCGCATGGCCGCTCATCACGTGACCCATTTCATGGGCGATCAGGACCCGGAGCTCCTCGTCGTCGAGGAGTTCGAGGGCGGCCGTGTGGAGCACGATGAACGGATCGTCGACCCCGTAGGCCCCGGCGTTGAAGACCGGGGTCTGGGAGACGAACATCTCCGGGGTCCGGGGCCAGTCGAAGGTGGCGCAGACTTCGACGAGCAGCTGGTGGGCCCGGGGGTATTGAAGCGGCGTGACCCGCACCGCGTTCCCCTGGAACAGGAGCCGGATCCCTCGTTCGCCGCCGAGGAGGCCGATGACTTTCTTGACGACTTCGTCGAAGCCGGGAACGGCCCGCATCGCTTGTAGAGCGGCCCGATCGGCCGGATGCTCCCAGGAAACGGGGGCGATCTCCCGGAAGGCGACGTGCGAGCGGGGCGCAGGAACGGAAGTCATTGTCGTGGCTCGGGTTGTTTGAGGTTGCCTCTGTACGAATATGGGTGGAAGCAGGTTGCAGGGGGAGGGTTCGTCACCGGGCGGCCCGCGAGCCGGCGAGCGCCTGGTTCCGCCTGCCGGGCCCCAACGCTCGGTCGGACACCGACTTGCGGCTGCCCCGGGGTGGATCTCGTCGGTTATCTTGCCCCGATGACCCACCCCGCACCCCGCCTCGACTTCATTCGGGAGAAGGTCGCCGCCGATCACGCCTCGGGCCGCTTCGGCCGAGCGATCATGACCCGCTTTCCGCCCGAGCCCAACGGCTTCCCGCACATCGGGCACGCCAAATCGATCTGCCTCAACTTCGGGATCGCCCGGGAGTTCGGCGGTACCGTGAATCTGCGGTTCGACGACACCAACCCCACGACCGAGGACATTCGGTACGTCGAAGCGATCAAGCACGACATCGAGTGGCTGGGCTTCCGGTGGGATCGAGAACTCTACGCCAGCGACTATTTCGAACAATTGTTCGAAATCGCCGTGGGGCTGGTGGAGCGGGGCAAGGCCTATGTCGACAGCGAGACCGAGGCCGAGATCCGGGAACATCGGGGCACCGTGACCACCCCGGGGACCCCCAGTCGCCACCGCGACCGGTCGGTGGCCGAGAACCTCGATCTGCTGGAACGGATGAAACGGGGCGAATTCCCCGATGGCGCCCACGTGCTTCGGGCCAAGATCGACCTGGCCCACCCGAACATGATCATGCGCGATCCGGTGCTCTACCGGATTCGCCATGCTCACCACTACCGCCGTGGCGATGCCTGGTGCCTCTATCCGCTCTACGACTTCGCCCATGGGCTTTCCGACGCGATCGAGGGCATCACCCACTCGCTTTGTACCCTCGAGTTCAAGGACAACCGGGAGATCTACGACTGGTTGGTTCGCGAGGCCGGGTTCGCGGCGCCGCCCGAGCAGACCGAGTTCGCTCGGTTGGAACTCGACTTCACGGTGGTGAGCAAGCGGAAGTTGCTCCGGCTGGTGAACGACGGCCATGTCGCCGGCTGGGACGATCCCCGGATGCCGACCTTGTCGGGGATCCGCCGTCGGGGGGTGACGGCGGAGGCGGTCCGGGCGTTCGCGGAGGGAGTCGGCGTTGCCCGCAGCCCGGCGCGGACCGAGTGGGCCGCCTGGGAGCATGCCGTCCGAGACGACCTCAACATGCGGGTCCCCCGGGTGCTCTGCGTGGTCAACCCGCTCAAGGTGGTGCTGACGAATTATCCGGCGGGCCAGGTCGAACAACTCGAGGCGCCGTATTACCCTCACGACGTCCCCAAGACCGGCTCCCGTCTGGTGCCGTTCTCCGGCGAGTTGTACATCGATCGCGACGACTTCATGGAGGACCCGCCCAAGAAATTCTTCCGGTTGGCGCCGGGGCGGGAGGTTCGGCTGCGCTACGGCTACTTCATCACCTGCGACGAGGTGATCAAGAACGGGTCCGGGGAGGTGGTGGAACTCCGCTGCCGGTACGACCCCGCGACGCGGGGGGGCAACGCGCCCGATGGCCGGAAGGTTCAGGGTACGATCCACTGGGTATCCGCGGCTCACGCGCTCGACTGCGAGCTCAGGCTCTACGATCGGCTCTTTACGGTCGCGGACCCCGATTCTCTGCCCGACGGACAGGATTTTCTTTCGGTGTTGAACCCGAACTCGCTCGAGGTTGTACCCGGGGCGAAGGTCGAACCGTCGGTTGGCAATGATCCGGCGGGCAGCCGGTATCAATTCGAACGGGTGGGCTACTTCGTGTCCGACCCCCTCGACTCGCGGCCGAATGTCTTGGTCTTCAACCGCACGGTTGGGCTCCGGGATTCCTGGCAGAAGGAGAAGACCAGGTCGTCATAGGCTGACCCAGTAGTTGAGCTTGACGAGCAGCACGTTGGAGCTCGGGCTTCGGAACAGGTCGCCGAGCCGGTCGCCGAGGCGGAAGCGGCCGTCGGGATCGAAACCGCCTCGGCCGTGCTGCCAGACCAGGAACAGGGTCGATCCGAGCAGGTATTCCCACCGTAACACGAAATTAGATCTGAGCGAGAGCACCGTGAAATCGGGGTTCCCGAGGGTAATCGCCGGCCCGCCGGTTCCGTCGAGGTCGATGACCACGTTGCCGTCCGGATCGCGGCTGGCCCGATCGCCGAACTCGTCGAACCGGTCGGCGAAGCGGGGGGCCCGGGGCGCCTTGACCCGTCGAAAGCCGTCGTAGCGCCCGCTCGAAATGAATGGCTGGGCGTAGAGCTGGAGGGAGAGGGTGGGGCTCACCGTGATGTTGGACCGCAGGGTCATCGCGGTGGTGGTTTGGCGAATCGCGCCGAAGAGGTATTCGTCGCGGCCGGCGACCGAGCGGGTATCGAGGTACTGCCAGACGTCGCGGTTGTAGTAGATGGTCGGGTTCACCGTCAGGTCCACGCTGGTCGTCGGGCGCCACGATAGCCAGGTCCCGAACCCGAAGCCCCAGTTCTCGCTCTCGTCCTCGGCAAAGGCCCAGAAGTTGGTGCCGCCGCGGACCGACTTGCGGTCGTCGGTCTGCAGTCCGAACCAGCCGTTGACGCCACCGGGGCGGATGAAGGCCGGGCCCCCACGGAGCGCGGTCGGGCTGATGCCGCCGAGGTGGCGGTTGATCCCCACCCATCCGCTGAGGTAGTTGAGCAGGGTGTAGTTGGCGTTGATGTTGCCGCCCAGGTTCCGGCGCTCGCCACCGAAGGTATGGCTCGACCACTGATTCAGGTTGAGATTGAAGCGGCGAAAGACCCGGCCGGGGTTGAGCCAGCGGCGGTTGATCCAGACGCTCTGGCCGATGTTGTCGGTTTCTCGCATGAAGCCGGCGTCGTTGGCCTCGAACCCGGGCGATCGGGCCGTGAAATTCAGGTTCCAACGAAGGTTACCGGCGGTCCGGCCACCGTTGAAGCCAAGGGCGTAGCCGCCCAGGGCGGTTCGAGTGGAGTCGAGCTCGGTGTGGTCGGCGTCGGGGCGCTGGAAGTACCGGGCCGGGGCCAACTGGGTGGCGAGGATGGCCGCCGTGGTCCCCTCGACGCGACTGGCCACGACCCGGCCGCTCAACTGATAGCCGTCGTTGGCAAACCGGTGGGACCAGTTGAGCCCCGCCGTGTAGGCATTGCGGTGCAACCACTGGAGGTTAGCGGGAAGGTCCCGGTCCACGACGGTGCCGAAGGCGCCGATGACGGTCTGGCCCCGCCGAAGCTCGCGCTCCAAACGGAAGACGCCGTAGGCGGTCCGAGGCTCCACCACGTCGAGGTGCGGCTGGCCGGCTCCGTCGATGACACGGGCACGCTCGCGATCGGTCAGCGCCGCGAGGGCCCCGACCGACCAACCGGTGCGGGTCTTCCCGGTCAGCTTGCCGGCGGCAAGGATGGTGGTGCGGTCGATCGACTCGGCGAATCCATTGCGTGGATCGGCCCGACCTTGGGGCGCCCGCCCGATTCGGCGCGAATAGAAGAGCACCTCCTCGGAGCCATCGCCGTCGCCGTCCGCGATCCGGAAGCGGAACAGGTCCAATCCCTCGGTGAAGAACGGCCGTCGCTCGGAGAAGAACGATTCGAACGCCGTGAGGTTGACCACGGCGGGGTCGGCCTCGACCTGGCCGAAATCCGGGTTCGCGGTCGCGGTGAGCGTGAGGGCCGAGCCCAGTCCGACCTTGAGGTCACCGCCCAGGTTGGCCAGGGTCCGGCTTCCGGTGGCGAAGGGGTTGCCGGCTTGGGACGGGGTGTAGCTCGCCAAGGCCGCGCTGTAGGGAAGCACCTCGAGGCGGCGAGGCGGGCGCAGCCCGTCGAGCGAGGTGAGGTCGCCGAAGCGGGAGACGTAGCCGGAGGCCTGCTTGGGCACCAGCCGCCAGAACTGGGTCTCGTTCAACCGGTTGAGCCGGCGCGAGACGTTGAACCCGAAGGTATGGCTCGGCGCGGCGGGAAACCGAAGCTGACTGAGCGGAATCCGGAACTCCGCGGACCAACCGGCGCTGTCCGTGGTCGCTTTGGCCTCCCAGACGGCGTCCCAACTTTCGTCGCGATTGGTGTCGTCGTAGAGATAGGCGTCCCGCTTGACGCCCGCCGCGTTGACGGTGAACGCGAACGCGGTGCGGCGATCGTGGTAGGAGTCGATCATCACCGAGACTTCGTCCGAGGGCGACCACTCGTCGCGGCGAGCCAGCACCGCGGCGATTTCCGCGGCCTTGGAGTCGAAGGAGCGGACCCCGATCCACAGGGCATCGTCGGTGAACAGGACCCGCACTTCGGTGGGCTCGGTGCCGGGCCGTCCTTCATCGGGGTCGCGCTGCACGAAGGCGCCGAAGGGCGCGGCGGTAGCCCAAGCCGGGTCGTCGAGTCGGCCGTCCATCTTCGGGGCCGGGCCAGCGACCCGGACCGCCCGGGCGGTCGATACGGTCAACGGATCTGGGCGGAGCGGCTCGGGGACCGCGGTTTGGGCCCCCGCGGGCAGAGCCGCGAGCCACGTCAACGCCACGAACTGCCCGACCCTCGCGATCTTGCCAGCCATTTCGACGATCCACTCCAACGGTGTTCGACTTAGAGCCGGCCAGGTCGAAAACCGTTGCAGCGCTCTCCGATTCAACTGCAGCTAGCGAATCGCCCGATCCAAGTCCTCGATCAGATCGGCGGTCTCCTCCACGCCGACCGAAAGTCGGACCAGCGAGTCGGTCAACCCCATCGCCTGACGCATGGCGACCGGTACAGCGGCGTGCGTCTGGGATGCGGGATGCCCGATCAGGCTCTCGACACCTCCGAGCGATTCAGCCAGCGAAAAGATCTTGGTGGCCGCGAAGATCCGGCGGGCGAGCTCGACGTCGCCCACCTCGAAGGAGATCATTCCGCCGAAACCGCTCATCTGCCGCTTGGCCAACTCGTGCTGGGGATGGCTGGTCAGCCCCGGATAGTAGACCCGCTGGACCTTGGGATGGGTGGTGAGCCACTGCGCGATCGCTCGTCCGCTGGCGTCGTGCTGCTTCATCCGAAGCGGCAGGGTCTTGGTCCCCCGGAGGGCCAACCAGCAGTCCCATGGGCCGGGGACGCCCCCGGCCGCGTTCTGGAGGAAGCCGATTCGTTCGGCGAGGTCGTCGCGGTTGGTGACCAGTATTCCCCCGACCATGTCGCTGTGGCCGTTCAAGTACTTGGTCGTGGAGTGGAGGACGAGGTGAGCGCCGAAGGACAGCGGCCGCTGGAAGATCGGCGTGGCAAAGGTGTTGTCGACGGCGAAGATGGTACCTCGGGCCTGGCAGAGGTCGCCGACGGCGGCGAGGTCGGCGAGGAACATCATCGGGTTGGTCGGGGTCTCGCAGTAGACCATCCGGGTGGTGGGCTTCATGGCGCGGGCCACGTTGTTTACATCCCGCATGTCGACGAAGCTGAACTCGAGGCCCATAGCCTCGTAAACCCGAACCATCAACCGCATCGAGCCGCCGTAGAGGTTGTCCCCGCAAACGAAGTGGTCGCCGGAGCGGAACATCTTGATGACGGTATCGAGGGCCGCGAGCCCCGAGGCGAAGGCGAACCCATAGTCGCCACCCTCGAGGCTCGCCACGTTGCGCTCGAGTGCCTCCCGGGTCGGGTTGTGGGTTCGGCCGTATTCGTAGCCCTTGTGAAGTCCGAGCCCTTCCTGCCGATATGTCGAAGTCTGATAGACCGGTGGCATGATGGCTCCCGCGAGGGGGTCATCGATCCGCCCGGCATGTATGGCCCTGGTGCCAAGCCGATGTGACTTGTCGGTCTCGCGGAGGCGGGTCATGAGTCTTGCTTGGATGGGGGAGCGGGGAACCTAACCAGCGGCGCCGCCGCCGGGCAAGGATGGAGAGCGGAAACCTTTTGAAACAAAACACTTACACGGTTTCGGGTCAGCCGTTCGTCGGCCGGCCTGTCGCTCCCGCCGACACGGCCCGCGCCCTGGTGGTCGATGACGATCTCCAGGTTCGTCGCACTTTGTGCCGGGTGCTCAAGGCCCTCGGGATTGGCCCCGTCGAGGCGGGCAACGGCCGTGAGGCGTTGTTGGTGCTGGAAGAGGCGGGTGAGCTACCCCTGCTCATCTGCGACCTCTACATGCCGGAGATGGACGGCCTGACCCTGCTCCGGGAGGTGCTCCGAAGATACCCCGATACCGCGGTCTTGATGCTCACCGGGGTCGCCGAAGTGACGACCGCGGTCGAGTCGCTTCAGGCCGGGGCGGTCGACTACCTGTCCAAGCCGGTCTTGATCGAGGAGTTCCGGGCCCGGGTCGAAAAGGCCCTCGAAAAACGTCGCCTAGTGCTCGAGAATCGCTATCTCCAGCAGAGCTACCAGGAACGCCTCGAGGCCAACGTGCGCGAGCTCGATCTCAAGAACAAGGAGCAATTCCTCGGTCAGGTTCAGATGGCGGTTCGGATGCTGGAGAAGAAGGACATCTACACTCGGGGCCACTCCCAGCGGGTCAGTCATTACGCCGCCCGGACCGCCGTCATGTTGGGGTTCACCGGTGGGGCCTTGGATCAGATCCGTCTCGGTGGTGACCTCCACGACATCGGCAAGATCGGCACCCGGGACGCGGTGCTGAACAAGCCCGGGCCGCTGACCAGGGATGAGTTCGACGAGATCAAGAAGCACGTGGTCGAGGGGGAGGAGATCCTCGAGCCGCTCCGGCGTGATCAGCCGGTGGTGCTGGAGATCGTCCGTTCCCACCACGAGCGGATGGACGGGTCCGGGTTCCCCGACGGCCTTCGGGGCGAGTCGATCCCGATGCCGGCGCGGCTGGTGTGCGTGGTCGATGCCTTCGACGCGATGACCACCAACCGGGCCTACCGGCCCTCGAGGCAACCGGCGGCGCCATGGAGGAGCTCCACCGCTGTGCCGGGCTCCAGTTCGATCCGGACGTGGTGGCGGCGTTTCTCCGGGCTTTTCCCGATCCCTCCCGATTGCCCCTGGCCACCGCCTAACTTTACCCAATGACATCGTCGACACTGATGGTGTCGGTCTCCGGGATGCGAGGCATCGTCGGAACCGACCTCACTCCGGAGTTGGTGGCACGGTACGCGGCGGCCCTGGGCGCTTGGGCCGTCGGCAGGGGGCAGCCGGTGGTGGTCGTCGGCCGCGACGCCCGGACCAGCGGCGCGATGTTCGCCCAGGCGGCCATTGCCGGCCTCAACAGCGTCGGTGTGAATGTGATCGACGTCGGCGTCGTCCCCACGCCGACGGTCCAGTTGGCGGTCGAGCATCACCACGCCGGGGCCGGTCTGATCATCACCGCCAGTCATAACCCGGTCCAATGGAACGCCCTCAAGTTCGTCGGCCCGGATGGGATCTTCTTGGACGCCGCGGCCGGAGCCGCCGTGCGGGCGCTGGCCGACGAGGGACCGTCGCGGGCGGGCTGGGACGGGATCGGGTCGGTCCGTCGCGACGATCAGGCGGTCGACCGACACCTCGAGGCGGTGTATCGGCTGGTCGATGTCGACGCGATCCGGGCCCGGCGCTTCGTCGTCGCGCTCGATTGCGTTCGGGGGGCGGGCGGACCGGTGATCACCAAGCTGCTCGAGCACCTCGGCTGCCGGGTGGCGGGGATCCACTTGGAACCGGATGGGCGGTTTCCGAGGGAGCCGGAGCCCCTCCCGGAGAATCTGGGCGAGCTCTGCCAGCTGGTCCGGGACTCTGGCGCTGATATTGGCCTGGCGGTCGACCCGGACGTCGATCGCTTGGCTCTAGTCGACGAGCACGGTCGCGCCATCGGCGAGGACTACACGCTCGCATTCGCGGTTCGGGCAGTTTTGAGTCGAGCGCGGCGCGGCGATCCGGCGACCGTCGTGGCGAACCTCTCCACCAGCCTGGTCGTCGAAGACGCGGCCGCCGCGTTCGGGGCCAAGTTCGTCCGGGCCGCGGTCGGCGAGGCCAACGTGGCCGAGGCGATCAAGACTGAGGGGGCGCTGATCGGGGGGGAAGGGAACGGAGGGGTCATTCTGCCATCCCTGCACATCGGCCGTGACGCCCCTTTGGGTGTGGCTTTGATCTTGCAATATTTGGCAGTGGAGGGAACCACGCCGAGCCAGGTGGTTGCTGGGGCTCCCCGTTACCGGATCGTGAAGGCTAAGTCACCACGGGGTGCCAACTTAGAGGTACTATACCGGGGCCTGGTCGAGCGGTTCCACGATGGCCAAGTTGATCGGCGAGACGGGCTCAGGCTGGGGTGGCGCGACCGCTGGGTTCACGTTCGTCCTTCAGGAACGGAGCCGATCATTCGGTACATAGCGGAGGCCCCGACGGAAGAGGCGGCCCGGGCGTTGATCGCCACATGTCAGGAGCTGGTCTAGAGCCTATGTGCGGAATCGTGGGGTACGTTGGACCCAAGCAGGCGAGCAACATCCTCGTCGACGGCCTGCGCCGGATGGAGTATCGCGGCTACGACTCCGCGGGGATCGCGATCATCAACGGCAATGGGGTCAAGATCAGGAAAGCCGCCGGGAAGCTTTCTGCGTTGGTCGAGAAGCTCAAGTTCGATACTCCAAGCGGAACCGTTGGTGTTGGCCACACTCGCTGGGCGACTCACGGTGCCCCGACGACCCCCAATGCGCACCCCCATCTCGACCAGTCGGGCCGGATCGCGATCATCCACAACGGCATCATCGAGAATGCCGGCACCATCAAGAAAGCGCTCCTGGCGCGAGGCCATTGCTTCAAGTCGGAGACCGATACCGAGGTTCTCGCCCACCTGATCGGTGAATACTATGTCGACAATCTCGAAGAGGCCGTCGCGGGGGCCCTTTGGGATGTCGAAGGTGCCTACGGTATCGCGGTGGTCTGCTCGGAAGAACCCAACACCGTCGTGGCGGCTCGCCACGGATCGCCGCTTTTGGTCGGCGTCGGCGACGGGGAGTACTTCGTCGCGTCGGATGCCTCGGCAATCCTCGAGCATACCCGGTCGGTCGTGTACCTCGATGATGGCGAGATGGTCGTCCTCAAGCGGGATGGCTACCGGGTCCGCAACCTCACCGAGACTCACCTCGAGAAGCCGGTCAACCAGATCGAGTGGGACCTGGCGACGATCGAGCGGGGCGGGTTCGCGCACTTCATGCTCAAGGAGATCTTCGAGCAGCCCGAGAGCCTGACCAACACGCTCCGCGGCCATCTCCTCGAGGAAGAGGGCACCGCTCGGGTCCGCGGGCTCAACTTGAGCGACGAGGAGCTCAAACGGTTCGACCGGATCGTGATCACCGCCTGCGGGACTTCGTGGCATGCCGGCCTGATCGGCGAGTACATCATCGAAGAGTTGGCCCGGATCCCGGTCGAGGTCGAGTACGCCTCGGAGTTCCGCTATCGCAACCCGGTGCTCGACGATCGCTGTCTGGTCATCGCCATCTCGCAGTCCGGCGAGACGGCCGATACCTTGGCGGCGATCCGCGAGGGCAAGCGCCGCGGCGCCCGCACCGTGGGATTGGTGAACGTGGTCGGCTCCACGATCGCCCGAGAGGTGGATGGCGGCCTCTACCTCCGGGCCGGTCCCGAGATCGGGGTGGCCAGCACCAAGGCGTTCAATAGCCAGGTTGCCGCCCTCGCGATGGTGGCCCTGCGGATGGCTCGCCTCCGGAACTTGAGTGTGCTCCACGGCCGGGAGTTGATCCACGCGCTCCAGGCTCTGCCGGACCAGATCCGGCAGATCCTCGATCGAGCGCCCGACGTCGAACGGCTGGCGCAGAAATACCATCAAGCCAGCAACATTCTCTACTTGGGCCGCGGGGTGAATTTCCCGGTGGCCCTCGAGGGCGCGCTCAAGCTGAAAGAGATCTCCTACATTCATGCCGAGGGCTATCCGGCGGCGGAGATGAAGCACGGTCCGATCGCCCTGATCGACCAGAACATGCCGGTGATCTTCGTGGCCCCCCGAGACGCGGTGTACTCGAAGATCGTCTCCAATGTCGAAGAGGTGAAGGCCCGCAAGGGTCGGGTCATCGCCCTGGTGACCGAGGGCGATGCCGAGATTGCCAAGCTGGCCGAGGAGACCTTTCCCCTCCCGAAGACCCACGACCTCCTGACCCCGATCCTGGCGTCGGTTCCGCTCCAGCTCCTGTCGTACTACGTCGCGGTGCTCCGGGGCTGCAACGTCGACCAGCCGCGCAACCTGGCCAAGAGCGTCACGGTCGAATAGGTCCGGGGCGCTGCAGTCGGACCGGGTCGGAGGATAGCTTTCGGGCTCCTTCGACCCGGTTGGCGTTTCCCGATGGTGACTCTCCTCCTGACCGCCCTGCTCGCCGGCGGGGCCGGCAAAGCGTCCGTCCCGTCGGTCCAGCAACCGTCAGCCGTGGCGTTCGTCCGGGTGACGGTCGTCGACGTGGAACGCGGTGCCCTGGTACCGGATCAAACGGTCGTGGTCGAGGGGAACCGGATCTCGGTGGTGGGCCCCAGCCAAACGACCTCGGTGCCAGCCAGGGCTCGCCAAATCGATGGTCGGGGCAAGTTCTTGATTCCGGGCCTATGGGACATGCACGTGCACGCCGCGACTCCCTGGTTCGGGGAGTACTTCATGCCCCTCATGGTGGCCCACGGCGTCACCGCGGTGCGAGACATGTTCACCACCGCCGAAGCGGTCGCCGAGTGGCGGCGCCGGGTGACCAGCGGCCAGTGGCACGGGCCGCGGGTCGCGGCATTCGGTCAGCTGGTCGATGGGGCGCCCCCGATCTGGCCCGGCTCGGTGGTGGCCACGACCCCGGACGACGGGATCCGGATCGTGGACTCGATGAAGGCGGCTGGGGCAACCTTCGTCAAGGTCTACAGCCGGCTCCTGCCCGAGACCTTCCGGGCGATCGCCGAGCGATCGAAGGCCGTTGGGATTCCCTTCGCCGGTCATGTCCCGAGTCTGGTTCGGCCGGAAGAAGCGGCCCGACTCGGGATGCAGACCATCGAGCATCTCCAGCAGGCCATGCAGGGTTGCTCCGCCGCGGAGGAAGAGACGCTGGTCCAGTCGGCGGCGGCGGTGCGTTCACCGAAGGCCTGGGACTCCGCCGGGAGACTGTCCCGAGAAATGGCCGAGCGGGTGCTGGCGAGCTTCGACGCCGATCGGTGCCGGGCCTTGGGGCGGGCGTTCGCGGCTTCGGGAACCTGGATGGTGCCGACCTTCACGGTGCTCCGATCGATCTCGAAGCTCGATGACTCGACGCTGGCGGCCGATTCGCGGCTCGCCTATATCCCCGGCTTTCTCAAGTCCGGCTGGGACCCCAAGGTCGATTTCCGGTTTCGGATGTTGACCAGCGCCGATTGGGCGAGGCGGCGCCTCGTCTATGCTCGGCAGCTCGAGATCGCCCGGATTTTCCGGGAGGTCGGGGTTCGCTTCGTGGCCGGGACCGACCTGGCGAACCCTCATATCTTCCCCGGCAGCTCGCTCCACGACGAGTTGGCGATCTTCGTGTCGGTCGGCTTCACCCCCTCGGAGGCGCTTCGGGCCGCCACCTCGGAGCCGGCCCGGTTGCTCGGGATGAGTGAGCGGCTGGGTACCATCGCCGCCGGCAAGTTGGCTGACCTGGTATTGCTCGACGCCGATCCCTTGGAGGACATCGAAAACGTTCGGCGGGTGGCGGTGGTGGTGGCCGACGGCCGGGTGCTCGACGCCGTCACCCGAGAGCGGATCATGGCCGAGGCCCTCGAGCGGGCTCGGAAAGCCCCGGCGGGTCGCTGAGATGCGAGTGCTGCTCCAGCGGGTGGCCCGGGCGTCGGTGACGGTCGATGGGTCGGTTCGAGGGGCGATCGGCCGAGGCTTCTGCCTCCTGGTCGGCTTCACGCACGGCGATACCGGCGACGAGGTGCGGTGGATGGCGGACAAGGTGGCGGGCCTGCGGCTCTTCGGGGACGCCGAAGGCAAGATGAACCTCGGTCTCGCGGAGGTGGGTGGCGAGGTGCTGGTCGTCTCGCAGTTCACGCTCTACGGCGATGCCGCCAAGGGCCGGCGGCCGTCATTCATCGACGCGGCTCGCCCGGACACGGCGATCCCGCTCTACCAGGCGTTCTGCGAGGCGCTCCGGTTGGCCGGGCTCCGGGTTGCCACCGGCGAGTTCGGCGCCGAGATGATGGTCGAGATCCACAACGACGGTCCGGTGACGCTGATGCTCGAGCGGTCCCATGGATAACCAACCCTTGGTCCTCGCCTCCGGATCGCCCCGGCGGCGCCAGCTGCTCGAGATGCTGGGGATTCCGGTCGTCGTCACGGTCAGCGCGGTGCAGGAGATTCCGCTGCCCCGGGAAACGCCCGAGGGGTACTCGGCTCGGCTGGCGCGCGACAAGGCCCGGGCAGTCCCCGGGGCGTTGGTATTGGGCGCCGATACCGTCGTGGTCGTCGACGGGGCCATCCTCGAGAAGCCGGTCGACGCCGCGGACGCGCTTCGGATGCTCCGGCTGTTGCAGGGGCGGCGGCACCAGGTGGTGACCTCGATCTGCCTGATCGCCGACGGACGGGAGTATCAGGCGGCCGATACCACCACGGTGGTGTTCAAGCAGGCGAGCGACCAGACCCTGGAAGACTACATCGCCACCGGGGAGCCGATAGACAAGGCGGGGGCGTACGGGATCCAGGGGTACGGCGCGGCGCTGGTCGAGCGGATCGAGGGCGATTTCTTCAGCGTCATGGGACTGCCGGTGAGGCTGGTGTTGGAGCTCTTGGCGGCCGCGGGCCGGCCTTACCGGTTCGGCCGGTCGGAGTCCGCTGCTCCGATCCGGTAGACCGCCACCCGATCGCGTTTGCCGCGAAGCTCGACGTCGGGACAGCGGGCGAGTTCCGGGCGGATGGTGAGCGCTTCGACGAACGCTGCCGCGATCCGGATTTCGCCAGGGCCGGCGTCTTCGCAGAGACGGGAGGCGACGTTCACGGTGTCGCCGATGACGGTGTACTCGAGGCGCCGCTCGCTCCCGAGGTACCCGGCGAACACCTCGCCGTAGTTGAGGCCGATCCCGATCGCCAGCTCGGGGAACGAGGTGTGCCGCCAGCGGTCGTTCATCGAGGCGACCCGCTGGTGCATGGCCAGGGCCGCGGCGAGGGCCCGGTCGGCGTCGCCCGGCGCCGACAGCGGAGCGCCCCAGACCGCCATCACCGCGTCGCCGATGAACTTGTCCAGGGTGCCGCCGTGCTCGAACACGATGTCGGCCATCTCGGTGCAATACTCGGTCAGGAGCGAGCCTAACGAGTCCGGCGGGATCGACTCGGCGATCGTGGTGAACCCCCGGATGTCGCTGAACAACACGGCCGCGGGCCGCCGCTCCCCGGTCTGCCGGATGGCGCCCGGCTCCCGGGCGATCCGTTCGGCAACCTCGGGAGCGAAGAACCGCTCGAAATTGGCCCGGACCTGAGCTTCCCGCCGGCTCTCCTCCTCGTACCGCAGCTTGCCCAGGGTCACCGCCGCCAAGCCGCCGAAGGCAAAAAGCATGGTCGCGTCGCCTTCGCCGAAGGGCTCGCTCGCGGTCAGGGTGTCGACGTAGAGCGCCCCCAGGACCCGGTCGCGGGTCGCCAGGAGGGGCGTGCAGATGGCGGCGCGAACGCTCTGGAGCACCACCGATCCGCTGCCGAACCGACTATCGGCCTGGGCGTTCTCGGTCATGATCGGGTTCTTCTGTTCCACGGCCGCCCGGGCGATCGAGCGCGGCACCCGAACGCTGGCCGCGTCGCCGAGGCGGCTCTTGGAGCACGCTTGGACCAACTCGCCGGAGGCTTCGTCGAGCAGCAGCAACGAGACCCGATCGCACGGCAGCAGGTCGAAGGTGAGGTCGACCACCAGGTTGAGGAGCCGATTGGCGTCGATCTCTCCCGAGAGCCGTTTGGCGACGTCGAGCACCCGGGCCAGCTGGCGGGCCTGCACGTTGGTGGCGATGGCGGGGGCGGCGGCGAGCGCGTCGCGGGCCGCCCCGACGTCGAGCGGGCGGATCACGGTTCCGTCGGCGACGGCTTCGCCGGCTGGCGGCTCGGCACCGCTGGTCAGCCGATAGATCACCTTCCCGAAGGCGACCGTGTCGCCCGGGAGCAGGTCGCCGACGGTGACTCGGGCACCGTTGACCGTGGTGCCGTTCGAGCTGTTCAGGTCGCGGACCGCGACTCCGCTGGGGGTCGCGAGCAGTTCGGCATGCCGTCGCGACACCGTGGCGTCGGTGATCGCCACGGTGCACTCGGGGGCCCGCCCGATCAGCACCGGGCCCTCGACCGGAAAGGAATGTTCGTGGCCGACGCCCCTGAGGACCCAACTCATCTCGTCCTCGGGGCCGCGACGAGGTACTGCCCCGACCCGGCGAGGTCCGCCATGACCATGTCGGCGCCGACCCGGGCGGTTCGGAGGAACACGATCCGACCGTCGGGGAACGCCTGGGCGAGCAGGAGGGCCCGCTCGAAGGCCAGGTCGCTCCCATACCGCGTCCTGGCCCCGGACGGGGCGACGAAGTGCTGGGCATAGCTCAGGGTCAGCCGGCCGGCGAACTCGGCGGTGGCCTGCAGCTCGACGCCGTAGAGACCGGGCCGTGGCCGGATCGTTAGGCGCCGTTCGGTCGGGGCCGGGGCGACCACCAGTCGGGCGAAGAGACTGTTGTCCGGGGGCCCCCGGCGAATCAGGATCGTCCGGGGCTGGTTCGGTGGCACCACGACCGAGGTATCCTCCGGGGTGCCGCCGCCCGATTCGAGGACGAAAACGGAATCGATGTGGCTATCTGGCGGTAACGGCAACGCGCTGGGCGGGCCGGCGACGTTGGGCCGGGCCGCGCTTCCACCGCAGGCGGCCGCGATGAGGCAGAGCGACACGGCTCGGGCCACTATATTGCCGGAACGATGACCCATCGGTCGCTGTGGAGTGCCCTTGGCGTCATGGCTTCCCCTCTCGCCGGCCAGCAGTGGAACGATAGTACCTCGGTCGCGCTGGCGACCCGGGCGATCGAGCGACGCACGATCGCCGTGGCCGACTCGAGTCTCGCCGGCTACTCGGCCAAAGCGCGGGGCCTGATCACCTTTCGGGCCGACGTCGACCTCGACGAAGCCAGCTCGTCGCGGCTCTTGAAGGCGGACCGGGTCGAGGTCGAAGTGTATTGGCAACGGCCCGATCAGAGCAAGCAGATCATTCGAGCGTGGCAGGACACCACCCTGTTCCCCACCGGCATCTGGTACCATCGCGATCACCTCGGGATCGTCACCGACGACTTCGGCAACGCCATTCGTCTCGGTGATGGCGACGAAGTGCGCGACGTGGTGCATCCCTTCGCCCCGACCGGCTTGGTTCACTACGAATACCGGCTGGCCGACACCATCACTGTGACCCTCGGTTCCAGCCGCCTCGTCCTGGTCGGTCTCGAGGTCCGTCCCAAGGACCACCGGGCCCCCGCCGTGATCGGGCGGCTCTACCTCGACCGCGACCGTTTGCAGGTGGTCCGATCGGAGTTCGGGTTCACCCCGGCCAGCTACCTCGACCGGGAACTCGAGGACATCACCGTCCGGCTCGAGCGGGCGCTCTTCGAGGGTCGCTATTGGTTGCCCTATCGCCAGGTGATCGAGATTCGCCGCCGAACGACGGCCGTCCGGCTTCCGATTCGTACCGTCATTCGGGGTGACTGGCAGATCGGCGACCACGAAATCAACCCGGCATTGCCGCCGATCGAGTGGCGGGGACCCTCGGTCGCGGGAATGAGGCGCCCCGTCCGGGCCGGTCCACCGCTCGCGTTCGGCCCCCTGGTCGATTCCAGCCTGGCCGCGACCGGTCGGCTCGACGCCCTTCGACAGGAGGCCCGCGCGATCGCCCGGGGCAGGCTGCTCGATGGCCTTCCGCGCTTCGGCCTCTCGGTGAGCCGAATGAGCGACGTTGCGCGCTTCAATCGGGTGGAGGGGCTGGCGGTAGGCGGGGGGATCTCGCTCCGCGGCGCGATCGGCGATGAACTCCGGATTGGCGTGGGTTACGGGTTCGGTGACCGGCGGCTCTCGGGTCGGGTCAAGGCCACCGGCCGATTGGCTGGCTCGACGGTGACCCTCCGGGCGGAACGGGCCGTGTTCGATGTCGGCCAGTCGCCGGCGGCGAGCCCGCTCGTCAACTCGTTCTTGGGTCAGGAACTCGGGCGCGACCTCGGCGACTACGTCCGCCGAGACCTCCTGGGCCTCGGAATCCGGACCCGGCTCGGACCGGTCGCCACGGGGTCCGCGGAACTTGGCTGGGTGCGGAGCGAAGCCGCGGCGGTCGTCGCTCGGGCCGCCCATGGGGCTTTTCGCCCTAACTCGGTGCCAGGAGATCGGGGTCGTCTGTTCGGTCAAGTCGGTTTAACGTTTGATGGGTCCCGGTCCGTGGGCGAGCAGCGACGGGGCGAGTTCACCTTCGAGGCTGGCACGGGGTCGGGCGGTTTTGCCCGTGCCCTCGCGACCGGCGACTTCTCCGTTGGACTCACCGGCGGGACGTTGAGCGCCAGAGGAGTCCTCGGGGCTGCAATCGGGCGGCTCCCGCCGTGGCGCTCGATGGTCATCGGCGGTCAGGGGACCCTCCTCGGCCTGCCGCACCGAGCCTATGGGGGGCGGCGGATCGCGCTTGGATCGGCGGAGTGGCTTGCCGTGGTGCCGGCGCCCTCGCTTCCGCTGGGGCCATTCGGGCGGACCGGGTGGTCGCTGCGGATTGGGCCAGCGGTTTCGGCCGGGTGGGCCGCCGGGGCGGTCGAGGGCGCTCCGTGGGTGCCCTCGGCTGGCGTTCGGGTCGCGGTCGGCGGCGTCGTCGAGCTTTTCGACCGAACGGTTCGCCTGGAGCTCGGGCGGGGGCTCGGCGAGGGCGGCCACTGGGGCCTCGCGGTCGACCTACCCCGCCTCTGGTGGCCGTTGTTGTGAGCTTTCTTCGCGACAACTGTTGACCTACCCTCAAGCGCCTGGCGGCCCCAAGTTTAGGGGCAGTCGGATTCACGAAGCAGCCGGAGACCTCGATTTTGCGGCCGTTTGCTGACGAATGGGTTGTGCCCGCCCTGAGCTCGCTGGTTTCGGAGCAGGCGCTGGCGGCGATCCGGGACCAAGCCGAAGGGCCAAGCGCGTCGGTGTGGCAGGCGGTCCTCGATCGCCGGCTGGCGGCGGAGGATGCCGTCTTGGCCGCTGTCGCGGCCCGCTTCCGGATGCCGGTGGCCGACCTCGGGCAGGTCGGTCCGGACGTCGCCAGTCAGGTTCCCGAGCAGCTGGTTCGGCGGTTCAACGTGGTACCCCTCAGGCTGACCGATAGCCGGTTCGACGTCGCGGCCTCGAATCCGTTCGACATGGACGCCGAGAAGATGCTGGCGTTCGCCACGGGGCGCGAGGTGCGGTTGTTCCTCTGTTCTCCCAATCGGATCCGCGAGAAGCTCGACGAGGTGTATCGGCCCGACGATCTGGTCGAGCGGCTCCTCGACGGGATCACCGAGGAACTCGAGGTCACTCAGCTGCCGGACCAGCCCGAGGAGATCGCGGCGAGCGCCGAGGAGGCCCGGGCTCGGCCGATCATCAAGCTGGTCGATACCCTCCTGGCCGATGGGATCACCAGTCGGGCCAGCGACATCCACGTCGAATCGTCGGAGTCGGGGATGATCGTCCGATACCGGATCGACGGGGTCCTTCGCGAGGTGATGAAGATCCCCCGGTCGGCCGGGATCCCGCTCATCTCCCGGATCAAGATCATGTCGGGGATGGACATCGCCGATCGGCTCCGGCCCCAGGATGGCCGCTGCCGGGTTTCGGTCAACGGCAGCCCGGTCGATCTCCGGGTGTCGACCTTGCCGGCGTCGTTAGGCGAGAAGGTGGTCATCCGGATTCTCAATACCCGGTCGACCCTGCTGGCGATCGATGCCTTGGGACTGGACGAGGGCGAGCGGGAGACGATCCGGAGCCTGCTCGAGTACAAGGAGGGGATCATCCTGGTGACCGGTCCGACCGGGTCCGGGAAGACGACGACCCTCTACGCCGCGCTCCGAGAGGTCCAGGCCACCGGCGTCAACATCGTCATGTTGGAAGATCCGGTGGAGTATCGGCTCGGGCAGAGCATCGTCCAGGTTCAGATCAACGAGAAGGCCGGCCTCATCTTCCCGGCCGCCCTCCGGTCGATCCTCCGGCAGGATCCGGACGTGGTGCTGATCGGTGAGGTCCGGGACCGGGAGACGGCCCAGATCGCGGTCCAGGCCTCGTTGACCGGCCACTTGGTGCTCTCGACGCTCCATACCAATGACGCCCCCAACACCGTCACCCGGCTCCTCGACATGGGGATGGAGGCATACAAGATCGGGTCGGCGTTGCGGGGCATCGTGGCCCAGCGACTGATGCGGCGGCTGTGTCCCAACTGCCGGATCGAGGATCGCGACCACCTCCCGGCTCGACTGCAGGCCTACTTGTCTTCGACCGCCCAACGGTTCAAGGCGGTCGGCTGCGGCGACTGCGCTCAGACCGGTTACCGGGGGCGGTTCGGGATCGTCGAGATCATGGTCATGAATCCCGAGCTGGAACGGCTGGTGAGTTCGGGAGCGACCGCGGACCTGCTCGCCAAGGCCGCTCGGCAAAGCGGCATGCGATCGTTGTGCGAGAGTGGGCTTCGGCACGTGGCGACGGGCGAGACGTCGGTCGACGAGTTGCTCCGGGTGACCGAGCCGCCTCGGGAGGAGACGGTCGCGGCGGAGAAGCCCGCGGCGTCGCCACCATCGCGTGTCTCGCGGGCGGAGCCGACCCCCAGGCATTCCGGCTCCGTCCCCGCGATCGACGGCGGCGCGGCCTTCGAGCTGCTCGACGACGCCGAGTTGCCGCCGCCACGGTTCGAAGTGACCCGGAATGGCGCGGTGATCCTCTTGGTCGACGACGAGGACCAACTGCGCAAAGCGATGCGCGACCTGCTCGAACGCCAAGGGTATACCGTCGTCGAAGCGATCGACGGGGCGGCCGCGTTGGCCGAGATCGACCGGACCAATCCGGACCTGGTGATCCTCGACTTGAATCTGCCGGGCGTCGACGGCTACACGGTTCTCTCGCAGGTGCGCTCCCGAGAGACGACCCGCAACCTTCCGGTGATCGTGCTGACGGCCAAGGGCGACGAAGACAACGAGGTGCGGGTGCTTCAACTCGGCGCCGACGATTTCCTGACCAAGCCGTTCCGATCGCGGGCTCTCGCGGCGCGGCTCGAAACCGCGCTCGGCCGCCGGCGGGTGGTCTGACCGACCAGATCCGTCTGGTCGATGTCTACCCGTTCCGGCTGCTCGCGGACGGCATCGAGATTCTCGGGTTGCGGCGCAGCTCCGCCGGGCGCTGCGCCGGCGCCTGGGAGGCCGTTCACGGTCATGTGGAACGGGGCGAGACGGTTGCCGAGGCGGCCGTCCGCGAGCTCCGCGAGGAGACCGGCGCCATCCCGGAACGGGTCTACAACTTGAGTCGGGCGGAGTCGTTTTATCTCCATCGACTCGATCAAGTGGCCATCGTGCCCGCCTTCGCGGCGCGGATTCACCCGGACGTGGTGCCGACCCTTTCGGGCGAGCACGATGCCTGGCGCTGGGTGCCGATCGCCGGGGCCGACATGGTGCTCGCCTGGCCTCGAGCACATCGGGCCATTGCCGATCTGGCCGTGCTGCTTCGAACCGGGGACGCGGGCTTGCTCGAGGATACCCTGCGAGTGGTCTGATCGCCTAGTGGTCGGCCTGGTAGCTCGGGGCCGGCGCGGGCCGGCAGTGCCTTCAGTCCAGCAGCTCGGCGAAAAACGCGACGAGGTCGATCTCGAGCGGGGTGGCGGCGCCGGGCGGCATCCAGGTCAGTCGACGAACCACGATCTCCGGTCGGGAGTCGCCAGGCCGCCATCGCTCCACCAGCCTCGCATCGAGGTCGACGATCCAGAACTCGGCGACACCGGCGTCCTGAAACGCCGGCCGTTTGACGATCCGATCGTAGCGGGCGGCGTTAGCCGACGACACCTCGATCACCAGCGAGCGGGTGGGGCAACCTGGTGTGTTGTGCGAGTTACCAACCGAAAGCGAGCTTGGCACCCGCGAAGGTCACCACCAGGCCCAGGAGGAGCCGGATGGTCCGGACCGGGAACCGGCGGCTCCCCAGATAGGAGCCGAGGCCCCCAGCCGCGACCGCCACCACCGCGAGCGCCGGCGCGAAACTCGGCAGGGGCTGGCCGGTCTGGAGAAACCCTGCCAGCCCGGCAATCGAGTTTACCAGGATGAACGGGGCTGACACGGCGGCCGTTTCCTTGGTGCCGGCCCAATGGGCCAGGAGCATGACCGGGGTGAGGAATATCCCCCCGCCGGTCCCGGTCAGCCCAGCGAGGAACCCGAGCAAGGCTCCCACGCCCACGGCAATAGTCCATGAGGGAGCCCGCGGGGCGACCGGGTCGCGGAGCTGGGTCAGGAACCGGGCCGCCGACAATAGCAGCACCGCCCCGACGATCCGCTTGAACAGGTCGGTCGGGACGTCGATCGAACCACCGAGGTAGGCCGCGGGAACCGAGAGCAGGGCAAATGGCCAGAACAGCGACCACCGAAAATGGCCGGCGCGGAAGAACTGCCAGGTGCCCAGCGCCGCGACCAGGACGTTGAGGACCAACGCCGTCGGCCGGACCACGCTCGCCGAAAGCCCAGCCAAGGTGAGGACCGCGATGTACCCCGACGCCCCGGCGTGCCCGACGGCGGAGTAGAGGAAGGCGACCACACCGATGGCCGCGGCGATCAGCGCCGCCGTCATCAGCTGGTGCCCATGGCGTCTTGAATCAACTCGTCCAGTTCGCCGATCCCGTCGCCCTTGGCGCTCGAGGTGACCACGAGATCGTCCCGCTCCAACTCCAGCTCGTCCGCCCGGGCTGCCACCGCCCGGCGGAGCTGTGCCCGGGGGAGCTTGTCGGCCTTGGTCAGGGCGACGATCGTCTCCCGGCCAGTGTCCGCCAGCAGGTCGCGGATCCCGAGATCGTCAGCGGAGGGTGGGTGTCGCACATCGAGCAGCCACAGCACCGCTCGGAGCGTGGAGCGCCGCTCCACGACTCCGGCAACGAGCGTCCGCAGGCGGTGTCGCTCAGCCAGTGACAGCCGCGCATATCCATACCCGGGCAAGTCGATCAAGTAGAAACCAGGAAACCGGAACGCGTTCAGGAGCTGGGTCTTGCCGGGTGTGCCGCTGGTCCGGGCAATCTTGCGGCCCGCCAACGCGTTGATCAGGCTGGATTTTCCGACGTTGGAACGGCCGATGACCGCGATCTCGGGGAGCGACGGGGCGAGTACCTGCTTTGGATCAGGGAAGCTGCCGACGAACTCGACCGGCTGTTGGGCGAGCCGGGTCACGCCTCTTTGGCGACCCGGCGCTGCTCCGTGACCACCAGGGGGCCGGAATTCTCGTTGATCGACTCCGGAGTGATGACGACCTCGATCACGTCGTCTCGAGTCGGCAACTCGAACATGATATCGGTCATCACCGTCTCCAGGATCGACCGGAGTCCGCGGGCCCCGGTGCCTCGCTTCAGGGCCTTGCGTGCCACCGCCCGGAGGGCCTCCTGGTCGAAGGTGAGGCCGACGTCCTCCAACTCGAACAACTTGGTGTATTGCTTGGTGAGGGAGTTCTTGGGCTCGACCAGGATCCGGACCAGGGAGTCTTCATCGAGCGACTCGAGAGCCACGGCCACCGGCAGTCGGCCCACCAGCTCCGGGATCAACCCAAAACGAAGGAGATCGTCCGGCTCCACTTGGGCGAAGGGGTTTTTCCGGTCGATGTCGCGGGGGCCCTCGACGCCGCTCGCGGTCGAGAACCCGATGGTTTGGCGGCCGAGCCGGTTCTGGATGACCTTCTCGAGACCGTCGAACGCCCCCCCGCAGATGAAGAGGATGTCCTTGGTGTTGATCTGGATGTATTCCTGCTGCGGATGCTTCCGGCCGCCCTGAGGCGGAACGGACGCCACCGTGCCTTCGAGGATCTTGAGGAGCGCCTGCTGGACCCCTTCGCCCGAGACGTCGCGGGTGATACTCGGGTTCTCCGACTTGCGAGCGATCTTGTCGATCTCGTCGATGTAGACGATTCCGCGCTCGCACTCGGCGACGTCGAACTCGCCGGCCTGAAGGAGCCGCACCAGGATGTTCTCGACGTCCTCGCCGACGTACCCCGCTTCGGTCAGGGTCGTGGCGTCGGCGATAGTGAAGGGGACGTCCAGGATCCGGGCCAGCGTCTGGGCCAGGAGGGTTTTGCCCACGCCGGTCGGGCCGAGGAGGAGGATGTTCGACTTGTCCAGCTCGACTTGGCCATCGCGCCCCTGGGCGGCGTTGATTCGTTTGTAGTGGTTATAGACCGCGACGGCCAGGGTCCGCTTGGCGCGTTCCTGGCCGATGACGTACTGATCGAGGACGCCCTTGATCTCGGTCGGCGTCGGGACGTGGGTGATGTTATCCACCACCTCCCGCTCTTCGTCTTCGGCCAGGATTTCGTTGCAGAGGGTAATGCACTCGTTGCAGATATAGACCGACGGGCCCGAGATGAACTTTCGGACCGAATCCTTCGACTTGCCGCAGAATGAGCAGCGGAGGTGCTTGTCGTTGGACATGTCGGCTCGGGTCAGGGTACGAAACGGCCCCGCACCTCAAAGGTGGTCCAACCCCGGGCTTGGCGTCAAGGCCCTTGCGGCCCGGGGAGTCACTCGTTACGAACGACCTATCATGTTGTCTTCTTTAGAGTTACGATACCTGGATCAGACCGCGACCGGGGCCGGAACCTGCTTCGGTTCGAAGATCTGGTCGATGATCCCGTAGGCTTTCGCCTCTTCCGCGGACATGTACCGGTCACGGTCCGAGTCGCGCTCGATGACCTCCATCGGCTGACCGGTGTGCTGCGAGAACAGCTTGTTCATGAGCGACCGGGTGTGGAGGATCTCCCGAGCCGCGATCTCGATGTCGGCCGCGGTGCCCTGGGAGCCGCCGGACGGCTGGTGGATCATGATCCGGGCGTGGGGCAGGGCCGCTCGCTTCCCTTTGGCCCCGGTGGCCAGGAGGAAGGCGCCCATCGAGGCCGCCATCCCCATGCAGATGGTGTTCACCGGCGCCCGGAGGTGTTGCATGGTGTCGTAGATGGCAATGCCGCTGTGGACGTGGCCGCCCGGAGAATTGATGTACATGTAGATGTCTTTCTCGGGATTGTCGGCGTCGAGAAAGAGCAGCTGGGCAATGATGATGTTGGCGACGTCATCGTTGATGGCGGCCCCGAGAAACACGATCCGGTCCATCAAGAGCCGCGAGAAGATGTCGTAGGTCCGCTCGCCCCGGGGCGACCGTTCGATGATATAAGGGGGGTAGAGCATCTGGCTCACGACGTTACGCCTCCTTGACGGTCGACTGCGATTTGAGGAACTCGAACACCTTCTCCTCGGTGATGCCTCGTTCCAGCTCAGCTAGCCGCTTGGCCTTCTCGAGCTGGGCGTAGACCTCGTTGGGGCTGGTGCCCCGAGCCGCGGCCAAGGCGGCGATCCGGGCGTCGAGGTCGGCCTCGGTGCAGAAGAGCTTCTGCCCCTCGGCGATGGCTCCCAGGGCCAGCTCCCGTTTGACCTGACCTTCCGCGACGGGCCGGAACTCACCGTAGAACGCCTCGGCCCGTTCGTGGGGAATGTTGTAGGCGTGCAAATAGGCATGGAGGGCCCGGTCGACCAGCGACGGCGGGGCCGCAATTCCGTTGGCCTCGATCACCTGCTGGAGCAGTTGCTCCCGAACCCCGGCGTCCGCTTCCCGCTCGGCGGCTCGGGCCAAGTCCGACCGAACGACGGCTCGGAGGGCGTCCAAATCCTCGAAATCGCCCATCGATTTCGCGAAGTCATCGTCCAGCGGCGGCAATTCCTGGCGTTTGACCTCGTGAAGGGTGACCTGAACCCGTCGCGAGGTACCGCGCCGAGCGGGGTCGGGGTGGTCCTCCGGGAACTTGATCTCGGTCTCGGCCACCTCGCCAGGCTGCATCTTGAGGAACTGCTCTTCGAGCGCGGCGACCGTCTGCCCTTGGCCAATGACCACGGTGTACGATTGCGGCTTCTGGACGCCATCCGCCTCGATCGCGGCGACGTCGACCCGGACCATGTTCCCCTCGACCGGTGGCTGACCTTCGACTGGGAGCCAGGCTGCTCGGCTCTCTCGGAGCTGGTCGAGTTGTTCGCCAACCTGCTGGTCGGTGACCGGGGGCACCCGCCGCTCGACTTCAAAGCCGCCGAGCCTCGTCAGCTGGATCTCGGGCTTCACTTCGACGACCACCTCGAACTCCATCGGCTGGCCGTCTTCGAACTTGAGATTCCTGATCGACGGGTCGTTGACCGGCTTGAGGTCCTGGTCCGTGCGGGCCTTCTCCCAACCTTCCCGAACGACCTCCTCGACGATCCACTGTTTGATGGCGTCGCCGAACCGCTTTCGGACCACCTCGCCCGGTGCCTTGCCGGGTCGGAACCCAGGGATTCGAGCCCGCTTGGTGTACTCGGCCAGGGCCCGCTTCTCTGCGGCGTGAACGCGGTCGACGGGGACGCTGACTCGGAAGGCTCGGGACGCCGCGTCCTCGGCGGTCTTGGTAACGGTGATTTCTGTCATGGCTGGGACAAAGGTAACCGGGCGGGGGCCCCGGGGCATCCTCGGGGGCCCCTGGCGTAAGTCGCCAGGGGATAGGGGCTTATGCCTGCCTTGCTACTCCGCCTGGACGCGGATTTCGGTGGACTGGGACGCGGCGGCGGCCTTCACCACCAGCTTGAGGGCCTGGGCCGCGATCGGAATCCCGGCGCCAGCACCGATCAAAAAGAGGTTCGCCGCCAGGAGGCGCGGGGTCCATCGATTGACCAAGGCACGGTCTCTGGTGAGAAAGACCACAGCCGCGGCCAGGGCATTGACCACCACGATGCCCACAATGGCCAAGCGCAGCACCGTCGAACCGAACCCGCCGATCGAGGTCGCCAACTCATCCATGGATGGCCTCCGGCTATCACCCGAAGTACGGAGCGTCGAATGCGAACGGCGGGAGTCGAACCCGCACCCCGTAAGGGACAGGATCCTAAGTCCTGCGCGTCTGCCAGTTTCGCCACGTTCGCGCAGAACGTCGGTCGCTACCGGACCGAGCCGTTCCTTCTGGCGCTTTCGACCATTCTACAATAGCGATGATTTGGTTTCGCGGGAGGGTTTGTTTCGACCTGCAACTGCGCTACGGTCTTCGAAGCTTGGTGAGCTCCTCCGTGGCCCGGACCGCTTCCGCGAGGATCCTGGTGTGGAGGTCCCTGGCACCCTCGACCCTGCCGGTTCGGGCCATGGCTTCGAGCTGGCCGCACACCGAGGAGAGCAATGCCGCCCCGACCGACCCCGAACTTCCCTTGAGCGCGTGGGCGGCGGAGCGGATTTCGCTGGCGTTGTCGCCGGCCACCGACTGTTCCAGGCGGGTGAGGCGGCCCGGGAGGTCCTCGAGGAAGACGTCGATGAATTCGGTGACGACGTCCGGCTTACCGTCCTCCTGCAGCGTGCGATAGCTGTCGAGGATGCTCTCGTCGATGATCTGATTCGCTTCCACGGGCATGGTGACTCCGCTCGGCGTTCATTCGGCTTCTTCGTTGGATCATCGGCGCCAACCTCGGGGAACTTGAGGGGGCGATTAGATTTGTCCCGGCTCCGGTCGGCCGGGCGGGCCGGCCAGTCCGAGACGTGTCAAGGGAGATGGGATGAGCGAAACGAAGTTGGTTAGCCGAATGCGGGCCGTTGCGGTGCTCGCCGTGCTTGGGGCGTTGGGTTGCGAGCGGGCCGACCCTCGGCTAGAGGGACTCACGATCGGGATCGGCAAAGACAGCGCCCTGGCCGTCATGCAGGCTGCCCCGAACAAGCTGGAGCCGTACCTCATCAACGGCCTGTATATCGAAGGGATGTTCTACGCCAGGCCGGGCAAGACGGACTCGGCCAGCCTGGCGCCGCGGAAGATGACTCCTGTCGTTGCCGTCAACGGCAAGGTGACGGGATGGGGCTGGGACCACTGGGATTCGGTGGCGGCGGCCAACCGGATTCCGGTCGCGCCGAAGCCGTGAGTCTACCCGTTCGATTACTTGACTTTGACTCTGACGATTCGGGTCGGGGTCTGGACGTTCTCGCCCGCCACCGCGATCGATAGTGACACGATGGCGCCCGGCCGGGTCGCTCGGATCGCGGCTCGGAGATCCGCTTCGGTGCGGATCGGCTTGCCGTCGTATCCGGTGATGATCTCGACTCCGAACTGGGACGGCGGGGTGAGCAGACCGTCCGCGGGGCCGTAGGGGTCGACCGACTGGATGACGACGCCCCGGGTCGACGCCGGGAGGTTGAGTTCCTCGACCACCTGCGAATTCACCGTGGTCACGGAGACGCCGAGCCGGTCCCGGACCAGGCTGGCGTTCTCGCGGGCCTCTTCGTTCTCCGGCTCCTCCTCGTCGCCGCCGCGGGCGAGCTGGGTAACCGGTTGCTGAGCCTGAAGCCGGATGTTGAAGGTCTTCCGGACGCCGTTGTTGCGGGCGACCTCGACCTTGACGATTTCGCCCGGCTTCCGAAAGGCCACCAGCTGCTGGAGCTGGGCGACGTATTCGACCTTCTGGCCGTCGATCGAGACGATGATGTCGCCCGGCTGGAGTCCGGCCGCCTTCGCCGGCGAATCGTCGTTGCTGAAGGCCTCGAGCCGGACACCTGAGATCTCGTCGAGGCCGACCGCCTCGGCGTCGTTGGCGTTGGCTTCGGCCACGCTGACGCCTAGCGCCGCCCGTTCGACCTTGCCCTTGGCGATCAGCTGGTCCATCACCTGGCGGGCCAAGTCGATCGGAACGGCGAAGGCGTACCCGGCGCTCACTCCGGTCGGGCTGTAGATCGCCGAGTTGATCCCGATGACCTCGCCGCGGACGTTGAGGAGCGGTCCGCCCGAGTTCCCCCTATTAATCGCCGCGTCGGTCTGGATGAAGTCCTGGATCGACAGGTTGGTCGCCCCGGGCAGCGGCAACCGCCCCCGTCCCTTGGCGCTGATGATCCCCGAAGTCACCGTGAAGCTCAGGTTCTCGGAGAGCGGATTACCGACGGCCAGCACCCACTCGCCCACCCGGGCGGCGTTGCTCGAACCCAACGCCGCGGCGGTGAGACGAACGTCGTTGCGCGGCTCGATCTTGATCACGGCCACGTCGGTGCTGGCATCGGTCCCGACCACCTTGGCCTTGAACTCGTGACGATCCAACAGCCGCACAGTCACCTCGTCGGCCCCGTCGACCACGTGGTTATTGGTCAGGATATAGCCCTGGTCCGAGACGATGAAGCCGGAACCCGATCCCTGCTCGACCTGAGGCTCGTTGGGCTGGGCCGAATTGCGCCGGCGCGGGGTGCCGAAGAACTCCTCGAGGCCCCGAGGGAGCCGCTGTTGGGTGAGTTCTCGCTCGGTGCGCCGAGCCCTGATGTAGACCACGCTCGGCCGGACCTGGTCGGCCACCTCGGCGAAAGCATCGCTCAACGAGACCAGCGACGCTGCCGCCGGCGTTCTACCGGTCGAGGCCGGGCGGGGCTGGGTGGCCGCGGCCGGGATCACCTCGCTGGCCTCGGGCTTCTTGGTACGACTCTGGGCCAGGGAGGTGGTGGGCAGGTCGAGGAGACCGGCGAACATCAGACCGAGGGCGAAGGCCAGCCCCACCAACCCGCCGAACTTGAGCCAATTCAGTGATCGAATCGACATAATCTTCTCGAACTCGCATCCGTGGCGGTCTGGTGTTCTCTGACGAAGCTGCCCCCGCTGGGGCCCGCCACGGCCCTTGGGAATCGTCCCAGCGGAGGCATCCTTGCTTACAATATACGCGGATGCCCGGAACCCGGTTCCGGTCGCACCGGCCTACTTCTTGTTGTCGTCGACGATCTCGTAGTCCGCCTCGACGACGTCCTCCTGCTTCTTCTCGCCCGCGGCCTGCTCCGCCCCAGCCGGCCCGGATTCCGGAGCCGATTGGGTCGCCTGCTGGTAGAGGGACGCCCCGGCCGCTGAATAGGCGGTGTTGAGGTCGGCCAAGGCCTTGGTGATCCCAGCGGCGTCGCCGGCCCGGAGGGCCTGCTTGCCGGCCTCCACGGCCTGGTCGAGGTTGCTCTTCATGTCCGGCGCCAGCCGCTCGACCCATTCCTTGGAGTCCTTCTCGACCTTGTACACCAGCCCGTCGAGCTGGTTGCGGGCCTCGATCGCGTCACGGCGTTCTTTGTCGGCGGCGGCATTGGCCTCCGCCGTCTTGACCATCTTGTCGATCTCGGAGTCGGAGAGGCCGCTCGACGCCTCGATCCGGATCTTCTGCTCCTTGTTGGTCGCCTTGTCTTTCGCCGAGACGTGGAGAATGCCGTTGGCGTCGATGTCGAAGGTGACCTCGATCTGGGGCATGCTGCGCGGGGCCGGCGGAATCCCGGTCAACTGGAACTTGCCGATGGTCCGGTTGTCGGCCGCCATCTGGCGCTCGCCCTGGAGGACGTGAATCTCGACCGTGGTCTGGTTGTCCTCCGCCGTGGAGAACGTCTCCGACTTCTTGGTCGGAATGGTGGTATTGCGCTGGATCAGCACCGTGGTCACCCCACCGAGCGTCTCGATCCCGAGCGACAGGGGGGTGACGTCGAGGAGGAGCACATCCTTGACCTCGCCGCCGAGCACCCCGCCTTGGATCGCGGCTCCGATCGCGACGACCTCATCCGGGTTGACCGAGCGGTTCGGCTCTTTGCCAAAGAAGTTCTTGACGATCTCCTGGATCTTGGGGATTCGGGTCGATCCGCCGACCAGGATCACCTCGTCGATCCCCTTGGGGTCGAGGCCGGCATCCTTCAAGGCCTTCTCCATCGGGGGGATGGTCCGCTGAATCAGATCCTCCACCAGCTGCTCGAACTTGGCCCGAGTCAGAGTGATGTTGAGGTGCTTCGGTCCCGATTGATCGGCGGTGATGAACGGCAGATTGAGGTCGGTCTGTTGAGTGCTCGACAGCTCGCACTTGGCCTTCTCGGCGGCCTCCTTGAGCCGCTGGAGCGCCATCGGATCCTTGGACAGGTCGATCCCCTGATCCTTCTTGAACTCGGCCACCAGCCAATCGATCAACCGCTGGTCGAAGTCGTCGCCGCCCAGGTGGGTATCGCCGTTGGTGCTCTTGACCTCGAAGACGCCGTCGGCCAGCTCGAGAATCGAGATGTCGTAAGTGCCGCCGCCCAAGTCGAAGACGGCCACCTTTTCGTCCTTCTTCTTTTCGGTGCCGTACGCCAGCGCGGCCGCGGTCGGCTCGTTGATGATCCGGAGCACCTCGAGGCCCGCGATCTTGCCAGCATCCTTGGTGGCCTGCCGCTGGGCATCGTTGAAGTACGCCGGCACGGTGATGACCGCCTTGTCGACCGAGTGACCCAGGTAGTCCTCGGCGGTCTGCTTCATCTTCTGGAGGATCATCGCCGAAATTTCCGGCGGGGTGTAGGTCTTTCCGGCGATCTCCACCGAGGCCAGGCTGTTGGCCCCCGAGGCGACCTTGTACGGTACCCGCTTGGTCTCTTCGGTGATTTCGTTGATCCGGCGGCCCATGAACCGCTTGATCGAGAAGATGGTCTGCCTGGGGTTGGTGACGGCCTGCCGTTTGGCGACCTGGCCCACCAGCCGCTCGCCGTCTTTGGTGAAGGCGACGACCGACGGAGTGGTCCGCCCGCCCTCGGCGTTGGGGATGACGACCGGATCGCCGCCCTCCATTACCGCTACCACGGAGTTGGTGGTGCCGAGGTCGATGCCGATGATTTTCGAGGCCATAGATCTACTCGCTCATGCCAAGGGTGTCTCCGGAGTGGCCGTTTGGCCGCCTCCCGGATCGCGCGTACTTGTTGGCCAGGCGGTAGGGCAACCGCCGTACCTGCCAAACACGCCAAATTGGCAGAGGAGATCCGGCCCGAGCTACGCCGCCGGCGTGGGTGAGGGTTGGGCCGGTCGGGTTGCCAGGTTGGGCTCCCGCGGCGCGCCGGCGTAGGTCAGCCAGCTGTGCGGATCGGGCGCCTGGCCGGTGGTCACGGCCTGGAACCGTCGCTGGATGTCCCGAGTGACCGGGCCGGGTGTCCCGTTGCCGACCGGGATCTTGTCGACCGAACGAACCGGAGTGACCTCGACCGCGGTTCCGCAGAAGAAGACCTCGTCGGCGAGGTAGAGCATTTCCCTCGAGACCGGGCCTTCGTGGACTCGGTAGCCGGCGTCCCTGGTCAGGGTGACGATCGCGTCGCGGGTGATTCCCGGCAGGAGGGTTCCGTTGATCGGCGCGGTGTGAATCGCCCCGTCCTTGACCAGGAACACGTTTTGGCCGGATCCCTCGCTGACTCGGCCGTCGACGTCGAGGGCGATCCCTTCGCCGAACCCGTTGGCGAGGGCTTCCATCTTGACCAACATGCCGCTCAGGTAGTTCCCCGCCATCTTGGCCCCAGCGGGCAAGGTGTTAGGCGCGACCCGGGTCCAGGTCGACACCGTCGCGTCGACGCCCTTCTCGAACGCCTCGGGTCCGAGGTAGGCGCCCCAGGGCCAACAGGGGAGGTACACCTCCACCGGGCTCGCGAACGGTACCATCCCCGCCGCGCCGTAACCCCGAATCACCATCGGTCGGAGGTAACATTCCTCCAGGCCGTTCCGGTTGACCAGCTCGCAGCAAGCCGCCGCCAGCTCGTCGACCGAGTAGGACACCTCCATCCGGTAGATCTTGCAGGAGTTCTTGAGCCGGTGGAGGTGTTCCGACAGCCGGAAGATCGCCGGGCCTCGAGGAGTCCGGTAACAGCGGATGCCCTCGAACGCCGATGAGCCGAACTGCATGGAGTGCGAGAGGACGTGGACGGTGGCGTCGGCCCACTTGATGAACTTGCCGTCTTTCCAGATCCAACTGGTCTCGGTCAGTCGATGCATGGCGCCGGTTGTCGAGAGGTTCCCCGAATCTGGGATCAAAACACCCGCTCGGCAACCCGGTGAGTCCCTTATGTTCTACTGACCATGCGGGATTCTCGATGAACTCGATCTCCGGTCTGGCGCTCCTCCTCGTTGGCGTCCTGTTCGGCGCCTTCGGGCTGTATCGGCTCGGCGCCTGGCTCGGCGGCAAGAAGCTGCCCTGGGTTGGGGCGGCGTTCATGGCAGCCGGTCTCTTCGCGAGTCCGTGGCTCCTGATCGCCCTGCTCGATCGAGCTGGCGTGGTCGAGAAGGTCGTCGTCGCCGATCGCCGGGAGACGGTCTCGGTGGGCCTCAACGGCGCTCCCCGGGCCGAGCGCTGGATCTCGATCAAAGAGGCCGCCGGTACCGGCGGGTTGCGCCGAGTTCGCGCCGACCAGGAGAGCTACGATCTGGTGGCCTTCGGCGATCCGATCGAGGTCCGCTATCTGCCGATCTGGAAATCGTTCATCCGGCTGGAGCGGTCCCCGTCGTCGGCGTGGCTCGCCACCTTTCCGGCCTTCCGCTGGGGTATCGGCTTGCTGGCCGTCGCGGCGGTGACGTTCGGATTGCTGTTGTTCGGGGGGAAAGGCAGCAAGGGACTGATCCGCAGGGCGGTTGGCGCGGTCCTGCTCGGGCTTGGCTGCTACGCTGCGGTGGACCAGTTCGGTCCCTATTCCGGATCGGGGACCCCCGAGACCGCCGCCGAGCGCGGGCAGGGAACGATCAAGCGGATGTGGCGGGTCGCGAGCTTGTATCCGGCCAGTGCCAACCGCGATCGGCTCTTCGGGCTCGAACGCCCCTATCGGCTGGTCGCGTTCGAATTCACGCCGGCTCGGGGCCGAGGGCCGATCCTCGCCGTCGACGCGGTCGACGACGCCAGCGTGACCAACCTGGCGGTGGGTGACGCGGTAACCGTCCGGTACCTCAGGGCCAATCCTCGTCAAGCTCGAATCGACGCTGGAACTCGGCGGTTCGAACAAGACAACGCCACTGGCCGGCGGATCGCGGTGCTCTCGGCGCTCGGCGTGGTCGCCGGTCTGTTGGCCCTCCGAGCGCTGCTGGGCCGCTGACCGGCGCGGCCCGCTCGGGGCTACTGCAGCGCCACCAGGTCGATCTGGAAGACCAGCACCGCGTTGGGCGGGATCGGACCGGACCCGTTCCGTCCATAGCCCAGCTCGGATGGAATGATCGCCTTCCGGCGGCCGCCGACCTTCATGTCGCGGACCGCCTCGTCGAAGCCGGGGATGACCTGGCCCGACGCGATCGTGAACGCGAACGGCTGACTGGGTGGTTGGTTGGCATCGAACTGGGTGCCGTTGGCGAGCCACCCGATGTAATGGATCGAGGCCCGCTTGCCGTTGGTCGCGACGGCACCGTTGCCGACGGTGACGTCCTGGAGGTAGACGCCGGCGCTCGTCCTGGTGAATTGCGACAAGTTGATGCCGAGGGACGCCGCGAACTGGGTGTTCTCGATCGAGACCGGGTCTGGGGATCCGCCGTCGCTGCAAGCCGCCGTGGCGGCGAGGGCGACGAGTCCGGTGATCCGGTTCAACCGGCAGAAGGCGAACGACATGGTGCCGATCCTGAGCGCGAAAGGTGGTGGAGAGTGGGCGAGCCAACGCGGTCACGCAAGGGGCCCTCGGTCCGCCGCGGTCGATCCGATCACCGCCGCCGCGCTTGACCAGGTTCGATCGGCGATTGATCCTTGAGCCCACCCTTCCACTGCGGATCGACCATGGCCTCGCGATTCATCCTCGCCGTCCTGCTCGCAGCCGGCTGCCGGCCAGCCTCGGTGTCACCGGCCGGCACCGGAGACGGCTCCGGGTACGACTTGGTGATCGCCGGGGGCCGAATCATGGACGGCACCGGGAATCCCTGGTACCTGGCGGACGTCGCCATCCGGGGCGACCGAATCGTCCGGATCGCGCCTCCCGGGGCGATCGAGCCAAGCGCGGCCAAGACGACGGTGAACGCCTCGGGGTTGGCGGTGTCGCCCGGGTTTATCGACATCCAATCGCACTCGTGGGGGGCGCTCCTCTTCGGCGATGGCCGCCTGGTTGGCAAGGTGGCTCAGGGGGTCACCTCCGAAATCCTCGGGGAAGCGACCACGCCGGCGCCATCCAACGCCAACATCGACTCGTTGTACGACGGGTCCGACTCCGACGATCGGGGTCACGCCGAACGGGTCGGCGGATATCGGGGTGAGCACGGTTTCGACGCCTGGCTCACCGGGATGGAGCGGCACGGCAACTCGACCAACGTCGGCAGCTACCTCGGCGCCACGACCGTCCGCGCCTATGCCATGGGACGGCGTGAGGGGGCCCCCGACGCGGCCGCGCTCGACACCATGCGGGCCGTGGTCAGGAACGCGATGCGTGACGGCGCCTTCGGGATTTCGAGTGCCTTGATCTACCCGCCCGGCAGCTACGCCGGGACGGACGAGTTGATCGAGATGGCCAAGGCCATGGCACCGCTCCATGGGACATACATCACCCACATTCGGTCCGAAGAGAGCCAGTTGTTAGGCGCCCTCGACGAGGCGATTCGGATCGGGCGCGAGGGCGGTGTCCCGGTGGTGGTCTATCACCTCAAGGCGTCGGGCCAAGTCAACTGGCACCTCGCCGGCCCGGCCGTCACCAAGATCGACTCGGCACGCGGCGCGGGGCAGGACGTCAAGGCGACGATGTACCCCTACCCGGCGTCCGGAAACAACCTCTCGTCCTGCGTGCCAGCCTGGGCCCACGCCGACGGCAAGCTGCTCGACAACCTCGGGAACCCGGGTCTGAGGGATCGGATCCGACGCGAAATGGCGGATCGAGCGGCGAACGCGCCGGTCTACTGCCAACACAATCCGCCCAGTGCCTACCAGATCTCGGGCTTCACCAAGCCGGAGTGGCAGCGATTCCAGGGCTGGCGACTCGATGCGATCGCCAAGGCGATGGGCAGAGACTGGATCGACACCATCATCGAGCTGACCGTCGGGGAATCGAACCGGCTCGGCAAGATCACCTTCGGCATGTCGGACGCCAACGTGGCGATGATGATCGGGCAGCCCTGGGTGGTCATCGGGAGTGACGCGGCGGGCTATGATCCCGATTCGTCCAAGGCGCTGGTGCACCCCCGATCGTACGGGTCGTTCCCCCGAGTACTCGGCAAGTACGCCCGGGAGGAGCGGCTCTTCACGATGGAGGAGGCGGTCCGGAAGATGACGTGGTCGAACGCCCAGATCCTCGGGCTCCGGGATCGGGGAATGATCAAGGAAGGCATGGTGGCCGACATCGCGGTGTTCGACCCGGCCACGGTGATCGATCGAGCCACCTTCGAGCGGCCGCATCAGCTGTCGGAGGGGGTCCGCCACGTGTTCGTCGGCGGGGTGGCGGTCTGGTCGGATGGCAAGCACACCGGGGCCAGACCCGGCCGGGCCCTTCGGGGCGCGGGGTGGCGGCCCCGTTGACGGTGCCGTCTTCAATCGTCGAGGAGGAGAGATGATTCGATCCATCGGGGTGGCCGTTGCCTGTCTGGCCGTGGCGTCTTGCGCGGCCCCATCGCCGCGGCCCGCGTCGCCGCCCGCCCCTGGCGCGGCCGCCCCCGGGAACGAGCCTTGGTCGCTCCGGGCCGTCACCCCCGACACCAGCGACGGGATCCGGATCCTGGTCCTCCACGACATGGAGGGCCTCTCCGGGCAGACGATCCGGCCTCGTTCGACTTCGGGACGCCGCTGTATCCCAAGGGGCAGGAGCTGCTCGCCGCGGACATCAACGCGGTGGTCGAGGGGCTCTACCCGGGCGGCGCTACCGAGGTGAGAGTGGTCGACGGGCACGGCAGTGGTAACCCGGAGCCGGACCTGCGGCGCGACCTGCTCGACCAGCGGGCCACCCAGATCATCCGTGACGAGCCGTTCGACGGCTATTTCGACGTTCCAACTTCGAGCGGTTCGATGGCGTGGCGGTGGTTGGGATGCACTCGAAGACCGGGTCGCGCGGGTTCGCGGCGCACACCTTCACGCTCGGCATCGCGATCGCGTTCAACGGGCGGTTCGTCACCGAGACCGAGATCGTGGCGTTGAGCTGGGGGCGGGCGGGGACCCCGGTGATTTTCGGTTCGGGCGACGATCGTCTCGCCGCCGACCTGGCGACCATGCCGTGGATCGAATTCGTGACGGTGAAGAAGGCCACCGCCGCCCCCGGTTCCGGCGGCAGGGGCGCGGCGCTATCACGGGTACCGCTGAGGGCGGGGCCCGGGAGCTAATTCACCACCGGCAATCGGACCGCTGACGGATGGTCGGCGCCTCGATGGATCGTGATCGTCGGGCGTCCCCGGACCGGCGGCTTCTCGGTATTGTCGGCGTCGGCTCCCATGATGGTGACCCGGAGCCGATGACCGCGGTTGAACACCGTCGCCGTCGGTTGGAGGTCGAATAGCAGCTCGACCACTTGGCCGGGGAGCATCGGCTTCAGGTCGGCTTTGTGGTGGCGCCGCCACGGCAAGCCGAGGTTATTGAAAGGCGCCGTGGTGGTATCGCGGTGGGACGCCCGGAGCATTCCTTCGGTCACGTATCGTGAGAAGCCGCTCGAGTCCACCTCGGTGAGCACGGCGTAGAAATCGCCGTCGGGCTGATCGCTGCTCACGAAGAGCCGCACCACCGGATGCCCCACGACGGTGAGATCGCTGGCCAGGGGTTCGGTGGTATAGGTGACCGCCTTGCTCTCGTTGTCGGCCAGGTTCGGGTACTTCATCATGCCCTGGCCCACGGCGTTGTCCCAGCGGCTCGCCGTTCCCGTCGTCGTGGTCAGATCGACCAGGTATCGGTCGGAGCCGGGGTCGGATGCGGCCGTCGAAAGCCTGCCGTCGTTGGCCGATCGAGCGCTGCCCGAGGGGCCGCCGGCGAAGAAGAAGTCGGTGTTCTTGGCTTCGGGAAGCGGCCATTGGGTGGCGGTCTTCCACTGCCACTGGCCCGGCTCGATCATCAGGGCGTAGTTGATCGGCGGATCGCGGTCGACCCCGTTGTCGATGCCCTTGAGCCAGCGATCGAACCAGCGATGCTGCTCGGCCGAGATGATCCGCCCCTGCTCGACCGCGGTGGCGCTGTCGTGCCAAGCGTGGGCCCAGGCCCCCATGGTGACCCGGTCCGAGCCGGAGTAGTTCACCAGCCACTGCATCTCGTCGCGTGCGAAGACGTCGAACCAGCCCCCGAAGTGGTGGGCCGCCACGCCGGATTGGTTGATCTGCTCGAGCACGGCCGAGGGCTCGTGGCGGGCGTAGGCGTAGTCCTTGGTGTCGTGGTCGCGGAACCGGGCGGCGCGGAACTGCTCCAGCACGTTCCAGTTCTTCTCATGCTCCTTCAACGCTTGGGCGCGGAGTTCACCGGTGCTGTCGGCGTCGACCGGCGGCTCCGGGTAGACAACGTCGAGGCTCCGAGTCAGGATCCCCCAGTGGTGGATCATGTTCTCGCGGTAGATCCCGCCATCGTAGATCACGTCGTACATCCCGAACGCCGCGACGTTGGGGAAGATCGCTTTGAGGGCCGGATGCTTGGTGCTCGCCGCCTTGTACTGGGTGATCCCGAGATACGATCCGCCGAACATCCCGAGGTTGCCGTCGCACCAGGGTTGCTTGGTCATCCAGTCCATCACGTCGTAGGCGTCTCGGGACTCGGCCGGAGAGAAGAGCCCCTCGTAGCGGCCAAAGGAGGCGCCGCCGCCCCGGACCTGGACGACCACCACCGCGTATCCGTGCTTGACCAGGCGCTGGAGGGATTCGTTCCCGTCGACCTGGGAGGGCGCGCTTCGCCGAGCCAGCGCCGAGTCGTTCGGCGGTTCCTTGGAGTTGACGTTGCGGACGTCGCGGCTCGCCAAAACCGCCGCGGGCATCGGGCTGCCGCGCTGATAGCGGGAATGGGTCCACAGGGTGGGGAACCTGCCGTCGGCGACCTTGCCGCCGATGGCGGGGAGAATCACGTCGACGGCAAGCCGGGTGCCGTCGCGGGCGGTGACGTACTGCGAGGTGCGGACCCAACTGTCGTACTTGGCCTCGGTGTAGCCCTGGTAGCGGCCGAACTCGGAGACCTTGCCGTTAGCGCCGGTCGAGGGAGGGGCGGTCTCGCGCGGGGCACAGGCGGCAGCGAGGACGATCAGGAGGAGCCCGCGGGCGTTCATGGCGGCTGACTCGAGGGTAGCGATGACACGATATTGGCGCTCCACGGGGCAGGGCGCCAGGGGCAGGGCACCGGTAGGTTCCGTGCTCGGGCCAACAGTCGTCCTAACGGAGGCCGGCGCCGCGCGGGCACCGAATCGTTTATCGGCCGGTGCCGGGGACCATGGGCACGAAGCGCACCGGGAGGAGCCTTCGAACCGCGACCTTACCCGCCGAGTCTTTCTCGATCAGCCTGAGCTGCTGTCGGCCGGCTGCTTCGCCGACCGGCACGATCATTCGGCCGCTCGGGGCCAGCTGCGCGATCAGGGCCGGCGGAACAACCCGCGGCGCCGCGGTGACGATGATGGCATCGAACGGGGCCATCTCGGGCCAGCCCGCGTAGCCGTCGCCATGGCGGACCCGGACCGTGCGATACCCGAGCCGCTCGAGTCGGGTGCTCGCCGTTCGGGCCAGCTCGGGGACGATCTCCACCGAGTACACCTCACAGCCAAGCTGACCGAGGATGGCGGCTTGATATCCTGAACCGGTGCCGACCTCGAGCACCCGCATCTTTTGGCGGGGCCGGATGGCCTCCGTCATGTACCCGACGATGAAGGGCTGGGAGATGGTCTGACCCTGTCCGATCGGCAGGGGGCGATCCTCGTAGGCGTGTTCCAGGTCGTCCGGGCGGACGAACTCGTGGCGGGGGACCATGCCCATCGCGGCGAGCACGGCGGGGTCCCGGACGCCCTGTGCGGCGATCACTCGGACCATCGCGGCCCGACGGGCCAGGAAGACGTTTTCGCCGACCGGTTGGCCGGCCAGGTCCGGTGCCGAGGCGCCCGCGCCTCCGGCAACCATTGCGGCCCACACTCCGGGTCTGGTCCAGGCCATGCTCCAAGGTAGCCGGCTCGGGTGGCTTGCGGCATTTCGCGATGTCCGCCGGGTGCTTCGCCGCTCGGTCGCCATCAAGGTGCTTCGGCCCGAGCTGGCGGCTGCGATCGGCCGCGATCGGTTCCTCCGCGAGATCGAACTCGCCGCGGGCCTCCAGCATCCCCACATCCTCGGGCTGCTCGACTCCGGCGACGTCGAGGGGATGCTCTACTACATCATGCCGCTGGTGGAGGGCGAGAGCCTCCGCCAGTTGATCGTCAGGGAGCGCACCCTTCCCCATGGTCCGGCCGTTCGTCTCGCCAGCCAGGTTGCCGAGGCGCTCGACTACGCCCACCGCCGCGGGGTCATTCACCGGGACATCAAGCCGGAAAACGTCCTCCTCCAGGACGGTCAGGCCGCGGTGGCTGATTTCGGGATCGCGCTGGCGCTCGGGACGGGCGACGAGGGCCGTGAGCGCCTCACCGCGACCGGCTTTTCGCTCGGGACACCAGCGTACATGAGCCCCGAGCAGGTGACCGGCATGAGGGATCTCGACGGCCGAAGCGATCAGTACAGCCTCGGCTGCGTGCTGTTCGAGATGCTCACCGGGGCACCGCCGTTCCAGGGCCCGACCGCGCAGGCGGTGATGGTGAAACACGTCACGGAAGCCGCGCCGTCCCTCGCCGGCCCGATCGGCGCGGCCATCGCCCGGGCGCTCGCGAAGGACCCGGCGGCCCGCTTCGCGACGACAGCCGAATTCGCGGCCGCGCTGACCGGAACCCCGACCGCGGCCGTCGCCCTGGTCCCGATGGCGACCATCGTCGTCCTTCCGTTCGAGGACGCGAGCCCCAACCCCGACAGGCCCCGCCGGGTCCGAGCTAGCGAGTCGCCGGGGCTCGGGCCGGCATACTTGTCCCCGCCCCGCCCATCCGATACGTTCGACCAGCCTTTCAGGACGAGCCACCGAGGACAATGCCGATCGATGCCGCCGCTTTCGCCGCGGCCGTCAAGGATCGTTATCAGGTCGTGCGCCAGTTGGGCGCCGGGGGGATGGCCACCGTCTACCTTGCCCGCGACCTCCGACACGACCGCGACGTCGCGATCAAGGTGCTCCATCCCGAGCTGGCCGCCGTCCTCGGCGCGGAACGGTTCCTGATCGAGATCCGCACCACCGCCAACCTCCAGCACCCTCACATTCTTCCGTTGTTCGACTCCGGCGCCACCGATGGCACCGTGTTCTACGTGATGCCGTTCGTCGAGGGCGAATCGCTTCGCGACCGGCTCAACCGGGAGAAACAACTCCCGATCGACGACGCGGTCCGATTCGCGCGGGAGGTCGCCGGCGCGCTCGACTACGCCCACGGGCACGGTGTCATTCATCGCGACATCAAACCCGAAAACATTCTCCTCCACGGCGCTCACGCGCTGGTGGCGGATTTCGGGATCGCGCTCGCGGCCAGCCGCTCCGACGGCGGCAATCGGATGACCGAGACCGGAATGTCGCTCGGCACCCCGCATTACATGAGTCCCGAACAGGCGATGGGCGAGCGGACCCTCGACGCCCGGACCGATGTCTACGCCGTGGGGTGTGTGCTCCACGAGATGCTCACCGGCGAGCCGCCGTTCACCGGGCCCACGCCGCAGGCCATCGTCGCCAAGGTGGTGACCGAGCGCGCCGTCCCGCCGAGTCGGGTTCGAGACACTGTGCCCGCCTGGCTCGATCAGGTAGTCCGGACCGCACTCGAGAAGCTGCCGGCCGACCGCTACCAGTCGGCGGCGCGGTTGCTCGACGCGCTCGACGCGAAAGCGGCGACCGAGCCGGCGCAAGTGCCGAGTCGGGGCCGACGGACCGAGGCTCTGTTGGCTCTTGTCGCGCTTGCGGCGGCTGCCGCCGCGGCGTGGGGCTGGCTCCGGTCCCCCGAGACGACGAGCACTCCGACCTTCGCCACGCTCCTCCCGCCACCAGGCCGCCAGTTCGCCCTCCAGAATTCCTTCGGGGCGCTCTCTCCCGACGGCCGGCGATTCGCCTTCATCTCCACCTCCGCCTCCGGCGATCGCCAGCTCTGGGTCCGCGACTTGGCCAAGCCCGTCGCCGACTCTGTGGCCGGCACCGCCGGCGCCGAGGCGCCCTTCTGGTCGCCCGACGGCCGGACCGTGGGCTACCTCGCGTTAGGCAAGGTGTGGCTCCGTGGCCTCGACCAGGCGGCGCCCCGGCCGTTCTGCGAGGCGCCGCTCGCCAAGGGGGCCGCATGGGGTAGCCGGGGTGACATCGTGATCACCTTCGTGAGCGGGCTCGCGATCGGCCGGGCGGATCGCCCTGGCTGTGCCAGCCGGGTGGGGGATACCGTGTCGGCGGGCGTCTCCTGGATCCCGACGTTCTTTCCCGACGGGACCCGTTTTCTGATCACTGGCGAAAGCGGCGAGGAATCGGGGGCAATCGCATATCTGGGCCACACCGAGCGCCCTGGGCTCTCTCGAGTTTTCCCGGGACTGATCGCGGCGCACATCGTCGCGTCCGACCTGATGGTCTACGTCTCCAGCGGCTCCGAACGGGTGCTCGCGCAGCGATTCGATCCGGAACGCCTGTCATTTCTCGGCGACCCGGTACCCTTGGCAAGCGCCAGGAACAACAACGGGTATTGGCCGCCGGCTGCGCCGAGGCGGCCGTACCGGCACCGAAAAGCGCCAGACAGGCGAAAGCCGCCGCACAAGACGGGTGAGACGTGGTCCGCATTGGGATCCTCGAGAGGTGGGAGGTGAGGGCGAACGCCGGCTGGCCAGTTCTAACCACATCTGGTGCCCGGCAGCGGGCCCAATATCGCACCTACCGTGACGAGCGCAAGGGAGCAGGGGCCAGTACAGTATGCCGGCGAGCGCCTACCGGCCCCCTCCTCGTGTCAGGGCACCTGACTGCGGTATTTCTCGAACCATCCGTAGAGGGTCGTCAACTTGGAGGCCGCGTGAGAGGGGCGCCGCCGAATCCCGTGGGGCTCCTCCGGGACGCGAACCAGCACCGCGTCCACGCCACGCATCTTCAGGGCTTTGTAATACTGCTCCGACTCGGACATCGGGGTCCGCCAATCCTCTTCCCCGGTCATCACCAGGGTCGGCGTCTTGACGTTCTTGACGACCGAGAGCAGCGAGCGCTTGTCGTAGTTCTCCTGGTGATCCCAGGGAAAGCCTGGGAACCAGTTGTTCACCGACGACGGCGCCATGTCGGCCGTCAGCGAGAAGCTCTCCCAATTGATCACCGGATAGAACGCCAGCGCGGCCTTGAATCGGGGGGTGTTCCCGATCATCCAGGCGGTGAGAACCCCGCCGCCGCTGCCGCCCGTGACGAAGAGATTCCGCTCGTCGACATAGCCCTTGGCGATGACGGCGTCGACCCCCGAATTGAGGTCGTGGAAGTCGTCGCCGGGGTAGGCATGGTGGATCAGATTGCCGAACTCCTCGCCGTAGCTGGTGCTGCCGCGCGGGTTGGTGTAGAGCACCAGGTAGCCGGCCGCCGCCATCAGCTGTTTCTCGTCGTCGAACCGGTCGCCGTAGTTGGCGAACGGTCCCCCGTGGATCTCGAGGATGAGGGGGTACTTCCGGGACGGGTCGAACCCCGGCGGCTTGATGATCCAGCCATGGATCCTCCGCTGGTCCTTCGAGGAAGGCCACCAGAGTTCCTCGACCTCGCCTAACGTGCGGCTGGCGAGCACGTCGGCGTTGAGGGCGGTGAGCACCCGCGGCTGAGCCGCGGCCGACCGGAGCACGGCAATCTCCGAGGGAACTTTGGGGGTGCTCAGGGTGTAGGCGATCGATCCATCCCTGGCCACCGAGTAGCTCCCGCCGCCGTAGGCCGAGCTGCCACCCCCGAGATTCCGGACCTGGTCTTTCCAGGTGCCGTCCATTTGGAACAACGCCACCTTGGTGTTCCCCTGGTCGTCGTATTGGACGTAGATCCCGCGGCCATCCGCCGACCAGGTCGGGTTGCCAACCGATCGATCCAGTTTGCCGGAAACCGGCCGGGCGCCGCTCCCGTCGCGGTTCATCAGGTAGAGCAGAGTGTTCTGGTATCCTTGCTTCCGATCGTCGTAGCCCACGTAGGCGATCTGCCGCCCATCGGGCGAGACGGCCGGCGACTGGTCGGGCCCGAATCGTCGCGACAACTGCTTGGCCGCCCCGGCCGCGACCGAGAAGCTCCACAACTCGGTTTCCCGGGCGTTCCACTCCGGGTTCTCGCCCCGTCGAGCTGGCATGATCAACTCGGTTCCATCCGCGGACCAGGCCAGGCTGCCGCCTCCGGTGACCAGTCCGCCGTGGTGGTAGTTGCCCGAGGTGACCTGGGAGGCGGTCCCGCCGTCGGCCGAGACCACGAAGGCGTGGACGTAGCCGGGCGGGAGCTCGCCCAGCTGGTCGTACCGAAACACCAGCTTGTCGGTGTACTTGGGCACCGGGGCCCAAGTCCCGCCGGGCGGTGGAGTGAGCAACTGCCCCACCACCAGGGGTGGCTCCGGGACCCGCTTGAAGAACGCGATTCGGCTGCCGTCCGGGGCCCACTCGAGGCTGCTCGGCGGCTCGGTGAGGTTGGTGATCGCGTGGGTGGTGCCGGTGTCCATCCAACGGGCGTAGATCTGGGCCGCGCCATCTTTGTTGGAGACATAGGCGAGTCGCCGGCCATCCGGTGACCACCGGGGCGTCGATTCGGTGAACTTGCCCGAGGTAAGGGGCCGGTGCTCCGACCCATCGGCCTTGGCGAGCCAGAGGTTCGAGTAACGCCGATCGGTCAAGACATCCGACCACTGGCGGACGTAGACCACCCACTGGCCGTCCGGGGAGATCTGAGGATCGGCGCCGACCTCGAGCTGGAACAGATCGGCAGGGGTGAGCCGGCTCGGCTGCGCTGCAAGCGGGCCCGTGCTGGCGGCCAGGATCAAGGCCAAGGCCGTGAGGTCGAAGCGGGGCATGCCTACGGTCTCCGTTGGTGACCCGGAGATGGTAGCACCGCCCGGGCCGGCGTCAACCGCCGCCACCCTTGTGATCGGCCGCTTGGGGCGGTCAATTTGGGCCAGAGCCCTGTGGATTCGTCGGTCTTCGGAGGCACCGCCACATGCACCGTCCCCTCGTGTCGCTCCTGGCACTGATGTTCGCGGCCGGATCCGGCCGCGCCCAGACCAACCAAGCGCCGCCGGTGTCGCCGGTCGATCAGGTCATCCGCGCGGAGACGTTCGTCACGCCGCCGGCCTCCATCGCCGACGCGGTCCTGGCTCCGCGCCATAACCTGGTGGTACCGACACAGATCAACTCGAACCGGTCGCACTTCCTCCGCGAGGTCGGCGACGGCCCGGTGTCGATGGTCACCTTCTCCAAGCCGTTCCACGAGCTGGGCGGACTGTTCGTCGACTACCGAGCGAACCGAAGCCGAGCGCTGACGATCCGAAACAACGCGGGACTCGAGCTCATCTCGGCGACCGATGGCGGCAAGGTCTCGGTGGTCATTCCGGTCGGACTCCGGATTTCGGAGGCGACCTGGAGCCCCGATGGCAAGAGCGTGGCCTTCTTCGGTCATACCCCCGACGCTACCCACCTCTGGGTCAGCGATCTCACCGGGCGGGCTCGCCAGGTCACCCGCCAGCCCGTGCTGGCGACCTTGGCCACTCGTTTCGAGTGGAGCGACGACAGCCGCTCGCTGCTGGCGGTCTTGGTACCCGAGGGCCGGTCTGCGATGCCAGAGCGCCCGGCCGTCCCGACCGGCCCCCAGGTCAAACTTGCCGAGGAGACCGACAAGAACCGGCTCCGCAACTTCGCGAGCCTGCTGGCGACGCCATATGACCAGGCGCTGTTGGAGTGGCATACCACCGGGCAGCTGGTCTTGGTCGACGTCCAGACCAAGACGGTGGCGAAGATCGGGCAGCCTGCCATGATCGAGCGGGCCGACCTCTCGCCCGACGGCCGCTACCTGCGAGTGGGGCGGATGGTGAAGCCGTTCTCGTATATCGTCCCGGTGAGCAACTTCGGAACGATGGACGAGATTTGGGATCTCTCGGGCCGGATGCTCGCGAGGATCGGCGACGAGCCGCTCAACCTCGGGGCGGACACCGCGCGGGTGGCGACGGCTCCCGGGGTGGGCGGCGGCGACGGCCCGGTCAGGGGCAAGAGGGAAGTTGCCTGGCGCCGGGACGGCCAGGGATTGAGTTACCTCGAGCAGGAGCCCCGCGCCGACAGCGCGCCGCCGAACGACGATCCCGCCGGGCGCAGTCGGCGCAAGGACCGGCTCTATCAGTGGCGGGCGCCGTTCGACAGCGTCAGCCGATCGATCCTGTTCGAAAACGAGGGCCGGATCAGCAACGTCCGGTACGCCCCGGACCACAAGACGATCTTCGCGGGCGAACGGGTGGGGCAACAGCAGCACGAGTTTGCCGTCGTGCTGGCCGAACCGGCCAAGAAGCTGACGCTGGTCCGATATCGATCCGACGATCCCCGAGCCCATCCCGGTACCCTGCTGCTCGCGGACGGAACCGTGCCGCAGCCGAACCCGTTTGGCGGGTTCGGGGGCTTCGGGGGGTCGAGTGGTTCCGGGCAAGTGGTCGCCACGACAGCGGACGGCAACCATGTCTACTTCTACGGAACCGAGTACGCGGCGGACCCACTGGCGGTCGGTCCCAAGCGGTTCATCGACAAGACCTCGATTCGGGGAACGGTGCGGACTCGGCTCTACGAGAGCAGCAACGAGGGGGTCTCGGAGCGACTGTTGGCGGTGCGCGATCTCGCCACGCCGAGCCTGGTGGTCTCTCGGGAATCGCCGACGGCGGCTCCGCAGGCGTTCCTGCACGAGGGGGGGCGACGGGTCCAACTCACCCAGAACGTCGACCCCACTCCTGATCTGACCGCCGCGCCCCGCGAGAGCTTTCTGGTCGAGCGGCCCGATGGCTTCAAGTTCAAGGTCAACGTGACCTTGCCGCCCGGTCACCAGGCCGGTACCCGGCTCCCGGCGATGTTCTGGTTCTATCCCCGGGAGTTCGCGGGCCAGGAAGAATACGACCGCGGTGCCAAGACCCACGACAAGAATGCCTTCCCGTCGTTCAACGCCCGGTCGATGCAGTTCCTGGCCCGAGCCGGGTACGCGGTGGTGGAGCCCGACGCCCCGATCGTCGGCCCGGAGGGCCGCTGGAACAACAACTACGAGCACGATCTTCGGAACAACCTGGCGGCGGTGATCGACGAAGTGGACCGCCGCGGCCTCGTCGATCGGACCCGGATGGGAATCGGCGGCCACAGCTACGGCGCGTTCTCCACGGTCAACGCGATGGTGCACACCCCGTTCTTCAAGGCGGGCATCGCGGGCGACGGCAATTACAACCGCACCCTGACGCCGCTCGCCTTCCAGACCGAGCGCCGTGATTTGTGGGAGGCCAAGGACACCTACTTGTCGATGTCGCCGCTGCTGCACGCCAACAACCTCACCGGCGCGCTCTTGCTGTATCACGGCCTCGCCGATCAGAACGTGGGTACCGACCCGATCAATTCGCCTCGCCTCTTCCAGGCACTCAACGGGCTCGGGAAGACCGCCTCGATGTATCTCTATCCGTTCGAGGACCACGGCCCGGCGACCAAGGAAACCCTGCTCGATCTCTGGGGCCGATGGAGCGCCTGGTTGGATAAGTACGTCAAGAACGCGGGCAAGCCGGACGCCAAAGCCCGGCCGATCAGCGAGTAGCACGGTGTCCGACGCCAGCGAGGAGCGGCCAGCGGCCGACGGGGCATTCCGAACCACGCTGGCTCGGGTGCTCGCGGTCCAGGTCGTGACCCTGCTGGTGCTGTGGTGGCTTCAGGCTCGGTTCGGCCGGTAGCCGCGGATGCATCCGGTCAATTGGCTGATCGTCGCCGGGTACCTGGTGTATGTCGTGGTCGACGGACTCCGGCGCGCCAAGGGCACCACCGAGATCGAGGGGTACTTCCTCGCCAACCGGAGCTTGCCGTGGTGGGCCGTCGGTTTGAGCGTGATGGCCACCCAGCTCTCGGCGGTGACGATGATCGGGACCACCGGTCAGGGAGCCACCGACGGCCTCCGCTTCGTCCAGTTTTACTTCGGGTTGCCGCTCGCGATGGTGATTCTCGGGGTGACCTTGGTCCCGTTTCTGCACCGGGCCAAGGTGTTCACCGCCTACGAGTACCTCGAACGCCGGTTCGACGCCAAGACCCGCTCGCTCACCAGTCTGCTTTTCCTGCTCTCTCGCGGGATGTCGTGCGGGACGATCATCGCCGCTCCAGCGGTGGTGTTCTCCGCGATCTTCGGGTGGGACGTGATCTGGTCGGTGGCGCTGATCGGGATACCGACGGTCATCTACACCATGCTGGGTGGAGTGCAGGCCGTCACCTGGGCCGACGTCAAGCAGATGATCCTGATCGTCTTCGCGCTGGTCGCGGTCGTGGTGGTGTTGCTGGTGAAGCTGCCGGTGGGCCCCGCCGATGCGCTGGCGGTCGCTGGCTCGGTTGGGCGGCTCGACACCTTCGACTTCCGATTCACGCCCAATGAGACCTATACCTTCTGGTCGGGGGTGATCGGCGGCACCTTCCTGATGCTCTCCTACTTCGGGACCGATCAGAGCCAAGTGCAGCGCTATCTGACGGCCAAATCGGTCGCCGAGGCCCGAAGCTCGCTGCTGATGAGCGCCTACTGGAAGATCCCCCTTCAAGCCCTGGTGCTCTTGATCGGGGTCTTGGTCTTCGTGTTCTATCTGTTCAAGGCGCCCCCCCTCCTCTACAACCCGGCCCAAGCCGCCGAGGCTCGCCGCGGCGATCCGGCGGCGTTCAGCGCGCTGGAGCGGCGGTATGAAGCCGCCTTGGCGGAGCGGCGCACCGCCGCCCAGGGGATTGCCCGGGCCCGGGCCGCGGGAGACGTCGCCCAGGTCGAAGCGGCCAAGGGCCAGTTCCAAGCGGCGGACGCGGCCACCTCGGGGGTCCGCCTGGAGGCACTCGCGCTCGCGGGCGGGGCGTCGGGACCGGCCCGGGACGTCAACTACATCATGCCGCGGTTCGTGCTCGACGAGCTGCCGCTCGGCCTGGCCGGGATCTTCCTCGCGGCGATCATGGCCGCGGCGATGTCGAGCATCGCGGCCGAGCTGAACTCGCTCTCGACCGCGACGGTGATCGACTTCTATCGCCGGTGGCTCCGGCCGGTGGGGACCGACTCCCATTACCTGTTCGTCTCGAAGGCCGCGACCGCCGCCTGGGGGGTGTTCGCCTGCGTCGTGGCGACGTTCGCGGCCGACCTCGGGTCCCTGATCGAGGTGGTGAATCGATTCGGGTCGTTCTTCTATGGTTCGATTCTTGGTGTCTTCCTTCTCGCCATGCTTCGGGGCGCGACCGCCAGCGGCGCGGTGATCGGCCTGATCGCCGGGATGTCGATGGTCGCGGCCGTGTCGTTCGGGATGCCCGCGGTCTCGTTCCTGTGGCACAACGTGATCGGGGCGCTTACCGTAGTGTTCGTCGGGATGCTCGTCAGCGCGATCCGGCGGCCGCGACGGACCGGCTAGTCTCGCGGTCGACTCGGGAGGAAGCGGCATCAGCAACGGAGGGGCGGTGAGATTGCTTCGGATCATCGCGCTGTTGGCGGGGGTGGCGGTCGGGACGGCCCCGGCGCAGGTCAAACCGCCGTTCGCCCAGTTGGTGGAGCGGCTCTCCGAGCCGGGCGGTTTCTTTCCGAGCGACAACCTGGTGTCCAACGAGACGTCGTACCTCCATGTCCTGGGCGCCATGCGCCGGCTGGGCGTCTCGGGAGGGGTGTATCTCGGCGTCGGGCCCGAGCAGGGTTTCTCGTACATGGCCGCGATCAAGCCGACCTTGGCGTTGGTGGTCGACATCCGGCGCGACAACCTGCTGTTCCACCTGCTGATCAAGGCGATGTTCGGGATCGCCCGTAACCGGATGGAGTATCTGTCGCTGTTGTATGGTCGGCCGGCGCCGCCCGACCTGGTGATGTGGACCGACCTTCCGCTCGAGTCGTTGCTCGAGTACCTGGACGGCCGGCTTCCCGATTCGACCCTGCACGATCGGCAGCACCGCCGGCTGATGGGCCTGGTCGAGGGCTATGGCGTCCCGCTGAACGAGGTCGACCGGGCCACCCTCCGGCGATTCCACGACGAGTTCGCCTCCACCGGCCTCGATGTCCGATACTCGACCCGTGGTCGGGGGCCTCGGCTGATGTTCCCCACCAACCGGCGGCTCTATCTCGAGACCGACCTCGAGGGCGCCGCGGCGAGTTATCTGTCGAGCGAAGATCGCTGGCGGACCATTCGCGACCTCCAGCGGGCGGACAAAATCGTTCCGGTGGTTGGCGATCTGGCCGGCAGCGGCGCGATGCCGGCGATCGCGGCCTACCTCAAGGAGCAGCGACTGGAAGTCTCGGCGTTCTATCTCTCGAACGTGGAGTCGTACCTGTTCCGGTCGGGGGTCTTCCCGGCGTTCGTCGGGAACGTCCGGTCATTGCCCGCGGCGCCGAATGCCGTCTTGATTCGGAGCGGTTTCGGACGCTGGGGCGGGGCCCAGATCGCGATCGCGCCGGGACATTTCAGCGCCCCGGGCCTGCAGACCTTCGGCCGGTTCCTCGAGTTCACCAAACAACCCGAAGCGGTCGAGTACTGGGAGCTGGTCAGCGATGGATTGGAGCTTCCGGCGACCGCGGCGGTACCGCCGGGGTAGGGCCCGCCGACCCGCCCGGGGCCATCGACGCCGACCCAGCGACCCGGACCCCACCGCCCGCGGTCTTGGCGTGGTACATCGCGGCATCTGCCGACTGGAGCACCGTGGTGAGCAGCTGGCCTTGGCGCGGCAACCGGGCGATCCCGATGCTGGCGCCGCAGCTGGCGGTGCCCCCCGGAACCCGATAGGGCCGCCGGGCCTCGCCCAAAATTCGATCGGCCAAGGCCCCGCTCGCCTCGGGGTCGGTGTTGATCAGGATGACCACGAACTCGTCGCCGCCGACTCGGGCCACCACATCGGTCTCCCGCACGGCGGCCCGGAGGCGGTGGGCAAACTCTCGCAAGACGTGGTCGCCAGCCGTGTGTCCGAACTGGTCGTTGATTTCCTTGAACCGGTCGAGGTCGATGAAGAGCAGGGCATGGGCCGGTATCGCGCGCCGGCTCTGATCGACCGGGAGCCGTTGGACGGCGGTCTCGAGACCACGCCGATTGAGCAATCCGGTCAGCGGATCCTCGCTCGCGGCGCCCTCCGCTTCGAGCCGGCGGAGCCGCTCGTCGGTGACGTCGATGATGGTGACCGAGAGGTCATCTCCAACGGGACTGGCGATGACCCGGAACCAAAGATTGCCCGCCCCGATCGGCACCGGAATGTCGAAGGTATTGGTGATTCCCTGGCGCAAGGCGTCGAGCAGGTTCGGGAGCAGCGTCGGCGCCATGACCGGCACGGTCTCCGACACGGCCTTCCCGACCAGGTCCTTGTGATCGATGCCGAGATAGTATCCGGCGGCGGGATTGGCGAAGGTGCATTCGAAGTCGAGCGATGTCGACGAGGCGCTGAACAGGGGTCGGAGTCGGATGACGCCGTTGGGCGAGTGCTCGACGATGCTCCGAAGCAGGGTCTCCGATTCCCGCAGCGCCAGCTCCGATTGGCGCCGCTCGGTGATGTCGCGAATCGTCAGGGTGCGACCCCGATACTCGCCGCTCCGAGAGTAGAGGGGCTGGAAACTCACCGACCGGTGCCGATCGCCGTCGACGGCCACTTCCTCATGCACCTCGCCCGAGCGCATCGCCAACGACCGCAACTGTGGTGCACCCACCAGGATGGCGTCGAGGGTCTGGCCCAGCGCCCCGGTCGCCGGGAAGGTGAGCAGTCTGGTGGCGGCTTGGTTGAGCCTCACGACGGTGTCACGGGCGTCCATCAGCAGGAAGCCGTCCTTGGAGGCCCGCACCACCGAGCTGTAGGCGACCCGTTCGAGCCCGATGATTTCGAGCCGGAGGAAGATCGCCAGGAGCACCAGGCTCGAGATCGCCAAGGTGACCGCGGTGCGGGACTGATCGCTCGCGGGATTCGGCGCGATGGCGACCGCGTAGACGTTCACCAGGAAGGGCGCCAGTACCGCCAGCAGGGTGATGGCCGATTCGACCCGGGTCAACCGCGACCGGGAACCGAGCTCGCCTAACGGCCGCGCGCAAGACCGGGCCAATACCCCGACCGCGGCCGCCAAGCCACCCCACTGCGCCGGGAGGTACACCCAGGTGGCCCACCATCCGAATCGAGGGACGAACCGGAGACGCCCGGTCGGGCCGGTCGGCGGCTCGGCCCACATCAACTCGTGGATGGGGTTGGTCCAGACCAAGGCGATGGTGACCAGCGGGATCGCCAGCAGCACCAGCCAACCGGCCGTCGAGGGAGTCCAGGATTGGCCGGCGTAGAGCACGAACGCGACGACCGCGGGGACGATCAGCGCCGCGGTCGTGTAGAAGGCACTGATCGCGAGGTACTGTTCGAGCGGGTTGCGGGCGGTGGGGACGATCTGGCTGGTGACGATGTAGCCGGCGGCGGTGGCCGCGGCGAAGCCCGCCAGCCGAGCACCGACCAGGGTGCGGTTGCGGAGCAACGCTACCGCCATCGCGGCGTAGAGGAGCCCGCCGACGGCAACGAGGAGCAGAGAAAACACGGCCTGGTTCACGACGGTTTCCTGACCCGCCCTCCCTGGAAATTCAGTGGCCCGCTGGCCCCGAGCCGGCGAATTTCGTGCCCCGTCAGGCAGCGACTAACTCGTTGTATTGCTTTAGCTTGGCAGCTCAGACCGGGCCGAGGCGGCGGCCTGCCACGGCGGAAATGCCGAGATCGCGGGGGAAAGCAAGGGGGTCAGCGGATCTGGCGGAGGGCCCCGAGGATGGCCTCGTTGGTTGGCCGGATCTTGTAGTTCACCTCGGTGAACTTCCACCGGACGGTTCCCGAACGGTCGATCAGGTAGGTGGTCGGATGAGGCCAACCTCGGCCGGAGGGATTGAGGAGACCGTAGCGATCGATCACCCGGTGACCCGGGTCCGAGAGGAAGGTGATCTCGGTGGGGCGGCGGCCGTCCGTCGCGGCGATCCGATCGACCATCAGTTGGAGTTCCTTCCGGCCATCGACGGCGATGGCAAGGATCGCGGTGGTGGCCCGCTCCGACGGCGTCAACAAGTCACGCAGCTCACCGAGCTGCCCGGCGCACCATGGTCACCAGTGGCCTCGGTAGAACACCAGGATCACGTCGTGCGAGCCGCGGAAGGAGGACAGCGAAACCGGGGACCCGTCGAGCGACTCGAGAGTGAAATCCGGGGCTTGGGTCGCGACAGCCACCCGGCTGGTGTCGGTTGCCGGATAGGGGCCAGGATCCTTGGGACCGAGGGCTGGCTGAGCGGACAGGGCGGGGGCTGCCGCGAGGCTACCGGCCAGCAACAGAGCGGGGAGGTGGCTCTTCATGTTCTCCTCTCGTTCGAGTCGGGAAGGTAGACGCGCTCCGGGCCGGTCGCCAGCCGGCGTTGGCGATGGTCGGTCGGGGGCGGACGACCTCCGGTTGCGGTTCGGTTCCCTGGCGTGGAGATTCTCGATCCCAATCCGTTTCGGAGAACAGCATGCGCCTCGCCTTCGCCGCGGGCCTCGCCACGGCATCGCTGGCCGGGTGTGCCAAGCCATCGCAGCCGGCCGCCACCCCCAAGGACCTGGTCACCGACTTCACCGACCAGCTCGGAGCTCTCACCGCCCGGTCGTCGATGTACGCGAAGCACCTCCCGTCGGGGAAGACGGTGGAGATTCGGGCCGACCAGCCGATGAACACCCTGAGCGTCATCAAGATCCCGATCATGATCCAGGCCTTCCGCGACGCCGAGGCTGGTCGGCTCAAGCTGACCGACCGGTACCAGATCCGGCCCGAAGACCTCCGCCGGGGCAGCGGCCTGATTCAAACCTTCGACGTTGGCCTGGCCCCGAGTTATCGCGACTTGGTCGAGCAGATGATCATCACGAGCGACAATACCGCCACCGACATCCTGATCAAGACCGTCGGTCGGGAACGGGTCAACGAGATGCTGGCCCAGTTCGGTTATCAGGTGACCCGGCTCAACTGGCGGACGGCGGATCTCTTCAAGGCCGTGTGGGTCGCGGCCGATTCGGCCAACCTCTCGATGACCGATCGGCAGGTGTTCGAACGAGGCTTCCCGTCCGGCTCGAACTCCGGCCCCGATCTCGGGTTCAAGATCGAGGGCGACTCGACCCTGTGGCTCGGGGTGACGACGGCCCGGGAAATGTCGCGGATGCTCGAGGACATCCTGAACGCCAAGTTCGCGAGCAAGGAGTCGAGCGACCAGATGGTCGGGATGCTGCGGCGCCAGTTCTACAGCTCCCGGCTCCCCCGGATGCTCCAGTTCCGCGCCCCGGTGGAGGTCGCTCACAAGACCGGCGACTGGCCGCCGTTCGCGGGGAACGACGTCGGGATCCTCTTCTACCAGGGAGGTCCGACCGTGGTCTCGGTCTTCACCGGCCAGAGCACCGGCGACTTCTTCGAGCTCGAATCGACGATCGGCCGGATCGCCGAGCGACTCACCAAGGACTGGAAGTGACCATGGCGGGGTGGACTCGTCGCGAGGTTCTGGCTGCCGGCCTCGCGGCGCCCTGGCTGCCGGTCACCGGTCGCCCGACCCCGCCCGCGGTTCCGCTGGCGACCTTGCTCGATGGGCTCGTGCGAAAACACCGGATGCCGGGGGCCCTCGCGGCGGTCTGGCGCGACGGCAAGACCGAGATGGCCGCGGCTGGCGTGGCCAACCTCAATACCGGGGTGCCGATGACGGTCGATACCGGTTTTCTGACCGGATCGATCACCAAAGTCTGGACCTCGACGCTGGTGATGACGTTCGTCGACGACGGCACCCTCGCCCTCGACCGACCCGTCGAAACGTACTTGCCGCATTTTCGGTGGGCCGGCGGTTCGGTCACCGTGTTGCAGCTCCTCAATCATGCCAGTGGGTTCGACGCGGGCGATCTCCTGCTCGAGCTGGGTGACGGGCCAGCCGCGCACCGCCGCTACGCCGATATTCTGATGAGCGTGGGCCAGATTCATCGGCCGGGCGCCTATTCGTCGTACTGCAACGGTGCCTATATCCTGGCGGGGCATCTGCTCGAGTTCCTGACCGGCAGGAGCTTCGATCGGCTCCTGCGGGAACGGGTCGTCGAGCCCCTGGGCCTCGACCGGACGGTCACGGCCCCCGAGGAGGCGATTCTCCATCGGACCGCGGTGGGGAGCCTTCCGGATCCGGCGATCCCCGGTCGGCGGCGCGCCACACCGAAGTTCTTGCTGCCCAAATCGGCGGCGCCGGCGGGTTCCACCTTGATCACGACGTTGGCCGACCAACTGTCATTCGCCGCGATGCACATCGGGCGCGGGATCGGGCCGAGCGGCCGCCGCGTTCTCACCGACCAGAGCGCGGCCGCCATGGCGACCCGCACGATCGGGAGGCCGGTCGGCGGTGGCGCGTCGGGGATCGGTTGGGGCCTTCGGGGCCAGGGTCGCGATCTCCGATTGGCCCACAGTGGCGGCTCGAATGGCGGGATCGCCCAACTGGTGGTCTATCCCGAGCGACGACTCGCCTTCGCCTCGTTCGCCAACGCCATCGACAGCTACGGGTTCCACGCCGAGTTGCAGCAACGGGTCCTCGGCCAGGTCGTTCCGGCGCCGGCTCCGGCCTCGCCGCCGTTGCCGGCGGAGCCGAGGCGACCGTTGTCGCCGGAGTCGGTGGTGGGCCAGTACCGCCGCAAGTCGGAGATCCTGGTGGTGAGGCACGACGGCGGGAAGTTCGCGGCCGAACTCGTGGCGATTCCCGAGGACTTTGACGGCGGAGAGATCTACGGTCTCGGGCAACCACGGTTTGCCCTGGAGCAGACCGGACCGACCCAGCTCACCTCGATCGAGGCGGTCCAGTTGGGGCAGCGACAGAGCATCGATTTCCTGGAGCTCCGTCCGGACGGCCGGTACGATTTGGCCTACACCTCGAACCGGCTGTCACGGCGCGCGGACTGAATCGGCAGCCTGGGCGACCGGTGCCGTGAGGAAGGCCGTGACCGAATGCCAGACCTCGTTAGCTCTGGCGATTCCGATGTAGTGATCGCCGCCCTCGATCTTGAGGTAGCGAGCCCCCGCGATTCGGCTGGCGGCGCGATCGCCGTGTTCGATCGGGGCGTTGCGATCCGCCGTGCCGTGAATCACCAGGGTCGGCGCGACGATCCGTTCGAAGGCGTCGAACGCGAACCGTCCGAACTGCTCCCGGTCGTTGAGGTAGCCATCCCATCTCAGTTTGGTCGGATAACGATACCAGGCCAGCTCCAAGTACTCGGCGAGCAGCTCGGGTGAGGCCGCCAACCGGGCCTTGGTATCCAGGCTGAAGATCGGCGCCTCGAGCACGGCCGTGCCGGAGCGCTGGTACTGTCGCAGCTGCCACCACGCCGAGAAATCCTCCCCGAACACTCGGTCTCTCCAGCCGGGGGCGGCCGGTGGGGTGGGGGGCTGGACCTTCGGTCCGGATAGCGCGGCGATCAGCACCAGGGCGACGACCCGGCCGGGCGCGGCGGCCGCCAGCTCGAGCGCGGCGGGGCCGCCGCCGGAGATGCCGAGGATGGCGGCCCGAGGGACGCCTAACGAATCGAGCAGAGTCGTCACCGCCGCGGCCTGGTCAGCGGGGGCGCGCCCGGTCGCCAGCGGCGTTCCGAGGTATCCCGGCCGGGACACCGCGATGACCGCCAACCCTCGGTCGGCAAGAGGGCGGCCGAGCCGGAGCGCCTGATCGTAGCCGCCGAACGAGCCGGGAAGCACGACCACCGGCGGCCCCGCGCCGAGCCGGGCAAACTCCACCGGGCCCAGGTCGGTGGCTTGGACGGTGCCACCCCGAGCCAATCGCTCGAGGGTGCTCCGCCGCGACCATTGGTAGCCGGCCAGGATCGCGAGGTAGCCCGCGATGGCGAGGCAGAACACCGCGGCCAGTATGCGAGTCGTCCAACGACGGCGGCCGGTCACCGGGTCAGGTCCCCCGGAGGCCGACGTTGCGAACGATGCGATAGCGCGTAGCGGGCGACCTCCTCGACCCGCCAGGCGCGGCTGGAGTCGCTCCACCCAGTGGGCTCCGGACTGGTTACTAGCACGGTGCCGGTACTGAGGGTGTCGTAGGTCGCGAGGACTTTGGGGGCCGCTTGACCGGCGGAGCAGCCAAGTCCACCTGCACCAATGGCCGCGAGAACCCAGCGACGGAGCGCCATGGGATGCTCAGTGTATGGGGTTGGCTGGTTAGACGCGGGGCCGGCGGGAATGGTTGCCTCTCAGCGCGCGGCGTTCTTCCTCTTCGGGCAGCGTCATCTCCAGCCGAGCCGGGCCCCGGCGGCCAGCTCCTCCGACCGGGACACCGCGATGGCCGCCAACCCCGCTCGGCGAGCCGTCCAGCGACGGCAGCCGGTCACTGGGTCAGGTCGCGGGGAGGCTGACGTTGCGAACGATCAGCACGGTGACGTTGTCCGTGCCGCCGCCAGCCAGGGCGTCGCTCACCAGTTGGCGACAGCCTTCCTTCGAACTCGTCAACGTCTCCAAGCGGTTCCGGATTTGCTCGTCGGAAACATGCTTGGTGAGTCCGTCGCTGCACATCAGCACCACATCGCCGCGCTTGAGGTCGTGCCCGGTGACGGCCGGGGCCGCTTCCCGGCCGATGGCGCTGGCCAGAACGTTGCGAAACGGCGACCGGGCGACATCAGCTGGCTGTATCACCCCTTGATCGGCGAGGGCCTGCGCCATGGTCTGGTCTTGGGTGAGAAGCTCGAGCTTTCCGGCCCGGAGCCGGTAACACCGGCTATCGCCGACCTGGAGGAGGAAGAACCTGGGCCACACGGCGAGACCGAGGGTCAAGGTGGTGGCCATTCTCGCGAGGCCGAGTTCGACCGCTCGTTCGGACACCGCGTCATGGGTCGCCAGGGCCGCCGCGCGAAGCTCGGTCAGGAAGGCGTCGTCGTCCAGCTCACCGGCCCGATAGTAGCATTGCATGGTCCGGTTGACGTAGCTCGTGACCGTCTCGATGGTGATCCGGCTCGTCGCTTCACCACCTTCACTGCCCCCGACGCCATCGGCCACCATCGTAATGGAGGCGACCCGCTCGCTCACGGTTTCCAGGGCCGAGGGGTTCGGGAGGCTGGTGGTCCCGACCCGGACCGTCTTGTGCAACGTCGCGAAGAGGAAGTGGTCCTGATTCTCCTTGCGGACCAGTCCGACGTCGGTCAAACCAGCGGCATCGAGTTCGTCGTCACGCGGTTTTGGGTCGTCCATCGGAACCCCCCTGGCATCGCCAAGATACCACCGGGCACCGAGGACTGGTAAGCGGCCGCTAGGCGGCCTCGAGGAGGGTTCTGGTCCAGGCGGTGGCCGAACGATAAGCCTCTTGCACCCGGGCGGGCGCGGTGCCCATTTCGCCGGCCAGTCGCTCCATCCGCGGCCAGTCGCCTCGCTCCTGCGCCACCACCAGATCGAGCACCGGCCCGAACGGCGGCTCGTGGCCGAGCAGGCCGGTCCGAACCGCATGGTTGACCGCCATCGACTCGAGGAGCCGGTCGAGGGGCTCGTCCATCACGACGTCCATCACCGACAACAAGCCGGACAAGAAGAGGTCGAGGTCGGCCCTCGGCAGGCCGGTCGGTTCGGCGAGGAGTTCGGCGAGCCGGGCTCGGATCAGGGCGGTGGCGACCAGTTCGGCGGGCTTCCCCTCGGCCAGGCCTACCGTGGCAACCGCGGAGACCCACTTGCGCAACTCCCGGACACCGAGCAAACGGAGGGCGTGTTGAATCGTCTCGACCTGGAACCGCCAGCCGAAGCCCGCCGAGTTGAGGTAGCGGAGCAACCGAACCGAGAAGGCCACCTCCTCGCGGATCAGCCGCTCCACCCGGGCGAAGTCGATGTCCTGCTGGCCGACTTCCCGCAGCAGCCGGAGGTGGTTGGTTCGGGACGGGGAGGGCGCTTTCCGCCGGAGCATCTCCGGGCGGCAGAAGAAGTAGCCTTGAAACAAGTCGCAGCCGGCCGCTTCGGCCCGACGCCGTTCGTCGGGGGTTTCGATCTTCTCCGCGAGGATGGTCCGGCCGGGAGAACGGAGCCGATCGATGGCCTCGGGTGACGCCCCTGCCGGGTCCCGCCAGTCGATCTTGACGATGTCGGCCAAGGCCAGAAGCGGCTCGAGTTCGGGCCGGGCGACGAAGTCATCGAGGGCGATTCGGTAGCCGAGGTCTCTGGCCCGAGTGCAGGCGGCGAGCACCGCCGGATCCGGCGCGATCGTCTCGAGCACCTCGATCACGGCCCGCCCCGCGGGCAGCAGGGTGAACGCCTCGGCGACGAGCAGGTCGCGGGTCAGGTTGACGAACGCGGTCTTGTCGCCGACGAGTTGCTCGAATCCGAACCCCATCACGGTACGTTCGAGGCTCTGCCCCGAGGCCAGGTTCTGGTCGAGGGCCTCGAATCGGTTGAGCTCGCTCGACCGGAACAAGATCTCGTAGGCCGTCACGACGTCGTGCCGGTCGAAGATCGGTTGGCGGGCTATGAAAATGTCCGAGACCGGCATGCTTCCGGTTATCGGCGATTTTCCGGCCGGCTTGAAGAATGGAACGCTTGGGTGTCCTCGGCGGCGCCGGGTCAGCGCCGCGTGAAGATCACCCTGGTGGGGTCGTCGCCGACCGGGAAGAGGAGATAGAAGGAATCCTCGTTCTCGGTCTGCCCCTGGGTGGTGAAGATGGCGGGGCCGGTGGCGGTCTGGAAGGTGAAGACCATGTTGAGCCCGGATTCGAAACGAAGACCGTTCGCGGACAGCGTTCGCGTCCCGGTTTCTCCCATGGGCTGCCATTGGCCGGTTGCGGTCAAGGTGTTCGAGCTTTCGGTGATCGTCATGGTGAGCGAGGCGATGCCCAGGGCGTTGATGGTCGCCCTCCACTCGCCCGACAGGGAGGCCGGCCCCGACTCGTACCCGCATCCGAGCGACGTGGCCGTAACGGCGGCGAGCAACCAACGTGTCATTGACGACTCCCAGGTGCGCGCCGCTTGGCGAGGATCAGTACCTCGATCTCGTCGGGGCGCGGGTTGATGTAGTCGAGCCGGATCCGGCCGTCGTCGGTGAGCCGGACGGTGGCGGGAATGCTCGAATGGGTGAGCCGCCAGCCGGGCGGCAGCACGACCGCGTTCGCGGCGCGTCCAAAGGCTCGATCCCAGACCAGCGTCTCGCCGTCGCGACGGTAACGGGTCGAATCGGTGTACGTCTCGCTGATTCTGATCCGGGCGGTCCGCCCCTGTCGGACCGGCGCGAACGCGATGGCCACGGTGTCGGCCACGGTCCGGACCTCGAGGGCGGCACCGGTGTCGAGGTCGATGGCCGACGGGTTGCTGACCCGGCTTCCTGGCCGAACGATGTTGAGATACTGGCTCACCCCCGGCCGGTCCTCGGTGTAGTCGTGAAACAGGTCGAAGGTGTGGCTGTCAGGGTCTCGGAGGAAATAGACGATTTCACGGGTCTGGCTGGCCCGCTCGGAGAGTCGAGCCGGATCGACTGGGCGTTGGGCGGCGAGGTTCGACGCCATGACCACCACGACGGTTCCGATCGTCGCCGGTTTCATAGCCGCCGTCCCTTGACGGAGAGCGGAACCGGAGCCGGGCCCTCGCTCCAGAAACTGATCGAGGTCCGGCCGTCCGGGTGAGTCAGCACTTGCGACGGGTAGTTCACGCCGACGAGCTCGAACCCGGCAGGGAGCACGACGGCATTGCGGCGGATCGAGAGGGTCCTCTCGAAGATCACCAGGTCGCCGTCGACCCGATACGAGTCCGGGTCGCGGTAGGTCTTGATGATCCGGAGGCGCACCTCGCCGCTTCCGGGAACTGGGCGGGGCAGCGGCACCCGGATATAGCGGCCGGCGGTGTCGGCCGAGCCGAACCCCTCTCGCCGCGCGTCCCAGCCCGAAACGACCCGAAACCCGATTGGGCGGCCGGTCGCGGGATCGATGACCGATTCGTCGGACGCTTCGCTGCCGCGGCGGATGGGGTTGAAGAACACCCGGGCTCCAGGGGTGGTCACGGTGACGTCGTAGCTGATCTTGAAGCGGCCTGAGCCCGGCTCGAGCAGCTCGTAACGGGTGAACTCGTCGGCCACGTCGCGGGCGACTTGCGCTCGCAGGTCATCGCTTCCCGCGGCACCCAGCGCCCCGAGAACCGTTGCGAATTCGGCCCACCGGGCGCGCTGTGTCGGCATCATCGCTCCCCGAGGTGTGACTCAAGATAATCCTTTCCCCGTCGCTGGTCCGTAGTTTGCTGCCTAAGCCCTCAACGTGATCGATTTCGGATCATCGATGAAACGGCTTCGACCTGCAGTGATTGGCATCTGCCTGACCGTAATCTGGCTCGGGTGGGGTCCGCCGAGCCACAGCCCGGACGGCCTGACCGGGGCAACGTACGCCCGTTCCGTCCCCCTCTTCCCGGGTGCGTTGCTCGAAGCCGTGGAGGGGCAACAGTTCTACGACGAGCCAGCCGGCCCATTGCGGTTCGTGGCGACCTCGTGGTCCTTCGCGGTTTCCGGCCCGATGACGGGCGTCACCGACTTCTATCGGAATCGGCTTCCGATTCCACCCACCGAGCACGACGACGGTAGCCTGGTCTGGCGGTGGACCCCTCCGGGGGCCGCGAATGGCGAAGCGGTGGTCGTCCGGGTCGGCCTCGGCCGGGTTCGAATCGACGAGGTGGTTCGAGCCTTGAGCAGAACCTAACGAAAACTCTCGTTGACAGGCGGGGCGGCGGCCGGCAGCTTTGTCGGATGCGCTCCGTTTCGCGATCCGCCGGACTCGCCCTTCTCGCGGCCTGCGGGTCGGCGGCCCCACCGCCCGATGCCAACTCGGCTGGTGGATCGGCCGGGGCATGGTGCGACGCGATACCGCGCCAGGCGAATCAGGCGTTTCCGGTCGTCGCCGCCGGTTCCGAGTGGTTCGAGGTCCGCGATCTGGGTGACGGCGTGCTGGCGCTCTCGGAGCCGCGGCAATTCCAGGAAGTCATCTCGTACCTGATCGTCGGGCGGGATCGCGCCCTGCTGTTCGACTCGGGGCTTGGCATGGTGCCGATCCGGCCGGTGGTCGAGCGGCTCACCTCGCTGCCGGTGGTCGTCATCAACTCCCACACCCACTACGACCACGTCGGCGGCAACGCCGAGTTCGATTCGGTGCTCGCGGTCGAGACGGCCTACACCGGCGCCAACCAGTCGGGGTTTTCGCATGGCGAGCTGGCCGGCGAGGTTGCCGGGGAAAGCTTCTGCGGGGGCGCCGGGCGGCTGGTCGATACCGCCGGGTTCAGGACCCGGGCCTGGCGGGCCACCGGCCACATCGCCGACGGCGATTCGATCGACTTGGGGGGGCGGGTGCTCCGGGTGTGGCAGGTTCCCGGCCACACCCCGGATGCGGTGGCCCTGGAGGACAGGGCTTTGGGGCTGCTCTTCACCGGCGATAGCTACTACGACGGCCCCATCTGGCTCTATGTCCCGGAAACCGACCTCGACGCCTACGACAGCTCCATGGTCAAGTTATCTCTCCTGCCGGGTCTCCGCCGCCTGCATCCGGCGCACAACACCGTCTCGGCCGAGCCCGCTTCCTTGGCCCGGACCGTCTCGGTGCTCCGCCGGATTCGAGCCGGTGAGGTGGCGGGGGTCCCAGAGGCGAATGGCCGTCTGACGTTCCAGGCGAACGACATCACGATCCTGACGGCCAAGCCGGTGCTCGACGGTCGTCGAGCCGATCAGGGCCGAGGAGGTTCCGGGCTCACCGTTTGGGAGTGACCCGGGGCGACTCGACCTCCCCGAGCGTCCCGGGCGGTGGTTGCCAGCCATCGAGCCGCCGGGCCGCCCGGAACAGGCCGTCGGCCGCCTGGAGCGCCTTGCCCCGAAGCCGCGGCGGAAGGTCATGGTGGGCAAGGAATTCCGCGACGATCGATGCCGCGGCCGCGCTCTGGTGTCCGCTCATGGCGCCCAGCAGCCAGCCGGTGGGCATGAAGATGTCGCCGGTCCTTTTGACCTCGTCGATCAGCGCGAGGGTCGCCGCCAGGCGGCCGATGGCGTCGGCCGCTCGGAGCGGGTGGTTGAGATAGCCAAGGGTCTCGAGGACCCAGGACTCCCGGCGGCGCTGCTCGACATCGCGGAATCGATCATACACCGCGCTGAGAGCTGACTCATTCGGGGCCAGCGCTTGCCGGACGAACCGGAACCGGTCGCGGCGATCGGGATTCGTGATCCGGGCCTCCTGCTCGTCGAGGATGGCCTCAGCGTCCGGTACCCGCCGCAGGGCCAGCGCCTCCGCCAGGGAGGTGAACTGCGCTTCCTCGAGCGGCAGTCCCGGGATCGAGTCGGCCCGACGCCAGATCCGCTCGAGTCGCCCGGTTCCGTGAGGCGTCGTGGTGAGGTTGACCAGTGAATTGAAGAAGGATGCCTTGCGGCCGGGCTCGGCCGCCGCCGCCAGCGCTTGCCACAGCGCCGCTTCGGCGGGGGCCGCGACTCGGTTCCGCTCACCGGCCGAGAGGAAACGCCAGAAGGTGGCCGCCAACAGGTTCTGCAGTTGCTGGCTGATCAATGGGTCCGGCTCCTGGGGCAAGGCGGCGACCACCGCGTCCACCAGCCGGTCAGGCCCGAGCCGGCTGGCGAGCATTTCCTCGGCCAGCGCCTGCCAGGCCACGCTGCGGTGGAGCGGATTGGCCAGGCGGGCCGCATCGTCGGGCAGCCGTTCGAGGGTCCGGTCGTCGAGGACGAACCGCCCGTAACCCACGCCATCGGCTGCCGCGAGAATCAGCCGCGGCTCGGCCTCGAGCCGGACCAGCGCCCCGCCACCCCGAAGCCGCGCGACGACGGTCCGGACGGTGTCGGGGTCGACCAGGGCCAAGCTGAGATCCTGGGGCCAGTTGCGGCGCCGGGCCGCGGGATCGGTCTCGACCAGCCGGAGCGTTTTCGGTCCGGCCCGCTCGATCCGGACCGTGGGTCGGCCCGCGCGTTCGACCCAGGCGCGGCTCCATCCTCCGAGGTCATCCCCCGCGATCCGGCCAAGCACCGCGATCAAGTCGCCCCAGTCCGCATTGGCGTAGCGGTGCGCGGCCAGGTAGCGCCGGAGCCCGTCGCGCATCGCGGTCGGGCCGATCCGAAGCTCGAGCTGGCGCATGACGATCGGCGCCTTCTGGTAGATGATCGCCCCGTAGAGCGAACCGGCGTCCGCGAGGTTGTCGAGCGGCTGGCGGATCGGATTGGTCCCGGCGGTTCGATCGACGTCGGACGCGGTGGGATGGTGAGCCAGGAAGAACCGGAGCTGGTGGTTGAGATCGGGAAAGGCTGGCTCGACGATCTTGGCCGCCATGAAGTTGGCGAATACCTCCTTCATCCAGACGTCGTCGAACCACCGCATGGTGACGAGATCGCCGAACCACATGTGGGCGGTTTCATGGGCGATGAGCGAGGCCCGGCCAAGGAGCTGGGTCCGAGTGGCTGCTCGCTCCAGAAAGAGGCTCGACGCGTTGTACCACACCGCGCCCGGATGCTCCATCCCGCCGAACTGAAAGGCCGGGATCGCGAAGAAGTCGAACTTCTCGAACGGGTAGGGAATCCCGGTGTAGTCCTCGAGCCACCGCAATGCCGCGGCGTGGAGATCGAAGACGGCGTCGCGATTGCGGGCGACCTTCGCGGAATCGGTCTCCCGGTGATACATCGTGAACCGGCGGCCGTCGCGAACGGCTTCCTCTTGGCGGAGGCGGCCGGCGGCAAACGAAATCAGGTAGCTCGAGATCGGCTCGGTTTCCGCGAATCGAACCTGGCGGGTCGACCCGCTGGTGTCGGCCCCGATCACCGACCCATTCGCGACCGCGTTCCAGGAGGTGGGTACCGTCAGCGTCAACTGGATCCGGGCTTTGAGATCCGGCTGGTCGAAGCATGGAAACGCGGTCGAGGCCCGGTCGGGAACGAACAGGGCGTAGAAGAACTCTTCCCGCCGGTTCAACGCGAGGTCGGTGGCGATGAAGGCGACTTCGATCCGATTCGAGCCGACGACGACCGCGGCGGCCGGGATGGTGATGTGGTCCACCGAGAGCAGGGGGGTCACCGGCTTGCCGTTGACGGTGATCGATCCGACGTTGGCGGGTGGGGCCCGGAAATCGAGGACCACGTCGGTCCGCCGGAGCAGCCGGAACCCGATCGTGACGGTGCCGTTAACCGGCGCGGAGCGGACCTCGGGAATGGCGAGCGAGAGGTGATACCGCAACTCGGCGATCGCGGCCCGTCGATGAAGGGCCAGCGCCCGGGAGATTCCCGGCCCTACTCCCGGTGTCTGGGCCCGGGTCGCCGGAACCGCGAGGAGCCAGCCCAGCGTGGCGAGGGCGATCCCCGAGCGCAGCCGACGTGACAGCGGCTTACCCCACCGCGCGAGCGACATCGATGGTCCGGCCGTCTTTTCGCGGAAATCGGGCGAATAGGCCGACGATGCCGGCGAGGTCTCGATCGGGATCGTCGCTGTACGGCGGGGGCGGCAGCAAGCCGATCACCCGACGCCCCCAATCGAGATAGACCGGGAGCACGATCGCGTCCGCCTGGCGAGCGATCCGATAGAAGCCGGTCTTCCATTTGGCCCCGAAGGTCCGGGTGCCCTCGGGGGCCATCCCCAGCAGGATCGACGGCGATCGCTGGATCTCGGTGACGACTTGTTCGACGAAGCCGCGGGACGCCCCCCGATCCACCGGAATGCCGCCGAGCCACTTGAGCAGCAAGCCGAGCGGAAACCAGAAAAGCTCTTTCTTCCCGATGAACCGGACTCGAAGGTTCCAGCAGAACACCAGGCCGATTGCGATCAGAAAATCGAGATTCGACGAGTGAGGCGCCACCACAGCGACGATCCTGGGATGGTCGGGCAGGTCGCCTTCGATGGTCCAGCCGAGCCGGCGGAGGATGGCCCGGCCCAACCACCGCGTCAGCGGGCCGCCGCGCCGGCCGATCGAAGCCGGCAGGGCCCGGCGCCCCGGGTCAGGACGCATCGCCGCGAAGCCGCCGACCGACCAGTTCGGCTTGCTCCATCACCCGGAGCAGGTTGCCGCTCCAGAGCTTGGCGATCTGCTCCTCGGTGTAGCCGCGGCGGACCAGCTCGACGGTCACGTTCATTGTCTCCGAAGCGTTGCTCCACCCGGTCACCCCGCCGCCGCCGTCGAAGTCGGAGCTGATACCGACATGATCGAGCCCGATCAACTTGACGGCGTAGTCGATGTGGTCCACCAGGTCCTTGACCGTCGCGCGGGGTGGCGGAGGAAACTGGCGGTCGATCTCGGCCATCCGGGCCCGGTAGGCGGCCATCCGCTCCTCCGAACCGGATGGATTGCCGATCTCGCGCCGGAGCGACGCGATGGCCTGCTGCCGTTCCGGCGTTTCGGTCTGGCACTTGAGGTAGCTGTTGAAGGCGACGACCTGCACCACGCCGCCATTCTGCTTCAAGGCCCGGAGCTGGTCGTCGTCGAGGTTGCGGCTGTGGTTGCAGAGGGCCCGTACCGCCGAATGGGAGGCGATCAGTGGTGCCTGGCTGAGGGACACGGTCTCCATCATCGAGGCCTTCGATGGATGGGAGACGTCCACCATGATCCCCCATTTGTTCAGCTCGGCCACGACTTGCCGACCTAACGCCGAGAGGCCGTTGTGGAGCCAAACGCCATCTCGTTCCCCGGTGTTGGAGTCCGACAACTGGCTGTGCCCGTTGTGCGCCAGGGAGAGGTATCGGGCCCCCAGTTCGGCGAACTTCCGGACGTTGGCCAGGTCGGTACCGAGTTGGTACCCGTTTTCGACCCCGATCAGGGCGACCTTCCGGCCCGACTGGTAGATCCGGCGGACGTCGGCGGCGGTGCGGGCGAGGTTGACCCGGGTGGGCGCCAACTCGCCGGTGAGCCGATGGATTGCCTCGAATTTGGCGATCGCCTCGGCGTGGGCGCGGGCATAGGCTGCCGGCGAGAAGTCCTGCGCCTGTCCCACGAAGACGATGAAGAACGCCGCGTCCAGACCGCCTTCTTCCATGGCTGGCAGGTTGACCTGGGTCGGCAGCTTGGTGGCGTAGCTCTTCTCCCGGGTGAAGTTCGCCGGGTTGATGTCCACGTGGGTGTCGAGCGTGAGCACCCGTTCATGGATCGCCCGGGCTCGGGCGACCAGATCGGGAGGGTCTTGGGCGAGTACGGTCGTGACGGTGACGGTTGCCATGGCGGAGAGGATGAGGTGGAAAGGCATGCTGTCTCGTCGGTAGGATCGGCGGAAAGTTAGCTAGATGTAGTGCCGGACGATCAGGACCGCGGTCGAGATGCCGGACACCGCCAACACCGCCGGGCGGACGCCCTTGGCGTCGACGTGGCCGATGAGCCGGTGGGACGCCATGAAGCCCAGGGCGACGCCCGGACACAACGCCAGACCGAGCGCCAAGTCTCGAAGCCCGAACCGATTCACCAGGGCGAGCCCCGCGGCCGAGAGCACGGCCCCGATGGTGAAGTAGGCCGACAGGGTACCGCGGAACGTCGGGCCGCCGGCATGCTGGTAGACGATGGCCATCGGCGGGCCACCGATGGCGGTGGCCGTTCCCATGATGCCGGAGGCGAGACCGGCCCCGACCAGGGTCGGAGGGGACAGGGGAAAACGAAGGCCCAGCGCGGTGATGGCGACGCCGGTCAGGACCAGCCCGCCGAAGAAGAGGTCCATCCCCTGCTGGGAGAGCCCGCGCATGATGGCGACCGCCACCGCGATCCCGATCAGGCGGCCACCTAACGACCATCCCAGATCGGGGACCCGCACGGCCCGCCATTCGCGGCGGGCCATCAGGGCGGTCAGGGCGAGATTGCCGATCAAGAGCGGGCCCGGCGCCAGGCGGCCATCGATCAACGCCAGCAGCGGCGCGGCGAACAAGGCCAGGCCGAATCCGATGCTGCCTTGAAGCGCCGAACCGATGGCCATGACCACGGTGACGGCGGCAAACTGCGCCCCGGTCATCGGCCGGCGCGGTCCTTGTCGTTCTGGGCCCGAATCAGGTCGCGCGCTCGCTGCCACTCGGCATCGCCCCAGGCGAACAACTCCTGGAACGACCCGTTGTTGGCGAGATGACCGGCGCCGTCGAGCGCGATGGTCTGCCCGGTGAGCCAGCCACAGTGGTCGGAGAGGAGGAACACGGCCAGGTTGTTCAGTTCGTCGGTCGTCCCGACTCGCCCCATCGGATTGGGGGCCTTGGTGGTCTCGCCGCCGGGCGACAGGCGCTTGGTCATCCCCTCCGTCGGGATCACTCCAGGCGCGATGGCGTTGAGCCGGATGCCGTAGCGGCCCCATTCCACCGCGAGCGACCGGGTCATCACGTGTACCCCGGCCTTGGCCATCGCGGACGGGACCACGAACGGTGAGCCAGTCCAGACCCAGGTTACCACGATCGACACCACCGAACCCGGATTCCCGCCTTTGATCCACCGCTTCCCGACCGCGTGGGTCACGTAAAAGGTTCCGTGGAGGACGATGTTGGCGACCGCGTCGAACCCTTTTGGCGACAGATCTTCGGTCCGGGAGATGAAGTTGCCCGCCGCGTTGTTGACCAACCCGGTCAGCGGGCCGCCGTCGCTCCAGATCCACTGGACCATGTCGTCGACGGCTTGGGAGTCTCGAATGTCGATGGCCCGCGCCTTCACCGAGCCTCCATACCTGGCCATCATCTCCGCCGCCGCCGCGTCGAGGACCGCTTGGCGCCGGCCGCAGATGTAGACCTCGGCCCCGAGTGACAAGAACCGCTCGGCCATGGCCCGACCGAGGCCGGTGCCGCCACCGGTGACGAGGATCCGGTGCGCCGAGAGCAGGTTGGGCTGGAACACGGACGAGTCCTGGTATCTGAGCGGCCGGAAGATACTGTGGCCTTGGCCGCCGCGCTCCCGAGCAACTTCGGGACGGCCGGCGATGCCACCACCGCTGCGGCGCGCCGGTTCGTGGCTATCTTGCGGGGTGTCCAAAATCCCGCTTCTCCTGATCGCCGCCGGGCTGTCCTGGCCCGTTTCGGCCCAGGCCCAGATCCCGACGGACCCCGTCTTCACGAGCCGGCGAACGTTCCGGGAGGAACACCTCGAGCGGACCTACGGCGAAACCCGGGCGGCGATGCAACGTCTGCTGGCCGCCGTCGACGCCAAGGACAACAAAGCGATCAGGCGGCTGTTGACCGAGGACCTCCTCTTTGCCCCGCTCGAAGGCTGGCTCGCGACCGGGTCCGCCGCGCTCGACTCGGTCGCGAGGTTTCTGCCTCGCGTCTCCGGTCTCGGGTTCACCCCGCTCGACTTCGATGCCAGCGGCTCGATGGCCGCGGTGTTTGGCGCCGTCTTCTATCAACTCGGGTCGGGGACCGGCCGCACCGCGGTGACGGCGGACGCGACCATCGTCTGGGTCCAGCGGGGCCGGGACTGGCAGGTCCGGTCGTGGGTCGAGCGGCCCCGGGCCAGAGTCGATTAAGGGGTTCGGCCCGGGACCAACGCCTGGTAAACGAGGTTGGTGAACCGGCTTCGGACGTCCAGTGGCACGTTAGGCAGGTGCTGCGTCATCAGCACGATCACCAGCCCCGCCCCGGGGTCGACGGCATAGTCGGTTTGGTACGCGCCACCCCACCCGAACGTCCCGAGCGACTCCGGGCTCCCGCCCGCTCCCGGCCGCAAGGCCACCTGGAAGCCGAGTCCAAAAGCGAGCCCGTCCGTCCCGAACAGCGTCCCCACCTGGTTGCTGGTCATCAACTCCACGGTCGTGGGCGACAGAATCCTGACGCCATCGAGTTCGCCGCCTCGCCGGAGCATTTCCAGGAAGCGGGCGTAGTCTTTGGCGGTCGACAACAGCCCGGCCCCGCCGGCAAAGCTCTTCCGGGGACCCTCGAGGTAATGGCCCTGCCCGCGGGCGCCGTCGGGCGCCTTGACGATCGCGCCGGCCGAGTCGCGCCGATGGACGGCGGTGAGACGGGCCGCCTTCTCGGGCGGGAGGAAGAAGTGGGTATCGCTCATCCCCAGCGGGCCGGTGATCCGGTCGGCGACGAACCGATCGAGGGGATGCCCGGAAACCCGTTCGACCAGACAGCCGAGGATGTCGGTGCCATAACCATAGACGTACCCTTCGCCCGGCTGGGCCTGGAAGGGCAAAGTCCCCAGGCGATCCATGGTTTCGCAGATCGGCTCGTCCTTGTCGGCGGTGTACCAGCCAAAGCCAGCGGCGGGGCCGAGTCCCTGGGACCGGTACCGTTCGGCGAGTTGGGGACTGGTGCCGTAGGAGATCCCGGCCGTGTGGGTCAGCAGGTCCCTGACGGTGATCGGCCGCCGAACCGGCACCAGGGCCCAGCCGGTGTCGGACCGGGTAGCGACCGTCGCGGCCGCATAGCTCGGAAGCCACCGGGCGATCGGGTCGCCGAGGCCAAGGCGCCCCTCCTCGACCAAGATCATCGCGGCCACGCTGGTGATTGCCTTGGTCTGCGAGGCGATTCGAAAAATCGCCTCCGCCGTCATTCGGGCGCCGGTGGTCTTGTCGGCCCAGCCGTAGACGCCGCGATGGGCCACCCGACCGTTGCGGAGCACCAGCGTCACCGCGCCGGCGATCTGCCCCTGATCGACGTAGGCCTGCATCGCCGAATCGATCCGGGCCAGCCGCCGGGGTGAGAAGGTGAGGGACGGTTCCTGGGCCCCGACCGGCGTCCCGGCGGCAACGACGGCGAGCAGCGGAAGGGCCCATCTGGTCGATCCGGTCATGGCGTCCTCGCGGCGAGCATTTCGGAAACCGAGGTGCATTTCACCCGGGGCCGGCCGGCGGCCTTGCCACGAGTTGTTTCGGTCGCATTGATCGCGGTCCAATCGGCCCAGGTCACCACGTCGGCCTGGCGAGTTCGGAGCGTCGTCTCGATGATTTGGGCGGCGCTGCTGGGCGGCGGGAGGAGCCGGCCAGCTCGAAAGTCGTCGAGAATACACTGTGCCGTCTCGGCCGCGTCCGGCTTGTTGGTGCCGATGACCCCGCTCGGGCCTCGCTTGATCCAGCCGGTGACATAGATGCCGGGGATGGCCACTCGGCCCGCTTGGTTCGGAACCACTCCGCTCTTCTCGTCGAACGGTAGGCCGGCAATCGGAAGCCCCTTGTATCCGACCGAGCGGAATACCAGCTCGACCGGGAGGTCCTCGGTGGTGCCGGTCGGCTCGGCGGAGAGCCCCCGGGGGCCGCTCACGATTCGGTTGTGGCCGAGCCGAATGCCGCCGACCGCGCCGGTGCCATCGTCGAGCAGCGCGATCGGCGAGACCAGGAAGCGAATCGTCAAACGCTTCGGCTTGCCGGATGGAGCCGCCGCGAAGCCCTGAAGCACCTCGATCTTTCGCTTGACCGTCGCGTCGTCGTCTTGCTCGACTTGGGCGGCCGACAGTGGGTCGAGCGTCACCTCGGCCGGAATCGTACAGGCATCGGCCTGCTCCATCTCGCCGAGTTCCTTGACTTCGGGCGTGGTGAACGCCGCCTGGGCCGGACCGCGCCGGCCCAGCAGGTAAACCTCCCGCACCCCACTCGCGGCGAGCGCGTCGAGGGCGTGGTCGGCGACATCGGTGCGGCCAAGCTCGGCGGGGGTCCGGGCGAGGATTCGGGCGACATCCACGGCGACGTTGCCGACCCCAACGACCGCGACCCGCGATGCCGCGAGGTTGAACCGTCGGTCGCGGAAGTCGGGGTGGCCATTGTACCAGGCAACGAACTCGGTGGCCGGATGGCTGCCGGCCAGGTCTTCGCCCGGGATCCCCATTCGCCGATCCGACTGGGCGCCGGTGGCGAACGCCAAGGCATGGTAGTGCTGCCGAAGCTCGTCGAGGGTCACGGTTTCGCCGACCTCGACGTTGCCGAAGTAGCGAAACCCCGGTCGTGCCGCCACTTTATCGAAACTTCGGGTCACCGCTTTGATCTTCTCGTGATCGGGGGCGACGCCGAAACGCACCAACCCGTACGGGGCCGGCAGCCGTTCGTAGAGGTCGATTTCACAGGGCGTTTCCGCCTGGCCGAGGAGCTTCTCGGCGAGAAAGAAACCGGCGGGACCGGCGCCGACCACCGCGACTCGCAAGATGTCAGGCATGACCGGGAAGGTACTTCCGATGGTTCTCTTGAGCCATGAGTAAGGGCAGAGGAAGCGCGCTCGTTGGCGCGGCGTTCCTGATGGCTACCTCAGCCATCGGCCCGGGTTTCCTGACCCAAACCGCGGTGTTCACCTCGCAGCTGGGCGCCAGCTTCGGTTTCGCGATTCTGGTCTCGGTGCTCTTCGATCTTGGCGCCCAACTCTTGATCTGGCGGGTCCTGGTGGGCTCCGGCCAGCGGGCCAGCCAGGTTGCCAATGCGGTCGTCCCGGGACTTGGCCACCTCTTGAGCGGGCTGGTGGCCATTGGGGGGTTGGCGTTCAATATCGGCAACGTTGCCGGCGCGGGGCTCGGGCTCAATGTGCTCTTCGGCCTCGATGCCCGTATCGGAGCGGGGGTCAGCGCCGTCGTTGGGGTGGGCGTGTTCCTCGTCAGGGACGCCGGCCGGGCTATGGATCGGTTTGCCCAGGTGCTCGGTGCGGTCATGGTCATCGTCGCGGTCTACGTGGCCATCGCCGCCGCCCCGCCCGTCGGCGAAGCGATCATCCGGACCGTCGCGCCGACCGCGGTCGACCCTCTCGCGATCGTGACCATCGTCGGCGGAACGGTGGGCGGCTACATCACCTTCGCGGGGGCCCATCGCCTCATCGACGCCGGCTTGGTCGGTCCGGCCGCGCTCGGGCAAGCGACCCGATCGGCGATCCTCGGAATCGGGGTGGCCAGCCTGATGCGGGTGGTGCTGTTTCTCGGCGCCCTCGGCGTGGTCGCCGGCGGCACCGCGATCGATCCGGCGAACCCACCGGCCTCGGTATTCCAGGCGGCGGCCGGCAACCTCGGTTACCGGTTCTTCGGGGTGGTCATGTGGGCCGCCGCGGTCACCTCGATCGTCGGCTCCGCCTACACCTCGGTGTCATTCCTCCAGACGGTCAGGTCGGGATGGGAGACGAGGCGCTCGGCCCTGACGGTGTCGTTCATCGCGTTTTCGGCGGCGATATTCCTGCTCGTCGGACGGCCGGTGCAGATCCTGGTCTTCGTGGGAGCGATCAACGGCCTGATTCTGCCGGTGGGACTCGGCGCGATGCTGGTGGCGGCCCGCCGGGAGCCGTGGCGGGAGCAAGCTCGGGTTCCCCGTTGGCTTCATCTCGGAGGGGTGGTCGTGGCCCTTGCCATGGCCGGCTTGGGTGTACGCAGCATCGTCGGCCTTCTCTCGCCGCCGTAACCCTAGGGGGTCCTTGCTCCCGCCGGTGCGGATTGGCTTGGCCCGAACGGGGTCCAATCCGGCCCGAAGCGACCGAGGGCCGCGCGAATCCGAGCCGTGACGTCCGCTGTGCCGGAGTCGGCTGCCAGGTTCCGTTCTTGGCCGAGATCGGACAACCGGAAGAGCAACTCGTGGCCCCGACCGGTTCGGATGTAGTAATACCCGGTGTCGATCGAGGCGATCGCGTTGCCGCCGGTGATTTGCGACTCCGATACTTCGTTGACCCCTTCGTGGACCCCGGCCACTGCGGTGTCTAATGCCGAGGGGTCCGTCCAGAAGGTCCGCAACGATAACCCGGAGAGGGCCCTTGCCGACTGCACTCTGGCCAGGTCGACCAAGGTGGGCCCGAGGTGTCGGGTCGAGACCACGGGTCCCAACCGCAGCCCGGCGGGCCGCTCTGCTGGGGTGGTGTCATTGGTGGTCGGCCGATTCCGGTTCGTTGCCCTCGAGCCGATTTGCAGGTTCGATGCCGAGACCCTCGGTGGCGATCTGGTCGGCGGCTTCGACTCGCCGAACCGCCTCGCCCCAGTCGATGGTCGGGGCCACATCGTCGTCGGCCAGCGACAACGACTCGAGCGCCCGCGCCACAACCGGCTCCCCACCCGGGACAACCCGACCAAACTCCAGCTCGGCTTCCCGGCAGAGCCGTTCCTCGCGAGCGTGCAGCGCTTCGGCTCGGACGACGCCAGCCGCGTGGATTCGGGCATGGATCGATTCGTGAATGATCGACGCGGCGACTTGGGCGGCGTTGATTTGGGGGTGAGCGAGGAAGGTCAACTCGATCAGGCAGGCCCGAGCATCCGGGAAGTACGCTGCCCGGCAGGGGAAGCGCTGCACGACGATACCCGAGAGGTCGCGCCGGAGGCGTCGCCAGCGGTGGGGGGCAAACTCCCGAATCAGGTCGAGGGCAGCCGTCAGCCGACCGATGACCTGGTCGGTGGCGATGTCGGGCCGGCTGTTGGACACGGTCACCGACAAGCCTCGAAGCTCGAACGTGGCTGGCCGGTCCGAACTCACGCCCCGCCTCGGAGTGCCTGCCGGACGATTGCCCAGGCCGCGAAAGTGAGCGCGGCCAGCGCCCCGGTCACCAGGAACGCCCGCGCAATCCCGTCACGCTGGGGAGGGCCGCCGCGGGTCGGCGCGCGACGCATCACTTGCGACAACCAGTCCGGGGTCCCGATCGCCGCCAAGCCGAGAACCCCCGCGAGGTAGATCAGGCATGCCACCAGTCCAGGAACCTGGGTGAGGCCGGCCACGAAGAAACTGGCGCCGAGCCCGATCGCGACCGTGAGGACGCCGCTCTTGAACTCACTCGAAGTCATCTCGCGGGTCGGCTTCCAGGCCAGCATCGGTCGGGTCGCGGGTTGGGCTACTGCACCTTACCCGATCGGGCACCGCGGGGCAACCGTCGTGACGCATTCCTACAAGCGAGATGGCTGGGCGTCGATTAGCATCGTGGGTCCCAGAGCGGCGGTGCCTCATGACACGAGCGGTGGTGGTGGCGATGCTATTGGCCCTGAGTCCGAAGCCGGGGTCGAGTCAAACGCCCCCGGATCGGCTCCCAACCTGGCTGGTCGGGTGTTGGGAGCGGCGGGGAACTCTGGTGATCGAGGAGCGGTGGCTCCCGGCAAGGGGCGGGATGCTCTTCGGTGTCAGCGTCTCGGCTCGAGGGGACCAGGCGGTTTCGTGGGAGTTCCTGCGGATCGAGCGGAATCGCGACCGGTTGGTCTATCACGCCGTTCCAGCGGGTCAGCTGCCCACCGCGTTTCCCGCCATCGTCGAGTCGGACACGCTGCTCGTGTTCGAGAACCTCGATCACGACTTTCCTGATCGCATCATCTATCGGCCGAAGGCGGCCGACTCGCTCCATGCCCGGATCGAAGGCACCGTCCGTGACAGCCTCCGCGGCATTGATTTCCGATTCCAGCGGGTCGCCTGTCCGAGCTCGGAGGCGACCCGTTAGTATTGGCGGATGCCGATCGCGGCGGCCGCTCGCCACATCAAATGGGTCCTCTTCATCACCCAGGCCTTCGGGTCGGCCGGGTTCTTGGTCGCTTCGACCGTGACACCGATCGTCGGTGCCGACCTGGCTCGGCGAGCCTCCTGGGCTGGGGTGCCGACCGCCTGTTATTGGGCCGGTGGGGCGCTCTTCGCCACGGTGTGGGGGCGGCTGATGGATCCGCTCGGGCGGCGGATGACGATGACTCTGGGACTCTCCACCGGGGTGGTGGGGGCGGTGGTGGCCGCGGGCGCGATCGCGCTCCGGTCGTTCCTGGGCTTCGTGACCGGGCTGTTGCTGATGGGGGCCGCCAACGCGGCCATGCAGCTGGGCCGTTTCGTCGCGGGCGAAGTGCATCAGCCGGCGGCCCGCGGCCGGGCGATCGCCACGGTGGTGATGGGGGGAACGGTCGGCGCGGTACTCGGGCCGGTGCTGGTGGCCCCGATGTCGGCCCTGGCCCTTTCGTTAGGCGGTCCCGGGCTGTCCGGGCCCTACGCCGCGAGCGCGGCATTTTTCGTCTTGGGCGGCGCGGTCGTCGCCGCCTTGCTGCGGCCGGAGCCCCGCGACCTCGCCCTTCGGCTGGCCCAGCCGGCCGGTCCCGCCCCGGCGGCCCGGCCGCTGGCGACGATTCTCGCCGATTCGACCGTGGCCGTCACCATCGCGGCGATGGTCGCGTCGCAGGCCGTCATGACGATGCTGATGGTGATCACCTCGCTCGAGATGAGTCATCGGGATCACGGCCTCGAGGCGATTTCGGGGGTCATGTCGGCCCACGTGCTCGGGATGTTCGGCTTTTCTCTGATTTCGGGACGGCTCGCCGATCGCTGGGGCCGCGGACCCTTGATCGCCTTCGGCGGCGCCATGCTGATCTGCTCTGGCGTCGTGGCCAGCCGAGCCATCGCGGTGATCCCGCTCGGCGCGGCGTTGTGGCTCCTCGGGTTGGGCTGGAACGTCGTCTATGTCGGCGGGTCGACGCTGCTGTCGGATCGACTTGCCGCGGCGGAGCGAGCCAAAGTTCAGGGGCTCAACGACTCGCTGGTGACCGCCACGGCCGCGGGCGCCAGCGTCGTGTCCGGGGTGGTCTTCTCGGCGGTGGGTTATGGGGTGATGGGGGTCGTCTGCGCGGCCACCGGACTCATTCCCTTCGTCGTCGGGCGCTGGCTCAGCCGCGCTCGGCAACCGCTCGATCCCGCGGTACCTCCCCAACCCGCGCCGTCCTGACCAAGGGCCGCCCAATCAGGTAAGTGACCGGCAGCGGGGTGCCAGGCCGGTGCACCTGGCCGACTTCCCAGCGCATGTGGGCCAACTCCTTCGACCCGGCGAGCTCGCGCAGCTCCTCTGGCCGATAGCTCCGCAGACACGACACCAGGCCGTCCCACATGACCAGCAACGGGACGATCGGAATCGGGTAGGTCAGCACCCAACGCCACCAGCGCCGAGGCCGGATCAGCGGGGTGAGGGCCCACACCAGGAATGGGACCGTGAGCATGAGTCCGAGAGCCCGGAGCGATCGCTCGGTCGCCTCGAAGACCGCGATCGGGGCACCGGTCCGCGTGGTGGCGGCCAGCAGCCGGCGGGCTGCTCGCGGCGGGAAATGATGAAACGCCGAGAAGATCGTTTGCGCGGCCCCTGAATCGGCGGGCGTTTCGTGGGCGGGTGTTGGTTTTTCTCGATAGCGTACCCGGGTACCGGCCGGGAACCGTGCCAGCGCGGCCACGTTCGGGTAGGCGTCGGACAACGTCAGCATCGCTGGCCGTCGATCCGGAGGCAGCGATTCCAGGAGGCCGGGCCAGGGACCACCAGCTCCGGAGCACAGATCGACCACCTCTCGATTGGGCGCCTCCGCAATCAGGCCCGCCACGATCGGCGCGGCGCTTCGGTACGGATCCGTCCGGGCCGTTACCTCGGCCAGGAAATCCGTCATGGCGCGCCGCAGCAGCGGCGGCAGCCAGGGTTCGTCCTCGACCTCGACCAGTTGGAACCGGGGAATCCTCACGGCGCGACCGCCGGCGGCTCGGCGATGACGGCGGGCCACGAATGTCCCGAGCCGAGGCCGGGCCCGCCTGGGGCGTGGTGAGAGACACCGGGGCCGGGTCTTGGCGCCAAATGGTTCTCGTCAGGTCAGGAAGGTGACGGCGATCATCGGGAAGGAAGATGTCGCGATGCCCCCCGCGGCCGCCAGGTCGGGACGGGGCGGCTCAGGGCAGCGGGAAGCCGGCGGGACGACCGGCCCAGAGGTGGCGGACGAGGACCCGGATCCGCGGCGATCGAGGGCCACCCGATCGGCGGGAACGCGATCCTCGACCAGCTCGGGGGCACGGCCTAACGGGCTAGCGGACCGGAATCGCGGTGTCGAAGTCGTTGAAGCTCTTGACCCGAAATGCGAGTGGGCCGGTTCCGACGACGAGTTCGATGTCGGTCGTTTCGCCCGGGCCGAACCGAAGCCGCGCCGGCCCGGGCCGGCCCGCGGGCAGATCGGCCCCGTCCTTGGCGACGACGAGCCAGTCGACGGGCTGCCCGGCCTGGAGGGTCTCGAGGACGACATCGTCGGCTGGGGTGATGTTGATGAAGCGGAACCGATATCGGCGCCCGCGGCGGAGCGGAGCCAGGCTATCGTGCGCCACCACCAGCGCGGAGTCGCCGAGGCCGGCCACCGAGAAGATCACCACCCGGTCATGGTCGGGGTCCCACCGGGTGCCGGGTTCGAGAACCAGCAACGGGCCGAACAGCCCGAGCGACAGTTGACGGACCTCGCTGAAATGCGAGTGGTAGATGAAGGTCCCGGCTCGCGGCGGGGTGAATCGGGCCATGAACGAATCGCCGGGGGCAATCTCGGGGGCGAGTCTGCCTCGCTGTCCACTGAAACCCGCGACCCCGTCGAAATAGCTCTCCAGCTCGAGCCCGTGCCAGTGGATCGACGTGGCGGCCGGAAGGCGGTTGTGCACCATGACCGCTGTCGGCTGGCCTCTCCAGGCGATCAGCGGAGCGCTGGGGATCTGGATCGAGTCGGCTGGCAACTGACCGGGCCGAGCCAGAACGGCGCCGATACCCTCGCTCTCCCCGAAGACCCGGGCCCGTTGCTGGATGGTGAGGTCGATTCGGCGCTCGGTCAGCGAGGACCGAGTCGGGGTCGGTCCCGATACTTCGATCCCGAGCACCAGGCCCGCCATCCCGTGGCCCTCCTCGCTATGCACGGGCGGTAGCGCCTGGGCGTGGACGGTGTCGCCGCGGAGGTGGCTCGACCACAGCGCGGCCGCCGCGGGCAGTTCCGACAACTGGTTGTGGATGATGTGAAACGCGTCGTGGCAGTGGAACAGCCAGTTTCCCGGCTGGTGCGGGCTCCACGAGATCGACATGGTCTCGCGAAGTCGGAGGACCTCGGTGACGGCGAGGCGCCTCCGCGACAGGCTGTATGCGGTGTCGCCCGTCCAATCGCCTCGGGCGTCGACCCGGAAGTACGCGCCATGGAGGTGCATCGGATGGGTGCTTCGGGCAAAGTTGATGACCCGCCAATGCGCGGAATCGCCCACCCCGAGGCGAATTCGCGGCGTGTGGGGCCAGATCTTCCCGTTCACTGCGAGAAGGAAGGTGGAATCGCCGGTCGCGGGCAGGACCGGTCCGTTCCACGCCGTGATCGCGAAGATCCGATCTCGGCCGGTTGCGGCCGAGTCGATGGCGACGACTCCGACGAGTTGTCCGCCTCGCGGGAGCTCGTCGACGCTCGCTCCGCGGCGAGCGTGGCCGGCATACCCGTAGAGTCCGGCTCGGTCGGCCCGAAAGGTCGACGCGCCGGTCTGGCCCGGCGCGATCACCATGGTATCCGTCGACCGCGGATCGATCAGCCCGGTGACCAGAAGCGTATCGGCGAGCCGGTTGGCCAGCGTCACGGTGACCTCGGTGCCAACTGGCGCCCGGATCAAGGGGCCTGGCACCGAGGGCGGCTGTCCCACCACGCCGAACGCGGCGACTTCGAGCGCGGGTCCGTCCGCCGCGGCCGGCCGCCACAGGGCCAAACGCGCTTCGAGTTGGATGGTCAAGCGGGTCGCCGCGGCGGTACCAGCCGTCGCGAGTTGCTCGTTAGGTAGCGCTTGCGGTAGCGGGGCGGGGCCACAGCCCGCGGCGACGATCACTCCAACGGTCAGCCGAATCGCGGTCATCGCCACCTCCTTGATGCCTTGGGTCCAGGACCGGCGCCGCGCGCTCTTCCCACCCGGTCTCAGCGAGCAGGGACCACAGCCGACCGCTCCGCCACCTGGGTGGCGAAGAAGAAGCCGAGTGGGTAACGAGCGGGGTCGGTCAGGTTGACGACGTTGCCCCGGACCGACGTCGGGGGCGTCGAGAAGGGGCCTCCCCCGCCGGTCGTCTGCTCGAACAGGACGAAATGATACCGAAATCCTGCCTCGGAGAGCGCCAACTGGCGGATCGTGACGACCTGGCCCGGCTCGACCACCTCTTCGTCGTAGGGCTGGTAGCCTTTGACCTCGCCGCCGTCATAGAACCGATCGTCGCTGATGATTCGGAACCGATTGCCCGGGTCCACGGCGATGCGGCGCTCACCGTCGACGAGGAGTTCCCAGAGGTAGTAGTTCTTGACGCCAGCCGGGTCGGTGTAGTCGATGACCGCTCGGAATCCCGAGTCGCCTTGGGCCAGGCCGGCGTCTTCGTACCGGAAATAGAGCGAGTCGAGCGGTGGCGGGGCCAGCAGCTGGTGCTCGGCGCGATAGCGCTCGCCCTGGTAGTCGATGGTCAGGAGGTAGCGCCCGCCCACCCTGGGTGTCAGGCCGGTCGTGATGTAGGCCGGGTTCCCGGCGATGGGGCTCGGCGAGAAGACGAACTGCCGGCCCTGGTCGTCCTGGACCACGACCGTGGCACCGGTCGCCGGCGGGAGCGGCCCGATCGCGTCGAACCGATCGGTCGTGGTGAGCAGGATGGTCTGGCGGCCGCCGCCATCGCCCGGTCGCAGCTCGATGCGGCCTTCGACGACCAACCGTGTCGGTCCCGAGTCGACCTCGAGCGATACCACCCGGGTGCAGCCGGCAAGGACGGGGAGGAGCGGGATCCAGCGGCGCATCGTCGGCATCAGAACGCGAATGAGAAGCTCACGCTGGGCACGATGCCGAATATCGACGTCTGCACGGCTTCCAGCGCCAGCGGGTTGTTCTCGACCTGCTGGAAGGCGATCGACTGCGCGTTGAACCGGTTGTACAGGTTGAAGAGCCCGAACTGCCACTGGCTCCGGTTGGTGGTCCGGGTGAAGGTCAGGTCGAGCCGGTGGTAGGTGGGGAGCCTGGCCGCGTTACGAGGGCCGTACTCCACCACCAGGAGTCCGTTGTACCGGTAGCGCGACTCGGGAAAGGTGGCCGGAAGACCGCTGGCCGCGACGAAGGTCCCAGCCACGGTCCAGGTGCGGGAGAGGGGATGGAACCCGACCACCGAGAGGTCGTGGGTCTTGTCGTAGGGAGACGGATAGTACCGTCCGCCGTTGATGCCGGGGTCGTCCGGGGCAATGCCCCGGAGGCGTCGCTCCGCCCTGCCTAACGTATAGCTCACCCAGCCGGTGAGCCGCCCGGCCCGCTTCCGGGCGTACAACTCGAGCCCGTAGGACCGACCGGTGCCCTGCAGCATCTCGGTTTCGAGTCGGTCGTTGAGCGCGATATCGGCACCATCGATGAAGTCGGTGACGTTCGCCAGCCGCTTGTAATAGGCCTCCGCCGAGAACTCGTACCGCTCGTCGTCCCAGGTCTTCGCGAAGCCCAGGGCGAGTTGATCACTCAGCTGCGGTTCGAGATAGCGACCGATCGGCTCCCAGATGTCGACCGGGGTCGGCGAATTGGTGTTCGAGACGAGGTGAAGGAACTGGCGGGTCCGGGAATAGCCGGCCTTGAGACTCGCGGTCTTGGCGAGGCCGACCCGCAACGACAGCCGCGGCTCCAGGCCGAATCGCGAGACGATCGTCTCGCCCGGCCGGTACTCGGTGCTGTCGGCGACGGGGTTCTTCTGATAGCGGCCGAGCGAGGCGTCGTAGCGGAGCGGACCGCCGGCATACCGGTAGATGGTTCCGGCGCCAAGTCGCCGGAACCCGGCGTAGCGGACCCCATAACGCAGCGAAACGGCGGGTCCGAGTTCGATCTCGTGACTGGCATGGAGCGCCGGAGCCAGGCCATAGCGGGGCTGGAGGTCGAGCGGCCGTACCGGGGAGTCGCCGACCGGTCGGATGCTCCCGGGGCGAATGTTGTGACGGGTGAGCGCACCACCGAACTCGATCCGATTGCCGTTGGCGACGTGGTAAGTCTGGTCGAGCTTGAGGTCGTACCCGCCGATCCGGGCCGTCCAGGACAGATCCCGTCCGATGCCCAAGAACTCGAGACCGTAGTCGTAGTCGCTCACGGTGGCGGTGAGCTTCGAGAAGAGCCGGCTGCCGAAGGCCTGGTTCCACCGCAGGGTGCCGGCCTGGTTCCCCCAGCTCGCGGCGAACCGCTCGGCCACCTTGAAGCGGTCGCGGCCAAAGTATCCCGAGACCATGACGGCGCCGCTCGCCCCGAGCCGAACATTGGTCTTGGCGTTGACGTCGTAGAAATAGGCGACGTTCTGGTTGAGATCGGGATCGCTCGAGAGCTTGAGGAAGAGATCGGCGTAGGTTCGCCGAGCGGCGACCAGATAGGAGCCGATCCGGTCCGGGAGCGGACCCTCCAACGACATCCGGCTCGCCAGGAGCCCGATCGTGGCGCCCCCTTCGAAGCGCTTGGCGTTGCCTTCCCGCTGGCGGACGTCGAGCACCGAGGACAATCGGCCGCCGTACCGGGCGGGGATGGCACCCTTGTAGAGCTTGACGTCGTCGATGGCGTCGCCGTTGAAGACCGAGAAGAAGCCGAAGACGTGGGCCGGGTTGTAGATCGTCGACTCGTCCAGGAGAATCAAATTCTGATCGGTGGTGCCGCCGCGGACGCTGAAGCCGGTCGAGTAGTCGCTGATCGTGGTCACCCCAGGGAGCAGGGTGAGGGCGCGGATCGGATCGACTTCGCCGAGGACGACGGGAACGAGCCTGACGGTCGTCATCTCGAGCCGGGCCGTGCTCATCTCGGCGCTGGCAGGATCGACGTCGGAGGTGTCGCGCCGGCCGGCCACGGTGATCTCCTCGAGCTGAAGGGGACGCGGGTCGAGGAGGAAGTCGCGAATCACCGAAGCTGTCAGGGTGACCTGCTCGACTTTGGGAGCGAAACCGACTGCCCGAATCCGAATTTGGTGCGATCCCGGCGGCAGCGCCAACACGAAGAAACCGTCCTGGTTCGACTCCGCCACGCTGGGCTGACCATCGGCGGAGATCCGGGCGTAGCGAATGACTTCGCCGCTGGCCGAAGAGCGAACGTAGCCGCTCAGCCGAATCACGGGCTGGGCGGCAACGGGAGTGGACGCGATACCGAGCAGGACGGCGGAACCGCGGAGGAACGACCCGAGCGAGCACACTGCCGAAAAGTGTCGACCGCCTTTCCTCGGAAGTCAACCGCCTGGCGGGGCCACCCCGCCCGTCGCCTATTTCGGAGTGGTCTTCCGAGTGTGGCGGGCTCGGCCGGGTTTTTTCATGGCGGTTCGGCGGTGGCCGTGCAGGGCGGCGTTATGCGCCGCGAGCAAGTACCGAGACAACTCGTCGGGCCCGATGCTCGAGAAGCGAATCTCGACCCAACCATGCTTACCCATCGCGCCAACCGAGATGAACGGTCGCGCCGCGCCCCCCATCAGCGCCTCGGTGAGCGCCTCGGGAGGGAGGTGGAGCAGGACCGCCTCCGGCGTGAGGGCGGCGAACCGGGTTCCCCCGACGAAAAAGGCCAGTCCGCCGAACTCGGTCTTCGGGGTCACTCCCGACAGCTGACGAAGGGTGGTGGCAACGGTGGCGGCGGTCGACATCCTGGCATCCCGGGAATGCGGTCGGCGATTGTATCGCCAAAACCGGCGGGGCGCGAGAGGCGGCCGACGAGCGACGAATAGTGGTGGGATCGCACCCGGGTTGCTAAGTTTGTATACAATGAAAACCATGATCGTTTGTCTCGGCGTCGTCGTCGCGACGCCGGTGAGTGTTTTTGCCCAAGACTCGACCTCCCGGGTCGCCCGGACCGCCCGGATCGCCACCCCGCCCCAGATCGACGGGCGGCTCGATGATCCGGTCTGGCGCGAGGCCCGACCGATCACCGATTTCATCCAGCGCGACCCATCGGAAGGCGCCCCGGCGACCGAGCGCACCGAGGTGCGATTGCTGTCGGACGGCAAGGCCCTTTACATCGGGGCCTGGATGTTCGACCGCGATCCCGCCGGTATCGTCGCCGGCGAGCGGATCCGCGACGTCACCTTGAGCAACAGCGACTACTTCTCGGTCATCTTCGATACCTACCACGATCGGCAGAACGGCTTCGTGTTCGCCACCACGCCCGCCGGGGTCGAGCACGACGGACAGGTGGTCAAGGAGGGTGAGGGCGGCGGGGTCTTTCAGCAGGGTCAGACCCGAGCCCAGGCCGGATCGGCCGGCGGCTTCAATTTGAACTGGGATGCCAGCTGGACGGTGCGGACCCACGTGGACAGCCTCGGGTGGTACGCCGAGTTCCGGATCCCGTTTTCGACTTTGCGTTACGGCGGGGCCCGGGAGCAGACCTGGGGCCTCAACTTCGCTCGGAGCATCCGGCGGCGAAACGAGGAGTCGCTCTGGGCACCGGTCGAGCGGCAGCACAATCTCTACCGGCTCTCACGAGCCGGCACCTTGGTGGAACTCGCGGTGCCGAGTCAGCGGATCGCCACGGTGACGCCCTACATCTTGAGCTCGGCCCAGAAACTCTACTCCCCGCTGACCGTCACGCTGCCGTGGGACTCCACCCGCTACCCGACCGAATTCGGGGTGGACGCCAAACTCGGCATTACGCCGAGCCTAACGCTCGACGCGACCTACAACACCGACTTCGCCCAGGTCGAGGTCGACGAACAGCGAACCAACCTGACGAGATTCCCGCTGTTCTTTCCCGAAAAGCGGCCCTTCTTCCTCGAAAACGCCGGGGTGTTCTCGTCCGGCACCCCGCAGGCCGTCGAGCTGTTCTTCTCGCGCCGGATCGGAATCGACTCCGAGGGGAACCCGGTCCCCATCGTCGGGGGCGGGAGGCTCACCGGCCGGGTGGCCGGTTTGACCGTCGGCGGGATGCAACTGTTCACCGAGAAGGCCCAGCGCCAGCCGGCCAACTCGTATTCGGTGGCGCGGGTCTCGCGTGAATGGGGTCGTTCCCGGCTCGGGCTGATGGGAGTGCATCGGGTGGCGACCAGCGATGGCGACGATCGTAACTCGACCATCGGCCTGGACGGACGCTTCGCGCTGAGCGAGCCATTCACCTTCGACTGGTGGGCCGCGAAGACCGCCACCCCGGGGCTCGATGGCCGCGATGGCGCCTTCAGCGGTCGGCTCGAGTACCGGACCCGACGGTGGAACAACGTCTTCCGTTACACCCAGGTGGGGGAGGACTTCAACCCCGAGGTCGGCTTCTTGAGCCGGAGCGGCTATCGCTACTACGAGGGATCGATCTTTCACACCATGCCGCTCAACCACTCGCGACTCCGGTATTGGCTCCCGCACGTGAACTATCGCGGCTTCTTCGGGTTCGACGGGAAGATCCAGTCCGAAATGATCCACCTCGACGCCGGCGAGATGGAATTCGCCAACGGCGGCCGGATCGGCCCCGAGATCAACGTGTTCCGGGAAGGCCTCACCAGCCCGTTCGCGATCGCCCGTGGGGTGACCCTGCCGGCCGGCGAGTACCGTTGGACCAACCTCGCCTTCGACTTCTCGACCAACCCGAGCGCTCCCCTGTCGTTCACCACCCGGCTCGAGGCGGGTCCGTTCTACAACGGGACCCGGTACGGCGGAAGTGCCACCTTGACGGTTCGGCAAGGATCGTCGCTGACCTCGTCGCTGCTGCTGGACTACAACGACGTCAATCTCGACGAGGGCGAATTCGTCCGGTCGTTGGTGGGGGTACGAATCGGTTACTTCTTCACCCCGCGGATCTTCACCCAGTCGCTGGTCCAGTACAACAACCAAGCCAGGGTGTTCTCGGCCAACATACGGTTCGGCTGGCTCAACACCGCGGGGACCGGTCTGTTCGTGGTGCTCAACCTCGCCGAGAATGCGACCGGGCTGTTCGCCTGGGACCGCTCGATCACTCGGTCGTTCGTGGTGAAGTTCACCCGGCAGTTCGGAACCGGTGGCTGAACGGCCACCGGTTGACGATCGCGCCGATCATTTCACGACCTTCCCGGCCGCCATCACCCAACTGACCCGCTCGGTGGCGGTGATGTCGGCGGTCGGATCGCCGGGGACCGCCACGAGGTCCGCCAGCGAACCAGGCACGATCGCCCCTCGGTCGGTCTTCCCCAACGCTTCCGCCGCGTAGACCGTCGCCGCCTTGAGCGCCTCGATCGGGCTCATCCCGAGCTTGACGTAGACCGCGAACTCCTTGGCGTTTTCGCCATGGGGATAGACGCCGGCATCGGTACCGAAGGCGATCCGGACCCCGGCACCAATGGCCTTGCGGAGGCTCTCCCTCGCCTTCGGAATGATGGTCTCCGCCTTCCGGCGGACGAGCGGCGGGAGGACCGCCAGGTTGATTCGGTCGGCGAGGTAGCTCGTTGGCACGAGCCAGGTGCCGTGCTGCCTCATCAACGCGATGGCCTCGTCATCCAGCATCGAGCCGTGTTCGATGCTGGTGACCCCAGCCCGGATCGCCGCCTTGATGCCCTCGGTGCCGTGGGCGTGGGCCGCGACCCGGATGTCGTGGCGGGCCGCCTCCTCGACCATCGCCTTGAGTTCGTCATAGCTGTACTGCTGGGCCCCGACCGGGCCCTCGAGCGAGAGGACACCCGCGGTGGCGCACGTCTTGATTACTTGGGCGCCGTGCTTGATCTGGTAGCGGACCGCCTGAACCACCTCCCAGGGGCCGTCCGCGACTCCGTCCTTGGTGCCCTGTTCGAGGACGCCGGGGGCGTAGCCGGTGGCGTCGCAATGACCTCCCGTGATGCCGATCGATTCCCGCGAAGGGATGACCCGCGGGCCCAGCACCGTTCCGCGGTCGACCGCCTTGCCCAGGGCCACCGTGATGTCGCCGCCGAAGTCGCGCACCGTGGTGAAGCCCGCCAGCAGTGTCTTGCGGGCGTTGGCGGTAGCGGAAAAGGCCCCGTCCGCCATCGTGTTGGTGACGGCGGCCGTGAACGACGCGGCCGAGATCTCCGAGACCAGGTGGGTGTGCAGGTCGATGAAGCCCGGGAGCAGGGTCACGTTGCCGAGGTCGACCACCGCGGCATCCTTGGGGAGATTGGTCCCCCCGACGCTCAGGATCTTGTCGCCTTGCACCGCCACCACGGCGTTGGGAACGATCCGCCCCGCGTTCGCGTCGAACATCCGGGCCGCGCGCACCACGGTCACGGGCGGCGGCTGGGGCGGATTCTGTTGGGCCGACAGCGGTGCCGCGACCAGCACGGCCGCGGTCAAGGAGCGGGACAACGTCATCGGGTCTCTCCGTTCAGGGTCACTGGGTTACTATGGCCTCTGCTTCGATTTCCACCAAATAGCCGTCGCCGACCAAATTTGCCTGGACCAGGGTGTTGGCGGGGAGGACGGCCCCGAACCGTTGCCCATGGGCTCGGGCCACCGGTTCCCACTGGCTGATGTCGCGAACGAAAATCCTGGTCCGGATCACCTGTTCGAGCGACCCGCCCAGCGACTCGAGGGCGCCTTGGATCTTGTCGATCACGAAATGGGTCTGGGCGGCCGGATCGCTGCCGCCGATGACCCGGTCTCCGTGGGTGGCCGTGGTGCCGGAGACCAGGATCCGATCGCCGATCCGGGTGGCTCGGCAGAACCCGGCGAGGGGCTCCCAGATGGTGCCGCTTCGGGCGATCTGACGAGCGGGACCGAGCGTGGTCACCGGGTATGGTGACGGGAACGACTCGAGGTGATGGCTCAGGTCGCCCGAGGCCGTCAGGTACGGCGCTCGCCGGTACTCGTCGCCCGAGTCGCCCGGGATCGGCTCGAGGGTGGCGACCGTCTCGGCCAGCGCGGCCCGGTCCTCGTCGTCGAGCGAGAACCGAAAGACTCGGGCGTTGTCCTCGAGGTGGGTGCTCGCGCCGAGCCGCGCGCCGACGATGATCGCGGCGGCGGCGGGCTGGTCGAGCACCCAGCGGCACGCGACGTTGGCCATCGAGACCTTGTGCTTGGCCGCGATCCGCGCGGTGCAGCCGAGTACCCGCTGGAGCGCCGTCCAGCCGCCCGCCGCGGCGATGAACCGCCCGTACTTCATCTCCGACCAGGTGCCGAGGGCGGCCCAATCGGGCTCCGGTTTCTCGAGCCAGCGCTCGGTGAGGAAGCCACCCGCCACCGTCCCGTAACAGAGCAGGGCCACGCCGTGTTTGCGACAGACGTCGGTCAGCGCTCCGGCCGGCCGCCGATCCAGCAATGAGTAACAGACCTGGTTGGAGACCAGCGGGATCCCCGACGACAACGCGATGTCGAGGTGGACCGCGTCGAAGTTGGTCACCCCGAGGTGCCTGATCAGGCCCTCGTCGCGAAGTTCGGCGAGCCAGAACAGTCCGTCGAGCCAGCTGGGATCGGGATAACGCCAGGCGTGGAACTGCATCAAGTCGATGACCTCGACCCCGAGTCGCTGCCGGGCTCGATCGACGGCCTGTCGGACCGCCGGGCGGTCGAGCGGTCCCGGCCTCGGGACCCATTTGGTGAGAAGTTCCGCTTTGGCGGCGGGGCCGAGACCGGCTCGGAATCGGCCGGCAACCAGTTCGGCCGAGCCGTAGTGGTCGGCCAGGTCGAAAGAGGTGAACCCGGCGGCGTGGTACGGCGCCATGGCGAGTGCGCCAGCAGCCGGGTCGAGCGGGGTGCCGCCGCGTTCGAGGTCGGCGATCTGCCACAGCCCGGTGACGATCCGGCTCACCGAGCAGTCCGGTGCCAGGGGGTACCGTGGAATGCTCATGATGGGTTGCCTCCGCAAGGCTCGCGGCGGTCGAGGTGGGCCCACGCGAACGCCAACACGTCGGCCCGCTCCTCGATCGACTTCGAGAGCGGCTTGCCGGCGCCGTGACCGGCCTTGGTCTCGATCCGGATATAGGCCGGCCGCTGCCAGGCGGTCGCGGCCTGGAGCGCCGCGGCGTACTTGAACGAATGAGCCGGGACCACCCGGTCGTCATGATCGGCGGTGACGATCAGCGTCGCGGGGTAATCGGTCCCAGGAACAAGATTGTGCAATGGCGAGTACCCTCTGAGCACCGGGAAGTCGTTGCGGTCTTCGGCCGATCCATATTCGGGCACCCAGGCCCACCCGATCGTGAAGTGATGATAGCGCAGCATGTCGAGAACGCCGACCTCGGGGATCGCGACCGCCGCCAGGTCGGGTCGTTGATTGACCGTGGCACCGACCAGCAGCCCCCCGTTCGAGCCGCCTTCCACCGCGAGGTGAGCCGAGCTGGTGTAGCCCTCGGCAATGAGATGCTCGGCGGCGGCGATGAAGTCGTCGAAGACGTTCTGCTTGGATCCCCGCTGCCCCGCTTCGTGCCAGGCCTTGCCGTATTCGCCCCCGCCTCGAAGGTTGGCCGAGGCGTAGATCCCGCCTCGCTCGATCCAGGCGATGGTCCCGGGGCTGAAGGCGGGGGTGAGGCTCACGTCGAACCCGCCATACCCGTAGAGCAGGGTGGGGTTGGTCCCGTCGCGTTTCAGGTCGGCGCGGTGGACGAGGAACATCGGGATCCGGGTGCCGTCCTTGCTGCGATAGAAGACCTGCTCGGTGGTGAAGGCCGTCGGGTCGAACTTGAGGACCGGGGCGCGAAACACCTCGACCGTTCGGGCGACGACGTCGGCGCGGTAGATCGTCGCCGGCGCCAGAAACGAGGTGAACGCGAAGAACGCCTCGGCGCGGTCGGGCTCGCCGGTGATCCCGGTGCCGGTCCCGATGCCCGGCAACTGGAGGGCGCCCAGGTGGGTGCCGGCCTCGTCGAATACTTCGAGCGCCGACTTGGCGTCGACGAGATACGACGCGACCAGCCGGCCGCCGACATGGGCCACCGATTCGAGGGCATCGGGGCGCTCCGCCACGATCGATCGGATGACTTCCGGAGCGGTCGCCTCCACGGACACGATCCTCCCGCGGGGAGCGTCGAGGTCGGTCCGGAAGTAGCAGGTCGGGCCGCGGTTGCCGAGAAACGCGTAGGCCGCGTCGAACCGGTCGAGCATCGGGGTCACGGGCCCGCTCAGGCGAGGATCGGTCGGATCGATCAGGTCGAGGTAGTGGATCCTGGTCCGGGTATCGGTGCCGACCCAGATCGCCACGATGAGATACCGGCCGTCGTGGCTCACCTCGAGCCCGAAACCCCAGTCGGGCTGGTCGGGCCGCTGGTAGATCAGGGTGTCGTCGGCTTGCTCCGCCCCGAGCCGATGGTAGTACACCTTCATGTCCCGATTGGCGGCGGTGAGAGCGGCGCCGCTGGGCTCCGGGTAGCGGCCGTAGAAGAAGCCAGCCCCATCTCTTGTCCAGGTACCGCCCGAGAACTTGATCCACCGGAGTCGGTCCGGGAGGTCGACGCCGTCGTCGACCCGGCGGATTCGAAACTCCTGCCAGTCCGAGCCGCTCGTCGAGGTGCCGTAGAGCAGGAGCCGACCGTCCGGACTTGGCTCCACCAGGGTCAGGGCAACGGTCCCGTCCGGGGAGAGGAGGTTGGGGTCGAGGAGCACCCGCGGGACGCCGTCGAGGCCGTTTTGGACGAAGAGGACCGCTTGATTCTCGAGCCCGCTGTTGCGGGCGAAGAAGTAGCGCCCGCCGCGGAAGTACGGGACCGAGAATCGCTCGTAGTCCTGAAGCTCGGTGAGCCGCCGCCGAAAGGACTCCCGCTCCGGCAGCGAGGCCAGGTAACCGAAGGTCACCTCGTTCTGGGCGGTCACCCAGGCCTGGGTCTCGGGCGAATCGGGATCCTCGAGCCAGCGGTAGGGATCGCCGATCGCGGTGCCGTGGTAGTCGTCGACCTGATCACCGGCGCGGGTGGGCGGCGGCCGTCGGAGCGGTTGGTCAGGCATCGAAACGATGGCGTGGGGCCCTGCCGTCCAGCAGCACCAGGGCGATCAACGTCTGGGTGGCCGGGGATCGCCCCGACGGAACTCCACCCCTCGGACCCGGCCCCCGGTCAAGAAGAACAGGTCGGGCCGACCCTTGACCATTTCGAAGCGAATCGCGCCCGCCGCCCCGATGAATCCGTCCTGATACGCGGGTCGGAGGACTTCGGGACGTTCCTGCTTGAGCCGGGTGAGGACGAGGGTGGAATCGGTCGCGGTCAAGGTGTAGACCACATCCAGCTCGTCGCTATAGAACCGGCCGGCGAAACGCGCCAGCTGGGCCGAGGTCGGAGTGAATGGCGCCACCCGCGTCACCGAGTCGAACAGCTGATCGCCCATCGTCGCCCGGAGCCCGGTGGCCGGTTGGCCCATCGGCCCGAGGAACTCGAAGTCGAGCCCGAACGCGGTGAACCGCCGTCCATCGAGGTGCTCCAGGGGAACGCCAAACGCCTCGAGCACCACCCGGTCGCCCTGAACGGCCACGGGCCAGGCGGCATCGGTGCCGGGTTTGCGATAGATGCCCGCGAGCAGCGCCAACTCCGAGCTCGGAAGCTTCGCGCCGGCCGTGGCGGACTTCGCCGGCCGGGGACTCAGCTTGTCGCCCAACACCAGGTCCGCGATCGCGCGGGTATAGCGGCTCGGGACGGCCTCGGCGAAGTTGCAGAGAGCGGCGACCGCGAGGCCGTGGTCCGGAAACCAGACCAGGTCGGCTCGGAACCCGGCGTCGGCCCCACCATGGCCGCGGGCCTGGGTGCCACGGTAGGTCTCCGTTTGAATCCCGAAGCCGTAATGGATCGGCTTGCCGTCGTTGAGCGCCGCGCTTCGCTGCGCCTCGGCGAGCAAGGCGCGGCTGCCGACGGTGGCGGTCGAGAAGTTGTCGGCCCAGCGGAGCAGATCGCTCGCGGTGGCGTTGAGGCTGGTGGCGCCGTGGGTGTCGAACGTGGGGAGGCTGATCTTCCACTCGCCGCCGGGCCCCTGCTGATAGGCCGACGTCTTGTCCTTCACCACCATCTGATGGTCGTCATGGACGTGGGTGGTGGCCATGCCGAGCGGCCGGAATATCCGTTGGTCGGAGAAAGTCCGGAGCGACTGGCCGGTGACCCGTTTGACGATTTCGGCCAACAGGGTATAGCCCGAGTTGCTGTAGACCCATTCCTCGCCCGGGTCGAAGTTGAGTCGGCGCTGGCGAGCCACGATGTCGAGGACGTCCTGTTGGGTGAACAGATCGTGCCCGTAGCGCCAACCGGCCATGCCAAGCAGCTCCCACTGGTCCCGAATCCCGCTGGTATGGTAGATCAGGTGCCTGATGGTGATCGGCTTGCCATAATCCGGCAGCTCGGCGATGTACTTCCGAACCGGATCGTCGAGCGACAACTTCCCGTCCTCGGCGAGGAGCGCCACGGCGACGGCGGCAAACTGTTTGGAGACCGAGGCGACGTGGAAGACCGACCGGGGGGTGATGGCCAGGCCGGATTGGAGATCGGCCATGCCGTAGCCCCGCTGGTAGCCCACGATGCCGCCTTGGCTCACCGCGACCGCGCAACCAGGGCGGTCGGTCCGGTCGAACGGCGCGAAGATGCTGTCGATCCGCGTCGTTAGGTTCCCCGGCAGGGGTTGGGCAAAGCCGGGGGTCGCGGCCGCGAACAAGGTCGCGCACAGCAGACGAGAACGCATCAGGGACGGCTCCGGGCGGTGAAACTCCGATCGGAAAGCTACGTCATGGGGCCCCAACACGGGAGATCGGCGATGACGACGGGTGAGCGGGGCGAGCTACGGATTCTCCGGGTCTATGGGCTGGCGACGACCTTGCTGCTGGCGGTGTTCACCGTGAGCGCTTTCCGGCAGCCACCGCAGAAAGCGAAGTTCTCCGAGATCGATGTCGAACGGATCAACATCGTCGAGCCCAACGGGCACTACCGGATGGTGCTTTCCAACCGATCCCGCTCGATCGGGCCGATCGCTTACGGCAAGCCGTTCGGCTATCCCGGGGGGACTCGGCCAGGGATCATCTTCTTCAACGACGAGGGGACCGAAACCGGCGGCCTGACCTTCGGCGGCAAGACCGAAAACGGGCGGTTCCAGGGTAGCGGGCACCTCTCGTTCGACCAGTACAATCAGACCAGGTGCTCTATCTCACCTACAACGACGACAACGGCCGCCGCCGAATGGGGCTGACCGTGGCGGATCGGGCGGATGTCCCGATCATGGACCTGGTGGCCAAGATGGACTCCGTCCGGGCGATGCCCGACGGTCCGGCCAAGCAGACCGCGATGCAGCAACTCCAGGCCACCCGGGTGAACGGGGCCCCGCTGTTCGCCGAGCGGGTCTACGTTGGTCGCAACGTGGCCAAAGCGGCCTTGCTCCGCTTGAGCGACGGGGAGGGCCGGCCACGGGTGGTCATCCAGGTCGATTCGACCGGGGCTCCAAGCTTGGAGTTTCTCGACGAGGCCGGCAAGGTGATCAGTCGCCTGCCGGCTCGCTGAGGACGCCGGTCGAGCGGTCCTCAGCGTTCCGGTTCGAGCCGGGCCCACCAGCGCGGCTCGAGGGGGCGCTGTCGCGGCCAGATCTCGGTCAAGTTGCTGGCATCATAGAGGCGCCCGTTCTTCATCACGTACCGGATCGTGGTCGAGTTCTCCAACCGGACGAGCGGGTTTTGATCGAGGACCTGGAGGTCGGCCAGTTTGCCGGGCTCGATCGATCCGATGTCACCGGCCAGGCCGACCGCATCGGCGCTGTGCAGCGTCGCCATCTTGAGGGCGTCGAGGGGCTGGAGTCCTCCGCTGGCCATCATCCAGAGTTCCCAGTGCACGCCCAGTCCCTGGACCTCGCCGTGGGAGCCGAGCCCCAGGCGCCCTCCGGCCGCGTACATCCGGGCCAGGTGCCCGGCGTGGAGGGTGTGGACGTACTGGTCGTCGCGGTGCCAGGTGACCGACTTCCACTTGTCCAACTCGTCGTGCGGCGTGAAGAAGCGGAGCCGGGAGTCCTGCTCGACGTTGGTCCGCGAGAGGTAGTAGTCCCGTCCGATCGGGCCGCCGTAGGCGACGATCAACGTTGGGGTGTAGGTGAGACCGCTGGCCCGATGCAACTGCACCACGTCCTCGAACAAGGGGCTGATCGGCAGGGCGTGCTCGAGACCGGCATAGCCATCCTGCATCAGGGTGAGGTTCATGGTGAAATTCGCCCCGCCCTCGGTGGTCGGCGTTAGGCCGAGTTCCCGGGCGGCGGTGATCACCCACTGGCGGACTTTGCGGTCGCCGGCGAGATACTGCTTGATCGTCTTGGTGTGGTAGTGGTCGGCGTAGCGGCGGAGCACGTCCCGGGCGTCGTCGAGACTCTTGATCAGGTCGTCGGCGAAAATGCCGGGGCCGGTCGAATAGAGCCGCGGTCCGATCATCGCGCCGGTTTCCATCAAGTCGCTGTAGCTGACGACGTCTTCCGACGAGGTCTGGGGGTCCCGTTGGGTCGTTACCCCGTATGCCAGCTGGGCGAGGAATTGAGAGACCTGTTGCCGGTGGACGCCCCACGCCACCCAGGTGTGGGCGTGGATGTCGACGTACCCGGGCAGGATGGTCTTGCCGGCGAGGTCGACCCGGCGGGCGTCGGCCGGAATTCCCACCTGGCCGCTTTGGCCCACGGCCACGATCCGGTTGTCCCGAACCACCACGTCGCCGCGCTCGATGACCTCGTTGCCGCGCATGGTGAGCAGCCGCGCGTTCGTCAGGGCCACCGTGCCGCCGGGCCGGTCCTTCCTCGCCGTGATCTCGACCACGACCCGGTGGGGGTGATAGCCGATCGTGGCGCGACTGGTCGAGTCGGCTCGGGGCGCCCCACCACCGGCCTCGCGGGCCCGGGCGACCCGGACCGAGTCCTGCCAGAGCGAATCGGCCAGGGCCACCTCGTGCTGGAAGTAGGAGCGCCCGATGGCGTAGTGGGCCACCCGGCCGTCGAGCCGCCAGCCGACGAAGTCGCCGCCGACCGTGGTGAGCCGCTGCGCCGGCATGGCGGACGGAGACATCACGGACACCACCGGCGCCTCACCCCCGCCGCCCTGGGGAACGGTCACTAACCACACATTGCGGCTGACCCGGGCGATCGCCCGCCGCCCGTCCGGACTGAGGATCACCTCGTCCGGAACGGCCGGCGTCGGCGGGGCGCCGGGGAAGAAGCCGGGGCGGTTTGGCCCGGTGACCTTCACCACCGGCTTGGAGTCGGATCCGTCGAACCGCATCGAAATCAACCCTTCGGCCCCGGCCCAGACGTAGAACCGGTTCGGGTCCGGGCCGATGTGGGGAACGTTGCGTCCTTCTTGGGTGGTTCCCGCGCCGACGAAGGCGATCCGGTGGATCGGGCCCCCCGCGGCGGGTAACCAGACGTATTCCAGCTCCGAGGCGCCGCTGTGGCTCCCGAAGTCCTCCAGCGTCTTCAAACGATGGAGTCGCGAGCCGCGGACCGCGAGCAGGCGCTGGCCGTCCCGCGAGTAGGCCAGCTTGTCGAAGAACGCACTCGCGGGGGAGAGCCGCTCGGGCCGAGCCGACCCGTCGGCGGCGACGCGGTAGATATCGCCCCCGGAGGAATCGGACCAGGTCACGTAGGCGAGGTACCGTCCGTCCGGCGACCAGGTCGGTCCGTGCTCCACGATCGTTGCCGTCGTCAGCCGCCGGGCGCTTCGGATCACCGCGGGGGTCGGTTGGGTGGCTCCGCCGGATCCGGGCGGCAGGTCGGCGATCCAAAGGCGATCGAGCGCGATGAACGCCAGTCGGCGGCCATCGGGAGATGGTCGGGCACCCCGAATCTGAGAGACGAGGAGGGTGGTGTCGTCGATCGGATAGTCGAACTTGACCAGCGGCCCCATCGGCAGGTCGACTCGGGCGCTGAATGGGATCTCGATCGCCGCGCCGCTCGGGATTTCGACTCGCCGGATCTTGCCCCCGAAGCTGGTGATCAGGGCCCGCGAATCTGGCGTGAATGCCGAGCCGGGGTAGAGGTCGCGATCGCGGGAGCCGCCGCCCTGGTGGTCGTCGCGAGCCACATCCATCACCAGCCAGCGGTCGTCGCCAGTGGTGAGGTCGAGGAGCTTGAGGGCGGGCCGGGCATCGAATCGAGTGGCATAGACCAACCACCGTCCATCGGGGCTCGCGACTGGCCGGAACGCTCCCTCGAGTTCATGAGTCCGGACCATCACCCGGCCGGTTTCCCGGTCGAGCTGGCCGACCTGGTAGGCGCCAAGCAGCCGCGGGGAGCTTCGGGCCGAGCGGGGGCTGGTGTCCTCGGCCTCGTCGTGGTCGGCAGCGGCCAGGGGGAGGGTCGGCAGTCCCCGGATGTTGAGCCAGAGGTAGCGCGGGTCCGGACCGAACGCGGGACCGAGGTAGCTCGACGTCTGGGGTCCGGTGGCGGCCGGCTTGGGCGAAATCTGGATTCCGGATCCGCCGTCGGTGTGCCAGAGCCACAGCTGGGTTCCCTTGGTCGCGAAGATGTAGCGGCCGTCCGGGGTCCAGGCCGGCGAGACGTAGTTCTCCCGCTCGCCGGTGGTGAGCGGGCGGGGATTGCCGCCATCGGCGTCGGCGAGCCAGAGGTTCTCGGAGCCGTCGCGATCGCTCACGAAGACGAGCGACCGGCCGTCCGGCGAGAAGCGAGGCTGCATATCGTACGGTTGGCCCGAGGTGATCCGGGTTGCCGCTCCGCCCCCGACCGGCATGGTGTAGAGGTCGCCGAGCAGCTCGAAGACGATGGTCCGGCCGTCGGGGGACAGGTCGAGCGAGATCCAGGTCCCTTCGGTCGCGGTGAACGCCAGGTTGCGGGTGGCGATCAGCGGGAGCGACTTGGCGCGCGCGGCCGCGGTGGCGGCGCTGTCGCTCGCCGCGGGAGTTTGGGCCACGGCGGCGGTGACCAGGGCGACCCCGAACACGGGGACCAATCGGACCAAGGACGACGGCATGCGGGACTCGTCGGTGAAGGACGCGAGGGATAAGTTTACCAGATGAGCCCGCGACTGACCATGCGGCCCCTAACGCTCGGGCGCTGGGCCGATCTCGACGCGGTGTTCGCCTCCCGGGGCTGTTCGATCGCGAGGGGGTGCTGGTGCATGTTCTACCGGACCACCGGCGCGCCGCCGCCTCCGACCCGAGGTCGGACCCCGTCGCAGCGGAACCGCGCCGCCCTCCACGCGGCGGTCCGGCGGGGCGAGTTCGTGGGTCTCCTCGGCTATCGGGGTCGAACGCCGGTAGGGTGGGTTTCCGTAGGGCCAAGAACTAGTTATCTCAAGCTCGCGAGGTCGCCGGTGATGAAGCCGGTCGACGACACCCCGGTGTGGTCGCTGGTGTGCTTCGTGGTTCCCGGTCCGCTCCGCGGCCAGGGGATCGCCACCGCGCTGCTCGAGGGTGCCATTCGGTTCGCCCGGCGGAAGCGGATCGGGATGCTCGAGGCGTATCCGATCGACAAACCCAGCCGCAGCCACGACGAGTTTTTCTGGTTCGGCGCCAAGACGATGTTCGATCGGGCCGGTTTCGTCGAGGTGGCCAGGCCGAAACCGACTCGCCCGGTGGTGCGTCTGGCCCTCTAAGGTTTCTCGAACACCAGCCGGAAGTGGTCCATCAAGAGGCGCTCGAAACACACCGTGTTGGGGCTCACTCCCGACGTGAAGGCCAGCCGGAAATCGGGGCTGGTCAAGTAGCGGGGCAACAGCCGCGTCTTGAGGAGCCACTTCTTCAGGCTGGGCTGGGCGAACCGGATCCGCCATTGGCGGATGGCCTCGATGTAGTCGAGCCTGCCGCTCGTCGCGGTCACCAGGCGAAGGTGCGGCTCGGCGCAGCGAACCAGCTGTTCCTGGCCATACGGCAGCCACGACCCCGGGAACTGCTTGCTCATCAGCCCGAGGTACCAGGCATCCGAATGCGGTGGGGCCTCGACCGATACCTGGTCGGCCGGGATCATGTTGGGTCCGAATACCATCGTTTGGAGGAAGAACCGGCCGCCGCTTGGGATCAGGCTCGCGACCCGTCGAAAGATGTCGCCGTAGATGGCCTCTTGTCTGCCGGCCCGATACTCATCGAGGGAAGAGAAGTGCTCCCAGGCGCCAAGGCTCACGACCGCGTCGAAGGAGCCGAAGGTGTCCGGGGCCAGTTTTCTCGCGTCGTGGATTCTGGCATCGAGTCCATGGCGTCGGCACGCCGCCGCTTGGGCGCTGGACAGGGTGATGCCCAGCCCCGTGGCCCCGATCGAACGAAGGTAGCCTAACATCGGTCCCCAGCCGCAGCCGAGATCGAGCACCCGCTGGCTGGGAGCGATCCGGGTCGACTCGACCACGTATTGGTGCTTCCGCCGCTGGGCGGTCTCGAGGCTGAGCGAAAAGTCGCCGTCGTACTTGGCGCCGCTGAAATCCGCCATCTCGCCGAGGCTGAGGCGAAAGATCCGGTCGATCAGCGAGTAGGTGAACTCGAGGTCGGACTGAGTGGCCATGGATGCGGTGCTCCGCCGTTGGGGGCCGGGGTGACCATGGTGAACGCAGGCGGGAGCCGTGCGGTTCCGGGGTTCGCGAGATCTCGCCTGCCAGCTCAGGCCTCGGTCAGCCGGAAGAGGGTGATCTCCGGCCGGCAATTGAACCGGACCCGAAGATGGTGGCCCAACCCGCGGTTGACGTAGAGGGTGCGTTCCCCCGCGAGCGCGATCTCCCCGGCAGAGTAACGCTTGTTGGCGACCGGAAGCAAGGGTGGTCGGAAGAACGGCGGCTTACACTGCCCTCCATGGGTGTGCCCCGCCAAGATCCACCCCCGGTAGCCGTGCCAGTCGGGACGATCGACGCAGTCGGGATTGTGCGCCAGGACGATGCCGGGAGCCGCGGAGTCCCGCCGAGCCAGGACCGACAAATCGACCCGGCGAGCCCACAGGTCGTCGATCCCCACGATGTCGAGTCCGGCGATGGTCGTCATCTGATTGCGCAACACGGTCACCCCCGCGCCCTCGAGCGAGGCGACCACCCGGTTGGCGACCTCGATGTTCCGCCACCTCGGCCCGTAATCGTGATTACCGAGGATGGCAACCGAGCCGATCCGCCCCGGCGGGAGGGCCCGGAGCACCTCGCCCAGCTGGTCGAAGGTGGCGGGAGACCGGTAGGTGATCAGATCGCCGGTGAGGGCGACCAGATCGGGGTTCAGTCTGCCGAGGCGTTCCAGGGACCGGATCAGGTAGCGATCGTCGACCAGCGGTCCGACGTGGAGATCCGACAACTGGGCCAGGGTTCTCCCCGACAGCGCCCGCGGGAGGTTGGCGATGGGGAGCGGTCGCTCCACGATCTCGAGCCAGTTGGGCTCGACTCGCCAGGCATAGAGACCGGTGGCGGTCGCCGCGGCGGCGGCGCCCGCGGCGAACCTGAGGAACTGTCGGCGGGTGGGCATGGCCACCCCAATCTAGCCGGTTAGGCAGGCATGAACGTGAAGATCACGACGCCGAGCACGAACCAGATGGTGGCGAAGACGAACGAGTAGCCGATGTACTTGCGAAAGTCGATCCGGGCGATCCCGGCCCCGATGACGGCCCAGAACGGGGTCGTCAAGTTGCCGATCTGGTCGCCGACCGACAGCGCGAGCAGCCCGCGCTGGGCCGAGACGCCCACCGCTTCGGCCGCGGTGGCGGTCACGAACCCCTGGATGGCCCACTGGCCCCCGCTCGACGGCACGAACAGCGACACGACGGCGGAAGCGGCCGCGGTGAAGAACGGGAAGGTGTACCGGTTCGAGATCGCGGCCATCGCCCCGGCGAACTCCTGGCCGACGGTGGTGAACTGGAGCAATCCGGCCACCGCGGCGTAGATGTGATAGAGGACGATGATCGGCCACGCCGTGGTCACGCTGACTTGGAGAGCCTTGGAGAAGTTCCGGACGTTCCGGTGGACCAAGAGCGCCCCGAGGAGCAGGAAGGTGTTCATCGAGAACAGATCGAGGCCCAGGTCCTTGACCGCGAAGTGATAGTAGAGCCAGATCACCAGGCAGGCCGCCAACAACAGGGTCAACACCGAGTTTCGTTCCAGCCGCTCGGACGGACCCTCGCTCGTGGCTGGACGGCCGATCGGCTCGGCCTCGGCAACCGACAATGGCGCCGCCTGGGCATGGGCGTCCGGGAACGTCGAGATCTGCTGGGGCGTGGCCGGTTTGAGAAGCCGAGCGGCCACCAGGATGGCGAAGAGGAACGCCACGATGAAGAGCACCGAGGACGGCGCCCAGATCGTGGTGGAGAGCGGCATCAGCCCGGTGGTCTTCTCGAGAAAATGGCCCGGGGTGTTCATCTGCAGCGGCGCCGTCGAGGAGAGGCCGAACTGCCACACCGAGGTGGCCGCCAGCGTGGTCGCGAGGAAGAACGGGAAGTCCACCGCGATCCCGCGCTCCTCCGCCTGCCGCGCGAAGTACACCGCGATCAGCGGCCCCAGCGCCAACCCGAGGCCCCAATAGAGGTACGACAGCCCCGCGGTGAGCGCCACCGACAGCGCGTAGACGGCGAACTCCGACCGGGGAAACCGGGACAGGAGCACGACGGTCCGCTTGAAGAACGGGGATGACCCCATGGCCGAGCTCAACACCAGGATCAGAGTCATCTGCATGGTGAACGGCAACAGCATCCAGAGGCCCCGGTAGTAGGCCTCGCCCACGGTGGCGATCGGGTTGCCGAGCGCCACGGCGGCGAGGCCGACCAGCAGCACCATCGCCACCGCCGTCGACATGGCATCGGGAATCAGGCTGCCGAGCCTGGTCGCGAAACGGGTGAGACGGTCGGCGTCGGTCGTCATCCCTGGGCCGGTTACCGGGAGGACAGTTCTTGGTGGAGCGTCCGGACGAACCGCTCATGGCCGCCGGGCCAGTCCTTGGCGTACGGCTCGGTGATCTTCGCCGCGAGTACCTCGTCCACGGACCGGCCCGCCGCGATCTCCGCCCGCATTCGATCCCGCAACGCCACCAGCATGTCGCGCCAGGCTTGCAGTTCCCCCCGTCGAACCACTCGGCCATGCCCGGGGATGATCTGGGTCGAGGCGTTGCTCATGCCGATGGCCCGTTCGGCGGCGGCGATGACCCCGTGGATCGACCCCCCACTGGAACGATCGACGAACGGGAGACCCGACATGTTGAACACGTCGCCCATGTGGAGCACGTTCGCCTTGGAGAAGTAGATCAGCGCGTCGCCGTCGGTGTGGGCGGCGGGAAGGTGGCTGACCGCGATCCGGTCGCCGTTGAGGTGGAAGGTCACCCCTTCGGCGAACGTGACGACCGGGAGCGCGTCCTTCGGCGCCGGGGGCTCTCGCCGGTTGAACGCCTGGATGAACTGCTCGCTCGACATTCGGGTCCGGACGTTGTCGTGCGCCACGATCAGGGCGCCCGCTTTGCCGAGGTTCTCGTTGCCGCCGGTATGGTCGAAGTGCCAGTGGGTGTTGACGACGAACTTGACCGGCTTGGGAGTCAACGCCGCGATCGCCGCCAGGATCTTCGGGGTGAGCGGCGCGAACTGGTCGTCGATCACGAAGACGGCGTCCTCGCCCACCGACAGGCCGATGTTGCCGCCGGCGCCGAAGAGCACGTGGACACCCGGAGCGAGTGTCTGGGTTCTGATCTGAACCGTGTCCAAGCCCTGCTGGGCAAAAAGCCCCCCGGGAAGCACCGAGGCGACGAACACCGCGAATCGAGCGGCCATGCGCATGAGACAGTCCTGGTGAAAGCGTGGCAGATGTTATCGCGTCGGGTCCGTTGGCGACAGGGGCCGGCCACGCGGCTTCTCGGGTCGCCCGGCGGTGGCGGTGGGCCGCGAGATCGCGCGGAGTCCCGTGGGCGAGTAACATTGGCGGAACGCCCGCTCCCAAGGTACTTCAAATGCCGTCGCGCCCGATTCTCATTGCGCTCGTCCTCGCCGCCTCCGGTCTCGAAGGCCAAGCCCGGCCAACCGCGACACGGACTCGCGCCGAGGCGCCGGCCGATCGTTGGCAGTCGGTCCGGGATACCATCCATGCCCAATTGCTGCGCTCCGGCGGTGCCGCGGTGTCGGTGGCCGTGGCCAAGGACGGGAAAATCGTCTGGGAAGAGGGTTTCGGTTGGGCCAATCGGGAGAAGCGGGTTCCCGCCACCGAGCACACCGCGTTCTCCCTTGCCTCGATCTCCAAGCCGATCACCGCGACCGGATTGATGATTTTGGTGGAACGCGGGCAGGTCTCCTTGGATCGGCCGGCCAACGAGTACCTCGGGCTTGGCAAGATCCAAGGGCTCGCGGGTGATGCCGCCGGCGCCACCGTCCGCAAGGTCCTCGGACACACCGCCGGGTTGCCGCTTCACTACCGGTTTTTCTACCAGGACGACGGAACCCGGCCGGCGACGATGGACGAGACGATCGCCCGGTACGGCAATCTCGTCTCGGCACCGGGCGAGACCTTTCGCTACTCCAACCTCGGCTACGGCATCATCGATCACATCGTCGCCCGGACCGCCGGCCGCAGCTATCGGGATTTCATGCGAACCGAGGTCTTCCTCCCGCTCGGAATGACCCGAACCTCGGTGGACATCGCGCCGGGGCTCGAACCGTTCGTCGCCGAGCGGTACGATCGCCGCGGGCGCCCGATTCCGTTCTATACCTTCGACCACAACGGCGGTTCCGCGGTGTACTCGAGTGCCCACGACCTGGTTCGGTTCGGGATGTTCCATCTCAAGAATCGGCTGCCGGAACAGCGGGCCATCCTCACCGAGGCGACGATCGACCTGATGCGGCAGCTCGAGGCCCCCCGGGCGTTCGGCGCTGCCGGCTACTCGTTGGGCTGGGTGGTTCACGAAAACCAATTGGGGTACCGGGTGATCGAGCACACCGGCGGGATGCCGGGGGTGAACACCGCGCTCAACTTGTTCCCGACCGAGAATCTGGTGGTCACCGTGCTCACCAACGGCGGGGGCGGGGCGAGCCGGATGGCCGAGGAGATCGCCGCCGTCGTGCTGCCTCGCTACGGCGATTCGCTCCGGGTCGCCCGGGCCCGGCAAATGGCGCCCACGCCAACGCCGTTCACGGTGCCGGCGGAGTTGGCCGGGACCTGGCGCGGAACCCTGAAGACCTGGGAGCATAGTGTCCCGCTCGAAATGGCCTTCGAAGCCGACGGCGACGTGAAAGTGACTCTCGGACCGACGACTCCCCCTCCCGGCGCTCCGGCGACCCTACGGACCTTGCTGAATGGGGCCGCCTGGCGGTCCGGCGTCCTGACCGGAACGTTCCTCGGGACCATTCCCACGCCGGATGCGAGCCCGATCGATCACCAGATCGGACTGGAGCTGCGCCTGGTCGGCGGCAAGTTGCGGGGACAAGCCGCCGCGCTGTCGACTACCGATCCGATCTACTTCGCGCTGGCCTCGTACGTCGAGTTGACCCGACAGTAAGCCGCGGCAGCCGACTTCCGTGACCCGCCGACGGGCGCTACTGTTGGCGGGTCCCCGCTTGGAATCTCTCGATGACGACCCCGACTCTCGACACCGCGGCCGCCGCTCTGCGCGATCAAGTCGTTGCCTGGCGCCGGCACCTTCACCGGCACCCCGAACTCTCGTTTCACGAGCACGAAACCGCCCGTTTCGTCGAGGCCACCCTGGCCACCTTCGGCGGGCTCGAGCTCTCCCGACCGACACCGACGAGCGTCCTGGCCCGGCTGATCACCGGGCGGCCCGGCCCGACCCTCGCCTTCCGGGCCGACATCGACGCCCTCCCGATCCAGGAAGAGAACAGCCACGACTTCGTCTCGACCGCTCCCGGGGTGATGCACGCCTGTGGCCACGACGGCCACACCGCGGTGCTCCTCGGCGTCGCCCGCGCCCTCACCGAGCGCCGTGACATTCTCGTCGGCGAGTTGCGGTTCATCTTTCAGCACGCCGAAGAAGTGCTGCCGGGCGGGGCCCAGGCCCTGGTCGACGCCGGGGTGATGGAAGGGGTCGATCTGATCGTGGGTCAACACGTCTGGTCGACCCTCGAGCACGGGCGGATCGGTGTCAAGGAGGGGGCGATGATGGCCGCGCCGGACACCTTCTTCATCACGGTGAGGGGCAGGGGCGGTCATGCAGCCGAGCCGGACGAAACCGTCGACCCCATTCCGGTCGCGGCCCAGGTCGTCATGGCGCTGCAGACGATCGTCTCCCGCACGGTCGATCCGATCGAGCCGGCCGTGCTCAGCGTGACCCAGTTCCACGCCGGCACGACCCACAACGTGATTCCCGAGGAAGCCAAACTGGTCGGCACCGTCCGCACCTTCGACAAGGCGCTCCGGGCCAGGATTCCCAAGGACATGGAACGGATCGTCAAGGGGATTACCGAGGCGCATGGAGCGGAGTACGAGTTCGCCTGGCAGGACGGCTATCGGCCGGTCATCAACGATGCCGGTGTCACGGCTCGGGTCGCGGCCGTCGCTCGGACCTTGTTCGGCGACGAACGGGTCGTGACCCTCGAGCCCACCATGGGCGGAGAGGATTTCTCGGCCTACCTCGAGAAGGCTCCAGGCACTTTCTTCTACACCGGGGCCGGTGCCGCGGCGCGCGGGATCACCTACCCGCACCACCACCCCAAGTTCGACATCGACGAGACCAGCCTCGACATGTCGCTCAAGCTGTTCGTCGCGGTGGCGCTCGACGTGCTCGGCCCGGACCGTTCGTGAAACTCTATCGGGCCCTTCCGGCCGTTCCGGCCGTGGCCCTGATTGGCGCGGGCTGGTTCGCCAACCGGCTCGAGCCCTCGGTGCTCGGCCTGCCGTTCCTGCTGGCCTGGATCGTCGCCTGGGTGTTGGGCACCAGTCTCTCGATGTGGATCGTCTACCGGCTCGACCGCCGGCAGCCTGATTCGTGAACGCCGCGCTGGCGGTGATCGGCGCGACCTTCGCGGTCGCGCTGCTGCTCGGGATTCGGGCCCGGTCCGGCCGCCAGATGAACCTGGCCGAATGGGCGGTCGGTGGCCGCCGGTTCGGGGCGATCCTGGTGTTTCTGCTGCTGGTCGGCGAGATCTACACCACCTTCACGTTCCTGGGAGCGAGCGGGTGGGCCTACGGCCGCGGGGCGCCGGCCTTCTACATCCTTTGCTACGGCGCCGTCGCCTACATCATGAGCTACTGGCTCGCCCCCGCGATCTGGCGCTATGCCCGGGATCACGACCTCGTGTCCCAGCCGGACTTCTTCGTCCAGAAATACCGAAGTCGAGCGTTAGGTACGCTGGTGGCCCTGGTCGGGGTCGTGGCCCTGATCCCCTATCTGGTGCTCCAGCTCAAGGGCCTCGGCATCATCGTCAGCGAGGCCTCCTTCGGGGCGGTCTCGCCCACGATGGCGATCTGGATCGGGGTGGCCGGGGTGGTCGGCTACGTCATGATCTCGGGGATCCACGGCTCCGCCTGGACGGCCGTGATCAAGGACATTCTGATCCTCGGCGTGGCGATCTTTCTCGGGCTCTACCTGCCGGCCAAGCTCCACGGCGGATTCGGACCGATGTTCGCCCGGATCGAAGCGGCCGCGCCCGGCTTTCTCACCCTCCCGGCCCGGGGCCAGAGCGCCTCGTGGTTCGCCAGCACGGTGCTGCTCACCGCGCTCGGTTTCTACTTGTGGCCCCACACCTTCGGGTCGATCTACTCCGCGAAGAGCGGCGACGCCTTCCGGAAGAACGCGGTCGTGATGCCGCTCTATCAACTGGTGATGTTGTTCGTCTTCTTCGTCGGGTTCGCGGCGAAGTTGGCGGTGCCGGGCCTCGAGGGAACCGACGCCGATCTGGCGTTGCTTAGGGTCAGCGTCGCGACCTTCGACCCGTGGCTGGTGGGGCTGATCGGCGCGGCCGGCGTGCTCACCGCCCTGGTTCCCGGGTCGATGATCCTGATGGCGGCCGGCACGATCGTGGCGAAGAACGTCTGGCGCTCGGGCCGCTCGCCGGCCGATCCGGCCGTCGCCCGCCTGGCCAAGTTGCTGGTGCCGGTCGTGGCCGCCGTGGCGCTCTGGTTCACGCTGCGCGGGGGCGACTCGATCGTGGCGCTGCTCCTGATGGGCTACTCGCTGGTGACCCAATTGGCTCCGGCGCTGCTCTTCTCACTGCTACCCAGGAACCCGCTCACCGCGACCGGGGCGATCGCCGGGCTGCTGGCCGGGGTCGCCACCGTGGCCGCCGTGACCCTGGGAGGCTCCAACTTCGCGACGCTGATGCCGTGGGCTCCCAGCGCGATCCAGGACCTGAACGTCGGCTTCGCGGCCTTGCTGATCAATGTGACCGTGGCGTGGCTGGTGAGCCTCGGTACCGGCAGCCGAGGTCCCGACTACTCGTAGCGCAAGGCTTCGACCGGATCGAGCCGAGCGGCTCGGCTGGCCGGGTAGAGGCCGAAGAAGATCCCGGTGACGAGGGAGGAGCCGAGCGCGATGGCGACCGCCCAAGTCGGCACCGAGGCCGGGATCGGCGTGGTCCAGGCGACGACCCCCGCGATGACCGCGCCCGCCGCGACCCCGAGGCCACCGCCGAGCACGGTCAGAGTCGCGGCTTCGACCAGGAACTGGAACTGAATCTCCCCGCGGGTGGCGCCGAGCGCCTTGCGGACCCCGATCTCCCGAGTCCGCTCGGTGACCGAGATCATCATGATGGCGACCACGCCGACCCCACCCACCAGAAGGCCGACACTCGAGAGCGCCAGCATCACCACGACGAAGCCGGCGGTCACCTGGCCGAACGCGGTCAGCAGTTTGTTTCCGGTCAGGATGCTGAAGTTGTTTGGTTCGGCGGGTTTGAGTCCGCGGTGCGACCGGAGCGCCGAGATAACCTTGTCTTGTACCTCTCCGACGGTGGCGGTGGTGGTCGGGATCACCACGATGGTGAGCCATCCTTTCATGTAGTCCACCGTCTTGACGAAGACGGCGTGGGGCAGGAACACCGTCGGCGGGCCGCTGCTGCCGAACATCGACGCGGGATCCCGGTAGACCCCGATGACCTGGAAGGGATTGCCGTCGATTTGAATCTTCCGGCCGATCGGATCGAGCTGACCGAAGAGAAGCGCCGCCGTCCGGGGGTTGATGACCGCGACCGGAGCCCGGGCCGCTTCTTCGACGGCGGTGAAGTTGCGGCCGCCCTGCATCTCGCCGCCGAGGACCTTGATCCAGCTCGGGTTGAGGCCCGCCACCGCGACGCCGTCGACGTTCTGATTGCCGGCGCTGACGGTCCCGAAGCCGACCTCCCGCACGGTCACGTCGGCCACGCCCGGCAGCTTGCGGAGGACCCCGGCGTCGTCGATCGAGAGCCGGGGAAACCGCTCCCAGAAGTTCGACCGGTCGACTTCGTCGCCGTCGATCTGGACGCCCTCCCGGTAGAACCGGACCACGAACAGCGTCTTGGGCCCCGCCTGTTCGATCAGCGAGGTGACGGTGGATCTGATGCCGGTCATGGTCGAGGCCATCGCGATGACCACCATCGCCCCGATCGCCACGCCGAGGATCGTGAGCGAGGCCCGGAGCTTGTTGGCCCGGATCGCGTCGAGGGCCATGGTGATGCCCTCCCAGACTCGGGTCGGGAACGACGGGGCGACCAGGTTCATTCGTGTCGAAGCGCCTCGATCGGGTCGAGGGCCGAGGCGCGGATCGCCGGGTAGAGGCCCGCCGCGACGCCGACCGCGATGCCGAGGCCGACCGCGGTCACGACCGACCAAGGCGCCACCGCGGCGGGCAGCGGCGAGACCGACCGGACCAGGTAGGCCAGCCCGAGTCCCGTCCCGATGCCGAGAACGGCGCCTAACGTCGACAAGGCGGCCGACTCGACCAGGAACTGGGCCACCACGTCTCGGCGCCGGGCCCCGAGGGCCTTGCGAACCCCGATCTCCCGGGTCCGCTCGCTCACCGCCATCAGCATGATGTTCATGATCACCACCCCGCCCACCACGAGCGACACCGCCACCAGGGCCGGCAAGGCCACGATCAGCACCGCGCTGATCTTGTCCCAAGTCTCGAGCGCGCCATCGGACGTCTCGATGGTGAAGTTGCTGGCCTGGCTGGGTCGGAGACCCCGCGAGCGGCGAAGCAGACCTTCGGCCTCGTCGACCACCGCCGCCAGGGTGACCGCGTCGCCGGCCTGGAGGTTGATGGCGTCGATCGTGTCGCCGGTGCAGAGGAATCGGCGGGCCGGTCCGGTGATTGGCACCACCACGAACTTGTCGAGCGGCGAACCGAACATGTCGCCCTGGGCCTCGACCACTCCCACGACGCGGTGGGGGACCCCCATGATCCGCACGGTCTTCCCGATCGGCTCGGCGCCCGGCAACAGCCGTTCGGCGACCGAGGCGCCCAGCACCGCCACCGCGCTCCCGGCGCGCACTTCCGGGGCGGCGAAGGCCCGGCCCAAGGCGATGGTCTGGCGCTTGATGTCGAAGTAGCCTTCGTCGGACCCGACGATCGAGATGTCCCGCGCGGTTCGACGTCCGGCGGTCACCGCCAGGTTCGTCTCGCAGGTCCGGGCGATCCGGAGGGTCGCGGGGCCCAGCCACGCGGTCAGGTAGCGAGCATCGGCCTCCTTGAGCGGGGGCCGCCGGTTCCACTCCCGCCGCTGGGTCGCGCTCTGGGTGAACGAGGCGGACGGACGCTGCCGGACCACGACGGTGTTCACGCCGACGAACGCGGTCGCGAACTCGTCTTCCATGTAGACGTTCATGCCCTGGATGATCGAGACGACCGCGATCAGGAAGGTGACCCCGATCAGGACCCCCAGCAGCGAGAAGAAGGTCTTGAGCTTCTGGGTCCGGATGGTCTCCAGCGCCATCCGGAACGCCTCGGTGAGCGGCATGGCTACAATCTACCGTGGCTCGGTCGGTTGGGCGGCTACCGCCTCCGCTCCCGGGGCAGGGGCTCATCCCGCATGGCGGCGTGATAGAGGAAGGTCGCCATCACGACGGCGTTGTGGCGAAGGTCGGCCGGAACCAGTTTGTCGAAGACGTCCATGTTGGAGTGGTGGGTTCGGGTCTCGTAGTCCATCGGGTCCTGGATGAACTGGAAACCCGGCAGGCCCGCCAAGTCGAACGCGATGGCGTCGACCCCGAACTGATTCTCGCTCGTGAGCGTCGTGACGCCGAGATCCCGAAGCGGCTCCATCCAGCGCGCGAAGATCGGCCTGACCGCCTCGTTGCCCTGGAGATAGACCCCGCGAGCCGCACCGGCCCCGTTGTCGAGATTGAAATAGCCAGCCAGGGATCGAGCCAATTCCGGGTGGTTGCGAACGTAGGCCCGGGATCCGTTGACACCACCCTCCTCCCAACTCCAGAAGGCCACCCGGATGGTTCGGCGCGGGGTGACGCCGATGGCCTTGAGGATCCGGACCGCCTCCAGGGCGACCGCGCACCCCGATGCGTCGTCGGTGGCACCGGTCGCGGCATGCCAGGAGTCGTAGTGCCCGCCCACCATGACCAGCTGATCCCGGAGGTCGGTCCCAGGCCAGTCGCCGAGCACGTTGGACTCCCTGGTGTCACCGTCGTCCAGGGTATTGCGCACCTCGATCTCGAGCCTGGTGGGGATGCCTCGAGTCGCGAGGCGGTGGAGCCGGTTGTAGTGCTCCGCCGCGAGCGTCACGACAGGGGGCGCCGCTTCGACGCCGGCTCGCGACCGATCCTGTCGATTACCGGCCCGCCCGGTGAGGAACACCGTGCCGTCGCCGCCGGGCCCCGGCTCCAACACCACCGCCACCTTTTCCGACTTGAAGAACCGGAGCGCCTCTTCGGCGAAGCCCGGCACGGTCGGGTTCTGACCGATCGGGAGGAAGGTGCGCACGACGTCGTTCCAATAGTGCGGTCGGCCGCCGGTCTCGAACTCGGAGGCGATGGCGACCCGCGACAGGGCGGCCAGCGTATCCGGCCCAAAACGTTCGGCGTCGGCCCGAAACCGAGGCCCGACGGGAATCGGTTCGCCCGAGAGCACGATCGCGCCCTCGAGCTGGCCGCGATAGGACGCGAAGTCCGCCGGCGAACGGAGCCTGACGATCCGCGCCGCTCCGACGATCTTGCCCGCGGTGCCTGGCGTGAACGCCTGGGGATAGCCGATCAGGGGCTGGTAGCTCGGCTCGATCAGGTGGAGCGAGGTGTACTCGTTGGTCCATCCGACCCCATGCTCGCCGAACGGCTCGATCGTCACCTTGGCCAACCCGAGCTCGGTCATGGCGGTTTGGGCCCAGCGCTGGGCCCGGCGCATCCCCGGCGAGCCGGTCAACCTGGGACCGAGGACGTCGGTCATGTACCAGGCCCAGTCCATGACCCGGGACCGCTGAAACCCTTCCTCCCGAATCCGGGCCACGACATCGAGATCGACCCGCTCCTGGCCCTGGGCGGTGGCCGCGGCACCGATCGCGAGCGCCGCCACGAACATGGTCCGGCCCAACATGCGCAGGTCCTTTCTCAGTCCAGGAATGGCGACTTGCTCTGCCGGGCCTTCGGAGCGGGGGCCCGGTCGAGGAGCTGCTGGAGCTCTTCCTTGCTCAACTCGTAGGGGTCCTTCTCGTACCCGGGCGAGGGAGTGCTCCGGGTTCGGCCGGGGTTGCTCCCGGCCGGCTCGAAGTCCCATTCGGATCGGGTTCGGGGACGGATTTCCCATTCGTGGCCGTCTCGATCGGTGAATTTCCGAAATGACATGACGGTACCTCGCGCTAATAACGCCAGCTCAGCGTGTCAGCTCCGCTGGGACCGTTCTTGCGGATCTGTTCGATGATCCTCGGGATGAACATCTGGTGGTAGCGGAGCCGGGACAGGGCGTTCGGCCTGGTGTGATCGCCGTTCCAGCAGTGCTCGTCCCGGGCGCCGTAGTCGACCACCGCGTCCGCCGGCGGGTCGGCCGTCGCGAGGAAGTCCTCGACCAGGTAGACGGCGTTGTTGAGGTAGTAGTTATCCATCTCGCCCACGTAGATATGGAGCTTGCCCCTCAGCTTGGGGCCCAGAACCTTCCAATCGCGCCGGAGGATGTGGGAGAGGTCGTAGCGGTCTCGCCAGTGGGCGGCGACCGACTTGTCGATCGCCCCGGTCACCTTGTCGAAGATCGGCTTGGGGTATCCGTCGGGTCCGACCGGCGAGAACACCGATTGCCAGACATCCCACTGGCCGCCGCTGCGCCCCTTGGAGGCGATCGCCAGCTCGTGGTGATTCATGTCCTGTACCGTCGCGTCGACCTGGCCGAGGTAGTTGCGATGCCCGGGACGGAGCGTCTTCTTCCAGGCACTCTTGGGCCAGTAGGCATTCTCCTCGTCGTAGATCGAGAAGTTGGTGTATTGGCGGAAGTCGATCGGGTCGGGGCAGGCCACGAAGGCCCCGTTGAATTCGTCGGGATAGAACATCTGGACGGCCATCGCCTCCCACCCGCCAGTCGAACCGCCATAGGTGATCCGAGCGTAGCCTTGCCCGATGCCACGGTATTTGCGCTCGATATGGGGCACCAGTTCCCGCATGATCGCGTCGCCGTAGGGTCCGTTGTTGGCCGAGTTGACCGCGTACGAGTCGTCGTAGAACGGGGTCGGGTGCTGGATCTCGATCAGCAGCACCCGAGGGAAGTTGGGGCCGGTCCAGTCGCGGTAGAACTGGTGGGCGTGCTCCTGCTGGATCCGATTGTACCCGGTCAGCTTGAACCGGGCGCTGTAGTCGGGCGCCAGGTTCGGATCGGGGGGCTCGGGACGGAACCCGTCGAAGCTGGCCGGGAAGTGACCATGATTGATCACCAGCGGATACCGGGCGGCAGGGTGGCTATCGAAACCCTCGGGCAGCAGCACCCAGGCCGCCAGGAACATCGGGGTACCCCAGAACGCGGTGAGCAGGTCGCTCTGAATCCGCTCGTACTTGATGTACTTGGTTTCCTTGGGAGGAGCCGGCGGGCCGATCTCTCGGTCGACGCTGATCGCGATCGGTGCCGGGCGTCTGGGGTCGAAGCGAATCCAGCCGGGCTCGCTGTAGAGGTTGCCGGGTTTCCGGTTCCACTGCTGGCCCTCGCCTCGATCCGGCGGCAGGCTGACCGTATGCCCATCGGCGCGCCGGAAGGTCTGGTAGCGGTTCAAGACCGCCTGGACTCGATAGCGGCCCGCCGGCACCTCGCGCAGGCTCCGGATCGGGTAGCCCCACGCCCGGGCATCCACCACCGCGGGACGCCCCGGCGTAAGCCCCTGCACGTCGATCCCGAAGGCCAGTTGGGTCGTCAGGCCGTCCGCCATCTGGAACCGAGGCTCGGCGGTGGAGTCGGCGGAGATCAGGAGGATGATCCTGCCGTCGATCGGCCCGGCCGACCGGGCCGCCGGGAAGCTGACGTGGAACCTCGGGGATTGTGCCTGGGCGCCCGAGGGCCAGGCGGCGCCGAGGACGGCGGCGATCGTGAGGAGGGAGCGGGGCGACCGGTTGGACACGATTGACGACCTCAGCGCTGAGGGTTGCTTCCGAGCATATCGCCATGCCAGCCGGGAAGCCAGGCCCGCGCGGCCTCCTGGTCAACTCTGTTGGTACCAGTCTGTTGGTACCAGGGCTGCCGCGGAGCGTATCCCAAGCACATCCGCGTCTTTCGAGACCCAGTCATGCCGGCTCACTCCAACGAAGCACTGTACCACGAGGCGCTTCGCTACATCCCTGGCGGCACCTCTCGGCTCCACTATCACTTCGCGCCATATCCGATCTACGCCCGATCGGCCTCGGGGTGCCGCTTGGTCGACCACGACGGCGTCGAGCGGCTCGACTTCCTCAACAATATGACGGCGCTGATCCATGGTCACGCCGATCCGGCCATCGTCGCGGCCATTTCCGATCAGCTGGCCGCCGGCACCGTCTGGTCGGAGCCGGGCGCGGCCGAAGTCGCCTTGGCCCGTGCCATGGTCGAACGGGTCGGGTCCGTCGAGCAGATTCGATTCGCCAACTCGGGGACGGAGGCGGTGATGCTCGCGGTGAAAATGGCCCGGGCGTTCACCGGTCGGAATACCATTGCCAAGTTCGAGGGCGCTTACCACGGGTACTACGATTACGTCCAGGTCAGCTTCGGGGGAACCCCCGCCAACTGGGGTCCGGAGGAGGCACCGGCCAGCGTGCCGACGACGGCGGGGCTGCCCCCGTCGATCCTCGACCAGGTCGCGGTGATCCAGTACAACGACCCGGGTCAGGTCGATCGCCTCGTCGCTCGGCGCGGGAACGATCTCGCCGCCTTGATCGTCGATCCGCTCTCGGTGCGGATGGGAGCTCCTCGACCGGCGCCCGGCTTCCTCGAGTACCTGACCGAGGTCACCTGCCGCCACGGGATCGTGCTGATCTACGACGAAGTCATCAGCTTCCGGGTCGGGTTCGGCGGGGCCCAGAGTCGTTACGGCGGGGTGCCGGACCTGACGACCTTCGGCAAGGTGATAGGCGGAGGGCTGCCGGTGGGAGCGGTGGGCGGTCGGCGCGAGATCATGAGCCTGCTCGATCCGGATCGGGTCGACACCAAAGTGCTCTCCGGTGGTACCTTCAGTGCCAATCCGCTGACCATGGTCGCCGGCAAGGCCGCGCTCGATCGCTACGATGCCGCCGCGGTCGAGCGCCTCAACCGGCTCGGGGACCGGCTTCGGACGGCCGGTAACGCGGCGTTCAGGGCGGCGGGCGTGACGGGGCAGATCACCGGTGACGGGTCGCTCTTTCGGATTCTCCTGACCGACGAACCGGTCACCAACTATCGCAGCTCGGTCCGGCGGGCCGCGCCGACGGCCGCGATGCTCGCGCTCCACGCCAACCTGCTTCGCGAGGGCATCATCGTCGGCAAGACCGGTCTCGGTTGCTTGTCGACCCCGATGACCGAGGCCGAGGTCGACCGGTTCACGACGGCCTTGGCCCGGGCGCTGGCATCTTCGTAACGGGGGCTCCATGGCACCACGCAAGACCATCCTCACCTGCGCCGTGACCGGCTCGCCCCCGACGGCCAAGAAGAACCCGGCCGTCCCGGTCACCCCTCGGCAGATTGCCGATTCCTGCATCGAGGCGGTCAAAGCGGGGGCCGCGATCGTGCATGTCCATGTCCGCGACCCGGACAGCGGACTCGCCAGCATGGACCTGGCGCTCTATCGCGAGGTGGTCGATCGGCTTCGGAGCGCGCCGATCGACATGATCATCAACCTGACCACCGGCCCTGGTCAGCGGTTCGCCCCCGGTGACGACGACCCTCGGATTCCCGGGCCCGGCACCAACCTCACCCACCCCAAGATCCGGGTCCAGCACGTCGAGGCGCTCCGCCCGGAGATCTGCAGTCTCGACGTCGCCACGATGGCCTCGGGCGACGCGTTCGGCAGCACCGTCATGCTCAACACCGTCAAGACCCTCGCGATCATGGCCACCGCGATCCGCGACGCCGGGGTGATGCCCGAGCTCGAGGTGTTCGACACCGGGCATGTCCGGCTGGCCCGCCACATGATCGAGACCGGTTTGATCGCGCCGCCCGGATTCTTCCAGTTCTGTCTCGGAATCGAGTGGGGCGCGCCCGACAGTCCGGAGGCCCTTGGCCTGATGCGGAGCCTCGCGCCGCCCGACTGCCAATGGGCCGCGTTCGGGATCGGGCCGCGGCAGTTCCCGATGGTGGCGATGGCGGCCGCCGCCGGCGGCCACGTCCGGGTAGGGCTCGAGGACAACCTCTACCTCGAACGCGGGGTGCTGGCGCCCTCCAACGCGGCGCTGGTGGAACGGGCGGTGGACATCGTCGAATCGTTAGGTGGGTCGCTGGCTACCCCGGCGGAGGCCCGCGCCATCCTCGGGCTCGCGCCCCGCGGCTAGAGCGCCTCCGCGATCGCCCGACCCAGATCGGCCGTGGTGGCCCGCCCGCCCAAGTCGGGCGTCTTCGGGCCGCCCCCGCTTAAGACGCTCTCGATGGCCCGGACGATGGCGTCGTGTCCCTCGACCTCGCCGAGATGTTCCAGCATCATCGCCCCGGCCCAGATCTGCCCGATCGGATTGGCGATGCCCTTGCCGGCGATGTCCGGCGCCGATCCGTGCACCGGCTCGAACATCGAGGGGTAGCGGCGCTCCGGGTTGATGTTGGCCGAGGGCGCGATGCCGATGCTGCCACAGACGGCCGGTCCCAGATCGGAGAGGATGTCCCCGAACAGATTCGAGCCGACCACCACGTCGAACCAGTCGGGATGCGCCACGAAGTGGGCGCAGAGGATGTCGATGTGGAACTTGTCGTTGGCGAGATCGGGGTAGTGGGCCGCGACCTCGACGAACCGCTCGTCCCAGAAGGGCATGCTGATCGAAATGCCGTTGGACTTGGTGGCGCTGGTCACCTTTTTGAGTCCCTTGGCGCGGGCCAGTCGAAAGGCGTAGTGGAGGATCCGATCGACGCCCTGCCTGGTGAACACCGATTCCTGGACCACCGTCTCCCGGTCGGTCCCCTGGAAGATCCGGCCCCCGATCTCCGAGTACTCGCCCTCGACATTTTCGCGGACGATCCAGAAGTCGATCTTTCGTCCCTCGGTGTCGGCGAGCGGCGACCGGAGCCCCGGCATGATCCGGCAGGGGCGGAGGTTGACGTATTGATCGAAGGTCCGCCGGATCGGGATCAAGAGCCCCCAGAGCGAGACATGGTCCGGGACGCCGGGGTAGCCCACCGCGCCGAGGTAGATCGCGTCGAAATCGCGGAGCCGGTCGAGCCCATCGGCCGGCATCATCCGCCCGGACCGGTGATAGGTCTCGCAGCTCCAGTCGAACGGGGTCCACTGGAAGCCGATGCCGAGCTTCCGGCCCACGGCGTCGAGCACGCGGACTCCCTCGGGAACGACCTCTTTGCCGATGCCGTCGCCGGGGATCAGCGCGATCCGATAGTTCTTCATGACTGAACCGATGCGTGGAAGTCGGGGAGCCAGGCCAACGAAGCGGTCGTGGCGCCGGTCGGGAAGTACTCGGCCCCTAACCAGCCGCGATAGCCGCCGGCCTTCAGATGCGACAGGAACCGGGCGAAATCGACCGTGCCGCTACCGGGCTCATGGCGACCGGGGGCGTCCGCGAACTGGATGTGGGCGATCCGGCGCCGGTGTCGGTCGAAGGTGGCGGCGAGATCGACGCCGTTGAGGACCGCGTGATAGAGATCGTACTGGAGGCCGATCGCGCTTCCTGCCGCCTCGATCAGGGCCCCGGCGTCGTCCAGCGACGAAAGCAGGATGTCGGGCGTCTCGACCACGTTGAGCGGCTCGATCACCGGCCTGTCCCGCCAATCCCTCGAGCGCTCGGCGGCGAAGCGAAGATTGTCGCGGTAGACCGCGAGGCAGCGCTCCCGCGACTCGCCGGCCGGGACGCGAGACGGCCCCAGATGGAGAAAGCGGGCCCCCAGCCGATCGGCCAGGTCCGCCGCCGTCAGGAGGGCGGCCCGGAAGGCCGGCTCCCGTTCCGGCACCCCGGAGAGGCCGGGGCCGCCGGTCCGGAAGTCGCCTAACGACACGTTGAGGAGCACCACCTCGATCCCGGCGGCTCGGGCCAGGTCCGGGGCGGTGGCGGGATCGGCTTCCTCGATGACCTGGATTTCCACCCCCTCGAAGCCCGCCTGCCGCGCCGCGGCAAACCGCTCCGCGAAGGGTATCTCGCGGAACATCAGCGAGATGCTCGCGGACAGCCGAATGGCGGCCTCAGGCATGGAGCTTCACGAGGGCTCGACGCACCGCCGCGATCGTGAAATCGATGTCGTCGTCGGTCATCGGGGTCGAGCCGATGAAACCGCCCCGCATGGTGAGGACCCCCTCGGCGGCCAGGAGTTTCTGATAGGTCACCAGCTTCTCGCCGAGGCCGGCCATGGCGATGGCCAATTCACGGTAGTTGCGGGTCGGCAGATCGGTCATCACCAGCGACGAGAACGAGGCTCTCCCTTCGACCCGGCCCACGATCCCGAGGTCCTTGCGGACCCGTTCCAGGCCCTCCCTGAGCCGCTCCCCCTTGGCCGCCAGGTCGTCGAACGCCGCCGGGGTCAAGAGCGACATCCCGAGGTACCCGACCGCGGTCGAGAGCGGGTTCGCGGTGAACGTCCCGCTCTGCTTGACCTTGGGATCGCCCCGGTCGACGTCGAACACCGTCATCAGCTCCCGCTTGCCGCCCACGGCGCCGATCGGCAGACCGCCCCCGATGATCTTGCCCATGGTGGTGAGGTCCGGGGTGACGCCGACCGCTCCCTGGGTGCCATGGTAGCTGGTGCGGAGGCAGAACACCTCGTCGAAGATCAACACGATGCCGAGCCGGGCCGTCTCTTCCCGAAGCATCGTCAGGTACTCCCGGGTGGGCTCGACCAGCCCGAGCTGGAGCCGATAGGGGTCGATGATCACCGCGGCGAGCTGGGAGGCTTCCGCTCGGAGGCGGGCTCGGCTGTGCTCGAGGTCGTTCAAGGGGAGCAGGATCAACTCGTCGAGGAGACTCTGCGGCGTTCCCACGCTGTGGGCCACCGGCGTCGGCCGGGCCGGATCGCCCCAACGATCCGGCGGCGGCTGGAAACTCGCTTCGATGAGGTCGAACTGACCGTGATAGCCGCCCTCCATCTTGGCGATCTTGCTGCGTCCGGTGTGGGCCCGAGCCACCTTGACGGCCAGCATCACCGCCTCGGTCCCGGTGTTCATGAAACGGACCTGCTCGACGCTCGGGATCCGCTCCACCAGCAACTCGGCGAGTTTGACTTCCCACTCGGAGGGGAGGATGGAGCAAAGGAGCCGACTGGATTGCTCGGCGATCAGTTGGGTAATGGCCGGGTGAGCGTGCCCGTGGATCAAGGCCGCGAAGTTGTTGATGAAATCGATCCGCCGGTTGCCGTCGACGTCGGTAATCCAGCAGCCTTCGCCATGGGCGGCGTACTGGGGGTGCGGCTTGGTGACCGCGAGGTGGCGAGTGTAGCCAGAGGGCAGGACGGTCTGGGCTCGGGCGAAGAGACCTGCCGATGCGGCGGTGGCCGTCATGGAGTCCTCGAGGGGCGGGGTGGGCGGCAACGCCAGAGAATATGACCGGCGGGTCAGGTTGACAAGCCTCGCTGAGGTCGGTGCCCCTGCCGGTCGGGACCCGTTCGTCGGTGCCGGGGGAGCTACTCGTCGCTCCCGGCAACGGCTGGCGGCGTTGCCGAGTTGCCGAGGTCCGCGCCGAGCGGCATACTCTCCCGATGAACCGAGCGATGGACCGCCCCGGCCTGGTGTTTCTTCACGGCGCGACCCTGAACGCCGGGATGTGGGAACCGGTTGCGGCCAAATTCCGCCGGGACTATCCGGTCGCGGTTCCGGACCTGCCGGGCCACGGCCGCCGGGCCGCCGAGCCCTTCGCCATGGCGACCGCGGTCGCGACGGTGGAGGCCACCGTCGCCGACCTCGAGGTGTCCGGCGTGGTCCTGATCGGCGATTCTCTGGGGAGCTATGTCGCCATCGCGACGGCGTCACGGCTCGGGGCCCGGTTCAAGGGCGCGGTGCTGGGTGGCGCGACGGCTCGGTTTCACGGCGTGATCCCGTTTGGCCAGGTGCTGCGAGGCGCCCTGATCTCGTTGTTCGGCTCCCGGTTCTTCCGGCCCTGGCTCGAGGACAAGGTGGCGAACGATTTCCAGGCCGGTCGCGCGGCGGTGGCCGGGGGGATCAGGACTGAGGCATTCCAAGAGGCGGTTCGTGAGCTTCGGGCGATCGATTTCACTCGGCTGCTCCGGGAAATCCGGGCGCCACTCCTCTTCGTCAACGGCGTCTCGGACCGTCCCCATCGCTCCGGGGAGGCTCGTTCTCTCGCGGCCGCCCCGCGGGCGCGGCTGGTGGTGATGCCGCAGGTCGGCCACGGGGTGAGCCTCCGGAGGCCAGCCGAATTCGCCGCCCTCGTGGCCGAGTTTCTCGGGTCATTGCCTAACTGAAGCGGGGCGGCCGCTTTTCGATGAACGCCTGGAAGGCCTCCTTGGCCTCGGCGCTCCGCAACCGCGGCCGGAACAGCTCCATCTCTCTGGCGATCGCCTCCCGGGTCGCTGTCCGGATGCCAGCGCGCAACAACCGCTTGGTGTCCCTGGTGGCCCCCGGGGGCAGTTGGAGGAATCGCTCGGCCGCAGCCCTGGCGTGGGGCAGTACCTGATCGGGCGGCAGCGCGGCATTGGCGAGGCCGGCGGCCACCGCCTCGGCCGCGGAGAGCGGCTCGCCGAGCAGGAGCACCTCGGCGGCCCGGGCGGTTCCCATCAGCCGGGGCAGCAGCACACTCGATGCGAACTCCGGCACCACCCCGAGCGACACGAACGGCATCCCGATCCGGGCGTCTTCGGCGAGATACACCAGGTCGCAGTGGAGCAGCATGGTCGCGCCGACGCCGATGGCATGGCCGGTGACCGCGGCGACGATCGGTTTGTCGCAGTCGAGAAACGCCTCCATGAACGGCGGGACCGGCTCGGAGGGGCGCTCGTCGACCCGCTGGAGGAAGTCGCCGATGTCGTTGCCGGAGCAGAAGATTCCCGGGAGTCCGTGGATCAGGAGGGCCCGCACCGACGGATCGGCGACCGCCTGGCCAATGGCCGACGCGATCGCCTGGTACATTTCGATGGTCAAGGCGTTCTTGCGTTCGGGGCGATCGATGCCGATCACCTGGATGCCGCGTTCGACGGAAGTTCTGATGGTCATGGTCACCCGTTAGGCAGTTGCCGTGGTTTCCCGGGTCCCGGCCCCGGGTGCCGTCCCGCTCGACCGGGGCGGGCCGACGGTCCCGCTGGCGCCGAGCGACGAGAGCGGATACTCTCCCACTCGATGGACACTTCCGCGTCTCGCGCCGCCCCGCCGGGTCGACGCCGTCGCCCCACCCGCCTTCTCCTGGGCATCGCCCTCGCCGCGGCCTCGGTGGCGTCGTTGTCGATCCGTGAGGCCGTCGGGCAGCAGGTGATCGACACCGTATTCCGACCCATCGTCGCCACGCCGCGGTTTGCGCCGGGGGCGGGCCCACTGGTGCTGATCGACGCGGCCCACGCGAATTTCCACACCAAGGCCGGCCGATACCGCGCCTTCGCCACCCTGCTCGAGGCGGACGGGTTTCGGGTCCGCGACTCCGACCGGCAGTTCGCCGACGGCGTCTTCGGCGATGCCCGAGTCCTGGTGATCGCCAACGCGGGGCTCGGAGGCAGCGCTCCCTGGACTCTCCCGGAACGATCCGCCTTCACCGACACCGAGATCGAGGCGGTGGCCGAGTGGGTGGGCGGCGGCGGGTCGCTGCTCCTGATCGTCGACCACCTCCCGGCCGGCGGCGCCGCCGGCCGGCTGGGGCGCCGGTTCGGCGTCGAGTTCACCAATGGCTACACCGTCGACCCCCGAGCCAGTCCCGGCATCGGCGACCTCTTTCTCCGAGCCGACAGCACCCTGCTCGACCACCCGGTCACCCGGGGGCGGACGCCCGCCGAGCGGGTCGACTCGGTGGCCACCTTCACGGGGCAGGGCTTCCAGCTGACCGAGCCCGCCCAAGTGCTGCTTCGGTTCGGGCCCCGGGCCTTCACCTGGCTGCCGGCCCGAGCCAATACCGGGGGCGGCTTCGACAGCCTAACGGCTCGCGTCCATTCTGGCGGCTGGCCCCACGCCGTCGCCAAACGGGTCGGCCTGGGCCGGGTCGTCATCGTCGGCGAGGCCGGGGCGTTCACCGCCCAGTGGATCGGCGCCGACCGCCGCCCGATGGGGCTCAACCACCCCCGCTCGGCGGGGAATCAGCGCTTCATCTTGAACATCCTTCACTGGCTCGCCGGTCAACTCGACTGACGCCCGAGGTCAGGGCGGGGGCTCCCGAAGCCGCACCAGCCCATCGGCGATCGAACGGACCCGCGCGGCGAGGCGATCGAGCGCCGCCGCCAACTTGGGGATTTCGGCACCGGCCTCCCCGAGGTCGCGCTGCTCGATGGCCTCCCGAACCGCCGGGAAGACCACGACCGGCGTGCCACCATAGTATCCCTGCGAGTAGATCGTGTGTCGATACCAGGGCCGGCGGGGCAGGCCGTCCGGGTGCAGGAGGTCGCGTTCGCTCTGGTAGATCATCGTGTTGATGGAATCGACCAATACCTGTCGGCGCGCGAGCGCTCCGCCGCCCAGTCCGACCGCCGCCCCGAAGGTCCCCTCGAATCGAGCCCCCGCGGCGACCAGCCGCCCCAGCGCCGAGCGGATCGGGCCGAGATCGACCGCGGCGGCGTCGGGGTGGCGCTCGAGATCGGCCAGGTACTCGCGGTAGGTGCGGGCGGCGTCGGCAAACGAGAACGGGAGCAGTGGCGCCTCGCTCAGCCTGAGGACGGCCGCCCCGAACGCGCCGGCCATCGACTTGCCGTAGCTCAAGGTAGGGTCCAGAAACCGGACGAAGTAACGGTAGCTGTCGTAGAGCGAGTGGTAGGTTCCCCGGCCCACGTTGCGGTAGGCGATGTGGAGGGACGGGATCCCCAGGTGGTGGAGGAATCCGACGTAGTCGGTACCGGATCCGACCGGAGTGAGGAGGAAGGCCCGGTCCCTGGCTCGGGCCGAATCCGCGCCGGTACCGGCTCCGCCCAGCGCTCGGGCGATCAAGGTCTCGAGGACGCTGCCGCCGGTTCCGGGGTCGGGGGTGTCCCGGGCGACCTCCCGCATGAACGACTCCAAGGTGTGCGACCCGCTCGCGGTGAAGATGCCCTGCCGGTAGTTGTCGGCGTTCAGGTAGGCCACCGTCTTGGCCCGGAGTTCGTCGGCGTGTTGCTCGACCCACTCCACCGAGCCGTGGTGTCCCTGTTCTTCGGCATCCCAGAGCGCGAAGACCAGGGTCCGGGCGGGCCTCCAGCCGGAGCGCACCATCTGGCCGAAGGTTCGGGCGGTCTCGACGATCGCGGCGGCGGCCGCGGACGGGTCGTCGGCGCCGAAGACCCAGGCATCGTGATGGCACCCCACGATGACCCACTGGTCCGGGTGCCGCTCGCCCGCGATTCTGGCCACCACGTTGTAGATGGGCTTGAGGCTCCAGTCGGACTTGACCACCATGCGGGCTCGGGCCGGACCCGGTCCCAGCCGGTAGGTGATCGGGAAGGCACCCTTCCAGTCGTTCGGGGCGACCGGGCCCTCGAGGCGCTCCAGGAACCGGAGCGCTTCGCCGTAACCGAGGGTCATCATCGGGATCTGGAGCAGCAGGGGAGACTCTTCCCGGGCGAGCCGTCGAGCGTTAGGCGTCGCGGCCCAGCCCGGCGTGAGCGGGTCTCCGGTGAAGAACCGGCTGTCCGCCGCCCCGCCCCGCTCCGAGGCGAAGGGAGGCCGCATCGGCCCCTTGGGGTACATCGGACCGACCCAGTAGCCATCCTCGATGGGATCGTGGTACATCACCACCCCGGCCGCGCCGCGTGCCTGCGCTTCGGTTCCCTTGATGGCCCGCAGATGAGGCCCGGTCCGGACGAAGACGATCTTGCCCTTGACGTCGATCCCCAGCCGGGCGAGTCGATCGTAGTCGTCCGGGAGCCCGTAGTTGGCGTAGACCACCTCGCCGGTGACGTCGCCGTCAGCTCCGTAGCTGATATATGACGGCAGCACGCCTCGAGCGTAGCTGTCGCGGTCTTCGGGGATCGGGGGTTCCTCGAAGCGGGCCCGATATCGAACCGGCGCGAGCAGCTCGAGCCGTTGCACGATCGGCATCGGGAGCAGGGTCCGGTACTCGACGATTTCGGCGTCGAGTCCGTACGACCGGAACTGGCGGAGAGCCCATTCGGCCACCCGCCGAGATCCCGGGGTGCCGGCCAAATGAGGCGTCCGGGTGATCTCCCGCAGGAAGCGGCGAATGCTGGCCGTGTCCGGCGTCGACCGAACGATGCGCTCGAGCCGAGCCAACTCGGGAAGCCGGTCGGCCGGGAATCCCCGGACAGGGCCCGGCTCGGACTGACCGGTGGCGGAAGTCGCGAGCGCGGCAAGCGAGAGGGTGAGGAATGGTTTCATGAAAGGCGGTCTCGGGGCCGAGTGGGCTGACAGGCTCACCCCGATCGGATAACGGGCCAAGCGCGGGTTGGTACCAATCGCGGGGTACCGCCGTCGCGAGCATGCCGGCGGCGCGGCCGAGCCCACTTGGCCGTCCGCCCGGTCAGGGCTCGCCGATCAGTCGATCGCTCAAGGCCCTGAGCTTCTCACGCGCCGCGGCGTCATAGGCCTGGGCGTTGGCCTTCCAGGGCTTGAGCTGGTTGAAGAAGGTCCCGGTCGGCTCGGTGGTCACGATCGCGTTGATGACCGATTCGACGCCCTCGGCGATGGTCGAGCGCGGCTTGACGTTGAGGAGGCGCGCCATGGTCGTGGCCATGGTGGTCGCCGGATGGAGCGAGTAGGTCAGGACGCCCTGCTTCTCCAGGGCCGGGGCCATGTCGATCGTCATCATCACCTGGGCCAGTTTGCTCTGGGCGTAGCCGCGCCCGCCGTTGTAGCCCTTCTCCATCTGCGGGTCGTCGAAGTCGATCGCGGTCTGGGAGCCCGAGGAGACGTTGATGATCCGAGCCGGCGCGCTGGCCACGACCAGCGGGAGGAGCCGCTTGGTGAGGAGGTAGTGGGACAGGTAGTTCACCGCGAAATGCATCTCGAATCCGTCGGGGCTCAGCTTCCTGGTGCTGTCGAAGACCCAGCCGATGCCGGCGTTGTTGATCAGGAGATCGAGTCGCCTGGTATCGCGGGTCACCAGGTCGGCGAGTCGGCGCGCTTCGGCGAGCGAGGCGAGGTCGGCCTGGTAGAACTTGGCGCTTCCTTTTCCGCTCCTGGCGATCTCGGCCACCAGCGAGTCGCCCCGCTCGGCGCTCCGGCCGGTGATGAGCACCCTGGCCCCGGCGGCGGCGAGGCGGCGGGCCACGTCGCGGCCGAGCCCGTCGGTGGAGCCGGTGATCAGGGCCACCTTCCCGGACAAGTCGGGGAGCGGCGGGGCCTTGGGATATTCCCGGGCGGGGTCCTGGGCCGCGGCGGAGGCGGCGCTCCAGAGGAGGCTGCCTAACGCCAGGGCGACGGTTCCCGTTCGAAACGGGCGGGCTGGCGCGAACCGGTTGGATGACATGGTCCGTGATGATAGGCTGGTCGACGATCGCTGTCGAGATCGCTCGGTTCCCGGGCTGCGGTACCCGGGCTGCGATACCCGGCATCAACGAGGTGGCCCCCGTCGACCCAACGTCCCGGAGGGCGAGCCACCGGGTCACTGTCCCGAGTCGTGGAACCTGATCATCCGGCCCACCAACCCGTCGAGCGCTCGGCCGGTGAGGCCGCCGGCGAGATCGGCGGCGTTGGTCACCGCGATGAACCCGATCCCGCGGCCCAGCCCCAGCCAGGCCACCGAGTGGTTGACCGTATTGGAGCCTTCATGAGCGGCGGCGCGACCGCCGGCCCACCCGCGGGTTACCATGACCCAGCCAAGGGCGTAGCCGTCGGTCCCCGGGATGGCGACCCGAGGCGTGAAGAGATCGCGGCCCAGGGCGGCGGGGATCACGGTCGAGCGGCCCTGGTCGGCTCGAAGGAACTCGACGATCAGCCGAGCCCAGCTTCCGAGCGGAAGGTGGGCCCGGCCGGCGGGGCCGAGGCCCGGCGGGTTGTCGCAGGCCTCGCAGGCCGCCCAGCCGCTCGAGGTGGCCTGGTGCGCGACCGGTTGATCGGACCCGCCGGCCGCGGCCGCCGCCCCCCAGCCCAAGCCGACCGCGCCTAACGGTTGCAGTAGCCTGACGTCGAGGAGGTCCTCGTAGCGCCCGGTCCAGGCCCGCTCGATCATCGCGCCCGCCAGGACGTAGCCCGGATTGCTGTAGGAATAGTCCCCCGGGGGGCCGACCGGGGCCGCGGCGAGGGTCCAGGCGGCGAGGGCCTGCCGCTGCTCGTAGGCCGTGGTCCCCGCGAACGCGACCAGCGGAGGGTCGTTGCGGATCCCGCCGACGTGGCTCAACAGGTCGGCAAGGGTGACGGTGCGATACTCGGGACGCATGGTCCCGGCGTGCTCCGGGAAGAGATCGGCCAGGGTGCTGGTCCAGGCCAGCGCCCGGTCCTGCACGGCCACGGCCGCGAGCGCCGCGGTGACCGCCTTGAGATTCGATCCGATGTGCCACTTGTCCGTCACGGTCGCCAGGGGTCCGCCGCTGGCCCGGCGAGTGCCCGCCACGGCAACGGCGACGACCCCGGTATCGGTGACGATCGCGCCGCCCATCGCGGGCAGGCCCGCCGCCCGCCGGACCGAGTCGACCAGGCGGCGCAGCCCGGGAGCGGCCACCTCGACCACGAGGGACGCGGACGCCGAACCCGCCGTGGCGCTGATGGTGGCGGAGCCGATCCCGACCGCCTCGACCAGCCCGCTTTGCGTTACCGACGCCACCCCTGGCGCATCGGAGCGCCAAACGACCTCGGCCCCGACCGGTCCCTGGGGGTTTCGCGGTTCCGCGGCGACCGCGATCCGCTCGAGCGGGGCAAGCACCGCGTGCCACGCCGAAAGCCGAATGGACGTCGCCGCCGCAGGCGGAGGTGGCACGGTCGCGGTCGGGTCGCCGCAGGCCGCGAGGGCAATGACCAGGAGGCCGAGGGTCCGTCGCATCAACCTAAGGATAGCAGGACCTCGGCGAGGATCCGCCGAGTGGCTCGGGCAAGCCCTACAGCCGAGACAGGTAGGTGAGCTTGAGCAGGCCGGCGCGCTCGCGCGGCGCCCAGAGGCGGAACTGGTCGCCGCGGCGCTCATTGAACACCAGAAACAGGTCGCTCCCGGGCCGGAAGGTGTAGCCGATCCGGATGTTCATGCCCAGGTCGCGCTCGAAGGCGTTGTACTGCGCCAGGACATTCGCGACCAGCTTCGTCGACGCGGCCACGGTGAGGCGAACCGAGGCCAGATCCGCGGTAAAGCTCCCCCCCGGGAGGTCGACGAGGCTCCGGTTGGCTCCCACCGTCAGCGATACGTTGGGAGAGGGCGTGGCGCTCAGCTCCAGTCCGTAGCTGTCGATCCGGCCATGGTAGAGGCCTTGGAGCGAGCCGTTGAACCGGAGCACGATCGGCCGCCGCGGGCTGGTGTTGGCGAACCAGTTGAACGACCAGGTGTGATAGTCGCCCGCGGGCACCGGCACGCTGTCGGACAAGACGAAGCCCTCCTCCAGGCGGGTAAAGCCGTCGGTGTACCAGGAGAAGATGGACTCCCCCGAGTTCCACTCCGGGTTCAAGTTCGGCGAGATCGTCCGCTCCAGGGTCCGGCCCCCGCCGTCGGTGACCAATTGCCCGAACATGAAGAAGTCGAGTCGGCGGAGCCCGAGAAGCTTGGGACGGACCGAGTATCGGACGTTGCCGTCGGTTCGGCGGATGTCGTTTCTGGTGACGAATCCGAGATCGGCTCGGGCGTGCGAGTCGACGATGAGATGAGCGAACTCGGCGCCGACAGCGTCGGTCTGGTACTGGCCGGCCAACCGGCCCGAGAACCCGCCCTGAGTTCCCTTGGCGTCGGTCCGGGCGGCATAGCCCTGGAACAGCAGGGTGGGCTTCGGCCGCACCAGAAAATCGACCCCGCCGGCGGTGTTCCAGTCGGCGCCCGATCGCTGGTCGGTCACCATGGCGCCGACATAGCCGCCGGTCGACAGATCGCGCTTGACCCGGGCGACGGCGTGGTTTTGTCGGGGGACTCCGAAGGCGGGTTCGGTGACGACGTTGAGCACGCCGACCGAGTGGCGACCGGCGCGCCCGGTTAGGCGAAGCCCGCCCAAGAGCGGAACCGGCCCGTCATCCGCGACGCCGATACGCCGCGAGAAGAACATCAGGAACGGGGGCGGCTCGAAGCTGCTCCGATAGCCGAACTCGAAGATCCCGGCGTTCTCGAGAAAGAAGTCCCGCTTCTCGGGAAAGAAGAGGCTGAAGCGAGTCAGATTGATCCGCTCGTCGTCCACCTCCGCTTGGGCGAAGTCGGTGTTGGCGGTGAGGTCGAGCAACAGCCCGGGGGTGACTTCGGTCTTGAGGTCGAGGCCCGCTTCGAGGCGCCCATCGGTGGTCACCGCGGCGCCCTCGACCTCGCGAGTTCCGCCGCCGAGCAGGTATGGCTTGACTTCGAGATTGAGGCCGGCCCGGGGCAGGGCGCCGATCCCGATCAGGTGGCCCGCGTTGCTCACCCGGTGAAAGCCCTCGGGGTCTCGCCCCCACGAGGTCCAGAGGCTCTCCTCGTTGAGCCGGGCGTGGTAGCGCACCACGTTGAAGCCCCAGATCGCGGTCGAGTCGGACGGATAGCGGATCGAGCGAAGGGGGATCGCGAATTCGACCGACCAGCCGTCGCCCGAGCGATGCGCCGCGACCGAAAACACGCCCCGCCAGTCGGCGTTCATCTCGTTGCCGTCGTTGCTGACCAGGGCATCGAACTCGGCGCCGTTGGCGTTGGCGGCAAACACGTAGGCCGAGCGACGGTCGTGGAACGGGTCGAGCAAGATGGCCACGATGTCGTCGCCCCCGTAGCGGAGGCCCGGCTCGAACCCGCTGACCCGGACCGCTTGGTCGCGTTGGAGCTTGCGCGCCACGATGGCGTCGGGCCGGGAGTCGCGGGCGGTGATGCCGACGTAGACCGTGTGGTCGTCCAAGGCGACTTGGACCACGGTTTCTTCCCGGGCCGGGTCTCCAACGACCGGTTCGCGCTGGCGAAAGCCGCCGGTCGTGGGTGCCGTCCGCCAGAATTCCTCGCTGAGCTGACCGTCGATTCGTACCGTGGTGCCGCGCGGCAACCGCGCCACCGTGAGTGTGGGCGGGTTGTGCTCCTGGGCCCCGGCCGGCCCGGTGCTCCAGAGCGCCAACCCCGCTACGAGGTACCACCCGCGGGCGTACCGAGTTCGTGGGCCCGTGGAGGTCATCGTGGTCAGGTCGAGTCGGGAGTTGGAGGAGCGGAGAAGATACCGGTGGACCGGGTTCGGCGAAACTGGGCCTGGGCGGCGCTTTAATGGCGCCCCTCCGAGCGCGGCTCGATAGACCCCGTCACGGCGGGGAACCGGCGGATGAGATCGAGTCCTCGACGAGTGCCCAGGACGCTCGCCGCCGTCGCCACCGCGTCGGCCAAGGCGGCGTCCGCGCCGATCACCGTCGTGGTCACCTGATCGGTCAGCCCGAGACCGGTCAAGGGATCGATCAGGTGGGCGTACCGGCGCCCCCCGATCTCGACGAACTGGTTACCCGTTCCGGAGGTCGCGACGGCTGCGTGAGCCAGAGCACCGGCCCGACGCCGAAGACGCTCGTCGCTGGTGGCCAGGTCGATTCGCCAGCCGGTGGTACCGGGCGGCGCCGCGGAAACCACGAGGTCTCCGCCCGCCTCGATCATGGCGGACGCCACGCCCAGATCGGCGAGAATACCCAGCGCCGATTGAATGATGTACCCCTTGGCCACCCCACCCAGGTCCAACCGCATTCCAGGACGCCGCAACCGAATGACACCGCGCTCCTCATCGACATCGATCGCCCGCCACCCGGTCAACGCCTTGGCCTGTCGGATCGCTTCGGATGAGGGAAGTCGTCCGGTCGTCCGACTCTCTCGCCACAGGGCCACCAGCGGTCCTATGGTGGGATCGAACCCGCCCCGGGAGCGGGCCGCGATCCGAAGGGCGACCTTGACGACCTCGATCGTTTCCTTGCCCACCACGACCCAACCGGGCGCGCCCTTCGCGATCTCGCCCAGGTCGCTCGAGGGCCGGTAGTCGGACATCATCGAATCGAGCCGAGCCACCTCGGCGAAGGCGGCTCGCGCCGCGGATCGCGCGGTGCTATCGTCCTTGGCGTATCCGGTGATCCTCACCTCGACACCGAGGTGCACTTCTGAGTAGACGAAGCGGGCCGGCGCCTGCGCGACCCCGGCGATCGACAACAACAGTGACACAACGGTGGGCATGGGCGTGTCCAAGGTAACATCGGCCACGAGCGGCTGCCGCCTCGCGGCGTCCTGGCTCGTCGGCGTCGGGATGCTCGTCGCCACCACGGCACACGGTCAAACCGTGACCGTCGACAGCATCCCTGGTACGTTAGTCCGATTCGAACTGGTGCACGTGCCGGGGGGGGCGGTACGGCTGCCCGGCCAGACCGACTCGGTCGCGGTCAAGTCGTTCTGGGTTGGCCGTACGGAAGTCCTATGGGACGCCTACGACGCATTCACCCTGAGCCGGAAGCCGTCACCCCGCTATTCGCCCGCGGGCGCCGACGCGGTGGCCGGCCCGTCGAAACCCTATGGTAACCCGGACTACGGCTTCGGCCACCGGGGCTTCCCGGTCATCAGTGTGACCCGCGCGGCGGCGGAGGCCTTCTGTGCCTGGCTCTCCGCGGTCACCGGGAAACGGTATCGATTACCCACTGACGCCGAGTGGCAGCGGGCCGCCGATCTCGCCGCCACCGCTTCGCCGCCGGTACCGATCGACGAGTTTGCCTGGCACGCCGGCAACGCAAATGGGACCACCCGTCCTGGCGGTTCCCGCGGCGCCGATCGTCTCGGGACCTCCGATCTCTTCGGCAACGTGGCCGAATGGGTCACCACCGGAGACGGTCAGTTGGTGGTGAGGGGCGGATCGTGGCGCGACCCGATCGAGCAGGTCGGGCCGGCCTCCCGACGCAAGCAGCAATCCAGTTGGAACGAACGCGACCCGCAAATCCCCAAGAGCAATTGGTGGCTCAGCGATGGGCCCTTCGTCGGCTTCCGAATAGTCCGAGAACCCTAATCAGGTACCGAGACACTCCAGATGACCAATTTCTTCGATCCGAACCGACGCAATTTCGTCAAAGCCTCCGTCGGGGCCGCCGCGGCGTTGTCGCGCGCCAAGCCAGCGGCGGCCTTGCCGTGGGCATCCTCGGCCACCCTGCGGATTGGGTTGATCGGTTGCGGGGGGCGCGGCACCGGGGCGGCCCACGACTGTCTTCGTGGCAACGAAGGTGTTCGTCTGGTGGCGATCGGCGACATTTTCGCCGATCGGGTCGCGTCATGTCGCGAGAATCTCGCCAAGGTGGCGGCCGAGGACCCGGCAATAGCCGCCAAGATCTCGCTCGATGAGGGACACACGTTCGTCGGGTTCGACGCGTATCAGCGGGTGATCGACTCCGGCGTCGACGTGGTGATCTTGGCCACCGCCCCTGGCTTCCGGCCCCGCCATCTCGAGGCCGCGATCGCGAGCGGTAAGCACGTATTCATGGAAAAGCCGGTCGCCGTTGACCCCACCGGGGTGCGGTCCGTGATGGCCTCGGCCGACTTGGCCCAGAAGAAAGGGCTCGCCATCGTCGCCGGAACGCAACGACGCCACGACCCGGCCTATCGGGCGACCATCGAACGGATCCGCCAGGGCGCGATCGGCGAGGTCGTCGGTGGCCAAGTCTACTGGAACCAAGGCGGCCTCTGGCATGCGGCCCGCAAGCCGGAATGGTCGGACATGGAGTGGCAGATTCGCAACTGGCTCTACTTCGCTTGGTTGTCCGGTGATCATGTGGTCGAGCAGCACATTCACAACTTGGATGTCGCCAACTGGGTCATGGGCGGCCATCCGGTCAAGGCGGTTGGCACGGGAGGCCGCCAATGGCGTACCGGACCCGAGTTTGGTCACATCTTCGACCATTTCAGCGTTCACCTGGAGTATCCCAACGGCGGGCGGGTGGCCAGCATGTGCCGCCAGATCGATGGCTGCGAAGATCTGGTCGCGGAGCGGTTTCAGGGCACCAAAGGGGCCACCGATCCGTCGGGGTCGATCACCGGTGTCTCGCCCTTTACCTATCAGGGCGCCAAACCCAATCCGTACCTTCAGGAACATATCGACCTGATCGCCAGCATTCGGGCCGGCACCCCGCTCAACGAGGGCCGGCAGGTCGCCGAAAGCACTCTCACCGCGATCATGGTTCGCGAGGCCGCCTACACCGGCCAGATGATTTCCTGGGCCGACTTGGTGAACTCGCCTCAGGACTTGACCCCACCCGGGGTCGGTCAACTCGGACCGCTTGCGGTTCCACCGGTACCGATGCCCGGCCGAACCAAGGTCGACCGCCGATTTGGAGAGGGATGAAATGGATCGCCGACTCTTCCTGGCCGCCGCCAGCGCGGTCTCCTTGCCCCGCCTGCCTAACGGACGGCCCCAGACCCAACCGTTCCGCCTGGCCTACGCGCCCCATTTCGGGATGTTCCAGGCCCACGCCGGCCCCGACCCGGTCGCCCAGCTCGAGTTCATGGCCGCCGAAGGTTTCCGGGCGCTCGAGGACAACGGGATGCGGCAACGCTCGGTCGCCGACCAAGAAAAGATCGCGGCGGCGATGGCGCGGCTCGACATCCGGATGGGCGTGTTCGTCGCCCACACCATCGACTGGAGCAAACCCACCCTCGCCAGCGGCGAAGCGGCGCACCGGACTCGGTTCCTCACCGAAATCCAACAGTCGGTCGAGGTGGCCAAACGAGTCCGCGCCCGGTGGATGACCGTCGTACCGGGCCACGTCGACGCCCGGCTCGACCTCCAGTACCAGACCGCCCATCTGATCGAATCGCTCAAGCGCGCGGCCGCGATCCTCGAGCCGCATGGCCTGACGATGGTCCTCGAACCGCTCAATACCCTGCGCGATCACCCTGGCATGATCCTGACCGGGACACCCCAGGCCTACGCCCTCTGCAAAGCGGTCGCGAGCCCGGCCTGCAAGATCCTCTTCGATGCCTACCACCAGCAGATCACCGAGGGCAATCTGATTCCCAACATCGATGCGGCGTGGGACGAAATCGCCTACTTCCAAATCGGCGACAATCCGGGCCGCGACGAACCGGGAACCGGCGAGATCAACTACCGCAACGTGTTCCGCCACATTGCCTCGAAGGGATACCAGGGCATCCTCGGCATGGAACACGGAAACTCCCTCCCCGGAAAAGACGGCGAGCGGGCGGTCATCGACGCGTACCGCCGGGCCGATGCCTGGTAGCAGCTACCGAAGACCGGCCCGCGGAGCCGATCCCGTCGTCATCGGCGGAGCCGAAGGGCGACCGCCGCCGGGGAGCCTCACTGGTGCCATGCAAATCGTTCGCCGCTAACCTCGGACGGAGGTGATCGTGTCCCGCGCTCTCCCGGTACTGCTCTGCGTCACGATCGCGGCGCCCGTCGCCGCCCAGCTCCGCCCGGCGGACTCACTCGCCGTCGTTCAAACCGTCGCCCGCTTTCATGCCGCCCTCGAGAGCGGAGATACCCTCGCCCTGCGCGGCCTGCTCGCTCCGGGCGCGGTCGTCCTCAAACGCGGGGAGGCGAGTCGACTCCAAGGAGACGCGCTCCAGGCGGAAATCCGCTGGGCCCGCGCGATCACCCGCCGGCCGATCCAAGTGACGGTCCGGGTGCTCGGCTGGGCGGCCTTCGTGTATTCCGCGGCCCAAGTGGAGGCGAGCGCAAACCCGGCGGCCATCCAGGGCACGGAGGTGGAATCGGTCGTCCTCTCCCGGCTCGGACAGACGTGGTTCATCGACCTGGTGCACAGTTCGCTTGGATCGCGGAATTAGCCCTCGCCGTGACCACCACAGCGAGGGACGCCCGGCCGTCGAGTCGCCGCCCTATATTGGCGGGGCGGCCCGCCACCTCTATCGAGGAGCCAATCCCATGAAGCCGCTCCAGTGCTTTGTCGCCACGGTCCTTGCAACGGTCGTCGCCTCGGTCATCGCCCCCGGAGTGATACCCGTCGCTTTCGCGCAGGGTCCGCTGACGATCGGCAACGTCACCGCCCGCCCGGGCGAGTCGCGATCGGGGGCGATCGCGATCCCGGCCGGCAGCGATGCCGGGACCGAAATCCCGATCACCATCGTTCGGGGGAGCCGGCCGGGACCGACCCTGGCGCTGATCGCCGGTACCCATGGCTCCGAAGTCGCGCCGATCGTCGGCCTCCAGCGGGTTCGCGAGCGGGTCCAAGCCAACGACTTGGCGGGGACCCTGGTGCTGGTCCATGTCGCCAACCTGCCCTCGTTTCTGGGCCGCACGGTGTACTACAGCCCGGTCGACGGCAAGAACCTCAATCGAGTCTATCCAGGCAAGCGGGATGGCACGGTTTCGGAGCGGATCGCCTTTGCCATCACCAACGAGATCATCGAGCGATCCGACTTCGTCGTCGACATGCATGCCGGCGACGGCAACGAGTGGCTCCGTCCCTACACCTACTGGAGTCCGCTCGGCCTCGACGCCCGGACCGACTCGGTGGCGCGGGAGCTGGCCCTGGCCTTCGGCCACGACCACATCGTGGTGGATCGGGAGCGGCCCACCGATCCGGCCCGGAGCCTCTACACCCAGAACACCGCGCAGCTGCGCCGGAAGCCGTCGATCACCACCGAGACTGGGGCGCTCGGGATGCCGGCCGAGGCGATGGTCCAGAAGAACTACGAGGGGGCAATTCGACTGCTCAGATACTTGAAAATGTTAGGAGGGCCCCTGACGATGGTCACCGCCCCGGTGTACCTCGATCGGTTGGAGGTGCTCCGGAGTCCGGAGACCGGTGTCTGGCAGGCATGGGTCGAGCCGGGGCACACCGTGGCTGCCGGCGCGGTGATCGGGGTGCTGACGGATTTCGCCGGGCATCAGCTGGCGGAGGTGCGGGCGCCATTCGACGGCGAGGTGATGTACGTGATCGGCACCCCGGCGATGAACCGAGGCGAGCCGGTGGGGATGGTGGCGGCCCGGTCGCGGTGACCGAGCCGTCCGGCCGGACTCAATACTCGACCTCCACCTCGATGACGAGTCCGGCGAAACGAGCCGTCATCTGCCCAGTGTTGGCTGGGTTGGCGGCATCGAACGAGAGACCGGTGAGGAGGTGCCGATACCCGTTGCCGAGCACCCCATTGATACCCCAGCCGGCCCCACTGCAGGGAACGTGAGTGGGAAGCGGCGCCGTGGCGATGAACGAGAACTTCTTCCCGTATTGCAGGGGATCGTTGAAGCCGTAGCCCCGGACGAGGTACCGCTTGGCTGTCCTGGTTCAGCGGAAATGTGACTCGGTGGCTGTGAATTAACGCACCCCGGGTGGTTCGGCCAGCGCCAGCATCGCCCGCGCCGCGCGGCGGCGGTCGCGAGCCGTTTCGAGCTTGCGGTCCCGC
>Ga0194132_10000142_pt1 | contig 140305 bp, 135 predicted proteins | sample TA2KigOf80mmetaG_FD_148612 | JGI IMG/M metagenome (GOLD analysis project Ga0194132, IMG submission 148612) | Freshwater microbial communities from Lake Tanganyika, Tanzania - TA2015054 Kigoma Offshore 80m | ecosystem: Environmental > Aquatic > Freshwater > Lake | place: Tanzania: Lake... | reverse complement strand
CGAGGTAGTGGCGGTCCTCGAGGAACCGGCGGATGAGCGACACCATCTGCGAGCGGAGCTCGAAGGTCCGGCGGGCCTCCGGAGTGACCCACAGATCGATGTAACGCTGACGGAAACGGGTGTCCGGGTCGGTGATGCCGTGCCACTTGTCAGGAAACGAGCGGCGGGTGGGAGCGAGCAGGCTCCACTCGTCGACCCGCACCGAGAGCTCACCCCGGCGCGTGGTCATCACCTCGCCCCTCACTCCGATCCAGTCACCGACATTGAGGTCGCAGAAGTCGGCGAAGCCAGGTGTGGTCGCCGAAACGGCGAAGAGCTGCACCTGTCCGGAGGAGTCAGCCAGCGTGCCGAATGCCAGCTTTCCCTGCACCCGGCGAAGCATGAGTCGCCCGGCGACACTGACGACGTGGCCGCTCTCCGCTCCGGGTTCGAGGTCGGCGAAGCGCTGGTGGATCTCAGCGGCTCGGGCATCGACGTCGTAGGTGTAGGGCTGGTCGAACTCACCGCTGCGGGCCCGGTCCGGGTGCGTCCGGTCGCTCGCCGGCGTGTCGGAGATCGGGTCACTCACGACTGGTTCTTCTCCCACACGAGCCGGAGACCGTGCAGCGTGAGCCACGGCTCCTCGCGTTCGATGGAGGTGGTGATCGGTCCGATCAAGCCGGCCAGCCCGCCGGTGGAGATGACCGTCGACTCACCGACCTGTTGCTCGATTCGTTCGCACATGCCGTCGACCAGCGACGCATACCCGTACAGCGCCCCGGACTGGATGGACTCCACGGTGGTCTTCCCGATCACCGACCGAGGTTCGACCAGCTCCACCTGACGGAGTGCCGCCGCCCGGCCGAAGAGCGCATCGAGCGAGATCTCGATCCCGGGGACGATCGCTCCACCGAGGTACTCCCCGGCGCTCGAGATCACGTCGAAGGTCGTCGCCGTGCCGAAGTCGACGACGATCGTCGGTCCGCCATACAGGTCGTAGGCGCCGACGGCGTTGGCGATCCGATCCGCTCCAACCTCCTTGGGGTTGTCGTAGAGCACCGACATACCGGTTCGGACACCGGCGCCGAGGACCACCGGCTCGAGGTCGAGGTAACGATCACACATGCGGCGCAGTTCGAACGTCACCGTCGGCACGCCCGATGACACCGCCACGCCCTCGACGTCGGTGCGTAGGTCGAGATCACGGGTCTCGAGGAGTTGTCGCAGCATGAGGAGGTGTTCATCGCTGGTCCGCTCCGAATGCGTGGCCAGGCGCCAATGGTCGAGCAGTTGGTGGCTACGGTCACCTGAGTCGTAGAGCCCCACGACGGTCTGGGTGTTGCCCACGTCGATGACGAGCAGCACTGGTTCTCCCTGAGTCGGACGCCACGACAGGAATCGGGGCGGTCTCCCTCCAGATTGGTCGCTGAACTCAGCTCGGGTCGACTTCGTTGATTCGGGACCGGCCCGACGGATCGCCGTCACCGATGTCGAGGCCGACGTCGAGCACGCCGGCGGCGTTGGTCAACGCCCCCGAGGAGATCGCATCGACACCGGTGGCGGCGTAGGCAGCGATGTTCTCGAGCGTGATGCCTCCGGAGGCCTCGAGCAGCGTCCGCCGTATCGCAGATCCGTGGATCTCCCGCGCGGCGGCAACGCACTCCCCCACTTCATCCGGGGTCATGTTGTCGCAGAGAACGGCATCGGCTCCGGCGATCAGCGCCTCGCGTACCTGATCGAGCCGATCGCACTCGACGTGGATCGTTCGGCCGGGCCACCGATCACGGGCCACGGCCACCGCAGCGGCGATGCCCAACTCGCTCAGGTGGTTGTCCTTGAGCATCAACCAGTCCGACAGATTGCCCCGGTGGTTGCGGCCACCCCCGGCACGGACCGCAGCCTTGGACAACGAGCGCAGACCCGGAACGGTCTTGCGCGTGTCCCACACCCGGGCGTCGCCGCCCACCGCAGCGGCGTCGACGAAGCGCCGGGTCTGGGTGGCGATACCGGAGAGGAAACCGAGAAAGTTGAGCGCCGTGCGCTCGGCAGTGACCACGGCCGCCAGCGGACCGCTGATCTCCCCGATGGTGTCGCCCGGTCCGACGATCGCCCCCTCAGCCACGGACCAGTCGACCTCAACGGACGGGTCGACCTGGTTGAACGCCTCGGCGGCACAGCGCGTCCCTGCCACCGTGCCCGAGGCACGTGCCCGCACAGTGGCCCGGGTCGTCTCGGGCCCGAGCAACGAAGCGGTCAGATCGCCGAGCGGTGCGAGGTCCTCGGCCAGGGAACGAGCGACCGCAGCGACCACCTCGTGGCGGGGTGGATGGAGCCACTCCTCTCCGCTCACTGCTCCGCTCACTGCTCGACCTCGTGGCCTGATCCTTGCGCCGCCGTTGGCACGGGGGACTCCCGTGGTGTCGAGGCAGGGCCCGAGTTCGACTCCGCATCCATCCGCTGCGTCTCAAGCACGAACCGGTGCCGGCAGGAGTCCGAGATGTCCGGGTAATCGATGCGTGCGTGACATCCCCGTGTCTCGGTTCGTGCGGCCGCCGCAGCGACGAGCGCCGCACCGACCGTGAGCAGGTTCCGCACCTCGGCCACCGGAGGGTGCGGAACCGGCCCGGCCGAACCCAGGGCCTCTGCGAGATCGTCGAGTGCATCAGCGGCAGCACCGAGACCCTCGGCGGAACGACTGACACCGGCGTGGATCGACATCAGCGACTGCACCCCATGTCGGATCTCACTCACCACCCGAGGATCGAACGGCCTCGCACCCATCGATGTGGACACGGCGAGCGGCTCCACGACCAGTGCGACGCCGGGAATGTCGAGCGACTCAGCGTCGGGTGGACCCTCGACGAATCCGAGCACCGAGCGCATCGCACCGGAGAGCTCAGGGCCATCGAACCCGGTGGCGATCGACTCCACGGCGCGAGGTCCGAAGACCATGCCCTCGAGCAGCGAGTTGGACGCCAGTCGGTTGGCCCCGTTCACCCCGGTGCACGCCACCTCCCCGGCGGCCCAGAGTCCGGGCAACGACGTGGCCCCGCGCAGGTCGGTGACGATTCCGCCGCACTGGTGGTGAGCGGCGGGTGCGACCGGCAACAGATCCCGTGCGGGGTCGAGGCCCAGCCGGGCCAGATCGGCGTGGATCGTCGGAAAACGTTCGGCGAAGTGGTCGAGGCCGGTGGCATCGAGCCACACGTGCTCGGCGCCGTCAGCGAGCATCTGGGTGAGGATCGCCCGGGACACCACGTCACGCGGCAGCAGTTCGTTCACGAACCGCTCTCCGCTCCGGTTGCGCAGGCGGGCGCCGTGACCCCGGAGCGCCTCGGACAACAGCGGCCGAGGCATCTCGGGGTGAGCGAGGGCCGTCGGGTGGAACTGGAAGAACTCGACGTCGGCTGCGGCGACCCCGGCCCGCAGGGCCATCGCCAGGCCGTCACCGGTGGCCTCGTGCGGATTCGTCGTCACGGCGTAGAGCTGTCCGGCGCCGCCGGTGGCGAGCAGTACGTGACGGGCCCGTACCTCCGTGACCGTGCCGGCGGTGGTGGCGAGCACGCCGGCGCAACGGCCGTCCTCGACGATCAGATCCAGAGCGTAGGAGTGCTCGTAGATCGCCACCGCTGTCCGCTGCACCGCTCCGACGAGCGCCCGTTCGACCTCTGCGCCCGTGGCCACGCCGGCGTGGACGACCCGGGCCACCGAGTGGCCGCCCTCTCGGGCGAGGTCGAGTTCGCCTCGCTCGTCCCGATCGAACTCGGCGCCCATGGCGATGAGGTCCTCGACTCGGCGAGGACCTTCGTCGACGAGCACCCGGACCGCATCGAGGTCGCAGAGGCCGGCTCCGGCCGCCAGCGTGTCGGCGAGGTGCAGGTCGATCTCCTCGGGATCCTGCGACAGCGCCGCAGCGACACCCCCCTGGGCCCAACGCGTCGTTGCCTGATCGAGCACTCCCTTGGTGAGCACACCGGCTGCGAGGTCGTGTTCGGTGGCCGCTCGCACCGCCGCTGAGAGGCCCGCCACTCCGCTACCGAGCACGAGCAGGTCGAGGACGGCGCCGGTGGACTCAGACACGAATCGCTCCGGTGACTCCGAGTACCGAGGCATTGTCGAGCAGACGGGTCGAACCGAACGCCACCGCCACCAGCAAACGGCTGTCGTCATCAGCGGTGACGACCCGTTCGAGTGTCCGTGCGCCGACCACTGCGACGTAGTCGAGCACACCGTCGGGGGCCGAGGCGATCCGATCGACCATCACCTGCTCGAGGTCGCTCGCGCTGCGGGTTCCAGCGCAGTACGCCGTTGTTGCGTCACGGAGGGCAGCAGAGATCACGGTGGCCTGCGACCGGTGCGACGGCGAGAGGTAGACGTTGCGGCTCGACAGGGCCAGGCCGTCCGGTTCACGCACCGTCGGGCATCCGATGACCTCGACCGGCATCGACAGGTCTCGGACCATCTGCGTCACAACGGCGAGTTGCTGGAAGTCCTTCTCGCCGAAGTACGCCCGCGCCGGTCCGAGGATGTTGAACAACTTGGCGACGACCGTGCAGACACCGGCGAAGTGGGTCGGCCGACTCGCTCCCTCGAACCGCTCGGTCAGCAAGCGCACCGACACCGAAGTCAACACACCCTCTCGACCGGCGGGGTACATCTCGGACTCGTCCGGGGCGAACACGACACCGGCACCGCAGGCGGCAGCGAGGTCCACATCGCCCTGCAGGTCCCGCGGATAGGCCTCGAGGTCCTCACCGGCGCCGAACTGCAACGGGTTGACGAAAACGGTCACCACGACGACGTCGCATTCAGCCGCAGCGCGCTCCACGAGTGAGGCGTGCCCTCGATGCAACGACCCCATGGTCGGGACCACCCCGACCGACGCGGACCGGGCCCGGGCGCCGTCGAGCAGCGCACGCACCTCATCGACGTGTGTGAGGACCTGCACGAACGCTGAGCCTACGTGGACACCCGCAGGTCGGTCGGTACCGGACGACCCACCAGGTCGGCCGCAGCGCCTGCGAGCACCAGATAGAGCGGACGCTCCTGTTCGGGCAGGTCGGCGAGGTGCCGGCGGACGGTGTCCCAGTCGCCCCTCGCTGCTGGCCCCGTCAGCGCTGCGGTGGCGCCGTGCGCGGTGACGTTGGCGAGGGTGCCGGCGATCAGGTCGTGGTAGGCCTCGAGTGGCACTCCGGCCTCTGCAGCCAGTCGCTCGACCTGCCCAAGCAACGCCACGAGATGGTTCGACGCCACCACAGCAGTGGCGTGGTACCTGGTGCGGACGTCATCGGGGACCTCGACCGGACGCCCACCGAGGGCCCCGACCAACTCGAGCGCCAGGGCGTGCCCGGTGGTGGCATCACCGGCAACGGCGAACCACGCCCCGACCAGCAGATGCGCCCCGGTCTCAGCGGAGCTGAGCGACATGAGTGGATGGATCGAGGCCACGCTCAAGTGCGGCGAGAGATGCTCGAGGGTCAACGAACCCGAGCAGTGCGCGACCACCGCAGTGGACGGCTCGACCCGCCCGGCCACCGTCGCCACTGCCTCGTCGGGGACGGCGATCAGGACGACGTCGGTGTCGCCGGAGTGAACCGGGCCCGATCCCCGGCCCGCCACCAGGTCGACGTTCCAACCCACACTGCTCAGCGCCCGGGCGAAGCTCCCACCGGCCCGGCCGCGGCCGACCACCCGGATCCGGGGCGCCTCGCCGCTCACGTCCGGGGGCGTCCGTCAGGCCGCACCGGTCCCGCCGAGGGTCGGGAGTTCCGTGGCGGAACGTCGAACGGTCCCGTGGGCGAGCTGGAGGTCGCGCTCGCTGACGAGTTCGGGAGCCAGATCCCGCAGCGGTGCGAGAACGAATCGTCGTTCCATCCAACGGGGGTGCGGCAACGTGAGTGTCGGATCGTCACTCTGGATGCCGTCGACCCAGATCACATCGATGTCGAGAGTTCGTGGCCCCCACCGCTCCTCCCGAACCCGTTCGGCGTTGGCCTCGATGCGGTGACAGACGGCGAGCAGGGCCTTCGGTTCGAGTGTGGTGGAGAGTTCGACGGCGATGTTGAGGAACACATCCTGCTCAGGCCCACCGACCGGATCGGTCTCATACACGTGAGACACAGCCACCACATCGGGGAGCGAGTCGATGGCCTTGGCGAGATGCCCGGCTCGATCACCCAGATTGGAGCCGAGCGAGAGGAACACCCGGCGTGCGATCGGCGTCAACGCGATCTCCGGACTCTGACACCTGACGTTGCCAGATCCTGCGGAACCGGCGGGCGCAGCTTGCGCACGGTGAGTTCGACTGCGGCGATCCGCTCGTCGGCGGCGAGCACGGACTCAGCGATGCGGCCGGCGAGTCGCTCGAGCAACAGCGGCTGGTCAGCGACCACGACCGCTTCGACGAGATCACAGATCGCCCCGTAGTCGATCGTGTCATCGAGATCATCTGAGTCAGCAGCGGCGTCGAGGTCGGCCACCACGTCGAGGTCGATCTCGATCGGCTGGGCCCGCTCGCGCTCTGAGGGCAGGACCCCGACCACGGCGGTCAGCCGGAGCCCCCTGAGTTCGATCACCTCGTTCGACATGTGGTCTCGGCCCGGCCGCTCAGTGGTCGAGCCGGATGCTCTGGCCGACGATCTCGCGACCATCGGCTTCGAGTTGCCGTCCCGTCAGGTGCTCGACGACGGAGATGGCCTTCGGCGGGTCGGGGACCAGGTCACTCCAGACCAGGTACCCGGCGAGGAACCCGCACACCCGCATGGACAACTCGTCTTGATGCACCACCAGCTTCTGGCGGGCGGCGAGCAGTTGCTGGAGGTTCGTGTAGGAGGACTCGAGGAACGATCCGACGTCGTCGTGCCCGGGAAACGGCCAGTGCGACCACGCCACGCCCAACTCGTCGTAGTTGTGGAGATTCGTCGGAGCGCTCGACAACGAGATGACCCGGTCGAACCCCTGCTCCCGGATCCAGATGATCTCCTCCTGGCGCCGCACCTTCCGGTGGTTGGTGCCGAAGCCGCCGGGGCGTTCGCACACGGCGAGTTGGTCCTGAATGATCCAGTGGAAGTGACGGGGTTGGATCCCCTGCGCCCACTTGCCCTTGGCCATGACGGTGTCACCTTCCGGGCTGCGCCCCGGCGGGTCCTCCCGAGAGGAGTCGGCCCAACCGGACGGTGGCAGCCACGTCGTGGACACGGACCATCCGTGCCCCGTGGATCATGGCCCAACCAGCTGTGATCAGCGAACCGATTCGACGATTTCCCACTTCGAGTGGTTGAACAGATGCATCAAGTGGTTGTCGGACCATTTCGGGCACCGGTGGGAGACCGGCGGCCGAGCGGGCGGCGAGCACCCCGAGGAATCTCTTCCGGCTGGTCCCCACGACCACCGGCCAGCCCCCGGCCGTCAGTGCAGACACCGCACCGAGCAACGCCAGGTTGTGCTCGACGGTCTTGCCGAAACCGATGCCCGGGTCCAACCAGACCTCGTCCACACCGAGGGAATTCGCCCACGCCGCCCGTTCGAGCAGATACGTCTGCACCTCGATGGCCACGTCGTCGTAGCGGGGGTCGTCCTGCATGGTCCGGGGATCCGCAGCCATGTGCATGGCAATCCAGCCCAGGCCCAGCTCGGAAGCAACCGGGGCGAGGGAAGCGCTCACATCGTTGAGGAGGTCGGCGCCGGCTGCCGCAGCGGCCCGGGCGGTGGCCTCGTGCCGTGTATCGACCGAGAGCCGGACACCTGCGAGCCGACACGGTCTTGCGAGCCCCTCGATCACCGGAACCACACGGCTGATCTCCTCGTCGACGGCGACCGGATCGGCCCCGGGACGGGTCGATTCCCCGCCGACATCGATCACCGACGCACCCTCGGCGACCATGTCGAGACCTCGACGCACGGCGTCGGCGGTGGCGAAGTGCTCGCCACCATCGGAGAACGAATCCGGCGTGACGTTCAGCACTCCCATGACGAGAGGGTCGATGGAAGGGGCGACGCTCCGGGTCACCGGACGACGATCCGGGTCACCGGGCGACGATCAGTCCGGGCGGTCGACGAACCGCATGGCCTCCATGCGGGCAGCCGGATCGCTGCGGAAGATGCCGCGAACCGCCGAGGTGACCGTCGAGGATCCGGCTTTGCGCACCCCCCGCATGGACATGCAGAGATGCTCGGCGGAGATCACCACGAGCACCCCCTGGGGGTCGAGTGCGGCCTCCATGGCATCAGCCACCTGGGTCGTGAGGCGTTCCTGCACCTGTGGCCGCTTGGCGAACCCGTCGACGAGCCGGGCGATCTTGGACAACCCCGTGACCCGGCCGTCGCCATTGGGGATGTACCCCACGTGTGCCCGGCCGAAGAACGGCACGAGGTGGTGCTCACACATGGAGTAGATGGGAATGTCCCGGACGAGGATCATCTCGTCGTGGCCGGCGTCGAAGGTCACCTTGAGGTGGTGCGCCGGGTCCTCGTGCAGTCCCGAGCAGGTCTCGGCGTACATGCGGGCCACCCGGGCCGGGGTGTCCTGCAAACCTTCCCGGTCAGGGTCCTCGCCGACGGCGAGGAGAATCTCCCGCACGGCCCGTTCGATCCGGGCGTGGTCGACTCCGGCCATCTCCACCGTCAATGGCATGGCGCCCACAACCTGGAGGTCACGCTCGGGATCGACGATCCCGAACGAGGTCGGATCGACCGCCGAGGGATCAGTTGGGTGCGTTCCACTCACGTCTGTTCCTCCTGTCAGCCGACTTCAACACCTCGGCGGGAGCCGCTCTTCCCACTGCACGAGCCTCGAGCGAGTCGACAATGGCGGTTGCCGCCACTGACTGCGATCGCTGACTGCGGTCACTGATTGCGGTAGTGGACCTCCGTCCGCTCCATCTGGTCTCGCACCACAGCGGCTGTTGCGAGAAGGCTAGCGAGGGCTTCGTCCTCGAGGGTCTCGGATTCGAGCAGGGCGGCCACCACCGAGTCCAACACGTCCCGGTTGGCCTCGATGATCGTCGTGGCGCGATGCTCGGCGTCGTCGACGAGTCGACCAACCTCGGCGTCGACCTGCGCAGAGGTCTCCGGTGAGACCGTGGGAGGTCGAGCGGCGTCACGACCGAGGAACGGAGCGTCGACGGCCTCGAGATAGCGCTGCGGACCCAGCTTCTCGCTCATTCCGAACTCGGTGACCATCGACCGCGCCAGTCGGGTCGCCTGGGCGATGTCGTCTGCGGATCCGGTCGTGACCTGACCGAACACGGCCTGCTCGGCGGCCCTTCCGGCGAGCAACACTGCGAGTCGGGACTCGAGTTCGGGCTGGCTGTGCAGGTGACGGTCCTCCTCGGGGAGCAGGAGCGTGTGACCGAGCGCCGCCCCCCGGGCGACGATCGACACACGATGGACCTCGTCGGTGTGGGGGGCCACGTGCGCCACGAGTGCGTGACCCGCCTCGTGGACAGCGATCACCTTTCGCTCCGCCGCCGAGAGGACACGGGACGGTCGCTCCTTGCCGGCCATCGCCCGATCCACCGCACGACTCAGGTCGGCCGCCTCGATCGAGGTGGCCCCGCGCCTCGCCGCAGCGATCGCCGCCTCGTTGACGACCGCCGCCAGATCGGCACCGGTCATCCCCGGGGTGCGGCGAGCGACCGCCTCGAGGTCGACATCTGCAGCGAGCGGCGTCGAGCGGGTGTGCACCGTCAACACCGCTAGCCGCCCGGCACGGTCGGGCGGGTCCACGTGGACGTGACGGTCGAAGCGGCCGGGGCGCAGCAGCGCCGGATCGAGCACGTCGAGACGATTGGTCGCAGCGATCAGGACCACTCCGCTCTGCGCATCGAAGCCGTCCATCTGCACCAACAACTGATTGAGCGTCTGCTCACGTTCGTCGTGGCCGCCGCCCACCCCGGTACCGCGATGGCGGCCAACTGCGTCGATCTCGTCGATGAAGACGATCGATGGTGCTGTGGCGAGAGCCCGGCGGAACAGGTCCCGTACCCGGGCCGCACCAACCCCGACGTACATCTCGGCGAAGTCCGACCCGGAGATCGAATAGAACGGCACCTCGGCCTCGCCGGCAACGGCTCGGGCGAGCAGCGTCTTGCCGGTTCCGGGCGGTCCGACGAGGAGCACCCCGGCCGGGACCCGGGCCCCGAGACGACTGAAGCGCTCCGGGTCCTTGAGGAACTCGACGACCTCACGCAGTTCCTCGGTGGCCTCCTCGGCGCCGGCGACGTCGGCGAAGGAGACGGGGACCTCCCCATCGACCCGGGCCCGGGTTCGACTGAATCCCGCAGCCTTGCCCCCACCCTGCATCCGGAGGACGAACCAGAGGAACACTCCGACGATCAACACCGTCGGCACCACGCCGAGGAGGATGTCGGTCATGGTCGTGGGTTCGGAGTTGTCGACCTCAGCGGGGACTCCGGCCCGGAGGAGTTCCTTGGTCAGCTGCTCGCCGTAGGCCTCGGGGAAAGCTGCCGAGTACTGCTCACTGCCGACAAGTTCACCTTCGATCACCGATGATCGGTCGACGATCGTGGCGGTCTGGACGCGGCCCTCGGCGAGCGCCGACTGGAACTCATCGAGTCGGAGCTCCGTCGGCGATGCGGAGCGATTTGACACGATCCACCATCCGCCGAGGATCAACACCAGCGCCACGACGACGCCGGCCGCGATGAACAACTGCGCGCGTCTGGAACTCGGACCTCGCCGGGGGGACGCCGCCATACTCGCAGGCTAGTGGCACCGTCGGCCGGTTCGTCCAGCGACCCACATCGACGTTGACGCTGAGCGCGCTCTGTACGATCGAGACGTTCCTGAGACCTCACCCCACCCGGGCAACAGCCCTTCAGCGCCGTGGAGTCCTGAGCCGACGGGCCCCGCAGCGAAGATGGTCCGTACGCCCACGTCGCTGTTCCGCCTCCTCGTCGGGCTACTCGTGCTCGCCGCCGGTGTGCTCGCCGTGTGGCGATTCGACAACGCCGTCATTGCGTTCTACCTCGATCTCGACTCGCTCACGAGGTTCCTCCCGGAGTGGCTCTCGACGGTTCCGCTCGTGGTGGTGGCGGCCATCCTCCTCGTGACCCCGGTGGTGGTCAACGTTCGCCTGATCCGGACCCGCTCCTGGCGGCTCTTCGGGCTGGTGAACCTCGCTGGATTGTCGGCGTTCCTCCTCAGCGCGTTCCTCGTGCGGATCTCCACGCAGACTCCACCGACACAGTTCCCCGACGCCTACGTCTCGACATCGGACCTCGCAGGCGCAACGGGTTACACCACCCCGAACGACGCCCTGATGGCCGGCTTCGTTGCGGCGTTCGTCGTCGGACTCCCGTACCTGAACAGGACCACCAAGCGGCTCGCCGTCGGACTCGTCGTGATCCAGATCGTCGTGTCGTTCACCGCTGGTGCGATCTCGCCCGTGGGGTTCGGTGTCGACATCGGTGCCGGGATCACCTGCGGTGCTCTCATCGCTCTGGCCTTCGGGACGCCGGACACCAGGCCCACAGCGGCCGACATCACCGCCACGCTCGCTCGCAATGGATTCCGGCTCGCCGACGCCACGCCCGCAGCGGTCGACGCCCGGGGATCCACGCCGTGGTTCGTCTCGACGACCGATGGCCGCCGGCTCTTCGTGAAGGTGCTCGATCAGGACAACCGTTCCGCCGACCTCCTGTTCCGGGCGTTTCGGATCCTGACGCTGCGCAGCGGCGGCGACGAGCGTCCGTTTCCGTCGCTCCGCCGAGCCGTGGAACACGAGGCGCTCCTGTCATTGCGAGCGACCAGCGTGGGGATCCGCACTCCGGAACTCGAGGCGGTGTCGACCGTCGGCAATGACGGGATGCTGCTGGCGTTCGACGCCATCGACGGCGATTCGCTCGATCGGGTGCCTTCGGACGCCCTAGACGACGACACACTCGACGGAGTCTGGGGGCAACTCGCTGCCATGCGTTCCGCCGGCATCGCACATCGCGACCTTCGCCTCGCCAACGTATTCCTCGCCAGCGATGGTCGGGTGTGGATCATCGACTTCGGGTTTGCGGAGTTGGCGGCATCCGATCTCCTGCTCGACACCGACGTGGCCGAGCTGCTCGGCTCCACGGCCACCGCTGTGGGAGTCGAACGTGCTGTGTCCGCCGCTGAGCGATCACTCGACCGGGAGGCACTCGTCCGGGCCCTGCCCCGACTCCAGCCGTTCGCTCTGGGCAGCGCCACCCGGACCGCACTCCGCAACAACGAGTTGTTCGAACCGCTCCGGGCCATCGTCCAACTCCGGACCGGTACTGCAGCGGAACCGCTCGCTCCACTGGCCCCGATCCAACCGTGGCGACTTCTCGCCACGGTTGCGGCGACCACGGCGTTCTGGATCCTCCTCGCAGCGCTTACCGGCGAACTCGGTTCGTTCACTGCACTCCTCGAGCCCGAACCCGTCACCCTCGCCGCAGCAATCGGAGCGTCGGCATTGACCTATCTCGGGTCAGCAACCGCTCAGATCGGGGCATTCTGCGACTCGCTCCAACTCGGCCCGACGATCCAGTCACGACTCGCCTCGTCCGTCGCCAACCGGACCAGCACGGCCCGGAGCGGTGGGCTGACACTCGACGTCCGCTTCCTGCAACGCCAGGGCGTGACCGCACAGGACGCACTCCAGTCCCTCGGGCTGATCGTCGCGACCGGATTCGTCGTTCACATGCTGCTGCTGATGGTCGTCTCGCGCATCGGTATCAGCGACGACTCGGTGCAACTGAGTTCGGACCCAGCTCGGGTGATACTCCCCTTGATCGCCGTCGCCCTGACGGTGACCTCGACGCTCATCGCCGTTCTGGTGCCGGTGTGGCGAGCCCGGATCATCGACACGTTCGCACCGGCGCTGCGCCGCGCCGTTCTCGGCCTACGAGCGGTGGTGGATCGTCCCCGACGCATCGCCCAACTCGTGGGCGGCTCAATCGCCGTGACGTCGGCCTACGGAAGTGCGCTGGTGTTCTCGGCCTGGGCGGTCGGGGTCGAGGGCGACTTCATCGAGCTGGCCCTGACGTTCCTCATCGTCACGGTGATCGCCGCTCCCGCCCCCACCCCGGGTGGCGTGATCTTCGTCGAACTCCTCCTCGTCGCCGGTCTCGTGCTGTTCGGCGTGCCCTTGGCGCTGGCCATCCCAGCGGTCTTCCTCTACCGCCTCGTGACGTTCTGGCTGCCAGTGCCACCCGGCATCTGGGCGTACAAGTCACTCGCACGGTCCGGTCGCATCTGACGCCGTGGCGTCGACTGGTGAGTCCCCGACCCCGGCGCCTCACACGCCAGGATCGACGTAGACGGCGATGTGGCGCATGTTCCGGTAGCGCTCATCGACGTCGAGGCCGTAGCCGATCACGAACTCGCCCGGGATCGTGAAGCCGACGTAACGCACCCCGAGCCCCTCGAGGTCAGCAGACTCACGGGCGAGGAGCGTGCAGACCTCCAGGCTCGCCGGTCCCCGGGCCTCGAGGCTCCGGCGCAAGTAGCGCAGCGTGAGCCCGGTGTCGACGATGTCCTCGACGAGCACCACGTGGCGGTCGGTCAGGTCCACATCGAGGTCCTTCACGAGCCGGACGACGCCCGAGGTGCGAGTGGACGCCCCGTACGACGACACCGCAATGAAGTCGACCTCGACCGGTAGGTCGATGTGCCGGGCCAGGTCGGTCAGGAATGCGTACGCCCCCCGCAGGACGCAGACCAGCAGCGGGCGCTCATCCCGGTAGTCGGCTGTCAGTTCGACACCGAGCTCGGCAATTCGTTCAGCGATCTGGTCCTCGGTGAGGACGGTGGCCCCCACGCTCGGGTCGTTGTCGAACGATTCGAGCGGCGCCGGTGTCACACCGCCGACGTTACCGACCGACGATCACCGCTCACCAGCCTGCTCCTCAACGAACCCCGCTGAGGCGATCGGGCTCGAGGCGAAGACGTCCTGCAGACCGTCGCAGCGACCAGCCGGCGAGGACGTCACAGGACCGAGCCGCTCCGTGGACCACGCCGAACACCCGCTCGATCGCTGCAGCATCGGGTGGCGGGAGCCCCTCGGTGCACTCGGCCCACCATCTGCGGAACGCAGCAACAGCAACCGGCCGGGGAGCGGCGGCCAGATCGATGACCGATGTGGCGTCGACCTCGACAGCGAGCGCATCGAGCAGGTCGGCGACCTCGGCCGACTGTGCTGCGAGGCGAGCGATCAGCACGACGACATCACGTTGCGCCACGTCGTCGAGCAGGGGAAGCACTTCATGACGCACGCGCACCCGGTCGAAGCGGCGATCGGTGTTGGCCGGATCAACCAGTGGTCGGACCCCGAGGTGAGCACACAACGCCCGGGTCTCGAGTCGACGGAGTCCGAGGAGCGGATGCTCGGCCGGACGCATGGCCGCCAGACCCACGGGGCCGGTGCCCCGGAGGAGGCGAAGCAGCACCGTCTCGGCCTGATCGTCGGCGGTGTGACCCCACAGGGTCCCGGGACCAGCGACCCGGTGGCGCTCGGCCCGAGCGCGGGCTTCGAGATCGCCACCGTCTCCGACGTGCACACGGTGCGACTCGAACCCGGCCCCCCAGTGAGCTGCGAGGTCGGCGACCACGTCGGCATCGGCTGATGAATCGCAGCGGAGGCCGTGATCGACATGCACTGCTTCCACCGGCCGACCGGTAGCGACGGCGAGGGCGAGGAGAGCCGTGGAGTCCGCTCCGCCCGAGACGCCGCAGCGAAGGGTGCCGTCACCCGTTGGGAACACCGTGCGGGCGAGGAGCGTGCCGAGGACCGGGTCCGTGGGATCCGGCAGTTTCGGACTCACGCTGCGTGGCTCACCCCGAGCCGACGCAACCACAGCGACGGATCACGGATCTCAGCGAGCGAGGGGAGCATCTCCGGTCCCTCGAAGGCGCGCTGCACCGTCGCCGGACCCGCCGATCGCTCAACCTCCTCGATGAAGCGTTCACCCTGTTCGTACTGGGCGAGCTTCGCCTCCATTCCGATGATCTGCTGGAGCAGTCGGGTCGCAACGTTGGCCTGCTGGCGCCGTGCCCGCAGGACCCGGGCGAAGCGTTCCTGTGACGGGATCTCCGACGCTGCGGCACGATCCATGGTGACGTCGCCATGACCCTCGAGCAGGCTCATCAATCCGCCGACCTGCTCCATCACCTCGAGTTGCTCCGACGAGGCGAACAGGCCAGCGACACCACCGTCGCTCAGCGGGTTGGTCCGGGTGCGAACCGCCTCAGCCACCCGGCCGACCGCAGTGAAGATGCGGGCCGGGTCGGGATCGTTGGCGCCCACGAGTTGGTCGACCAATCCGAGGAAGTGGCCCCGAAGCCACGGGACTCCGGTGAACTGCGTGCGGTGAGTGACCTCGTGGAGCGCCACCCACAACCGGAACTCCCCGGGCGGGAACGAGTGACGCTTCTCGAGGGAGAGGATGTTCGGCCCGACGTAGTACACGAGGTCTTGGTCCTCCGGGTCCTCGTCCTCGAGGACCAACAGGTCGTACTGGCCGAGCACCCGAGTCGACATCCACCCGAGCAGAGCACCGAGTTCGGCACCAGCGATCTTGTTGGACACCAACGACAGCGGTCCGCCGAGTTGCTGTTCCATCCGTCGGAGCATCGGACGCAACAGCCGCTGGTACGAGGCCAGATTGGCCCGGACCCAGTCGATCCGATCCACGACCCGGGCCCGGGCCGGGCCCGCCTGCGACCTCAGACCGGTCTCGGACTCCACGTAGAACTGAGCCCGCTCGGTGAACTCGGCGAAGTCCCGCTCCAGGCCGAGACGATGGTAGGAGTCAGCGAAGGGATCGGATCCTGACACCCGACGGGCGACCTGTTCAGCGAGGCCCCAGTCGATGGACTCCGCCACCTCGGACTCAGGAGTCGCTCTTGGGGTACCGGGTGCGGCTGACGCTGATCACGTAGCCGGCCACGACGGCGACGACCGCCGCAATGGCCCCGAGCACGATCGGGACGGCGAGCCAGAAGTGCCACACGGTCGACCCTGCAGCTTCGGAGGCCAAGAGCATAGGGGTCATCCTAGAGCGATCTGCTCGCAACCGGCACATGCGCCCGGGCAGCGCCGTCAGCTGGTTCCACTCTCGGCCTCGAGTCGGTCGAGGACGGCTGTCAGGCGGGTCCTGAGGTCACCGGGAACATCGTTCCTCAGCTTCGCTGCGATCACCTTTCGAAGCTCGGCTTCGAAATCGTAGGCCTCCAGACATGGCGAACACTGCTTGAGGTGCGCCTCGATCCGAGCAATGGTGGCCTCATCGAGTTCCCCGTCGAGGAACGCCTGAAGTTGGGCAATGGCGTCGTCGCAGCGGTGCTCGCCAACGTCGCCGGAGTGGCTACCGGCCTGATGATCGTGGTCGCTCATGACGTGGTGCTCTCCGCTCGACCTTCTTCTGTGAATCCGGGAACAGGCTCCTTGGCTCCCTTTGGGTCGCCTCGGACAACGCCCTGATCCCGGGCATATCCGTATAACGACTTCTGGAGCGCTCTTCTTCCCCGATGGAGCCTACTCATCACCGTTCCGATGGGAACTCCGAGGATCTCGGCGATCTCCTTGTAGGAGAACCCCTCCACATCGGCGAGCAGCACAGCCAGCCGGAACTGCTCCGGGAGGGCGTCGAGGGCGTCGTGAATCTGGGTATCGGTGAAGAGATCCATGAGCTCGTCCTCGGCGCTGCGGCCCAGAGAGGCGGCCTCGAGACCCCCGATACGCCGGTACAGGTACAACTCCTCGACATCGTCGAGCTCGCTCTGCTCCGGGCGACGCTGAGCGGCCCGGTAGGAGTTGATGAAGGTGTTGGTCAGGATCCGAAACAGCCACGCGCGGAGGTTGGTTCCGTCCTGGAAGCCCTCATAACCCCGGTAGGCCCGAATGAACGTCTCCTGAACGAGGTCCTCGGCGTCAGCGGGGTTCCGCGTCATGCGCAACGCTGCTCCGTAGAGCTGGTCGATGAAAGGAGTCGCCTGCTCACTGAAGAGCGAACGGTCGGCCATGGACTTCCGAGGCTACCGACCTTTGCGCTGCGGCGGCGCCGCAATCGTCCCAGCAGTCGGGAAGTAGTCGGGGGGCCTCACCCACTTGCCGCATCCCGGACAGCGATCCGAAGTTCCTGTGGCCAGCCCCCGGCAGTGCTGACAGGTCGACGTGCTGCTCATCACAGCTCCTCCCGTTCGCCGGCGGCCCCGTTGCCGCCAACCTCCGCATTGAACCGCACCGACGCCCGAGAGCGGGCGCACCGGGCTGAATCAGGTGCTGAACCTGTGAGAGAATTCATCGGAGTTCTGGAGCCGGTCAGGACATCAGGCCCGACCGTCAGCGCCGAGGGGGTCAGCGTGAGCATCACCAACGATCAGGTCCAGTCGATTCTGGCCGCAGGGCAGAGCGCCCCAGAGGACGAACACGCCGTCGTGAGCGCCGGCGAGATCGCCTTCACCTGGAACTACGACCGCAGCCGCTCGGGGCTGGCGAAACTCTACGAGAAGGCCAAGACCTCGCAGTGGAACGGCTCGACCGACCTGCCCTGGGACACCGATGTGGACCAGGAGAAGATGGCGGCGCAGATGACGGTGACACCAGCGACCGCACGGTTCAAGGAACTCGCTGCGAGCTACGGCTCCGAGGTCGCCCGCTGGACCGATGCCGAGTGGACAGCTTTCGGTATCCAGCAGCAGAACGCCATGCTCTCCAACTTCCTCCACGGTGAGCAGGGAGCGCTCATCTGCACTGCGAAGCTGGTGGAACAGGTGCCGTGGATCGACGCCAAGTACTACGGCGCCACGCAGGTCATCGACGAGGCCCGCCACGTCGAGGTCTTCGCCCGCTACCTCTCCGAGAAGATGTCGGGTGAGCACCCGATCAACCCGCATCTCGGCCGACTGCTCGACGCCATCATCGAAGACGAACGATGGGACATCACCTACCTGGGCATGCAGATCATGGTCGAGGGTCTGGCGCTTGCCGCGTTCGGCTTCATCCACTCCATCACCAGCGAACCACTGCTGAAGAAGCTGCTGCGCTACGTGATGAGCGACGAGGCCAGGCACGTGGCCTTCGGCGTGCTGTCCCTCCAGGAGCTCTACGACTCCATGACGGCAGCTGAGCTGAGGGAACGCCAGGAGTTCGCCTACGAGGCGGTCCTACGTCTCCGTGACCGCTGGTTCCACACCGACACGTGGGAACGGATGGGGGTCGACCCGGAGCCGATCGTTCGGGTGATGCTCGCTGAACGCTCCAACGAGGAACGGATGTTCCGGACCATGTTGTTCTCCAAGATCGTGCCCAATTGCAAGAAGCTGGGGCTGATCGACGCCGGTGACGGATGGCTCCGGGAGCGGTTCACCGAACTCGGCATCATCGAGTACGAGAACTGGGTGGACACGAGCGAGGAGTTCGAGTCGCTCGATGCGGTGGCGAGCGACCGCTCCGAGGGCTGATCCACAGTCGCCTCCCACCCGGCGATGCTCACCGCTGGGTGATCGGCCGTCGCCCGAACATCATCAGGACCAGACCCGTCACCACGAGGACCGCTCCGAGGAGCAGTCCGAATGGGCTCACTCCGGTGAAGGCCAGACGATCTGACGTGTCGGTCGTCCCGGCGACCTCGGTCGACGTCGGTGGTGCCACCGTTGTCTCGCCCGCCACATCAGCTGGCACGCTCGACGTCGGCCCCGGCACCGTCGAGGACGTCGGCCCCGGCACCGTGGAGGACATCGGCCCCGGCACCGTCGAGGTCGTCGTTGTGGTGGTCGACGTGGTCGAAGTCGACGTGGTCGTGGTCGTGGTCGTGGTCGTGGAACTGCAGCCGGCCCACTGCGATGCGGTTGCTGTGTCCAACGGGAACAACAGCGGTCCGTGCCACGGCCCGGTCGGCGCGATCACCGGCGGCGTGACCGCCGGTGATGCCCCGGCGATCAGGTCGAACTGCTGAGCCACGCAGTCCTGCTTGGCGAAGGAAACGCTGTATTTCCCGGCATCCTCGAGCGTGAGAACCTTTCGTTCGACGATCGTCTGAGGCCACGCCACGGTTGCGCTCGGCATGGCGTAGACCGCTGCCGTCGCACCAACCGGAACGCACAGGCGCTGGTTGACGGTGATCGTGATCGTGAATGCAGCAGCCGAGTTACCAGCGGAGTGCACCACGTCGAGAGGAAACGGCACACAGCCCGGGGGGGAAGCCTTGGGGGTGAACGTTACCGAGACCTGCGAGGAGGCCTGCGACGCCGGTGTTCCGGCGACGCCGGCACCCTGAGCGCTCCCGGCGAGCGGACCGATGAGGATCAACGTGCCGATGAGCAGGGCAACAAGTCCTGATCCCAACGAACGGTGCTCAGTCCAACCGTAACGATTCATGTCTCCCGCTCCACTCAGCCGATGCACCCGCAAGCCCGACTCTGCTGGACCCGGTCAGGCTCCCATACCTGAACTCTCTGAGCAAGACTCACCTCACCGTGAGTGATGAGCAGATTTCCCAAGAGGGTGCAGTCCCAGTTCCAGACGGAATCGGACGGCCGCAGAATTTGAATAACTCAAGGCGATCCCCGTCATCTGCAAGGTGACGGATCGGCGGAGTACCCGAGCACACAGAGAGTTGGCAGCGTTGGTTGCTGCGGCGCTGACGACCGGAGCCCTCGGAAGCATCATCGACCTCGAAGTGGCTGCAGGTCAGTCTGCAATCCCCCCTGCGACCACCAAGGTCGGGGTCGCCACGTCGACCGGCTCGTCCACCCAGGTGGTCGGCGGCGACACCGTCGACTGGACCGTCCGGGTCGGCGACCTGTCGACGCAACCGGTCCGGATCGAAGCCGTCGACTCGATCGGTCCCGGCTCGCAACTGGTGCCGGGTTCGGTCCAGGCACCCGACGGGTGGGCAGTCGGTTACTCGAACGCCGGACCGGCCGGTCCGCTCACCGATCCGCCCTCGACGTCGACCCGGACGATCCAGGTGAAGTCGGGCGAGGAGCCGGGCACCGTGCGGGGTGGCATCTCCGACTTCTGGGGGTCCGACCCGATCCAGACTCGCGGTGACGGCTGGGTGCCCGTGCTGTCCGGGGAACCGCGCACCTACAACATCTTCCACCACACCAACCCCGGCAGGCCCGAGATCAACTGCGTGGACCGCGCCGCGAAGGCCACCTGCCCCTGACACCCGGTCGAAGTCTCGATCAGCGAGGCGAGTGACCTCACGACGCCGTTCGAGCCGGACTCCGTGCACGACGACCAGGGACGGTTGTGGCTCTCCGGCACCCGAGCCAAGCCGGGCCCGGACGAAGGCGGCTTCTACTGCTGGGACACCACCACCGACGCACCGTGCCCACTGGCATGGTTCCCCGTCGCACCGCTCCTGCAACAGGGGAACCCGTTCGCCCCGGTCAGCCACTCGCCGTTCAGCGGAGTCGCCCGATTCGGGAAATGGATCTACCGCGCCGCTGTTCACCTTCCCACCGGTCAACAGGCCGACCGGATCAACGTCGAGTGCCTCGACACCACGACGCGAACGACATGCGGCAGTGTCAACCTGAACACCGTCGGACTCCCCGGTTGGGATCCGAACCAGTTCCCCGCCGGACGATCGCCCACCCTGTCCATGGAGGTGATCGGAAGCCACTTCTACTTCGTGGTCGACCATGGGTCGAATCCGTCGCTGTTCCAGTCACGCGGGAACCGGCTCTTCTGCTTCGACATGGCCACAGGCGCAGCGTGCACCGGATGGAGGGTGCCGGTGGTTCCGGGCACCTTGAGCGGCTTCTACCGACTGTCGGGACTGGTCTTCCCCGACGCCGAAGGGGCCGCAGCGGTCTGCGTCGACACGACGTTCGCAGGCCCGGTCCTGTTCGCCCAGCCGAACGTCTCCCGTCCCGTTTCCTGCTTCGGTCCCACCGGCGGACCCGGGCCCGTGCCACCGGGACTGCAGGCGGCCATCAACGGCGTGCCCAAGCTGTTCCCCGACGGGTCCGGCGGCACGGTCTTCGCAGCGCTCGCCTACGTCGCTGCGACATCCAACAACCGGCTCTGGATCCCGTTCCTCACCGACTCGACCAAGTCCCAACCGGTCGCCAACAGTTACGGCCTCTGCTACGACTTCGGCACCGACGGACCCTGCGCCGGCGTCGGCGTCGGCGTCGGCGTCGGCGTCGGCGACGGCGAAGCTTCAGGTCGACCCCAGCCCGTCCTACTGCCGGACCGATCCGGCCGTCACGTGGGACGCCGCAACGCTGCTCAACGTCGATCCGACCACCGTGAAGCAATGGTTGCTCACCGTGCGCGGGCCCGATGGTACGCCGGTGCCCGGATTCATCGACGTCCCAGGTACCGGAACGACCATCGAACGTGACGGCACGGTCCGCACCGGTACCGCAACCGCCTCGCTGTCGAAGATCCTGCCGCCGGACTGCCCGACCACGACGACCACCACCACGACCAGCACCACCGTGCCCACCACGACGACCAGCACCACGTTGCCCACCACGACGACCAGCACCACGTTGCCCACCACGACGACCAGCACCACGGTGCCCACCACAACCAGCACCACGGTGCCCACCACAACCAGCACCACGGTGCCGGTGGACGTATGGCCCGCTACGACGATCGCGACGATCCCGCCCGCACAGGTCGAAGGTGAGACGGAGACGCGAACGCCGACTGCGCCACTGGCGGTGACGGGCGCCGACCTCACTCGAATGGTCATCCTCGGGCTACTCGCCCTCGCTTCAGGTGCGATGCTGTTACGGTCCAGGAAGAAGGACTGATCAGCGACAGGGAACGAACCGTGGAAGAGGCCGCATGGCATCCGGATCCCCAGAACCCTTCGCTGCTGCGATGGTGGGACGGGACCCAATGGTCCGAGCACACCGCTCCCCTCACCGGATCTGAGACCGCCGATCAGGGGAATCCGATCGGCCCGGCACTTGGTGGACACTCCCCAGCGCCCTCATCGGGGCTCGCCAACTCGACCCTGTTCGCCAAGGAGAACAGGGAACAAGACACCACCGGCCGGATGACTCGTCAGAACCCCGCAGTGGTCAAGGTGACGCTGGGCAACCCCCTCCTAGTGACCCGTGGCGCAATGATCGCCTACCAGGGCGACGTGCAGTTCGCCTACGAGGGATCCGGTGCCAAACGGTTCGTCAAGGCGTCCCTCACCGGCGAAGGCATCCGGCTGATGCGGTGCTCTGGTGCCGGCGAGTTGTTCGTCTCACACCACAGTCGCAAGTTGCATCTTCTCGACCTGGCGCCCGGCGAACAGATCTCGGCGTCGTCCCGGGCGCTGCTCGGGTTCGACGACACCGTGGCCTGGGACATCAACGCCATCAAGGGTGGTATCGGCGCTGCCGCTGCGGGCGGCCTGTTCAATGTGACCCTCACCGGGCCGGGAACTGTGATCCTGGCCTCCGACTGGCCAGTGGTGCTCGACACCTCCGAAGCTCGGACGTGCGTCGATCCGAACGCCGTGGTGGCGTGGACCGCTGGACTGCAGGTCTCGGTGAGGTCGTCGTTCAGCGCCGGAGCACTGATCGGACGGGGGTCGGGTGAGGCGTTCCAGTTGGAGTTCTCCCCCGGCGGATTCGTGATCGTCGAACCCGAGGGCATCGTGCACACCGTCGCCTGACGCAGCGGACCAACTCACCGCCGACGGGCGGGCGCAGCGTGGCGATCGCGAACAGCGAGGATGGTGCAGTGGAACAGCACGACGACCTGACGATCCGGCTCGACGCCGGAGGCTGGGGTTGGACGTGGTCGGCGGACGACGATGGCCGACTCCACCAGGTCGGGCTCGGTCCCTCCGGTGCCGACGCCGCGCTCGACGTCGACGCCATCTGGTACCCCGACGCGCACCCGACCTGGGGTGGTCCCGACCCCGTCCGCCCCCCGGCGCTGCGGATCACCCACGCCGACGGGACGACCACGACGCGCCTGCGGCTCCATGGCGTGGAGCGAGAGTCCGGACCCGACAACGATGATGAGATCGTCCGGATCGTCACCACCGACGAGGTGTTCGCTTTTCGTGCCAAGTTCTGCGCCCGCACACACCGCGCCTCGGGTGTCCTCGAGCAGTGGATCGAGGTCGACCACGAGGAGGACGGTCCTGTCACGCTGTGGGACTACGACTCGATCGCGCCGGCCTTCCTGATCGGGCCGGAGGCCCGGGTGACGCAGTTCGGTGGTGCCGGCTGGGCCGACGAGTGGGCGTGGACGACCGAACAGCTGACACCCGGCACGAAGGTGCTCGACTCCCTGGGCGGTGTCCAGCCCCACCTGCAGCGATCGCCGGTGCTCATGATCGAGCCGAACGGCCCGGCCGACGAGGCCTCCGGCGAAGTCATCGGGTGCTCGATCCTGTGGGGAGGGAACACCCGATTTGCCGCCGACGTCCGGCCCCGCAGCGGTGAGCAGGCGCGGGATCTGAGGCTCCGGGTCGGAGCGAACCCGCTCGGAGCGCACTACGTGCTCGACCCCGGGCGCACCTTCACCTCGCCGGTCGTGGCGTGGACGTGGGCGAATGGCCGGCAGGAGTTGACCGACCGGTTCCACGCCTGGACCCGGGCCCGGGTGCTGCGTGATCCGGATCGGACCCGGCCGATCGTCGCGAACAACTGGGAGTCGACGTTCTTCGACTTCGACGAGCAGCGCATCGTGGGATTGATCGACCGGGCCGCCGACGTGGGTGCGGACCTGTTCCTCCTGGATGACGGCTGGTTCGGTACCTCCTCACCCCGTGACGACGACGACGCCGGACTGGGCGACTGGGAGCCAGACCGACGCAAGCTCCCGGGCGGTCTCGCGCCACTGATCGACGCTGCGGTCGATCGGGGCATCAGGTTCGGCATCTGGGTCGAGCCCGAGATGGTCAACCCCGACAGCGACCTGTTCCGAGAACACCCTGATTGGGTGATCCGAGATCGACGCGAGCCGCGGGAGCACCGCAACCAGTTCGCCCTGGATCCGCTCGTCGACGAGGTCCGGGACTTCGAGGTCGCAGTGTTCGACAGGGTGCTGGCAGGTGCATCCGGGACCAGTTACGTGAAGTGGGACGCCAACCGACCGGTCACCGATCCGGGATCGAGGGCGCTGCGGAACGACCGGCAGTCGAACAGCTGGGTCGACTGGGTGCACGCAACGTGGGAGGTCATGGAGCGCGTCGCTGCGGCGCACCCCGACGTGGAGCTCATGCTCTGCGCGTCGGGCGGCGGGCGTACCGACCACGGCACCCTGCGCTGGTTCCACGAGTTCTGGACGTCCGACAACACCGACCCGGTGACGAGGGTCCGGATGCAGTGGTCGTGCGGCCACTGGTTCCCGGCAAGCGCCATGGCCGCCCACGTCACGGCGTGGGGCGGACGACCGCTCCCCTTCGCCTGCGCCGTGGCGCTGTCCGGCCGGTTCGGCTTCGACCTCGACCTGGCGGCGCTCGACGAAGCGGACACAGCGGTGTGCAGTCGGTCGGTCGCCGTTGCCCGACGAACACAGGACCTGGTCCAACACGGCCGGCTCCGGCGGCTCGTGAGCCCGGTCGCCGACGGTGACCGGAGCAGGGCAGCACTCGCCTACATCGATCCTGCGAGTGACCGGGCTGTCGTGTTCTGCTACCAGATCGAGGATTCGGCGGCTCCACCGCCGGACCTGTTGATCGACGGACTCGACGACGCAACGAACTACGACGTCACGATCACCGACCTCACTACGAATCCCCGACCGGTCGGTCGCCTCTCCGGCGCCGAACTCGGTGACGGAGCGCTCGTCTGGGATCTCACTCGGGCCACGACGGCACAGGTCATCGAGGTGTCAGCGGCCCGCGTGGTGCACCGGACGTGACGTGGGATCGACATGGGACTGAACCTTGGATGAAACCTCTCGGTTGGCGCTGACGGGCGAGTACGTCACCTCTACGTGCCACCGGCGCACCGCCACCAGAGCGGGACGGTGCTCTGGGCGAGGAGGGCGAACGTGGAGACCACCCGGCGAGGATTCCTCCTCGGTACCGCAGCGGCCGCCTCGTCGTTGGCGATCGTGTCGTCGTGCGCACCTACGATCCCGAACCGGGGAGTCGCAGGGTTCAGTCACGTCGTCGCGTCGGGCGATCCGCACCCCGACTCCGTCGTCCTGTGGACCCGGCTCGACCCGTCGGGCCGGAGCGGAACGGTCCCGGTCACCTGGCCGGTGGCGGACAACGAGACGTTCGGGAACGTCGTTGCGCAGGGCGCTGCGACCACGAGCGAGGCACGCGACTGGACCGTCAACGTGGTGGCGGGCGGACTGACTGGGGGGCGTACCTACTGGTACCGGTTCATCGACGACGTCGGACACGCCTCCCCACCGGGCCGCACCCGGACCGCCCCGTCCGGGAGCGTCGAGCTCCAACTACGCATTCGGGAACTTCCATGCCCACGGACACATGGCGGCACGGGACGACCTCGACGCCTGGATCCACCTCGGCGACTACACCTACGAGTACGCCAACCCCGGTGCGGGTGAGACCTACGGCGAGTACCGCATCAACGACCCGGTCAACGAAATCAGGCCGTTGAGCGACTACCGCCGCCGCTACGCCTGCTACCGCGCCGACGCCGACCTGCAGGAACTCCACCGACTCCACCCCGTGATCCACGTGTGGGATGACCACGAGTTCGCCGACGACCCGTTCATCGGAGGAGCCAGCAACCACCAGGCCGAGGACGGCGACTGGAACCTCCGTGTCGCCGCTGCGCTGCAGGCCTACTCGGAGTGGATGCCCACCCGACTCGACGGCAATCTGATCTACCGGACGCTGCGTCACGGCGATCTGGCGACGATCGTCGGGGTGGACCGCCAACGCCGTTTCATCTGGCCCGAGCCCGACGACGGCGATCTGTACCTGGGACGGGCACAGTTCGACTGGCTCGACAGCCAACTCGGTGCGGTCACCAGCGACTGGACCGTCCTGGCTCAGCAGTCGACGTTTGCAGCAACTGCGCCCAATCGTCGTTCGGGTGGATGGGGCGAACGTGATCGAGGTCGCGTGCTCACCCGTTCGGCCTCCTCGGGCCCGATCTGGTGGTCCTGACCGGCGACATCCACCGTTTCCATGCCATCGACGTGCTCGACGATCCCGCCGCCTACGTTCCCGGCGGTTCCGCAGGAACCGCTGCGGTCGAGTTCGCTGCCGGATCAATCTCGTCACCGGGTTCGAACGGGTCGGGTTTCGGATCCCAGGTCCGATGGACCTCGGGCGACAAGCGGGGATACCTGGTGGTCGATTTGACTCCCGAGCGGGTTCAGAGCGACTTCTTCGGCTTCCCGGACCCGGAGAAACTCCTCGCTCGGCGGCCGGCCGAACGCTGGCTCAACGGCTTCACGAGTCGACGAGGTGTACCAGGCCTCCAACTCGCACCATTTCCGGCGACAGGTTGAGGGTTCATCGACTCGCAGGGTCCCGGCCACCCTCAGACCATGTTCCCCACGACCGGACCTCGTAGAATGCGAGTGTGACCCAACCTCAGATCGGCCGACGTGACCTGCTCACTCTCGGGGCTGTCGGAGCCGCTCTGCTCGCCGTCGGGTGCAGCAGGGCACCAGAGACCACGACACGGGATGACAGCCTCGGTCCGTTCGGCCCGCTCGGTGAACCGGACGAACTGGGGATCCAACTCCCCGCTGGCTTCACCGTCCGGGAGGTGGCCCGGAGCCGCGAGGTGGTCCCCGGTACCAACTACGAGTGGCACGCAGCACCCGACGGCGGAGCGTGCTTCCCGCGACCCGGTGGCGGATGGATCTACGTCTCCAACAGCGAGACCGTGGCACCACTCGGGGCCGGGGTCAGCGCCCTGTCGTTCGGGGCGAACGGAGAGGTCGATCAGGCGTACCGGATCCTGGGTGGGACCAACCTCAACTGCGCTGGTGGACCCACGCCGTGGGGAACCTGGCTGTCGTGCGAGGAGAACATCTTCGGTCAGGTCTACGAGTGCGATCCGACCAAGCCGGGACAGGGCCAACTGCGGCCCACGCTCGGCCGGTTCAACCACGAGGCGGCAGCGGTCGATCCCGTCGCCGGTCACGTCTACCTGACCGAGGACGCCAAGGACGGCCGGCTGTACCGCTTCCGGCCGGACAACTATCCCGACCTGGGCAGCGGCGTGCTCGAGGCGGCGTCCGTCGACGGTGACGAGGTCACCTGGGTGGGACCGATCGATCAGAACCTCCCCCAGAGCTTCGGACGACCTGCAGGTACGACGGCGTTCCAAGGGGGCGAGGGGTGCTGGTACGACAACGGGGCCATCTACTTCACGACCAAGGGGGACAATCGGGTCTGGGCGCTGCAGACCGAGAGTCAGACCCTCCGGGTGATCCACCGACCCGAGCGCGACCCTGCCGGGGTGCTGCGAGGCGTCGACAACGTGACGGTCAGTCCCCGTGGCGACGTCGTGGTGGCCGAGGACGGCGGGAATCAGGAGTTGGTCCTCATCACGCCCGAGGGGGCCGTGGTCCCACTGCTCCGCGTGACAGGTCAACCCGACAGCGAACTCACCGGCCCGGCCTTCTCACCGGACGGGACGCGGCTGTACTTCAGCTCGCAGCGGGGCACTGCTGGCAATCAGGCCGGAGAGGGTGGCATCACCTACGAGGTTCTGGGGCCCTTCAGCGGCTGAGCCCGCTCCCCGCCGGCGACCATCGGGGACGAGGCGATCTTCGAGAGCTTCGCTGGACTCCCGACCAGCGCCATCGCTGTTCCACTCCGACGTCAGAGAGCGGGGCCGGTTGATCGGCGACCTCCAGGGATGTGTCGACAGGCACACTGGGTCACCGCTGACATAGATTTCGGCAATGAGCTGGAACCTGGCAGATCTGTTCGAGTCCGTCGTCGACGTCATCGGTGACCGAACGGCGGTGGTGGTCGCCAACGCCCCCGACGGGCGACGGTCGTTCACCTTCGCCGAGTTCGAGGAGCGCATCAATCGGCTCGCCCACGTGCTCGCCGACGGCGGGGTGCAGCCGGGCGACAAGATCGGCGTCTACGGGTACAACACCAACGAGTGGGCCGAGGCGCAGTGGGCGGCGTGGAAGCTGCGGGCCGTGCCCGTGAACGTGAACTACCGCTACGTCGAGGGCGAGCTCCGTTACCTGTTCGACAACGCCGACCTCGCAGCGGTGGTCCACGGTGCGGAGTTCTCCCAGCGCATCGCTGCGGTCCGCAACGACTGCCCGCTCCTGCAGACCTGTGTCGCATGGGACGACGGATCAGCGGCCGATATCTCCGTGTGCGGGGCGCTCGACTACGAGGCAGCTCTCGCCGGGTCCTCACCCGACCGTGACTTCGGGGCCCGTAGCAACGACGACCTCTACATGCTCTACACCGGCGGGACGACAGGGATGCCCAAGGGCGTGATGTGGACCCACGAGGACTTCTTCAAGGCCACCGTCGGCCCGATGCTCACCGTCCTCGCCGACCCGATCGAGCGGGCCGAGGAGGTCGCCGAGCGCGCCCCGACCAACAACCCGATGATCGGATTTCCGCTCGCCCCGCTCATGCACGGCGCCGCGCAGTGGTCCTCCATCCAGGGTGCACTCGGCGGCAACGTGATGGTGCTGAGCGCTGCCCGACGCATGGACCCCGTCGAGGTGTGGGGGATCGTGGCCCGTGAGGGAGCGCAGGTGCTCAACCTGGTCGGCGACGCCCAGGCCCGACCCCTCGCCGACGCCCTCGAGCACCTTGCCGGCGAGGTCGACCTGTCCGGCATGTTCCTGATCAGCTCCGGCGGCGCCATCCTGTCGCCTGCGGTCAAGGCGAAGTACGCCGAGCTGCTCCCCCACGTGATCCTGCTCGACGCACTCGGCGCGTCCGAGACGGGGTTCCAGGGGTCCAACGCCGGGAGCGACGCCCAAGGTCGACCCCAGTTCTCATTCGGCGACCACACCATCGTGATCGACGACGATGGCAACCCCACCACGCCCGGCGACGGCGTGATCGGCCGTCTCGCACGGCGCGGTCACATCCCCCTCGGCTACTACAAGGACGAGGCCAAGACCGCCGAGACCTTCCCCACGATCAACGGTCAGCGGTGGGTGATCCCCGGCGACATGGCGCTCACCGAGGCCGACGGCAAGATCACGTTGCTCGGCCGTGGATCGGTGAGCATCAACTCGGGAGGCGAGAAGATCTTCCCCGAGGAGGTCGAACTCGTCATCAAAGGTCATCCCGAGATCTTCGACGCCGTCGTCGTCGGCGTCCCCGACGAGCGGTGGGGCGAACGTGTCACCGCCGTGGTCGTGGTGCGAGGTGAGGTGCGGCCATCGGTCGAGGAGCTCCACGACTTCGCCGTCGAACTGATTGCGTCCTACAAGCTGCCCAAGGCCCTCGTCTTCGTCGACGAGATGGTCCGCTCTCCGTCGGGGAAGGCCGACTACCGCTGGGCCAAGGCTCAAGCTGTCGCCGACGCCGAATGAGCGGCCGCGCCTGAGCGCTTCACTGCGCCGATAGCCTCCACGGGCGGTGCACATCGCAGAGACCGTCCCGAGGAGGACGTGATTCGTGGAAGGTTGGTACGACGATCCGTTCGGCCGCCACGAGTACCGCTACTTCGACGGCGCCGCGTGGACACACCACGTGGCTGACCTCGGGGTGGTCGGCAGCGACCCAGCGATCGCTGTCCTGCCGCCGGTGCCTCTCTCGTCACCACCCGGCCCAGAAATCAATCGGATCGCACGGCCCGGTCCCCCGGTCCCCGGCATCGGCCCCCGTCGAGCAGTCCGACCGGCCGAGGCCGAGGAGTGGATCCAGCGTGAATTCCACGACGCAGTCGTCGACGAGTTCACCACCACGACGAGCGCCCTGAACCTGCGCCTGACGAGTTCCTCCGGCGGCGACTACCGGGACGCAATCCAATCGGTCGTCCGCTACGACGCTCTGCGTCTGGTCACGGCGCTCGTGCTCGACGACGACGAGATCTCAGAATTCGAACTGCCGCTGTTCCACGGACTCCTCGGGTACTTCCTGCAGGAACCCCCCGATGCGCTCGACGACGAAGCGATCCGAACCCTGATCGATGGGGTCGAGCGGGGATTCCCGCCGGCACCCACTGAGACACTCCGACTCTGTCGACAGGTCGACGACAACGTCGCCCGGGCAGCCGGCGCTGCCGGGGGCGACGGGCCGAGGCTTGCGCAGGGCTACCTGCAGGCGCTCGAGCGACTCGGGCGCTACGCCATCACCCAGACGGCGCTCGCCGGATCCGAGACCGAGGACGCGTTCCACCGGTTTCTCTGCGATCAGGCCGACTCAGTCGGCCTCGAGTTGCATGGCAGCGTCGTCGACGACAATGCGCCCGACGACGGTGAGTCACTCGAGGATCTGCTCAAGGAACTCGATGCTCGGATCGGACTGACCGAGGTCAAGGCCGAGGTCCGGACTCTGATCAACATGGCCCAGATCGACCAACAGCGACGCATCGCCGGACTGCCGGTGGCGCCCGTGTCGAACCATCTGGTGTTCACGGGCAACCCGGGAACGGGCAAGACCACGATCGCCCGTCTGCTCTCCCGTATCTACGCTGCACTCGGCGTGCTCGAGCGGGGCCACCTCGTCGAGACGTCCCGCGCCGACCTGGTGGCCGGGTTCGTCGGGCAGACCGCCATCAAGACCGAGCAGGTCTTCAGATCGGCGATCGGCGGCACGCTGTTCATTGACGAGGCCTACAGCCTCGTCGGCGGCAGCGACCAGGACTACGGCAACGAGGCGATCGCCACTCTCGTCAAGCTGATGGAGGACCACCGCGACGAGGTCGTGGTCGTCGTTGCGGGCTACACGGACCTGATGGGGGAATTCATCCGCTCCAACCCGGGTCTCGAGTCACGGTTCAAGCAGACGATCGAGTTCCCCGACTACTCAAACGACGAGCTCGTTGCCATCTTCCTGAAGAACTGCACCGACAATGCCATGGCGCTCGGTCCCGATGCGCTCCACCGCTTGCGAGGGGTCATCGCCGACCTGCCCCGGGCCCGCGACTTCGGCAACGGCCGGACGATGCGCAAGCTCTTCGAACACGCTCTCGCGCTCCAGGCCAACCGATTGGCACCCCTGCCCGGGCCGCTCACCGCCGAGCAGCTCTCCTTGCTGTTGCCCGAGGACATCAACGCCCCGCTCCGCTGATCGATCCCCGGCCGCACCCTGCGCCACGTCCGGACAGGACGACGCCGGTATCCTCCTTCCGTCGGGCCGAGGTCACCTTGGTCGCCGAACAGCGCCCTGAGATCTTCAGCACCTCCAGAGGGAGCATCCAGCGTGTCTCGAGCCTGATGCACCACTGCCCGCATCATCATTGCGGCGTCGACCGTCGGCGCACTGTTGTTCGGTGCCGGATCGGACTGGGCGACCACTGCGGCCGCACAGGACACCCCGACGAGCGAGACGGCGACATCGGCCCCCACGACCGAGTCGGTGACGACGACGGAACCTGGTCCCGCCACAACCGGTTCCACCACGACGGCTGCCCCCTGCATCGACTGTGCCGGCGATCGCACCTGAGCAGACCAATGGCGCCGACGTCGACAGAATGAAGCACCCCGGGTCGCGTGACTGCTCGGGTTATTGGGTGACCAGCTGTTCGGCTGGGTGGTTGTGACGGTAGTGGTCGGCCTCGTGGCGTGCCGGGGTGGTGTAGCCGGGCCGTTGGTGATGGCGCCGTGGAGGCGCCGGTGGTTGAACCAGTCGACGTAGCTCATGGTGGCGAACTCGACGTCCTCGAGCCCGGTCCAGGGTCCTTGCCGGTGGATGAGCTCCCATTTGTAGAGACCGTGGAACGACTCGGCGAGGCTGTTGTCGTAGCTGTCGCCCTTGGACCCGACCGACGCGACGATGTCGTTCGCGGCGAGCCGCTCCGCGTAGCGGATGCTGAGGTGTTGGACGCCGCGGTCGCTGTGGTGCACCACGCCCGAGACGTCATGTCCGTGGCGTTGACGGTTCCACACGGCCATCTCCAGGGCGTCGAGTGCGAGGTCCGAGCGCAGCGACTTGGAGGCCTGCCAGCCCACGACCATCCGGGAGAACACGTCGATCACGAACGCGACGTAGACCCACCCGGAGTGGGTGCGCACGTAGGTGATGTCGGCGACCCACAACCGGTTCGGTGCCGGCGCAGCGAAGCTGCGTTCGACCAGATCGCTCCGGTCGGGCCGTGCAGCACGAGATTGCCATCGGATTGGAGCCACAAGGTGAAGCGTCCATCGTTCGAACGGATGTAGGTGTTGCGGAACATCACCCGATTCGAACCGAGCCAGTCTCCGCCGCAGGTGATGCCTTGGCCGTTCTGGTCGGGCTACTGGTTCAGCATCGAAGAGAGGACATTTGTCTCCGGAAACCCTGACAGTCCGTGCGAAATGTCTACCCAGTAACAGAGGGGTGCTTAAGCACCCGTAACGACCTCAAGCGAAAGGGGGGTCGTGGGCCGGGTAACGAAGGGAACAGTGATCGTCGCCACGTGTCTAGCACTCTCGGGCGCGTCGGTTTCCGTGTTCCCGATCACGGAACTGACCCCGACCACCCTGATCGGCTACGTGAAGCCCATCCCCGTGGGCGCCCAGTGCAGCGTGACCGAGACGTTCGCCGGCGGGGCCGCCGGTGGCGTCCCAGCCGTTGTGGGGACCGTGACCGTTCCAGCAGCCGACGCTCCCGCCGTCGACGTGTCGGCCAGGGACGAGTTCCCCGGCGGCTCGGTACAGGCCACGAAGCGGGTCACCGGAGGCGAAGCGTTGCTCCCGACCGTCGAGTTCACTGTCCAGGTCAGTTGCTCGCGCAACCTGCTCGCCGGTGGGGCCGAGACCATCGTCAACCAGACCGTCACGCTCCGAGGCGGCCAGACCGTCGAGGTTGCCAACGGGCTACCGCTCGGCACCAGATGCTGGGCCGAGGAGACGACGACTGGCGCCACGAGCGCGTCAGTCGACTTCGACAGTCAGACCAACGCCGCAGAGATCAGGGGATCAGGCGAGGTCGTACTGCTGAGCGCAACGAACGACAACGACGTCGCCGACGTCACTGTGTCGTGCGGATCAGTTCGTGAGGGTTCCAGGATCTGGTGGCACGTCGACGGCGTAGGGCAGGAGCACATCGAGGTCGACGACGTCGAGCGTGCGCTCGTTGGTCGACGCCAGCACCACCGGGGCCGCCGCACCATCGAGGTGGGCGCGCAGCCAGTTGCGGGCCGTGACGCACCATCGGTCACCGGGGTGCAGACCCGGGAAGCCGAATCCGGGATTGGGGGTCACCAGATCGTTGCCGATCGACACCTGGTGGTCGAGGAACTCAGCGGTCACCACGGCACAGATCGTGTGGTATCCGACGTTCTCTGGTGACCAGTTGCAGCAACCATCTCGGAAGAACCCGGTGACCGGATCAGTCCCACACTCCTGGAGTTCACCACCGAGCACGTTGCGCTGCGACACGGGGGCAGTCTCGCACCCTCGGAACACACCAGCCGACCCGGCGGACTGAGGCGAGCACCTACGGATCGGCGGTCAGGTGAGCGAACCGACCGAGCTACACGCCATGGAGTTCCGCAACGGTGTGCTCGTGGGGCTGCCGATCGAGGGTCGAACAGCCGACTCCGGGCTGCACGTGACATCCAAGACGGAACCGGTAGGGCTGCGCAGGGTCCTGAAGCGGAATCCTCGAGGCGGGATCAGGCCAGACGTTGCCCGAGACGACGAGGGTGGAGACTCCGTCGGTCGAGCGAGAAGGGTTTCTCCACGACCAGGAAGAGTCCGAGCGCACCGACCACGGTGAGAGCGAAGCAGGGCAGGAGGAACGCCCAGTACGCCCACCCGGCTGTTCCACCCGGGGGCCAGATCCTCTCGAGCAGGAGGAAACACCCCTGGAGTACGAGCGAGTGAACGAGGTAGTACGAGTAGCTGATGTTGCCGAGATACCGGATCGGCGTCCAGGAGAACCACCGTCGCATGCGGCCGTCGACGGCGAAACACCCGGCACACAGCACCGGCCACAGGACCAGCATTGCGGCAACCCGCGGCAGCCCCTGCAGAAACGTCCCGCTCAGGACCACGGCAGCGACGATCGCAGCGACGAGGGCCCACGAGGAGAGGCGATCCAGGCTCCGAACCCGGTCCGGGTCGTCCTGTTCCTGCGGCCAACGGAAACGGAGCCACTCCCAGAGCAACATCCCACCGAAGAACATGCACAACCGAGGATGCGTTCCTGAGATCAATCCCCCGAGCAGCAGCGTCCCGAGAGCGCACCAGCGAAGCAGCCGTACACGACGATGGGAGTCACGCTCGCGGAGATGAAGTCGGGAGATGAAGACCGGAACAGTCAGGTAGAAGAAGACCTCGTAACTGAGTGACCACGCAACGGTGATGAACGAGTCCACCGGCACGATGCCCGGGAGCAGGAGCGCATTGAACCCCAGATACGGAACCATTCCGATTGGGTTGCGCGGGAACTCCGGGCTCGCCGACGGAATGGCGATTGCAAGCACCACGTAGGCGCCGAGCACGACCAGGAACGTTGGGTAGAGGCGTCGCAACCGGCGACGGATGAACGGACGGTAGGCCTGCTCCCGGTCCATGAGGTTGCCGTAGATGAGGAACCCGGACAACACGAAGAACAGGTCCACGCCGACGTTGCCGGCATCTCCGATTCGACGCGCGAGCGACCCGGTCACATCCGCCACACCGACCCACGGCATGATCAGGTCGGAGTAGTGGACGAGGAACACGAGCAGGACGGCAAATCCCCGAAGCCCCTCCATGGAGGCCAGCCGGGACGGACCGCCCCGGCCGAGTTCGAGCTGGCCGCGCCACCAAGTCGATCCACCCATCACGGGCGTCACGGTAGCCGCCCTCTGCAACGGACCCTCCGGCCCGACGCCGTCACCGAGTCAGCTGCACAGGAAGGCGCTTGAGCCCATTGTTCAAGTTGGAGCGGATCCGCACGGGCTCGCCAGCGAGTTCGATCCCCCCGAACCCAGCGAGCAACTCCTCGAAGAACACCCGGCCCTCGAGTCTCGCCAGGTGCACACCGAGACAGAAGTGTGCCCCGATCCCGAACGACAGGTGCGGGTTGGGTGACCGGGTCACGTCGAAGCGCTGCGGGTCATCGAAGACCTCCTCGTCCCGGTTGGCCGACGTGTAGTACATCGCCACCTTGTCGCCGCTCCTGATCTCAGCGCCACCGAGTTCGGTGTCACACGTCGCCGTGCGACGGAAGTAGTGGAGCGGATTGGCGTAGCGCAGGATCTCCTCGACCGCTGATGGGATACCCGACGGTTCCTCCCGCAGGGTTGCGAGCTGCTCGGGATGCTCGAGCAGCACGTGCAGACCGGAGGAGAGCATGGTGCGGCTGGTGTCGTTGCCGGCCGTGACGAGCTGTACGAAGAAGCTGCCGAAGTCGATCTCGTTCATCGGCACACCGTTGAACTCCTGAGCCAACACGAGCGTCGACAGGTCGGCGGGTGGTTCAGCGTCCGGGTTGCGTTCGGCAGTAGCGCGGCGCTCGGCGGCGAACTCGATGGCGTACATGGCCATCTCGATCGAGGCGGCACTCAGGTCGGTGTCGCCGGCCAGATCGGGGTCCTGACCGGCGGCCTGTTGCTGAGCGAGCTCGTGGAGCCGTTCCCAATCGGACTCGGGCACGCCCATCAGCTGACCGATCACGCGGGTGGGCAGGCCCGACGTCACATCGTGGACGAACTCGACCTCGACCTGCTCGGCGGCCCGGTCCATCAGTTCGCGGCAGATGGAGCGAACGGTCGGTTCGAGCGCAGCCATCACCGAGGCCCGGAACGTGTCGGCCAGCGGTGCCCGGTAGATGCTGTGCCGGGGCGGATCCATGGCGAGCAGCATCCCCCGGACCATCTCGAGGGTCTCGGGGTCCATGTCCTCGACGACGATCCCGCCGAGCGAGGCGGAGAACACGTCGGTCCTCCGCGCAACGGTGACCACGTCGGCGTGAGAGAGGACCGCCCAGAACCCGGGTTGGTCGTCCATCTCCTGCCAGAGCACCGGCGTGGTGGCCCGCACCTCGGCGAGCACTTCGTGGGGGACACCGTCGACGAACGCGTCGGGGTCAGCGAGTCGCAACGCCGGCGAGCTCTGGCCCACCGTCAGAACACGAGGACGTTCGGCCGGGGGTGGCCCTCGGCCTCGGCGAGCGCGTAGTAGGCCTCGAGAGCTCCAGGGCCGTCGAAGATGCTCTCCACATTGCCGTCGGCATCGAGGTTGAGATTGGCACCGTAGATCTGGAACCACACGTGGGTATCGTCCTCGACGGCCTCGAGCGTGTGGAGTGATCCGGCCGGTTCGAAGAGGTAGGAGCCTGCTCGGTTCACGTAGTCGTACTCCTGGTACTTCCACGCACCACGTGAGGTGTAGGCGAACACCGAACCCGTGTGCCGGTGTGTCTGCACCACATATCCGGCCTGGAAGATGTTCTCAACGATCCAGAGTCCTTGGCCGGTGTCCACATGGATCACCTTCAGCTTGTTGCCGCCGCCGATCTCCACGAAGGGCAGATCATCCGCCCCCACGTGGAGTGCCTCGTGGGTGTTGGTCTCCGTGGTCGTCATCAAGGCCTCCGTGACGGATTCTGAGGGAGCATTGGCGCATCGGTAGGTTAGCGACCGACCGGGCCGACACGCCCGAAGTGGTGGTGCCGGTCGCTTCGGACGGCAACGAGAGGACCGTCACGGTGGCTGATGCATCGTCGAAGGGGCTGAGCGTGACACCGGCGTTGCGCTCCTACCTGCTCGAGCACTCGCTCCCGCAGACCGAGGCGCACGCCGACCTGGTCGCCGCCACCCGGGAGGCCATGGGCGACTTGGCGATCATGCAGATCGCCGAGGAACAGGGCCCGTTCCTCACTTGGCTCGCCCGCCTGCTCGGCGCCCGGCGCGCCATCGAGATCGGCACGTTCACCGGACTCTCGGCGCTGTGCATCGCCGACGGGCTCACCGACGACGGTCGGCTCACGTGCTTCGACATGAACGACGAGTTCGTCTCGGTCGGCCGTCCGTACTGGGAACGTGCCGGCCTGGCCGACCGGATCGACGTGGTGATCGGACCGGCCGCCGAGACGCTCGCCCGGTTCGAGCCGGACGGGCCAGTCGACCTGGCGTTCATCGACGCTGACAAGCCCGGCTACCGCACCTACTACGAGCTGATCCTGCCGATGCTCCGGCCGGGCGGTGTGATCGTCTTCGACAACTCGCTCTTCTTCGGGGAGGTGCTGACCGACACCGACGACGACAACGTCCGGGCGATCCGGGACCTCAACGCGCACGTTGCTGCGGACTCCCGAGTCGACACGGTGCTGCTCAACGTCGGTGACGGCCTGCTCATGGCAAGCAAGCGCTGAAGCACCCCTCCCCCCACCCGACGAGTGCAGCGGCTCAGGTTCGGCAGGGCACGGAGGTCCGTGATCGACCCGAGTGGTGCGCTCAGGCCAGGGGGAGCCGTTCGAGTCGGTGGACCCCCGGCCGCACCCGGTACCGCAGCGCCGTCGTCGGCAACGCATCGGATCGGGTCACGTCGAACAGCTTGATCACGATCTCGGTCTCGTCCGGAGTGATCGTCATCATCCCGTAGCCGTGGTCGAGCAGGTTGACGTAGTCGAGGTGGGCGTTCTGTCAGATGAAGAGGCCGCCGGCCACGTCGGTCAGTGCCCGGCTCGCCGGGGTGATCCCGCTGAGCAGTCCGTCCGCACACCCGGCCGACAACGATCCGGGCAGCACCTCCACCGCCACCGGGTCACGCCACGCGGCATCCGGGTCGACGACGAGCGAACCGTTGAAGTGCAGGTGGGTGTCGCCCGAGATGACGACGACGTCGCCGGACACCTCATCCCGGATCAGGTCGAGCAATCGGCGCCGCTCGACGGCGTAGCCGTCCCCCTGGTCGAAGTTCGCGTAGATCCCGTGGTTCGGCGGCGCGTCGGGGAAGAACAACCGCCAGAACGGCTCGTCGAGGTCCACCACGCGCCAGTGCATCATCATCAGCTGGTTGCACAGGACGTGCCACGGTCGGGTCGAGTTCCGCAGGCCTGCGCTCAACCACGCGTACTGCTCGGCACCCATTATCGATCGGTTCTTGGAGTTGCTGCGTTCTGGTGGACACGTGGTTGTGACAGATCAGGCTGCTCGGGTCGCAGCGTAGACCTCGGCGGGGGTGCGGTCGCCGAGGCGTTGCTGGTGGCGTGAGCGGTTGTAGAAGACCTCGATGTAGTCGAACAGGATCGTGCGCATCTCGGAGCGGGTGATGTCCTCCCAGGGTCCCCAGACGTGTCGGATCTCCCGCTTGGCGGTCGCCCAGAACGATTCCATCGCAGCATTAATCGAAGCAGTCGCCGACGCTGCGGTAGCTGGCGCGTAGTCCCCAGTCGGCGAGCCGGTTGGAGAACTCGATCGAGGTGTATTGGCAGCCGTGATCGGCGTGGTGCAGCAGCTGTTCGGAGGGTTCTCGTCGTCCGAGCCCCATAACGAGCGCGGCGACGACCAGGTCGGTGCTCTGGCGTTCACCCATCGACCAGCCGACGAGGCTCTTGTCGTGCAGGTCCAAGATGCCGGCGAGGAACAGCTTGCCGTCTCAGCAGCGGAACTCGCTGATGTCCGCAACCCATCGCAGGTCAGGAGCGGGGGCGGTGAAGTCGCGTTGGATCAGATCCTCCGACAGTGTCATCTCGCGGTGGGTGCCTCGGCGCCACTTGCGCCGGCCGTGCACACCGACGCGCCCGTCAGCGGCCATCAACCGGGCGACCCGGTGTCGCGACACGCAGGTCCCCGCGCGGCGCAGCTGGCCACAGAACCCGCGGGGCCCCGTAGGTGCCACGCGACGCCGTGTGGATCCCGCGGATCTCCTCCAGCAACTGTGCGTTGGCAACCGCTCGAGGCGACAACGGCCGTTGCTTCCACGCGTAGGAGCTCGACCGTGACACCGACGCGACCCGACACAGATCGGTGATGCGGTACTCGGCTTGGTGCTCGTCAACGAACCGGAAGCCGGTCACCGGTTCGTCTCCCTGGCGAAAAGCGCTGCGGCCTTCCGCAGGATCTCCATGTCCAGACGCTGCTGGGCGTTCTCCTTGCGCAGCCGCTTCAGCTCAGCCCGTTCGGACTCGCTGAGCGCGTCAGGGTCGGCGTCACGTTCGCGGGCCTCGCGGTCGGCCTTCACCCAGTTCCACAAGGTGCCCTCGGCGATGTCGAGAGATCTCGCCACCTCCGCGATCGGTCGACCCGAGCTACGCACAAGCTCGATGGCCTCCCGACGGAACTCCGTCGGATACTTCGCCGGACGACCCATCCGGGCCTCCCTCCTCTGGGGTCTCCCCCAGAATCAGGTGTCCATCAACTCATGGCAACTCCACCCAGCTCCGGTGAGGGAGCCGGCCCGGTGTACTCGGGACCAGTGACAGCGACGGCACCTTGAGCGGCCGTGCGGAATAGCAGGGGTTTAGCAAGGGCCGGTTCCTGAGAGTGCGGAGGGCCGGGAACCCTTGTGTTTCAGAGCCCGAGAGGAGAATCGAACTCCTGACCTGCTCATTACGAGTGAGCTGCTCTGCCGTCTGAGCTACCCGGGCGTGCACGCGGTGCGCCCTAAGACTACCGGCCCGTCGGGCCGATCCGCAGATCGAACGCCCCGGGATCAGCTGCGGCCGAGCGGCGGGAGCTGGACGAGCAACGCCTCCACCTGCAGACGCTCGCGCGGGTTGAACACCAGGGCGTCGCAGAGCTCCTGCACCAGCGCCGCGGCGGCCGTGAAGGCCCCGGCGTCGCCGCCGGCGACCAACGCGTCGCGGTACCGGTCGCCCAACGCAGCCAGTCCGGCGCGGAGCTCGTCGGTCCGAACTCGTCGCTCCGCGCGTTGATGACGTTCCTGAAGGCGCTTGCGCTCACCCGGTCGACGCTCACCGAAGGACTGCTCGGCCGCGTCGAGCTCTGCCAACTCCGCGGCGTGGAGCTCCTCGAGCGGCTCGGCCACCTCGTCGAGCGTCGCGACCAGTTCATCCGCGATCGTCATGGCCGTGTGCGGCGAGCCGTCGAGCCGCTCGGGCGCGCCGTACCAGGCGGCGCGCCTGGCGACAACCCTCGGATCACTGGCCAGCAGCCGGGCGCGTTCCAGATCGCCACCGGCGGCACGCGCCGCCACATCGGCGACGTCGGCGGGCACGCCGTCGCGACGGAGCTGCTCACCGAGCGCCACTGACGGCACCGGTGGGAACTCGACGACGGTGCAGCGCGACGCGATCGTCACCAGCTCGGGGGTGAGCTCGTCTGCGAGCACGATGAACACCGTCGAGTCGGGCGGCTCCTCGATGGCCTTGAGCAGGGTCGGTGCCGCCTGCGCGACCAGATGGAAGTCGGTGAGCACGAACACCTGCAGGTCGCCCTCGGGTGGGGCGAGGCTCGACCGGGCCACCACTGACCGGGCCTGCTCAACACTGATCGACGCGCCCTCCCGCTCGAAGACGAACAGCGACGGGTGCGACTCGGTGCTCGCCAGCCTTCGGGCCCGATCCAACGCCTCGTCAGCCGCATCAGCCGACCCGTCACCCGGGGCAGCCGCAGCCCGGCCGGCGGCGCGCCGACCGAGCAGCTCACCGGCGAAGGAGCGGGCCGCCGTCCGGCTCCCCGCTCCCGGACGGCCCACGAACAGGTACGCATGCACCGGCCGGTCGAGCGCAGCGCGGAGGAATGCCACCGCCGCGTCCTGACCGACGACCTCGGCGAACGGATCGACCACCGCTGACGCATCGCCAGGACTCATCAGATCCCCAGCCGATCGGCCACGACGTCCCGGACCAGGGCCGCCACCTCGTCCGGGGAACCGGAACCGTCGACCGTCACCCACCGCTCGGGGTCGGCAGCCGCCTGGTCGCAGTAGGACTGGGTGACCCGACGATGGAACGTCGCGCCCGCCGCCTCGATGCGGTCGGTGGCCCGCCCGAGCCGGGCGGCGGCCACGTCCTCGGAGACGTCGAGCAGCACGATCAGGTCGGGTTGCAGGTCGCGGGCCGCCCACGCAGCGAGCGTCGCCAGCCAGTCGGGGTCGAGCCCGCGCCCGTGCCCTTGGTACGCGATCGTCGAGGGGGTGTAGCGGTCGCAGACGACGTGACGACCAGCGGCGAGCGTCGGGGCCACCACCTCGGCGACGTGCTGGGCGCGGTCGGCCGCCATGAGGAGCGCCTCGGCACGGTCATCGAGCGGCGTGGGGTCATCGGCGGCCGAGAGGAGCACCTCACGGAGACGGACCCCGACCGGGCTGCCACCGGGCTGGCGGGTGGCCAGTGCGCCGAGCGACTCGGCGAGCCGCGCCACCTGGGTGGACTTGCCGGTGGCCTCGCCCCCCTCGAGCACCACGAACCGACCGGTCACGTGGGCCGCCCCGGCCGCTGGTCGTCCGCACCCGGACCCGACCGGTCCGAGGCCGGCCGGCCGGCGCCCTCGATGCCGAGGGCCTGGGCGAGCTCGCGCCCGACCTCGCCGAGCGTCTCGGCCGTCGTCGGTCCCGGCTCGGAGGGATCGTCGCCGGCATCGTCGGGATCCGCCGCCCCCGCGCCGAGGTCGGTGACGGAACCAGTCGGGTCCGCACCGCCATCGTCGAGGGGGTCATCGTCGAGGGGATCATCGTGGTCCTCGGCGTCAGCTGGATCGCCCGCCGCAGCCACGGGCGGGGCCGGCCCGTCGACCGGCTGGACCGACGGATGGCCGGCCCGTCGGGACGACAGCGTCTCGTCGGTACGACTCACCATCCCCGTGCGGTCGGCCACGGCGTTGCGCAGGCCGGTGCGCAGACCGAGTTGCATCGACCGGCCGGCCAGCACGCCGGCGCCGATCAGGATGAGCGCGGCGAGCCAGAGCGTCAAGCGCACGCCGGGGATGGCCAGGTCGAATCCGAACACGCCGACCGTCGGCACCTCCGGTTCGGGGTCACCGGTCGCAGCACGGGCGAACCCGTTGAACACGGTCGCCAGGAACGGTCCGAGCAGCAGCGCCACCAGGACGCACAGGCGCACGAGCGTCATGAGTGTGGCGAAGATGCGGCCGCGCAGCTCGTCGTCGGTGTGCGCCTGGAGCAGCGTGAACCCCAGCACGTAGACGGACCCGGCGAACAGCCCGAGACCGAACACGCCCAGCGCGGCCAACCAGAACGACGACATGGACACGCCGTAGAACATCGACAGGCCTGCGGCAACAACGAGCAGCGGGAACGCTCGCTCCTTGTTGATCCGGTTCTGCACGAGCGACAGCACGATCACGCCGATGGCCACCCCGAGCCCCAGCGCGGTGATGAAGAGGGGGAACGTGTTGGGGTCGCCGATCACGAAGCGGGCGAACGTCGGGCCGAGCGGCACCAGCATGGCGCCGCCCATCAGCCCCGTTGCCAGACCCAGGATCACGCCGCGGACGATCGGGCTCACGTAGATGAACTGCCAACCCTCACGGACCTCGTCCCACGTCCGGCGCAGGTACGAGCGCTCCTCGGCGAGTGGATCGCGATGCTCCGCCTCGGCGAGCTGCGGTCCGGCGGTGGCCGGCATCCCCCGGAAGACCACGCGCCAGAGAATCAGCGCCGAAGTCGCGAACGTGAGCGCGTCGAAGTAGAACGCGAGCGTCTGGGTATTGCCCAGGTTCCGGCTGAACCCGAGGAACGCCAGCACCGAGATGGTGGCGAGCTGGTCGTTGAGCAGCTTCAGCCCGTACTGGACCGGGCCGGCGATCGGCATGGTGCCGTAGGCGGCCACGAGCGACAGCGAGTTGGCGGTGGTGAGCTTGTCCTCCGGCACGATCGACGGAACGAGCGCCTCCTTGGCTGGCGACCACATGAGCGTGAACAGCTCCAGGATGAAGCTCGCCAGGATCAGCCCCGGGACGGTCTGCACCAGCGGCAGGCACAGGAACACGACCGCTCGGGAGATGTCGGCGACAATCATGATCTTCCGACGGTCGAACCGGTCGACGAGCACGCCGACGAACGGTGCGAGGAACAGGCCCGGCGCAACCCGGGCGGTGGTCACCAGCGCGATGGCAGCCTCGGGCTGGGTGGAGATGCTCGCTGCGAGCGAGGTGATGGCGAAGAAACCGACCCAGTCGCCGAGCGCCGAGATGACCTGGACGTTGAACAGGCCGAAGAAGCGTCGGGAACCGAACACCCGGTCCACCCATCCGACCGGTTCGGTGGGCCGCCCCTCGGTGTCCGGTTCACCCACCGTCGGCCGGTGCTGGCTGAGGTGCTGACCCGTCGGTCGGGGGAGGCGCACCGGCTGAGGCCTTCTTCTTCGCTGTCGCCTTCTTCTTGGTTGCCGCTTTCTTCTTGGCGGGCGCCTTCTTCTTGGCGGGCGCCTTCTTCTTTGCTGCCGCCTTCTTCTTGGCAGCGGACTTCTTCTTGGCAGCGGACTTCTTCTTGCTCGGCCCGTTGGCCCGGCGCTCGGCGAGCAGTTCGAGTGCCCGGTCCAGGGTGATCGTCTCAACCGAGTCGGCCTTGCGCAGGCTCGCGTTGGTCTCGCCGTCGGTGACGTACGGGCCGAACCGCCCGTCCTTGACCACGATGGGCTTCTCGGAGTCGGGATCGGCGCCGAGCTCCTTGAGCGGCGGCGCCGCCCGCTGGCCCCGGCGACGCTTGGGCTCGGCCAGGATCCGGAGCGCCTCGTCGAGCGTCAGGGTGAGGATCTGCTCCTCGGTCTCGAGCGACCTCGAGTCCGTGCCCTTCTTCAGGTACGGGCCGTAGCGGCCGTTCTGGGTGGTGATCACCACGCCGTCGGTCGGATCCGCACCCACCTCACGGGGGAGTGCGAGGAGCGGTAGCACCTGCTCGAGCGTGACGGTGGCGGGATCCATGGACCGGAACAACGACGCCGTGCGCGGCTTGGTCCCGGACGCGTCGTCGAACTCGCCCACCTGCACGTAGGGGCCGTACCGGCCGTTCCTCACGAGAACCTGCAGACCACTCTCGGGGTGCTCCCCAAGATCACGGTCACCCGAGGGAGCCTCGAGCAGCTCGACGGCGCGCTCGGGGGTGAGCTCGTCGGGCGGGATTTCCTCGGGGATGGACACCCGCTCGACGTCGTCGCCATCGCCGCGCTGCAGGTAGGGCCCGTACCGCCCGACCCGGACCACGATGGGCACGCCGTCGCTGTCGGCGCCGAGTGGGATGGAGTTGATGGCGCGGGCGTCGATCTCATCGATCCGGCCGTCGATCATCCGGCGGAGTCCGGCGTCGGAACTGTCGGGCGGCGCATCGTCGCGGCCGAAGTAGAACCCACGGAGCCACGGCTCGAGATCGGCCGACCCCGACGCGATGTCGTCGAGCTCCTCCTCCATCCGGGCGGTGAACTCGTAGTCGACGAGGTGGGGGAAGTACTGCTCGAGCAGCGCCACCACGGCGAACGCCATCCAGCTCGGCACCAGGGCGGTCCCCTGCTTCCAGACGTAGCCGCGATCGGCGACGGTCGAGATGATCGACGCGTAGGTGGAGGGGCGACCGATGCCGAGCTCCTCCATGCGCTTGACGAGCGAGGCCTCGGTGTAGCGAGGGGGCGGCTGGGTCTGATGGTCGACGGCATCCATGGCGTCGACCGACATGGCCTCGCCGGCGTCCATGTCGGGCAGGATCGTCTCGCGATCGTCGAGCGCGGCGTCGGGATCGTCGGACCCCTCCACGTAGGCCCGCAGGAACCCGGGGAAGGTGATCGTTCGGCCGGATGCGGCGAACGTCGCCGTACGGCCCTGATCCGTGGTGGCGGCCAGCCGTACCTGCACCGACTCGCCGCGGGCGTCGTTCATCTGACTGGCCACCGTGCGGGCCCAGATCAGCTCGTACAGCCTGAACTCGGCGTCCTGCAGCGACGAGCGCACCTGATCCGGCGTGCGGAACCGGTCGCCGGCGGGACGGATCGCCTCGTGGGCCTCCTGCGCGTTCTTGGACTTGCTCGCATACCGACGAGGTGCATCGGGCAGGTACGAGTCGCCGTAGAGCTCACGGATCTGGGTGCGGGCCGCGTCGAGCGCCGTGTCCGACAGCGTGGTCGAGTCGGTCCGCATGTAGGTGATGAACCCGTTCTCGTACAGCCGCTGGGCCGTCGACATGCACATCGAGGACGACATGCGCAGCTTGCGACCGGCCTCCTGCTGGAGCGTCGAGGTCATGAACGGCGGTGCCGGACGCCGGGTGTACGGCTTGCGTTCGACGGAGTCGACTGCGACCGGTCGGTCGTGCAGCGCTGCCCGGAGATCCTCTGCGGCCGTGGCGTCGAGCAGAACGACGCCGTCCTTGTTGAGTGCGCCGGACTGGTCGAAGTCGTTGCCCGTCGCCAGACGGGAGCCGTCGAGCTCGACGAGCCTGGCCGGAAAGGGTGTCTGGTCACGATCGGCCGCCGTGTGGTGGAACGTGGCCCGCAGGTCCCACCAGGTTGCGGAACGGAAGCGCATCCGTTCCCGCTCCCGCTCGACCACCATCCGGGTGGCCACCGACTGCACCCGGCCGGCCGACTTCGCCTTGTCGATCCGGCGCCACAGGACCGGCGACACGCCGTAGCCGACCAGCCGATCGAGGATCCGCCGACCCTCTTGGGCGTCCACCAGCCGCCGGTCGAGATCCCGGGGATTGGCGATCGCATGCTGGATGGCCTCGGGCGTGATCTCGTGGAAGACCATCCGGCGGACCGGGACCTGCGGGTTGAGGACCTCGAGCAGGTGCCACGCAATGGCCTCGCCCTCACGATCCTCGTCCGTCGCCAGGTAGAGCTCGTCGGCCTCGGCCACCAGCGCCTTCAGCTCACGGACGTGCTCCTTCTTGTTGGGCGAGACGATGTAGACGGGCTTGAAGTGGTTCTCGGTGTCCACACCGACGATCTCCCACTTCCGGTCCTTCAGGTTCTTGGGCATGTCGGCCATGCCGGAGGGCAGATCACGGATGTGCCCGATGGACGACTCGACCACGTAGTCGTCGCCCAGGAAGCGGGCGATCGTCCGGGCCTTGGCCGGCGACTCGACGATGACGAGGGGCTTGCTCACGCTGATCTACGAAAGACGCCGCAACCCCATCGTGTCAAACACCCCCTCCAGATCGATCCCGTCCGGGGCTCACCTACCGGTCCGAGCGGCGAGCTCGTCGAGTTCGTCGACAGACTGCCGAAGGGACTCTAGGCAGTGCGGGTCCAAGCGGCCGGCATCGACCATCCGGGACAGCACCCCGGTGATCCGCTGCCGCCCGATCGTCGGATGTTGGCGAATGACCTCCCAATGCTCAGCGTCGAGACTGAAGCGCTTGTTGAGCACGGCTGAGGGAACGTCGAGCTTCCCGACGCCGTGCAGTGGCGCAACCCGCTCGACCCACTCAGCGGTCCAGTCGTCGATCAGGCCACGTGCGGCCATGACCCGTCCGATCACACCGGCGACGACACCAATCGACTCGACGTGGGTCCCGGTGGAGTCGTCGTGGAAATGGATTTCCGCAACGAACCGGCCGACGGCCACCAGCATGGCCTCCTTGAGTTCGTCGTAGCGGGAATCCATCACCGTGAGAACAGTATTGGCCACTCGGTGTGGCATCAGGACGCTGTGAGGTCGATGCATCGCCCATCTCTTGTCCAGCAGAGGAACGGGGTACCGTGCGACGAACCGAGGAGCCGAGGAGTTGCATGGATCTGGGAATGTCGCCACGGGGCCGTGAACTGCACGATCGCCTGTGCGCCTTCATCGAAGAGTTCGTCTACCCGGCCGAGTCAATCTACGAGTCCCAGATGGCCCAGTTGGGCGACCACGGCCATCCGGCGGTCATCGAGGACCTCAAGGCCGAGGCCCGCCGACAGGGCCTGTGGAACCTGTTCCTCCCCCACCGGACCGAGTGGACCCCGAACCCGTTGTCCAACCTGGACTACGCCTACCTCGCTGAGCTCACCGGCCGGTCCGGCGCCCTGGCCCCCGAGGCCATCAACTGCTCGGCACCCGACACCGGCAACATGGAGGTCCTGTCGCTGTTCGGTACGCCCGAGCAGCAGGATCAGTGGCTCGTCCCGCTGCTCGAGGGGGAGATCCGCTCGGCGTTCGCCATGACCGAGCCCGATGTGGCCTCCTCGGACGCCACGAACATCTCCCTGCGGATCGAACGGGACGGCGACCACTACGTCCTGAACGGCAGGAAGTGGTGGATCTCGGGCGCGGCGTCGGACCGCTGCCGGATCCTCATCGTGATGGGCAAGACCGACCCCGATGCCCCCCGACACCTGCAACAGTCGATGGTGCTGGTGCCAATGGACACGCCCGGCCTCGAACGTGTCCGCGACCTGCCGGTGTTCGGCTACCAGGACCGTGAGGGGCACTGCGAGCTGCGGTTCACCGACGTGCGCGTGCCCGTGGGGAACCTGATCGGCGAGGAGGGATCCGGCTTCGCCATCGCTCAGGCGCGACTCGGCCCCGGGCGCATCCACCACTGCATGCGCTGCGTCGGTGTGGCCGAACGGGCGCTCGACCTCATGTGCACCCGGGTGCTGGACCGGGTGGCGTTCGGTCGACCACTCGCCGAGCAGGGCGTGATCCGCGAGTGGATCGCCGACTCGCGTATCGAGATCGAACAGGCCCGGCTGCTCACGCTCAAGGCGGCCCACCTCATGGACACCGTCGGGGCCAAGGGTGCGGCCATCGAGATCTCCGCCATCAAGGTCGTGGCGCCCAACACGGCGTTGCGTGTGGTCGACCGCGCCATCCAGGCCTACGGCGGTGGCGGGGTGAGCGACGACTTCCCGCTGGCCCGCATGTACGCCGGGCTGCGGACGCTGCGATTCGCCGACGGACCCGACGAGGTCCATCGCCGTCAGGTGGCACGCACCGAACTGGCCCGTCACGAGCGGTGATGCGGCTGGTGGCCACCGGCTCGGTGTTCACCACGCCGGTGTTCACCGACGGTTCACACCGCAGGAACAGTCCCGCACACCCGGCTACTAGCGTCCCGGTTGCGGCGGCGCATCGGCCCAGAGCCGACCGCTCCGACCGACTGCCATGCTGATTCTCCTGATCGTCTACGCCGCGGTGGCAGCAGTGTGCCTGATCGGCCACCGTCGGCTGGATCGGGTGGCGTTCCCGCTCTCGACCGTGCCGCACATCGTGACGTTCGCGTGGCTCATCAGCGTGGCACCCTCGGTGCTCGACGGCGACCCGATGGTGGCGTCGATCGACTGGGTCGGCCAGCTCGGCCTGTCGATCGATCTGCGCCTCGACGGGTTCGGGCTCCTCATGGGGCTCCTCGTGACCGGCGTCGGCGCCCTCGTCACCGTCTACTCGAGCGGCTACTTCAGCGAGTCCTACGAGCGGGCCCGGATCGCCGGACTGCTCGGCGTGTTCGCCGCAGCGATGCTGGGGCTGGTCTGGTCCGACGGACTCCTCACCCTGTTCGTGTTCTGGGAGCTGACGTCGGTGGCGTCGTTCCTGCTCATCGGCACCGACGACCGGTCGGCCACCGCACGGGCCGCTGCGCTCCGGGCGCTGCTCGTGACCGGGATCGGAGGGCTGTCGCTCCTCGCCGGGCTGGTCCTGCTGGGGATCGCGGGCGGGACCACGACGATCTCCGGTCTGCTGGCGGCGGATCCGAGCGGAGGAGTGGTGCCCGCTGCGCTCGTGCTCGTCCTCGTCGGCACCGCCACCAAGTCGGCGCAGTTCCCGTTCCAGTTCTGGCTCCCCGGTGCCATGGCGGCACCCACGCCGGTCAGCGCCTACCTGCACTCGGCAACCATGGTGAAGGCGGGCATCGTGGTGGTGGCCCGGCTCGCCCCCACCTTCGCCGACGTGGCGGTCTGGCGTCCCATCATCGTGGTGTGCGGACTGGGCTCGGTCCTGCTCGGTGGCGTCCGGTCGATGCGCCAACAGGACGCCAAGCTCGCACTGGCGCACGGCACCGTCAGCCAGCTCGGACTGATCATGATCCTGGTCGGCCTCGGGACCCCCGCCACCACCTACGCCGGGGTGGCGGTCCTGCTCGCACACGCACTGTTCAAGGCGTCGTGGTTCCTGGCAGTGGGCGCCGTGGACCACGCCACCGGGACCCGCGACCTGCGTCGGATCCGGGGCGTTCGCCGATTCGGGGTGCTGGCGACCGCAGTGGTGCTGGCCGCAGCCTCCATGGCGGCCATCCCGCCGACGTTCGGCTTCGTGACCAAGGAGGGCGCGCTCGAAGCGCTCATCGAGGGCGGCGCCGGCTGGCCGGGGACACTCGCACTCGTCGGGGTGGTGCTCGGTTCGCTCCTCACCGTCGCCTACACGATCCGCCTCGCCCTTGGAGTGCTCGGTGACGGAACCATCGCAGCGGATGCGATCGACCCCGAGCACCTGCACCGACCGGGGCCGGTGCTCGTCGGGCCACCTGCGCTGCTCGCACTGCTCGGACTCGCCGCCGGTCTGGCCGCCGGGCCGGTCGGTGCGTGGCTGGCACGCGTCGCGGCGTCGCTCGACCCGGCATCGGGCGGGCGGGAGCTGTACCTGTGGCACGGGTTCACGCCGGCGCTCGGCCTCTCAGCGTTCGCGCTGATCGGCGGCGGTGCGCTCTGGTGGTCCACCCGGGCGGCGACCGCCACGACCGACGCCCCGCGGAGCCTGTCGACGATTGCGTACGACCGCGGCTACGAGGGGGTGCTGTCGGGGTCACGACGCGTCACCGGTGTCACGCAGAGCGGGTCGCTCCCGCTCTACCTGGGGATCGTCCTGCTCTCCGTCGCCGCCGCGGCCGGAGCGGCACTCGCAACGCACGCCGGCTCGTTCGACTGGTCGGCGGTCCCGCTCGCCAACTCGCCGCTAGAGGTGGTCGCCTGCGGCGCCACGGCACTCAGCGCCCTGGCGGTCGCCGTTGCGCGCCAGCGGTTCGCCGCCGCGCTCGCGCTCGGCGGCAGCGGCTACCTGCTGGCGCTCGTGTTCCTCCTCCAGGGCGCCCCGGACCTGGCCGTCACCCAGTTCCTGGTCGAGACCGTGACGATCGCCGTCTACCTGCTCGTCCTGGCCCGACTCCCGCAGCGGTTCTCGGCCGCCCCCGACTGGGCTCCGCTCGGAGTGCGAATCGCCGTCTCGGTGGTGATCGGCCTGAGCGTCGCCGGATTCGCGCTGCAGGCATCGACGGCCCGCACCGACCCGTCGGTCGCCGAGGAGTACATCGCCCGATCCGAGCCGGAGGCCGGCGGACGCAACGTCGTCAACGTGATCATCGTCGACTTCCGCGGGTTCGACACCATGGGCGAGATCACGGTGCTCGCCATCGCCGGGGCGGGCGTGATCAACCTGGTCGCCGCGGCTCGGCGCGAACAGCGACGCAAGCAGCTCCTCGACGGCACCGACGTCAAGGACCTCTCCGGTCGGGCACCCGAGGTGTGGCGATGAGCCCGCGTTCCGCCACACCCCGCTCGACGATCCTGTCGCTGACAGTGTCCGGGCTCACCCCGGTGCTGGTCCTGGTGGCAGTGTTCGTGACCTTCCGCGGCCACAACGCACCGGGTGGCGGGTTCGCCGGTGGGTTGATCGTCGGCATCGTGCTCGTGCTCCGCTACCTGACCGACGGCACCGAAGCCGTGCGACGCCTGCCCGTCGACCCGATCGTGGTGATCGGCGCCGGCCTGCTCCTCGCCGTGGCCACCGGTGCCGTCCCGCTCCTGTTCGGATCGTCGTTCCTCGAGTCGGCGATCTGGAAGGTGAACCTGCCGCTCATCGGTGAGGTCAAGATCGTGTCGTCGGCCCTGTTCGACCTCGGCGTGTTCACCCTGGTCGCCGGAGTGGTCGCTGCGATCCTGGTCGCGCTCGCCGAAGCCGACAACGAAGCCCGGCGAGGTGAGACCGGCGATCCAGAGGACGGCGGTCCACTGGACGCCGATCCACTGGACGACGATGACCGAGCAGAGGCAGACCGGTGAGCATCGCCCAGGCCGGGTTGATCGCCGTGCTGTTCTCGGTCGGGACGTTCCTCGTCCTGCACCGTTCCCTGACGCGGATCATCCTGGGGATCGGCCTGCTCGGCAACGCGGTCAACCTGCTCATCCTCACCTCGGGCAGCGTGCCCGACGGCGTGCCGATCCTCGGCACCGGCTCCGACCCGGCGGACTTCACCGATCCGGTCCCGCAGGCGCTCGTGCTCACCGCCATCGTGATCGGCCTGGCGATCGTGGCGTTCCTGTTGTCGATGGCGTACCGGTCGTGGACGATCGATGGGAACGACGTCGTCGAGGACGACCTCAGCGACCGCCGGATCGCCGCCGAGCCCGACGTGGACGAGGACTTCGGGGAGGAGACGTGACCGGAGGTCTGGCGCTGTTCGTGGCGGGCCCGCTGCTCGGCACCGCGCTGTGCTTCATCGTGGCGCGCTCGCAGACGGCGCAGCGAGTGATCGCGCTGAGCGTCAGCGGCGCCGTGACCGTCGCCTCGATCGCAGTGCTCGTGCACGTCGACACCGTGGGGCCCGTCACCACCTCCATGGGTGGGTGGCCCGACGCCATCTCGATCACGTTCGTGGCCGACCGGCTCGGCGCGCTCATGCTCGTGATCGGCAACGTGATGATGTTCGCCGTGCTCGTGTACGCGATCGGCCAGGGATCACGGGATGAGCGATCACCGTGGTACGCACCGGCGTACCTCGCACTCGTGGCCGGAGTGAGCGGGGCGTTCCTGGCCGGCGACCTGTTCAACCTGTTCGTCTGCTTCGAGATCCTGCTCATGGCCAGCTACGTGCTGATGACCCTCGAGGGCAGCGACGACCAGATCCGCTCGGGCACCACCTACGTGGTGCTCAACGTAGTCGAGTCACTCGTGTTGGTCACCGGTGTGGCACTCGTGTTCGCCACCACCGGCACCCTGTCCATGGCCGAGCTGCCCGACCGGCTCGCAGCGCTCCCCGACGGCGTCGCACTCGGACTCAGCCTGCTGCTGCTGATCGCCTTCGGCCTCAAGGCGGCTGTGTTCCCACTCTTCTCGTGGCTCCCCGACAGCTACCCGGCCGCTCCCAGCCCCGTGAGCGCCGTGTTCGCCGGCCTGCTCACGAAAGTGGGTGTGTACGCCATCCTCCGGACCCAGACCCAGTGGTTCCCCGACTCCAACCGCACGCTGCTGCTCGTGATCGCAGCGGCGACCATGGTGGTGGGAGTACTCGGTGCCATTGCCCAGGCCGACATCAAGCGGATCCTGAGCTTCCAAATCGTCAGCTCGATCGGTTACATGATCGCCGGCATCGCACTCGGCGGCGTGGCCGCAGTCGCAGCGGTCGTCTTCTACATCGTCCACCACATCCCCGTGAAGACGTCGCTCTTCCTCGTCGACGGCATCGTCGAGCAGGACGAGGGGACGAGCGAACTCAGTCGACTCGGCGGACTGGGGAGACGATCTGGATTCCTCGCGGTGCTGTTCCTGATACCGGCATTCAGTCTGGCCGGCATCCCTCCGTTCTCCGGCTTCATCGGAAAGCTCGGCGTCATCACCGTGGGACTCGACCAGGGCGAGTGGTGGATCGTGGCCGTCGCTCTCGTCGTCTCCATCCTGACGTTGGTCTCCATGATGAAGATCTGGACAGGAGCGTTCTGGGGAGCTGCGCCCGACAATCGGCCCCGCGGCGTTCTGCGACACCACCCGCTCATGAGCACCATGACGTGGTTCGTCGTGGCGCTCACGCTCGCCATCGTGATGTTCGCCGGACCGATCTACTCCTTCGCCGAGCGCACTGCGGCCGACCTCGCTGTGGCACCAACGGCGACCACGACCGTGGGGGCACCGTGAGCGGCGGCAGCGGGTCCACAACCGTCACCCGCCGAAGCGCGCTCGGCGGGCGCTGGATGCAAGCAGCGTTGTTGCTCGTGTTGTGGTTCGCTCTCTGGGGCGAGGTCAGCTGGGCCAACCTGTTCTCCGGCATCGTGGTCATTGCGCTCACGCTCGTCGCACTGGGCACCCCGGCCCGTACCCACCACGTCCACCCGATCGGGCTGGCCCGTTTCGCAGCAACCTTCCTGTGGTTGCTCATCTCGTCGTCGTGGACGGTGGCCGTTGCGGTACTCCGACCGACCCCGGAGCGGATCCGAACAGGGGTGGTGTCCTGCCCACTCATCCAGTCCGACCCATTCGTGGCGACGGTGATCGCCGACTCGATCACCCTGACACCGGGCACGCTCTCCCTGGACGTCCGTTCCGAGCCGCCTGCGATCGAGGTCCACGTACTCGGTCTCGGCGACCCGGACGACGTGCGGGCCGACGTGGCCCGACTCGAGCGACTGGTCCTGCGAGCGCTCACACCGATCGCCGGTCAGACCGGACACGGCAGCGACACCGCCGGCGACAGCGGCAGCGGCAGCGGGGGGGCATCGTGATCGTTGCGGTCGTGATCTCGACGGTGTTGTTGAGCATCGCCGGGATCGTGAGCATCGTGCACGTCGCCCGGTCGGTGGGTGTGCCCGACCGGGCCGTCGGGCTGGATCTCCTCACCGCCACGATCATCAACATGCTCGCTGTGACCTCTGCGTGGTCGTTCCAGCCGGCGGTCGCTGTGCTCATCCTGCTCCTCACGCTGCTCGCGTTCCTCGGGAGCGTCGCAGTCGCCCGATTCCTCGATCGGACGAGATCGTGATCGAGATCATTCGCGACGTCGTGGCGGGCACGCTCCTGTTGGTCGGATCCGCCTTTGCGCTCGTCGCTGCCGTCGGGATGTTCCGGATGCGCGACGTCTACGCCCGGATCCACGTGGTCACCAAGCCCGCCACGCTGTCGCTCGTGGCCACGCTCACAGCGGCTGCGCTGCGAGCGCCCTCCTGGGGTTCCGCTGCACTCCTTGTGCTCGCGCTGGTCCTCCAGCTGTGGACCGTCCCTGCGGCGAGCCACCTCCTCGGCCGCTCCATCCGACGCACCGGGGTCTCACCTGCGGTCCCCGACGCAATCGATGAGTCATGGACCGCTGAGGAGTCCTGATCCGCACCCTGGGAAGGGGCCCGGAGGTACTCAGCCGAACACGGCTTCGGCAGAGTCGGTGAGCTCCCAGACGGCGTCGAGTCGCAGTTCGCCGAGCAGATCCCGAGCCGGACCGTCGGGACAGGCCACGACGAAGCGTCCAGAGCGCCGGGTGCACCTGAGTGCAACCATGAGCAACGGGCCGAGTGCCACCGGATCGATCGCACCGACCGACGTGAGGTCCACCACGACATCACGCGTGTCAGCGGAGTCGATGCCCGCCCGCAGCGCCGGCAGCGTCGCCAAGTCGACGTCGCCCACCACGACGAGGTGCGACCACGTGCCCCGGCGCACGATGGACACGTCGAAGAGCATCCTTCGAGCCTACGACGATGTCGCCGGCCGACGACTGCCCGACAGCGAGCGAAGCATCCTCGTAGCCTCACGTTCACATGACAGCCCGAGATCGTTCCCCCGACTCAGCCGGGGACACAATCGGGGGAACAGCCGGCGGACCGAACGGGTTCATCGACCGCTCCCCGAACCACGTGGATCGGTCCGACCCGGGGGTGACCATCGACGACCTGGTGCTGGAGTGGTCCGAGGACGCCCGACTCGTCCATGTGGAACGACAGCCGGCGCGCATCGGAACCACCGAACCCCTGGATCCACCGCCGAGCGACGCCGTTCGCCAGCACGTCCCCCACGACTCGTTCTGGGCCCACCAGGTCGAGGCGGCCGACGTCCTCCGCTCCGGACGGTCGGTGGTCCTCAGTACCGGTACCGGTTCGGGCAAGTCGCTCGCCTACCAACTGCGCGCCGCCGAGGTGGCCACTGCCGGGGGGAGCGTCTGCATGGTCTTCCCCACCAAGGCGCTCGCCCGCGACCAACTCCGCTCGCTCGCCTCCTGGCGGCTCCCCGGCGTGACCGTCGCCGCCTACGACGGCGACTGCGGCCGGGAGGAACGCCACTGGGTCCGCACGCACGCCGATGTCATCGTGACCAACCCGGAGATGCTGCACCAGGGCGTTCTCCCCGACCACGACCGCTGGGGTCGGTTCCTCTCCCGACTCCAACTCGTCGTCATCGACGAACTCCACGTCTTCCGGGGAGTGTTCGGAAGCCAGACCGCCCACGTGCTGCGCCGGCTCCGACGACTCGCCGCACGTCATGGCGGGGACCCGCAGTTCGCGTTCAGCTCAGCGACGATCGGTGATCCCGCCGACCTCGCCACGGCGCTCTGCGGGTTGCCGGTCACGCCAGTCGACCACGACGCTGCGCCTCGCGGTCGGCGCACGATCCTGTTCTGGAACCCGGAGGCCGCTCTCGAGGAATCCGCCGACCTCGACGAGCCGGTGCGATGGTCTCTGCACGCCGAGACGACCCTCGTCGCCAGCCGACTCGTGCGTTCCGGTCTGCGCACGCTCGTGTTCTGCCGATCCCGGCGAAGCACCGAACTGATCGCCGAACAGCTCCGACGGATGCTCCCGAGTGAACTGGCCGACGGTGTCCGCGCCTACCGGGCCGGCTACCTCGCCGAGGAGCGTCGCGAGGTCGAGGCTCAGCTCGCCGACGGTTCGCTCTCGGTGGTCGTCGCCACGAGCGCGCTCGAACTCGGCGTCGACATCGGCGGCCTCGACGCTGTCGTGTTGAGCGGGTACCCGGGCACCGCAGCGTCATTCCACCAGCAGGTCGGCCGCAGCGGGCGGGAGCACCAACCATCGGTGGCGGTGCTGGTCGCCGGCCAGGACCAGCTCGACCAGTGGATCGTTCGTCACCCCGAGACCCTCTTCGGGCGACCGCGGGAACGGACCGTGGTGAACATCACCAACCCGGAGATCATGGTCCCCCAGATCGGTTGCGCCGCCGCCGAAGCTCCGATCGAACCCGCCGACCGCGACCTCTGGGGTCCCGAACTCGACGACGCCGTGAGCGAACTCGTCCGCACCGATCGGGCGACCGTGCGCCAGAGGGCCGACGGGACGCCGGCGATCCGCTGGACCGGCCGGGGCGATCCCGCACCAACCATCGGACTGCGCACGGCCAGCCGAGGGGAGTACCGCATCCGCACCGCGGGCACCGGGCCCGGTCCGTCCGGACGGCGAGGCCCGACGACGATCGCCACCCTCGATCACGCACGGATTGCGGCGACGGCGCACCCGGGGGCCGTCTACCTCCACCAAGGTCGGGCGTGGCGGGTCATCGGGATCGAACACGCGGCGCGGACCGTGTTGGTGCAACCCGACCCCGGTCGCACCTACACCCAGGCCCGATCCACCACCGACCTCAGGATTCTCGCAGTCGAACGGTCCGCACACGTCGGTCTCGCCCCTCACCACCTCGGCGTTGTCGAGGTCACGACAGTCGTGACCGGCTACCAGGAACGCGACGCCACCACACACGAGGTGCTCGACCGGGTGGAGTTCGGCCCCACCGACGGCATCACGCCGTCGATTCTCCAGACCCGGGCAGTGTGGACCGTCTACGACGACGAGTTGCTCGCCGCAGCGAGCCTGGGTTCCGCCGAGCTCACCGGTGCGCTCCACGCCGCAGAACACGCCGGCATCGGCATCCTCCCCGTCATTGCGATCTGCGATCGGTGGGACGTCGGCGGCGTGTCGACCGCCTTCCTGCCCGACACCGACGCCGCCACGGTCTGCATCCACGACGCCCACCCCGGCGGTTCCGGAATCGCTGACCTGGCCCACGCTGCAGCAGACCTTCACCTCGCAGCAACCCTCGAGGTGCTGCGGTCGTGCCCGTGCGCCGCCGGGTGTCCGGCATGCGTGCAATCGCCCAAGTGCGGCAACGGCAACGAACCGCTCGACAAGGCCGCCGCTCGACGCCTGCTCGAACACACTCTCGAGCGCTCGTGACCTCGCTCCCCCGTGGTCGCTGCCCTGACGTCACTCACCCGACCCTCAACGAACCGAACGTGTTCCGCCCATCGCAGCGAACGCAACCAGTGGTACGCACTGCGACGGTGCGCTCTACGGGCCCTCGACGATCACGGCGAAGCGCTCACGGAGGCGCAGGCCCCCGAGGCTGCGGCCGATGATCGGTACGCGCACCGGGTCGAGTTCCACAGCCACCTGTGCCAGCCCGCCGGGTCGGACCTGACCCGCCACCGAGGTACGGGCACGACTGCCGAACCCCTGCGCCGCCACGACCCGGGACGCCGCCGCAGGCTGTCCCTCGACCGCCACCGCCCGGGCCGCAGTCCGTGCCGCATGCACGACGAGCACCTGATCTCGAGCGAGCAGGACGGCCTGCAACACCACGAGCACGACCAACACCACGATCGGCAGGACCAGAGCCGTCTCCACGCTCGCCTGACCCCGCAGGCCACCTCGACGACGGCCGGATCGACACGCCGGCCCCATCACCCGGCCGAGTTCAGCACTCGGCCCCATCACCCGGCCGAGTTCAGCACTCGGCCCCATCACCCGGCCGAGTTCAGCACTCGGCCCCATCACCCGGCCGAGTTCAGCACTCGGCCGATCACCGCATCGAAGAGGCGGCCGATCGCGCCGGAGCGGGCCACCCAGGCGACCAACGCCAGAGCGACTGCTGCGGCACCGATCAGGACGATGGCGTACTCCACGGTCCCCTGACCCCGCTGGTCCCGCACCGGCGGAGGCGCCCAGCACGCAACGTGCAGGCGTACCAGAGCGGCCCGGCACCGACTGAGGCGGCACGGATCGAACACAACTCGACCGCCCGAGGGCCCCGAGACGACGGAACGGGGCGGCGGAACGACTCGACGACTCATCTGGTTCACGTGATCTCCAAGGTTTGCTGGTCGAGGGACTGAACAGGGGAAGCGCACGGCCCGGGGGTCGGAACTCACCGGGGGGGTTCGATCGAGGCGACGGGTGGGACGTCCTCGGTGATCACGGTCGGGTCCGCTTCGGGCTGCTGGCCCAGCGGCCCGTCCACATTCGGATCGGGCCCGCCCGGTCCGGACACGCTCAGATCGGCGACATCCAACTCGGCGACAGTCGCCAGGCCCACCGGAACGAGGGTGAGCACCACGAACGCCGGGAGGACGAAGCCGCACAACGGCAACAGCAACAACACGGGAAGTCGACGGATTCGCGCCTCGACGAGCCGTCGCCGCCGGCGTCGGTGCTGGTCAGCCAGACGTTGCAGTGCCGGGCCGACCGGAGTACCGGCGCTGACCGCTGCTGCGAGCGGAACCCGCAGGTCGCGACCCTGACTCCCGAGCGAACGCTCGAGTTCGTCGAGGGCATCGAGGAAGCCCGAACCACGCTGTTCTGCAGCACTCACCCGCTTCAGCGCCGTTGCGGTCGCACCGTCGCCTGACTCGCCGATCGACTGGACCGCCATGGGAATGGTCCATCCCGCTGCGATCGTGACGGCGAGCAGGTCGACAGAGGATGCGTGATCGTCGCTCCCCGGAGCGCTGGGGGCCCGGATCGACTTCCTTGGGTCGAGCGCAGCAAAGCGACCCGACAGCGATGCGGTTGGAGTGCTCAGGCGTGGCGGTGACGGGCGGCCCGAACCATCGCCGGCGATCGCCTCGAGAGCGACCACGTCAGAACAACAACTCGGATCCCGCCAGGGAAACGGTCGACGAACGAGGAGCCGCCAGGTGGCAATGCCGGCGATCAGGGCCAACACCGTCGACATCAGCGCATCGACCGATCCACGATGCGGCCTGCGCTCCAGAGTCCCGCTGCGTCGAGCGACAATCCGACGACCAAGCAGACCCGCCCAGGACCGGTGGTGGTGAGGACACCGGCCACCCGAGGGTCGACCAGAGCGAAAACGGCGGCGCCGACGACGGGGAGCGCTGCGAGTACCCAGACCGACGTGCGGGCCTGCGAGGTGAGCGCGGCGGTCTCGTCGGCGAGCTCGAGGTCGTCGACGATCGACGCCACGGCGCCGTCGATGACCGACGCCGCATCGCCGGTCGAGCCTTCACCGAGTCGACACGCCCTGATGAGCACACGCCACGAACGTCGATCGTCGAGCGACCGACGACCGTCTGACGCTGCACCGGGTTCCGGCGCTCCCGGGACCGACGCACCCGACGCCGGCGACCCAGCGGCGCAGAGGGCTTCGTCGAGGGACGCCCCGCGGGCCAGTCGAGCCTGAATCGACTCGAGTTCACCGGCCAGAGGACCACCGTGATCGAGGCTGGCGGCCGCGAACGCCTCGGACAGCGTGGCGCCGCCACGCACCGAACGGGCGAGTTCGCCTCCGAGTGCGAGCACGGCAGCCTCCCAGCGCCGCTGGCGGGATCGACGGTTGGTGCGCCGGAACGCCACCGCCCCGACACCGCCGAGCGTGATCGACAGGAACACGAGCGCCGTCACCGCAGCGACCTCGGTTCCACCGTGACCGGACGCAGGACCCTGTCGAGTGGAGCGTCACACGCTGCGGCGTCATCGACATCGTGGATCGACACCACCCCCCGTCGGCCACCGTCGAGGCGACCGACACCGACGAGCACATGGACCGCTGAGCGAACCTGCGCATCGACCGCCGCCAACGGGAGCGGCTCACCAGCGGACAGGGCGAGCGTTGCGAGTCGACGCATGGCCGCAACCGGAGACGAAGCGTGCACGGTCGACATCCCGCCGTCGTGGCCGGTGGAGAGAGCCCACACCATGTCGAGCGCCTCAGCCCCCCGCACCTCGCCGACCACGAGTCGGTCCGGCCGGAGCCGGAGCGCAGCTCGGACCAGTTCCCTGATGGCGACCCGACCGACACCGTCGGAGGTTCCCGGACGGGCCTCGAGACGGACGACGTGGCGGCCGGGGAGGCGCAACTCTGCCACATCCTCGATCGTCACGATCCGCTCGTCGGGAGACACGAGCGATCCGAGAGCGTTGAGCAGGGTCGTCTTGCCGGAACCGGTCGCACCGTGGACGACGATGTTCCTGCGGGTTCGCAGTCGCTCCCGGAGCGCATCAGCGAAAGGGCCGGCGAGTTCCTCGAACCCGACCACGGCACGGCGGTGGCGGCGCAACGCCAGGACGGGGCCGTCCACTGCGAGGGGATCGACCACCACTGCCACGCGCGTGCCGTCGGCGAGCCGGGCGTCCACGATGGGATGGGTCCGATCCGCCCGACGGCCGAGCGGTCGCACGAGCCGCTCGATCGACCGGTTGATCTGCTGGTGGTCCAGTACGAGCGACGTGCACTCGAGCCGCCCGGATCGTTCGATCCACACCGGCCCCGGACCGTTGACCAGCACGTCGGTCACGTCGGGATCGTCGAGGATGGCCTCGAGGTGTCCCAGGCCGACGAGATCACCGACGAGCCGCGAGGCGATCGTCTCGAGCTGATCGGCAGCGAGCAGGGGAGCCTCCTCGGCGAGCAGTTCGCGCAGCGTTCCGAGCGGATCGTGCGGTGCGGTGCGGCCGGTGACGAAGCGCCGCCGAACCCGGCCGACGGCCCGAGCGAGTTCGGGGTCACCCCTGGTCTCGGGAAGGAGGGACGCTCGGTGAGCTTCGGAGGGCTGGTTCATGAGAATCTCCGGCCGAGCCGCTGGAGCGTGGGCGGGAGCCGGTGAGCGAGGAGGCCGGCATCGACCCTCCGGGCGACTGAGGCGTCGACCTCGACCGACGCCACCACGGGTGCCCCCACGACCCGTTCGACGTCCCGGCGGTCGAGGGATCGGCCCGGTTCGGCGACGAGCACCACGACGTCGGGCGGGTGCTCGAGACGGACCACCCGCCGCAGAGCGAGGTAGCAGGAGCGAACCACGAGCACCGATGTGAGCGAGGCCCCCTGCCGGTCGAGCCCGGCCGGTTGGACGCCAGCGTCGATGACGAGGCTGCGATGGTCACTGTCGAGGGCGGCGCCGAGTCGAACGGGGGTGTCCACGGGGATGCTCAGAGCTCCGCGCGTGAGCAGGTCGAGGTTGGGCGCAACGGGCCGGCACAGTCGCGCCAGTGAGTCCTCGCGCACCTCGGCGGCCGTGGCCCACTCAGAGATCCCGGGGCGGTCGTCGTCGGTCAGCCCGAACACTGCCGGTTGGTCGCCGGCGAGGTCGGCGAGCAGGACGGACCGTTGGCGAGCGAGTGACACTGCCAGCCCCGCTGCCACCACGGTGACACCACTCCCGCCCTTGACTCCCCAGAGGAGGTTGCCCGACACGACCGTCTCCGTCTCCCGGACCGCCGACCCCGGCGCTGTCCATCAGCGAGCCCCGGGCGAGGTCGCGGACGACACGAACTCACCGGAGGCACTGTGGGGAAGCGGCGGCCCGACCCGGCGCAGGAGGCCGAGGGCACGATACGCCGGCGGGACGAATGTGGGAACGGGTCGGAGAACCCGCTGATGGGCCCGCAGACGGGCCGGGGATCAGACGGCGAGCAGGTCCCGTGCGCCGGTGTCGGAGGAGGGATGACGAAGCTTGGACATCGCCCGGGCCTCGATCTGGCGGATCCGCTCGCGGGTCAGGCTGAAGTGCTCCCCGACCTCCTCGAGTGTCCTCGGCTCCCCTCGGTCCAGGCCGAACCGGAGCTTGAGGATCTCTCGCTCACGCTCATCGAGTGGGGCGAGCAGTCGACTGATCTCCTCCGGCAGGAGCGCAGTGGCGGCCACCTCGAACGGTGACTCTGCCGAACGGTCCTCCACGACGTCGCCGAGCTCGGCATCGCCGTCCTCACGGAGGGGCTCGCTCAGCGAGAGCGGTTCAGCAGCGAACCGGAGCGCCTCGGTCACCTTCTCCTCGGGCATCTCGACCTCGGCAGCGAGTTCGGACAGGGTCGCCGGCCGTCCGTGCTTGTGCTCGAGGCGGTTGCGGGCCTTCTGCAGACGGGCGAGCGTGTCACCAGCGTGCACCGGGAGGCGAATGGTTCGACCGGTGTTGGCGATACCACGCGTGATGGCCTGACGGATCCACCAGGTCGCGTAGGTGGAGAACTTGAAGCCCTTGCGCCAGTCGAACTTCTCCACGGCGTGCATGAGGCCGAGGTTGCCCTCCTGGATCAGGTCCAACAGGGGCAGGCCGGACGCCTGATACTTCTTGGCGATCGACACCACGAGACGGAGATTGGACTGCACGAACGTGCGCTCTGCGTTCTCACCGTCACGGGCAGTGCGACGGAGCTCCCGCTTGCGGGCAGGCGTCATGCCATTCTGGTTGGCCTCGAGTTCGTTGCGGGCGGCCACGCCCTGCTCGATGGCCTGCGCCAGACGGACCTCGTCGTCCTTGGTGAGCAGCGGGTACTGACCGATGTCGGTCAGGTACAGCCGGACGAGATCCTCCTCGTCACGATCCACTCGGTCTCTTGCCATCTCGCACCTCTCACTGTGTCCGCAAACTCGTGGCACCCGATGCCACCGAATGATCCGTTGGGCCCCTACGCGATGGTGGCCCTCGTTCGGCTCCTGGACTCGAGTCGATCACCCGCTGTTGTGACTCTCGCCCGACCGGGCGCCGAACTGCCTCTGACGTCCAGACCACGGCGAACCCTGTGTGGCCTAGGGGTTCACTGTACGAGTCGAGTCAAGCCCCTCCACCGCGGATCGGCCCATTGCCATCACGAAGTGTGGCGTACAGCGCACTTAGCGTAGTATTCAATCCCGACAAATCTGTGACACCAGTCACGATGCTGGTGAAGTGAGCCGGACCCGTCCCCACCTGATGGATTCGCCTCAACTCTGGTGCACGAGCAGCTCGTCCACCAGTGGCTGAGCGACCATGACCGACGGGGGCGAACTCAACTCGGCGATCAGCACCGGGAGATGCCGCCGAAGGGTGACCGCCCCGGCGACGCTGGCATCCTGAGCAATCGTCGAGAGAGCGGCAGCGATGGCCGTGGTCGCCACATCGTCGGCGTCAGCCACCCGCTGCACCACGAGCGCCGGGAACGACGCCACCAGTTGGCGCCACACCACAAGTGGTTCACCGGAGGTGAGGGTCCCGACGGGGAACTCCCGGAGTTCCGGCAGGCGGGCTCGGAGCACCGTCGATGCGCTCGCATGCCGACGGATTCGTCGAGCGAGGTCAACGATCTGCGAATCGTCGGGGACGAAGCCGGGCGACCCGTCACCGGAGCGCCCGAGCACCTCACCCAGTCCGACAGCGACGGCCTCGCAGGCCCAGACCACCCGGCCCAGGCGGTGCGCCTCGACGGCGAGAGCGCCCGGGTACGCCACGTCCGGCTCATCTGCGTTCACGTCGGGCACCTGCTCACGTCGTCCCCTCCTCGGGTGCCCGTTGAACGGTGCGATAGCCGTTCGTGATCGGAAGCCTCCGGTCACGGCCGAAGGCCTTGTTGGAGATCCGGATCCCCGGGGGTGACTGTCGGCGCTTGTACTCGGCGAGGTCGACCAGGCGTACCACCTGCGCCACGACTCCCGGGTCGTGTCCCGCAGCGAGGAGTTCCTCGGCTGTGGCATCGCCGTCGACGTAGGCCTCGATCAGGGGATCGAGCACCTCGTACGGCGGGAGGCTCTGCTGGTCGTGCTGATCCTCTCGGAGCTCCGCAGAGGGCAGCTTGGTCAGGATCGACTCGGGGATGACCGGTTCAGCGTCCTGGGCGTTGCGCCAACGGCACAGCTCGTAGACGAGCAGCTTGGGGACGTCCTTGATCACCGCCAGACCGCCGGCGGTGTCGCCGTAGAGGGTCGAGTAGCCCACAGCGGTCTCGCTCTTGTTCCCAGTGGTCAGCACGAGCCAGCCGAACTTGTTGGACAGTGCCATGAGCACCACCCCGCGGATGCGGGACTGGAGATTCTCCTCGGTCAGGTCAACCGGGCGGTCACCGAAGCTCGATTCCAACATGGCGAGCAGCGCCTCGTGCGCCGGTTCGATTCCAATGACCCGGGACTCGACCCCGAGGTTGGCCGCCAGCGCCAGGGCGTCGCTGAGGGAGTGATCCGAGGAGAACCTCGAGGGCATGAGTACGACGTGGACGCGCTCAGGCCCGACCGCATCTGCAGCGATCGCTGCGACGAGGGCGGAGTCCACCCCGCCGGAGAGCCCCAGCGTCACGTCGGTGAATCCGTTCTTGCGGGTGTAGTCCGCCACGCCGAGGCACAGCGCCGCCCACACCTCGGCCGGACCGGAGGGCGATGGTTCCACGACCGGCGCCGGGAGCGACGGGCGACCGGTGGCCGAGGTGCTCACGATGACCGTGTCGCCGGATCCCGGGGTCGTCGGGGGGTCAGCCACGGGGACGTCGACGATCACCTCGGCAGCAGAGAACCTCGGGAGTCGAGCGAGCAGCGAACCGTCGGCGGCGAGCACCACCGAGCCACCGTCGAAGACCAGGTCGTCCTGTCCGCTGACCAGATTGAGGTAGGCGATCGGGACGCCGCACTCGGCCACACGCCGACGGAGCACCTCCTCACGGACGCCCTGTTTGCCCACGTGGAACGGCGAGGCGTTGATGTTGAGCACGATGCCGGCGCCGTCTGCACAGGCCCGAGCGACCGGTCCGCCATCAACCCAGACGTCCTCGCAGACGGTTACGGCGGCCCGCACGCCGGCGATCTCCACGAGCGGCTGCCCGACCGGACCAGAGTCGAAGTAGCGCGGTTCGTCGAACACTGCGTAGTTGGGAAGTGCCTGTTTGCGATAACTCGTCACGACCCGACCACCGTGGATCACCGCAGCGGCGTTCCACGGGCCGTCGAGCGCATCATGAGGGTCGGCGCCGCGGTGACGGTGACCCTCGACCCACCCGACGACCGCAGCGGCGTGCCCGTCGATGGACTCGGCGAGACGAGTGAGCGCCTCCTGCTGATCGGCGACGAAACCCGGCTTGAGCAGGAGGTCCTCCGGGGGGTACCCCGACACTGCGAGCTCGGGGAACAACACGACGTCAGCGGCGAGGGCCTCGGCGCGACCGTAGGCGGCGAGGATCTGCTCGGAGTTCTCCTCGAGCGCCCCGACGGTCAGATCAAGTTGGCACAGCGCCACCCGCAACGTCGCCACTGCCTCAGGCTACGCAGACACCACCCGAGCGACCCGCACCGGAACTCCGGCGTGAGCCGGGAACACAACGGCGGGGGCCAACCGGCCCCCGCCGTTGCCTCGGATGACCGACCACCATTCCCGGGGTCGGGATCCCAGATCCGTGTGGCTCAGCTCGCAGCGGAGCAGACGGTCTCGGTGATGAGACGGGCCACCACGTACGGGTCGCAGTTGGCGTTCGGCCGACGGTCCTCGATGTAACCCTTCTGGTCCTTGGCCACCTGCCAAGGGATCCGGATGGACGCACCGCGGTCGGAGACGCCGTAGCGGAACTCGGTGTAGTGGGCTGTCTCGTGAAGGCCGGTGAGGCGGTCCTCGTAACCGTGCCCGTAACCAGCGAGGTGCTCCTCGACCTTGCCCTTGGCACCGATCGCCTCACACGCAGCGATCACGGCGTCGTAGTCCTCACGCATCTGCTTGGTCGAGAAGTTGGTGTGGCAACCAGCGCCGTTCCAGTCACCCTTGATCGGCTTGGCCGAGATCGAGGCGTTGACGCCGAAGTCCTCGGCGATGCGGAACAACAGGTAGCGGGCCATCCACATCTCGTCGGCGACCTCGATCGTCCCGGCCGGGCCGATCTGGTACTCCCACTGACCGAGCATCACCTCGGCGTTGGTGCCGGAGATGCTCAAGCCCGCCTCGATGCACGCTGTGGTGTGCGCCTCGACGATGTCCCGGCCGGCGATCTCCACCGCTCCGACCCCGCAGTAGTACGGGCCCTGAGGAGCCGGGTAGTAGTAGCCCTCGGTCGGCCAACCCAGCGGGCGGCCCTCCTTGAAGAACGTGTACTCCTGCTCCATGCCGAACCAAGGCTCGAACGAGGCGTACTGCTCCGCCACTGCCGCACAGGCCGCTCTGGTGTTGGTCGGGTGCGGCTCGAAGGTGTCCGGCAGGAGGACCTCGTTCAGAACCAAGACGTCGTCGCCGCCCCGGATGGGGTCGGGAACGGTGAACACCGGCTTCAGAACACAGTCGGAGTTGGCTCCCGGCGCCTGATTGGTCGATGAGCCGTCGAACCCCCAGATACCCGGTTCGGCACCGTCATCGAGGATCTTGGTCTTGGAGCGAACCAGCGGAACCGGCTCGGTTCCGTCGATCCAGATGTACTCAGCCCGATACGCCACGGAATCACCTTCTCCTTCGTTGTGACCCCACCCGGTCGATGGGGTCGGCCCGATACTTGCCTGTCACTCACTCTCCCTACCAGTTGTCCAGTAGACGGCCACGAAGATCATCGAGGACACCGCCGGGAGCCGGATCAGAATCACCGGACCGGTTTTCCCGGTGTTTTCGCCCTTGTGAACGCTCCGTGAACCGACCCTCAGAGCCTTTCGGATCGACCGAGGTCCTGATACACCCATTGTTGGCCACGTCACCGACCTGCTCTGCGTTGTCGCTTGTGGCGGCGCTCCGGCGTCGGTCCATGGCCGCTACAGGTGGAGCCCCTCTAGATTGAGAGGATGTCCGACGACGTGAACTTCGGGAACTTCGACGACGTCACCGCTGAACACCAGCGGGACTACGTACTGCGTGCGGTCGAGGAACGTCGGGTCCGAATGGTCCGGCTGTGGTTCACCGACGTCCTCGGCCAGCTCAAGTCGGTCGCCATCTCACCGGTCGAACTCGACGCCGCATTCGACGAAGGCGTCCAGTTCGACGGATCGGCGATCGACGGCTTCAGCCGGATCCAGGAGAGCGACGTGCTGGCGTTCCCCGATCCCAACTCGTTCCAGCTCATGCCGGCCAGTCGATCGGGTCACGCCGAAGACGTGACCGCACGGATCTACTGCGACATCGCCAACCTCGACGGCACCCCGTTCGAGGGCGACCCCCGACAGGTGCTCCGCCGGAACCTCCGCCGGGCCGCTGAGGCCGGATTCGAGTTCATGTGTGCGCCCGAGGTCGAGTACTTCTACCTCGCCAGCGACAATCCGGACGGCCCACCCGAGCCGCTCGACGAGGCGAGCTACTTCGACCTCACCACCTTCGACGAGACATCGGACATCCGTCGACGGACCATCCAGCGACTCGAGACGAGTGGCATCCCGGTCGAGTACTCGTTCCACGAGGACGCCCCCTCCCAGCACGAGATCGACCTCCGCTACACCGACGCTCTGGGCATGGCCGACAACGTCATGGCGCTGCGCATGATCGTCCGTGAGGTCGCCGTGGCCTCCGGCGTGCACGCCACGTTCATGCCCAAACCCATGGAGGGCGTGCAGGGCTCGGGCATGCACACCCATCTGTCGCTGTGGCAGGGCGACACCAACGCCTTCTACGACGCCGACGCCGAGTACGGGTTGTCCAAGGTCGCGCGGGCCTTCATCGCCGGGGTCCTCCGCCACGCCCGGGAGATCACTGCGGTCACCAACCAACTCGTCAACTCCTACAAGCGGCTCGTCGCCGGGTTCGAGGCGCCGGTCCACATCAACTGGGCTCGCAACGACCGGTCGGCACTGGTTCGCGTGCCGGTCCCCAAGCAGAACAAGGAGGCGCAGGGCACCCGGATCGAATACCGATCGATCGACCCCGCCTGCAACCCGTACCTGGCGTTCTCGGTGATCCTCGCCGCGGGCCTCGCCGGGATCAGCGGCAGCTACGAACTCGGTGACTCCATGTCGTCTCCGACGCTGAACGAGGGCGAACGATCCCTGAGCGATGGAGAGTTCCTGCCGAGCAACCTGGCCACAGCGCTCGACGCCATGGAGGGCTCCGCACTCGTTCGGGAGGCGCTCGGTGAGCACATCTTCGAGTGGTTCCTCCGCAACAAACGGGCGGAGTGGGCCGCCTACCGCACGCACGTGTCGAGCTTCGAACTCCAGCGCTACCTCAAGGCCTGGTGATGGACCCGATCCTGCTCTGGCCCGATCCCGCACCACCGGATCTGGTCCGCGTCCTCGACCTCGCCGGGCTGCCGTGGACCGCCGTGGCCGAACCGGGCGACGCTGCGGACCTGACCTACCCGATCGCCGTGGTCTCGCTCGAGGAAGAGCCCGATCGCGGGTTCTCCGTCGCTGCGGCACTTCGACGGGGCGAGGTCGCTCCTGCAGCGGTTCTGCTCCTCGTCCGGGGGACAACGCTCGCCGATCTCGCCGCCAGACACCAGTGCTTCGACGACTTCTGCGTGGTCCCGGCGCACCCGGCGGAACTCGAGGCCCGGGTCCGGAACCTCATCGCCAGCGACCCGCTGCAGGCACTGCCGCCGGACCTCGTGCAGTACGACACGCTCGTGTTGAACCTCGAGACCTACCAGGCCTCGATCGACGGTCAGCCGCTCGACCTGACCTACATGGAGTACGAGTTGCTCAAGTTCCTCGCCTCGAGCCCGGGCCGGGTGTTCACCCGCGAGGTGCTGCTGTCACGGGTGTGGGGCTATGAGTACTACGGCGGCGCCCGAACCGTCGACGTGCACATCCGACGGCTCCGATCGAAGCTAGGAGAGGTCCACGCCGGATTGATCCAGACGGTGCGATCGGTGGGCTACAAGTTCGGCGAGGCCCGCTGGGGCTGAGCGCCAGCGGATCGGGCGCTCAGGTGTTGAGCTCGATGAGCTCGCTGCCCTCGTTCAGGTACTCGACGTCCTTGGACAGGCTCTGCCCGAGGATCACCGACAACACGCCGCCGGTGATGATGAACGCCACCGGGAGAACGACGAGCAGGGCCACAGCGAGGATCAACGCAGGGATCATGCGTTCAGTCTGCCCCGAGGAAGGCCCATGCCTCCACCTCGACGAGTGCCCCGAGGGGAAGCTCGGCCACCGCAACGGCCGACCGGGCCGGCGGCGTGCCCGTGAACGTCTCCAGGTAGACCCGGTTCATCTCCGCGTAGTCGTCCATGGAGGCCAGGAACACAGTGGTCTTGGCCACGTCGTCGACGGTCGCACCGTGTTCGGCGAGTCGGTCGACCAGGTGATCGAGCGCCACACGGAGCTGTGCGGCCATCGTGTCATCGAGGCCCTCTGGGGTCAGTCCGATCTGACCCGAGACGATCACCCAGTCCCCGGCCCGGACCACCGGGCTGTACGGCGCACCGTTCGTCACACGCTCACACTAGGCGGCTCATCGGCGCCACCCGGGCGACCGACCGGCAGATCGGTCGGGTAACCCGATCGGCGCCACTCGGCGATCGCCGTGGCGACGAACACCGCAGCGGACACCGCCATGGGTGGGCCGGTGGCGTCGGCCACGGCCACCTCCACAGCCGGCATGTCAGCGGCACGCAGCACACCGAGGGAACGGACGGTGAGGTCGTGCGCCACGCCATCGGCATCCACGGCGATCGACTCGGAGCGCACCCAGCCGAGCGCCATGTGCACCGCTCCGATGCAGTAGGAGCGCAGGACGACCTCGTCGAGCGGGTCACCGGCCACCACCTCCACCCTGACCGATGTTCCGTCGAGCGCCACCGTGGCCGTCCCGCCCCGTGGCTGTGTCACCGTCACCGAGTCGTCGCTCACTTCGAGTGCCTCAGACGAGGCTCCTGCGGCTGCGAGCAACATGAGCGCCTCGGCCCAACCCGCCGCCCGCAGGAACGGCGAGGTCGAGGGGCCGTCCACGTCGACCTCGGTGACGACGAGCCCGGGAGCGACCGCAGCGACGGCCTCGGCGACCCCTTCGGTGCGGACGACCCGGAGCACCCCGGTCCCGTCGGGGCGGGCGCCGCCGGCGACGGGGGGCCGCTTGGCCCCACGGCGAATGCAGTCCTCCCGACTCCACCGGGCGAGCACCGCACGGTCTGTCCGTCGGGCGAGTTCAGCGGCGACGTCAGGGAGCGGACTCGTCCGCTTGCCGCCGAAGGCGCCGCCGTTGGCGGCCACCGGCGCCGGCCCGGCACCTGGGGTGCACCACGAGCAGTCCGTCTCCAGGTACGCCGCATCGACCCAGGAGGTGCGCAACTGCGCCGCCCAGTCGCCGGGGGGAAGCTCGAGCGGCGGCGCAGCAGCAACCGTCGAGCGACGGCCAGGGACCGTAGCGGACACCTGGCGCGCCGATGCTGTGTCGGCGGCGACGGCCCACTCACCATCGGCATCGATCACGGCGACCGCAGCGTCGGGCGGGGCCGTGTCCGACGCAAATCCGGCCCGGCCCAGCACCACGTCGGGTCCGACGCGTTGCGGCGCCCCGAGTTCGAGCGTGGCCCGTTGCGTCGCCGCGTCGAGGTCGCGTTCGCTCCCGGCGGCGGGAACGTCGCCGGACCCGACGAGCGCTGCGGCCTCGACGATCGTCTGCCAGCCGGTGCAGCGGCACAGGTGCGCCGCCAGAGAGCGGTCCACGGCGTCACGGTCGCTCAGTCGCCCCGGGTCCTTGTCCTCGAGTCCGGCCAGCCGAACCACGATGCCCGGGGTGCAGAAACCGCACTGCGACGCTCCCGTCGCCAGGAACGCCTCGACCCAGCGTTCCCGTTGCTCGGGACTGAGACCCTCGACGGTGGTGACGGACCGACCGATCACCCGCCGGACCGGCGTGACACACGCAACCCTCGGGGCGCCGTCGACCAACACCGTGCAGCAGCCGCACTGGCCCTGCGGGGCGCATCCGTCCTTGACCGACGTCCACCCGAGCGCCCGGAGTGCGTCGAGCAGCGTCGTGGCGCCCTCCGGAGGCTCGACCTCCACACCGTTAACCAGCACGACGACCTCAGCCCGGCACCGACGACCGGTTCCAGAGCCGATCGAACAGTCGGTCGGCGGCGGCCACGGCACGCTGCTCGCCGGACGGATCGAGCCGGCCGGGGTATCGGTACGCCCACGGCGCCACGTCGACCTCGTACCCCCCCTCCTCGTGAGCCTCAGCAGTGGCGAGGTAGCTGATCGAACCATCGGTGACGCTGGCGAACATGGTGGCCGGTACCGGTGAGGCCGCAATGACCGCCGTACCGATCTCGCTGAACGTCTCCGCCCCGAATGCGACCAGGGCGAACCCACCCAGACGGAGCGCCCCGACCCGAAGGGGAACCGCCCACCGATCGTCGACCGCCGCGATGGTCGGACGCCACGGATACCGACGTCGCAGCAACGGCTCCCCGAGCGGCGCAGCGAACGCCGGCAGTCCTGCCAGCGACAGCAACGGTGCCACGTACGACGCCGGTGGCTCCGTTCCCTCCGCCGCAGCGAGCGTCGGGATCCACACGTCCTCACGGGCGAACGCCACAGGCGTTCCCGCGAGCGGTGCCGGACCGGCCTGCACCGAGGCGATCACTGCATCGGCCACTCGAGTACCCACCTCGACCGCAGAAGCGAACTGATCCGGGACGTCCCAGCTGACCAGGGGATTGATGTTGGCCCCGGCACCCTGAACGCTCAGCACGAGACCGCCGAGGTCCGCTTCGAGCCGGTCCCGCATGGATCCGATCCAATCCGCAGACACCAACAGGTTCTGCGGCCCGAGCGTGGTGGCGTGGCAGGCGAAGCCGACCACCGTGGCGATCCGACGTTCGCCGTCGACAGTTCGGACCCCGAGCACCCGGACGGTGCGATCGCACGGCCCGTCGGGATTCACACCGATCTCGATGCGCCCATCTGCGGTGCGCTCCCGGCGGTTGGACGCCACGTCGGCATGGCCCTCGCTCCACTCGAGCCGGGCGGGCGTCGCCACCCGGGCCGCAGCTCGAACCGCAGCGGCGATGCGATCGACGAGCAGGTCCACGTACCTCCGGTCCCGGCGGCGAGATCGATCATCGGCGTAGGAGATCGGACCCGAATGGGTGTGTGTGCAGCAGATGAGGACCTCGATGTCTCCGACCGCAGCGCGAATCCGGTCGACGGTGACCTCGTTGACCGTGAGCAGGTCCACCGAGACGATCGCCACGCGTGATGCTCCGTCGCTGAGGAACAGCGCCGTGGCCCAGACCTCGTCGTGGACACCTCGGTTCCCTCGCCAGCGGTCGCCGTAACCGACCAGGAACACCCCGGTCGGCGGCGTGATCCGACGACGGGCCACGCCAGCAGACAACCGGTGGCCGTTCGACGACTCGTGCTGCTCCACTCGACCCCTGTCGCTGGCTGATTCCCACAGAATGCTACCGGCGGGCGAAACGCTCCGACCACGGAGCACCGCTACCGTCATCCTCGTGCAACGCTCGCCGCTCACCCGTCGGCACGCCCTCGCCGCCATCGGCGCCACTGCGGCGGGCGCCGTCATCATGTCCGGTTGCCGCTCGCAGGGGTCCGCCACCGTCGAGGCCGGTGACGCCGCCACCCTGGCCTACCGGCTCGTCGCCGCCTACCCGACCGGCATCCCTTACGTCGCCGCCGGGAGTCAGGTCCGGCTGCCGTTTCAACTCGCCGGAGCAGACGGGCAGATCATCGACGATCTCCCCGATCCATTCGAGGTCCGGATCTGGCGGGACAACCAGCCCGTCGGTGACGCCGTCGCCGCCCGACCCCAGTCGGACGGGATCTCGACGTACCTCACGCTGCTGACGCAGTTCGACGCCGCAGTGGACTACGAGTTGCGGGCCGAGTTCGACGGGGTGCCCCTGCTCGCCACGGTCCGGGTGGCACGGCCCCAGATGGTGGCCACCCCCCCGGTCGGGGCGGTCATGCCCAGCACCGCCACCGCCACGAACGACGCCACGCTCGATGTGGACCCGATCTGCACGCTGAGCCCGGAGTGTCCGTGGCATGCGGTCTCGCTCGACGCTGCACTCGGGTCCGGCTCGCCCGTCGCCCTGATCATCGGGAGCAACGTCTACTGCCTCGACGACCGATGCGGTCCGTCCCTGCGCAGCTTCGTGGCGGTGGCCGGTGAGTTCCCGACGGTCACGGCGATCCACGCCGAGCCGTTCCGCAACCCGAAAGTGGGCGACTTTCCCGACGACACCGGCGAGACCGAGGTGACCAAGAGGCTCGGGGTCGAGTGGGAGCCAGCGACGTTCTTCGTGGACCGGTCCGGGATCATTGCAGCCCGAGCAGACGGAATTGTCGGCTCCGACGAGCTCCGATCGCTGTTCGCTCAGATCGCCTAGGCCGACCTCGGTCCGGTCTTCACCGGAAGGAGCGTCCCGACCCCTCAGCTGAAGGACTGCCCGCAGCCGCAGGTGCGTTGAGCGTTCGGGTTGGTGATGGCAAACCCGGACTGGTCGAGGCCGTCCTTGTAGTCGAGCGTTGCTCCGTGGAGCAGTTGGGCGCTCGAGGGGTCGACGACGACCCGGACGATCCTGGTGGCCTGCGCCACCGATCCGGTGGCGTCTCCATCGGTGGCGTCACCGTCGGTGTTGTACGACATTGTCACGTCGTCCTCGGCCACGTCGGAATCGAAGAACATCTCGTAGGCGAACCCGGAACACCCGCCCGGACGAACCGCCACCCGCAGCGCCAGGTCGTCCTCGCCCTCGGCCTCGATCAACTGTGCGACCTTGGTGGTCGCCGCCGGTGTGAGCGTGATCATCGTGTGAGCCTCCAAGTGAGAAGTACAGAAAATACTACCGGTTGTCACCGTGAAAAGACAGGCGCCGACAGCACCGTCGGGATCACCGGGCCGACCTCATGCTGACCGTGCACGGCGTCCGATGCGACAGGTCGTGGAAATCGCCGACCTCAGCGCCACCGACGGTGTCGACGAAGCCCTCGATCACGCCACGGTGGAGCGAGCACACCACCTCCGGGTTGTGCTCGGCGAGATCAGCGAACGGACAGTGCCCGAACGCCACGGTCGTGACGCCGTCCTCCGAGACGCTCGCCGGATCGAACCCCATGTCCTCGAGCAGACACAGCGTGGCCTCCACGCATGATCCACGCTCGGCTGCCGGCGAGTGGGCGAGCACTCGCCCTTGACGGCGACCGGCCTCGGTGGCGGGCTCCGGATCCACGCCCAGATCGACGACCACGTCGAGGAGCATCCGGGCGACCATCGGGTAGACGGGCGGCTCCAGACCCAGCGACGGCGAGTGGGCGCTCAGCTCGTAGAGCTTCTGCGGCCGACCGACCCCTCCGCTGGTGTCGGGCCGAACGTCGAGGAGACCAACTTCTCGCATCCGTTCGAGGTGCGGCCGCACGGTGTTGGGGTGGAGATCGAGTGTGGCCGCAACCTCAGCGGTGGCGAGCGGACGGGGCGAGCGTGCGAGCTCCAGATAGATGGCGTAGCGGGTGTTGTCCCCCAGCGCCTTCAGGAGATCGAGCCGGGACGGACGCTCATCACCGGTGGACACAGACCCAGCATAACCACCGACATTCAATTCACCGGCGAGGACCGGTAAAATACCTTTCGTGAGTGGCACCTCCCTGCCCAGCAGCGACGACGTCCTCGGGCTGCTCCGTGGCGTGATCGACCCGGAACTCGGTCTCGACATCGTCGAACTCGGCATGGCCAAGGGCGCCACGGTCGACCCCGACGGCGTCGTCCACGTGTCGGTGGCACTGACCACCTCCGGTTGCCCGCTGCGGGCACAGATCCAACGCGACGTCCGAGCCCGGGTTGGTTCCCTCCCCGGCGTCACCAGGGTCCGGATGGACTGGAGCGAACTCACTGCGGAGGAGAAGGCCACCGCCATGGCGCGGGCACGCCGGCACATCGCCGAACGCACCGAGCAGACGGCGGTGCCCCTGCGGACCAAGGTGATCATGGTCGCCTCGGGCAAGGGCGGTGTGGGGAAGTCGTCGGTGACGGTGAACCTCGCTGCGGCCATGGCAGCAGGGGGACTGACCGTCGGCGTGCTCGACGCCGACATATGGGGGTTCTCGGTGCCCAGAATGCTCGGCCTCGACGGACGGCTCGAGGCGACGGGGGATCCGCCGCGAATGCAACCACAGGACCTCGCAGTTGGCGACGGGCTCCTTCGCGTGGTGTCCATGGGGTTCCTCGTCGAGGACGAGGAGTCCGCCCTCATGTGGCGGGGACTGATCCTCAACCGAGCCGTACAGCACTTCCTCGAGGACGTCGAGTGGGGAGACCTCGACTACCTCCTGATCGACATGCCACCGGGCACCGGCGACGTCCAGATGGGCCTGGCGCGGATGCTGCCCCGCTCCGAGATGATCGTCGTGACCACGCCATCGCTGAACGCCCAGAAGGTGGCGGTTCGGGTGGTCGACATGGGACGCAAGAACTACCTCCGAATCGTCGGGATCGTGGAGAACATGTCGGTCTACGTCGACGACGGCGGCCGGGAGCACCACATCTTCGGCCACGGCGGCGGAGAGGCACTCGCTGGGGCGTGCGGCGTGGAACTGCTCGGCGTGATCCCGATCGAACCCGACGTCTCCACCGGCGGCGACACCGGAACACCGGCTGCGCTCGGGACGGGACCAGCTGCTGCGGCGTTCAGCGAACTCGCACGGGTGATCACCGAGGAAGCGGTTCCGGTGAACGAACTCGAAGGCTGCACCGCCCGGATGCTCGCAGCGGTCGACGAGGCCCTTGCCGCCGCCGACGCTGCCGACTGAACCCGACCACTGAACCCGCCGCCGGGTGCGGGCGGTTGGTCGGAGCAGCGGATCACTCCAGAACGGGTCGTCCGGAGAAGGCGTCGTAGAGGCCGCCGGTGTCCTCCGGATCACCCGGCAGACGGATCCGCCAACCGTGCGGCGACTCCTCCATGAGCGGAACGATCGCCGGGATCTCGGTGACCCCTGCGGCGTGGGCGAGTACGGCGTCGGCCGAATCGAACCGGTCGAGCGCTGCCAGCGTCCGGATCGTCGGGAAGATCATCGTGAACTCGCCCCGCTCGTGGGCGCTGAGCGCCTCTGTGGGTGTCATCCAGTGCGTCCCGATCAGCTCTCGGTCGTCGTGGTGGACCTCCTGCTCCCCGGGTACCCGAGCGACGAAGAACTGGGTGTCATATCGACGCGGCGCGCCGAGCGGCGTGATCCAGCGGGCGAAGTAGTGCACGGACCGGGCGGCGATCCTGACGTCCTCCTCATCGAAGACCTCCCAGAGTGTCCGACGGCCCCGATCGACGTCGGCCCGGTGGACCGACCACCGGTTCTCCTCGGCGTCCCGACGGACCGGCTCGCCGGCGGAGTCCACGGCGAGCAGCACGTCCGCCTCCTCGAACGCCTCCCGCACCAGCGCCACCCAGAACGCCAGGCCGCCGCTCGGGATCCCGAGCCGGAGCGACGCCAGCGGGTCGTCCAATCCGTCCACCCGATCGGCCCAGCGGAGATCCTCGTCGTCGGGGTCGACTCCTCCGCCGGGAAACACGTAGGCGCCGCCCACGAAGTCCGAGTTCAGATTCCGTTGCATGAGGCAGACCTCGAACCCGCGATCGTCTGCGTCTCGCAACAACACCACCGTCGCTGCGGGCCGGATCGGAACCGACTCTGGATCGCCGACAGGGCCCGTGAACGCTCCGCTCACGACGAATGGTCGGGTTCGTCGCCGGCCGCCTCGCCGTCGCTACCGGTAGCGGCGTCGGCAGCGGTATCGGACTCAGCGGAATCGCCTGCTTCGAGTTCGAGCGGGCGGTTGACCTGAACGTCGACGATCTCTGCCTCCACCGCCGGCAGGTCACTCGCTCGGCCAGCGCCACCGGTCACCGGGAACCCGCCATCGACCACGACCGTCCGGACCGTGAAGTGTCCGAATCCGCCGAACGGGGTGGCGTCGAACCCGCCGGGGCGAGTCGCCGACTCGATGCGGCGGGACCACCAGCGCAGCAACGCAGGACGAAGGAGCGCCCGGACCGGCGGGAACAACGCCACGAACCCGAGCGCCGCAGTGGCGAACCCGGGAACGATGAGGAGCGCCCCGGCGGCGAGGATCAGGAGTCCATCGACGGCAGCCTCGGACGCCGGGCGGCCCTCGACGAGGTCGAGACGTGCACGACGAGCCACCGAAGCCCCCTGACGGCCGACCAACCAGAGGCCACCGACGATGCACCCCACCATGGCGAACAGCGTCCAGCCCACCCCGATCAACCCGGCGACGGTCACGATTGACCAGACCTGCGCCCAAGCGAGCGCCACCAGCGCAACCACGACGACGACTGCTTTCACGGAGACGAGATTACGTGGCACCGATCAGGGCCGGGACTCGGGAGGCCCGTGTGCGGGCGGCCCCTGAGAAGGGGCACCGGTGCGGCGGATCAGCCGGCTTGTTGGAGGAGGTACGAGCGTTCGGCCTCGTTCAGGCCACCCCAGACACCGTGCGGCTCGCGGATCTCGAGGGCGTAGTCGAGGCAGTCGGTCCGGGCATTGCACTCGCCGCAGATGGCCTTTGCCCGGCGCTCCCGTTCGATCCGGTCGCTCTTTCGCTCGAAGCTCGGCGGCGGGAAGAAGACGATGGCCTGCGGTCCGCGGCATGCAGCTCGGTCCTGCCAGGTGATACGTGATGGTTGTGCGCTCACCAAAGAACCCCCAGTCTCGGCAGTGCGACACGCTAGGCAGAAGGTGTGACATCGGGCAAACATCAATTTGCGAGCATCATGCTTGCTGAAGCAAGCAGGTCTCAGCGGCTCCGCTTGCGCATCTCCCGGTAGTCCTTGGCGCCGCCCGTCGCCGGTTCGACCTCCAACACGAGTCCGTCGATCGACACCACGCGGACCTCGTCGCCCAGCGGAATGGGTGTGGCCCGATTGGTTCGGGCCCGCCACAACCCGCCGAGGACCTCCACGGTGCCCTCCGGGTCGACGGCCTCGACAGCCGTCCCCATCTCGTCGACGAGTTGCTCCCGGCCGATCGTCGGCGTGCCGAATCGAGTCCGCACCATGGCGGGCATCCCCGAGAAGGCCACCACTGCGAACACGCCGATGCCGGCGACCAGAGCGATCCAAGTGGGTCGGAACTCCGTCAGCATGAACACCGATCCGATCGTGAACGCCGTCATGCCGATCACCGTCCAGGCGCGCGGAATCCCCGTCTGCACGTCGATGGCTACGGCGATCACTCCGAGCACCACGAGCACGAGCGCCCACAGGTTCACCGGCAACTCGCCGAGGCCGAACCCGGCGAGCACCGCCGAGACCGCTCCGACGACGCCGGCGATCCCCACTCCGGCGGTGAAGAACTCGAACAACAACAAGCCAAGCGCCACCACGAGCAGCAGGTAGGCCACCGATGGACTCGCAGCGGTGTGCAGCAACTGCAGGCCCAGCGGCAGCTTGGAGAATCGGACGATCGTCACGGGAACCTCGCGGCGCTGCCCGTCGACGGTGCTGACCTCGGTCTTCACTCCCTCGAGCCCGAAGATGTGCTCGAGCACCGTGGGCGAGAACCGGTCCACGACCCCAACGTCCACCGCCGCCTGACCGTCGAGCAACTCGGTTCGAGCGACCGCAGCGCTGCCGACGAGCAACTCGCCGAACTCGTCGATGTCGAGCACCTGAATCCCGGCGTCGCCGATGCTCGACCCCGGAGCGATCCCGGAGGAGTCCGCCACCTGCACCAGTTCGACCACGCCGCCCCTCGCTGTGGATCCTGACGGGCCGACCCACAGGGACACCGGGACATCTGCGTCGGTGATCGCCCGTGCCACCTCGGTGAGTTCGTCGTCGGAGACCACCACACCGGGGCTGTCCACCTGCAGCACCACGCCGACCAGACCATCGGCACGCTTGGCCCGGGCGAGCGCATCGATGACGAACTCGACCTCGATGCCGTCGATCAGGCCGTCGACCGCCACGACGTCGAGGCAGCCGACCTCAGCACATGTCGGTGGGGTGCCCTCCGGGGCCGGGGACTCCCCTGCGGGAGCATCGCCGTCTCCTGTCGGCAGCGGCTCCTGAGCCCCCGCCGCCAACGCCGGGATCACGCCGGCGAGCAGCACCACCAGAACCAGCAGAGCGAACCCGACACGACGGGACCACGCCGGTAGCCTCACGGTGGCGTCGAATCGCTGTCTCAACGGCCTACCTCCGACCTCGACCTCCGGATGACCCACCGAAGGACAACCGTGACTCCACCTCAGCTTCTCACCTCGGCCAGCGTGCTCATCGTCGCCGGTAAGGGCGGGGTGGGCAAGACGACGGTGGCTGCGGCCCTCGCCGTGGCGGCGTCGGCGGCTGGTCTTCGCGTACTGATCGTCGATGTGGAAGGCCGGGCCTCCATGCCGGCGGCGTTCGGCACGGATCCACTCACGTACGAGGAACGAGCGCTCGTCGACGCCGCTTCCGACCACGCCGGCGTGTACGCCCGGACCGTGACACCCGACGACGCCCTCCTCGACTACCTCAACGAACGGGGGCTTCAGCGACTTTCGAGGCGGCTCGTCAGTACCGGGCTGCTCGATGTGATCGCCACGGCGATTCCCGGGATCAAGGACATCCTGGTGCTCGGCAAGGTCAAGCAGATCGAGCGTTCCGGCCTGTTCGACCTGGTGATCGTCGACGCTCCGGCGGCCGGCCACGCCATCACGTTCCTGCGGTCGGCGAGCGGACTGCTCGACGCCGTCGGTGGCGGCCCCATCAACGCCCAGGCCCAGGAGGTCCAGAACCTGCTCACCGACTCCGACCGTTGTCGCGTCCTGCTCGTCACCATTCCCGAGGAGACACCGGTCAACGAGTTGATCGAAACCGCCTACAACCTCGAGGACCGGGTGGGCGTGGCGCTCGGCCCGGTCATCATCAACGGGGTGCACCCCGACCTGCCCGGACTGCACGACGACCCGGAGACCGCTGCCGATCAGGCGGGCGTGGCGCTCGTGGCCGGCGAGGCGGAGGCCCTGAGCTCCGCTGCTGAGTTCCGCCTGGCCCGGACCGCCGTGCAACAGGAGCAACTCGACCGGCTCGCCAACGAACTCCCGCTCCCCCAACTCCGGCTCCCCGATCTGTTCACCTCGACACTCGGCCGGGCCGAGGTCGACGTCCTCGCCGCAGCCCTCTCCGAGCAGTTCATCGCCGACGACGCCCGGGGACGACGATGAGCCTCTCCGAGGTCGTGGCGTCCAGCCGGGTCGTGGTCTGTTGCGGATCGGGCGGGGTCGGCAAGACCACGACTGCGGCACTGGTCGCTCTGCACGCCGCCCGGGAAGGCCGACGATCGGTCGTCGTGACGATCGACCCGGCCCGTCGACTGGCCAACGCACTCGGACTCGACCACCTGAGCGACCAGGCGTCGGTGATCCCCGGTCCGTGGCCCGGCGAGATGCACGCTCTGATGCTCGACACCAAGGCCACGTTCGACGGGCTCGTGCAGCGCTACGCCGCCGACCGGACTCAGGCCGAACGGATCCTCACGAACCGCTTCTACGCCAACATCTCGGGGTCGTTGTCGGGCACTCAGGAGTACATGGCCTCGGAGCGGCTCTACGAACTCGCCATCGAGGACGACTACGACCTGGTGGTCGTCGACACACCCCCGTCACGCAACGCCCTCGACTTCATCGACTCGCCCCAGCGCCTCGCTCGGTTCCTCGACCACCGTATCTACAAGGTGCTCATCAACCCGTCCAAGGGACCGATCCGAGCGGTGAACCTGGCAGCGGCGGCGGTGACCCGGTCGTTGGCCAAGGTGGTCGGAGCCGACGTCATCGGCGACGCCATCGAGTTCTTCCGGGCCTTCGACGGGATGGAAGAAGGGTTCGCCCGTCGCGCCGACCGGGTCGACGCCCTCATGCGGGAGTCGACGACCTCGTTCATCCTCGTGGCCTCACCCAAGGCCGACACCGTCGTCGAGGCGGGGTACTTCGCCGACCGTCTCGGTGAGCTCGGAATCGATGTCAAGGGTCTGGTCGTCAACCGGATGCAGCCGGCGTTCGAGTTCACCACCGATCGACCGGAGCTCGCCGGTATCGCCGTGCGCGCTCGCGCCGAGACCCTCGCCGGCACACCCCTCGGCGACCTCTACACGGCACTGGCCGACGCCAGACAACTCGCAGCGGCAGAGGAGGGGCATCTCGTCGGCATCGCCGAACAGGTCGCACCGGCGCCGGTGGTGCGGGTGCCGATCCAGCCGGGCGAGGTCAACGACCTCGTGGCACTCGATCACCTCGCAGATCTCATCCTCGGGACCGTTCCGAACGGATGAACCCGGCCAATGATGCGAAAGGGCGCCTCGCACGCCACTACCCTCACGGGCTGTGACGACGATCCTCCTGGCGTGCGACGACGACGACCTCATTGCCGAGATCGACGCCGCCCTGGTCGACCGAGACACACAGGTGGCCGTGGTGCGTGCCGGCCGTGACGTGCTCGGAGCCGTGGGCGAGGTCGACCCGGACCTCGTGCTACTCGACCTGCAGATCGGCAACATGGGCGGGATGGCCACCTGCCGGAACCTCCGCCTCGAAGCGGGTGCCGGGCGCATCGACGACCAACGGATCGTGCTGCTGCTCGACCGGGACGCCGATGCGTTCCTCGCCGAGTCCGCAGAGGCCGATGCCCACCTCGTCAAGCCCCTCGACTCGCTGGGCCTGCAACACGTAGTCGCCGAGCTGCTCGCCCCCACCTGAGCCCGTCCCCGTTTTCGGTGTCGGGACGCCCCGAGTACGATCAACCGGCCACGGGTGGTGGCGCAGTTTGGCAGCGCGCCTCGTTCGGGACGAGGAGGCCGGGAGTTCAAATCTCCCCCACCCGACCAAGCCTCCCCGGTCCGGCCCCGGCCCGTCCCGGGGGCGGGCCGGGGCCGGACCGGGAGCGCCAATCTCAAGTCGACCCCGATTGCGGACCGATACTCCTGCATGCCAGTAGACCGCGAACCAGCACCCAGCGACTCGTCGTTGCAGGCACGTCGCCGCCTCGGGGTTGTGGCCGCCCTCGTGGTGCTCTCGCTCACGGGCGGTTCGTTCGCCACCGCAGGTGCCCCGGAAGCTGGCGCCCGGGCGCAACTCGAGAGCAACGACGCCGACCGGGCAGAGGTCAGGTACCTGATCAACCTGTCCCGGAACCAGAACGGTCTCCGGTCCCTGAGTCCCAACCCGATCCTCGATCTCAAGGCGGACATGTGGGCCCAGAACCTCCGCAACATCTGCGCCCTCAAGCACTCCCAACTCGCCGACGGCGCCCCTCCCGGATGGCGCAAACTCGGTGAGAACGTCGGACGTGGCGGCACGATCCCCCAGATCCACGAGGCGTACCTGAACTCGCCGTCGCACCGGAAGAACATCCTCGACCCGGTGTTCACCCAGGTCGGCACCGGGGCGGTCTGGGGGAACTGCGGTGGGTTCCGGACGGTCTTCACCGTGCAGGAGTTCATGAAGTGATCCCAGCGGCGCCCTTCGGAGCGCGCCGTTCGTGAACGACCCCACCGCCAGCGGCGAATCTCCACCTCGGAGCCACGCTCGACCCGCCGTGCTGTGGGAACCTCCTCCCATGGAGATCGATGCCTTCCAGCAGCTGATGGAGGACCTCTACGGCGAGCACGACCGCTCACGGGGCATCCCGGCGACGGTGGCCTGGCTGTGTGAGGAAACCGGCGAACTCGCCCAGGCGGTCCGCAAGGGAACCGAGAGCGAACAGCTGCACGAGCTCGGTGACGTGCTGGCGTGGCTGGCGTCGCTGGCCAACCAACTCGGTCTCTCGCTCCGGGACGCAGCCCAGCGTTACGTCGACGACCCGCCGTGACCTGACCCGGCCGCCACGAGCTCAGCGATCTGCACTGCGTTGAGCGCAGCTCCCTTGCGCAGGTTGTCGCTCGAGACGAACAGCGCCAGGCCGTGCGGCACGGTCGGGTCCCGACGGATGCGCCCGACGATCGACGGGTCGGTACCGGCGGCGGCGAGTGGTGTGGGCACATCGTCGACCACGACGCCGGGCGCCGACCGCAGGATCTCAACGGCGCGTTCCGGCGTGATGCCCGAGGCGAACTCGGCGTTGATCGACAACGAGTGACCCGTGAAGACCGGCACCCGCACACAGGTTCCGCTGACCGCCAGATCCGGCAGCCCGAGGATCTTGCGGCTCTCGTGGCGCAACTTGTGCTCCTCGTCGGTCTCACCGCTCCCGTCCTCGACGAGCGAACCGGCGAAGGGCACCACGTCGAATGCGATCGGACGCACGAACACCTGCGGATCCGGGAACTCCACGGCCGTGCCGTCGAAGGTGAGCTCCGGCGCCCGGTCGAACGCTGCGCTCACTTGTGAAGCGAGCTCGTCGACCCCGGCGAGTCCGGCACCGGAGACGGCCTGATAGGTGCTCACGACGAGCCGGATCAGACCGGCCTCGGCTGCGAGCGGTGCCAACACGGGCATGGCGGCCATCGTCGTGCAGTTCGGATTGGCCACGATGTTGAGTGGTCGATGGTCGAGCGCCTCGGGGTTGACCTCGGCGACCACGAGCGGAACATCGGGGTGCATCCGCCAGGCGGAGGAGTTGTCGATCACGACCGCCCCCGTCGCCGCAACCCGCTCGGCGTGCGCCCGCGACGTGCCACCGCCGGCGGAGAACAACGCCACGTCGAGGCCGCCGACATCTGCAGTCGCGAGGTCCTCGACCACGACGTGATCATCGGCCCACAGCAGCGTCGTGCCGGCGGACCTCGCCGACGCGAAGAAGCGAATCCGTCCGACCGGGAACTCGCGCTCGGCGAGCAGCTGGCGCATCACCGAACCCACCTGTCCGGTGGCGCCGAACACGCCGACGCTGAGGCTCTCGTCGTTGGGAACTCCGACCATGGCGGGTGATCGTACCGGTCGCCCATCGGGCAGAACGCACCCGTTCTGCGACACTGTCCCATCGACACGAGCACCGTGACCCTGACGAGCACCGGAGCTCCCTCGTCGACCCACCTCCGGTCCGACGTCGGTCGGTCACCGCTCTCCTTCTACGTGCACGTTCCGTTCTGCGCCCGGCGGTGCGGCTACTGCGCCTTCGTCACCTCCGCACCCGGCGAGGTCGTCGGCCCGACTGGCGAGGTCCCGGGTGAGTGGACCGCCCGACACCGACTCTGGGCTGATGCGGCCGCCGCCGAGGTCGGGCTCGCAGCAGAGCGGCTCGGTTCGGATGTTCCGCCGATCGGCTCGATCTACTTCGGCGGCGGCACCCCGACAGCGGTCGATGCGTCGCTGATCGTCGGAGTCCTCGAGGCAATCGGCCGGAACTTCGAACTCGTCGACGACATCGAGGTGACCGTCGAGGCCAACCCAGACGGCCTCGCGACCGGTCAACTCGACCGGCTCGTCGACGGTGGCGTCACTCGGATCAGCTTCGGGATGCAGAGCACCTCCGAGAGCGCCCTGCGCACCCTCGATCGCACCCACCCGGGAACGCTCGCACCAGCCGCCGTGAGCGCGGCGCGCCTCGCCGGGGCCGCCCATGTCAGCCTGGACCTGATCTACGGGACTCCCGGGGAGACCGACGATGAGTGGGCTGCGTCGGTCCGCACGGCGCTGTCGTGCGACGTCGATCACATCTCGGCGTACTCCCTCAGCGTCGAGCCCCGGACCAGGCTCGCTGCCCGGATCCGGACGGGACAGCTCCCCCACCCCGACCCCGACTCGGCCGCCCGCCGTTACCGGATCGCCGACGAGGCGTGCCAGGAAGCGGGATTCGAGTGGTACGAACTGTCGAACTGGGCCGCCGAGCCGGCGGCCAGGTGCCGCCACAACCTCGGCACCTGGCGAGATCACGACTGGTGGGGAATCGGCCCGGGAGCACACTCACACGTGGGACGACAGCGGTGGTGGAACCACTCCTCCGAGCGCACCTGGGCCGGTGACGTCCGCTCCGGAGGCGTTCCGGCCGCAGGCCACGAGGTGCTCGACGAGGACTCCCGGCGTTGCGAGCGCATCATGCTCGGCATTCGACTGCGTGAGGGACTCGCCATCGACGAGAGGATGGACCCAGCGGTGCTCGAGGAGCTGGCGTCCTCGGGACTCATCGGCCTCATTCCCACCGCCGGTCCCCCGGGAGCAGAACTGATCGTGCTCACGGCGCAAGGTCGCCTCGTCGCCGACCACGTCGTGCGCAGTCTCCTCTGAGCGCCGACTCGCTTCCGACGCTCAGTCGATCCTCCCGTGACGGGAACTCAGAACGTCGTCCGGTCGAGCTCGAAAGCCTCGTGCAACACCGTGACCGCCCGATCGGCAGCCTCCTCGGCGATCACGCACGAGATCCGGATCGCTGAGGTGGAGATCATCTCGATGTTGATCTCGTTGCGGGCGAGCACCTCGAACATGGTGGCGGCGACTCCGGGATTGGACTTCATCCCGGCACCGATGACCGACACCTTGGCGATCGAGTCGTCGGAGAGCACCGCCGTGGCGCCGCTCGCAGCGATCCGCTTCTCGGACACGGAGACCGCAGTCGGCAGGTCGGTGTGCGGCACGGTGAAGGAGATGTCGGTCACGCCCGCAGCGGAGACGTTCTGCACGATCATGTCGACGTTCACCTCGGCGGTGGCGAGGTCGCGGAACAACTGCGCCGCCACCCCCGGCCGGTCGGGTACTCCAGCGACGGTGACCTTGGCCTCGGAGAGATCGGCGACCACTGAGCGAATCAGAGCTGCTTCCATGTCTGGTCCTTCCTCGACGACCCAGGTTCCCGGTTCCCAGGTGAATGCCGAACGTACGTGCAGACGAACCCCGTGCCGGTGGGCGAACTCCACCGACCGCATGGCCGGTTTGGGACAACCGGCCGCGGCCATCTCGAGCATTTCGTCGAACGTGATGCTGTGCATCCGTCGAGCAGTGCTGACGACTCGTGGATCGGTGGTGAACACACCCGAGACGTCGGTGTAGAGCTCGCACGCATCCGCCCCGAGCGCCTCTGCGAGGGCCACTGCAGTCGTGTCGGATCCGCCCCGGCCGAGAAAGGTGACGTCCTTCTCAGCGGACACTCCCTGCGCTCCGGCCACGACAGGGACCGATCCGGAGTCGATCGCCGCCCGGATCCGTTCCGCCCCGACCTCGAGGATCCGGGCGTTCCGGTGGGTTCCATCGGTCAGGAACCCGGCCTGGCTCCCGGTGAAGCTCTGCGCCGGTACGCCGAACCCCTCGATGGCCATGGCGACCAAGGCCACGGCCTTGCGCTCGCCGGCGGTCACGAGCATGTCCATCTCCCGGCCGGATGGCTCACCGGCGACCTCGGCAGCGATCCGCAAGAGGTCGTCGGTCTCCTTGCCCATGGCCGAGACCACCAGGACGATCTGATCCCCCTGCCGACGGCGGCGGGCGACCTGCTCGGCCACGGCCCGAATGCGATCGGCGTCCGCCACCGAGGTCCCGCCGAACTTCTGGACCAGCAGCGCCACCCCGGGAACGCTACACGGGTACCTGAGGGCCCCCTCACCCGGTTTCGGCCACGCACCCGAACCATGTACCCGGCGATGCGGTCCGGCACGTGACCGCCGCTACGCTCCCCCGCCGTGGGAACAAGCTCCGAGAAGCACGCACGCCAGAAGCAGGGACGAACCACCCGGGTCGCCGACGCCAGGAAACAGGTCCGCAGCGAGGAACGCAAACGGCGAATCGTCACGATCGTCGGTGTGGTCCTCGCCGTTGCGTTGTTGCTCGGCGTCGCAGCGCTCCTCGTCCAGCCATCAGGTTCTGGCAGCGCCGACAGCTCCACGACGACAGCACCGAGCGATGACTCCACCACGACCGTTCCGGACACGCCGCCGGCCGAGGGAGCCGCAGCAACGCTCCCGGCCCCACCGGCCGGCGTCACGCTGGAGCAGCCCACCCCGTGCCCTCCGGCAGAGGGTTCGGCGAAGCGGGTGCAGAAGTTCGCCGGGCTCCCTCCGACCTGCATCGAGCCAGGGACGGCCTACGAGGCGGTCGTCACCACCACCAAGGGGACCTTCACCGTTGCGCTCGACTCCGAGGCCGCCCCGGTCGCAGCCAACAACTTCGTGGTCCTCAGTCGATACCGGTTCTTCGACGGCGTGCCGTTCCACCGGATCGTCCCGGGTTTCGTCATCCAGGGCGGCGATGGTGACGGTGAGCCGTGGGGCAACAACGATCTGGGGTACTCCTTCGGCGACGAACTCCCGGCCGGACCGGAGGCCTACACCGACTACTCCTTCGCCATGGCCAACGCCGGTCCGGCGACCAACGGCAGCCAGTTCTTCGTGGTGCTCCCCGGCGGCGGACAACAGCTCAACCCCGCCAACTACACCCGCTTCGGCGAGGTGACCTCGGGGCGGGAAGTCATCGACGCCATCGGTGCGCTCGGGAACGCCAACCAGGAACCGACCGAGGCCGTGGTGATCGAATCGGTCAGGATCCAGCCGGCACCGCCGGGCTGATCGGAACGCCGCTCGGCGGCTGCCCGCACTCAGGGCCTCGCAGCGTGATGGCCCGGCGTCAGTGCTCCAGCGTCGAGTTCAACACGGGTGGGAGAGCGTCGAGATCCACTCGGCGTCCAGCGACGTACACGTGCACCGACCCCGCTCCGACGACCTCCCACTCACCCGGACCGGTGTGCAGAAGAGCCGTGTGCTCGTCGATTCCGACGACGGGGAGATCCCGTGGGGCCAACGCCACGGTCCGGTGCCACTTGTCCGGCGACCACCGGTTGTGTCGGGGCACGAACGTCATCGTGTCGACGAGTTCCAGGCCGACGGTGAACGCTCCGCCACGGCTGTCGACCATGTGGGTGCACATCACCGCCGTGGCCTCCCCGGAGATCCCGATGAGCGCCCCTCGTTCCCACGCCACGACCAACGAATCGAGCAAGGGTGTGTCCTTCAGGACCGAGCGCAGGTGCATGGGGGAGCCACTCGAGATGTAGACCGCAGATGCGGCGGCCACCGCTGCGGAGGCCTCGGGTTCGAGCGCCTCGGCGCGTCGATAAACGTCGAGGACGTTGATGCGGGCGGCGAGTGCCCCGAGGTGCTTGCGGGCCCGGTCGATGGCCAACTCCGGGCGCTCGTAGGCCATCGCAGCGGGAATCACCAGCACGTCGTCAACCCCGGAAAGCAGTTCCGCGTCGAACGTGACCTCATCGGTCCACTCTCCGCCGCCCACGAGGGCCACCGTGCCGCTCACGCTGCCCCTCTCGGAGTGACCGGTCGACCACTGCTGCCGGCGCTTTGCATTCCCACGATCCGACAGCCTGACACGCCGACCTGCTCCGGGCCATCTCGGACCCTCGCAGCGGAGCCGGCTCACTTGCGACTGCGTCACCCCGGCTCGCTACAGTCGCCGCCATGACGATCTCAACAGTGGGCATTCTCGGCAGCGGCATCATGGGTTCAGGCATCGCCGAAGTGGCTGCCAAGTCGGGGCACGACGTCATCCTGCGGTCCCGTCAGCAGGCCACCGCCGATGCCATGCTCACGGCGCTCGAGAAGTCCCTCGCCAAGCAGGTCGAGCGCAACAAGATCGAACAGAGCACCGCGGATGAGGTTCGCTCCCGTGTGAGCGCCACCGATGACCTCGCCGCCATCGCTGGGGCCGATCTGGTGCTCGAGTCGGTGGTCGAGGACCTCGACATCAAGCGGGAGCTCTTCGCCGCAGTCGATGCGATCGTGGGCGATCACGCCATCATCGCCACGAACACCTCGACGCTCCCCGTCGTGGACCTCGCCGTGGCGACGGGTCGCCCCGACAAGGTCGTCGGGATCCACTTCTTCAACCCGGCCCCGGCCATGTCGCTCGTCGAGATCGTCCGTCCGCTCACCGCATCGGACGAGACCGTGGCCGCTGCCCGAGCCTTTGCCGAGGCGTGCGGCAAGTCCCCGGTCGAAGTGAAGGATCGTGCCGGGTTCATCGTCAACGCCCTGCTGTTCCCCTATCTCAACAACGCCGTGCGGATGCTCGAGAACGGCACGGCGTCCGCCGAGGACATCGACACCGCAATGAAGGGCGGCTGCAACTTCCCGATGGGTCCGCTCGCTCTCCTCGACCTCGTCGGGCTCGACACCTCCCTCGCCATCCTCGATGCCCTCTACGAGGAGTTCAAGGATCCCAACTACGCCGCCGTTCCGGTCCTCCGTCGACTCGTCGCCGCCGGACAACTCGGACGGAAGTCGGGCGCCGGCTTCTACGACTACTCGCGCTGAGGTCGCTCCGTCATCCCCACACCGCCCGGGCCGGTCGAGCCACCCCCGAGTCGGTGGGCGTTCCCGTCGCTCAGTGACGCAGCGGCCGACGGCCCGCTCGTGGTCGGCGGTGACCTCGCTCCGGGGACGCTGCTGCTGGCGTACCGTTCGGGGCTGTTCCCCATGCCGCACCGGCGTCGGCTGGCCTGGTTCTCTCCCGACCCCAGGGCGGTGCTGCCCGCCGGTGGCGTTCACGTGGCCCGGTCGCTGCGGCGCACACTGACCCGTTTCCGGATCACGGTGGACACCGAGTTCCGACACGTCGTCGAGTCCTGCGGGGACCCCCGTCGGCCGAGTGGTTGGATCACCCGTGACATCATCGACGCCTACTGCGAACTGCATGCCCTCGGTTGGGCCCACAGCGTCGAGGTCTGGTCCGAGGAGCGTCTCGTCGGCGGCCTCTACGGCGTCGGCATCGGGGCGTTCTTCGCCGGCGAGTCGATGTTCCACCGGGTCACAGGAGCGTCCAAGGTCGCCATGATCGCCACCGACCGGATCGTCGGGAGCGTGCGTGGTTCGCTGTTCGATGTTCAGTGGGCAACGGATCACCTGCGAATGATGGGCGTCGTCGAGGTCTCTCGGGCGGCGTACCTGAGCCGACTCGCCCCGGCGGTCGATTCGGTGGGACCTGACTGGTCTGCGGAGGTGGACCTCCTCGACCCGGCGCCGTAGCGGTCGGGGCGGATCGGCTCAGGTCGATCTCACACTGCGGGTGAAGTGGTCGCTGCCGAAGCGCTGTGCCCAGCTGAGCGACGGGCGGCCTGGATCCGCCAGATGATGAAGGTCACCACACCGATGACCACCTGCGGCACGAACGTCGCCGCCCGCCAGAGCAGGTCGGCGGCGAGCGCCTCGTCCTTGTTCATGCCGAACGCCGAGAGGAGTCCGACCAGCGCAGCGTCGACGGTCCCGAGACCACCGGGGGTGATCGGAATGAAGCCGGCGAGTCGGGCGATTGCGAACGCGACGAAGATCTCTGCCGGGTTCACTCCGGTACTCGCCCCACCCAGCCCGTAGATTGCGACGAGCAACACGAAGAACTGGCTGAACTGCTGGGCGAAGTTCGTCGCCGTGAGGGGACCCCAGCGCTTGGCGACCACGTCATAGGTCTGTTCACGAAAGTTCGACAACCCGTCGGCCAACAGTCCCGGCTTCGTCGACGGCCGGACCCGGTGGACGAGGGCGTCGCCCCACCCCCCCAGACGGCGGGCCCAGCCCTCGCTGCGGAGCACGACCACCATGGCGCCGACGATCGCCACCAGAGCGACCAGGCTGAGGACCGACCCGAGGATCTGGTTCTGATTGGCGTCGCCCTGTACCAGCAGAACCGTCAGGCCCAGCGCCGGGAGCGCCAGGGTGACGAGCGTGTTCCACACGCTGGTGACGGCGATCGCCGACGTGGCAGATGCAGCGCTGAACCCGTAGCCGTTCAACATGGCGTACTGGACCCCGAGGCCGAATGCCCCACCGGCCGGGACGGCATTGGAGATCATGAACGACGTCTGCCGGACCACGAACGCGTCCCGGAACCGGATACCCGGCAGGGCGGCTATGTACGGGAAGACGTACACGACGATGTTGACCACGGTGGCCGCACCCAGCGCCACCAGCGAGACGATCGACATCTGCTGGATCGACGACCACGCCTCGCCGTAGTTGGCGAACTTGGGGAAGATCCCGTAGAAGACGACGACGAGGACCGCCAGCGTGATCACCCCGGCGAGCAACTGCTTGCGCCAGTCGAGGCCACCTCCGGAGGTCGGCGGCGTTCCGCCGTCGGGATTCACAGCGGCATTCACCGAGCTGGGACCGCCGGCCTGGGTGGGGTCGGGTGAGTCCCGCTCAGGGGTGTGCCCGCCGGAGGCGCCGGTTCCGCTGTCGCCCACGAGGTGATTGTAGGGGCGGCCGGTCGGATCGACGCCTACCATCACCTCCACAGCATCCGGCCCGCATCCGGCTGCACACAACAGAAGGGCACCACATGGGTGTGCATCACATCGCACTCGCGACAGCGGACCTCGACCGCACCGACAGCTTCTACACCGAGGCCATGGGCTTCGAACTCGTCAAGTGCGTCACCGCTCTCACGCCGGAGGGAGGTTGGGCCAAACACGTCTTCTACCGGAACCCCGACATCACCGAGGGCGCCCCTGGGATGATTGCGTTCTGGGATCTCCACGGCGACTACCCCGTCCCGACCAACGGGATGTCACGTTCGGTCGGTCTCCCCGAATGGGTCAACCACCTGGCGTTCCATGCCACGAGCGCCGAGGACCTCCAACGACGACGGTCACGGTGGACCGATCTCGGTCTCGAGGTGTTCGAGATCAACCATGGTTTCTGTCGATCGGTCTACACCCACGACCCCAACGGAACGCTCGTGGAATGGTGCTGTGACCTCCGTGAGCTCGACGACGACGACCGCATCGAAGCGCTCAAGGCGATCAGCGATCCCGCACCGGCACTCGAGGAACCCCCGAGCGATGTCCAGCACTTTCCCGCCGACCCGACCCGCCAACCGGAGTGGGCGCTCCACCCGGACTGAGCAGGTGGACGGACTGCCTCAGTCGCCGCTCGCCATGTTGGCGAACATCGTGCAGTAGTCGAGGAACACCAGACGAGCCATCCCGGTGCGACCGGACCTGTGCTTGGTGATGAGGAGTTCGGCGGTGTCCTTGTCGGGTGAGTCGGGGTGGTAGACCTCGTCCCGGTAGAGGAACATCACCACGTCGGCGTCCTGCTCGATGGAGTTGTGCACAATCACACCGTCAGCGACGAAGTTGTGGGTGCCGAGAACGGTGGCGTCGAACACGGGTTGCGGACCGAGCGGTTCAATGGACACGACCTCGTCCCAGAGGACGTCGGACTCGGAAACCGCCGCCAGCTCCTTGCTGTCACACGCAGCTGCAATCCGGCCGAGTCGGGCCCGGCTGGTCGACCGTGGCCGGCTCTCGGTCCCGAGGAAGTAGCTCCCGCAGTACGCCTCGCCGATCGCAGCGGCGAGTTCCCGCTGAGTCGTCCCCAGACGGGCGAGTTCCTCGACGATCAGGTCCCGGACCGACGGTGGGATCGTGTCGACGTTGCTGTTGGATTCCACGTCGCTGAGGGCACCGAGCGCCTCACGGGCGAGCTCCACCGTCGGGCCGACCAGTCCGACCTGACGCAGGAACCGGCGCTGATCGTCGACGCCGTGGATCCAGAGCCTCCAGGAGCGCGCCCGGCCGCTGACCGCCACGAGGCGGGCATGGACCTCGAAGCGGAGCAGACAGCGCTGCATCTCGATCAGGAGTTCCCGATGGCGACTCGTGCAGTAGAGACGAACAAGCGGTCGGCCTCGCAGGGTTCCGGTGCTGATCGCACCGAGGCGGGTCCAGTGGTGCGCCAGCAGTTCGGCCAGATCCTCATCGGCGAGCGACTCGATCCCATCGACGAGGAAGCCGGAACGAGCGGCGGCATCGGCGAGCCGAGCGATCTCCTCGACCCGTTCGAGTCCGTCGACCGGTAGGTGAGCGCCGAGTACGTCGGCCAGCGCACGGGTCGACTCGGGACGCCCGACACGGCGCGGGACGGCCACCCGGTCACCGGCGCTGAGCTCGTCGAGTCGGGCCCATCGGTCGAGGCACCGGAACGGATGGTTGGCCGATGCGTCCACGGTGCGTCCGGAGGACAGCCGGAGCCGGAACACGTCCTTGACCCCGCTGGGGAACACGTGGGTCATGGTCGCCGGAACCAGCTTCCAGTCGTCATCGAGGCTCCACACGGGCACGTCCCGCTCGCCTGCGGCGAGCAGGTCCCCGAGGCTCACCTCGCTGTTGTCATCGGCCCGCAGCACCTTGGTCGATGCGGTCAGACAACCCGACTCCCGGAGGTCTGCCAGCATCGGGCGCTTGTCGGCGCGCAGTTCGAGTTGGCGTGAGAGCTGCGACAACGCCACCACGGGCACCTCGAGCTCACGGGCGAGCACCTTGAGCCCCCGACTGATCTCAGCGACCTCCACCTGCCGGGTCTCGACCCGAGCCCGGCCCTGCATCAACTGGAGGTAGTCGACCACGATGAGTCCGAGGTTGGTCCCGAGCTTGTCCTGCAACCTGCGGGCCTTGGAACGGATCTCCATGACCGTGAGGGCGGGATTGTCGTCGATCCACAGCGGAGCCTCGCCGAGACGGCCCATGGCCTTGGTGATCTTGGTCCAATCGGCGTCGGTGAGCCGCCCGGTGCGGAGCTTGGTCGCGTCGACCCGGGCCTCGGCGGCGAGGAGCCGCTGAGTGAGTTCGAGGTGGCTCATCTCGAGCGAGAAGAACATGACCGGTAGCTGCTCACGGACGGCGGCGTGTGAGGCGAGTCCCAGAGCGAGGGCGCTCTTTCCCATGGCCGGCCGGGCGCCGACGACGATGAGTGCCCCGGGCTGCAGGCCCGACAGGATCGAGTCCAGGTCGGTGAACCCAGTCGGCGTGCCGGTGATGGCGTCGCCTCGCTCGTAGAGCTCCTCGAGCTGTTCGAGGGTCCGGTCGAGCAGTGGGGCGAGCTCAGCGAGGGTGTCGGTGGTGCGCCGCTGCGCCACCGAGAAGATCATGCTCTCAGCGGTGTCGATCGTCTTCTCGATGTCATCGAGGGGGCTGTAGCCGAGTTCGGCCACGTCGTTGGCCGCTCCGATCAACTTCCGGAGGAGAGCCTTCTCCTCGACGATCCGGGCGTAGTGCTCGGCATTGGTGATCGCGGGCGTGTTGGCCTGCAGGCTCAACAGCGTGGCCGGGCCTCCGACTGCCTCGAGCACACCGGCCCGGTCGAGTTCATCGGCGACGGTGAGCGGATCGACGCCGCGACCCGAGCCGTACAGCGACTGGATGGCCTCGAAGATGTGCCGATGGGCGGGCTTGTAGAAGTCGTCGGCCTGGACGATCGTCGACGACGCCGAGATGGCGTGTTCGGCGAGCAACATCGCACCGAGCAACGACTGCTCGGCATCGAGATTGCTCGGAGGGACCCGAGCCGGGCGTCCGGAGCTGGCTGATTGATCTGACATCGCCGACCATCCTGTTGGGTTCGCCCTGTGGCCATCTAGAGGACGACCCCGAGTTTTCCTCTGGATCCGCTGGGGACGGACTGTGGATCCAACCGGGACAGCGGCGACCGGTCAGTTGGCGACGACTTCGACGGTGATCGGGAACTCGACATCGGCATGCAGTTTCGCCGGCACCATGAAGGTTCCGAGGTCCTTGATCGGCTCGTCGAGCACGAGCAGACGTCGGTCGATCTCGATTCCCTGTTGCTCCGCCACCGCAGAGGACACGTCGGCGACGGTCACCGAACCGAAGAGTCGGCCACCCTCGCCGGCGCGGACCGGGATGGTGATCGTCGCCGCCACCAAGCGACGTGCGACCTCCTCAGCGGCGGCCCGGTCGTTGGCGTCCTTGATCGAACGCACCCGCCGCATGGACTCTGCCTGCCGGAGGGAGCCGTCGGAGGCGGGTAGCGCCAGATGGCGCGGCTCGAGGAAGTTGCGGGCATAGCCCTTGGAGACCGACACGACGTCGCCCCGTTTGCCGAGCCCATCGACGTCGGCTCGGAGAATGACCTTGATCGAGCTCACGACGTGGCCTCGCTGTCCGTTGCGTCCCCAGTGGTGGACTCGACAGCGTCGTCAACCGGAGTGAACTCGGTGTCCGAATTGGCGTTCACATCGGTGTCCACATCGGTCGTGGCATCGGTGCCGGGCCCGCTCTCGGAGCGCGGGCGACGATCCTCGCGCTCCTCTCGGCGCGGACCACGACGGTCGTCACCGTCCCGATCACCGCGGCGACCCCGCTGGGTGGTGACGCGACTGGTGTAGGGGATGAGCGCCATCTCACGGGCGTTCTTCACCGCCTTGGCGACCTCCCGCTGCTGCTGGGTGTCATTGCCACTCACCCGACGTGCTCGGATCTTGGCCCGGTCGGACACGAACCGCCGCATGAGGTTCACGTCCTTCCAGTCGACGTAGTCGATGTTCTCGCTGTCGAGGATCGACACCTTCTTGCGGACCTTGCGTCCGGCGTCCTTGGGCTTGCCCCGGCGGGGCTGTGTCTTGGCCATCAGAAGGGCTCCTCGTCCTGTCCGTAGCTCGGGGGTTCGTTCGTTGGCGGTGGGGCGTCGAAGCCGCCACCGCCGCCACCCTCGCGACGCTCGGTCCGGGTGACCTGGGCAGTGGCCCAGCGGAGACTGGGTCCGACCTCGTCGGCGACGACTTCGACCTTGATTCGCTTGTCGCCGTTGTCGGTCTCCCACGAACGGGACTGGAGCCGCCCGCTGACGAGCACCCGGTTGCCCTTGGAGAGGGACTCAGCGACGTTCTCGGCCAGATCGCGCCAGCAGACGACGTCGAAGAAGTTGACTTCTTCTTCCCACTCGTTGCTCTGCTGGTTCCGCCAGCGCCGGTTGACTGCGAGGCCGAAGTTGGCCACCGCTGCTCCGGAGGGAATGAACCGGAGCTCCGGGTCACGGGTCAGGTTTCCGATCAGTTCGACGTAGTTGCCTGCCATGTCAGTCCTTTCCTTCTTCGTCCTGATCCGATGCCTGCCGACTCGACGCCGCAACGCCCGCAGATGCGCTCACCGGTTCCGGTGTGGCACCGCCGATCAGACCGCGACGAGCGGCTTCGGTATCGGGAAGTCGGAAGATCTTGTGGCGGACGACGTCGTCCGCGAGCCGGAGGTACCGGTCGACATCGTCGAGGTTCGGGCCCTCAGTGACGATCTCAAGCACCGAGTAGACGCCCTCGTCCTTGTGGTTGATCGGGTAGGCGAACCGGCGCCGGCCCCATTTGTCCACAGTGGCGACCGTGCCGCCACCCGCCTCGACGAGTTCTCCGACCCGGTCGAGCACGGCGGTGTTGGCGGAATCGTCGACGTCCCGGTCGACGATGATCATGAGTTCGTAGACGCGTACGGCCACGCTGACTCCTCCCTTCGGACCTCGGGACTCTCCGGGCGGGCCCGAACGACACGAGGGTCCTGCGATCTGCAGGACAGGGTCCCGGTGACGAAACCGGGCTGTGTGCCCGGGACGAAACCGGGCTGTGCGCCCGGGACGAAACCGCTCCGAGCGCCCGAGAGTGTAGGCACTCCGGTAGCGGCCGAGTCCAGTCGGTGAGGCGGAGGGAACGATGACAGCGTTGCGGTTCACACCCGGGATCATGCGACGGGGGTGTGACAGCGAGAGCCGGGCCGTTCTGACCAGGTCGCACAAGCCCCAGTGATTGCCCAGGTGGTTGTGCGCGGTTCGATCGATCCGATCAGTGCGCTGCGCCGTAGAGCGCCAGCGCCTCCGCCTCGTCCGCAGCGAGGTGGTACGACTCCTCGGCCGAGGGGAACGTCCCTGAGCGGACGTCGGCAGCGAACGCCGACACGGCGTCGATGGCGGCGTCGGCGAGCGAGGCGTAACGCCGGACGAACTTCGGGAGTTGGCGATCCTCCAGGCCGAGCAGATCGTGGAACACGAGTACCTGACCGTCGCAGTGGCGTCCCGCTCCGATGCCGATGGTCGGGACGTCGACTGCAGCGGTGACCATCCGTGCGACCTCGTCCGGAACGCCCTCGAGCACGATCGCAAAGCAACCGGCGTGCTCGAGTGCCTTGGCATCGGCGACGAGTTGCAGGGCCGCCTCTGACTCCTTGGCCTGAACCCGGAACCCGCCCATGGCGTGCACCGACTGAGGTGTGAGCCCGAGGTGACCCATCACCGGGATCTCCGCATCGACGAGCGCCTCGATCACCGGTACCCGCTTGCGTCCGCCCTCGAGCTTCACGCACTGCGCCCCGGCTCGGACGAGGGCAGCAGCGTTGTGCACAGTCTCGGGGATCGACACGTGGTAGCTGAGCCACGGCAGGTCTCCGACGATCAGGCACTCGGGCTTGGCCCGGGCCACAGCAGCGGTGTGGTGCGCCAGGTCCTCCACGGTCACCTGCAGCGTGTCGTCGTAGCCGAGCACGACCATGGCCACGGAGTCGCCGACGAGGATCATGTCGACGCCGGCGGCCGAGGCGATTCGGGCTCCCGGCGCGTCGTAGGCCGTGACCATAACCAGCGGGGCGTCACCCTGGCGGACCTTGGCCGAGCGAACGGCGGGGACCGTTCGACGGACAGGAGCGGTTGGTGCAGATGGAGCCATGAGCCCACCTCCTCAGTTGGTCCAGCGCCCTGTGGCTGCCGGCCGACACACCAACGGTACGACGGGCACCCGTGTGGAAGCAACTACCAGCCCCCAGCCCCACCGAGGACCTGCTCAGGAATCGGGCGGCGAACCTCCTCGACCGCTCTGCGGCGGTGCGGGGCGCCAGGTGTCGCAGACAGCCCGGTGTCAGCCGGGTCGGCCGAACGGCGGCGCCCAGAACGCGCTCAGGGCGACGACGATGTGGTCGGAGGTGCTGGAGCGGCAGTCGTCGACGGCCGGGGCACCGTCGTCGACGGCCGGGGCACCGTCGTCGACGGCCGGGGCACCGTCGTCGACGGCCGCGGTACCGTCGTCGACGAGGACGGGACCGACGTCGACGACCCCCCCGGAACCGAAGTCGTCGAACTCGACGATCTGCCGCCCGTGCCCGGGGACTGCGACCTGGACGGGGCGACGTTGCGGTTGAGCACCTTCTCGCCGAAGTCGACATCGGCATACTCGCACGCCTCGTCGCCGCTGGTGGCCTGCGACATGAACGATCTCCAGATGCGTGCCGGCGTTGCGCCACCAGACATCTGTCCGCCGCCCCCGACCGTCATGGTCCTGGGCTGCTCGTAACCGATCCACACGACCGAGGTGAGGCGACATGTGTAGCCGGCGAACCAGGCATCCTCGGCGTTGTCGGTCGTGCCGGTCTTGCCTGCGGCAGGCGAACCGAACGCAGCGTTCGTTCCGGTCCCGCGCCGGATCACCCCGGTCAGCACCGACGTCACCGTGTCGGCCACATCGGGTGCGATCACCTGACGACGCGGGACGTCGACTGCGGCATCGAAGACCACGTTGCCGTTGGAGTCCTCGATGCGTTCGATCAGGTACGGGTCGATTCGGACTCCGTGCCGGGCGAACGTCGAGTACGCCGAGGTCATGTCCATCACCGAGACGCCCTCGGCCCCGAGGACGAGGGAGTAGACCGGGTCGAGGTCGGCGGTCACTCCCAACCGCTCGGCCATGCTGGCTAGCCGTTCCGGGGTGATCTGGTCGACCATCCCCGCGTAGACGGTGTTGGTCGACCCCCACGTCGCCTGCTCGACGGTCTGAACCCCTCGGCCCCGGCGGTCGTAGTTGGCCGGCCGCCACGGTGACCCGTCGGAGTCGGTCACGCCGGGGAACTGCGTGGTCGGGGGCGCCTCGAACCGCGACTCGACGGAGAAATTGTCCTCCACGAACGCAGCCAGAGCGAGTGGCTTGAACGTGGACCCCGGTGAACGACCGGCGCCCCCACCCTCCGCTCCGAGGGCCAGGTTGACCTGACTCGAGGCGTAGTCCCGTCCGGCCACCATCGCCACGACCCGGCCCTCCTCGTCGACCGAGACGAGCGACCCCAGCGGTCCCTCCGGTTGGTTCACATAGCCGTTGACCGCCTCGACGGCATCGGCCTGAACATCCGGATCGAACGTCGTGTAGACACGGAATCCACGCGTCTCCGCTCCGGGCCCGAATCGGTCCCGGAGTTGTCGACGAACCAGTTCCACCCAGTAGTCCGAGCCGATCTCCTCATAACGAATCGTGCCGAGCTCGGACCGTTCCTCGAGCCGGGGAAGGATGCTCGCTGGAATCACCCGTCCGTCCTGCTCGATGCGAGCTTCGGTCAGCCACGGCTGGGCGGCGGTGGCATCGGCAGTCGCCTGGTCGATGAACCCCTCCTCGACCATGGCGGTCAACACGCTGGCTCGACGACGACTGGCCACGTCCGGAGCGAGCGTGGCGTCGGCGGTCTCTGGCGAACGGATCAGGCCGGCCAGATAGGTCGCCTGGGCCAGGTCGAGTTGCTCCACGTCCCGGCCGAAGTACGTCCGGGCGGCGGCCTCGACCCCGTACGCACCCCGCCCGAAGTAGACCTCGTTCAGGTATCGGGTGAGGATCTGGCGCTTGTCGAGCTCTTGTTCGAGCTTCACCGCCAGGATGGCCTCGCGCACCTTGCGGTCGAGCGTCCGGTCCGAGGTGAGGTAGACGTTCTTGACGTACTGCTGGGTGATGGTCGAACCACCTTGGAGGCTGTCACCGTCGCCGAAGACCGTCCGGTAGAAGGCCCGACCGATCCCGAGTGGATCGACACCGTTGTGATCGAAGAACTTGCGGTCCTCAGCGGCGAGGACGGCCTGGACGAGTACGTCCGGGAGCTGCTCGTAGGTGACGAGAACCCGCTCCTCCTCGGCTGTGAGCTTCGCCATGGCCGTGTCGAAGCCGCACTGGCCTGCGGCGACGTTCGCTGCGCAGACGAACGACGTCTCGATGGGACGCTTCTCGGGTGGGAGCTCGAGCGTGTTGAGCGCTGTCCACACCCCACCGACAGCCACCACACCGATGACCACGGCCCCGAACGCCAAGTAGCGGAGTCGCCAGAGAAAACCCCGGCGTGGCGGAGAGTCCTGATCAGTCGGACTGGGCCGACTGGTGCTCTTGATCGTTCGCTCAGCCACGGCAGGTCACCTGCGGTCCGTTCGGATCCGCAACGGCCCGGCACGAACCGGGACGCCAGAGTCTGCCCGAGGATCGCCGCCGTGTCCGGTCGGGCGGCTCAGCGCTTGCCCGACGCCGCTGACCGCCCGCTCCCCCCGGGAGACCCAGCCGGAGCGATCGAGCGGTCAGGGGAGGCCAGAGGCACCACCTCGATCAGATGGTTCCAGCGACACCCCAGGCAGACCTCGACGACGTAGCACCGCAGACCGGAACGACCGGAGGCGAGCTTGCGCAACTCGGACCGGCTCGTCACGACCCGGCCTCCGGCCGGGAGGCGCGGACCGAAGACGTAACGGACGATCCGGAGCCTGTTCTCAGCGCACACCGGACATGGCGTCGTGGCCTTCTGCGAACAGTGCTCGGCGACCCGCATCAGTTCCCGCTGGGCGTCGCAGACCTCGCTCCGGGCAATCGCTCCGGAACGAACCCGGCCCAGGACCTGCCGTCGGGCGAACCGGTAGTCGACGCTGCCCGGCGAACGACCGGGGCGAGGCGTGGAGTCCGGTTGGCTGAGCGGCACCTCGTCACGCTACCCCTGACCGGCATCGCCGCAACCGGCATTGTCCCCTCTGCCCGCTGGCCCCGTGGTCCGCGTCCGCCGGGTGTCCAGCGGCGACAATGTTGGCAATGGCCCCGACCGCAGTCCGACGGCACCCTTCTGCCGGGAACCTGAACGTCAAGCCCGGGCTCGTCGACGAACACACGCGCCCCGAGCCGCTGCCCCCGGTGAGCTTCCCCCACGGTGTCGAACTCAGTGGCCGGGTCGTCGAGTTCGGCCCCGATCTCGACCACGACCAGATCAACCGGCTCATCGGCAACGTCGACGGACGTCGCGTGCTCGACCTCGGATGCGGCACCGGTGCAGCGTCCATCGCACTCGCCCGGAGCGGCGCCCGTGTGATCGCCGTCGAGACCTCGACAACCCGTCTGGCGCAGGCCCGAGCCGCAGCCGAGCGGGCCGAGGTCCGCATCGAGTTCCACCACAGCGACCTCGCCGACCTGGCGTTCGTCCGGGCCGACGCCGTCGACCTGGTGGTCTCGATCTACGCCCTCGCCGAGGTCCAGGACCTCAGCCGGGTCGTCCGTCAGGTCCATCGGGTCCTGACGCCCGAGTCGCCGTTCATCCTGTCGCTCCCACACCCATTCGCCGCCATGCTCGAGGACGACGACACTGAACAACAGCCGCCGTCGCTGACCCGCACGGCCTGGCACGAAGCGCCACGAGCCTGGCGAGCCGGTGTGGACGAGGGGGTGAGCCACCCGCACTCCCTGGGCGAGGTCTTCACGACACTCACCCGTGCGAGCTTCCGGGTCGACACCATCCTCGAACCACGCACCGACGGTGCCGAAACGAGCCCCCATCGTTCATCGCTGAGCGAGTGGGTTCCCGAGACGCTCCTCATGCGCGCCCGCAAACTCGGCATCTGACCGGGCCGACTCAGCCGCCCGGCCTCCGTTCGCCGAGTTGGCCGTCGACTGCGCCGACGGCTCGGATCAGGACCTGGTTCGGACAACCACCACCGGGCACTTGGCGTGGGTCACGCAGTAGGTCGTGACCGACCCGAGCAGCGCTCCGACGAATCCGCCGTGACCCCGGGATCCCACCACGAGCAGGTCGGCTGCCTCGGAACAGACGATGAGTCGGTCAGCGGCGTGGCCGTCAAGCACCTCGGCCTCCACCTCGAGATCCTCCAGGAGCCCCTCTGCCCGAACGCTCGCAACCGCAGCGTTGAGCATCGAATCGGTGGCGTTGTGCAGGTCCGTGGGGTCCGGCGCCATCATCTCGTAACCGGTGGTCATCAACGGCGTCGTGAATGCCGCCACAACACGCAGGGTGCACCCCCGGAGGCGGGCGTCCTCAGCGGCCCAGCGGAGCGCCGCCAGGGAGTGCTCTGAGCCGTCGACTCCGACGACGATCACCCCGGTGCGCCCGCCACCACCTTCGGTTCCGTCCTTCGTCAACTCGTGCTCCTCATGCCCCAGTCGGTCGGGAATCGTATCCCGACACGGCGTACCAGTCGTCGAGAGCAGCGATCGCCTCCTCCCGGGAGAGCGGCCCGTTCTCGAGTCGGAGCTCGAGCAGGTGCGCCAGCGCCGCACCGACCACCGGACCCGGCGGGATGCCGAGGTGCTCCATCACTGCCGCTCCGTCGAGGTCCGGACGGATCGAGCGAACCGCCTCGGCCTCCTGCAGCGCTGCGATCCGAGCCTCGAGTTCATCGATCCGCCGGGACAGCTGCTCGGCCTTCCTCCGGTTGCGGGTGGTGCAGTCCGCCCGGGTCAGTGCCAGAAGATCGTCGAGCTGCGGGCCGGCGTCACGGACGAATCGCCGCACCGCCGCATCGGTCCAACCCATCTGGTAGGTGTGGAAGCGAAGGTGCAGGTAGACGAGCTGCGTCACGTCGTCGACGAGTTGCCTGGAGAACCGCAGTGCCCGCATGCGGTCACGGGTCATGCGGGCTCCCACCACCTCGTGGTGGTGGAACGAGACCCCCTTGGGTCCGATCGCCCGGGTCTTCGGCTTGCCGACGTCGTGGAACAGCGCCGAGAGCCGCACCTCGAGCCGGCACGCCGACTGTGCCACCACCGCAATCGTGTGGGACAGCACGTCCTTGTGCCGGTGGATCGGATCCTGCTCGACGCGCATGTCGGTCAGTTCGGGCAGGAACACCGTCGCCAGACCGGTGTCGCTGATGAACCAGAGCCCGGGACTCGGGTCGTCCACGACGACGAGCTTGCAGAGTTCGTCTCGAATCCGTTCCGGGGAGACGATCGACAAGCGCTCGGCCCCTTCACGCACTGCTGCGACCACCTCGGCGGTTGGAGTGAGCTCGAAACGGGCCGCGAAGCGAGCGGCCCGGAGCATCCGCAGCGGATCGTCGGAGAACGACACCTCCGGATCCAGGGGGGTCCGCAGGATCCGGTTCTGGAGATCGGCCAGACCGTCGTAGGGGTCAATGAGCTTCGGGCTGGAACTCGTCACCTCCAGCGCCATGGCGTTGACAGTGAAGTCCCGACGACTCAGGTCGTCATCGATGTTCGTGCTGAAGCGCACCTCGGGGTTGCGGCTGTCGGGCCGGTAGAACTCGGCCCGGTGGGTCGTGATCTCGAACCGCCGCTCGCCGATCTTGATGCCGATCGTTCCGAACCGCTCGCCGGTGGTCCACACGGCGTCGGCCAAGGGACCGACGATCGACTTGATCTCTCCGGGTTCGGCATCGGTGGTGAAGTCGATGTCGTCCCAAGCGACGTCGTCCGAGGCGATGTCGGCGTCGTTGTCGGTCGACAGCGGAGCGGTGGCCGGAACAGCGAAGATGTCGCGAACGCTTCCACCAACCAGGTAGAGCCGCCGACCAGCCGCAGAGAACGCCTCGCTGAGCGGGGATGCTGTCCCGATGAGTTGTTGAACCCGTTCAGGCGTCACGGGCCGAGCGTAGTTGGAGGACCTCGGCGGCAGTTCGCTCGCCCGGTCCGCCAGTCGTGGGCGCCTCGGGGGAGGTTCCCTCACCGAGCAGCGCCCCGACGGTCGCCTGCGTGCAGAGGGCCAGCGCCTCGAGGTCGTAACCGCCCTCGAGCACGGCGATCGACCTCGAGGTCGGGACGAGTGAACAGATCCGGGCCACGAGCGTTCCGACGTCACCGGAACTCAGCCCCAGGTTCGTGAGCGGATCACGACGATGGGCGTCGAACCCGGCGGAGAGAATCAACCAGTCCGGGCGGTGGTGCTCGATCGCGGGTCCGACGACGCGGTCGAAGGTCTCGAGGTACCGGTCGCCGGTGGCGCCGGCTGGGACGGGGACGTTGACCGTCGTGCCCCGTCCGGCACCGACCCCTACCTCGGTCGCCGCTCCGGTACCCGGGTAGAACGGCCACTGGTGCCACGACACGTAGAGCACCTCCGCAGACGCCTCGAAGATCTCCTGGGTTCCGTTGCCGTGGTGGGCGTCGATGTCGACGACGGCGACACGCTCTCCGACAGCGACCAGGTGCGCTGCGGCCACAGCGACGTGGTTGAACAGACAGAACCCCATCACCCGGGTCCCTGAGGCGTGGTGCCCGGGGGGCCGCACTGCGAGGAACGCCGCTCGGGCCTCGGACCGTCGGAGCCGATTGATCCCGTCGATGGTCGCCCCCGAGGCCAACCGGGCTGCATCTGCGGACCGCTCGCACACTGCGGTGTCGGCATCGAGATGCGTCGCCCCGGCAGCACAGGCCCGCTCAAGGGCCGCCACGTGCTCCGCAGGATGGACCCGCTGCAGGTCGACGTCGGCCGCCGGGACCGCATCGAAGCGAACGAGCGCTCCCGCCCGGTCGAACTCATCGAGCCCGGCCTCGACAGCTGCGAGCCGGTCCGGGTGTTCCGGATGCTGCGGACCGGTGTCGTGTTCAGCGAACCGGGTGTCGGTACACACGAGCACGGTCACGAAATGATGGTAGCGAGGGTCACCCGAGTCGCACCGAGGCGTTACTGCGGCAGCACTGTGGCGTCCTCGCCCCGTACGCTCTCTGGGGCAGACCCTCCATGACATCTCGAGCCACCCTCACTCTGGGGCGTGATCGTTACCGAGTCGGCCCGTGGCACGCCGACCCGGAGACGGCGTACCTGGCCCTCACTCCGTCCACGTCACGTGTTCGGGAGGACGGCCTGCGCGCGTGCGTGGAACAACTCGCCCGGTCGGGGTACCAATCGATCATCACCTCTGCGCTGCACGTCGATGAGACCGGTCCGTTCCTCCGGTGCGGATTCGAGGAATTCGACCGCCTCTGCGTTCTCTCCGTCGAGCTCTCCGGCTCCCGGGCCGACCCGGTGGTCCCGCCGGGGTACCGAATGCGACGCGCCCGTCGAGGTGACCGGCCAGTGGCGCTGCAGGTCGACCGTCGGGCGTTCCCCGACTTCTGGCAACTCGACGAGACCACGCTGGGCGACGCCGAGTCAGCCACCCCCTCGGTCCGGTTCCGGGTGATCGACGCTCCCGACGGAGTGGCTGCGTACGCCATCACCGGGCGCAGCGGAAACCAGGCCTTTCTCCAGCGTCTCGCCACCGACCCCGACCACCAGGGTCGCGGTCTCGCCACGGCGCTGTGCGTCGACGCCATGGTCTGGGCACACCGGCGCTGCCGGCGGCTCCTCGTGAACACTCAGGTCGACAACGAGCGAGCGCTCGCCCTGTACCGACACCTCGGTTTCCAAACCACGCCGAGCGATCTCGTCGTCCTCCGTCTCATCCTGTCGTGATCCGCTCGACCGTTCTGCGGCTCAGCCTCCTCGTCGCCCTGGGCATCTTCGCCATTGCGGGAGCCGAAGGTGTCGGCGCCCAGGATTCTCCAGCAGCTCCGGCCGACGCCGTCGGCCTCCGTCTGCGTTCGGTCTCCCCCTTCGTCCCCCCGGTCGGTTCCTTCGAACTCCGGTTCGAACCGACCGATGCCGTTCCTCCGGGATCGGTGCTCGAGATCCGCTTCCACCGCCTGATCAGCGGCCGAGCGAACCTGCGGGACAGGGTCAACCGGATCTCGGCGGGAGCAGCACCCGGTAACACAATCCGCCGACCCGTGAGGATTCCCGACGGACTGCTCGGCAACCCGCTCGCCGGTTGGGCGGTGACCCTCCCGGTGACCGACAGCGACGAGGGCGATCCGCAGGCGATCGTCCTCCCGACCGACGGCATCATCCCGGTGTCACTCGATCTGGTGGGTCCCGATGGCAGCGACCTGTGGAACCGGACCGTGTTCCTGGTGCGACCCCCGAGTGAGCGTCCAATCGGCCGTGACGGCCGGCCCGCCGAACTCGCCGTCACCGTCGCTCTGGCTCTCGACAGCCCGCCCACACTCGCACCGGACGGACGAGCTGACATCCCTGAGGACATCATCCCGAACATCAACGCCGTGAGCGGACTGCTCGAGGCCGTTCCCGACTTCCCCTTCACCCTGGCGATCGAACCGAACCTGCTCTCCGGCCTCGACCGATCCGAGACACCCTCAGCGGTGGCGCTGGCATCTGCGCTGCAACAGCCGGGCCTGCGGGGCGTGAGCGTCCGCCGGACCGACGTCCCGGTCGACACCGGCGGAATCATTGCCGCCAACGGACTCGACGTGCTCGAGGATCTGCTCGTCGTCGGCAGCGAGGTGCTGGAGAGCGGGACGCTGCAGATACCGGTCGACCACACGTGGGTTCTTGACGACTCGCTCTCCCCGGAGTCGCTCCCGGCCCTCGACGGACTCGGCGTCCGACGGATCGTGCTGCCCGCAGATCGAATCATCCGGCCCGGCGACGTGGACGACCCTGAGGCCCTCTGGCGAACCATGGTGCTCGCCAATGCCCAACCGGACGTCACCGAGGAGCCACCGTTCACGCCACTCACCGTGATCGCCGAGGATCCCCTCCTCGCCCTTCAATCACTCGACACCGCAGCTGACCCGGGTGTGGCCGCAAACCGCGTCTCGACCGAACTCGCCGCACAGTGGTTCAGCGTCGTCGACCTGGATCCAACGGCGTTCCCCGGACCCCAGGCGTTCATGTTCGTCCCACCGATGATCGACCCGGCGATCCTCCTCGCCCTCGCTCCGGCGCTCGACGGAAGCGGTGTCCTGCGTTCCGAACCTCGAGCTGCACCTCCACCAGCGGTCCCGATCGATGGCGAGTACGCAGTGGCGAACGTGCCCGGGACCGAACCCCCCGATCAGTCCCCGGCCTTGGCGGCATTCCGTTCCTCGCTCACGACCATCGACGGTGTGCGCAGCGTCGTCGGGATCTCCGAGCCGATCGTCGACACCTGGACGCTGCTCAACACCCAGAGCATGTCCGAGTCAATGGATGCGGCGACCCGCAGCGCGACCCACTCCGCAATCGCTTCGCAGTCGCGAGTCATCCTCGACCGGATCATCTCTCCGGGAGACTCGTCGCTCGTCCTCGGCAGCCAGCAGTCCGCCATTCCCCTGCGTTTCGACAACACGCTCCCCTACCCCGTCGACGTGGAACTCCGGATCCGCAGCAACCGGATCGAGTTCGACGACGGCGACCGTCAACTGTTGCGACTCGAACCGGGCGACAACGTGATCGAGCTCCCGGTCACCGTGCGAGCGAGCGGCGAGTCAACGATCCGCTTCGATGTGATCTCGCCGGACGGCAGCGTCGGGATCGCCTCGTTCGAGCGTCAGGTTCAGGCGACCCGGTTCTCGGGTGTCGGTGCCGCTCTGTCGATCATCTCGCTCGTCATACTCGCCGGGTGGTGGATCTCGACGATCCGCAAGCGCCGCCGACGTGCCCGTCGGACCGAGGGCCGCCATCCGAGCGAGTCGGTGACATCCACCGACTCCCGCAGCGAAGATAGCGTCGACGCCCGTGGATGAGACGCGCGTCGGGGAGTCCGGCAACGTCCCGATTGCTTCGTCGGCCGCTGGACTCGCCGGTCTCGTCCTGGGGTCGCGCTACCGCCTCGATCGGCTCATCGGATCCGGTGGGATGGCGCAGGTCTGGGAAGGAACCGACACCCTGCTCGCACGCCGGGTCGCAGTGAAGCTGCTCCATCCGCACCTGGCCTGCGATCCTCTGTTCGTCGAGCGTTTCCGGCGTGAGGCCAAGGCTGCGGCGCAGATCAACGATCCGGGAGTCGTCGGGGTCTTCGACACGTTCACCGATGAGGACCACGAAGCGATCATCATGGAGTTGCTCGATGCAACGACGCTGCGCGATCTGCTCGATGCCAACTCCACGCTCGACGCCGCCACCACCGAGCGCATCGGACTCCGCGTCCTCGATGCCCTCGAAGCGGCGCACCGCGCCGAGATCGTGCACCGCGACATCAAGCCGTCGAACATCCTGCTCTGCCGCGACGGTCGGGTGAAGCTCGCCGACTTCGGAATCGCCCTCGCCGAGGGGCACACCGATCTCACCCAGGAGGGGTCGCTCATCGGAACGGCGTCGTACCTCTCGCCTGAACAGGTGCAGGGCGAGGAACTCGACGGACGGTCCGACCTCTACTCGCTCGCCGTCGTGCTCTACGAGTGCACCACCGGTCGGATCCCGTTCGCCGGCGACAGCCCTGCTGCGGTGGCGATCGCCCGGCTCCACTCGGCCCCGGTCGACCCCCGCCAACTCCGCGTCGACGTACCACCGCATCTCGCCGAGGTCCTCGTGACGGCGCTCGCCGTCGACCGGACCGCCCGCTTCGCCTCTGCGGCGGACTTTCGAGCGGCTCTGATGGGGGGCAACATCCACATCCCCGGACCGCCGACCGGGTTCGAGCCGGCCACCGCAGTGCAGCTGATCGAGGAACCGCCGAAGTCGTTCTCCCGGTCGGAGCGAGGTTGGCTCCTTCCGACCCTGTTGATCCTGATCGTCGCTGCGGCAGTCACCGTGGCCGGACTCCTCGTCAACGAGTCCCGGTCGACCGGACCCGTGACGTCGGTGACGCAGGCACCGCCTCCAGACGAGCTCGACCCTCTCGCTGTGGCCCGAGTGGCGACGTTCGACCCCCAGGGCAGCGGCACCAAGGGCGAGAACGACGACCTGGCTGCAAATGCCGCCGACGGCGATCCAACCACCGGCTGGCGAACCGAGATCTACGACGAACCAGGATTCTTCGGCACCAAGTCGGGTGTCGGCGTGGCGCTGGTGCTCGAGTCACGCTCAGAGGTCGAACGTGTGCGAATCGAGTCGAGCGACAACGGTTGGAACGGTTCGATCTACGTGATCGACGGCGAGGCCGCCGAATCGATCGACCTCGGGACCATCAGCCCTGCGGCCGTTGTCCAGGACGTTCGTGGCACGCTCGACCTGGCCACCGGCGGAGCGACCGGGAGGATCATCCTGTTGTGGATCACCCAACTCGGTGACCCGGCCGACGGCGGACACCGAGTCCAGATCGACGAGTTCTCCGCTGCTGGGCGACCGGCTCAGGGCTGAGTCGGCCCACGATGCGCCGTCGGAGCCGAGCGGCCCTGGAGAACCTCGGCGACGATCATCTGATCGAACGTGCTCGCAGCGGTGACGCCCTGGCCGCCGCAGAGATCCTCCGGCGTTACCAGCCGCAGGTCCGACGGGTCTGTCGCCAGGTCTGCCGATCGCCTCATGATGCCGAGGACGCTGCACAGGACGCCTTGGCGTCGATCAACGTCGGCCTCCGGACATTCGACGGGCGATCCTCACTGAGCACGTGGATCCACCGGATCGCCACCAACCGTGCCCTCGACGAACTCCGACGCCGCAGCCGACGGCCGGTGCCCGTCGAGGACGCCGCTGAGTCCATGGTCGACGAGCGGCGGGTCGATCCCGGAGCCGGCCCGGAACGAACCTCGGAGGATCAGGAGACTCGGACGGAGTTGATCACGGCCCTCGGCCAACTCCCGGAGGCGCTCGCCGAAGCAGTGGTGCTGCGTGACGTCGCCGACCTCGACTACGCCACGATCGCCGCTGAACTCGGCGTCCCGGTGGGAACCGTGCGCTCACGCATCGCACGGGGCCGCTCTCGTCTCGCCGAGGTCCTGCGGAACACACCGGGATGGAACCATCCCGGGTCGGCGTTCGTCCCACACCCTGGAGCGAACCTGCTCCCCGAACCGGACGACACCCCAGCATGACCACGCCACCACCTCAGCCGCCCCGGGACGACGACGCCGATCGTGCCGACGACGAAGCCGTCTCCGCCGTCCTCGACGGTGAGGCCACACCTGCAGAACTCGAACAAGTCGCTGGAGATCCGGCACTCCGCTCCCGACTCGAGGAGTTCGCCGGAGTCAGGGCCGTGCTCGCAACCGACCCCGATCCGCACGCCGACGTGGCCACGGAGATCGAGTCGCTCGCCGCTCGCCGGAGGGATCGAAACCGGCAGGTGGTCGGAGCCATCGGTGCCGTTGCTGCGATCTCCCTGATCGTGGTCGGATCGCTGTCGCTGTTTCGCACCTCCGACCAGGGTGACGTGCTCGCCACGGGCTCGGCTGCGACCGAGAACTCGAACACGAACACCGCTGCGGGGCCGGCACGGGGCGAAGTCGATGCGTTGGCGCCCGACGGAGGTCCGGCCAAGTCGAGCGCCAGCGCCCCATCGACGAACCCCCCGACGACGGCGATCGAGGTCTCTGGCATGTCCGGTGAGGCGGTGCCCGGGGAGGCAACCGAGGGAACCGCCCTGAGTGGATCCGCTCGCGGTGCACTCTCCGACTGCTTCATGATCGCAGTACTCCCTGACAGCCGGTGGGTCACGACCGGGTCGACGCCGTGTGGCCCGCTCGCAGTTCCGGTCGTGACTGCAGGCGTTCTGTCCGAGCGACTCAATGACCTCGTGGTCTCCGGCTCCTCATCGCCCACGCCGCCGGTCATTGCCTCGCTCGGGGTGGGGAGTGGTCCCGGAGACGCCAAGTCGAAGTGTCCATCCCTGTCCTCACTCGGGTCGGCAACCGGATTGGTGACGGTGAGTGACCGGGTCGTGCCCGTGCTCGTGGTCCTCGATGCCGGAGGAGCCGTCATCCTGTACGACTCGGTCTCGTGCCGACCTCTGTGAACCCTTCACCGGACCGGACAGTTCGACAGTGCGCAGGGGAGCGAACGAAGGATCTAGTCTCTGCGTCGATGTCAACGACCGAACCGGACGGCTTCCCGACCAGTCCGAGCGACCCTGACTGGACCGATCAGGTCACTGATCTGATCGTGGACTCCGTCGACAAGGTTCGGGCCCGGACCACGGGGCCGCTGCTCGAGGCCAGTCGGGCCGGGGTGCTCGCCCTGGTGGCGATCATCGTGGTGGTTCCCGTGCTCGTCATCGTGACGGTCGGTCTGACTCGATTCCTCCACTGGCTGCTCCCGGGCGGGATCTGGGTCTCCTACGCCGCCATGGCGGTGCTGTTCATCGTGATCGGCGCCCTCCTGTGGCACCAGCGACGAGACCGACTCAGCGATCGCTCCCCCTGACGGCTCCCCGACGGTCCCCGGCCCCGTCGGGCGCACACCCCCGCCGGACGTTGCGTATCCCACCTCCTCCCGACCCTTCGAGGTATGCCATGACTCCGTCCTCCACGACCGACATCCGAAACGTCACGATCATCGGATCGGGCCCCGGTGGCCTCACCGCCGCCATCTACACCGCCCGCGCGACGCTCGAACCTCTCGTCATTGAGGGCGAGCCGTCATCGACGAGCGACCAACCCGGTGGTCAACTCATGTTGACCACCGACGTCGAGAACTACCCCGGATTCCCCGACGGCATCACCGGGCCCGACCTGATGGCCGCCTTCCGGGCCCAGGCAGTTCGATTCGGCGCTGAGATCCAGACCGCACGGGTGAGCCGGGTCGACCTGTCGGAGCGGCCCTTTGCGGTGTGGATTGGGGATCCCCAGGCGGACCCGACCTACACGACTCGGGCATTGATCGTCGCCACGGGTGCGTCGTCACTCATGCTCGGCCTGCCCGCAGAGCAGCGACTGCTCGGTCACGGCCTCTCGACGTGTGCCACCTGTGATGGTTTCTTCTTCCGGGACCAGGACATCTGCGTCGTCGGGGGCGGCGACTCAGCCCTCGAAGAGGCCCTGTTCCTCAGCCGGTTCGCCCGGTCGGTCACCGTCATCCACCGCCGTGACACCTTGAGGGCCTCGAAGATCATGCAACAACGCGCATTCGACAACGAGCGGATCGAGTTCCTCTGGAACAACGTGGTGATCGACCTTCTCGGCGAGGAACGCCTCGAAGGCGTCGTCACTGAGGACCTCGGCAGCGGTGAACGAACCACCAGGCCGTTCACGGGGATCTTCGTGGCCATCGGACATCGACCCAACACCGACCTGTTCGTCGGACAACTTGAGCTCCTGGACAACGGTTACCTGCGTACCTTCGACGATCGGACCCACACGAGCGTGGAGGGAGTCTTCGCATGCGGCGACGTGCAGGACGACTGGTACCGTCAGGCCATCACATCCGCCGGGAGCGGTTGCATGGCTGCGATCGATGCCGAACGTTGGCTCGAGTCCAAGGGGCACTGACCCCGAGTTTCGGAATTTACGAGCGGTCACGGCGGTTCTCACGATCCGCTCCAGTCAGCACCGTCGCTGAGAAAATGTGAAAGGCTCCAACCATGACCGTCATTGAACTCACCGCCGACACCTTCGACGAGGTCGTCAAGGGATCCGACGTACCCGTCCTCGTCGACTTCTGGGCCGAATGGTGCGGACCGTGCCGCATGGTCGCTCCCACACTCGCCGAGATCGCCGAGGAGAACCCGCAGACGGTCACGATCGCCAAGTTGAACGTGGACACGTACCCGGATCTCGCACGATCGTTCAATGTGTCGAGTATCCCATTTTTCATCGTTTTCAAAGATGGGGAGATCGTCAACTCGCTCGTCGGCGCCCACCCGAAGCAGACATTCCTCGACGTCCTCGCCAAACTCTCCTGAACGACATCTCGTCAGCCAGCACGTCGTGGACGGACCGCTCCTTCCCGTTGCGGTAGGGGACGAGGGGGACACGGTCGCCCGGATCCAGCGGTTGCTGAGGTCCCGTTCGCTCTACGACGGAGTGGTCGACAGCTCCTTCGGTCCACGAACGCGTGCCGGAGTCGAAGCGTTCCAAAGGTCGATCGGCGTCGAGCCGTCGGGGGCGGTCGACCCCGAGACATGGACATCGCTCGCCGACCTCGGGCATCCGCTGTTCGACCCGGACCGACGAAACGACGAGCGCCTGCTGTACCTCCAGTGGCCCGTTCTCGAAGGCGCCGACGTGGAGGAGTTGCAACAGCGACTCAGCGTGCTCGGGTTCCACCGCAGTCGGATCGACGGAATCTTCGGGCCGGAAACGGAATCCTCAGTGGGTGCGTTCCAGCGGAACACCGGACTGATCGAGGACCGGGTGTGTGGTCCCGAAACCCGCGAGTTGCTCGTCGACCTCACTTCCCGTGTCCCATCGGGCCGCTCACTCGCCGAGGTCTGGGAGAGTGAGTTCCTCCTCCTCGTACCGACCGACGACCTCGAGTACGGGATCGGCGTGATCGCCGGTGACGACGCAGAGTCACTCGGCCGCAGCGTCCACCGACACCTCGTCGACGCCGACGGGCGCATCCGACTCGTCGCCGGTGAGCCCGCCGCTCAGATCCAGGTCTGCAACGACCTCGGTCTCGAGGTCTTCATCCACGTGACCTGCTCGGATTCAGCCGAGGTCAGGTACTACGAAACTTCCGGAGGGTTCGTTTCGGTGGCCGGTCGACAACTCGCCGAGGCGCTCGCCGCAGGGGTCAACCGAATCGCCGGCGACGGCCCGCCGGTCCACACCACCGGCGGCTCAGGAATCCGACTCCGAGGTACCCGCTGCCCGGCGGTAGAACTCAGCCTCACTCGCTCACAGATCGTTGCGGTCCCCGCCCACGAGCTCGCTGAGCTCATCTCGTCCGTGCTCCGGACCTGGCGCACCACTCATCGCTCCTCTGAACCCTCGACCTCGGCGTGAGATCATCCTCACAGGTTTATCCCCACTTGGGGACAAACCTTCAAGTCGGGGTGGAACCCGTGATCGAGCCTCACGGTGGTAGATCGACTCCAATCACCTACGTCGATCAATCGGCGATGATCAGGCGGTAGATCCGCTCGAGATCCTCGAGGTTGGCGAAGTCGACGACGACCTTGCCCCGCCGAGCGGTCATGGAGATGGCGACCTTGGTGTCGAGTCGATCGGCGAGCAGTTCCTCGAGTTCGAGGAGACCAGGTGGACGGAGTTTCGGCCGGTCGGCCGACCCCTTCGAAGAGCCGGTGTCTGTGGAGTCGTCTCGGGCTGACTCGTCCCCGGATGCACCGCTGGATGCCGGTTCCGCCGGTCCACGTTCCAGATCCAGACGCTCACGAACGAGTTGCTCCACGTCACGGACACTCAGCCCCTCGGCCACCGCACGTCTCGCCAGAGCCTCCTGGTAGGCCCGATCCGGGTGGCCCAACAATGCCTTGGCGTGGCCGGCAGTGAGCAACTCGTCTCCAACGAGTTTCTGAACTGCCGGAGTCAACTGGAACAGACGGAGCAGGTTGGCCACCGTGGCCCGGCTCCGGCCAACCCGCTGCGCTACCTGATCCTGGGTGTATCCGAAGTCCTCGATGAGTTGCTGGTACGCCGCGGCCTCGTCGAGCGGGTTGAGGTCCTGTCGGTGGAGGTTCTCGACGAGCGCCTGTTCGAGTGAAGCGAGATCATCTGCGGTACGAATCACCACTGGCACCTCCGTCAGGCCCGCTCGCTTCGCCGCCCGCAGTCGTCGCTCCCCAGCGATCAACTCGAACTGCTCTCCTGAGGCCCGCACGAGCAGTGGTTGAAGCACCCCGACCTCGCGGATCGAGTCTGCTAGTCCGACGAGGGTCTCCTCGTCGAAACTCCGTCGGGGCTGGTGCAGATTAGGAGCAATCTGGTCGATCGGGAGAAACGTGTAACCGGTCGAAGCCTCCACAGCGTCGGTTCCGGCCGGGATCAGGGAACTGATCCCACGACCGAGGCCTGACTTACGAGACACCTGCCACCTCCCGGGCCAGCTCCCGATACGCCACAGCGCCTCGGGAGCTCGAATCGAACACCGTGATCGGTTGCCCGTGCGACGGTGCCTCGGACAAGCGGACGTTGCGAGGAATCTTGTTTCGGAACACCTTGGAGCCGAAGTGTCCTTGGATCTCCGCTGCGACCTGGTCAGCCAACTTGGTTCGGCTGTCGTACATCACCAAGAGAACCCCGGTGATTTCCAGACTCGGGTTCAGGTTGGTTCGGACCAACTCGATGTTGTTCGACAGGAGCGCCACACCCTCGAGAGCAAAGTACTCACACTGGACCGGGACGATCACCTCAGAGACGGCGGCGAGTCCATTGAGTGTGAGCAGGCCCAACGATGGTGGACAGTCGACCAGGATGTAGTCGTAGTCGTCGAGCACGGCGTCCACGGCCCGCTTGAGCCGGGTCTCCCGACTCATCATCGGGACCAGCTCCACCTCGGCCCCAGCGAGGTCCCGGCTCGCCGGCGCCAGGTACAGGTTCCGCACCTCAGTGGGTTCGACGCAGTCCTCGAGTCCCAGGCCGTCGATCAACACCTCGTACGTCGTCCCGTCAAGTGAGGTCGGGTTGATTCCCAGACCGGTCGTGGCGTTCCCCTGAGGATCGAGATCGACCACGAGCGTCCGGAACCCGAGTTCGGCCAGCGCCGCCCCCAAGTTGATCGCAGTAGTGGTCTTTCCGACGCCACCCTTCTGATTGGCGATGGCGATCACTCGGGGCGTGGGCCTCGGAGAAGTCGACGAGGCCTCTCCGTCCAAGAATTCCGCGTCGGCCTCCGGGTTCGTTGCTGCGGAGGTGTCCGGCTGGTCCGGTGCTGGAACGTCCATTGCTGGATCGATCGCACTATCGCTCACTGGGTCGACTCCTCCGGTTCGGAACTCGTTCTCGACGCTTCTGGATTCTCCTCGGCCCGCACCACCATCATCGTGGACCTCGTGCGCCTCCCACATCAGCGGGAGACAGCGGACCTCAGCGGGCTCAGCACCTGCCTGTCCGAGGTGTGTCATCCTCGCCGCCAACTCGACGGCGGTCAAGCATTTCGGGCGGATACAGCGACTCGGTCGATCCGACCGGCTCGATCATGTTCCACGTGGAACTCTCCTTCGCTCCCTCGGCATGTTCCACGTGGAACACACACTCCAACCCGTCCCGGCTGGAACCCTCGCTGGAGGACTGCTGATCACTACTCGTTGCTCGAGGTCACCCGAACCTGCCGGGCAAGCGATAGGCGTCAGAACATTGGCCGCTGACGTGGTTCGCCATCGGCCCGGGGAACGGCGTCGATCGAGGCGACGCATCGAAGCAGGCGTATGCCCGACTCCAGACCCCGAAGATGGTCCTCCGCAACGAGCCCCAGGCGCAACAGGCCCGCAGTAGGCCAACGATCAGTGTCTTCCGTTGGGGGCTCGCTGACCAGGAGCAGGCCACCCGGCGCCAGGAATCCGGCAGCGCACTCCGCTGTCACAGCGGGCGGCCCGAACGAGCGAGAGACGACCGTCTCGAACCTCTGGCGATACCGTTCATCTCGGGCCAGCGTCTCTGCCCGTCCATGCAGGACACTGGCAGTGGGTGCCACCCTCGGCACCCACTCCTCGAGGAAGCAACACCGTCGTTCACTTGCCTCCAACAGCGTCATGTGAACATCCGGGCGAAGATGAGCAACAATCAGGCCGGGAAGACCCGCTCCAGATCCCAGGTCGAGTACCGATGCGCCCACCGGCACTGCGGAGGCGAAGAGCTCAGCATTGGCCAGATGCGTCGAGGAGGGAGCCGGCCCGGTGAGCCGACTGGTCCGAGCCGACTCGAGATACTCCTCGAGCGGTTCCCCGTCGACCGCCGACTCGGGATCCGGTCGGCTCACGACGGTCGAACGACCACCCGTCGGTTCGGCTCCTCACCATCAGAGACCGACTCGACTCCATCAATCTCGGCGATGGTGTCATGAACGACTTTGCGGTCCGGACTCGACATGGGCTCGAACGGCACCGCCACCCCATCGCGGACCACCTGTTCCGCTGTCGTCTTCACGAACGCCTCGAGGGCAGTCCGACGCGCTTCCCGCACCCCGGCCACATCCACGAGCACCCGGCCGTACTCCCGGTCGCCTGCTTCACGCTGGACGACGTGGCGAGTGATCTCCTGGATGGAGTCGAGAGTCTGGAGACCCGGTCCGATGAAGAGTCCGACCTCGCTACCGTCAACCTCGATCCGGAGGTCGTTGTCGTCAGTGAGGACCGCCGAGACGGTCGTCTCGAGGCCGATCGCATCGGAGAGTCCTTCGAGGAACTCCCGGGCCACTGCCTCCTGCTCTGCTGCATCCATCGGTGCTCTCTCCTGTCGTTGCGACTTCTCAGACTGCCGTGGTCGTGCCGGTTCCTGCGGGACACGACTGGCCGAATTCGTTGGTTTCCTGGCGTCGTCGACTCGATCATTCGCGTCGGTAGCGGTCGCCGACTTCGGCGGTCTCCGCCGATTGTTCGACTTTCCAGACCCGCCCCGATCCTCACGCCGGCGCGGGCGTTCCGACTTGGGACGCGGGCCTTTCGGGACGACCCTGGCTCGAATGCGAGCCACCCCGCGAGTACGGCCAAAGAGGCCCGACCGGGGCTCTTCGAGCACCTCGAACTCCGCATCCGCGTCGTCGATACCGAGCTCGTCGAGTGCCCGTTCACGAGCCTCGGCCACGCTGCTCGCACTGATCTCAATCCACTCCACGCTGTCCCCTCACTGCGCTCACCTGACTTCGCCATCGGCTGAACCACTCGGACGAGGATCTCCGGAGCGGCGACTACTGCCGGCTCCAGACTTTCGACCGGTGGATGACTTCTTCTTGTTCGTTCCGTTGCCCTTGTTGGCTGAGCTGGCCTTTCCGGAGCCGCCCTTCTTCTGTTTGGGCGTACCAGCCGAGGTCGAGCCGTTCTTCGCAGCGCCGTTCTTCGGGACAGGTGCAGTGGACTCGTCGCCATCACCGTCGACCGAAGCGCCTTTCTTCACGTTTCGCTGCTCGGCTGACCCTCCCGACGGCGTCTCCTTGTCCTGCTTGGCGTAGATGGATCGGGTGATGTAGGCGTTCGTCCCGATCCGACAGAAGTTTTGCGTACACCAGTAGACCGAGAGGCCGGCGGGAAACCCGAAGGAGAACACCGGGAGGAAGAACGGCATCACCTTCATGATCATCTGCTGTTGTGGATTCACAGCAGCGTCCTTGTTGCGACTCCGCAGCTGGCGGTTCTGATACAAGCCCGTTCCCAGCATGAGGGCGAGGAGCAGGAAGAAAGGAAGAGCTGTCAGAAGTCCGATCTTCAACGCCTGACTCGGTGACAGGGCCAGGTCCATCCCGAGGAACTGCATGGTGTTCGTGTCCGACAGCGATTGGTACAACTTCGTATCGGGGTTCAAATGGAGCGGTCGAAAGTTCTGCTGCTCGTAGATCCACGGCGTCAACTCGAGGCCCTGTTGGAACTCCCCAGCGAGTTGCCCGACACCGCTCCCGGACCCGCCGACACGATTCGTCAGCCCTTGCAGCAACTGGTACATGATGATGAACACGGGCATCTGAGCGAGCAGAGGGAGACACCCGCCGAGCGGATTGATGGAGTTCTCCTTGTAGAACTTCACCATCTCTTCGTTCTGCTTCTCCCGGTCGTTCTTGTACTTGGCCTGGATGCGTTTCATCTCCGGCTGAAGTCGTTGCATCTGCAACATCGACTTCGTGCTCTTCACGGTGAGCGGCGTGATCAGGACCATGACCAGGATCGTCAGGAGGATGATCGAGATTCCGTAGTTGGGAATCAACGTGTAGAAGAAGTTGAGGATTGAACCCACCAGGTCGAAGAATCCCTCGAACATCAGCGTTCCTCTCTGCGTCGATCCGTGCAGCGATCCGGAGCGGGGACCGGATCGTATCCCTGCGTACCCCATGGGTGACACCGACCGAGTCGACGGACGGTGAGCCACGATCCCCGGACGGATCCATGGATCTCGTAGGCCTCAATGGCATAGGTGGAACACGACGGCACGTGGCGACACGGCGACGGACGAGATGCAGACACGTACTGATAGCCCTTGATGAGTCCTATGGCAGCTTTACTGACGATAGACACTGACGATTGGTCAGTCACGGTCATGACGTCCCTCGAGCCGTCCACTGCAGAGTGGCGAGCAAGCTTCGGAGGTCGTCTCGGACGTCGCCATACTCGGCTGTTGCCGCCTTCCTGCCTGCCACGACGAGGTACCAACCTCGATCCGAGGGGTGCTCGCGGGCCCACTCCCGAGCCACCGACCGGATGCGTCTCCGGGCTCGATTTCTGACCACTGCGGATCCCAGGGACCGAGGCGTGGCACAGGCCAACCCGATCCCGGAATCCGGTGGGTCCGGTGGGCCTGCAGAGTGAACCACGGTGAACAGATCACTCGAGGCCCGTTGGCGAGAGCGACTGAGAGAGCGGAACGCAGCACGGGTGGAGATGCGATGGATCAAGCTGCCAAACGCTGGCGGCCTTTACGGCGGCGGTTCTTGATGATCGCCCGCCCAGCCCGGGTCGACATGCGGTGCCGAAAGCCGTGCTTCCGCGCTCGCCGGCGTTTCTTTGGCTGATACGTACGCTTCACGACGACCTCCGACCCTCGGCGCAACGACCGAAACTGACTCCAGGGCCTGATCCACCCGATGGGAAAACATGGCGAGAGCTGACAGAGGCACCAAGCCGCTGCAGACACTACGCCACTACCGGGTCGGCTGCCATTCCTCGACCGGGAGGTCATGACTGGAAGTTGTGCGCTCATCCCCGAGGACCCGGTGGTGCGCCCACCAGGCCCTCTGTGGACAGACGCCGTGGGAGCTTACTAAAAGTGGTCAATTCACCACGAAAAGAGGTGTGTCGCCGGTCACCTCACCTGTTTGATCAGTTGGAGTACCAGACGGTAGGTTCCGAAGATCCCCGCCAACAAGCGGCAAACGGGGCTTTTTCACATCTCCGTCGTGCGATCGGCGTTGTCCACAACTGTGGACGCACATGTGGAACCAGCGCATCCAGCGAGAACAAGAACTCAATCGAGTTGTCCCGGAGAGGATCTCACAGATGTCGAACGATGAAGCAGAAGAGATTTGGAGGACCGTCTCGAGTACTCTCAGTTCCCAACTTCAACCAGGAACATGGAGAGGACTTTTCGAAGACGCTCGTGTTGTTGATCTCACTGATGACACTTTGACGATATCGGTTCCTAGTCAAGTGGCCCGAGGGCGAATCGAACGGAAATTCGGCGGCCTCATCGATGACGCACTCGAGATGAGTGGACACAACGAGATCAAGGTCGTGGTCGAAGTCGAGATCGATCACGCACCTGTCGACGACCTGGCACTCACCGACTCACCAAGTGGAGTTGACGACGCCCAGAACTCATCGAGAGACGCCATCAACCCGGAATCACAACAACGGTCATCGGCCTCGATTCGGTCCACGCTCACCTTCGACACGTTCGTCACCGGACCATCCAACCGCTTCGCCCACGCCGCGGCGCTCGCTGTGGCCGAGACACCGGGCCGGAGCTACAACCCACTGTTCATCTACGGCCAGGCCGGCCTGGGTAAGACGCACCTCCTCCAAGCCATCGGTTCCTACACCACCCTGAACTACCCGGGCTACGTCGTCCGCTACTTGTCCTCCGAAACCCTGCTGAATGAATTCCTTGCCGCTATTCGGAACAACACTCAACAGGATTTCAAACAGCGCTACCGGGAAATTGACGTCCTCCTCGTCGACGACATCCAGTTCATCGAAGGAAAAGAGCAACTTCAGGAAGAGTTCTTCCACACATTCAACACACTGCACGGTGAGAATCGTCAGATCGTTCTCTCGTCCGATCGTTCGCCCGACAACATCGCCACCCTCGAGGACCGCCTACGCAGTCGCTTCAAATGGGGACTCATCACCGACATCCAACCCCCGGACTTCGAAACGCGTCTGGCCATTCTCCAGAAGAAGTCCGAACAGGCCGGAACCGCCGCTCCACCCGAGGTTCTCGACTTCATTGCAGCAAACGTCTTGGACAACATCAGAGAACTCGAGGGTGCCCTGATCCGCGTGAATGCCTACGCAACGCTCAGCGGGACCCCTCTCACCGTGGATGTCGCCAGAGAGGTACTCGCCGACACCATTGCCTCGTCCAAGCCTAAGACCATCACGCCGGGCCTGATTCTCGAACAGACCGCACAGATGTTCGGCCTCAACGTCGAACAGCTGATCTCCCGGAGCCGAACTCGAGACCTCGTCCACGCTCGACAGGTCGGTATGTACGTCTGCCGAGAGCTGACCGATCTCTCGTATCCCCAGATCGCCAAGCAGTTCGGTGGCCGCGACCACACCACGGTCATCCACGCCTACGAGAAGGTCTCGACACGCATGGCCGACAAGCAGAAGACCTACGACGATGTGACTGCACTCATTCAGCACATCCTCAACGCCGATTGATGACCCTGGCACCGCCGGAGAGATGGGTCGCGACTGGAAAGGATTCTGATCGCGACCGGATCGACCGGGGGAGATCATGACCACCGAGGCTCATCCGTCCACATCCCCACGGTCTCGACACAGAACTGCTGGGGATTCCGAACACCACTTGGGGACGACCGATGAGCGTCATGACGGGCCTGCGCTAGGTTTCCCACAATCCACAGCGCCTACTACTTCTGCTGCCGGAGATACACCAGATGAGCTCCAGTAGTGGGGAAAGTGAGAAACAGTGAAGTTCCGCTGTGAACGAGACGTCCTGACCGATGCGCTGACCGCGGCGAGTCGTGCGGCGAACCCCAAGGCGCAACTGCGTGTCCTGTCCGGCCTCCGCCTGGATCTGCGAGGAAACCAACTCGTCGTGACCGGTTCGGACTTGGAGTTGACGATCAGCCGCACCCTCGAGGTCGCCGGCTCAGAGGACGGTACTGCGGTACTGCCGGCCAAGCTCGTCACTGAGATCGTCCGCCATCTCGAACCAGGAGCAGTTGAGGTGGAAACGACAGCGGAACGGTCGTTGGTGTCGAGTGGCCGGTCGGAGTTCTCCCTCCTCCCGATTCCACCCGATGAGTTCCCCAATCCTCCCGATCTCGATGGTGAACGGGTCACTGTTGCCGCTGCGGAGTTCGCCGAAGGTCTTCGTCAGGTCGTGGGAGCGGCATCGACCGACGAGTCACGAAAGGTGCTCACCGGTGTGCTCCTTGCTGCTGAGACCGACGGTCTCCGAATGGTCGCGACCGATTCCTACCGGTTGTCGTTCCGGGAGTTCCCGGGGTCATCAGTGCTCCAGGCCGGCCAACGGGTGAACGTACCGTCGCGTGCTCTCGCTGAACTCACCCGTTCCCTCGATCCGGACGCCGATCTCGAGATCACCTTGGCTGAGACGATGGTGTCGTTCAGCTTCGGCGGCTTCGTGCTCTCCTCCTGGCTGATCCGTGACGAGTTCCCGGACTATGCCAAGCTCATCCCCAACGACATGCCGAACGAGTTGACGATCGACCGGCAGGTCTTCCTTGATGCTATCCGCCGGGTCAGGCTCATGGCACGGAACAACAGCCCGATCCGTCTCGAGATGCAGGATCAGTTGGTGCGTCTCTCGGCGCAGAATCCAGAGGACGGCGAAGCCACCGAGGAAGTCGACGCCAAGTTCGTCGGGACCGAACTCACCGTGGCGTTCAATCCGGAGTACCTCATTGATGGTCTCGAGGTGATCCCCGGTGAGGAAGTGGTGTTGCAGACGCGTGATCCCCAGAAGCCGGCGGTGATTCGGCCGACAGACTCCGAGGACCTTCTCTACCTGCTGATGCCGGTTCGAGTTTCCTGAGGCTGGTGGAACTCCAGCAACTCTGGTTGCGCGACATCCGGTCGCACGTCGCGACCGATGTCAGGCTGGATCCCGGCGTGAACCTGCTCACGGGACCGAATGGTTCCGGCAAGACCAACCTCGCCGAAGCCGTCGGGTTCCTCGTGTCGCTGAGGTCCTTCCGGGGTGTTCCGGCAGACGCACTCGTTCGCGCCGGTGCTTCTTCGGGAACCGTTCGCGGGGAGGTTCTCAGCGAGGCTCGAACCCATCTGATCGAGATCGAGATCCCAGAACGGGGGAGAACCCGGGTACTGGTCAATCGCAACCGGCTCTCACGCCGCCGCGATCTCCTTGAGGTCGCCCAGGTAACGGTATTCGGTCCTGATGATCTCGAACTGGTCAAGGGCGGGCCGGGCGTGCGCCGGGAACTCCTCGACGATGCCGTTGTGCAGATCCGTCCGGTGGACGAACTGATCGTGAGTGACTGGGAACGTGTGCTGCGTCAACGGAACGCCTTTCTCAAGCAGGTGGGACCATCGGCTGGGCGACGGGGACTCGACGACTCGGCTTCGATCACTCTGGATGTCTGGGATGACAAGCTCATCCAACTCGGAACGGCGCTCCACGGGCTGCGAGCAGTGGTCGTCGGTCGACTTGGGCCGTTCGTGGCAGCGGCGTACCGGAACGTGGCCGGGGACCGGTCCGATGTGACGTTGTCACTGCAGCCCGGTTGGGAGGGGGCGGATCTCACCGAGGCGGTGGCTGCAGCCCGGGTTGATGACCTGCGGCGGGGTGTCACCACGGTCGGTCCGCACCGGGACGATCTCCGGATAGACCTCAACGGGCTCGCTGCTCGAACCCATGCTTCTCAAGGAGAGCAACGGTGTCTGGCTCTGGCGCTGCGCCTCGGCGTCCACGAGTTCGTCACCACCGCAAGGGGGACGCCGCCGATTCTCGTCCTCGACGATGTGTTCTCCGAACTCGACCCCGTTCGATCGGCGGCGCTCGTGGCATCGCTTCCTGCGGGACAGACCATCATCACCTCAGCCGTTGGGTCGCCCAGCGGGGTCGAACCGGATGCGGTGTTCGAGTTGGTGACCGGCGGTGGTGTCGTTCGCACCAGGTAGCGTGCCGGACGTGGCGATCGAACCGTTGCCGTCAGATCGGCGTGTTGTCCGACACATCGGTGACTCGCTGGCCACCTGGAGGGTTCTGGCCGGCCTGGGGCAGGTCGACGTCTTGGCCCTGGTGAACGACCATTGGCTGCAGCTCATTGGTCAACGGCTCTCCCAGGTGGTGCGGCCCTCGACAGTGCGGCATGAGCGACTCGTGCTCAGCACCGACGTACCTGCAGCAGCCGAGCAGGTGCGCTGGTTGGAGCGGGATCTGCTCGACTCGATCGACCGGCTGAGCGGGATGACCGGGACGATCGTCGGCATCGACGTTCGGGTCTCAGCACCGCCGGCCCCACCCACGTCGCCGGACTGCTGACAGCGGTCCGTTCGAGTTCCACCGGGGGTGGCCCGGGTCGGGTCGGGAACAGTGCTAGGGTACCCAGTCGCCAAGAGACGCCGTCTCCCGCCATTTCCCCAAAGTTTTCCACAGCTGAGCTGTCGACCGGAGCGCCCTTGTCTACCGAGCCCGACTCGTACGGAGCCGAAGCCATCCAGGTACTCGAGGGCCTCGAGGCCGTCAGGAAGCGCCCCGGCATGTACATCGGTTCGACCGGTCCGGCGGGGCTGCATCACATGGTCTACGAGGTGGTCGACAACTCCGTCGACGAGGCCATGGCCGGGCATGCGAGCACGATTCACGTGACCCTCCTCGCCGACGGTGGCTGTGAGGTCCGAGACGACGGCCGGGGTATCCCGGTGGAGCAGTCCGTGCAGTTCCCCGATCTCAGTGCGGCGGAGGTGGTGCTGACCGTTCTCCACGCCGGAGGGAAGTTCGGCGGCGGTGGCTACAAGGTCTCTGGCGGTCTCCACGGCGTGGGGATCTCCGTGGTCAACGCCCTGTCGAATCGAGTCGAGGTGGAGATCGACCGTTCCAGTCGGCGTCACTCCATGGTGTTCGCCGACGGAGGCGAGTTGATCGAGCCCCTCCACGACATCGGCCCGTCGCCGAGCAGCCCGGACGGCGAACCCCGGACCGGTACGACGGTCCGGTTCTGGCCTGATCCACTCATCTTCGACGAGGTGACGTTCCGTTCGACCACGTTGCTCGAGCGGCTCCAGATGATGGCGTTCCTCAATGCTGGTCTCCACATCATCTTCGAGGACCGCCGTCAGAGCAGCACCCCGGTCGAGTTCCGTTACGAGGGTGGAATCAGCGATTTCGTCCATCACGTCAACGCCAGCAAGGAGTCGCTCTTCAGTGAGGTGGGGTACTTCAGTGCCAGCGAGGAGAGCGACGACTCCGCAATGGAGGTCGAGGTCGCGTTCCAGTGGAACACCGGGTACCACTCCGACGGGCTCCACTCGTTCGCCAACGGGATCAACACGATCGAGGGCGGTATGCACGAGGAGGGCTTCAAGAAGGCCCTCACCAACACGGTCAACCGGTATGCCCGGGAGCACCAGATGCTCAAGGACAAGGAGGAGAACCTCCAAGGTGAGGACATCCGGGAAGGGCTCACTGCCATCGTCTCGGTGAAGCTCACCGATCCGCAGTTCGAGGGCCAGACGAAGGCCAAGCTGGGGAACGTGCCGGTCCGATCGCTGGTCGAACGCAGTACCAACGACAAACTCGCCGAGTGGCTCGAGGAGCACCCGTCGGAGGCCAAGCGGATCCTGCAGAAGGCAACGCAGGCCGCCAGGGCTCGCGAAGCGGCTCGCAATGCCCGTGACGCCACGCGACGCAAGTCTGCTCTCGACGGCGCCGGGCTCCCGGGGAAGCTCGCTGACTGCTCCTCCAAGGACCCGAGATCATCCGAGCTCTACATCGTCGAGGGCAACTCTGCGGGCGGTTCCGCCAAGGACGCTCGAAACTCCGAGACGATGGCGATCCTGCCCATCCGGGGCAAGATCCTCAACGTCGAACGGGCACGGCTCGAACGCATGCTGGCCAACACCGAGATCCAGGCGTTGGTCTCGGCCATCGGGGGTGGCGTCGGTGATGACTTCTCCTCCGAGAAGATCCGCTACCACAAGGTGATCATCATGTGTGACGCCGACGTCGACGGTTCACACATCCGGACGCTCCTCCTGACGTTCTTCTTCCGTCAGATGCGGACCCTGGTCGAACAGGGCCACGTCTACATCGCCCAACCGCCGCTGTACTCCACCGAGGTCGGCCGCAACAAGGTCTACCTGAAGGACGACGCCGCCAAGAACGCGTTCCTCGATGCCCACCCGAACCACAAGAACGAGTTCCAACGACTCAAGGGTCTCGGTGAGATGGATGCCGCTGAGCTCTGGGAAACGACCATGGACCCGGTTGTCCGGACGCTCCTGCAGGTCTCGGTCGAACAGGCCGCCATCGCCGATGAGGTCTTCTCGATCCTCATGGGTGACGACGTTGAGAGCCGCAAGACCTTCATCCAGACCAATGCCCAAGACGTCCGATTCCTGGACATCTGACCGCCGACCAACACCGATCGAGGTACGACCGTGACCGATGATCCAACTGGCCCTCCGTCCGACTCCGATGAGGCGGGAGGCGGTGAAGCCGGAGACGTCGAAGCGAGCGAACGTCCGACCGCAGGAAACGGCGCCGGTGATGACGGAACGCCCGGTGCCGGCTCCGATGCCGGGAGTGACCCGGAAGCGGGTGGGGCGATCGAGCCCATCGAGATCCAACAGGAGATGGAGCAGTCGTTCCTCGACTACGCCATGTCCGTCATCGTGTCCCGGGCACTCCCGGATGTGCGTGACGGTCTCAAGCCGGTTCACCGCCGGATCCTCTGGGCCATGCACGAGGGAGGGCTTCGGCCCGACAGGAACCACCGCAAGTGCGCAACCGTCGTCGGGGACGTGATCGGTAAGTACCACCCGCACGGCGACTCTGCGGTCTACGACGCCCTGGTTCGCATGGGGCAGAACTTCTCCCTGCGGCATCCACTCGTGGACCCCCACGGCAACTTCGGTTCGCCGTCGGACCCCCCAGCGGCGTATCGCTACACCGAGTGCCGTTTGACGGCCCTCGCCGGCGAGATGCTTGCGGACATCGACGAGGAGACCGTCGACTTCGCCGCCAACTTCGATGGCTCGACCGAGGAGCCCACGGTGCTCCCGGCGCGGTTCCCGAATCTCTTGGTCAACGGATCGCAGGGAATTGCAGTCGGGATGGCGACCAGCATCCCTCCGCACAATCTCGGGGAGATCATCGATGCGACGGTCCATCTGATCGAGCACCCCGACGCCACGACCGACGAGTTGATGGCGTTCGTACTGGGTCCGGACTTCCCCACCGGTGCGCAGATCATGGGCCGAGCCGGATTGGTCTCAGCGTTTCGGACCGGCCGTGGGTCCATCAAGATGCGGGCTCTCGCAGAGATCGAGGAGGGCCCGAAGAACTCGCGGATCGTCGTCACGGAGATCCCCTACCAGACCTCTGTCGAGCAGATCGAGGAGAAGATCGCCGAACTGGTGAACTCCAAGGTCCTCGATGGCATCCGTGAGCTCCGCAATGAGAGCGCTCGTGGGGCCACCCGGTTCATCATCGAGTTGAAGCGGGATGCAGCGGCCAACGTGGTGTTGAACAACTTGTTCAAGCACACGCCACTGCAGACCTCTTTCCCGGTGAACATGGTGGCGCTCGTCGACGGTGTCCCCCACACGCTCACGTTGCGCGACGCCCTGATGCACTACGTGGCCCATCAGGTCGAGGTGATCCGCCGACGGTCGGAGTTCCGTCTCGCCAAGGCTCAGCGGCGGGCCCACATCGTCGAGGGGTTCCTCGCCGCCCTCGACCTGATCGATCGCATCATCGTTGCCATTCGAGCTTCTGATGACCGTGCAGCGGCGATCGTTGCCCTGAGCGACGATACGTTCGGGTTCTCCGAGATCCAGGCGACGGAGATCGTGGACATGCGGCTCTCCACGTTGACCAGACTCGGTCGTGAGCGACTCGAGGAGGAGTTGGCACAGCTCCGGCAGACGATCGCTGAACTCGAGGAGATCCTCTCGGATGACGGAGTCCTGCGAGGTGTGATCATCGCTGAGCTCGGCGAGATCCGCAGTACCTATGCGACAGAGCGCCGCTCGTCACTCGAGGTCGACGAAGGCGATCTCGACATCGAGGATCTGATCGATGACGAGGAGGTCGTCGTCGTCATGTCCTCACGCGGTTACATCAAGACCGTTGCTGCCACCGAGTTCCGGGCACAGGGCCGAGGTGGCGTGGGTGTGGCTGGCGCGAAGCTGCGTGATGAGGACTACGTGACGGAGTTGATCCACACCTCTGCACACGCCTACCTCTTGTTCTTCTCCAACCTGGGCCGTGTCTACCGTCTCAAGGCCCACCGGATTCCGATGCGTGACCGAACAGCCCAGGGGACTGCGCTCGTCAACCTGTTGAACCTCGCTCCCGATGAGCGGATCCAGACCGTCATCGACACCCGTGACTACGAGACCAACCGGTATCTGTTGTTCGTCACCCGATCCGGAACCGTGAAGAAGACCCGTTTCACGGCGTACGACTCCTCGTTGCGTGCGGGTCTGATCGCCATTGCCCTGCGAGACGGCGATGAGCTCGTACGCGTGCTCCCGATCCCGGCTGACACCGATGACCAGATCGTCGATGTGGTGATCGTGTCGGAATCGGGTAAGGCAATTCGTTTCGCCCAGAGTGACGTGCGGGAGATGGGTCGGGCCACGACGGGTGTACGGGGGATGCGGCTCGTCGACGACGACCGGGTCGTCGGGGCCGATGCCGTGGTCACGCCGAAACCGGTGGAGGACACCGGCGGTCTGGTGGAGGACACCGACAGCCCGATGATCCTCACGGTGACCGACGGCGGATACGGCAAGCGGACGATGGTCTCGGCGTTGACTCGACAGGGTCGTGGGGGTCAGGGCATGCGGCTGCATCGGATCCGTGGCGGCCGTGGCCGTGTCGTGACGGCGTTGCTCGTCGATGACGACGACCATCTGCTCATGATCAGTGACGCTGGGGTGATCATTCGCACCAGCGCCATGGAGATCTCGTTGCAAGGTCGGGACGCCACCGGGGTCAGGGTCATGAACGTCGGAGAGGACACCCGCGTGGCGGCGGTCGCTCGGGTTCCGGCGACCGAAGAGGCCCCGGTCGGCGACCTGGCTGGCGCAGTGGTGCCGACGACTGGCACTGAAGTGGATCCAGTGGCTGACACCGAGCAGGGATGAGCCGCCTCTGTCGTCCCGGGCGCCGGAATCGGTGCGTTGTGCCCGGTGGAGCACCCCGGCCGGAACGAGGCCGTGAGGAGCGTGGGTCCGTGAGCGTGGTCCTGTTGGCCGGTGTGGCGGTCGTGGCCGTCGTCGCAGCCGCAGGGCTGGGTCGTGCTGCCGGAGCCACCCGGCAGGTGGCTCGGGTGCAGGCGGTGGCAGACCTCGTCGCCGGTGCTGCGGTCGTCGCCGATACCGATGGTGCTCGACGTGTTGCCGCTGCAAACGGCGCCACCCTCGCCGGCGTGCGTTCCTCTGGTGATGTGGTCACAGTCGCCGTGACAGCCGGGGGCATCAGCCGATCGGCGACTGCTCGTCCGGCCGAGCCGACAGCCTCCCCGGGCGCTCCGTGAGTCGGCAACCGGGGAGCCGGATTCGCCGGTGTCTGTGTTGATCGGAGTACCTCGCGATGTCTGTCGTTCGACCGTGCTGTGATCCGTCAGTTCCGCAGCGCACCGTCACGCTTCGGTAGGCTCCTCGAAGTGGTTGACGCTCCCGCCTCTGGTTCTCCCAAGGAACCGTCGAACACAGAGTCGGCCCGGCCCTCTGCGAAGCCGGACACGAGAGCCAAGCCCGCAGCTGGGGCCAAGCCCGCAGCTGGGGCCAAGCCCGCAGCTGGACCCAAGCCCGCAGCTGGACCCAAGCCCGCAGCGAAAGCCAAGCCGCAAGCGACCGGAGGTCGGGGTTCCAGTCCATCTCGGGCTTCGGATCCGCCTGCGTCAGGAGCAGGTCCAGCGACGCAGCCCCGGCCCGCTCCGTCTCGCAGCGGGCCGCAGCCAGCTCCGAGCGGCCCCACGGCGGCTACTGCAGCAGTCGCAGCTACAGCAGCGCGATCGGCGGTCCAGACCCCTGTCGGCACTGGGGCGGATCCAGCGGCCGAGTCGAGTCGGCGGATCATGGGGTATCGCCGCCAACGTTTCGAAGCCCGCAAGGTCCGGCGACTGGTCCGTCACATCGATCCGTGGTCGGCGCTCAAACTCGCAGTCCTCGTGTCGTTGTCGCTGTGGTTGATCACGATGATCTCCGCAGTGATCCTCTGGACGGTTGCTCGCAACGCCGGGACGGTCGCCAGTTTGGAGGAGTTCGTCAACTCCACCTTCTCCCTCCAGGACTGGAAGCTCGATGGGGAGTTCCTCTTCCGTCAGTTCGCCCTGGTGAGCATGTTGGGGTACTTGGGACTCGCTGTGGCGACCGTGGTATCGACCCTGGTGTTCAACCTGATCAGTGACGTCATCGGCGGTGTGTGGATCTCCGTGATCGAGGAGGAGACCGCCCGGCCGATGTGAGGTCGCAGCGGCGGCAGCGGTCCCGTCGTTGGGGCCGTCGGCGGCATCTTCGGTGGCTTGCGAGCCGTTCTCGGTGGTCGGTTACGCTGACGGTCCCGTTGCGGCCGCAACGCTCGGGGCTATAGCTCAGTCGGTTAGAGCGCACCCCTGATAAGGGTGAGGTCGCTGGTTCGATTCCAGCTAGCCCCACTGACCGGCGCTGCGGTAGCGGCGGACGCCGGTCCGCAAGACACCGGGTGGAGACCATCGGAGGCGATCTGTGCGAGCGGTGCGACGGGCGGTCCTCGCTGTGTGCTTCGGGTTGGCCGGGGCTGTGATCCTCCGCCTGGCCGGTGGGACTGCGACCGTTCCCGAGCAGGGCGGTTGGCGTGAACTCGCCGGCACCGACCTCCGATGAGTGCGCCGTCAGTCGTCGTCGTCGGAGCGGGAGTGCTCGGAGCGCGGGTCACCCGTGAGTTGCTCGGGTTCAACAGCGACGGCACCCCGGCAGTCGACCGGCTCACGCTGGTGGGACGACGTCCGGCTCGCCTCGCTGAGCTCTCCGGGCCGAACGGGACTCCTGTCCGGATGATCGAGGCCGACGAGCCCCCGGCCGACGTGCTCGGTGAAGCCGATGTGGTCGTGATCGCCCGTGCAGCCGGGGACCAGTTGTCAGTCGCCACCCGGGCGGTTTCTGCGGGAGCTCACGTCGTTGCCACCTCCGATGACCTCGAGGAGTGCCGGTCCCTGTTGAAGCTCTCGTCCGTGGCCATCTCAGCCGCTCGGTCGGTTGCAGTCGGTGTGGCGATGGCGCCGGGGCTCAGTTGTCTGCTCGCTCGCCACGCCACGGCTCTGTTCGACGGGGTCGACGAGATCCATGTCGCTCGGGTCGGTGCGGGAGGCCCGTCGTGTGCCCGCCAGCGGCGTCGTGCGCTCCGGGGAACTGGTGTTGAGTACCGAGACGGGGAGTGGTTGGAACGTCCGGGCTTCAGTGGCCGGGAACTCGTGTGGTTCCCGGATCCGATCGGTGGCGCTGACTGCTACCGGGCGGCGCTCGCTGATCCGGTCCTGATCGTTGACGCAGTGTTTGGCCTCCGCCGAGCGAGCGCCAGGATGGCTGCGTCCCGAGTCGATCGGGGGACGTTCTGGATGCCGATGTTCATCGGGCCGCCAGCGGAGGGGGCGCCCGGTGCTGTTCGGGTGGAGGTTCGAGGTCAACGCAACGGCGAGCGGCACGACGTCGTCTACGGGGTGTTCGACCGGCCGGCGGTGGCCGGAGCTGCGACGGCTGCGGTGGCGGCCCTCGCAGCGGCCCGGGGAGACCTCCCTCATGGGGCGCATGGACTGGCGGCGGTCGAAAATCCGGTCGTGATGCTCAGGGAACTGGCGCGTCGGGGGGTTCGAGCAGCGACGTTCGTGGGCAGCCGGGAGTTCGGGATCGACGAACCGTCGGAGGAGCAACAACACCCGTAGTGGCGAGACGGCGACGTGAATGGCCAATAGCCACCAATCCTGCGGGATGGACGTCACTCGCCGTGGCGGAAAACAATTTGGGATTATTTCGGATTTCCCCTCAAGGTGGGAGGGGTTGTGTGCCGATGAACTCGTGTCGCTGGGCCGCGGCGGGACCGGTTCCACCCAGGGAACCGGCCGGGCGAACAGGGGTAGTGAATGATGACATCGAGCGGACGGTCCCCGCGATCGACCACGCGCGGCGACGTCTCGCCGACGCGCCGAGTCGACCAGTTGGTCGAGGAGCACCTCGACCTGGTGGCACAGGTGGTGCATCAGGTAGCGGTGCGGTTCCCGGCGCACGTCGAGCGCGAGGAACTGCTCCGGGCCGGGGCGCTCGGGCTGGTCGAGGCGGCACAGCGTTACGACGCATCCCGAGCCATTCCCTTTGCCCGGTTCGCTGCACGGCGGATCCACGGAGCGGTCCTCGATGCGGTGCGGTCAGCGGACTGGGCTCCCCGGTCGTTGCGCCAGCGGGCCCGCGAGGTCGAGCGGACCCAGTCCGAGCTCGCCACGCGCCTGCATCGAGCGCCCACCGAGATGGAGACCGCCGATCACCTGGGCATGGACCGTCGTGACCTCCAGCGGGTCAAGGACGGAGTGGTTCGAGCGGCGTTGCTCGGACTCGAGTCGCCGTCGACCGAGGCTGACTCGCGATGGGTGACCGACGACCTCGCCGACGACACCTCAGCTGATCCGAGCGAGGAGATCGAACGTCGGGAGCTCTACGCGTACGTCCGGAGCGCAGTGGCATTCCTCTCGGACCGGCACCGGGAGGTCGTCGTCGGGTACTTCATCGAGCAGCGGTCCTCACAGGAGCTCGCAGCGGACCTCGGAGTCACCGTTTCACGTGTGTCGCAGCTCCGCAGCGAGGCGCTGGCGACCATGCGTCGGGGAATCGAGGCGCAGTACCGATCCGAGGACCCAGCGGATGAGTCCGAGGGATCGCCTCGACCTGGTGTCGTGGAACGACGTCGGGCGGCGTACGAGGCGTCGATCCGAGTGTCGGCGACGAAACTCCCGCTTCCCGAGGACACCACCGACCTCGAGTTCCGCAGGATCGTCGCCGGGATCTGAGTACCGGCTTCGGGCGAGCCGGATACCGGAGTCAGTGGGCGAGCAGATCCAGGAGCTGGTCGTGCAGGATCCCGTTGGAGGCCACGGCTGAGAACTCGTACTCGGGGTGGTCGATGCTCGGGGTGGCGGCATCGTGTCCGCCCCAGGAGGTGATTCGTCCCCCGGCCTCCGGCAGGATGACGAGGAGGGGGGCGATGTCCCACCAGGCCAACGCCGGGTCGCACATGGCGTCGATGCGGCCCGAGGCCACGAGGGCGTAACCGTAGGCGTCACCCCAGGTCCGCAGTTCGACGCCGGCCTCGACGACCCGGTCGAGACGACCGGCTGACCATCCCTCGAGGCTGGTGCAGGAGAGGTGGGCACCCTCGAGGTGATCGGTGTCGGAGACGCCGCAGCGCACGCCGCCGGAGAAGCAGCCCAGACCTCGCCCGGCAGCGATGGTCTCACCGAGCGCCGGGAGGTTGATCACCCCGATGGCAGGACCGTGCTCGTCGGCCATGAACAACAGGTTGGAGTACGTGCCCACGCCCCGACTGAACGCCCGGGTTCCGTCGATCGGATCGATCACCCAGGTTCGTCCGGAGGTCCCGACGCGGTCGTCGTGTTCCTCGCCCCGGATCGTGTCGTCGGGGTGGGCGCCGGAGATGAGTTCACGCAGGAGATGTTCAGCGGCTCGGTCGGCCTCGGTGACTGGCGAGCCGTCGTGCTTGTGCTGGACCCTCAACTCGGGGTGGTTGAACCATCCGAGCGTCAGATCACCTGCGGCAACACTCCATTCGACGGCCTGCTCGAGGAGATCGGAGTGCACGGGTGGCGGAGTACTGCTGTCGGATTCGATCACCCCGTGAATCTGACCACGATCGCCAGCGGTGCGCCAGCCCGACGGGCTTACCAGATGGTGTCGACCATGCGGGGATGGCGCTCGGCGATCCACGAGTCGGTGACCCCGAGGGACGGCCGTACCTCCACGATCGACGGCCACGGCGGAGATTCCGAGAACCCGAAGCCGCAGGCCGGCTCGAGTTTCCGCTGCTCGCCCAGATCGACTCCGTCCACTGCGGCCCGGGCGGAGGTGATGAACGAACACCGCCGAGCCTGGTACCACTCCTGAACCCCGGTCGGGCTCACGCCCCAGGTCCGAACCCCCATCAGGGCGTAGGCGACGGGACGCTCGACGTATTTGGTGAACCACCTCGGTGTCGGTGGCAGTGCAAAGGAGAGCCCGTTCGCAGCGAAGCGGAGTTCGAGTTGATCGCAGGTGAGCCGGAGGTGCCGTTCCGAGGCGGTCACCGAGAGGTCGGTGATGCGAACCTCGTCGAATCCGTACACCGACGTCACGAACTCTGCGGTCTCGACGTCCGGAGCGAGGAGGACCCGGGTGCCGTCTGGGAGTGCCCACATCACGTCGGCGGTGGGACCGATAGGGGACTCCCGCCAGACACCGACGACGAAGCGGTCACCCGATGCGAATCCACACGACGAGATCGTTCCGTTCATCTGAATCACCCGGAGAGTCACGTCATGGGGAACGTCGCCGGGATCCCTGCTTGTTCCCGGGAGACACTCACGCTGGCCGTCAAGGACCCTCGGGAACGGGTCGTTGGTCACAACCCTGTCCCGGGACCGGACGCCTGCGATCATGTAGGGATGGACTCGCTGCTGACTTGTCGCTCGGCCCGTTCGTGGTGACGCCGGTGCCGACGTCAGCTGGGGGTCCGGCGTTCTCGCGGGAGATCAGCCGTGGGTGAGATCACCGAGGTCGGAGACATCCTCCGCCTCGAGCCGGGTGACAGCGGGACGTGGATCGGACGGGGCCCTCAGTATCCGTGGGGCGGGCTCTACGGGGGGCAGATCGTGGCCCAGGCGCTGTCGGCAGCCGCTGCCGGGGTGAACGACGAGTTCGCCGTGCACTCCTTGCGCGCATATTTCATCCGTCGGGGTGATCACGAGCACGCCGTGTTGTACGAGGTCGACCCACTTCGGGACGGGCGGTCGTTCACGACCCGACGTGTCGTGGCGCACCAGGCAGCTGGAGCGATCTTGAACCTCGAGGCGAGTTTCCAACGGCCCGAGGAATCAGTCGACATCGAGACGGTCGCTGCGCCATTCTCGATGTTCGATCCTGACCAACTCGATCTGGGCTCGTGGAGTCCGGTGTTCGAACGGGCGATGGTTCCAGCCGGCGGCGAGGCTGACTGGGAGAGCCGTGACGGTGCTGGTCGAGCCATGGGGTGGTTCCGATCCGTCGGCTCGCCGGGCGAGCGGCAGGTGGATCACGCCGCCGCACTCGCCTACATGTCAGACGACCTCCCGACAGACGCCGTGGTCCGATCCCACCCGTTGTGTCGCACCGTCGGGCTCGATGCCGACCACTCCGTGTTCACCGCCAGCCTGGATCACACCATGTGGTTCCATCGTCCGTTCCGGGCCGATGAGTGGCATCTCCACGACGTGTCCTGCCACACCTTCGTCGGGGGGAGGGGGCTGGCGATCGGCCACGTGTTCACGCTGGAGGGACTGCACGTGGCGACGTTCGCCCAAGAGGTGTTGCTCCGTCTCGGTCGTCGCTGACGCCACCCGGTTCGAGTCAGTCGGTCGGTGCCTCAGAGGCGAACGCCCGGGCCCGGTCGATGCCCGCCTGCCGGGCGTCGAGCACGTCACGTCCGACGAGTTCGTAGTCATCGGCGAACTCCGCCCGCAGTTCGCCGTGTTCGTCCAGCATCCACGGCAGCGCAAGCCGGCGGGGGACTCGAATCACGCCGGGGGACTGGTGGGTCCGGAACACCAGGTCCCACAACGGCATGGAGACCCCGTGATTGGACATGGGTGCCCCGAAGTGGTGCTGGAAGTGGTGACGCCGGACCCAGCGTCCGTAGCGTCCTCGCGGCGGGGCCAGATGGCAGCGGGCGTGGTGGTACTCGTAGAACGCATAGCCGAGTGCCCAGCCGACGGCGAGCAGGACTCCGGTCGTGGCCGAGACGAGCCACCACCCGACTGGGAACCAGAGTGCGGCACCGACCACCGCCACACCCGTCCACGACAGAAGATGGGTGACGTCGAAGGACCAGCTTGAGTGAACGTGGTGTTCGAGGTGTTCGCGACTCATGATCCCTCTGCCGTCGAGATGGTGCATGGCGAAGCGGTGGAGCAGGTACTCGGCGAGGAACCACAGCATCATGCCGACGCCGATGGTCAGCGCGAACACGGCGACGGTGGCCACGGCGTTCAGGAACGGCACGGACGGCACCATGAAAACGTAGCCATGGGCCGCCGGGGTGGACAACGGTGGCCGCTGACGGTCGGGGCCCGGCCCGGGGTGCCTCCGCGGAAGTGCTGTTCCCACTCTGCGTGGGCAGGATCGTCGGAGCGGCCTCGGTGAGTGACCGACGGGCTTCCGCGGAAGCGGGCGGGGCCCGACCGGGGGGATCCCCCCCTAGCGTGGATGGTCTTGGGTCGCTAAAACATGCGGTCCCACCCAGGATCATGACGACGTCGACCCCCCGCCCCGACGGCACCGAGCGTGTCGGAGCACCTGATCGCCGGCGGTCGGGTCGCGTCCGCTTGCGGCCTGACCGCGTGAGTCGGCGCAGGCCGGGCCGGGCCGCACTGTCGCTCACCGCTGTCGTCGCAGTCGCGCTGGCGCACCTTGGAGCGGCGCTCCCCGCCGGGGCGGCATCGATCCAGGATGGGCCCGGCCAACCGGGGAACCCGTCGACGACGGTCCCGAGTGCGCCGCCGTCGAGTGCGCCGCCGTCGAGTGCGCCGCCGTCGAGTGCGCCGCCGTCGAGTGCGCCGCCGTCGAGTGTGCCGCCGCCCTCGAGTGTGCCGCCGCCCTCGGAGCCCGGCGTGCCGTCACCGAGTGTTCCCGACCCCGGCCGGGCGGGACGTGTCGGCGGATCCGTTCCGCCGAGTCGACCGAAGCCGCCGCCCATCTCAACGGTTCAACTCGATCTGGCGTCGATTCAGCAGTTGACTGTCGAGGCCCGGCGGTTCGCCGAACTGGCCCGGGATGCCGACCTCGCTGCAGCTGTGGCGGCGACCGAGGCGGCTCGAGGTGAACGAGCGACTGCGCAGGCCGATCTCGACAGTGCCGGCGCCCTCGCTGAGACCGCAGCGGCCATCACCGCCGAGCGACGACAGGTCACTGAATCCGCCAGGCAGCGAATCGCCGGGATCGCCGCCGACGCCTACATGCGTGTCGGGACCGACCGCGACGACGTCTTGTCGCGACTCCGGATCGGTTCCGGTGGCACCGATCCGGGCTACGTCGACGCCCAGCAGACCAAGGTGTTCGCCGATCAGGCCCTCGCCGCAACGAGAACCGACCTCCAACAGGGTGAGCGGGACCTCGCTGCGGCCGTCGAGGAGCAGCAGCAGGCGGACCGCAGTGTCACCGACCGAACCGCCCTGGTTGATCAGCGGACCGCAGTCGTGGCGGCCCTCGAGGCCACAGAGGTTGCAATCCGGAACCGCCCCATCGAAGCGCAGGTCACCGCCAACGTGGCGTCCCTCCTCGAAGCGACCGGACCGACGCTCCTCGGCGAGTCGCTCGTCGGAGCGGAGGACCTCGCAGCGTTCGTGCGGGCACGAGGTCGTCCGCACCCGACGGTGAACGTCGAGGAACTCGCGGTGTTCTTCCTCGACGAGGGGGGAGCCGAGGGGATCCGCGCTGATCTGGCGTGGGTCCAGTCCATCCTCGAGACCGGCTGGTTCAGCTTCGCCAACTCGATGGTCTACCCGGCTGACCACAACTACGCCGGGGTGGGTGCGTGTGACTCGTGCAGCCGAGGATTCATCTTCGACACACCGCAACTCGGTGCCCGGGCCCAGATGCAGTTGCTCAAGGCCTACGCCGATCCCACCACGACAGCGGCTTCGCTCGCTCGACCGTCGGTGCTACGCCCCCCGGAGCGCCTCTCGGTTCGCGGGTGCTGCTCCACGTGGATGGCACTCGCCGGGGTGTGGGCGACCAACCAGGAGTACGGAGTGAAGATCCTCACTCTCTACGACGACCTCCTCAGGTTCAGTGCCCAGCGTCAGGCGTCGGCTGCGGCCGCCGGCCCCTCCACCGTGGTACCGCCGTCGAGCTGATGTCGGTGCGGGTGAGGCACCGATGCCTGCTGGATCGTCGTCGGCGTTGCGGGGGCGCAACGGCTTGGCGGTCAGCGGGTCGATGGGGGAGCATGGCTCTGCCGGAACGAGTCGACCGAAACCAGATCAGGGGACGAGATGACCGACACGATTGAGAGCAGCGCTGCGGGAGACGTGGTTGCCGAGGTGACCTCGTGGCTCGAGGAGCACTGGGATCCGGAACTGACCGTCGGCGAGTGGTGGGAGCTGCTCGGTCTGGCCGGGTGGGCCGCACCGGGTCTCCCCGAACACGCCTACGGACGGGGACTGGCCCGCAACGATGTGGTGGCGGTGCAGACGGCGATCGCCGAGCACGGTGCGCTCGGAGCGCCCGGCGGACTCGGGTTGCTGCTCGCAGCCCCGACGATCGCCACCCACGGCACCCAGGAGCAGATCGACCTCTACGTGCGGCGGATCGTGACCGGGCTCGACTCCTGGTGCCAGCTGTTCAGCGAACCAGGTGCCGGATCGGACCTGGCGAGTCTCGGTGCGCGGGCTGAGCGGGACGGCGACGAGTGGATCGTCAACGGCCAGAAGGTGTGGACTTCGCTCGGTCACATCGCCGACATGGGGATGCTGATCGCCCGCACCGACGTCGACGTGCCCAAGCACCAGGGCATCACGTGGTTCGCTATTCCGATGCAGCAGTCCGGACTCGACGTTCGACCGCTCGTGGAGATGACCGGGCACGCCATGTTCAACGAGGTGTTCATGACTGATGCGCGTGTTGGCGATGATGCTGTCGTCGGTGGCTTGAACCAGGGATGGGCCGTGGCCAACACGACGCTGGCATTCGAGCGGGCCGGGCTCGGTTCCGGTGGTGGCAGTGCTGCGGCCGGCTCTGCGATGCCGGGAACGATCGCCGGTCAACTCGAGCGGCGGGCGGGCGACTTCGTCTCGGACCGTCCGAAGCAGCGCAGCACCGGCACGGTCCCATCGCTCGGCGGCGCCAAGCTCCTCATCGACCTAGCGAAGAGCAACGGAACCATCGAGGACCCGGTCATCCGCCAGGAGCTGATGCGTCTTTACACGCTCGGCGAACTCGGCCGGTTCACGAACCTCCGGGCCAAGGCACTCAGGGCCATCGGCGGTGAGGTACCCGGCCTCGGCAATCTCGCCAAGCTCGGCATGAGCGATCAGATGCGCCTCTCGAGGGACCTCAGCCTGCGGATCGTCGGTGCAGCGGGCATGCTCCACGCCTACCGCAACGAGGATCAGGCCGCGATCAGCGACGCCACCGGCAATCCGTTCCTCGGCATGGTGACCGGCATGGCCCTGTGGGCTCAGGCACCGCCCATCTACGGTGGCACCGATCAGATCCAGAAGAACATCATCGGCGAGCGGGTACTCGGTCTCCCCAAGGAGCCGAACAACGACAAGACGCTGCCGTTCGCAGAGCTTCCCAAGAACGCCTGATCGCCGGACGGGCGGTGCCCGTCAGCCGGTAGGGTCCGGACGAGGACGTCGCGGCACACCGGGATCCCCTGCCGATCGTTGCGTCGTCGAGGACGGGGGTGCGCACGTGCACGATCTGGTGGTCCGAGGTGGACTGGTCGTCGACGGGACCGGAGCGCCAGCTCGTCACGCCGACGTGGCGGTGACCGACGGCATCGTCGTCGAGGTCGGCCCGGAAGTAGGCCGCGGGCGACAGGAGATCGACGCCGATGGCGCCGTGGTCACCCCGGGTTTCGTCGATGTGCACACCCACTACGACGGACAGGTGACGTGGGACCCGGCCCTGACGCCGTCGTGTTGGCACGGGGTCACCACGACGGTGTTCGGCAACTGCGGAGTGGGTTTCGCTCCGGTGGCGCCCGAGCGTCACGACTGGTTGATCGGGCTCATGGAAGGGGTCGAGGACATCCCCGGTGCGGCGCTGTCGGCCGGTATCCGTTGGTCGTGGGAGTCCTTCCCCGAGTACCTCGACACCCTCGACGGCCTGCCACTCGTGCTCGACGTGGGCGCCCAGGTCCCCCACGGCGCTGTGCGGGCCTACGTGATGGGCGAGCGTGGTGCGGCCAACGAGCCGGCCTCCGCCGGAGACATCGAGGCCATGGCTGCGATCGTGCGCGAGGGGTTGCTCGCCGGGGCGCTCGGGTTCACGACCAGTCGGACGCTGGCGCACCGGGCGATCGATGGGGAGCCTGTTCCGGGGACGTTCGCAGCCGAGGCCGAGCTGTTCGGGATCGGGGCTGTCCTCGGGGAGTTGGGCACGGGCGTGTTCGAACTCGCCCCCGCCGGGGCACTCGGCGAGGATCTCGCAGCACCTGATCGGGAGGTCGACTGGATGGTCCGCCTCTCACGGTCCACCGGCCGGCCGGTGAGTTTCGCCCTCACGCAGAACAACGCTGAGCCCACGCAGTGGCGACGCCTGCTCGATCTGGTCGGGGCCGCCAACGGTGCCGGAGCGAACGTCCGGCCGCAGGTCCACGGCCGGACCGTGTCGTTGCTGCTCGGTCTGCAGACGTTCCACGCTCTGCAGTTCACGAGCGGATGGAACGAGATCGGCCTCGGGTTGCTGGGCTGGCGCGAGCAGGCTGAACGACTCCGGGATCCGCAGGTGCGCAATGTGGTGTTGCGCGACGTGGCGTCGTTGGACGCTGACCCGATCGTGATGGGGTTCATGGATCCGGCTCGCACGTACCTGTTGGGAGATCCGCCGAACTACGAGCCCGGTCCGGAACGCTCGGTCCTCGGACTGGCAGCAGCTGAGGAAAGGAACCACTGGGAGGTGCTCTACGACCTGTTGCTCGGCGACGACGGCCGGGAACTGCTGAATGCGCCCGTGCTCAACTACAGCGACGGGAACCTCGATGCCGCCCACGCCATGCTCACCGACCCGTGGACGGTGGTCGGTCTGGGTGACGGCGGTGCGCACGCCAATCAGACCTGTGATGCGTCGACACCGACGTTCGTGCTCACGCACTGGGTGAACGGTCGCGACGGCCACCGACTCGAGCTCACCGACGCAGTGCGGAGGATGACGAGCGCCACCGCCGACCTGTACGGCCTCGGCGATCGGGGTCGGCTCGTCCCCGGCATGGTCGGAGATGTCAACGTGATCGATCTCGACCGGTTGCGGTTGCGTCGGCCGGAACGGGTGGAGGACCTACCCGGTGGCGCAGGCCGTCTGGTGCAGCGTTCCGAGGGGTATGTGGCGACGGTGAAGTCGGGTGTCGTCACGGTGCTCGACGGCGTTCTCACCGGTGAGGAGCCGGGCCGCCTGTTGCGGGGTGCCCGGTGAGCGGACCGGTACCGGGGTCGGGCCGCTCGGCGATGTCGCCGACCCGGGTGACGGTGGCGTTCTGGGAGGCGCTGTA